>JAESGX010000052.1_pt1 | contig 249033 bp, 231 predicted proteins | sample 9269801 | NCBI WGS metagenome assembly JAESGX01 (sample SAMN16773122, study PRJNA677054) | algae metagenome | isolation source: Pleurocapsa minor GSE-CHR-MK-17-07R and co-occurring heterotrophs from wet... | place: USA: Lower Calf Creek Falls, Grand Staircase Escalante National Monument, UT ... | reverse complement strand
TTTACCCACGATCCCCCCGAGGAAGGAGTTTGCGCGTCACCTCCAGCCGCGGGTCACCGCCGTCCACCCCGCGGGCACCGGTACGCCTCCGGCTGCGCCCCTCCGAGTGGACGACAGGAGTGTGGATGGGGATGGTGTCCGTGTCAAGGGTTTTATTCCTATCGCGGGGGCTGGGCGGAGTTCGGCAATCGGCAGTGGGCAGTGGGCAGTGGGCAGTGGGCAGTGGGCAGTGGGCAGTGGGCAGTGGGCAGTGATGGGCGTGACGCCACGGGCGTGATGCGCAAGGCCCTTGCCGTAAACGTCTCGGCGTCATCCCGGACCAGCGAGGCGGAGCCGAGCGCCTGATCCGGGAGCCAGGAGAAGACGGTCGGGCCGAAGGCGCGACCCATTGCGCGCGCCAAAGGCGCGCCCTTCTTGCGCTAGGCCCCGGCTCGGCGCTCGGCTGCGCCTCGCTTGGCCGGGGTGACGATGGAGGGGGTGACGATGGAGAAGGGTGGCAACGCACGGAGGGCCTTGCCGGCCTCGGCCTTCCGCGGCATCCTGCAGTTGCAACGTGCTTGCGCCCTCTCAAGGTCGTCACCGGTGGCCGCCTGGGTCTACATCGTCGCCTCGGGACGCAACGGCACGCTCTACACCGGCGTGACGACCGACCTGCCGCGGCGCGGCTACGAGCATCGCGAGGGCCTGATCGACGGGTTCACGCACCAGCATGGCTGCCAGCGGCTCGTGTGGTACGCGGAGTTCGAAGACGTCGTCTCGGCCATCACCCACGAGAAGCGACTGAAGCGCTGGCGGCGGGACTGGAAGATCGCGCAAATCGAGGAGATGAACCCGGCGTGGGAAGATCTCTACGAGCGGATGAATGCGTGAGCGGCACATGCGCAGCGCGAGAGGTAGATGGTGCTGCGGCACGAAGGGGCTGCGGCACGCAACCTACACCCCTCACTGCCGTCATCCCGGACCAGCGAGGCAGAGCCGAGCGCCTGATCCGGGAGCCAGGAGAGAAGACGCGCCGGAGGCGCGGCGTGGCGCGCGCCGGAGGCGCGCCTTTCTTGCGCTGGGCCCCGGATCGGCGCTCGCCTGCGGCTCGCTTGTCCGGGGTGACGATCGAGAGGGTGGCGAGCTCTGGCCGCATCTGGCGGTCCCCGCAGCGCCCGAGCCGTCGCCCCTTCGCCGTCCCCCAAATACTCCTCACCCCACCCGCAACGCCCCCTCCGCCTCCCCCAGAAACCCGCCGCTCTGCCGGGCCCACAGCTCGGCGTAAAGCCCGCCCCGGCGGATCAGCTCCTCGTGCGTGCCCGTCTCGACGATCCGCCCCTCGTCCAGCACGACCAGGCGGTCCATGCGGGCGATGGTGGAGAGGCGGTGGGCGATGGCGATCACCGTCTTGCCGGCCATCAACGTGTCGAGCTCGTCCTGGATCGCCGCCTCGACCTCGGAATCGAGCGCGCTCGTCGCCTCGTCGAGCACCAGGATCGGCGCGTCCTTCAAAAGCACGCGGGCGATCGCGATGCGCTGGCGCTGGCCGCCGGAGAGTTTTACCCCCCGCTCGCCGACCTGGGCGTCGAGGCCGGTGCGGCCCTTCGGGTCGATCAGGCCCTCGACGAAATCCGACGCCTTGGCGCGGGCGATCGCCGCCCGGATCGAGGCCTCGTCGGCGTCGGGAAGGCCGTAGCGGACGTTGTCGCGCACCGAGCGGTGCAACAGCGAGGTGTCCTGGGTGACGACGCCGACGGCGGCGCGCAGGCTCTCCTGCGTGACGGTGGAGACGTCCTGGCCGTCGACCAGGATGCGGCCGCCCTCGAGGTCGTGGAAGCGCAACAACAGGCCGACCAGCGTCGACTTGCCGGCGCCGGAGCGGCCGACGAGGCCGACGCGCTCGCCCGGAGCGACCGACAGATTGAGGTCCTCGAAGACGCCGCTCTCCTGGCCATAGTGGAAGCGGACGTGCTCGAAGCGGACGTCGCCGCGGGGGACCTTCAGGGGCTTCGCCGCCGGCGCATCGACGACGGTGAGCGGTTGGGCGATCGTCATCATGCCCTCCTGCACCGCGCCGATGTTCTCGAAGATGCCGGTGACCTCCCACATGATCCAGCCGGCCATGTTGACGATGCGGATGGCGAGACCGGTCGAGAGCGCAATGGCGCCGAGGCTGACGAGGCCGTTCGACCACAACAGCACGGCGGCGATGCCGGTGCCGGCGAGCAGCAGCGAGTTCAGCGTCGTCACCGTCATCACCATCGTGGTGATGGTGCGGAGTTGCCGGCGGTAGGCGGCGACGTGCTCGTCGATCGCCTCCTCGATGTAGCCGTCCTCGCGCTCGGCGTGGGCGAACAGCTTCACCGTCATGACGTTGGTGTAGCCGTCGACGATGCGGCCGGTCAGAGCTGAGTGGCGCTCGGAGAGCTCCTTCGAGAGGCCCTTGAGGCGCGGCACGAAGGCCCGGAGCGCCAGGATGTAGCCGATGATCCACAGGAACAGCGGCGTCGCCAGCCAGAGGTCGGCGTCGGCGAACAGAACGAGGGCCGAGAGCGCGTAGAGGGTGGCGTACCAGACGCCGTCGAGCGATTCGATCACCGAGGCGCGCAAGGCCGGCGCCGTCTGCATGACGCGGCTGGCGATCCGGCCGGCGAAGTCGTTCTGGAAGAACGACAGGCTCTGGCGCGAGACGTGGCGGTGCGACTGCCAGCGCACCAAAGCGGTGAACGGCGGGATGATCGTCTGGCGGACGATGAGGTCGTGGAAGAAGTTCGCCGCCGGGCGCGCGACCAGCACGACGAACAGCATCCAGGCGAGCAGCGTGCCGTGCTCGGCCAAGAGCCGGTCCGGCGTGGTGGCGCCGAGGATGTCGACGAGGTCGCCGACATAGGCGAACATCGACACCTCGACGAGCGTGACGAAGAAGCCCGCGAGCATCAGGAGGGCGAACCACGGCCAGGCCTGGCGGACGTGGTGCCAGTAGAAGGCGGCAAGGCCCTCCGGCGGCGGGCCGTCCGGGGGACGGCGCCAGTCGATGCGCCGCTCGAAGAAGGAGAACATGGCCGACGTCCTGATGCGGGGGGCGCTGGCCCGGAACCGGCATGGGCCACGGGCGGCCGGCGGCGGCGCCGGAACGCAAGATGGCCGACGGTTGGCCGGCAGTGGGGGCCGCCGGCGCGTCGGGCCGCCGGTTGTGGCGGGCGAATGCGTCGCCGCCGTGGCGCCGTGGGCGGGAGCCGGTGGTCGACAGTGCAGGCGGACGTCGACGGCGACGGGCGAAGGCGACGGTCGACGCGTGCAGCCGAACATCGACGGGTGCGGGGTCTCGGGCCGCCGGCCGATGATGCGAACGTGATCGCGCGGGGCGGCGAAACGGCGCCCGGCCGCGGCGGGGCTGTCGACAGGCGCGGCGGGCGTGGCTTAGGACAGACGAGGGGATGCGCCGCTTGCAGTGGCGGATCGCGGAACGCGCCGCGAGCGCCGGCGCAGTACATGGAACGCGCCGCGAGCGCCGGCGCAGTACCCGGGGCGCGCCGCGGGAGCGGCGCACGGCAAGGAGCGCCCGAGGCCGGCGACGGCGGGCGACCTGCGGGGGACATGACAGCATGACCGACCATTCTTCGAGCTCCCGCGGGCGCGCCGCGATCGCCACTCTTCTCGCCGCAGCCGTGCTCGGCGCCCTGCCCGCCTTCGCCGAGACGCCGCTCGCGCCGCGCGCCGTACCCGACAAGCCGACGCTGGCTGAGATGCAGGCCTTCCGCACCACCGGGCGGGTGGTGGTGAAGTTTGCCGAGGGCGTGAAGGTCCGCATCGCGGCTGGCCGCACGCGCGGGCTCTCCTCGGTGGAGGACAAGGCGCTCCGGGCGGTTCTGGCCGAGGCCGGCGTGGATCTGTCGGACTTCCGGCGCCTGCACGCCCGCAGCGAGGCCGAGCTCGACGCCGAACGGGCGACGAGCGAGGCGGAGAGCGGCGAGGCGCTCGCCGACCTCAACAACTACTATGTCGTGCCGGTGACGGGGTCGCTCGGGGCGGCCGAGTTCGCCGCCCGGCTGAACGGCCTCGCCTTCGTCGAGCTCGCCGAGCCGCAGCCGGCGCCGAGCCCGTCGCCGGCGACGCCGGACTTCAGCGGCCAGCAGGGCTATGCGCTGCCGCCGGGCACCGGCATCGGCCGGCTCGACACGCTGACCCACCCCGGCGGCGACGGCAAGAACATCACCATCGCGGACATCGAGTATTCTTGGCTGTTCGGCCACGAGGACCTGCAGCTGAAGCCGGAGAACACCATCCTCGGCAACCGCACGCCCTTCGACTTCTTCAACGACACCAACCACGGCACCGCCGTGCTCGGCATCCTCGGCGGGCGCGACAACGGCAAGGGCGTCACCGGCCTCGCGCCCAAGGCGACGCTGAAGGTGTCGCCGGCCGATACGGTCGAGGGCGGCTTCGACGTCGCCTTCGCCATCGGCGTGGCGACGGGTGCGCTCAAGAAGGGCGACGTCATCCTGCTCGAGCAGCAGGCGCCGGTGTGCGGCGGGGCCTGCGGCGGCGACCAGGTGGGCTGCGGCCCGGTGGAATTCTTCCAGGCGAGCTTCGACGCCATCAAGGCGGCGACCGCCAAGGGCATCGTCGTGGTCCAGGCTGCCGGCAACGGCGCGGTGAACCTCGACGGCCCGGCCTGCAACGGCCGCTTCGACCGCAGCGTCCGGGATTCCGGCGCGATCATCGTCGGCGCCGGCTCGGCGGCGGGGCGCTCGCGGCTGTCCTTCTCGAGCTTCGGCTCGCGGCTCGACGTTCAGGGCTGGGGCGAGCAGGTGACGACGACGGGCTACGGCGACCTGTTCGACACCGGCACGCGGCGCAAGCAGTACACGGCGACGTTCGGCGGCACCTCGTCGGCCTCGCCGATCGTCACCGGTGCGGTGGCGATGATCCAGGGCGCGCTGAAGGGCAAGAAGCTCGCGGTGGCGAAGCCGAAGGAGATCCGCAAGGCACTCACGAGGACCGGCCAGCCGCAGACCGGCGCCGACCTCATCGGCCCGCTGCCGGACACCAACAAGGCGCTGAACCGGCTTTTGAAGGCGCGGCAGAGGGAACGGTCGCAGGCGGTCGCGGCGGCGCCGGCGACGGCTGACGAGACACCGGTCCTCGCCACGGCGGAGTGAGGGGCGGAGCCGGCGCCCGTGTGAAGGCGCCGGCCGGTGCCCGTCCGCCGCGGGCTCAGGCGGCCCGGGTGACGTTCTTGTTCGCGGCCGCGCGGGCGGCGAGGCGGGCGCGGACGGCGGCCGGCAACTGGCGGGCGGACTTTACCCGCGGCAGTGCCAGTTCGGGGATCGCCGGCACCTCGGCGCCGTAGAGCGCCTCGTATTCGGCGAAGTTGTCGAAGCGGCGGCGGGTGACGTGGTCGACATAGGTCTCCGCCGCCGCACCCTCGGCGAGCACCAGCGCGTGGTCCGCGAGCTCGATGTGGTACCAGGTGAACCGCTCCGCCGGGGCCGGCTCGTGGCGGACAGCGATGCCGTCGACGAGGGCGGCGGCCTGGACGAGCAGCCCGTCGACGAGCAGGGCGTGGTCCGGCGAGACGAGGAGGTCGCGCGACGGCGTGTTGTCGGCGAGCGCGCCGGCCGTAACGCGGACGGGGAAGTTGCGCTGCGGGTCGGCGAAGACCGAGACGACCGCCTGCCGGCCGATCCAGCGCACCGGGCGGGCCCGGCCGTCGGCGCCGAGCACGAGATCACCGATCGACAGCGTCTCGACGGGGGTCTCGCCCGACGGCGTCGCGATGCGGGTGCCGGCGAGGAAGCAGGTGGTGAAGGCGGCGGAAATGGCGGTGACGGGAGAGCCGTCCGCATAGGTGTCGTTGGTGAACAGGAGGTAGGCGTCGCGGTCGACGCCGATCCACCCGCCCTCGAACAAGCCCACAGCCGTGAAACTCACGGTGGGGAAACCCGGACCGAAGACGACGACGGTGTCGCCTACCTCGAACGTCGTGTCGCTCTCTGCGTCAACGCAGTCGTAGGTGCCGGTTCCGTAGAGAATACTGATCGTGAAGTTCGGAGAGGCCCCGTTCAGCAAATAGGCGTTCGCCGCGACGAAAGTTGACATGCCTGTTCAAGTCCCCGTTGGATCGTCGATGGGGTGCACCGGCCGGAGCGGCCACGCAAAACCGTCACGCACCCGCATCGCGGGTGCGTGACGACCGGCAATGGCTCCCGGAACGCTGTTACAGGTTGCAAATGGCGTGCCGCTCGGTCAATGCCTCAGCGGCAGATTGCGAGCGGCGAGCCGCCCCGGCCTCGCCTCAGCGCACCCCGACGCGATTGACCGGGCCGCCGCGGTTGACGCCGACGCCGGGGCGGCCGACGCCGACACCGGGACGCACGCCGACGCCCGGGGCACCGACACCGACACCGACGCGGGGGGCGACCACGACGGGACGCGGTGCGACGACCACCGGAGCGGGGGCGACGACGACCGGGGCGGTGCGCACGACGCAGCCGGCGGGGTAGCCGGGGCCGGTGCAGTAGATGACGGCGGCGGCAGCCGGCGCCGGGACGGCAGCGGAGAACAGGGCTCCCGCGGCGGCGACGGCCACGGCGGCGAGGCTGGTACGGATCATTGCGAGGCTCCTGTTGACGAGCCCGTGTCTTCGGCGGGCGTTCTTCGATGATACGGCATGGCAGGCCCGATCCTTCGCCGCAATCGTCGGCGGGTCGGCGGCGGCGGCGATGGCGGTCACGGCGCAAGTCTGGCGCAAGCGACACCGCCGACGGTTGGCTCCGAGATGCCGGCGGATCGCGCCGGCGGAACGGACCGGTCGCCTCCGCGTGCCGGTCCGCCACTATAGCGTCTGCCGTGTCCCGTGGGATGCGGCGGCACGAAGTGCGAGAGGAGCCTAGCCGCATGGCTCAAACGGAACCGGAAAACGAGCCCGGCCGCATAGCGGCCCTCCGGGATCTCGAGATCCTCGGCACTCCGCCGACCCCCGCGTTCGATACGATCGCGCAGATGGCGGCCGACCTGTTCGGCACGAAGATCGGGCTGGTGACGCTGGTCGACAGCCACCGCCTCTGGTTCAAGGCCCACGCCGGCATCGAGACGAGCACCGTGCCGCGGCGCTTCGCCTTCTGCCGCGATACGATCTGCGGTAACGAGCCGCTGGTCATCCCCGATGTCGCAGCCGATCCGGTCCATCGTGACAACCCCTATGTGGCGGGGGAGCGGAAGCTCCGGTTCTATGCAGGCGTGCCGCTGGCGGTCGATGGCGAGTTCAACGTCGGCACGCTGTGCGTCCTCGGGTACACGCCGCTGACGCCGAGCCCGCAGCAGATCGGGCACCTGCGCGCGCTCGCGACCCTCGCCGAGGGCCTGCTCGAGGGGCATCGGGCGGCGCTGAAGGCCGCGCGGGCGGAGGCGGAAGCGGAGGTCTACCGGCGCGAGGCGGCGAGCCATGCGCTGTTCCTTCGGCAGATCGAGACGATCGCCTCGATCGGTGCCTGGCGGCTCGACCTGCACACGGAAGAGGTCACCGGCTCGCGCGCCTTCTATGACATCCACGACCTCGAGCAGCAGACCCCCTTCGACCTCGAGAGCAACCTCGCGTCCTTCCCCGAGGCCGAGCGGCGGATCGCCGAGCGCCAGCTCGCCGAGGCGATCATCTATGTCCGGCCCTTCGAGTTCGACGCCGACATCGTCACCCCGACGGGCCAGCGCAAGCACGTCCGCACCATAGGCGACGTGGAGACGGAAAACGGTGCGCCCCGCCGGCTCGTCGGCGTCATCAAGGACGTCAGCGCCGAACATGAATCGACGCAGCGCCTGTGGCGGGCGGCCAACGTCGACGGGCTCACCGGGCTCGCCAACCGTTCGCGCTTCCTCGCCCGGCTCGCCGAGGCGATCGAATTCGCCCGCGCCGGAACACGCGGCGTCGGGCTGATGATCCTCGACCTCGACGCCTTCAAGGAAGTCAACGACAGCCTCGGCCACCGCGCCGGCGACCAGGTGATCCGCGCCGTGGCCGAGCGCTTCGCCGCGGCGGCGGGCACCGAGGCGTTCGTGGCGCGGCTCGGTTCCGACGAGTTCGCCGCGGTGCTGCCCGAGGACGACGAGACGGCCCTGAAGGGCGTCGCCAACGAGATCGCCGCGCAGGTCCGCCGGCCGATCCCGATCGATGGCAGCCGGCTGTTTCTCTCCGGCTCGATCGGCATCGCCCGCTATCCGACGGACGCGACGACGGCCGACGACCTGCACAAATGCGCCGACGTGGCGCTCTACCGGGTGAAGAAGACCGGCCGCGGCACCAGCGGGTTCTTCCGTCGTGACATGGGTGGCCTGTTCGACCAGCGGCGGGCGGCCGTCGAACTCGTCCGCAATGCCGGCACCGAGGGCCGCATCGCCCCCTATTATCAGCCGATGGTGCGGCTGCCCGACCGCTCGCCGCTCGGTTTCGAGGCGCTGGTGCGCATCGAGGGCCCGAACGGCGTCTGTGGGCCGAGCGTGTTCTGGCGCGCCTTCGACGATCCGGATTGCGCCCGCCAGATCGATGACGAGATGTTCGCGCAGACGACCACCGACATCGCGCGCTGGCGATCCGATGGCCTCGCGGCGGGGCGCATCAGCATCAATGTCTCGGAATACTACTTCAAGTCGCCCGACTTCGCTGAGCGCGTGCTGCACCGGCTGGCGCGTCTCGACATCCCGCCTTCGGTGCTGAAGATCGAGGTGACCGAGACGATCCTGCTCGGCGAGGACACCGGACTGGTCGGCGCGATCCTCACCGACCTGCACAATGCCGGCATCGCCATCGCGCTCGACGACTTCGGCACCGGCTACGCCTCGCTGACGCACCTGCGCGACTTCCCGATCGACGTCATCAAGATCGACCGCTCGTTCCTGCGCGACGTCCATCGCAAGCCGACGAGCGCGGTGATCGTGCGGGCGATGATCGAGCTCGCCGCCAATCTCGGTGTCGAGGTGGTGGCGGAGGGCGTCGAGACCGAGGAACAGGCGGCGTTCCTGACGGAAGCCGGCTGCACCGCCGGCCAGGGCTATCTGTTCGGCGCGGCGATGCCGGCCGCCCAGGTGGAACGCGACATCCTGGCGGCAGGCCTGAAGTCGATCACGCTGGCCGAGATGGCCGGCGTCGCCTGAGGGCGGCGCGGGCAGCAGGGGCACGGGGCGCGGCGGTCAGGCGATCGTCAGCACCGCCTTGCCGGCGACCTTGCGGTCGAACAGGGCGCGGGCGACGCGCTCGGTCTCGGTCCACGGCGCCTGAAGCGTGATACGCGGCTTCAGGCGGCCGTCGGCGACGAGGCGGGCGAGGCGCCCGAGGCCCTCGGACGGCGGCACGTGGCGGAGCTCCGACAGCACGTAGAGGCCTTCGAGGCGCGGCCGGCCGGTCAGGTAGAAGCGGCCGGCGTCGACCGGCGCCGGCGTGCGCGAGGAATTGCCGAAGGTGACGCAGACGCCGGTGCGCGTCAGCATCGTCAGCGCGTTCGCAAGCGCGGCGCCGCCGACGGATTCGAGGATGACGTCGAAGGGCCCGTGCGCCGCGGCGGCCGCCAGCGTCGCATCGTCGACGACGGTGTGGGCGCCGTCGGCCTCAGCCTCGGCGACGAGCTCCGGCCGGCGCACCGCGGCGACGACGTGCGCGCCCCCGGCGCGCGCCAGCTGCAGGGCGAAGTGGCCGACGCCACCCGAGGCGCCGGAGACGAGCACGCGCCGGCCGACGAGCGGCCCGGCGCGCTCCAGCGCGAACAGGGCCGTCAGGCCGGCGACCGGCAGCGTCGCCGCCTGCGCCGTCGTCACGCTGTCGGGAAGCGCGGCGAGCGCGCGCACGGGCACCGCGAGCCGCTCCGCCCAGGCGCCCTCCTCCAGGAAACCGACCACGCGCGTGCCGGCCTTCGGGCCGCTGCCGTCCGCGGCGGCCTTTTCGACCGTACCGGCGAAATCCCACCCCGGCCGCCATCCGGCCGCCGCCATCGTGTAGCCGCGCCGGACCTCGCCGAGATTGAGCGAGAACGCCTCGACGCGGACGAGGGCGTCGGAGGGGCCGGGGATGGGATCGGCGACGTCGGAGAGGACGAGTACGGGGTCCGGGGATTTGGCGAGGGTGACGGCTTTCATGGGGTCTGTCCTTGCTGAGAGCGTAGCAGTTGATCACAATGCATTGAATATGATCGCCGCTGTATGGCATCCAACGACTGGGGAGCACGGGAAAGCTCTCCCACGAGCACGAAATGATCAAATATGAAATCACCTCGCTTTGATATTCGTGCACGATCGCTAAAGAGAATATTTTCGGCCGCAAATCTTGAGTATGTTTGGAAGAAAAAAGTACGCGTGTCGATGCGTGATCAGTTTCTAAACGACGGAATTGAGAATTTTGATTTCCACTTGCTGAAATCGCTTGAATGCCAAAAACTATCCAATCTGATAATTAGCGGAAAATACGTACCACAGCGGCCACAACGAATACTTGTAGAGAAATCTAAAGGTCTCTGTCGGCAATTGGTCATTCCAACACCGAGGGACGCTCTGGTACTTCAGTGCTTGTCCGATGCTCTTTACAAGCAGATCAAAGATAAAGCCCCCACAGATCGTTCATTCTTTGAGCCAAAAGAGCATCGCTTTTCAACACTCCGATCCCGCTACGGCACATTCGCCTCGTGGCTGAATTTTCAAAGGGAATTATTCAAGTTCTCAAAAAATAGATCATTTATTGTGGTGACTGACATTGCCAATTACTATGACAGTATATCGTATATACACCTTCGCAACGCAATATCTAGCATTACAGACGTCGACGAATGCATACTAGACATGCTTATTTACGTTCTAAGCGATCTTCTTTGGCAGCCAGATTACACACCGAGGATTGAAATAGGTCTCCCGCAAATCAACTTGGATGCCCCCAGGCTACTCGCACACTGCTTTCTTTACGAACTTGATTCGTATTTAGAGAGTCAAAAGCAATACGATTTTGCTCGGTATATGGATGACATTGATATAGGCACAGACACGAAAGTTGATGCGAAGCGTGCCCTCCAGGCCATCGACTTGGTTCTTCAAGCCCGCCAAGTAAGACTTAATAGTGGCAAGACGCAAATTTTATCAAGAGAACAGGCTCTAGTGCATTTCCGAGTAATAGAGAATGCTGAACTGGATGAATTTGGCTCAGAAGTTGATAGAATGCTGAAGGCGGGGGAAGATACGTCCAAGCAGCAATCCTTTGTCGAAGCGACACTTCGATCAAAATTACGAAAAGGGGATTTTGACACTGGCAACGGCGAAAAGATATTGAAGCGTTGGTTGACGCTTGCTTCTAAGTTGAACTGCCATATTTCTACGCAAAACTTAGAGAAAATCATTTTGATGCGCCCCAACGTTAGAGAGAACGCGCTGGCCTATATTAGATCTCAACCTCTAACGCCGTCTCGATGCCGAGCGTTGAGGAATGTTATTGCATCAAAATGGCTAATTGATCATGCCGGCTTGGTGGATATAGCAAATTATCTCGTTGAATCGAGAGTTCAATATAAAAATGGACGCGATCAACACTTAAATGACATAATTTTCACATTTGACTGTAATGACTATTTTGGATTCTACTGTAAAATATGGATGCAGTCTAAATACAGTAGTATCGAAGAATTACTAAAGACGATCGTGCGGCACAAGTCAACGTGGCATTCCTACGAACAACTCGGTCGACTAGTGGGCTCTATGCGACCCTTATTCTATGACTCTGATATTGAAAGAGAGTATATAGATGAGGTTGCCAATTCAGTAAACAGCGGGGCCCGAGATACGTATAAGTTTCACGGACGACTGACTACGGATCTGCATACCTTTGATGGAATGTTTTACGCACTGGTCAATCCAAACAAATCCCGAGGAACATGGATAACACACCCAAAATATCTATGCCTATTGTCGGCTCTTCGGAATAATGCAGCACCCAATTCGCGCCGATCAACACTACGGAAAAACAATGAAACGGCCCTGACTGACGCCTACTACAAGGCAACAGCCAAGCGAATAGGAGTCTTTTGACCCGCGCTCAAGCGACTGAAGCAATTGAACGGTGGCGGCCCGAATCGGGCCGCCACCCGCCCCTCACCCCTTCACGAAGGCCAGCAGGTCGGCGTTGATCACCTCGGCATTCACCGTGCACATGCCGTGGGAGAAGCCCTCGTAGACCTTCAGCGTGCCGTGCTTCAGGAGCTTCACCGCGAGCAGCGCCGAATCGGCGATCGGGACGATCTGGTCGTCGTCGCCGTGCATGACGAGCGTCGGCACGTCGATGGCCTTCAGGTCCTCGGTGAAGTCGGTCTCGGAGAAGGCCTTGATGCCGTCATAGTGCGCCTTGGCGCCGCCCATCATGCCCTGGCGCCACCAGTTGCCGATGACGCCCTTGGAGATCGCCGCACCCTCGCGGTTGTAGCCGTAGAAGGGGCCGGTCGGGACATCGAGGAAGAACTGCGCGCGGTTGGCGGCGAGCGCGGCGCGGAAGCCGTCGAAGACCTCCATCGGCAGGCCGCCGGGGTTCGCCTCGGTCTTCAGCATCAAGGGCGGCACGGCGCCGATCAGCACGGCCTTGGCGACGCGGCCCTGGCCGTGGTGGGCGACGTAGCGGGCGACCTCGCCGCCACCGGTGGAGTGGCCGATGTGGACGGCGTCGCGCAGATCGAGGTGCTGGGCGACGGCGGCGACATCGGCGGCGTAGTGGTCCATGTCGTGGCCGTCGGAGACCTGGCCCGAGCGGCCGTGGCCGCGGCGGTCGTGGGCGACGACGCGGTAGCCGTGCTGAAGGAAGAACAGCATCTGGGCGTCCCAGTCGTCGCTGGAGAGCGGCCAGCCGTGGTGGAAGACGATCGGCTGCGCCGTCTTCGGACCCCAGTCCTTGTAGAAGATCTCGGTGCCGTCGCCGGATTTCACGAAGCTCATCGCGGTGGTCCTTTCGGGGGTACCACCGGCGCGTCGGGCCACCCGCGCGCCGGCGTTTTTGCAGGCGTGGGAGAAAGCCACGCCGGCTGCGACGCGATGATGTCACGAGGCCCCGCGCCTCGCCACGGAGGTGCGCGGGGAGCGGGTCTGCACGGGATACGGGTGGGGGGTGCTGGGTCTGCGGTGCCGAGTGTGTGCGGTGCCGGCCGCAGCGGATGCCCGCCCTCCCCTTGAGGGAGGGCCGGGCCGCGTCAGCGGACCGGGGAGGGCCGCCGTCGGCGCCAGCCGGCGGCGGTGGGGCAGTTCGGCAGTCTCGGGCGTCGCACCGCCGCACTATGTGCGGCGGCCCCCCCTCCCTACCCTCCCCCGCGAGGGGGGAGGGTTCTCGCCGAGTTCGGGGGGGCCCTACTGCCGACTGCCTACTGCCTACTGCCTACTGCCTACTGCCCAATGCCGACTGCCGACTGCCGACTGCCGACTGCCGACTGCCGACTGCCGACTGCCGACCCTCAGACGTCCTCCGGCACCAGGCTGCCGCTATGCGCCTTGATCTCGCGGGACGCCGTCTCGCCGCGGATGTTCTTGCCGGTCGGGGCCCAGGAGCATGCCTTGGCGTTCACCCACACCGTCTCGTAGTGACCCGGCGTGAAGAACTCGACGAAGATCATGTCGCCGTTGCCGTCGTCCGACGTGAGGTAGTGGCGCTCGCCGTCGGGGAAGTAGACGAGATCGCCTTCCTTGACGCGCACCGGCACCTCGTCGGCGAAGGCGGTGCCGCTGCCGGCGGTGAAGTACATGAAGTGGTCGGCGCCCTCGTGGTAGTGGTTGGCGCCCGAGGTCACCGGCGGATAGATGATCATCTCCGCCTTGATCGCCTTGCTGCCGAACAGCTTCGGCGTGGCGAGATAGATGCGCTTGCGGGCATCGTGGACGCTGTCGAGCAGCGGCTCGTCCTGCCAGTCGATGACGCGGAACTCGGCCGGGTGCTTGGCATACTCGGGGTCGAGGGCGACGGCGTCGGGCACCTCGCAGACGAGCAGCGTGGCGCGGGTCGAGGCGCGCACCGTCACCTCGTAGTCCGGCGGCAGGAAGACGACGTGGCGGTCTTCGAGGCCGTGGACGCCGTCGGGCGCCTTCAGCGACACCGAGCCCGACAGCACCTGCACGTAGGTGACGCCCTTCGAGGGCACCTTCAGGCGGACGCTGCCGTTCGCGGTGAGCGCGATGCGGTCGACGATGGTGCGCGCGCTCTTGTCGATGGTCGCGTCGAACAGGCGGCGCTTGCTGGCGCCGGAGCCGAGATCCTCGTCGGCGACGGTCGCGGAATCGATCACCAGGGCCATCTTCGCTCCTCCTGTTCCTCGGGGTCCGGTCGCGTCCGCCCGGCACGGCCGGCGGCGCGACGCTCGTTATCGCCGTATGCACAGCTTTGTGTGCGTATACCTTCCGGGACGGTAGGGGCGCCCGGCCGGCGGTGTCAAGCAAGGCCGCGCGGCCGGCACCCCCCGCCTGGGGAACGCAGCGTTGCACGGGTGGCGCCGTCGCCTCAGTCGCCGCCGAGGCCGAAGGCGGCGGCGTCGGCCGGCACGTTCTCGCCGAGGCGCTTCGGCGCCAGCGTGCGGGCGTCCGGCGCCGAGCGGTCGAAGTCGTAGCGGACGACGCGCGCCCGCCCGTCCGGCCCGGCGCCGGCGACGAGAAGGTCTGCGCCGGTGGTGGTGCTGGTGGCGGCGACCCGCACCGCGCCGCTGCCCGCAAACGGGGTGAAGCTGGCGACCTCGCGCAGTGTCGGGCCGTGGCCGTGCTCGGTGGGGGCGTGGAGATAGAGCTCCGGGCCGCCGTCCAGCGCCGAGCCGGAGGAGAACACCTTCACTTTGCCGCCCTCGGTCTGGCCGACGACGATGCGCTCGGCGCCGCCGAACTGGCCGGCGAACCAGCCGGTGGCGAGCGAGACGCCGCCCGTGTAGCCGTCGCCGAACGGCTTGAAGGCGGCGGTCTGGCGCGGCGTTCCGGGCGGTGGCACCGCGCCGTGGCCGGCGACGGCGGCCACGGCCACAGGGTCGATGACCTTCAAAAGCGGGAAGGCGAACAGCTTCACTTCGCTCTCGCTGCCGGGTCCGGGCGCCGTGACGATCGTGAAGCGGCCGGTGGAAAAATCGGTGAGGCCGGTCGCAAGCGTCACGCCGGCGGTGTCGCCCGGATAGGGGGCGAAGCTCGCGAACAGCGGCGGCGCCTCGCCGTCGGTCGGGGACAGGACGCCGCCGTAGACACGCACCTCGCTGGGCGTTCCCGGCGCCGAGCCGACGATGATGTTGTCGGCGCTGCCGCCATCGATCTGCGCGGAGGCCACCGTGATGCCGCCGGTCACGTCCGGCCCGAACGGTGCGAAGTGGGCGATCACCCGGGTGAACGCCGCCGCGTCGTCGCGGCCCGCCCCGGAATAGACCACGACCTCGGCCGGCCGGCCCGGGCCGGAGCCGACGACGAGATCGAGCACGCCGTCGTCGTCGACGTCGCCCATCGCGGTGGCGACGAGGCCGGCAGTGCCCGGGAACGGCGTCACGGTCGCGAGCGGCCGGTCGCCGGTGCCGTCGACGACGCGCACGGTGGCATCCGCCCCCGCCGCACCGGGCACGGCGACGGCATAGCTCGACACCGCCGGGATGACGCTGACGATCATCATCAGCCCGTTGTCCTCGTGGTTGAGGCGGTGGCAGTGCATGACGAAGACGCCGCCATAATCCTCGAACTTGGTGCGGAGCGACAGGGTGCCCGGCTCCACCACCGCCTCGCCGGCGCCCATCGTCGGGGCGGCGACGTTGACGTTGTCGAGGCCGAACTTGTCGGGACCGGTGCGCAGGCCGGTGGTCGGGTCGTAGTTCTCCATCGTCTGGAAGTCGTTGACGTGGATGTGGATCGGGTGCTCGTCGTTGTTGTAGTTGACGAAGCGCCACTCCTCGACGGAGCCGAGCCGCGGCTGCAAGAGCGGCACGTTCGGGAAGGTGCCGCCGTCGAAGGAGTAGGTGAACGACTTCGGGTCGGCCTTGCTCGCCATGTCGTTGAGGAAGCCGCCGACGATCGAGATCGTCCGCGTCACGTCGGGCGTGACCTCGGAGACGTCGTCGAACGAGGTGAAGGCGCCGAGGTCTTGGCCCGGCACGAAGGCGACCGTCTCGCCGCGACCCTCGGCGGGCTCGGCGCGCAAGAGCACCTGAGACGGGAAGCTGAAGAAGCCGTCGAAGTAGCTGATCGCCGTCGGCTCGACCGAGAGGTTGCCCAGGACGGCCGGCACCTTGTCGGTGCCGGTGTTGGTGTAGACGACGCCCGGGGCGGTGAGCGCCTTGGCGCCGTAGCCGAGCGGCGGCATGTCGAGGACGAGGTCGCCCTCTTCCGGCATCGTCACGGCGATGGCGAAGCGGCTCGCCGGCGGGATGACGAGGCGGGTGCCGCCCTCGATCGGCGGGGTGTGGACGGCCGGAAAGGGGTTGCCGTCCTGGCCGACGATCATGATCGGCGGATGGCGGCCGGTGGCCGTCTCGGTGAGGCGGACGGTGATGTAGGCGAGGTCGGAGATGTTGGCGAGCACCCAGATCTCGGTCTGGCCGGGCTTCGCCTTCAGCACCGGCTGGAACTGGCCGTTGACGGTGAACTGCACGTCACGCGCGTGGTCGGGCCGCGCCGGATCGGGGGGCACGTCGAGGCTGCGGTCGTCGCCGGAGGCGGTGAAGCGCTGCAGGTTGCTCGGAATGTAGGAGAAGAAGGCGCGCTTGTTGTCGATCGACAGCGGCCCGGCATACCAGACGGTGAAGGTCTTCGAGCCGGGCTTCCAGTCCTCGAAACCGGTCGGCGTCAGCAGCGGCCGGTAGGTGCCGTCCTCGAGCTCGCCGGGCTTCGGCGGCACGATGGTGCTCATCCACATCGGCCAGGAGGTGTTGTTGAGCTCGGCCCGGCCGAGGGCGCGGCCGGCGACATAGTTGACCTGCAGCGCCATCGAGCGCACCGGCAGGCCGCGGTCGGTGACCGCCGGCAGGTTGCCGTCCGGGCGGCCGATCGCCAGCATGCCGGCAAGGCCCATGTAGACATGCGGCGAGGTCAGCCCGTGCAGATGCGGGTGATACCAGTACATCCCCTGGGGCATGTTCATCGGGATGTCGTAGACGTGGGTATTGGCGGTGCCCGCCGGCATGTAGATCAGCACGTTGTCGGAATTGCCCTTCGGGCTGACGTGCAGGCCGTGGGTGTGCAAATTGAGCGGCGAGGTCTCGAGCTGCGGCGGGTAGAGCGGCACGAAGCCGCCGACCGGCGTGTAGGCCGGGCTGAAGAAGTCGCGGACGGTGAGGCCCGACAGCGCGTTCTCCATGTGGACGACGAGCTTCTCGCCGGGAAACACCTGCAGCGTCGGCGCCGGATACTGCCGGGTGCCGGTGCGCTGGCCGTTCGAGGCGGTGCCACGGACGAGTTCGTAGTCGTAGAGCAGGAAGTTCTTCACCGGCACGGCGACGCTATCGAGCACCGCCTCGCTCTGGCGCGCGACGAGGCGCACCTCCAGCACGCCGCCCTCGCTCGCCAGCACGACGGGCTCCCGGTAGGCAGGGCGGACGGACGGGTCGATGGTCGGCTGCGGCGCCGGCGACGTCGCCTCCTGCGCGCTCGCGGAGGAGAGGAAGGCGAGCGCCGAGCGGGCGGAGGCCCGGTTCGCGGCGGAGGCGGCGAGCGCGGCCTGATCGGCCGGCGAGCAGATCGGGCCGATGAACTCGGGAAGCGGCTCCGCCGCCGTGGCGGGGGCGGACGCCGACCACGCCGTCATCACGAGGGCGGCGACGACGAGCGCCGGGCGCGCCAGCGTGCGCGCGAACCCGGACCCGAGCCCGGCTCGACCTTCGACCATGACGCTTCTTCCCCAACCGGACGCGTCGCCGCAGGCGGCGCGCGTCGTTCTCCCCGCCCGCCATCCTATCCCGGCGCGCGGCGAGCGGCGCTCACTTCTTTCGGAACGCTGCGGGCCGTCGGGCGAGGGGTTCGTCCGGCGCTGGGGTCGTCAGACGAGCGGGCCGTTCCAGACGTCGATCGCCGGGGTGCCGCGATAGTCGCCGAGGATGCAGAGGGTGCCGGTGCCGAGCAGGAAGTTTTCGCCCGCCTGGGCCGGCAGGCCGATCCAGCGGGCGGCGACGACGCGCAGGATGTGGCCGTGGGCGAACAGCGCCACGTCGCCCGTCACCGCGCGGGCGCGGGCGATGACGCGGTCGGCGCGCGCCGCAACCGCCTCCGGGCTCTCGCCGCCCAGGCCGCCGCCATCGCGGAACACCTGCCAGCCGGGCCGCGTCTTGTGGATCTCGGCAGACGTGATGCCCTCGTAGGCGCCGTAGTTCCACTCCATCAGGTCGGGGTCGACCTCGGCGCGGCCGGCGAGGCCGGCGATCTCGCAGGTGTCGCGGGCCCGCCGCATCGGGCTCGTCAGCACCAGCGCGAACTGCGGCTTGGCCAGCACCGGCCGGAGCTTCTCGGCGAGCGCCCGGCCGTTGTCGGTGAGCGGGATGTCGGTGGTGCCGGTATGCTGCCCCGAGAGGCTCCATTCCGTCTCGCCGTGCCGGATCGCATAGACGCTCAACTGAGGCGCTCCCTGTGTCTCGCGGCTGCCACCGCTTCCCCGGCGACTAAACCACGCCGATGCGACGGTTCCAACGCGGGGTAGCCCCACCAAGTGGCAATGACCCACGTGGTCAGCGGGCCGCAGCGTGCGCATAGTGGGACATGCATTGTAGGTTAGGGAGGGGTCCAATGACGGTTCTAGACGACGTACGGTCCTTGCTGCGGAAAATCGCTCCACGCGCCCTGTGCGATGACTGTATTGCCAATGAGTTGAAGCTGACTATTCGGCAGCACGCGAACCACAAAACCAATCAGCTTCACAAAGAGGAACGCTTTCCCCGGGTTCGCGAGCAATGCCCAGCTTGCAAGGGCATCAAGCTGGTCACTCGGGCACCTTGAAGCGGGACAGTGGCCCGACGGACAGGGTGAAGGATTACCTGTGACAGTTCGCGAAGGGGGAAACGCCGGTCGCGTTGGAGAAGCTCGCATTCGGCCCCAGCAAGTCCCCCTCTCCCGCCCTACGCCTCAGGCCCCGCATACTTCCCCGCCGTCGCGGGATACAACCCCTTGACGATCTTGAACTTCGAGATGTCGACCGTCGCGTCCATGTGGAGGAAGATCGCCGCGTCGCGGAAGAGTTTTTCGACGCCGAACTCCAGCATCATGCCGTTGCCGCCGTGCAGCTCGACGCAGTGCATGGCGACCTTCATCACCTCCTCGGACGCGAACACCTTCGCCATGTTGCACATCACGTCGGCGTTCGGCGCGTTGGTGTCGACGGCGTGGGCGGCGCGCTCGACCATGCCGCGCACGGCCTCGAGCCGGACCGCCATGTCGGCGATGCGCAACGCCACCGCCTGGTGCTTGATCAGGATGCGGCCGCCCTGCACGTAGGTCTGCACGTAGTCGGACGCCACCTCCAGGCAGCGCATGCCGACGCCGAGGTTCTTCGCCGCCTGCACGATCTTGCCCGGCCGGTGGTAGACGCCGAGGCGGCCGATCGCCTGGTTCTCGACGAGCAGGTGGTCGGCGGGGATGCGCATGTCCTCGAAGACGAGCTCGCCATTGTTCATGTAGCGGCAGCCGAGCGTCTCGTTGCAGCGGACGACGGTGAGGCCCGGCGTGTCGCGCGGCACGAGGAAACTGGACGTGCCCTGCAGCATGCCGACGGCCGGGTTGGTGTTGCAGTTCACAACATAGAGGCCGGCGTCGTAGCCGTTGGAGATGTATTGCTTGCGGCCGTTGATCACCCAGTGGTCGCCGTCCTTGACGGCGCGGGTGGTCATGGCGGCCTCGGGCACGTTGTAGGGCAGCCAGCGGTCGGAGGCGCCGCGCGGCTCGGTGGAGCAGTGGGCGAGCAGGAACTGCGGGTCGGCGAGCAGCCGGGCGAACCACTTTTCCTGCAGGTGCTCCGGCGCGACCGTGCGCAGCAGCACGGCGATCTTCCAGTTCTGCACCAGCTTGTCGGCGAGGCCCGAATCGCCCCGGGCGATCTCCTCGGAGATGATCGCGAAGGTCTGCGCCTCGGTGGCCGGATCGAGCTCGACGCCGCCGAAGCGCTCGGGGACGCCCAGCGTGCGGATGCCGATCTCCTCGCAGCCCTCGAGGATTTCCGGCGGCAGGCGGCCGTCCGGGTCCATGCTCCACTCGCCCTTCCAGTTCTTCCGGATGAACGGCAGGACGACGTCGTCGACGAAGGCGCGGCAGCTCTGCCGCATCAGCACCTGTTCCTCGGACAAGGGCAGCATCAGGTCTCCTCCAGCCTCGTTCTCGTGGCGGGCTCGCGCCGCCTTTGCGGCGAGGCTAGCGAGCGGGGGGAGAGCGAGACAGTGCGAAAAACGGAACGCAGCATGCGCGTCCATGCTCCTCTACCCCGGTCGGCGCCACGCCGACGAAGCCGAGCCCAGACGTGCCCGGCAGTCCTGTGCGCGTCCTCACCGTCATGCTGCGACGGCGGACGGGGCCGACGCCGCAGGACCAGCGGGAGCGGATCGGCTGGAGCGGATCGGCGGATCGGCGGGTCGGCTTGACGACAAATTGAAGTATCCGTGATGCCGCAATCTTGATCGACCGGCATTTGGCGGCACTATGGACTTCGCCGGGGTCCGAAGACAGATTGCGTCGGCTCGGTTTTTTCCTTGGTGGTAACATTCCATGGCAAGTAATTCAGGTGTTCGCGCCGCGCTTTCGCTCGCCTTGCTGGCCGCCGCGACGGCCGCCGCATCCGCCCAGCAGATCAGCGTGACGACGGCGACGGTTGAGGCCGGCAAGCTCGTCGTCGAGGGAACGACGCCGCAGGCGAACCAGAAGATCACGCTCGACGACGCCTTCAGCGCGAAGTCGAAGGGGTCGCGGGCGTTCCGCTTCAGCCTCGACGACTACCTGCCGCCGAGCTGCATCGTCGCGCTCAAGGCGGGTGCCCTCACCACCACGGCGGTGGTGGCGAACTGCGGTCCGCGCGGCCTGACGGCGCGCGGGGCCTGGAACGGCGAGGACGACTACGTCGCCGACGACGTCGTCACCTTCCAGGGCTCCAGCTGGCGGGCGAAGCGCGCCAACACCGGCAAGACGCCGGTGGCGGGTAAAACCTGGGAGGTGTTCGCCAGTGCGGGCGACCCCGGCGCGACCGGGCCGGAGGGTCTGCAGGGCGAGACGGGGCCGACCGGCGACGCCGGTCCCCAGGGCGAGATCGGTCCCGAGGGGCCGCAGGGCTCCACAGGTCCGCAGGGTTCGACGGGCGCTACCGGCCCGCAGGGGATCATCGACGTCTGGCAGATCGCCGGCGTCCCGGCGGAGACCACCGGCGTCGCCGGTTACACTTTCACCTTCACACCCGGCTTCCGGACGATCACCGTCGCTGCGGGTCAGAAGGTCTTCGCCATCGCCTCGATGTCGGCCCGGCAGATCGTCGATGGCCAGCACGGTGCGATCTGGGCGATCTGCTTCCGCCAGAGCCCGGCCGGGCCAATCCAGAACCGCGGTCAGTTGTTCAGCTTCTTCGGCCTTGTCACGCAGAACAACTCCATCACGGCCCAGGCGGTGCTCGATCTCGACCCCGGCACCTACGACATCGGCCCGTGCCTCGCCGTCAACCAGAACGGCAAGCTGAACTACAACTCGCTGAGCACAACGACGCTGATGCTTTTGAACGACAGCTGAAGCAGCGGCCGCGACACCGCGGGTCGGTCGACGTCCCGCGCAACCCGAGCGGACGACGGCGGTTGGCAACCTCGATTGGGTGGTGAGAGTCCATGGCGAGCATCTTTCAGGCAGGGGCGTCGCTTTCCCTGATGGTTCTGGTGGCGACCTCCGCTGCGGCCACCGCCCAGCAGATCAGCGTCACGACGGCGACGGTCGAGGGCGGCAAGTTCGTCGTCGAGGGAACGACGCCGCTGCCGAACCAGAAGATCACGCTGGACGATCGGTTCAATGCCACCTCGCAGCGGTCGCGGGCGTTCCGGTTCAGCTTCGGCGACTACCTGCCGCCGGACTGCATCGTCGCCCTGAAGGCGGGCGCGCTCGCCACCACCGCGCTCGTGGACAACTGTGGCCCGCGCGGGGTGACGCCGCGGGGGCCCTGGAACGGCGAGGACGACTATGTCGCCGGCGACGTCGTCGGCTTCGGCGGCTCGAGCTGGCGCGCCAGGCGCGACAACACCGGCAGGCCGCCGGCGAACGGCAAGGACTGGGCGCTGTTCGCCCGTGCCGGCGACGGCGGCGCGACCGGGCCGACGGGCCCGCAGGGTCCGATCGGGCCGGCGGGCACGACCGGGCCGCAGGGTGAGCCGGGGCCGCAGGGCGCGCAGGGCGCGACCGGGCCGCAAGGAGGGCTCGGGCAGACCGGACGGCGGGGGGTCGTCAAGACCTGGCAGATCACCGGCACGCCGAGAGAGACCAGCGGCTTCGGCAACTACATCTACCTGTTCACGACCGGCTACCAGACGATCACCGTCGGTCCCGGTCAGAAGATCTTCGCGATGTCGTCGATGTCGGCGCGGCGGATCGTCGACAGTGGCCAGCATGGGGCGATCTGGGCGATCTGCTACCGCGCCGGTCCGTCGGATTCGCTCAAGGCGCGCGGGGACCTGTTCAACTGGTTCGGCCTCACGACGCAGAACAACGCGATCACGGCCACCGCGGTGTTGGACCCGGGGCCGGGCACCTGGGACGTCGGCCCCTGCCTTGCGGTCGAGCAGACCGGCAAACTGGAATACAACTCGCTGAGCACCACGACGCTGATGCTGATCAACGGCGGCTGAGGCGTACGGCGCCACACGCCTCCACGAGGTTCGCCAGCACGATCTCGCGCCAGATGCGGGTCGGCGTCACCCAAGCGTCGGGCGCGTTGTAGGCGCCGGAGAAGATCGCCGCCGACACGCCCGCCTCGGGCATGACGAACAGCCGCTGGCCGCCATTGCCGAAGCCGCCGGCCCAGGGCCGCGGGGTGGGGCCGAGGGCGGGTACCGGCGCGCTGCAGAGGAACCAGCCATAGCCGTAGTCGAGGCCGGGCTCCACCGTCGCCGCTGGCGCGAAGGCGGCGTCGACGAAGGCGGCCGGGACGATCTCCGCGCCGTCCGGGCCGCGGCCGCGGGCGTTGAGGAGTTCGCCGATGCGGACGAGGTCGCGCGCGGTGAGCCGCAGGCCGGAGGCGGCGGAGGCGACGCCGTCGCGGCCGGCATGCCACTCGAAGCGATCGATGCCGAGGGGGGCGAACAGCGCCGCGCGGGCGAAGTCCTCGAGCGGCCGGCCGGTGCCGCGGGCGATGATCGCCCCGACCAGCGCCGTGGCGCCGCCGCCATAGGTCCACAACGTGCCGGGCGGATGGACAACGGGCTGCGTCAGCACGAAGGCGAGCCGGTCGGGCGCCGCCTCCATGGCGATCTCGCTGTTGCGCGGGTCGGTGTAGGGCAGGCTCTCGTCCCAGGCGAGGCCGAGCGTCATCGTCAGGGCGTGGACGACCTTCAGGCCGGCGCGGTCGGGATCGGCGAGCGCGGCGACCTCGGGGAAGGCGTCGCGCAGCGGCGTCTCCGGCGGCGGCACGAGGCCGCGCGCGAGCGCGATGCCGTAGAGGAGGCCTGAGACGATGCTCTTCGTCACCGAGCGCAGGTCGTGCAGCGTAACGGGGCCGTGGGCGACCATGCCGAGCGGCCGCCCCCACGCCTCATCGTCGCCGTCGAAGGAGCGCTCCAGCACGATCCGGCCGTTGCGGGCGACGACGACGGCATGCAGGTCGCGCAGCAGCCCGGAGCGGACGCCGGCATCGAAGCGCTCGCCGAGATCGGCGCGAAAGCCGGCGGCGATGGGGGCGATGGTGGGGAGAGAGAGCGTAGGTATAATTGAATTTCCTTTTCAGTCGGCTGCTGAAGAGCGATATATGGCCTAACAAACGCAGCGTAGCATTTCTATTTTGCCAGTTTTCTTAACTTTTCATCCCAGTATTGCAATATGGATGAACCATCTGGCCGTTCGCTACAGTCCCAAGTCCACCATCTCTAACTGGCGTGATGTGATCATAGGACACAGATTTGCTGATATCCAGCAAACCACTACAAACAGGACACCGCTCGGCTCGCTCAATCGCTAGGCGATAGAATATTTGGGACTTTGTATCATCCGAAAAATTCACAGCGCGCGGCGATGTTGTGAGATCGTAGATTTTTCCTCCCAACCCCAAATGGGAAAAAACGGCCTGCGTCTCAGGAATTCGATCCGCGGACAGTTCGTCGACAAGAAATCTGAACATCTCCTTCATGCGAGGAACCCTGGTATTTTTACTCAGATTCTGCAGAACAATTCCGATAACTGATTTATTTGTGATCAGAAAATTCTCTATTCCTGCTCTTGCTTTTGTGAACTTTTTAAACCAGCCACTATCATTATTCTTTAGTTTTTCCGCAATAAGAGAACACACCCCCAGGAATAAGAAACGGCTGTGTTTTCCTTTGTCATTGCTGAAATATACAGCTGGATGAAGTCCTAGACTTTCGGGTGAGTTTCCAGTAATTCTGTTGGCAACCCTCAACCCGTTTTTCAGCGCACGGATTGTCAACTCGCCGGTTTCATCGACTGCAGTAATGGAAGAATCATCGGCCAACTTCTCAATGCTGGCTCGCGTGTCGGCTACAGTAAGAAAATCGATAAGAACAGCAAGCGCATCAACAGGAGATTTTGATCCCGCGAGCGGCAAGTCTAATGTCTTCAGAGGAGTCGTCGCCTCTGGGTCGAAAAGCGTTCGATGAAGTTCACTAGCCAGGCGTACCACCTCATCCTGGTTAGCCTGACCAAAGGAGGACCAGTAGGGGTGCCCGAAGCCTGCGCGCACTATCGCTCTTGCACCAATTGAAACTGGCTTCGCCCTATTTCTAATCAGGTACTCCTCTGTTTCATCCAAAGCAGTACCTTGCTTATTTATCGCGAAAAACGAATCTTCAGCAGCTTTTGCCGAACCCTTCACTGTTTGTACGACGATCGGCTGCGTGTTCATCGATCCGGCACGTTCACCCGCCTTACCAGCCGCAGCCCGACCAACCAATTGGTCCAGGCTAGCATACGTTCCAACCGCCGAATTAACGGCCTTACGTACGCGCGCCGCTACTCGTTTCTGCTCTTGCGAAATTTCATCTGAGTAAAAGCTCTTAGTCTCGATTCCATCTCCATAATCATCTTGTATCCAGGCGCAGAGCGCGCTTAGCCGATGCGCTCCATCAATTACGAAAATGAAATTGGCCGACCTCCACAGTATTATTGATGGAATTACGTCCTCGTCCAGAAAACTTGTGACGAGCTTCAAAACTTGATCAGGGGTCCAATGGTTGGTCTCTCGTTGAAACTCAGGCTTCCGAAGCTGTCGTCGAATTGCTGCAGAAGGAAGTAAATCACTGAGCTTAAGCTCAGTTATAATTCTTGGAGCAGTAGTTCCTTTAATTTCACGCGCAAAATCTTCTCGCCGAATCATAGCATCTAAATTAACTCGCTGAGCCATGTCGCAATCCCCGCCGTGCATCGTCCCATCGCCACTGGATGCTAGCCTAGAAAAATCTGACCTGCACTTAAAGTGAGAACCCACCTTGAGCGGATGGTTTTCAGATCCACGCGGTGCTGGACGGCTCAATCGACGTCAAACAGACTAAGAGGGAACTCCGTCACGGTTCCCCGCTTGACCGCCGCCCCCGGCGGTGGTCGTGTCCTTGCCGTCACTCTCGCGCAGCGGCCATCCCCATGAACACGTCTCTCCTGCTCGCTTCCGGCTTCGCCGGCTTCGTCTACGGCATCACGCCGGGGCCGGCGGTGCTGGCGCTGTTCGGCATCTCGGCGAACCAGGGGCGGAAGGCCGGCGCGGCGTTCCTGTCGGGGCACTTCGTCGGCGACATCGTCTGGACGACGCTGGCGCTCACCGCCATCGTCGGGGCGAAGGCGATCGGCTCGGTGGTGTTCGACCTCCTCGGCCTCGTCTGCGGCGCCTATCTCGGCTGGCTCGGCTGGCGGGCGGTGACGGTGAAGCGGACGAGCGAGGGCACCCTCGACACGGTGGTGCGCCAGCCGCTGCGGCGCGGGCTCATCTTCGGGCTGACCAACCCGAAGGGCTATCCGGTGGCGGTCGCGACCTTCACGGCGGTGCTGGCGAGCTATGCCGCCGGCCTCGACTGGGCCGGCGTGCCCGGGCTGCTGGCGGCCGCTTGCGGCGGCTTCGTGCTCTCCTATGTCATCCTGATCGCGGTGACCGGGGCGGGCGTGGTGCGGCGCTTCTACCGGCGCTACGAACTGTGGATCGTGCGCGCCTCGGGGCTGTTGTTCCTGGGCTTTGCGGTGCACGCGGTGACGACGTCGGTCGCCGGGCTCGCGGGGCGGCGGGCGTGAGCGGCGCCGGAGCGGGCGGGACAAGCCCGGGGGATACGGGGATGGAGACGACGAGGGTGGAGACGGCGAGCGTGACGGAGACGGAAGCGACGGCCGGCGCGACGGCGCACGACGACGTGTTCGCAGCAAGGGCGCGCGCGTGGTTCGAGGCGCTGCGCGACCGCATCCACGCGGCGCTGGAGGCGATCGAGGCGGAGGCCGAGGGTCTCGCCGGCGCCGTCGCGGGCCCCGTCGGCCGCTTTGAGCGCACGGCGTGGGCACGCACCGAGCCCGACGGCTCGCCCGGCGGCGGCGGCGTCATGGGGATGCTGCGCGGAAAGGTGTTCGAGAAGGCCGGCGTGCACGTCTCCACCGTCTATGGCGAGTTCGCGCCGGAGTTCCGGGCGCAGATCCCGGGGGCGGCGGACGACCCGCGCTTCCTCGCCTCGGGCATCTCGCTGATCGTCCACCCGTGGAGCCCGCACGTGCCGACGGTGCACATGAACACGCGGCTGGTGGCGACGACGAAGCGCTGGTTCGGCGGCGGCGCCGACCTGACGCCGATGCTCGACCGAAGGCGCACCCAGACCGATCCCGACACCATCGCCTTCCATGCGGCGATGCAGGGGGCCTGCACGGCGCACCCGGTCTCCGACTACGACCGCTACAAGGCGTGGTGCGAGGACTACTTCACCATCAAGCACCGGAACGAGCAGCGCGGCGTCGGCGGCATCTTCTACGACTATCTCGACAGTGGCGACCGCGAGGCCGACTTCGCCTTCACCCGCGCCGTCGGCGAGGCGCTGCTCGACGTCTATCCGCGCATCGTCCGGGCGAACCTTTCGACCCCGTGGACGGAGGCCGAGCGCCAAGAGCAGATGGTGCGGCGCGGGCGCTATGTCGAGTTCAACCTGATCTACGACCGCGGCACGCTGTTCGGCCTGAAGACCGGCGGCAATGTCGATTCGATCCTGTCATCGATGCCGCCGGCGGTGGCATGGCCGTGAGGGGGTGAGGCGCAGGCCGCGGGGCGCACCAAGCCGCTGGGAGGCGAGCGCGGGGGGCATGGAGCGAAAACGGCCACCGCGCGAGGTGACTGCCGTCACGGCAGACAACCCTTGATGGTCATCCCAGGCCTTGTGCCTGGGATCCAGGCAACGATTGCTGCAGCGGCCACGCCGATTTCGGCGCCGAGGCCGGAGTGAGGGTTGGATCCCAGGCACAAGGCCTGGGATGACTTCAATTGATGTTCTCGGACACTTCAACTGGCACCCTCGGACACTTCAACCGGCGTCCGCGACCATTGGTGCATTGGGCACCCCCTCCGTCGACGCAGTGTTCGGGACGTCGCGGACGCGGTGGGGCGGAGCCCCCGCCGGCGCTCAGAAGTCGGAGCCGGAGAGGCGGTAGAAGCTCTGGCGCGAGCGGCCGTAGGCCTTGCTGGCGGCCGTCTCGATGCGCGGGCGGTTGGCGTCGAAGGCCTGCAGCATGCCTGCCTCGCCGCCGATCGACTGCGGGCTGATCAGGCGCAGGGCGTCCTCCTCGACGCTGAACGTGATCTCGAAGGTGGCGTCGTGGCCCCAGAAGCAGACACTGTGCCGGGTGGCGTCATAGCTGCGGCTGGCGTTGAGAAAACGGATGGACATGGGAACACCGTGGTGAAGAAGCGGAGCCGGCGAGCCGCGCCGGTGGCGGCTTCGATCTTTTGAACCGATCGATCAGTCGGATCGAATTATCGCCGGAAGCCGCCACGACTTTTTTGCTGAGCCAGCGCAAATCGTCGACTGCAAAAGAATTCGAAGTGACTACCCTACGCAGTTTCTGCGAAATAGCGAGGATTATCGCCGGCGCCGTGGTCAGCGGCGAGAGCCCCGGTGGTCGACGATGGTGGCGCGACCCGCTGTTCGCGGTGCGTGACGCAAAAAAAGTCGGATGCTTGTCGGCGGTGCAGCGGCCCGTTCGTCCTCCGCCGTGGGACAACGCGATCGTGGGGCAGCCTGATCGTGGGCAACATGCTCTTGGGGCAACGCGAAGGAGTGAGCCATGCCTTATGTCGACGGGTTCCTGGTGGCCGTGCCGAAGGACAAGATCGAGGCCTACAAGGAGGTGGCGACGCTCGCCGGCAAGGTGTGGATGGAGCACGGCGCGCTCTCGTTCGTCGAGTGCGTCGCCAACGACGTGCCCCATGGCGAGCTCACCTCCTTCCCGCGCGCCGTGTTGCTGAAGGACGACGAGGTGGTGGTGTTCTCGTGGATCACCTATGCCTCGCGCGCCGCACGCGACGAGATCAACAAGAAGGTGATGGAAGACCCGCGGCTGAAGCCGCAGATGGAGGACATGCCCTTCGACGGCAAGCGGATGATCTACGGCGGCTTCCAGTCCGTCGTCGAATTCTAGGGCGTGCGGGCTCGGCGTGCGGGCGGCGCGGCGTGCCGTTGCCGCCGCGCGCACGCTCCGGTAGCCTGCGCGAGGGCGGCTGAGGGGCTGATCGCGACCGGGGGTCTGCGATGGCGACAGCTGTTTTCCGGCCACGGGCGGTGGCCAGCGCGAGCGCGTCCGCCCTCCTGCTCAGTGCGGCCCTTCTCCTCGCCGGCCCCCTCGGCCGCCCCGCGACGGCGGCAGAGGCACCGGCAGCGAATGCGGCGGTCGCCGCCGTCGTCGATCCTCTGGCGGGGTGGACGCTCGCCCACGGCCGGGCCGTCGGGCTCGCCGTCACGGTCGTGCTGGGCGAGGACAAGCCGGTCATCCTCACTTATGGCACCGCCAAGCTCGCCACCGACACGCGCGCCGCCGTGCCCGTTGGGCCGGACACGATCTTCTCGCTCGGCTCCAACACCAAGGTGCTGACCACCAACGTGCTCGCCCAGTGGGTGGCGGAGGACCTGATCTCGCTCGACGACGACCTTGCCGACTTCGCGGCCGCGGTCGGCCCGCTCGGCGGCGCCGTGCAGGGGGCGCTGAAGCAGCAGATCACCATCGGCGAGATGGCGATCTTCACCTCCGGCCTGCTCGACGTGCCGCCGACCTGCCGGAACGGCCAGCAGCCCGCGCAGACCGGCTGCATGCCGCCGGCCGGCGCCTTCCGCCCGGGCCTGAAGGCCTATGGCGCGGCGGATTTCCTGACGCTGCTGCGGCAGACCGGACTCCGCAACTGGCAGGCCGACCCGCCGCCGCCGGTGACCTCGCTGCCGGCCCCCTACAACTACTCCAACACCTCCAACGCCCTGGTCGGGCTCATTCTCGGCACGCCGGCCGGCCAGCCGATCACCGACAAGTCGGTCAACGGCTGGTTCGACGAGGTGCGGACGCGGGTGCTGAAGCCGCTCGGCATGCGAAGCACCTTCCTGGCCGTGCCGCCGGAAGCGCGGCCACGCGTCGCCAACGGCTACAGCCCCGCCTTCGGGGCGGCGGAGGTGACCGGCGGCGTCATCACCGGCTTCACCCTGCAGAACGCCGGTGCGAGCTATCCGCCGGGCCCGGTGGCGGTGACCATCGAGGGGGGCGGCGGCAGCGGCGCGGTGCTGTCGGCGGAGGCCGGCCCGGACCACACGATCACGAGCGTCACCGTGACGGCGGGCGGCAGCGGCTACCAGCTCGGGCCGCGGCTGTTGCGGGACGGGGTGCTCGTTCCCGACGCGCCGGTGATCGTCGAGAACGGCCGTGTCGTCGCAGTGCTGCTGCGCGATCCGATCGCCGTCGGCGCGGCGCCGCCGAGGTTCAGCATCGACGGCGGCCAGACGGACGTCGGGGGCACCGAGGCGCGGGTGGTCGGGCGCGTCTTCGCCGGGGCGGTCCGCACCATCGCGGTGGTGGAGGGCGGCTCGGGCTACGTCGCCTGGCCGGTGGTGAGGTTCGCGCCCTCGCAGCCCCAGCACCAGCGGGTGGCGATCGTCGCGCCGGCGGGCTTCCTGAAGGCGTCGATGCGCGACATGAGCCGCTTCACCCAGGCGGCGATGCTCGCCCGCCGCACCGGCGGGGCGAAGGTGCCGAAGCCGATCCGCGACGCCTTCCGGCTCGCCCAGACGCCGTTCGCTTGCGAGGCCGGCCCGCCGGCACTGCAGAACTGCCCCGCCGGCCGCGCCCAGGCCGGCCTCGGCTGGCAGGTGTTCCCCAAGGACGGCGGCAAGCCGCGCGTGCTCGCCAAGGACGGCGCGATCGCCGGCTTCACCACGCAGACGCTGGTGGCGCCCGAACTGGGCCTCGGCGTCATGGTGATGGCCTCGTCGGCCGGCAGCTCCGAGGTGGCGCCGCAGCTCGCCGAGGCGGTGTTCTACTCGCTCTATTTCCGCTGCCTGCGCGGCGACCCGCTCTGCCCGCAGAAGAAGTGACGGCGCGCGCGGGCGTGAGAACTCAGGTCGGCCCGCTGCCCATGGGATCGTCGATGATGTCCGACCAGAAGCGGATGCGGCGCACCGGGCCGGTGACGGGGCCGGTTTCGCCCCCGAACTCGTGGACGAAATAGTCCTCGAGATCGCGGCCGTAGTAGATGATGTCGGACTGGTAGACGGAGAGCACCGGGTTGCCGGCCTCGAAGGGCTCCGCCGGCAGGTAGCGGTGGCCGAGGATCGGGATCAGCGGCGGCGCGCCCGCGACGAGGGCGGTGACGACCTCGGCACGCTCTTCGGCCCGCGCCGGCCGCTCGCCCCAGTCAAGCCGCCAGAGACCGTTCTCGACATCGAAGAGCAGCCCTTCGAGCGGCCATGCGAGGGCACGCCGGATCTGGTCTTCCGGTCCCGTCCAATCGTGGCCCTGGGCCGGGCGGCGGTCGCGCAGGAGGGTGACGAGGTCGGGCGGGAAGTGAAGGCCAAACCGCGCCTGCGCGTCGTCGAGCTCTGCCGCCGTGTAGCCGGCAGCCCAAAGCTCCGGCTTCCCCCGATCCATTTCCCCCTGCCCCGCCACGATCACGGCCGGCGGCGCACAAGCCGACCGAGGCCGAGGAGGAGCAGGAGGGTGGCGAGGAAGCCGCCGCCGGCGGCGACGAAGCCTTCCGAGGTGACCGGAACCGCCGGCTCGTAGTCGTCCCAGGTGGCGGCGACGAGCGGCGGGTCGAAGTGGGTGGTGAGCGTGGTGAGGCGGCCGAAGGCGCCGGCGTCGCGGAAGGCCTGCTGCTGGGCCTCGAGGTCGCCGAGACGCTCCATCGTCTCGCCCATCGAGGCGGCGCGGTCCTGGACGAGGCCGCTCGGGTTGCGCGACATCTCGGCGAGTGCGGCCGGCCGGTCGAGGCCGTTGTCGGCGGCGTCCTGGTCGAAGCTCGCGGCGACGCGGCGCAGCTCATCCACCGCGCCGCCGAGGCGCTGGCGGTATTGCTGGCCGAACTCGGGAAGCTGCGAGGCGCCGACGCCGACCACGGCGGCGATGGCGACGGCGATGGTCCTGCCGATCATCGGCCTCTCCCTGTCGCCGGCGGTCGGGCCGGCGTCCGTGCCGTGTCCGGCCGCGGCCCGTCGGCCGCCGGGCGGGAACGCCGCGGCGGCGGCACGGTTCCAAGCCGCCGCATCCTCAGTCCGCCGCGCACTCAGTCCGCCGCGACCTCGGCTCGCCCTGCGCTCGGCGCGCCGCGCGATCAGCCGGCAAGGTCGATGACGCCGGCCGCACCACCCTCGCCGCCGAAGGCGAGGCGGCCGCCGTCGGCGTCCCAGGCGAGCGCCGACAGCGGCGCGCCGTCGGGCTCGCGCAGGCGCACCACGGCCGCGTCCTCGATGCGGGCGACGTCGATGGCGCCGTCGATGTAGCCGATCGCCACCACGTCGTCCTCCGGGTGGCAGGCGACGCGGGTGGCGAACACATCGCGGTAGCCGAGCTCGAGCGGCGGGCGGCCCATCGGCCCGTCCTTGTAGTGGAACGGCCAGAGCACGGCGGCGTTGGCGCCGGCCGAGGCCAGGAAGCGGCCCTTCGGCGACCACGACAGCGAGCGCACCTTGGCGGGATAGCCTGTCATGCGCATGTGGCGGCCGTCGGCGACGCGCCAGCCGTGCAGCGCGTTCTCCTGCATCGCCGTGACGAGGTACTTGCCGTCCGGCGACCAGGTGATGCCGGCGTGCATGCCCTTCCATTCGAGCTGCTGCGCCGCCGCCTCGGTGCCGGCCCACCACAGCGTCGCGCCGTCGTAGCGGGCGACGGCGAGGCGCAGGCCCTTCGGCGCGAAGGCGACGCCGCCGACGGAGCGCGGGTGGGCGAAGGTCTTCAGCACACCGTCCGGGCGGATCACCCAGGCGTTGCGGCCGCCGGCAAAGCCGATGGCGCCGTTCGGGCCGGTCGCCACCTGGTCGATCCAGATGCGGCCGACGGAGGCGCGGTCCTCGGTCGTGCCGTCGGGATGGACGGCGACGAGGCGGCCGTCGTCGCCGCCGGCATAGAGCGTGCCGCCATCCTGCGACAGGGCCGCGGCGAGCAACGCCGTCGGGTGGGTGCGGACGGTGGCGAGCGCACCGCCCTGGTCGAGCCGCACGGTGCCGTCGCCGAGGGCGAAGGCCGGGCGGCCGGCGAGGAACTCGGCGGCGATCACATAGGCCCCGAGCGCGTGCTCGGTGACGGCGAGGCGGACGGCGGTGGTGGCGGGCACGGCGGGCGACCGGTCGCGCTCAGGCGGCGCAGGCGGCGAAGCTCGCCTCGAGCGCCTTGGCGTCGATCTCGCGGCCGATGAAGACGAGGCGGCTCAGCCGCGGCTCACCCGGCTTGAACGGCCGCTGGTGGTCGCCCTCGACGATCATGTGGACGCCCTGCAGCACGTAGCGGTCCGGGTCGTCCTTCAAGGCGAGGATGCCCTTCAGGCGCAGGATGTTCGGCCCCTGCTCCTGGGTGATGCGGCCGATCCAGGCGAAGAAGCGGTCGGGATCGAGGTCGCCGGCGGTCAGCGACACGGAGGTGATGCCGGCGGCGGCGACGTGGTCGTGATGGTGGTGGTGATCATCGTGGTGGTGGTGATCGTGATCATGGTGGTCGTGGCCGCAGTCCGGCCCGTGCACGTGGTTCGGATCATCGTGATCATGATCGTGGTGGTGGTCCTCGCCGTGGAGGAACTCCGGGTCGAGGGTGAGGATGCGATCGAGGTCGAAGGAGCCGCGGTCGAGCACCTTGTCGAGGGCGATGGCGCAGCGCTCGGTGCGGTGGATGGTGGCGAAGGGGTTGATGGCGCGGATGGCGCGCTCGATCTCGGCGAGCTCGGCCGGCGTCACGAGGTCGGTCTTGTTGAGGAGGATCGCGTCGGCAAACGCGATCTGGTCGACGGCCTCGCGGCTGTCGGCGAAGCGCAGCGCGAGGTGCTTGGCATCGGCCACCGCGACGACCGAATCGAGCGCCGCGGCGCCCTTCACGGTGTCGTCCATGAAGAAGGTCTGGGCGACCGGCGCCGGGTCGGCGAGGCCGGTGGTCTCGACGAGGATGGCGTCGAAGGCGCCCTTGCGCTTCAGGAGGTTCTCGACGGTGCGGATGAGATCGCCGCGCACGGTGCAGCAGATGCAGCCGTTGTTCATCTCGAACACCTCCTCGTCGGTATCGACGAGGAGGTCGGCGTCGATGCCGACCTCGCCGAACTCGTTGACGATGACGGCGTAGCGCTTGCCGTGGTCCTCGGTGAGGATGCGGTTCAACAGCGTCGTCTTGCCGGAGCCGAGGAAGCCCGTCAGCACGGTGACGGGGATGCGGGCGGGGGCCGCGGCGGGGCTGGCTGCGGTGGCCGTTGCCGGATTGGCTGCCATGTCCGGAGTGCTCCTGTTGCCGGCCCGCGGGGGCGGCCGGGGAGGATGAAGGTCGGCCGCAGAGATAGTGGTTTGTGGGGCGGGGGGGAAGATGGGGGCTTACGCGCCGGCGAGCGCGGGGGCGATGTCGGTCTTCGGAAAGTCATTGCCGACATAGAGGAGTGGGCACGCCAACTCCTTAGCCGCGGCGTAGGCGAAGCAGTCACCGAAGTTCAGCCCGGCAGGGTGAACGCCCTTGCCCCAAGTCGCGTAGGCGTCCGAGACGCGCCGCGCCCTCTCTTCCGTCACCGGCAGCACCTCGAGATGCAGTCGCTCGACCAATCTCGTCAGGAGATCCGACACTCCACGCATGCTCGCTACGACCAACGCCTCGGCGAGGGTCCCTGCCGAGAGCGCGACATCGTCCTCGGATTCAAGAACGGCCAGGCAGGCACGGGCCAAAGGCTCGTTGAGGACGATGGCGAGCAGCGCCGAGGTGTCGACCACGATCACCCAGGGAGCCCATCATCATCATAGAGAAAGTCCTGGCTTCGCTCGGCACTCGGCCCGGGAAGCGCCCTGGCAGCACCCTCCGCCATGATCGCCTCGATAATGGCGCGGCGTTCCGCCCGCGTCTGAGCCGCCCTGACCGGCACGAGCCGCACAGTCGGCCGGCCATGCCGCGTCAGAACGATCTCGTCGCCGGCCTCAGCGCGGCGAACGAGTTCGGTCAGTTGGCCCTTTGCATCACTGACAGAGACTTTCATGGGGACACGCTCCAGCGGCAGCTAATATTTGGACTATCGGTAGTCCAAGTCAAGTGCGAGAAAGAGGATTGCTCATCCACAAGGCGGGCATTTTTCTCGCGTCAGTTGCGCCTCACCTTCGCGGTCATCCCAGGCCTTGTGCCTGGGATCCATACCTCTCCAAGAGCGAAAGCGTCGGATTGGGCCGGCGTTGCTTGGATCCCAGGCACAAGGCCTGGGATGACCCCGAAGGGTGGGATGGCAGATGGAAAAGCCACGCCGAGTAAAGTGCCGCCGAGCCACGCAGGCCGAGTTGCGACGCGGCCTGCCTCTCGGTCTCTCTCACGACCTTGCCCTCGCTCCCGTCCAGCCCTAACCCGATGGCGATGACCGACCCCTCGTCCCCGTCCCCCGCCTTCCCGTGGCCCGACCTCGCCGGCCGGCTCGTCGACGGCGGGCACGTGCTGCCGGTGCGCGTCTACTACGAGGACACCGACTTCTCCGGCGTCGTCTACCACGCGAGCTACCTGCGCTTCTTCGAGCGCGGGCGGACGGACTTCCTGCGCCTCCTCGGCGTCGGGCACACGGCTATGGCAGCCGGCGCCTTCGGGGCAGCGCGGGCCTTTGCCGTGCGGGCGATGACCCTCGATTTCCGCAGGCCGGCGACGATCGACGACGTGCTGGAGGTGACCACGCGCCGGGCCGAACTCACCGGCGCCCGCATCGTCCTCGACCAGACGATCGCGCGGGCGGGCGAGGTGCTAGTGACGGCGACCGTCACGGTGGCCGTCATCGATGGCGACGGCCGCCCGTGCCGGCTGCCGGCGGCGATCCGCGAACGGTTCGGCTGACCGCGCCGGGCGGGCGAGCGGCGGGCCGAGCCTGCTGAACCAGCGCCGCCACCCGCGATCACCCGCCCGTCACCCTTTCGTCGCCCGTCGGCGTTAACCCGGCGTCAACCACGTTGCCGGCAGGTAGGAGCCGGGCGGCGCGCGGCCGGGTGCGCCTTCCGGTGGCGGCGGTGCGAACCTAGTTTCGACACGTTTGCCGACAATGGAGGCGCATGGCGGCGGGCTCGGGTACCCGGCGACGGCCGAGTTCAGCGTTCGCCGTCGCCGACCGCCCGCCGCCGCCAACCCGAGATCGGCACGGACGATGCACGGCGCCTGCGGGCGACCGCGGCGGAACCGACGCGACGCCGGGACGGTTTCCCCCGCGGCCCGGCGGGTGGCCCCCGCGAAGGACGAGGATGGACGGACGATGAACCCCGCTGACGTGACGACCGAGTTGCTCGCGGCGCCGGTCGCCGACATCTCGCTGATCGGGCTGTTCCTGCAGTCCCACCTCGTCGTCAAGCTGGTGATGATCGGGCTCGTCCTTGCCTCGGTCTGGTGCTGGGCGATCATCGTCGACAAGTTCATCCTGGTCGCCCGCACCCGCAAGATGATGGACCGCTTCGAGGAAGTGTTCTGGTCGGGGCAGTCGCTCGAGGAGCTCTATCGCAGCCTCGCCGGGCGGCCGGCGAACGCGCTCGCCGCCCTGTTCGTGGCGGCGATGCGGGAATGGAAGCGCAGCCACGAGGGCGAGCGCCCGGCGATCGCCTCGCTCTCCCAGCGCATCGACCGCGTCATGGACGTGACGATCGCGCGCGAAACCGAGCGGCTGGAGAAGCGGCTGCTGGTGCTCGCGACCGTCGGCTCGGCAGCCCCGTTCATCGGCCTGTTCGGCACCGTCTGGGGCATCATGACGAGCTTCCAGTCGATCGCCGCCTCCAACAACACGAGCCTCGCCGTGGTGGCGCCGGGCATCGCCGAGGCGCTGTTCGCCACCGCCCTCGGCCTGCTCGCGGCGATCCCGGCGGTCATCGCCTACAACAAGTTCAACGCCGAGGTGTCGCACCTCGGCAGCCGCATGGAGAGCTTCGCCGACGAGTTCTCGGCGATCCTGTCGCGCCAGATCGACGAGAGGGCCTGAGCGATGGGTGCGTCCATCGGCCCCGTCGGGGGTGGCGGCGGCGGCAGCGGCCGGCGACGTCGCCGGCGCCGCTCGGCGCCGATCAGCGAGATCAACGTGACGCCGTTCGTCGACGTCATGCTGGTGCTGCTCATCGTCTTCATGATCTCCGCGCCGCTCTTGACCGTCGGCGTGCCCATCGATTTGCCGGAAACCCGTGCGACGCAGATACAGGCCGAGACCGAGCCGCTGACGGTGTCGGTCGGCAGCGACGGCAAGATCTACCTGCAGGACACGGAGATCACCGTCGAGGAACTTGTGCCGCGGCTTCAGGCGATCGCCAAGGCGGGCTACGAGGAGCGCATCTTCGTGCGTGGTGACCGGGATGCCGAATACGGCTCGATGATGCAGGTGATGGGACGGCTGAACCAGGCCGGCTTCCGCCGCATCGGTCTCGTCACCCTGGAGGAACAGGGCAGCTGATCGACATGCGCGTCGGACCGATCGTCTCGATCCTCGGCCACGTCGCGATCGTCGCCTGGGCCGTCGTTGGCTTGCCGGGGGCGAAGCCCTATCCGGCCGAGCCGGTGGACGCGATGCCCGTCGAACTCGTCGAGATCGGCGAACTGACGGCGTTGCGTCTCGGCTCGAAGACGGCGCCGGACGCCGAGGTCGACCGCGCCTCGACGGTCGAGAGCGACACGCCCGAAGCGCCGCCGGTGGAAGACGCGGGCAACTCGGAGACCTCGCAGGACGCCCCGCCGGTGCCCGATCCGGGCGACGTCGCGGCGACACCCGACGCCGGCGCGCCGCCGCCTCCCGAGCCCGAGCCGGAGCCTGAAGTTACCGAACCGGAGCCGCCGGCTGAGGAGGCGGAGCCGACCCCGCCGGAGCCCGCCCCGACGCCTGCCGAACAGCCGGCCGAGGCCACCCCGCCGCCGCCCGAGCCCTCGGCCGCGCCGGCGCAGGCGACCCGCACGCCGAAGACCAAGCCGACGCCGCCGAAGAAGGTGACGGCGACGGCGAGCGCCGAGAGCAAGTTCAACTCCGACAAGATCTCCGCCCTGCTCGACAAGCAGGACCCGTCCGGCGGCGGTACGCAGAAGTCTGCCGGCCAGACGGCGCTCGGTTCGTCGACCGGCAAGACGGTGTCGAAGATGACGCAGTCGGAGCTCGACGCCCTGACGGGGATGATCTCGCGCTGCTGGAACCCGCCCGTCGGCGCGTCCGACGGCGACCAGCTCGTCGTCAGGATCCGCATCAATCTCAATCAGGACGGCACCGTCTCCGGCAACCCGTCGATCGAGAACTCCGGCTCGCACCCGTTCTTCCGCGCCGCGGCCGATTCGGCCCGGCGGGCGGTGCTGCGCTGCCAGCCCTACAACCTGCCCGCCGCGAAGTACGACACCTGGAAAGAGGTCATCATCAACTTCGACCCCCGTGAGATGTACGGCGGATGACGCCGCCCGCCACATTCTCTACGCTTTCCGGCGCCATTGCCGGCGCACTCACCGGCGCCGCCCGCTCCGTCCTTTCCTGCGCCCCCTGACGCGGTTCCTGCCCATGCATTTCGCGCCCATGCTGCTTGCGCCCACACCTTCGATCGCCGCCGAAGTCGCCCCGTGGCCGACGCTGTCCGAGCGAATCGCGGCCGGCCTGTCGGCGTTGCGGCGCCAGGCGCTCGGCGCCGTCGTCGCGGTGGCGACGGGCCTCGCCTTCGCGGGCGCGTCGATCACGCCCGCCGCGGCGCTGATCGAGATCGACATCACCCAGGGCGTCGTCGAGCCGATGCCGATCGCGCTGCCCGATTTCGGCGGCGACCCGGCGCTGGGCCGGCAGATCGTCGAGGTGATCGCCAACGACCTGCGCTCGTCCGGGCTGTTCCTGCCGCTCGACCAGGCCGCCTTCATCGACCGCGCCATTGATGCCTCGTCGACCCCGAACTTCGCCAACTGGCGGGCGATCAACGCCCAGGCGCTGGTCACCGGCACGGTGACGCCGGAGGGCGGCAACCTCAGAGCCGACTTCCGCCTGTGGGACGTCTTCGCCGGCGAGCAGATGACCGGCCAGAGCCTGACCACCAGTGCCGAGAACTGGCGCCGCCTCGCCCACAAGATCGCCGACGTCGTCTATGAGCGGCTGACCGGCGAGCAGGGCTATTTCGACACCCGCATCGTCTTCGTCTCGGAGAGCGGATCGAAGGACAAGCGCGTCAAGCGGCTCGCCATCATGGACCAGGACGGCGCCAACATGCGGGCGCTGACCAATGGCGACGCGCTGGTGCTGACGCCGCGCTTCTCGCCGACCAGCCAGCGCGTCACCTACATGAGCTATGCCGGCGGCACGCCGCAGGTCTATCTGCTCGACATCGGCACCGGCCAGCGCGTCAAGCTCGGCGACTTCCCCAACATGTCGTTCTCGCCGCGCTTCTCGCCCGACGGCTCGAAGGTGGTGATGAGCCTGCAGGAGGACGGCAACGCCAATATCTTCGCCATGGACATCGCCACGAAGCAGATGTCGCGGCTGACCAATTCGGCCTCGATCGACACCGGTCCGTCCTTCTCGCCGGACGGCTCGCAGATCGTCTTCGAGTCCGATCGCGGCGGCTCGCAGCAGCTCTATGTGATGGGCGCCGGCGGCGGTGGCGCGACGCGCATCTCGTTCGGGCCGGGGCGCTATTCGACTCCGGTGTGGTCGCCGCGCGGCGACCTCATCGCCTTCACCCGCCAGAGCCAGGGCAAGTTCTCGATCGGCGTGATGAAGCCCGACGGCACCGGCGAGCGCATCCTCACCGAAGGCTTCCACAACGAGGGGCCGACCTGGGCCCCGAACGGCCGCGTGCTGATGTTCTTCCGCGAGGCCGGCGGCGGCGGCGGCCCCTCGCTGTTCACCGTCGATCTCACCGGCCGCAACGAGCGGCGGATCGAGACATCCGGCTTTGCCTCCGACCCGGCCTGGTCGCCGCCGCTGCCCTGATGTTTCGTGGCGTCATGAGCGGCGGTTAAGCTGCCGTTCACCACGTCGAACAACCGCCATTTAACCATCGGACTCTATCGTCCGACCCAGTGCCCCGGGTCGCCCGGCGCAAAGGAGAACAACCATATGCAGCTGTTTTCGGGTCAAGGACGGGTGGCCCGTCTCGCCGTCGTCTTCGCGCTCGTGCTGGCCGCCGCCGCCTGCGCCAAGAAGGACGTCGTACCGGCGGCCGGCACCGTCACGCCGGGCTCGGCGCAGGACTTCGTGGTGAACGTCGGCGACCGCGTCTACTTCACCGAGGACTCCTCGGAGATCAACGCCCAGGCGTCCGCCATTCTCGACCGCCAGGCGCAGTGGCTGACGCAGTACAATCGCTACACCGCCACCGTCGAGGGCCATGCCGACGAGCGCGGCACCCGCGAGTACAACCTCGCGCTCGGCGCCCGCCGTGCGAACTCCGCCCGCGCCTATCTCGTCAGCCGTGGCATCAATCCGGCGCGCCTGCGCGTCATCTCCTACGGCAAGGAGCGTCCGGTCGCCGTCTGCGACAATGAATCCTGCTGGACGCAGAACCGGCGCGCCGTGACGGTGCTGAACGCCGCCGGCAGCTGATCGACCCGGCGACCAATGGTCGCCGGGCAGACGTCGATCGACACGGCGACCGCCGGTTCGCCACGCCGAAATCGCGGCGCGGCCTCCTGCGAGCCCTCAAATGGCCGCAGAGGCGGGTGAAAGATGAGAGGGTCGCGAGCGCAGGGCGCCGCGGCCCTCCTTCGTTTCGCGCCAGACCCTTGACGGCAGGCGCGACGCGTGAAAACCGTCGGCGCTCCGGGGCGGGACGCCGGCTGAGGCGAAGAGGCGGTCGATGACGATGCGGATGCTGGATGCGGGACGGCGTTGCGCGAATGCGGGATTCGGCGCGGGTGCGGGGTTCGCGGCGGTCGCCATCACCGTCCTGATGGTGCTGGCGACTCCGGTGACGGCGCAACAGAGCTACGACACCGCCCAGATCATTCGCGACACGCCCGGCGGCACCCGCCAGGCCGGCGAGGCGGCGCTGCGCATCGAGCGCATCGAGACGCAGATGCGAACCTTGAACGGCCAGGTCGAAGAGCTGTCGTTCCAGCTTCGCCAGCTCACCGAGCAGATCCGCCGCCTGCAGGAGGACAACGAGTTCCGCTTCCAGGAGCTCGAGGCCGGGCGCGGCAAGAAGCGCACCGACGCCCCCGCGGCCGTGCCCGCCGCCGGCGCCACCGATACCGCGACGCTGACGATCCCGCCCGCCGACGACGCCCCCCTCGGCGGCAGCGCGCTCGATGTCGGCGCCGGCTTTGCAATGGAGCCGCTGGCGATGCCGGAGGCCCTGCCGGGCGTCGCCGCCGGGTCTTCCGTCACGACGGCGGCGCCGCCGCAGTCGCTCGGCCAGTTGCCGGTCGACGCCGGCGGCGGCTTCGATTTCAGCAGCGGCCCGCTCGACCTGACGGCGATGTCCGGCGGTGGCCCGCCGGCCATCGAACCGCTGCCGACCGAGGCGCTGCCGCGGCTCGACACGGCGAGCGACGCCGGCACCCTGCCGGTGCCGGGCACGCAGGTGGCGGCGCTGCCGACGGCGCTCGACCCGCGCGACACCTACGACGCCGCCTACAATCACGTGCTGCGTGGCGAGTACGACGCCGCCGAGGCCGGCTTCCGCCGCTTCCTCGACGCCCATCCGGCCGATCGGCTGGCGCCGGACGCGCAGTTCTGGCTGGGCGAGAGCCTCTATGCTCGCGCCGACTACCGCGCCGCCGCGCAGGCCTTCCTGAAGGGCTACACGGAATATCCCGACAGCCGGAAGGGCCCCGACAGCCTGTTCAAGCTCGGCCAGTCGCTCGCCGGCATCGGCGAGCGCGACGCCGCCTGCGCCTCCTATGCCGAGCTGCTGCAGCGCTACCCGCAGGCCGCGCCCTCGCTGCGCGACCGCGTCACCGCCGAGCAGCAGACCGCGCGCTGCTGATCCGCGGAGGATCGGCGGCACGGTGGACGAACGCCCCGCCCCCTGGCCGAATGCCGCTTCGGTAGCCAAGCCGGTAGCCAAGTCGGTAGCCGCTTCGGCAGCTTCATCCGTCCCGCTCGACGACGACGTCCTGCCGGCGCTGTTCGCGGCCCTGGGCGGCCGTCGCGGGCTTGTTCTGGCGGTGTCCGGCGGCTCGGATTCCGTCGCCCTCCTGCATTTGTTCGCACGCTGGCGCGACGGCTTCGGCGCTGCCGCCGCGGCGGTGCCGCCCGCCATCGTCGTCACCGTCGACCACGGGCTGCGCCGGGAAGCGGCGGCCGAGGCCGAGGCGGTGGCGGCGCTGGCGCGTTCGTGCGGGCTCTCCCACGCCACCCTCGTCTGGGAGGGTGACAAACCGGCCGCCGATCTGCAGGCGTCGGCGCGGACGGCGCGCTACCGGCTGCTCGCCGACTTCGCCCGCGAAAACGGCCACGATGCCGTCGTCACCGCCCACACCCGCGACGACCAGGCGGAGACGCTGCTGCTGCGACTTGCCCACGGCAGCGGGCTCGCCGGCCTCGCGGCGATGCGGCCGGCGCGGCCGCTCGGTGCGGGCGTCGTGCTGCTGCGGCCGCTGCTCGGCGTCGATCGCGGGGCGCTGCGCGCCACGCTCGCCGCCGCCGGCATCCGCTGGAGCGACGACCCGAGCAACGCCGACCTGCGCTTTGCCCGGCCGCGGCTGCGCGCGCTCGTCGCCCCGCTGGCGCAGGCAGGGCTGACGTCGGCGGCGCTCGCGACCACCGCCCGCCGGCTCGCCCGCGCCGACGCGGCGATCGAGGCGGCGGTGGACGGGCTCGCCGCCGCGGCCCTCGACCGCCATCCGGGCGGCGTCACCACCCTGGCGTTTGCGGCGCTCGTCGCAGCCCCGGAAGAAGTGGCTCTGCGGACACTGGCGCGCGCGCTCGCCGAGATCGGCGGCGAACCCTACGGGCCGCGGCTCGAACGGCTCGAGCGCCTCCATGCGGACCTTGTGTCGCACGCGGCCGCGGGCGGCGGCCGTTTCCGCCGCACCCTCGGCGGGGCGGTGGTGGAACGGCGCGGCGCACGACTTTGGGTTCACCGCGAGGCGGGCCGGCGCGGCCTGCCGTCGCTGCCACTCGCCCCCGGCGGCGCACTCGCCTGGGACGGTCGCTTCGACGCGACGCTGTCGTCCGCCGCACCGTGTGGCGTGACGATCGCAGCCCTCGGACCCGGCGCGCGCGGGCTCGTCGGAGCGGCGGCGGCAGGGTGGCCAGCGACGGCGCTGTCGACCGTTCCGGCCGCCTTCGCCGATGGCGCCGTGGTCGCCGTGCCGGCCTTCGACGTGTTCGCGAACGCCCATTGGCGGGCGGCCGTCCGCATCGATCCGGCGCGCCGTTAGGCATGCGTCACGCTTTCCATCGCCTCCGCACGGGCCCTCAACTTGGCAGAGGCCTCCACGAGACCTATCTTGGGAAGCGAAAAGCGTCGGGGCGCGGGGGCCGAGGGCCCGTCCGACCCGGGGTGAAGGGTCCCTTATGAACAACATGTTCCGCAACCTCGCCCTGTGGGTCATCATCGGGCTTCTGCTGATTGCGCTGTTCCAGCTCTTCCAGAGCCCGACGAACCGCACCGCGGCGCAGGAAATTCCGTTCTCGCAGTTCCTCAGCGACGTCGAGTCCGACAACGTCCGCTCGGTGGTGATCACCGACCAGAACATCTCGGGCCAGTATGCCCGCAGTGGTGGCGGCACGTTCCAGACCTTCGCGCCGCGCGATGCCGGCTACATCGACAAGCTCGAAGCCAAGGGCGTGCAGATCACCGCGAAGCCGGCCGGCGAGAACTTCTCGCTGTTCAACATGCTGATCTCGTGGTTTCCGATGCTGTTGATCCTCGGCATCTGGCTGTTCGTGATGCGCCAGATGCAGGGCTCCGGCGGCAAGGCGATGGGCTTCGGCAAGTCGAAGGCGAAGCTCCTCACCGAGGCGCACGGCCGCGTGACGTTCGAGGACGTCGCCGGCGTCGACGAGGCGAAGGAGGATCTCCAGGAGATCGTCGACTTCCTGCGCGACCCGCAGAAGTTCCAGCGCCTCGGCGGCCGCATTCCGCGCGGCGTTCTGCTCGTCGGCCCTCCCGGCACCGGCAAGACGCTGCTCGCCCGCGCCATCGCCGGCGAGGCGAACGTGCCGTTCTTCACGATTTCGGGATCGGACTTCGTCGAGATGTTCGTCGGCGTCGGCGCGAGCCGCGTCCGCGACATGTTCGAGCAGGCGAAGAAGAACGCCCCCTGCATCATCTTCATCGACGAGATCGACGCGGTCGGTCGCCATCGCGGCGCCGGCCTTGGCGGTGGCAACGACGAGCGCGAGCAGACGCTGAACCAGCTGCTCGTCGAGATGGACGGCTTCGAGGCGAACGAGGGCATCATCCTGATCGCCGCCACCAACCGTCCGGACGTGCTCGACCCGGCCCTGCTGCGTCCGGGCCGCTTCGACCGCCAGATCGTCGTGCCGAACCCCGACGTCGTCGGCCGCGAGAAGATCCTCAAGGTGCACGTCCGCAAGGTGCCGCTGGCGCCGGACGTCAACCTCAAGATCCTCGCCCGCGGCACGCCGGGCTTCTCGGGCGCCGACCTGATGAACCTCGTCAACGAGGCGGCCCTGATGGCGGCCCGCCGCGGCAAGCGGCTCGTCACCATGGCCGACTTCGAGGACGCCAAGGACAAGGTGATGATGGGTGCCGAGCGCCGCACCCTCGTGATGACCGAGGACGAGAAGCGCCTGACCGCCTATCACGAGGGCGGCCACGCGGTGACCGCTCTGCACGTCAAGGCGACCGACCCGGTGCACAAGGCGACGATCATCCCGCGCGGCCGTGCGCTCGGCATGGTCATGCAGCTGCCGGAGCGCGACAAGCTGTCGATGAGCTACGAGCAGATGATCTCGCGGCTCACCATCCTGATGGGCGGCCGCGTCGCCGAGGAGCAGGTGTTCGGCAAGGAGAAGGTGACGTCCGGCGCCTCCTCCGACATCGAGCAGGCGACCAAGCTCGCCCGCGCGATGGTGACGCGCTGGGGCTTCTCCAGCGAGCTCGGCACCGTCGCCTATGGCGAGAACCAGGACGAGGTCTTCCTCGGCATGTCGGTGTCGCGCCAGCAGAACATCTCCGAGGCGACGGCGCAGAAGATCGACGCGGAGGTGAAGCGGCTGGTCGAGCTCGGCTACGACGAGGCGGAACGCATCCTCACCGATCACCGCGACGAGCTCGAGATCCTGGCGAAGGGCCTGCTCGAATACGAGACGCTGTCGGGCGACGAGATCAAGAACCTGCTGGCCGGCAAGCCGCCGATCCGCGACACCGGTGACGATTCCGGCCCTTCGCGCCATTCGGTGGTGCCGTCCACCGGTACCGGCAAGGCGCGTGGCAAGGGTGGCGAAGGCGACGTCGGCCTGGAGCCGCAGCCGCAGGCCTGACGCTGCTTCCTTCTCCCGGCCTCGCCGGGAGAAGGTGCCCGCAGGGCGGATGAGGGCCCGCGCGAGAGCGCGGGTCTTCGCGTTTCTGCGAGACGTCCGCGCGACTACCCAGCGCGGCCCTCATCCGGCGCTGCGCGCCACCCCGGATCTAGTCCGGGGCAGGCTCTTCTCCCGCTGACGCGGGAGAAGGGAGTTGGCGCCGCCAAAGTGGCAGGCGACGCCTCGGGGGATCCTCGGCGGGCGCTGGCGCTCACCACTGCTGGGCGGCCTCGATCTTCAGCTTTTCGTTGGGGTTCTTCGCGGTGCCCTGGACCTCGAGCAGGCCGTCGACCAGCGCCCCGCGGGCCTCGATCGCGAACACGACGCGGGTCTCTCCAAACAACAGGATCTGCGCAACGGTGCCGGTCATGCGGCAAGACGGGGCGACGGAGAGCTTGCCCTCGAGCGTGCCGAGTTCGGTCTCGAAGTCCGGATCGTAGCAGCGGCTCTCGGTGATCGTGCCCTTGCTGTTGAGCTCGAGAACGCAGACCGAGGGGGTGTTGGTCCGGAGGATGTGGACGCCGGCCAAGGCCTGCGGGCTGCATTTCTCCGCCGCCTCGGCGAGGCCGGCCGAGGCGATCATTGCCGTCACCGCCGCCGCGATGCCCAACGACTTCATGTACATGACTGTCTCCTGTGGCTTCGATTGGGATGGCCGGCGCCAGGGAGTGGCGCGGCGGCCCCATGCACAGGAGCACTACCGGGAATTGCACCCGCCGCCTGTGAACGCGTTCACAGGCATGCGCCGCGCGCCCGGCGTCCGTTGCCGCGCGCGACGCAGGCGGCCGTCATATCGTGCCGCCTTCGCCCCCGGCATCAAAAGCCGGGAGAGCCGTCGGCAGCCCTACTCGGCGCCGCGCAGGTAGGGCTCGACCGGGCCCTGCAGCTTCAGCGTCAGCGGGCGGCCCTTGCGGTCGCGGGCGGTGCCGGCGGAGACGCGCACCCAGCCCTCGCTGACGCAGTATTCCTCGACGTTGGTCTTCTCGGCGCCCTTGAACTTGATGCCGACGCCGCGCGTCAGCAGGTCCTCGTCGTAGTACGGGCTCGAGGGGTCGGTCGAGAGCCGGTCCGGCAGCGCCGGGGCCGCAGTCGCTTCGCTGCCCGTGGTCGCGGTCCCGGGGATCTCGGGGGTTTCGGGATCGGTCATGGCGGTCCTTCCGGCGGTGCGGTCGTTTCAGGCGGCCACTGGTAGCCATTCGCGGGCGGCGTGCCAACCCTCGCCGCGCTTGCCCCGCCCGCCCGCCTCGCCTATGTCGGGGGGTGCCGACGGGGAGGACTCAAGATGGCCGGAACCTTCGCGACCGAGCTCGCCGAGCGCGGCGTGGTGCGGGTCGGCGGGCCGGACGCGGCGCATTTCCTCAACAACCTCGTCACCTCCGAGGTGGCCCATCTCGCCGACGGCGAGGCCGCCTATGCGGGCTTGCTGACGCCGCAGGGCAAGATGCTGTTCGACTTCCTGGCGTTACGCGATGCCGACGGCTACCGCCTCGACACGCTGGCGGACAATGCCGCCGCCCTCGCCCAGCGCCTCGGCTTCTACAAGCTGCGCGCCAAGGTGACGGTGGCCGACCTCAGCCCGGAGGACGCGGTGATCGCCTTCTGGGGCGGCGAGCCGCCGGCGACGCTGCCGGGCGTCGCCTATGCCGATCCGCGGCTGCCGGCGCTCGGCAAGCGGGTGATCGTGCCGCGCGCCTCGGTGGCCGGCGTGCTGGCGCTGCCGGGCCTCACCCGCACCGACGCGGGCGCGTGGCACGCCCACCGCGTCTCTCTCGGGGTGCCGGAGGGCGGCCACGACTTCGCCTTCGGCGACGCCTTCCCGCACGATGCCGACATGGACGCGCTCGCCGGCATCGACTTCGCCAAGGGCTGCTATGTCGGCCAGGAAGTCGTCTCGCGGATGCAGCACCGTGGCACGGCGCGCCGGCGCATCGTCTTGGCGAGCGCCGCCGGCCCGCTGCCGCCGGCGGGTACGGCGCTGACGGCCGGCGACCGGCCGGTCGGCACGCTCGGCACCGTGGCGGGACAATCCGGGCTGGCGCTCGTCCGCCTCGACCGCGCCAAGGCGGCGATCGATGCCGGCGTGCCGATCGAGGCCGACGGCACGGCGGTGACGCTCACCATTCCGCCCTGGGCGAGCTTCGGCTGGCCGGCGACGGCCGTCGCCGAGGACGTCTGATCCATGCCCGACCGTCCCGGGGCGCCGCCGCGCGCCTGGCAGCGCATGTTGTCGGGCCGCAGGCTCGACCTGCTCGACCCCTCCCCGCTCGACGTCGAGATCGCCGACATCGCCCACGGCCTCGCCCGCGTCGCCCGCTGGAACGGTCAGACCGCCGGCGCCCACGCCTTTTCGGTCGCCCAGCACTCGCTGCTGGTCGAGGAGATCGCCGCCGCGACGACGCCGAAGATGAGCGCCGACGAGCGGCTGATCGTGCTCCTGCACGACGCGCCGGAATATGTCGTCGGCGACCTGATCTCGCCGTTCAAGGCGGTGCTCGGCGGCGACTACAAGGCGGTGGAGGCGCGGTTGCTCTCGGCCATCCACCGCCGCTTCGGCCTGCCGCCGGTGACGCCAGCGGCACTCCACACTGCGGTGAAGAAGGCCGACCGCGCCGCCGCTTTTCTGGAGGCGACGCGCCTCGCCGGCTTCGCGACGAGCGAGGCCCGCCGCTTCTTCGGCACGCCCCCCGCCGGCGCCGACGCCATGACGCTGGAGCCGTGGCCGGCGGAACGGGCGGCCGAGAGCTTTCTCGCCCGCTTCCGCGCCCTATCTGACGAGCGCGGCAATACCCCGCCAACAAGCAAGAGCCCGCCGCAAGGAGCGCCCCGATGATTTACGTCTGTTCGCTGAGCCGCCTCGCCGAGACGGTCGAGCGGTCCGGCGCCCGCCACGTCGTCACGCTGATCAACGAGGGCACGCCGGTGGAGCGGCCGGCGGTGGTGACGCTCGACAACCACCTGCGCATCGGCATCAACGACATCGTCGAGGCGGCCGACGGGCTGGTGCTCGCGGGCTCGCCGCACGTCGAGACGCTTCTCGGCTTCGTGCAGCGCTGGGACCGGGCAGCGCCGCTCGTCATCCACTGCTATGCCGGCATCAGCCGCTCGACGGCGGCCGCCTTCGTCACCGCCTGCGCGCTCGCCCCGCACCGCGACGAGCGGTCGGTCGCCGAGGCGCTCAGGCGGGCGTCGCCGACGGCGACGCCGAACGCCCGGCTGGTGCGGCTCGCCGACGACCACCTCGGCCGCGAGGGCCGCATGGTGCGCGCCATCGACGGCATCGGCCGCGGCGCCTTCGCCGCCGAGGGCGAACCCTTCGTGCTGGCGCTCGACTGAGGCCGTTCGGCTCCCGGCGCGTTCCGGCAGATCGGTGCGTTGACCACCGCCCCCTGGCTCCCGACAATGCAGCGACGGCGCAGCTGCCGACTGCGATGACCCGGCGGTCGTCGCGGGGCCTTGAGCCACGACGCGGAGACCGCCGCCGATGAGCCGATCTGCCAGCCGCACCGCCGGGCCGCTGTTGGCGCTCGCCGCCGCCGCGTTGTTCGGCGCGAGCACGCCGTTCGCCAAGCTGTTGCTCGATGGCGGCCTCGGGCCGTGGCTGCTCGCCGGCCTGCTCTATCTCGGCGCGGGGGTCGGGCTCGGTGCGACCCTTCTCGTCCGCCGCCTGCGCGCGGGCCCGGTGACCGAAGCGCCGCTGCGCCGCGCCGACCTGCCGTGGCTGGCGCTGGTGGTGCTGACCGGCGGTGTCGCCGGCCCGCTGCTGCTGATGGTCGGCCTCACCATCACCGCCGCCTCGAGCGCGGCGTTGCTGCTCAACCTCGAGGGCCTCGCGACGATGGCGATCGCCTGGCTGGTGTTTCGCGAGAGCGTCGACCGCCGGCTTTTGGCCGGGGCCGTCGCGATCCTCGCCGGTGCCGTGCTGCTGTCGTGGCCGGGCGGGGGCGATGGTGGCGGTCTCGGCATCGGGGCGCTGGCGATCGCCGGCGCCTGCCTCGCCTGGGGCATCGACAACAACCTGACCCGCAAGCTCAGCGCCGCCGACCCGGTGGCGATCACCGTCGTCAAGGGGCTGGCGGCGGGCACCACCAACACGGCGCTGGCCTTCGCCCTCGGCGCCAGCCTGCCACCCGTGGCGACGATCGCCAGTGCTGCGGCGGTCGGCTTCCTCGGCTACGGGGTGAGCCTCGTGCTGTTCGTGCTGGCGCTGCGCCATCTCGGCACGGCGCGCAGCGGCGCCTATTTCTCGACGGCGCCCTTCATCGGGGCAGCGCTGGCGGTGCCGCTGTTCGGGGAGCCCGTGACGCTCCCGCTCGTCGCCGCCGCCGTGCTGATGGCGGTCGGCGTCGTCCTGCACCTGACGGAACGGCACGAGCACGACCACGCGCACGAGGCGATGCGGCACGAGCATCGCCACGTCCACGACGAGCACCACCGCCACGACCACGGTCCCGACGACCCGCCGGGCGAGCCGCACAGCCACGCCCATCGCCACCGGGCGATGCGCCATCGCCACGCCCACTATCCCGACCTGCACCACCGCCACACGCACTGACGGCCTGTCGGGGAAGCGCCGGCGCCACGGGCGTCCGGCACCGGGCGGCTTGCCGGAGACCATCACGATGACGACAGCTGCGCCCGCCCCTGTTTCAGCGCTCGACCGCGAGACCATCGCCACGACCACCGGCCTCGAGCAGCTGCAGGCGATCGCCGACGGCCGCATCGCCTCGCCTGCGATGGCGGTGACGCTCGGCTACCGCCTGACCGAGGTCGAGCACGGGCGGGCCGTGTTCACCGGCACGCCGAACGAGGCGGTGCTCAACCCGATGGGGGCGGTGCACGGCGGCTGGGCGGCGACGCTGCTCGATTCGGCGCTCGCCTGCGCCGTCCACTCGACGCTGGCGCCCGGCCAGACCTACACGACGGTGGAGATGAAGCTGAACTACACCCGCGCCATCCGGGCGGGGATGCGGCTCGTCTGCGAGGGCCGCATCGTACACCGCGGCAGCCGTCTCGCCACCGCCGAGGGGACGCTGAAGGACGAGGCCGGCAAGCTCTACGCCCACGGCACCGAGACCTGCATGATCTTCGCCGCGACGGAGGGGCACCCGGCGCGGGGGTGAGGCAGGCAGGTGGCGGAGCGAAGAAGGGGCGCGCCCCTCATCTACTCCCGTACATTCCTAGCTGCGACTCCCAAAAACTCGACTGTGATCTATGCTAATCAAGGCGTGCCTATCTTCCCTATACCATTCACTACGCAGCGGGTATGCGGACAACTGCTCAACGTACTCAATGACCATTTCATCCGTAAGCCTCTTACGAATTGGCTTCACAGTGTATTGATCGAGCCGTTCAAATTCCAGCGGATCGCCGAACGCACCGAAGTCCCACCGCCCTCCGTCGTTCATAGCCCAGACGGACCGCACATGCTTTCCACTCTTGAACAGACTGAACATGCTGGCGGGATAAGTCTGCTTCTTCGTCTGGCGCAGCACTGCACGGATTGAAAGGCAGTCGCAGTATTCCCCCATGACCATGATAGGCCCTTCCTCGATGCCAAACTGCCCGTTCGCGAAGAGGCCTGTCCATCCGCTCATACAAGTCGTCAGCAAGAAGCATCTTTTGGCTGAGTTTTCATAGCAATACAGTACATCCAGTAGATCGTGAATTGATCCCGACAGCGAAGTAAATTCTATTTGGAAACCAGACTCCTTGTACACGGAGAGCGTCCAGTCCCGCATAACCGTGGCGGCTCGGTGGCACGGCACCTGGAGAAGGCCGATGTCGCGGAGTTCGTTCCGCAACTCGACCGCTTCTCCGTTGTCGATGAACTGGACCACCAACCAACCCCTCAGCCACCCACCTCGACGACGATGCGGCCGCGGACCTTGCCGGCGAGGATGTCCGGGGCGGTGGCGATGACGGCATCCAGCGGCAGCGTCGTCGTCATGGCGGCGAGCTTGTCGCGGTCGAGGTCGGTGGCGAGGCGGTCCCACGCCTCGCGGCGGCGCGTCGACGGCGCCATGACGGAATCGATGCCGAGCAGCGACACGCCGCGCAGGATGAAGGGTGCCACCGAGGACGGCAGGTCCATGCCGCCGGCGAGGCCGCACGCCGCCACCGCGCCGCCGTAACGAGTGGAGGCGAGAACGTTCGCCAAGGTGTGGCTGCCGACCGAATCGATGCCGCCGGCCCAGCGTTCCTTGCCGAGCGGGCGGGCGGGCTGGGAGAGCTCCGCCCGGTCGATCACCTCCGAGGCACCGAGGCCCTTCAGGTAGTCGGCCTCCTCGGGCCGGCCGGTCGAGGCGATCACCGTGAAGCCGAGGCCGGCGAGCAGCGCGATCGCCACCGAGCCGACGCCGCCGGCCGCCCCCGTCACCACCACCGGGCCGCTCGCCGGCGTCAGGCCGGTGCGCTCGAGCGCCAGCACGGCAAGCATCGCCGTGTAGCCGGCGGTGCCGATCGCCATCGCCTCGGCGGCCGTGAGGCCTTCGGGGCGCGCGAGCAGCCAATCGGAGCGGACGCGGGCACGGCCGGCATAGCCGCCCATGTGGGTCTCGCCGACACCCCAGCCGTTGAGGATCACCGGATCGCCGGCGTGCAGGGAGGGGCACTGCGAGGTGACGACGGTGCCGGCGAAGTCGATGCCGGGGATCATCGGGAAGCGGCGCACCACCGGCGCCTTGCCGGTGACGGCGAGGCCGTCCTTGTAGTTGATGGTGGAATGGCTGACGGCGACGGTGACGTTGCCGTCCATCAGGTCGTCGAGGCCGAGCTCGACGAGCTCCGCCGGGCGCTGCTGCTTCGTCGCTTCGTCGCGAGTGACGAGGATCGCCTTGAAACGCTCCACCGGCCGGCCTCCCGATTGTTCCCTCGCCGCCGATTTGGCGCTGCGCGGGCCGCGAGTGCAAGCCCTCAGGCGGGGCGCAGCCGCGCGACGGGCGCCTCGCTGATCGGCCAGTGGACGGCGGCGGCAAACACGCCGAGGCCGATCGAGATGTACCACACCACGTCGTAGGAGCCGGTCTGGTCGTAGAGGCGGCCGCCGAGCCAGACGCCGAGGAAGGCGCCGATCTGATGGGAGAAGAACACGAAGCCGAACAGGGTCGCCATGTAGCGCGGGCCGAACATCACGGCGACGAGGCCGGAGGTGAGCGGCACCGTCGACAGCCACAGGAGCCCCATCGTGGCGGCGAAGACGAGCACGCTCGCCGGCGACACGGGGACGAGGATGAACAGCAGGATCACCGCCGAGCGGGCGAGATAGATGAAGGCGAGCGACTTCTGCTTCGGCAGCCTCTGGCCGAGGAAGCCCGCCCCGAGCGAACCGACGATGTTGAAGAGGCCGATCAGCGCGATCGCCCACGCCCCCCAGCCGGCCGACAGTCCCATGTCGGCGATGAACGGCGGCAGGTGGGTGGTGATGAAGGCGACGTGGAAGCCGCAGACGAAGAAGCCGATGACGAGCAGCACATAGGAGCCGTGGCCGAAGGCCTCGCGCATCGCCTGCGGGATCGACTGCGCCGGGCCGGTGTGGACGGCGCCACGACCGCGCAACGCGGTGGCGAGCGGAATGATCGCCAGAATGCCGACGCCGAGAAGGACGAGCGCCGTGTCCCAGCCGAAGGTGTTGATGAGGGCGAGGCCGAGCGGCGCGAACAGGAACTGGCCGAGCGAGCCGGCCGCCGTGCCGATGCCGAAGGCGATCGAGCGCTTCTCCGGCGTGACGGCGCGGCCGAAGGCGGCGAGCACGATCGAGAACGAGGCGGCGGCGAGGCCGAGGCCGAGGAAGACGCCGAGGAAGAGCTGCAGCATCAGCCCGGAGGTGACATAGGCGGTGCCGATCAGGCCGATGGCGTAGAGGATGGCGCCGGCAACGAGGACGCGGCCGGTGCCGAAGCGGTCGGCGACCATGCCGGCGATCGGCTGGCCGGCGCCCCAGAGCAGGTTCTGGATGGCGATGGCGAGCGCCGCCACCTCGCGCGACCAGCCGCGCGCCTCGATCATCGGCGTGAAGAACAGCCCGAGCGCCGAGCGCGGGCCGAACGAGAGGATGGCGATCAGGCAGCCCGCGCCGATGATGAAGGGCAGCGCCTGGGCGGCGACGGCGACGGGGGTCGCGTACGGGCCAGCGGCGGCCGGCTTCGACGGAGACGCGGGCATCGGGAGCCTTTCGCAGAGGCGGCCGCGGGGCGGTGTCCGGCAGGCGCGAAAGGGACGTTACTCTGATTGGTAGATAACCTCACATCAAATTTTGTGATCATTTCGTGGATGTGACGGCCCGACTTTCCACACCCCGCTCGCCACCCTTTGCCGAAGCACGTCGGCAGGCGCAGGCCTTGCCATCAGGTAGCCCTGCGCGAGGCTACACCCCACGGCCATGAGCCGGTCCGCCTGCTCCCTCGTCTCCACCCCTTCCGCGATCACGGCCATACCCAGACGGTGGCCGATGTCGATCATCGTGTCGACGATGACGGCGCTTGCAGGGTCATGAAGCATGACCGAGACGAAGCTCCTGTCGATCTTGATGACATCGACCGGGAAGCTCGTCAGGTGGGTGAGCGACGCGTAGCCGGTGCCGAAGTCATCAAGGGCGAGATGCACCCCGCGCTTCCGCAATCCGCCGATGGTGCTGGCGACGATCGCATCGTCGCTGTCCATCATCGCCTTCTCGGTGACCTCGAGCACCAGATGGTCGAGCGGCACATCGTAACGCGAGAACGCCCGGACGACGCGGGCCTCGAGATCGCCCCGCTCGAGGTCTCCCGTCGAAACGTTGAGGCCGAACAGCAGCGGCGGCAGGCCCTGGTCGCGCCAGCGTCGCAACTCGGCGGTGATTTCGTTGAGCATCAGCCCCGTGAGGTCGTAGGTGATCCTCGGATCCGTCAGGGCGTGCTGGAAGTCCTTCGCCTGCACGAGCGAACCATCGGGCAGCATCATGCGCGCCAGCGACTCGACGCCGGTGACGATGCCCGTCCGGAGATCGAACACCGGCTGGAAGTAGGGGATGATGCGGCCCTCGCGCAGCGCGTTGCTGACGATGCGGACCGACTTCGCGCGCCCCCCCGACTCCTCCCGGAACTCCTCGCGAAACTTCAGGAAGCCGCCGCGGCGGGTGTGCTTCGCCTTCTCGAGGGCGAAGTCGGCGTTCTGACAGAGGATGTCCGGGTCATCGCCATCCTCGCCCTGCAGGACGCCGCCGACTGTGATGTGCATCGGCACGGTCTGGCCATCGGTGACGTAGCGCGCCCCGACCAGACGGAGCAGACGCTGCGCCGCGGCGGCGAGCCGGCGGCTGTTCGGGCAGTCGGCGACGAGGACAGCGAACTCGTCGCCTCCCAGCCGGAACGCGCGGCCCGGCACGCGCACGTTGCCGAGGCGTCTCGCCAGCTCGGAAATCACGGCGTCGCCGGCGTCGTGCCCGAGCGTGTCGTTGATCGCCTTCAGGCCGTCGATATCGAAGAACAGCATCCCGGTCCGCGTCCCGGCATCGGCGACGGCGGTGCGCAGGACCTCCAGGAAGTGGCTGCGGTTGGGCAGCCCCGTGAGCACATCGTAGTAGGCGAGCCGGTGATTGCGCGACCAGATCTGGTCGTGCTCGATGGCGATGGCGCACAGGTGGACGCAGGCCTTGACGATCTGCCGCTGCTGGTCGTCGGAGCCGCGCCGCTGCCGACTGTAGAAGGCGAAGGTGCCGACGACGCGCCCGTCCCGGGCGATGATCGGGGTCGACCAGCACGAGACGATCCCGTGCGGCAGCACCGCGTCCCGGTAGGCGGCCCAGAGCGGATCGGTGGCGATGTCGGCGACCTCGAGCTCGCGGGCGTGAAACGCCGCCGTGCCGCAGGAGCCGACCGCCGGTCCGATGGCGAGGCCGTTGAAGGCCGTCTCGAACTCGACGGGCAGCGACGGGCAGGCGAGATGATGAAGCCGACCGTCCGCGTCCACCGCCAGGACTGAGGTGAGGACGCCGGGGACGAGGGCCTCGACCCGACGGCAGAGCAGCGCCGCCACGTCGCCGAGCTTCTGGCCGGAGGCGACTGCCTCCAGGATCTCGTTCTGCAACCGGAGCAGTGCCTCGAACGAGGCGGCGTGGCGGGTCGGGCTCTTCGCCGGCAGGTCCGAAACAGCCGGCGCCGGGCCCGTCGGGACAGCGTCGGGAGAACAACCCATGAAAGCCCAGCCTCCCCGCAGAGGGGTCAACATCCGATGTTAGGGCAGCCCCCGACGGCGCACCAGTGGGCGACTGGTTTCAACGGGACACATTCCCAGGAGGCGAAAACTCCAGGCCACAAGCCCCGGCGCCGCACCGTCAGCCCCGCCCCTCGTGAAAGTGCGCATGGATGGCTCGCGCGAGGCTTTCCGAGACGCCGTCGACCGCCTGCAGATCCTCGACGCCGGCCCGGGCGATCGCCTTGGCGGTGCCGAAGTGGCGCAGCAGCGCCCGCTTGCGGGTCGGGCCGACGCCGGCGACCTCGTCGAGCGGGTTGGCGACCAACTCGCGGGACCGCCGGGCACGATGGGTGCCGATGGCGAAGCGGTGCGCCTCGTCGCGCAGGCGCTGCACGAAATAGAGCACAGGGTCGCGGATCGGCAGGCGGAACGGCTGGCGGCCGGGGATGTGGAAGGTCTCGCGGCCGGCGTCGCGGTCGGCGCCCTTGGCGACGCCCACCATCGGCAGGTCGGCGATGCCGAGATCGGCGAGCACCGCCTCGGCGGCGGTGAGCTGGCCGGCGCCGCCGTCGATCAGCACGAGGTCGGGCCATGGGTTGGCAGCGTCGCTGGCTGCCTCGGACGGTCCCCCGTCCACCTCACCCTCGCCGGGTGCCTCGGTGGCCGGGCGCGGGCCGGCTTCCTTGATCAGGCGCTGGAAGCGGCGCGTCAGAACCTCGCGCATCATGCCGAAATCGTCGCCGGGGGTGAGCTCGGTGGAGCGGATGTTGAAGGTGCGGTACTGCCCCTTCACGAAGCCCTCGGGGCCGGCGACGACCATCGCGCCGACGGCGTTCGTGCCCATGATGTGGGAGTTGTCGTAGACCTCGATGCGGCGTGGCGGGCCTGCGAGCCCGAAGGCGCCGGCGAGGCCCTCCAGCAGGATCGTCTGGCTGGACGTTTCGGCGAGGCGGCGGCCGAGCGCCTCGCGGGCGTTGGTCAGCGCGTGGTCGACGAGATCGCGCTTCTCCGCCCGCTGCGGCGCGGCGATCTCCACCCGGCGGCCGGCCCGCTCCGACAGCGCCTCGGCGAGCAGCGCCTGCTCGGGCAAGGTGTGCGAGAGCAGCACCAGGCGCGGCACCGGCTTGTCGTCGTAGAACTGCGCGACGAAGCTCTCCAGCACCTCCGCGGGCTCGACCGAGGGGTCCGCCTTCGGGAAGTAGCCGCGGTTGCCCCAGTTCTGGCCGGTGCGGAAGAAGAACACCTGGATCGCCGTCTGGCCACCCTCCTGGTGGAGGGCGAAGACGTCTGCCTCCTCGACCCCGCGCGGGTTGATGCCCTGGTGGGAGGAGACGTGCGAGAGCGCCGCGAGGCGGTCGCGGTAGACGGCGGCACTCTCGAAATCGAGGTCGGCCGAAGCCGCCTCCATGGCGGTCGCGAGTTCCGACTTCACCACGGCGCTGCGGCCGGTGAGGAAGGCGCGGGCCTCGCGCACGAGTTCGCCGTAGCTCGCGAGGTCGATCTCGCCGGTGCACGGGGCGGCGCAGCGCTTGATCTGGTGGAGCAGGCACGGCCGCGTCCGGCTCGCATAGACCGCGTCGGTGCAGGAGCGGATGAGGAAGGCCTTCTGCAGGGCGTTGATCGTCCGGCCGACCGCGCCAGCGGAGGCGAAGGGGCCGAAATAGTCGCCCTTGCGGTTGCGCGCGCCGCGGTGCTTGAGGATCTGCGGCGCCTCGTGGTCGCCGGTGATGAGGATGTAAGGGAACGACTTGTCGTCGCGCAGCAGCACGTTGAAGCGCGGGCGCAGGCGCTTGATGAGGTTCGCCTCGAGCAGCAGCGCCTCGGTCTCGGTCCGGGTGGAGACAAACTCCATCGCCGCCGTCGCCTGCACCATGCGCAGGATACGGGTCGAGACATTGATCGGCCGGGCATAGGAGGCGACGCGCTTCTTCAGGCTGCGCGCCTTGCCGACATAGAGGACGTCGCCCTTGGCGTCGATCATCCGGTAGACGCCGGGGCCGTTCGGCAGCCGCTTGACGATCGCGGCGATCACCTCGACGCCGCGGCGCACCGGTCCCGCCGCCGCCTCGTTCAGCGTCGTCGCGGGCGCCTCGACCGGATCGGTGGAGAGCGGATCGGCCAGCAACTCGGCCGACCGGTCCGCGACCAGTTCGGCGGGCAGGTCGGCCGACAGGTCGGCGGGATCGGGGACGGGGGTCGGGTCGGTCATCGCTCACAAGGCCGCCCGGCGGCGGCAGGTCGTCCTATTCGCCGACGCCTACGACGTCGGGGGTCTGCCAGGCAAGGTGCTGGCCGCCATCGAGCGCGATCATCTGCCCGGTGATCGACGGCGTCGCCACCAGGAAATCGACGGTGCGGGCGAAATCCGCGAGCGACGGACCGGCGCCCATCGGCACGGCGGCGGTCTGGCGGGCGAAGTCCTCCGGCTGCTGGCGCTCGCTCTTCAGCGTCGGGCCGGGGCCGATGGCGACGACGCGCACCCGCGGGGCGAGCGCCTGCGCCATCGTCTGGGTCGCCCACCACAGCCCCGCCTTCGACAGGCTGTAGGAGAAGAACTGCGGCGTCGGCTTCCACACCCGCTGGTCGATGATGTTGATCACCAACCCGTCCGCCCCGTCCGGCAGGCGGGCGGCGAGGCGGCTCGCGAGCAGGCACGGCGTCTCGAGGTTGACCGCGAGGTGGTGGCGGAGCGGCGCCGCTTCAAGGCTGTCGGCCGCGTCGACCTCGAACATCGAGGCGTTGTTGACGAGCACGCCGAGCGGCCCGATCGCGGCGATGGCCGTGTCGATCAGCGTCGCGGCGGCGCCCGGGTCGGCGAGATCGGCGACGATCGTGACGGCACGCCCGCCGCCCGCCCGGATCGCCTCGGCGAGCGCGTCGGCGTCGGTGGTGGAGCGGTTGCAGTGGATGGCGACGGCAAAGCCGGCCTCGGCGAGGCCGCGCGCGATGGCGGCGCCGATCCGGCGCCCGCCGCCGGTGACGAGGGCGGCAGGCGGCATGTTGACAGGCGGCGTCCTGGCAGGCGGCATCGCGTTCCCCCGTGTGCCCGCCCCCGTCGGCGGCCGAGCCCGCTAGATGGAGCCGACGCCCGCGCCTGCAAGGTCGGATAGCCGGCCGCCCGGGTGAACGAGGTGCCGCCCTCAGGCCGCCGCGAAGGACCAGACCGTCTTTCGCGTCGTCACATAGTCGACGCGGCCGTCCTTCAGCGCCCGCACGCATTCGCCGGGGGCGTTGATGATCGGCTCCTCGTGGGCGTTGAACGAGGTGTTGATCAGCACCGGCAACCCGGTCTGCTTCTCGTAGGCCGTCAGGATGTCGTGATAGACGGGGTTCTGCGTGCGCTCGACGAGCTGCGGGCGCGCCGTGCCATCGACATGCACGACGGCCGGGATACGCTCCTGCCAGGCCTTGGCGACGTCGCAGGTGATCGTCATGAAGCGGGCGGAATAGCGCATGTTGGCGCCGAGCAGGAACGGCTCGGCGGCGCGGTCGGCGCGCACCACCGGCGCGAACGGCATGAACTCGGTGCGGTCGAGCCGCTTGTTCATCCAGTCGTTGATGCGCCGGTCGGTGGCCGCGGCAAGGATGGTGCGGGCGCCGAGCGCGCGCGGCCCATATTCCATGCGGCCGAGATAGGTGCCGACGATCTTGCCGTCGGCGACGAGGCCGGCCACGGCGGTGGCGACGTCGCCGGTGGCGACCGCGGTGGCGCCGGCCTGACGGAAGGTATCGTCGGCGACGGCGTCATAGTCGCGGCCGAAATAGACGTCGTTGAGACTGTACCGCTCGCCGAGCCAGCGCGGCAGGCCGTCGCGGACGAGCAGGAAATCGAGCACGCCGCCGGCCGGCTCACCGCAGTCGGTCATCGCCGGGTAGACGAACACCTCCTCGAACGGGAAGCGCTCGGCGAGGCGCTGGTTGAGCTTGACGTTGGAGAAGACGCCGCCGGCGACGCCGAGCGCCTTCGGCTTGTCGCGGCCGACGATGCGGTCCATCGCCTCCATCATGACGCTCTCGAGCACCCCCTGCACGGAGGCCGCGACGGCATCGCGCGGACCTTGCTTGGCGATGCGGCGGATGGCGTCGCGGATGGTGCGGCGGGAGGCCGTCGCCTCGATGCGGCCGTCGGGATCGACCCGGTAGAAGGCGCGCAGCTCGTCGAAGAAGGTCGGCTGGCCGAAGGCGGCGAGCCCGAGCACCTTGCCCTCGTGGCGCATCGGGCGGAAGCCGAGCGCCTCGGTAGCGTCGTGGTAGAGGCGGCCCATGGCGCTCTCGCGCTTCTGCGCGCGGCCGCGCCGGAGGCTCTCCGCCTCGCCGCCGATCGGCGCCGTCAGCTGGCCGTCCTTCAGGCGGTAGAGCGAGTAGTAGACGCGGTCGCCATAGCCGTCGGCGGTCCAGGCGACGGCGTCGTCGCTCTGCATGTGGAAGAGGGCGGCGAGCGCGTGCGCCTTGTGGTGATTGTAGAAGTGGATGCGCGCGTCCGGCCGGAAGCCGTGGTCGGCGAGCCAGCGGGCGCCGTCGAACAGCGACAGCGGGTCGGCCGTGCCCCAGAACGCCATCTCGCGGATGAGCTCGTGCGAGCGCAGGCCGCCGAGGCCGATCAGGTCGACGAGCTTCCGGTGGAAATAGCGCGGCTCGTACTTGGTGCGTGGCAGGCAGACGACGTCGACGTCGCGGCGGGTGGCGCCGGCGATCGACAGGCACTCGTCCACCGCCTCGGCCGGGAAGCGGTAGCCGTCGCCCTTGATGCGGGTGAGGCGCTCGAGCGCCACCGCCGCCTTCAGCCGGTAGTCCTCGAACACCGCCGCGGAGGCGTCGTGTCGGTCGTAGGCGCCGAGAATCAGCATGCGAACTCCAGTCCCGGCGACGCGGCCGAGGCGACGGGCGGGCCGGGTTTAGACGGTTCGCGCGGCGGCATAAAGCCCCGCAGAATTGACGGGGCGACCACGCGGGGCGCGCTGCCGGTCGATCATCGTGCGGGGGCGCGTAACACCGTGGCTCTGCGGAGCGAAGAATTGTCGTCGAACCGCTGTAACGTTTCGAGCGGGTGCGTGTCTCAGGAACAGGGACGTCCATGTCGGGCGGGATCGCGAGAGAGACGGATGATGAGCTGCCGGGAGGTGACGGAGCGGGCGAGCGATGTCGTCGACGGCACGCTGCCGCCGCTGGCGCGCCTGCAGCTGCGGCTTCACCTGATGATCTGCGAGGGGTGCCGCACGTACATCGATCAGATGCGGGGGCTGAAGACGATGCTCCGCCAGCGGCCGCCCTTGCGGCCGACGGCGGCGGCGGAGGCGGTGGTACTGGCCGCGCTCCGTATCAGCGACGAGGAGACCCCGCGCCGATGAACGCCCTCCCCCACGCCCGCTCGCCCAGCTTCGGTCCCGGCGAGCGCGACGCCTACGGCTTTTCCCACGCCACCGCCGATCCTGCGGCGCTCACCGCCTTCGCCGAGGCTGTCTGGGCGATCTGCGCCCACCGGCCGCAAGCCGGTCCGGCGCTCGAGCGGGCGCTCGCCGCCGACCCGCAGATGGCGGCGGCGCACGCGCTCCGCGGCTGCGCCTCGGTGGTGCTGGCGCGCAGCGAGTGCTTGGCGGCGGCGCACGGCCACCTCGCCGCGGCACGGGCGGCGCTGCGTGAACGGCCGCCCACCGCCGACGAGACGGCGCTGACGGAGGCCTTGTCCTTCGCCGTCGAGGGCCGGCTGTCGGCCGCCGCGGACTGTCTCGACCGGCGCCTCGCCGACGCGCCGGAGACGCTGCTGCTGCTGAAGCTCTCGCACGCGCTGCGCTTCATGCGTGGCGACCTCGCCGGCATGGCGCGGCTGACGGCGGCGACCATCGCCCGCATCAGCGACAAGACGCCCGGCTACGGCTTCGTGCTCGGCTGCCACGCCTTCACGCTGGAGGAGAGCGGCGACTATGCCCTCGCCGAGCGCATCGGCCGCGCCGCCGTCGAGCGCGAGCCACACGACGCCTGGGGCCTGCACGCCGTCGCCCACGTCTACGAGATGACCGGCCGCAGCGCCGCCGGCATCGACTGGCTGGAGGCGACGCGCGACGCCTGGGGCGGCTGCAACAACTTCGCCTTCCACGTCGCCTGGCACCTCGCCCTCTTCCACCTCGAGGCCGGTGACACCGAGCGCGTGCTGGCGCTTTACGACGCCGAGGTGCGGCCGCGACCGACCGACGACTTCCGGGACGTCGCCAACGCCGTCTCGCTGTTGTGGCGGCTCGGCCAGCACGGCGTCGACGTCGGCGGGCGCTGGGACGAGCTCGCCGAGATCGCCCGCCGGCGGCGCACCGAGACGACGCTGATCTTCGCCAGCCTGCACAATCTGCTCGCCCTCAAGGGCAGCGGCGACGAGACGGCGGCGCGCGAGCTCGCCGAGGCGATCGCCTGCCACGGCCTCGTCGGCGCCGACGACCAGGCGAGCGTCGCCGGCAGCGTCGGCGCCGATCTCGCCCGCGTCATCGTCGAGGGCGCGAGCGGCCACGCGGTGCCCGAGATCGCCCGCCGACTGCCCGCCATCGGCGGCAGCCACGCCCAGCGCGACGTCTTCGTGCGCACCCTCGCCGTGGCCGCCGCCTCCGGCGGCGACCGCGAGGCGACGATGCGCGTCAGCGCCATCCGCTGCGAGCAGCGGCGGGCCGACCGTTTCGAGGCCTCGCTGCGCGCCGCGCTCGACCGCACGCGGGCGCCCGCCGGCGCCGCGGCGGCGCCCGTCTGAACCACCACCCCGGGGGGGACCCGAAGATGTCGACCGCCTCATCGGCAGCGGCTGCAGCAAGACCGCTGTTTCCGCCCCTGACACTCCGCACGCTCGTCACCGCCGTGCTGGCGGGCGCGGCGGCCGACATCGCCTGGGAGATCTGGGCGCGGCTGTTCACGCCGCTGTGGGTGGGTGGGCCGCTGGAGCCGGCGGGGCTGGTGCAGTCGGTGTTCGGCCTGTCGAGCCGGCCGGCGGCCGAGCTCATCCACCTCGTCGTCGGCGTGGTGTTCTACCCGCTCGGCTACCTCTACATCGCCCGCCCGCTGGCGCGGGTGATCCTGCCGATGCTGCCGTGGTGGCTGGTCGGTGCCGGTTTCGGCGTCGGGCTGTGGGTGTTCGCGCTCTATGTGATGGCGCACCTGATCGCCGGGCTGCCGCCTTTCCTCGGCTTCATCACGCTCACCTGGGCCTCGCTGGTCGGCCACATCCTCTTCGGCGTCGTCACGGCCGCGGTCGTGCGCTGGCGCGACGGGAGCCTGGCTGCGTGAGCCGGGTCGCCGACGTCGCGGCGGCGACGCTCGCCGCCCACGGCATCCGCTTCGCCTTCGGCATGCCCGGCGGCGAAGTGGTGACGTTCGTCGATGCGCTCGCGAGCGCCGACATCCGCTTCGTGCTCGCCCGCAACGAGACGGCGGCGGCGATGATGGCTGCCGGCGCCGCAACGATCGGCGGCGCGCTGGGCCTGCTCGTCACGACGCTCGGGCCGGGGCTCGCCAATGCCGTCAACGGCATCGCCGACGCGGCGCAGGAGCACATCCCGCTGATCGTCGTCTCCGGCGTGGTCGAGCGTGGCATCCGCGCCCGCTACACCCACCAGATCGTCGACCAGGCGGCGCTGCTCCGGCCGCTGGTCAAGGCGAGCTTCGAGATCGAGGCGACCGGGGTGGCGGCGACGGTGCGCCGGGCGATCCAGCTCGCCACCACGCCGCCCTACGGCCCCGTCCACCTCGACCTCGCCCCGGATACGGCGGCGCGCGAGACCAGCGAGCCCCTCCCCAAGCGGGCCCCGCGCACCCTCGTCGCCGCCATCGACGGCCGCCACGCGGCGATCGACACGCTTCGCGGCCGGCTGGGCAAGGCGGTGCGGCCGCTCGTCATCGCAGGCTTCGACACCGTGCGCCTCGGCGGTCCGAACGGAAGTTCCGCCCGCAACGGCGACACCCGCGGCGTGCTCGCCCGCCTCGCCGCGCGCGGCGTGCCGGTCGTGACCACCTACAAGGCGAAGGGCGCCGTCGACGAGCGGCACGGCTTCGCGCTCGGCGCGGCGGGGCTGTCGCCACTCGCCGACGGCGTACTGAAGCCGCTCGCGGCCCATGCCGACCTCGTGCTCCTCGTCGGCTACGACCCGATCGAGATGCGCCCCGGCTGGTTCGACCCGTTCGCCGATCCCGACGTTGTGGTGGAGCTCACCCGCCACGCCGTCGACCACGGCATGCATCTCGCCGGTACGACCATCCTCGCCGATCCGCTGGAGGTGCTCACGGCGGTGGAGCGCGGGCTGTCCGAGCACCGCTTCTGGCCCGCCGGCGAGCCGGCGGCGGCGAAGGCGGAACTCGCCCGCCTGTTCGCGCCGCCGTCGCCGTGGGGACCGCACGCGGTCGTCGACGGGCTCGCGGCAGCGCTGCCGGACGACGCGGTGGTGACGGTTGACAGCGGCGCCCACCGCATCCTGTTCTCGCAGCGCTTTCCGGCGCGGCGACCTTTGTCGGTGCTGCAATCGGCCGGATGGTGCACGATGGGCTCGGCGATCCCGCTCGCCATCGGCGCGAAGCTCGCCGCACCGCGCCAGCCGGTGGTGGCGCTCCTCGGCGACGGCGGCCTCGAGATGACGCTCGGCGAACTCGCCACCTTGCGTGATGCGGGCCTGCCGGTCGTCGTGGTGGTGCTGCAGGACGAGAGCCTCGCCTTGATCGAGCTGAAGCAGGCGAAGGCGGGGCTGGCGCGGGCCGGCGTGCGGCTCGGCGCGACGCGGTTCGAGGCGGTGGCGGAGGCCTTCGGCGGCACCGGCGTACGCGTGAAGGACGCGGCGGCGTTCGAGGCGGCGGTGCGGGCGGGGCTCGCACGGGACGCCTTCACCGTCATCGTCTGCGAGATCGAGGCGAGTGACTATGTCGACCGGATCTGAGGCCCCTTCGTCGCAAGGTCATGCCTCGCAGCCGCACGCCATGCCGGCGCGGCGGCCGCGCGACCCGCGGCTCGACTTCTTCCGCGGCACCGGCATGTTCATCATCCTGATCGCGCATGTGCCGTGGAACGGCTGGGCGCAGTGGATTCCCGCCCGCTTCGGCTTCTCCGACGCCACCGAGGTCTTCGTGTTCTGCTCGGGCATGGCCTCGGCGATCGCCTTCGGCGGCGTCTTCGACCGCGCCGGCTGGCTCATTGGGGCGGCCCGCGTGCTCTACCGGGTCTGGCAGGTCTACTGGGCACACATCTGCCTGACGCTGCTGCTCATCGCCGTGCTCGTCGTCGTCGACGCCCGCACCGGCGACGACGCCTATCTGCGGGCGTTGAACCTGCATCACCTGTTCGCCGACCCGAAGGCCGGCCTCGTCGGGCTGTTCACCCTCACCTACGTGCCGAACTACTTCGACATCCTGCCGATGTATCTCGGCATTCTCGCGCTTCTGCCGGCGATGATGATCGCCGAGCGCACCGGGCCTTTGTGGCCGATCGCGCTGTCGGTGGCGATCTGGCTGGTGGCGGGGCTGAGGCTCGCCGAACTGCCGGCCGACCCGTGGACCGACCGAACCTGGTACTTCAACCCGTTCGCCTGGCAGCTGATCTTCTTCCTCGGCTTCGGCTTCCAGCGCGGCTGGCTGCCGGTACCGGCCTTCGATCGGCGGCTGCTGGCGCTCGCCCTCGCCGTGGTGGTGCTGACCGTGCCGTTCGCCTGGCACCGGTTGCACTTCTACGTGCCGGAGCTGCGACCGATGAACGAGGCGCTGTTCCTGTTGATCGACAAGACGCACGTCGGCGTGCTGCGCGTCGTCCACTTCCTGGCGCTCGCCTATCTCGCCATGCTCGCTGCCGGCGAGGGCGGGCGGCGGCTCGCCGCCCTCGGCCCGCTGTCGACGATCTCGCAGCTCGTCGGCCGGCAGGCGCTGCCGGTGTTCATGACCGGCATCATCCTGGCGCAACTCCTCGGCGTCTTCCTCGATATCGCCGGCCGTGACCTGATCACCTATGCGATCGCCAACCTCGTCGGCTTCGCCGTGCTGATCGCCACGGCGGCCATCGCCGAATGGTTCAAGAACCCGCCGTGGACGCGGCGGGCGCCGGCCCAGGCGCGGGCGGCGGCGCCCGCGTCCGCCGGCCACGCCGCCGCGACGGCGCCGGCGGTGCCGGCCACCCCGGCGCGGGGGTGAGGATGCGCGCGCTCCGCCGCACGCTCTTCGCCGCCGCCCTCGGGCTGTCGCTCGCGGCGACGGCGGCGGCTGCGGCCGGGCGCGTCGAGACCGGCGTCGCCTTCGACAGCCCGGCGCTCGGCCACGCCGTCCCCGCCGCGGTCTACCTGCCGGAGGGCGCCGGTGCGGCGGACGGACCGCGGCTGCCGGTGCTATACCTGTTCCACGGCCTCGGGGGACGAGAGAGCGACTGGGTCGGCGCCGGCGACATCGCCACGACGCTCGACCGCGAGATCGCGGCCGGGCGGGTGCGACCGATGATCGTCGTGATGCCGATGGCCGGCGACAGCTGGTATGTCGACGACCCGGCGGGCAACAGCCGGATGGCGACGGCGTTCACCACCGACCTTGTCGCCGCCGTCGACGCGCGCTATCCGACCGCCGCCTGCCGGGCGGCGCGCGCCACCGGCGGGCTGTCGATGGGCGGCTACGGCGCCCTCCTCTACGCCTTCGACCGGCCGGACCTCTATGCCGCGGCGATCAGCCTGTCGGGCTCGATCTTCTCGCCGATCCCGCCGGATGTGCCGCTGCGCCCCGGACCGCCGGTGACGGTGTTCGGCGCCGCCTTCGGCGAGCCCTTCGACCGCGAGCGCTTCAACGCCTGGACGCTGTTTCCGAAGGTTCCGACGGTGGCCGCCGCAACGGCGCCGCCGGCTGTCTTCCTCACCGCCGGCGACGACGATTTCCTGTCACTCGTCGATGGCACGGTGCGGCTTCACCTCGCGCTGAAGCGGGCCGGCATGGACAGCGAGTTGCGGGTCTTCGACGGGCGCCACGACTGGGCGAACTGGAAGGCGGCGATCGTGCCGGCGCTCGACTGGCTGTCGCCGCGGCTCGATCCCACTTGCGGCGCGGAGGCGGGGAAATGACGGTCGCCGCCGCCCTCGTGACGCTCGCGCAAGCGTGGGGCGTCGTCGGGCTCATGGTGGCGGCCGTGTTCCTGTTGTGGGGGATCGACCGCATCGACCCGGCGGCGCACGGCGCCATCGCCTTCCGGCCGCTGCTGGTGCCGGGCATCGTGCTCCTGTGGCCGCTGGTGCTGTGGCGCTGGCGGCGGCTCGCCCGGGCGCCGGAGACGGCCGGCCGCTTCGACCGGCCGGCGCCGGTGAGCCTCCACCGGCGGATCTGGACGGTGCTCGCCGTCGTGCTGCCCGCGATCCTCGTCGTCGCCGCGGCGATCCACCAGGAGGGGCCGCGCGATCTGGCGGCCGTGCGGATCGCGCCACCGCCGGGCGAGGCGGCCGCGGGGACGCCGCCATGAGCGCCGGCTACCGCCCGGTCGGCTGGAACCGCTCGAAGCTCGTCTACGACGCCGTGCTCGTGGCGGCGGTGGGGCTCTACATCACCGTGTTCCTGCAGCTCGCGCCGGCCTTTCAGGGCGTGACGCTGCCGGTCGACGGCGCCGTGGCGCGCACACAGGCCTTCGGCACCTGCGCCTTCCTGATGCTCACCGTGGCCCTGTCGATCGGCCCCCTCGCCCGCCTCGACCGGCGCTTCCTGCCGCTTCTCTACAACCGCCGCCACCTCGGCGTGGCCACCGCGGTGGTGGCGGCGATCCACGCGAGCCACGTGCTCGGCTGGTACTACGCCTTCTCGCCGACCGACCCCTACGTCGCGCTGCTCGCGGCCAACTCCAGCTACGGCCAGCTCCTCGGCTTCCCGTTCGAGGCGCTCGGGCTCGCGGCGCTCCTGATCCTCGCGGTGCTGGCGGCGACCAGCCACGACTTCTGGCTCGCCTTCCTGACGCCGCCGGTCTGGAAGGCCATCCACTTCGGCCTCTACGCCGCCTACGCGCTGGTGGTCGCCCACATCGGCCTCGGCGCGCTGCAGGGCGAGGACGGGCCGCTGATGGGCATCGTCGCGGCGCTCTGCGTGGCGGCGGTCGTCGGGCTGCATCTCGCCGCTGCCGCGAAGGGGCGGCGAACGATCGACACGGAGGCGACGCCGGCCGCGACGGCGGGCTGGGTCGAGGTCGCCGGCGCCGACGGGCTCGCCCCCGGCCGGGCGATCACCGTGCGCTTCGCCGACGGCACGGCGGCGGCGGTGTTCCGCGATGGCGACCGGCTCGCCGCCGTCTCCAATGTCTGCGCTCACCAGAACGGCCCGCTCGGCGAGGGCCGGATCCTCGACGGCTGCGTCACCTGCCCGTGGCACGGCTACCAGTACCGCCTCCTCGACGGCCGCGCGCCGCCGCCCTTCACCGAACGCATCGCCACCTACGAGCTTCGCCGCGAGGGTGATCGGGTGCTGATCGACCCGCGCCCGAACCCGCCGGGCACGCCGACGCAGGGCATCGCGGCCCGCGCTGGCGCCGACGCGACGAAAGCGACGCCCGTGGCCGGAGAGGCGCCGGTATGAGCGTCCCCGAGTCCGCCCCCGAACCGACCGGCGAGGCGCCGTTCTTCATCGGCTGGGCGAGCCTGCCGGCGGGCCTCGCGGTGCCGCTCACCTTCATCGCCGGCGCGCTCATCGCCGGCTTCGCCGCGCTGGCGCTGGGGCTGGGCGCGAGCACCGGAGACCCCGGCTCCGGCGGCTTCGACTGGGCGGCCGGCCGGCTGGAGATGGCCGGCGTCGTGCAGGCGCGGCCCTACCCGATCCTGCGGCTGCCGCGGAGCGAAGCACACCCCGACGGCCACGCGGTGATGCTCGCCGGCGTCGGCAAGGTCGGCGCCCAGGCGCCGGCCGCACCGCTCGACGGCAAGGCCGCCACGGCGGCGGGATTCCTGATCAAGCGCGGCGACCTCGACATGCTGCAGCTCGACGGGCCGCACGGCCTCGTTGCGGCGGAGGCGGAGGCGGTCCCGACCGTCGCCCCGCCGCCAGCGACGCCGCTCGGGCGCTACCGCCTCGTCGGCGAGCTCTGCGACGGCAAGTGCTACGCCGGTGCGATGCGCCCCGGCACCGGCCTCGCCCACAAGGCCTGCGCCAACCTCTGCCTCGCCGGCGGCCTGCCGCTGGTCTTCGTCGCGACCGGCCCCGTGGAGGGACAGACGTTCTTCCTCGTCGGCGACGCCACCGGCGGCGAGCCGGCCGCGGAAGACTACCGCGACCTCGTCGCCCGCCTGGTCGAGATCGAGGCCGATGTCGAGAGGGTCGACGACCTCCTCGTGCTGAAGACCGACCTCCGCCGGGCGAGGCTGCTGCCGTGAGCGCCCGCGCCCAGGCCTTCACGGCAATCGCAACGCTCGTCGTGGCAGCCGGCGCCTGGCTCGTCTGGAGCGAAGCCCCTCGGCTCGCCATCGGCCCGATCCTCGGCGACCTCCGGCTCCTCGTCGCGGCTGTCGCCGTCCTCGTCTTCCTCGCCGTCGCCGACGCCATACTTCTGCGGCTCGCGCGGCGCCGGCACCCGCCCTGAGACCGACCGCGTCCGCCTCGCGTCCCTTCCCCTCGTCTCTTCGCGCCCGGCGCCCGCCGGCGCTTCTTCGGAGAAGCCTCGATGTCCACCGTCGTCATCGTCACCGGGGCCGCCGGCAATGCCGGCTCGGCCGCCGCCCGCCTCCTCGCCGCGCGCGGCGTCACCGTCGTCGCCGTCGACCGCACGATCGAGCCGCTGCAGGCGCTCGTAGGCTCCCTCGCCGGCAGCGGCCACATCGTCGAGGCCGGCGTCGACCTCACCAATGCGGCCGCCTGCGCTGCGATGGCGGAACGGGTGCTTGCGAGCGCCGGCCGCATCGACGGCCTCGTCCACACCGTCGGCACCTTCCGCGCGGCGCCCCTCACCGACACCGACGACGGGCTGTGGGACCTGATGATGACGGTGAACCTGAAGACGACCCTCAACATGGCGCGCGCCGTCGTGCCGGCGATGCGTGAGGCCGGCCACGGCGCCATCGTCTCGATCGCCGCCGGGGCGGCGCTGAAGGCGCCGTCGGGGCTGTCGGCCTACGCCGCCTCGAAGAGCGCCGTCATCCGCCTGACCGAGAGCCTCGCCGACGAGCTGAAGGTCGACGGCATCATCGTCAACACTGTGCTGCCGTCGACCATCGACACGCCGCAGAACCGAGCCGCCATGCCGGACGCCGACACCTCCAAGTGGGTGACGCCGGACCAGGTGGCGGAGGTGATGGCCTTCCTCGTCTCGCCGCAAGCGAGCGGCGTCACCGGCGCCGCGGTGCCGATCACCGGCCGTGGCTGAGCTTCACGCCGAGCGGCGGAAGAGCATGTCCTTCGCCGCGATCAGGCCGCCGCCGGAGATCAGCACGCAGGCGAGCGCCACCACCCAGGTGAAGGCGCCGTGGCCGAAGGCGACGAGCAGCAGCGTCGACAGCAGCGGCGCCGCGTAGGAGGCGGCGCCGAGCACCTGGATGTCGCCGCGCTTGACGCCGATATCCCAGACGAAGAAGGCGAGCCCGACCGGGAACAGGCCGAGCAGCCCGACCGCCGCCCACTCGCCGGCCCCGGCCGGCCAGATGGTTTCCTCCAGCGCCAGATGGCAGGCGACCGACAGGGCGGCCGTGGCGAGGCAGAAGCCGACGACGGCATCCGACGGCACCTTCGGCAGCCGCCGCGAGGCGAGCGAGTAGATCGCCCAGACGAAGGCAGCGACGAAGGCGGCGCCGTAGCCCAGCGCATAGCGAGGATCGAAGGCGACGGCGCCGCCCTTCGTCACGATCAGCGCCGCCCCGGCGAGGCCGGCGAGCGCGCCGACGACGTGGTGCCAGCGCAGCCTTTCCCCCGGCAAGAGGCCGGAGAGCAGCACGATCAGGAGCGGCCAGAGATAGCAGATCAGGCCGGCATCGACCGGCGGCGCGGCCTTGAGCGCCGTGAAGTAGAAGAAGTGGTAGCCGAACAGCCCGACGATGCCGACCACCCAGACGATCGCCGGCTGGTGCAGCACGGCGATCGAGCGGTCGCGCACGAGCAGGATGGCGAGCCCAACGAGGCCGGAGATGCCGAAGCAGAGCGCGTTCATCAGGAACGGCGGCACCGCGCCGGAGCCGGCGGTGAGCAGCCCGAGGGTCGACCACATGGCGACGGCGGTCAGGCCGACGAGGGTGAAGCGGCGGCGATCCATGCGGGAGGCTCCGGCGGGCGGCGAACACGTAGGTCGAGGGAACGTCCCTCCCCTGCCAGGGGGAGGGACAGACCGCGAAGCGGTCAGGGTGGGGCCCGTCAATCCAGAGTGCGACGTCGCTGAGGTCGAGCCCGTGATTCACAGGCCCCACCCTGCCGGCTTTGCCGGCTGTCCCTCCCCCTGGCAGGGGAGGGACGCGTCGCGACTGTCGCGGTCGCCGCCCTCCAGCCCGCCCCCTACCCGCCCGACTTCCGCGGCGTCGGGCGCCAATCCGGCGGGGCGAGTTCGAAGCCCTTGAACTCGAAGCCGGGCGAGACCGTGCAGCCGACCAGCGTCCAGTGGCCGAGCGACTCGGCCGTCTGCCAGGCGTTCGCCGGCACCACCACCTGCGGGCGCTGGCCGGCGGCGAGGTCGTTGCCGAGGCGGTGACTTTCGGCGTCGTGGCCGTTCTCCGAGATCGTCAGGGCGAGCGGCGCACCGGCGTACCAGTGCCAGATCTCGGTGGCGTCGCAGCGGTGCCAGGCGGAGACGTCGCCGGCGCCGAGCACGTAGTAGATCGCCGTGCCGTGCGAGCGGCCACCCGCCGGCTCGGCATCGCGGAAGGTCTCGACGAAGAAGCCACCCTCGGGATGGGGCTTCATGTCGAGCCGGCGGACGATGTCCTTGACCGACAGGTCGGGTGCGGAAAAGTCGGCGCCGGTGGGCAGGGAACGGCTCATCGGAAGTGGTCCTTGCGGGTGCGAAGTTCGGCGAAGACGCGGGCGGGCTCGGCACCGCCGAGGCCAACGGCGGCGGCGAGCGCCGGGTCGTCGGCGCGCAAAAACGGGTTCGCCGCGCACTCGCTCGCCATGTCGGTCGGCAGCGTCGGCCGGCCCTCGGCGCGGGCGGCGTCGACGGCCTTGGCGCGCGCCTGCAAAGCGGCGTTGCGCGGGTCGACGGAGAGCGCGAAGCGGGCGTTCGCCTGGGTGTATTCGTGGCCGCAATAGACCGTGGTCGCGGCCGGCAGGCGCTGGCGGAGCTTCAGGAGCGAGGCCCACATCTGGTCGAGCGAGCCCTCGAACACTCGCCCGCAGCCGAGCGCGAACAGCGTGTCGCCGGTGAAGGCGATGCCGGCATCCGGCAGGTAGTAGGACACCTGTCCGAGCGTGTGGCCCGGCGTCGAGATCGCCTCGATGCGGATGCCGCCCACGTGGAATGCCTCGCCGTCGGCGACCTCGCGGTCGAGGCCGGGGATGCGGGCAGCCTCCGCCGCCGGGCCGATCACCGTGGCACCGGTGGCGGCCTTCACGGCCGGGATGCCCTGGACGTGATCGGCGTGGTGGTGGGTGACGAGGATGTGGGTGAGCGTCCAGCCGGTGTCGGCCAGCGCCGAAAGCGCCGCGTCGGCGTCCGGCACGTCGACGACGAGCGTCGTGGCGCTGTCGGGGTGGTGGACGAGCACCATGTAATTGTCGCCGAGGCAGGGAACCTGGCGGATCTCGAAGGCCGTCATCGCGTGTCCTCCCGCGCTTGAGCGGAGCCAGAGAAGCCCGACGGCGCCGCCGCCGCAACCCCCGCCGGATGGGAACGTCCGGCCGACCATCAGGTCGGCGGTTCGACCTCGCGCTCCGGTCGCGGCAGGCCGAGGCGGCGCTCGCGCCAGATGATCATCAGCCCGGAGGCGATGATGATCGCCATGCCGACGAGGACGAGAGGCGCCGGCACCTCGTCAAAGACGACGAGGCCGGCGATCAGCGTCCACACCATCGTCGCATATTCGAACGGGGCGATGACGGAGGCGTCGGCATAGCCATAGGACTGCGTCATGAACAGCTGCGCGACACCGCCGATGAGGCCGATGGAGACGAGCAGCACCGCGTCCGTCGGGCTCGGAACCACCCAGCCGAACGGCAGCGTGGCGAGGCCGACGAGGCTCGAGACGAGGGTGAAGTAGAGCACGATGGTGCGCGTCGCCTCGGTCTTCGTCAGGCTGCGCACGGCGATCATCGCGAGCGCCACGAAGAAGGCGGCAGCGACGGCGCAGACGACGCCGATCATCGCGCGCGTGCCACCGACGGCGGGCTCCAGCGTCAGATGCGGCCACAGCACCACGACGACGCCGGCGAGGCCGACGACGACGGCGACCCAGCGGTAGGCGCGCACCGTCTCGCCGAGCAGCACGACGGCGAGGGCGGTGGTGATCAGCGGCGCGGCGTAGCTCAGCGCGGTGGCGTCGGCGATCGGCAGCCGGGCGATCGCCTCGAAGGAGAGGATCATCGCGATCACCCCAGCCGACGCCCGCCAGACATGGCCGAAGGGGTGGCGGGTGCGGAAGACACCGAGCCCGTCGCGGGCGATGATGATCGCGATGGCGACCGGGATCAGCGCGAAGAAGTTGCGGGCAAACACGATCTCGCCCGTCGGCACCCGCTCGGCGACGACCTTGATGAGGCCGATCATCACCGCGAACAACAGCGTCGAGACGAGCTTGAAGCCGATGCCGACCAGCGGCCGGTCACGGCGTCCGGCGGGGTGCGGCGGGGAGGAACGGGCGGGGGCGGACATCGCGAGCTCTCGCCGGCGGCGGCCGGGCGGACGGTGGCCGCGTCGGGTCGAGGTGCGGCAGGCGCCTCAAGAGCACGAGCGGCCGGCAGGAGCAAGCCGGCGCTGCGACGGGCTGTGCTGCGACGCGGGCTTAACCAGCGGCGCCGGGGCGGCGGCGCAGCAGCACGAGGCCGCCGGCGACGATGCAGGCGGCACCGACGACGATCGGCAGCCCCGGCACCTCGCCGAAGGCGAGGTAGCCGATCAGCGCCCCGCCGATGAGCTCCAGATAGACCAGCGGCGCGAGCGTCGTGGCGTCGGCGCGGCGGAAGGCGAGGATCACCAGGAAGTGGCAGGCGGCCGAGGACAGGCCGAGCAGGCCGTAAAGCGCGAGCAGCCCGGGCAGGACCGCGTCGCCGCCGACGGGTATCGACCAGGTCAGGATCGCCTGCGGCGTCATCAGCACGGTGCCGACGACGCACTGGAAGAGCAGCGTCGGCACGGGATCGCTGGTCATCGCCGCCCGGCGGGTGGCGACGAGATAGCACGCGTAGAAGACGCCGGCGCCGAAGGCGAAGATCACGCCCGGCTCGAGCGTGCCGCCGGGGCGCAGGATGACGAGCGAGCCGGCGAATCCGAGCGCCAGCGACAGCCCCTTGCGCCGCGTCATCGTCTCGCCGAGGAGGGCCACCGACAGGGCGGCGGCGATGATCGGGCCGACGAAATAGGCGCTGAAGGTGGTGGCGAGCGGCACCCGCACCATCGACAGGTAGAACAGCGTCATGGCGATCACGAGGAAGGCCGTGCGCAAAAAGTGCGAGCCGAGCCGCTCGCGCGGAAAGAGCCGCCAGCCGTGCATCGCCAGCGCGAACGGCAGCACCACCAGCGAGGCCACCGCATAGCGCGCCCAGGCGACGAAAAAAGGCGAAGCCTCCAGCGCCAGATGCTTCGCCAGCCCGTCGACGAGCGGAAAGGACAGCATCGCTATCGCCATCAAAGCGAGGCCGGCGGTGGGCGGCGGCGGGGCGACGGGGGCGGTATTGGCAGAAATCACGTGATCCACAAAACTCACATTCTCACGAGGATCGCCCGTTTATCTCTCCTTACTCCATAGAATGCGAAATACCTTGTTGCACGGACGGAAAAGCAAATTATGAATTAATTTGTCATCACCAGTTGGCAGAATGAATTGTCGTACCCAAAATCCGAGAGGAACTAGATTGTGAGCTTCGATATCGCGACGTTTATCATAGGATAGCTCATACTCATTCAAAATCGTCCTTAAATTTTTATCAATCTTTGAAATCAGTTTGGAAAGCAATTCAGCATCCTGCAATCCACAAAGAGCCTCATCTCCGACAGAAAGGCGTCTAATCTTTTCGATGCCAAGATGAGCATCCTGGAGAAAATTCATCTCTGCATCCAAAATTGCCCCATTTGCATATGCACCGTCGAATTTAAATACAGAATTTGATCTGATTACTCTTCTGCATCTTTTTACCTTATTGTATAATTCCGTAAATTCATCTCGAATTCTCACAACTTTATCAGTATCAGCTCTACGTATTTCTTCTTTTCTATCCCTTTCCTTAACTATACTTTGCACTAAAAAACCACTCCCGCCAGCAAGAACTGTCAGCATTGTGAATGTTAGCGCCGCCTCCCAGGCATTTTCATTGAAGAACAATTCCATCGACGAGGGAAAAAACATTAAATATACTGATAATACCGCCGAAACGGCAATGACAAAAACATAAAGAATATTGATATTTATTGACAATTTACTCTCCTTCTACTGCATTCTGATTATCATTATACATAATATCCAGAATCTTGATTGTTCTGATGATTGCTGGCACAAGCAGTGACGAGGAGCTCACGATACAAAGCCGTGCGACGGCAAGCGAAGCAAAACGCACCGAATGGTTCTAAAAATCAATCTATCGTTAACTCCAAATATCGACGCGCCGGGCCGCTGAGAGCGCCTCGAGGGCGGCGGCCTGCAGGGCGGGAAGCAAAACACTGTGGCCGCGGTTTAGGGGCGCTCGGACCGGTCTCGATCATCTCGTCGTTGCGATCGTCATCGGCAAGCCCGGCGAAGCCCGCTAAAGTGGCACCGCCATCCAACGGGGGTTGCCATGCGAGTGCCGTTCCTTCGATCCGTCTTCGCCGCCTGTCTGATCGCCACCGCTCCGATGCTGCCGTCGGCGGCCACCGCCGCCGACCCGACGCCGGCGGAGATCGCCGCCTCGGCGAGCGTGCCGACCACGGCCGCCTTCGTCGCCACGGCGCCCGCCGCCAACGCCTTCGAGATCGCCTCGAGCCGGCTCGCGCTGGAGAAGTCGCAGAACCCGGCGGTGCGCGCCTTCGCGCAGAAGATGATCACCGATCACACCATGATCGGCGAGCATTTCGTCGCCGCCTTCGGCAAGGCCGGCACCGGCCTGACGCCGCCCGACGGCCTCGGGCCTGAGCTCGGCGCCATCATGGACAAGCTGCAAAGCGAGAGCGGCGCGGCCTTCGACACCGCCTACATCGCCGCCCAGACACAGGGCCACCAGGCCGCCGTCGGCCTGTTCGCCGGCTACGCCAAGGGCGGCGACAACGCCGTGCTGAAGGCCTTCGCCGCCGACACCCTGCCGATGATCGAGATGCACCTCGAGATGTGCTACGCGCTCGGCTCCTGAGCGGGGCTGACGAGGGTCGCACGGACGCAGCGGCGGCCCTCACCGGCCGTCGCCCGTTTCGCCCGCCGGCTCCGACGGGGAGTTTCGGCGATCAGCGGCCGGGGAACGGCGCCTCCGGCAGGGTCCGCCGGGGCTTCACCGCCATCACCGCGCGCTTTCGCGGGCACCATCGGGTTGCACCGGCATCCCGCACCTCCGGGCGCGGCGAGCGTCGCCGGTCCCAAAAACGTGAAAGGCGCGGCGCCGGCGGCAAAAATCGCCGTCCGTGCCGCGCCTTCGGCGGGAAGGGACCGAGCCCCCTCTCCCGCGCGGGCCGCCGCCCGGGTGGGGCGGGCGGCGGCCTCGTTTGCGACCGGGCTGCGAACGGCCCGGGCTTTGGCTTCTACCCCGGACCGCAAGCGGCCCCGGGGGGATCCTCGCTCGTCCGGGCCTCAGGCGGCCCGGAACTGGCCGGTTCTGTCCGGGCCTCAGGCGGCCCGGACGTGCTCCGGTCTGTCCGCGCCTCAGGCGGCCCGGACGTGCTCCGGTCCTGTCCGCGCCTCAGGCGGCGCGGACGTGGTCGACGAACTTGCGCACTTCGCCGCGCAGCGTCTCCGACTGGCGGGCGAGCTCGCTCGCCGACGACAGCACCTGCGTCGCCGCCGACGACGACACTTCCGCCGCCTGCAGCACCGCCGCGATGTTGGTCGTCACCTCGTTGGTGCCCTGTGCGGCCTGCTGGACGTTGCGCGCCACCGCCGCCGTCGTCGCACCCTGCTCCTCGACCGCCGCGACGATCGCCGCGGCGATGCCGTTGATGTCGCCGATGGTGCGGCCGACGCTGGAGATGGCGATCACCGCATCCTCCGTCGAGCCCTGCATGCCGCCGATCTGGGCGGAGATCTCGGCCGTCGCCTTCGAGGTCTGCTCGGCGAGGCTCTTCACCTCCTGGGCCACCACCGCGAAGCCCTTGCCGGCTTCACCGGCGCGGGCCGACTCGATCGTCGCGTTGAGGGCGAGCAGGTTGGTCTGGGCGGCGATGTCGCCGATCAGGCCGACGATGGCGCCGATCTTGTCGGCGTCGGCGCGCAGGCTCGACATGCGGGTGTTGGTCTCGCCCGCCTCACCGACGGCGCGCGACGCCACGATGGTCGACTGGCTGACCTGCTGGCCGATCTCGCTCGCCGAGGCGGCGAGTTCCTCGACCGCAGCTGCGACCGTCTGCACGTTGGTCGCCGCCTCTTCCGCCGCCGCGGCGACGGCAGCCGCCTGGGCGGCCGTCTCCTCGGAGGTCGCCGTCAGGCTCTGCGCCGCCGCCTGCAGCTCGGTCGCCGCCGACGACACCATCTCGACGATCTTGCCGACCGCCGCCTCGAACTGCTCGGCCAGCGCCAGCATGTCCGCCTTGCGCTTCGCCGCAGCCTCGATCTCGGCACGCGCCGTCTCCTCGCGCAGCCGCTTCGCCTCGGCGAGGCCGTCGCGGAACACGCCGAGCACCTTCGCCTGCTCGCCGAGCTCGTCGCCACGGGTGGCCGACGGGATCGTCGTCGCAAGCTCGCCGCGACCGATCAGGCCCATCGCCTCCGTCATCGCACGCAGCGGACGGGCAATGCCCCAGATCGCATAGGCGGCGGACGCCACCAGCACGAGGATGAGCAGGCCGACCATGCCGTAGATGACGGTGTTGCCGAAGGCCGCGGTCGCGTCGGCAGCCGCCTCGCCTTCTGCGACACGCCCGTCGGCGGCGGTGATCGCCTCCCGCACCAGCGTGATCGCCTCGGTCGCCAGCGGCAGGCTCTGCTTTTCGACGATCTCATCGACGCGATCGTTCAGCGCCAGCACCGCCTGCGACGTCTTCACATAGCTGGCGAAGGCCTGCGCCAGCTGGTCGACCGGCTCGGCGATGGCCGGAATGCCACCGACCGACGCGCGCACGGTGGCGAAGGCGGCCGTGGCACGCTCGTTCGATTCGGCGATGGACCGGATCAGCTCGGCGTCTTGGGTGACGAGATAGCGCCAGGAATTGGCGCGGATCTGCTGGTAGTCGCGCTCGATGCCATAGAACACCCGCTGCATCTTCTCGGGCTCGCTGCTCGCCTCGAGCACCGCGCTCGCCTTGTCGGCGAGGCCGCCCCACTGCGCCGAAATAGTATTGCGGGCGGCGTCGCCGGCGATCTCTTCCTTGCGCACCGCGGCGATGTCGAGGGTCGACTGGCCGTAGGCGGCGACGAGATCGCCGATCTTCTCCAGCCGCTGCTTGTTCGCCGGCAGCGCCGCCCGGTCGGCGGCGTCGCCGAGGAGCTTCTCGGCCTCGGCCATGTCGGCGGTGACGGCTTCGGCGAACTTGTCGACCTGGGCATCATCCAGCGTCAGCCGGATGTCCTTGGTGGTCGCCTGCATGCGGCGCAGCACGATGTTCGACTGCAGGGAGAGGGATTCGATCGCCTGCTGGTTCCGAACCAGCGCCTCGCTCTCCTGCACGGACGAGCCGACCATGACCTGGGCGACGACGACCGCGCCCGCGAGAAGTATGCCGACGGCGGCGCTGAGGCCGAGCTTGGCACCGATGGTGAGACGTAACCGAGACATGGGCTTTTGAATCTCCGATCAGGGATGTTGCGCGAACAACACTCCATATCGGAGGCCACACCGGACGAAGCCGTGCATGTGGTCGTCGAAAGGGAAGCTTTGCCCCGCCGAGATCGATCATGGCGACGCAGGCTTGCACCGGGCTGCCGAAAGGTAGCCAGCATTCAGGAATGACGTGGGTTTCTCCGCCGTTAGGGCGCTTTCCGATCGGGAGAGTGAATTCTAACGATCAGAAGTTGTGCCCGCGACAATAAGCTTGAGCCAGTCTTTGCTGGCCGGATCAATTCGATCCGAGCGGGAACGGCTTCAGCTGCACTGAAGCATTGGCCCGGGCGACTTCCGGGCCGGGAGGCCGATGACGAGGATCGACCGCCGGCGCCAGACGCTCGCCTCAGTCGCGGGCGCGGCGGAGGGCGGCGACGTCGGCGGCGCCGACGTCCGGGGCACGGCCACCCCAGGTGGCGCGCAGATAGTTCGACAGGTCGGCGATCTCGCCGTCGGTCAACAGGTCGGTGAAGCCCGGCATGTCCTGCAGGCGCCCGTGCGGGAAGTCGCGCCAGGGAATGCCGTCGGCGAGCACCGCGAGCAGGTTGGTCGGGCGCGGCAGGCGCAGCGCGGCGTTCGTCGTCATCGGCGGCGCCATCGACGGCGTGCCCTCGCCTGCGAGGCCGTGGCAGCCGGCGCAGACCGCGACATAGACGCGGCGGCCGTTCGCCGCCGTCTCCGGGGCGATCGGGGCGGCGACGACGACGGCCGCGGCCGGGGCCGGCTCGCCGGCGAGATAGGCCGCCATCGCCGCGGCGTCGTCGTCGGTCAGGTACTGCGTCGAGTGGTGGACGACGTCGTACATGGCAAAGCCCATGACGCCCTCCGGCCCCATGCCGGTGCGCATGAAATGGGCGAGCCGCTCGGGCGCAAAGCCGAGGCGGGCGAGGCCTTCCGGCGTGATGTCGGGCGCATCGACGCCCTCGATGACGGCGCCCTGCAGGTAGCGCGACGGCATCATGCCCATGGTGATGTCGCGTGGCGTGTGGCACTCGCCGCAGTGGCCGAGGGCGTCGACGAGATACCGCCCGCGGTTCCACTCGGCCGACTTCTGCGCGTCCGGCTCCGGCACGCTGCGCGGCAGGTTGAGGAGGTTCCAGAACGTCATGAACTGGCGGACATAGGGGAACGGCAGGCTGTCCTCGCGGTCCGCCACCGCCATCGGCTGGCGCGTCGTCATGTAGGCGAAGATGGCGTCGACGTCGGCCTCGCTCATCTGCCGGTAGGAGACGTAGGGCATCGCCGGATAGAGGTGGCGGCCGCCCTTGGCGACGCCGTCGCGCATCGCCCGGTGGAAATCGGCGCGCGTCCACGAGCCGATGCCGTAGGCCGGGTCCGGCGAGATGTTGGTGGCGTAGAGCGTGCCCATCGGCATCTCGAACGGCCGGCCGCCCGCCCACGGCGCGCCGCCCTCGGCGGTGTGGCAGGCGACACAGTCGGCGGCGGCGGCGAGATAGCGGCCGCGCGGTGCGAGGTCGGCGATCTCCTCCGGCGTCAGCGGCGTGTCGACGGCGGCGCTGACGACGCTTTTCTCGAAGGCGCCGGCGAACACGGCGAGCGCGAAGCCGCCGCCGAGCACGACGAGGACGACGGCGGCGAGAACCACCCGGTGCCAGACCCTGCGGATGAGCATGGCGCCCTCCCCTAGCCGACGACGAGGCCGGGCGTGGCGAGGATCACCGACCGCACGGCCTCGTAATAGCGCACGTAGCCCGTGCAGCGGCAGATGTGCGGGGCGAGCGCCGCCTCGATGGTGCTCTCGACGTCGGCGCGCGCCACCGGCTGGCGCTTCAGCTGCTCGATCAGCACCGTCGCGCCGGTGACGAAGCCCGGCGTGCAGTAGCCGCACTGGAACGCGAAGTGCTCGATGAACGCCTGCTGCACCGGCGACAGCGCCACGATGGTGCCGTCGGCATCGCGCTCGGCGTGGCCCTCGATGGTGCGGACATTGCGGCCGGCGAAGAAGTGGGCGCCGGTGATGCAGCTGCGGATCTCGCGCGGCGGCGTGCCGTCGGTGTCGAGCAGCATCACCGTGCAGGCGTGGCAGATGCCCTGGCCGCAGCCCATCCGCGAGCCGGTGAGGTTGAGCATCTCGTGCAGGAAGTCGAGCATCATCATCGTCTCCGGCACGTCGAGCGGGCCGACCTGGCGGCCGTTGACGACGAGGGAGAGCGGCCGGGTGGCGATCGTCACGACAGCACCTCGCGGATGCGCGCCGCGGTGATCGGCGTCTCGCTGAAGCGGTGGCCGATGGCGTGGGCGACGGCGTTGATGATGGCAGGAACGACGGCGATCATCACCACCTCGGCCATGCCCTTCGGCGGATCGGTGTCGGAGAGCGGCGGCAGGATCTCCGAGGTCTGCTGCCACACCGCCACGTCGGCGGCCGCGGGCAGGCGGTAGCGGTTCCAGTTCCAGGTGCCGTCGGCGGGGCCGCCCTCGTAGAGCGGCAGTTCCTCGAGGAGGGCGTGGCCGATGCCCATGGCGAGGCCGCCCTGCAGCTGGCCGGAAACGAGCTCGGGCACCACCTGGTTGCCGCACTCCAGGATCGAATGGTGGCTGGTGACGCGCGCCTCGCAGGTGGCGGTGTCGACCACCACCTCGGCGATGGTGCCGACCGTCGTGTAGTAGGTGACGCCGGCGTTGTTCAGCGCCGTCTCGGGATACTCGACCGACGTGCGCGGCACGAAGTGGAAGCCGCCGGCCGTCATCAGCGCCTTGCGCTCCGGGGGAGCGCCCTCGCCGTACTGCACCGACAGGGCGTCGATCGGAAGCGTCGTCGCGCCGACCCCCGGCACGTCGAAGCTCGCCGTCGCCCATCGCCAGCGGTTGAAGGTGTGGACGCTGACGCCGGTGACGAGGCCGAGCGCGTGGGCGGTGGCGACGACGCGTTCGAGGGGCAGCGGCTCCAGCCCCCCGCCAGCGAGCATGCCGTCGACGAAGCGGACGTCCGCCGGCGTGACGGAGAGCGCCGCAAATTGCCCGCCGCCGGGTCCGCGCGACCACAGCGCCACCGCCGCCGGCCACAGCGACAGCGTGAGCAGTGCCTTCGCGGCCGAGCGGGTGGCGTGGCCGACATAGTAGACGCTGTTCGACGCCGTCATCCCCGACAGGTAGGTCGGCGTCCAGTGCGGGTCGGCGGCGAGCCGGTCCTGGTCCTGCTGCGAGATCGAATAGGGGATCTCGTTGGAGACGAGCGGCATCTCCGGGAAGCTCGTCGCCCCGTAGTCGTAGGCATCGGGCACCCGCCCGAGCACGGCGGCGACCATCATCGCCTGGGCGGTGGTGAGGCCGGTGCCCATCTCCATGCCCTGCTGGCGCATGGTGAGACGGCCCGAGGCATCGAAGGAGAGCGTGGTGATCGCAGCTTCCGCGCCGCTGCCGAAGTCCTTCTGCACCTGCGCGTAGCCGACGCCGTAGCGCTTGCCGGGGTTCTCCGCCTCGAACGCCGCCTTGGCGGCGGCACGGTCGCGCCACAAGGAATGAGCGGCCGCCCTGTCGAGGATCTCCTCGTTGCGCATCGCCCCACCGGGGACGGCGCCCTGGGTGTTCTTCATGCCCGAGCGGAAGGCGTTCTTGCGGCGCAGCGCGATCGGGTCGATGCCAAGCTCGGCCGCCGCCGCGTCGACCAGCACCTCCGTCGCCGTCAGCGTCTGGACGGTGCCGTAGCCGCGCGTCGAGCCGGATTCCACCGCCCGCGAGGCATAGGAGGCGACCGAGAGGTCGCTCTTCGGAAAGTAGTAGACCGACTGGCCCGCCGCCGTGCCGACGAGGGAGACCTCCGGCGAGTAGTTGCGCCGGCCGCCGCCGTCGGTGCGGTACTCGCCCTTCAGGATGCGGAAGGTGCCGGTGGTGCGGTCGATGACGAGCGTCGACTTCATCCAGAACGGGTGCCGCTTCATCGCCGTGCGGAAGTGCTCGAAGCGGTCGAGCGCCAGCCGCACCGGCCGGCCCTCGCCATAGAGGCCCGCGACGATGGCGAACAGCGGGAACACCGAGTGGTCCTTGGTGCCGTAGCCGACGGTGTAGCCGATCGACAGGTCGAACTTGGTCAGCCGGAAGCGCGACGGACCGAACATCGAGACGGTGGAGGTGACGGTCTCGTAGGGCGACTGGGTGCCCAGCACGGCATGCAGCGTGCCGGTGACGAGGTCGTACCAGACGAGGCCATTGTCGGCCTCCATCGCCGAGGCGTCGATCGATTGCGAGTAGTGCTCGCGCGTCAGCACCAGCGCGTCGTCGCCGGCGGCGGCGATCTCGCGGTCGAGTTCGGCAACCGCCCACATCCCCCGCGCCGCGGCGTCGCCGTTCTCGTCGGCGGCCGGCCAGACGACGTTGTCGCCCTCGAAGCGTCCGTAGACGGTCGTTCCACCAACGAGGGGGGAGTAGACGTCGGGATCGTCCGGCCGCTCGCCACCGATGCGCACATAGCGGCCGGTGCCGTAGTTCGCCGGCGTGTTCGGGCCCGTGTGGGCGCCCCACTGGACGACCTCGGTATCGAAGCGGATGCGCCGCTTGGCGGCGTCGTAGCGGGAAAAGTCGTGGTAGATCAGAAGCGCCACCGGCTGGCCGAGGAAGCGCGGCGTCTCACCGGCCGGCACCAGGAAGACGTCGCCGTAGAAGCCGGCGGGCAGGCCCTCGGAGCCGCCGGGCGGCACCACGCCGTCGCGCACGAGGTCAGCGCCCAGGACGACGCGGTCGGGCAAGAGGTTGTCGGCGTCCGTCGCCGCGCCCAGCACCGACAGGTCGATGCCGGCGAAGGCGTGGTCGGCGCGGTCGCCGAACAGCATGAAGGCGTAGCTCTGCTCGCGCGGCCAGCCGGCCATGTCGACGGCGCGGAAATCGCGACCGAAGGTCTTGTCGCCGGTGACCTTGGCGACGGCGTCGTAGCGGAAGCGGGCGCGGCCGTCCGGCCCGACCCAGTGCGGCACGCGGTTGCGCGGCTCGTCGACGAGGTCCGCCCGCGCCGGGCCGGCAAGCATCTCGATCTTGTACGCGACGCCGGAAACAAGCCCCGCCTTCAGAAATCCGCGGCGCGACAGCCCCTTCGCCATCCGCTTCCCCCAGCCCCGGCGGCGGCGATCGATGCCGAGCCGCTCATTGCGCCCTTCTGTAGCACGCTCTTGAAGTTTTGGAGCGGTTCCAGACCGCGTTGTTGCGGGCAAGTCGCCCCGGAGGGCGTCGGACGTGGAGCCGGAGCCGTCGGACGTCAGTCCGCACGTGGCACCCGCGGCGGCAACAGCTCTTCCAGCCGGTCGAAGAAGCCATCCCGTTCGTCGGGCGTCACCGCATCGAGCTCCAGCATGGAGGCGAGCCAGAGGCCGTCGATCGCCAGGGTGAACAGGGCGGCGTCGCCGGCGGACATGCCGTCCTGTTCGAGGGTGCGGCGCAGGGCACGGCGGTGCGCCACCGTCGCCTGCCGCACCTCCGGGTGGATCGGCAGCGACGGCAGCACGGCGGCGGCGATGCGCGGGAAATCGTTGCGCTCGAAGCGGGCGCGCGTGGCGGCGAGCATCGCGTGGGCGAAGGCGCCGGGTCCGTCGTCGGCGCCGGCCGCCGTCGCGATGTCCTCGTACAAGGTCTCGAACAGGCGATCGACGATCGCCGCCTGCAGGCTCTCGAGCGTCGGGAAGACACGGCGCACCTCGTGCGGGTCGAGGTCGGCGTGCGCCGCCGCCTCATCCAGGCCGACGGCGCGCGCCCCCGTCTCCGCCACCACGTAGGCGATGGCGTCGAGCACCCTTTCGCGCAGCGCCGGATCGTCGGCCATCGATCACCCCTTCGCGGCCCGGATCGCCGCCCACACCGCCTGCGGCGTCGCCGGCATGTCGATGCGGGTGACGCCCGCCCCGCGCCGGAGCGCATCGGCGACCGCGTTCATCACCGCCGGCGTCGCGCCGATGGTGCCCGCCTCGCCCGCGCCCTTGATGCCCATGGCGTTCGTCGTCGAGGGTACGTTGCGCGTCTCGAAGTGGATCGACGGCACGTCGTCGGCGCGCGGCAGCGCGTAGTCGAGCAGCGAGGCGGTGATCAGCTGGCCGTCCTCGTCATAGAGGGTGTTTTCCAGCAGCGCCTGGCCGATCGACTGCACGACGCCGCCGTGCACCTGGCCGGCGAGCAGGATCGGGTTCACCGTGACGCCGAAGTCGTCGACGATGGTATAGCGGTCGAACGTCGTCACACCGGTCTCCGGGTCGATCTCGACCTCGGCGATGTGGGTGCCGTTCGGATAGGTGCACTCGTTCTGCTTGACGTCGCCCTCGGTGGTGCGGTCGGCCACCGGCATCGCCTTGGCGATGGCAGCGAGGCTGACCGCACGGTCGGTGCCGACGATGCGTACCTCGCCGCCGACGAGTTCGAGGTCGGCCGGCGACGTCTCCAGCCGGTCGGCGGCGGCGGCCTTGATCTTCTCGACGAGCGCCCGGCTCGCGACGTCGATCGAGGGCATGCCGAGCGGGATCGAGCGCGAGCCGCCGGTGCCGCCGCCGGTCTTCACAGCGTCGGTATCGCCCTGCACCACCTTGATCTTGGAGATATCCACGCCGAGATGCTCGGCGATCAGCTGGGCATAGGAGGTGGCGTGGCCCTGGCCGTTCGTCTGGGTCCCGATGAACAGCGTCAACGTGCCGTCCGGGTCGATCGAGAGCTCGGCGCGCTCGGAGCCCGGGAAGGCGCACGCCTCGACGTAGCTCGCGAGCCCGAAGCCGCGATAGAGGCCGCGCGACGCACTGTCGGCCACCCGCGCCTCGAAGCCGCTCGCGTCCGCCTCTTCCAGCGCCCGGTCGAGATGGCCGGAGAACTCGCCGGTGTCGTACATCCGCCCGGTCTGGGTGGTGTAGGGCATCTGGTCGGGGCGGATGAAGTTGCGGTGGCGGATCTCCGCCGAGGAGAGCCCGGCGACGCGCGCCGCCTCCTCGACCAGCCGCTCCAGCACATAGGCCGCCTCGGGGCGGCCGGCGCCGCGGTAGGCGTCGACCGGCACGGTGTTGGAGAAGGTGCCGCGCACCCGCACCGACAGCGCCGGGATGTCGTAGACGCCGGTCGACATCGTCGCCCCGACCCACGGGATGAACGGCCCGAACTGGTGGAAATAGGCGCCGGCGGCGGCGATCAGGTCGACGCGCAGCGCCAGGAACTTGCCGTCGGCATCGAGCGCCAGTTCGGCCGTGGTGACGTTGTCGCGACCCTGCGCGTCGGCGACGAAGTGCTCCATGCGGCCGCTCTTCCACTTCACCGGGCGACCGAGCCTTTCGGCGGCGATCATGGCGATCGGGTATTCACGGTAGACCGGCATCTTCGGCCCGAAGCCGCCGCCGACGTCCGGCGTGATGATGCGGATGCGCGCCGGGTCGACCTTCAGGATGTCGCCGGCGAGGATGCCGCGGATGCCGTGGCCGCCCTGGGTGCCGACGGTGAGCGTCCAGCGCTCGGTCGCCGCGTCGTACTCGGCGATGCAGCCGCGCGGCTCCATGTAGTTGCAGACGAGGCGGTTGTTGATCACCTCGAGGCGGGCGACCTTCGCCGCCCGGGCGAACGCCGCCTCGGTCTTGCCGTTGTCGCCGAAGGCATATTCGAAGGCGAGGTTGGTGCCGCGCTCCGGCCAGGCGAGCGGCGCGTCGGGCGCCAGCGCGCCGACCGTGTCGAACACCGCCGGCAGGGTGTCGTATTCGATCTCGATGAGCTCGGCCGCCGCCTCCGCCGCCGCCAGGGTGTCGGCGACGATCGCCGCCACCGCTTCGCCGACGTGCTTGACGATCTCGCCGCACAACAGCGGCCGATAAGGCGGCACGATCGTCGAGCCGTCCGCCTGCTTCATCAGCGCCTTGCATGGCACGCCGCCATAGCCTTCGAGGTCGGCCGCCGTCAGCACCATGTGCACGCCGGGGGCGGCGCGGGCGGCATCGAGGCCACCGAGCGTGATGCGGGCGTGCGCCACCTGCGTCCGCACCACCGCCATCGCCAGCACGCCGGCCGGGACGATGTCGTCGACATAGCGACCCCGTCCGGTGATCAGGGCTGCGTCCTCGACGCGGCGCACGGGCGCGCCGATGCCGAACTTCGGGGGAGCGGTCATCTGGTTCATGGAGGCCTCGGTCGGAACGATGCGCGGACGCGGGGAGGCGCGGCGCACGAGAGGGTCTAATCTAGTCCGCCAAGGGGCGGACGGCTACCGCGGTGCGGGGAGGGAGGTGGAAGGTCGAGCAAGGGGTCGCGGGGTCTGCGGGAGGACCGTCACTCAGCAGGAGGCGGCGCCGACGGCGGAGCGAAGTTGACGATGATCGTCCGCCAGCTGTCATAGAGCGCCTCGGGCAGGTCGTAGGGCTGGCAGCGCTTCAGGGCCCGCTCGGCCGCCGCGATCGAGGCGACCGCCTCGGCGCTCAGGTCAGGCCCTTCCGGAGCGAGAGCTTTGGTCGAAACCACCCGGCCGGAGCGGTCCAACTCGGCGTAGATGCGCACGCGGACGCCCTCGTGGCCTGGTGCCATTGGCAGGTGCCAGCACTTCGCGATAGCCGCCATCAGGCTTTCCAGTATCGCCTGATCGAGCTGAGGCCGCTGAACTGTCGCCGGTGCCGGCGGCGGAGGCGGCTCCGGCGGCGTCTCCTGCGACCACGTCAACGACCACCCGAAGGTGACGATGGCGGCGACCAGCCCGGCCACTCCGTCCCAGCTCATCCCGCCCCCCTTCGTCGCCCGTCAGCCCGTCCGCGCGGCCGGGACGGCGGCGGGTTGGGTCTCCCAGGCGACGGTGTTCGCCGCGAACCAGACGAGGATCGCCACGGGGATGCCGACGCACGAGAGGGTCTAATCTAGTCCGCCGAGGGGCGGACGGCTACCGCGGTGCGGGAGGGGATGCGCGCGCCGCGGTAGCCCCTTCACTGGGCAGGCGGCTGCGACTTGCCGGGCTCGAAGTCGATGGTAATGAAGATCGTCTCCAAACCTTCGCTGGACGGATCTGGAACCTCGTAAGGCTGGCAGTCCCGGATAGCCCTCTCCGCCGCGGCAATCGACGCCATCGCCTGCAAGCTGTCTGCTGGAGCGTCAGGCACACGCGCCTTAGTCGAGAGGACGCGACCGCTGCCCTCCAGCTGGACCTGGATCCGCACTGCGAGGTTATCCTGGGCAAGCGCGGGTGGCGGCGCCACCCAGCAGTCGGCGATACCTTTCGTCAGTGTCTCGCGCAGGGTTCGAGCCCTCTGCTCCGGCAACCTCACGAACGTGGTCGAGGACAGCGTCGCCCCCGACACCTCGACTTGTGACTGCACCATCTGGAACGAAACGGGCTCCCTTGCCGCTGGCCAGGCCAGCCACCACAGCCCGAGGACTGCGACCGCGACCACACCGCCGACGCCCGCTTCCCATCTCATCTCTCCGCCCCCCCCCTCGCCGCTCAGGCCGCCGGGGGCGAGGCGGCCGGCGCGTCGCGCCCTGCGGTGTTCGCTGCCAAGAAGGCGAGGATCGCCACGGGGATGCCGACGCACGAGGTGGCGGTCACCTGGTTCATGGAAGCCTCGGTGGGAATGCGCGGCGCGTGGAGGAAGGGCCCACGAGAGGGTCTAATCTAGTCCGCGGAGCGGCGGACGGCTACCGCGGTGCGGGAGGGAAGTGGAGGAAGTCAGCCCGGCGACAGCGCACGGGGCTGCTCGCTTGCGCCTCTATGACTTTTCCCGAGGATCGAGAGCGAAATTGACGATGATCGTCCGCCAGCTGTCGTAAAGCGGCTCTGGAAGGTCGTAGGGCTGGCAGTCAGACAGCGCCTTCTCAGCCGTCGCGATCATGGCCGTGGCCTCGCTGCTCAATCCTGGACCCACGGGGCTCAGGATCTTGGTCGAAACGACGCGGCCGGAAATGTCGAGCTCGGCCTGCACGCGCACACGAACTCGTTCTCCAGCTCCAGTCGACGGCGGCGTCCAACACTTTGTGATCGCCGCCATTAGGCCTTCGCGCGTCGCTTGATCGATTGGGGGTGACGACTGGCTCCCGCCTAAGCTCTCGCCGTTGGGCCAGTCCAGATACACTAAGTATATGTATATTGGCAGGCACACCGCCAATAATAAAATCCGCTGTAGTGCGTGCGATGACTGCAGGCGGCGCCAGAAACTGACGGCCCACATCAAGGCGAACTGCCGCCTGGCGCGCGATCAAGCGCATTCACTTCCTGCTCACGCACGGCGAACCACGCAAGGATCGCCACGGGGATGCCGACGCACGACGTCGCGATGAAGAAGGCCGGGTAGCCGAAGGTGTCGACCATGAAGCCGGAGAGCCCGGCGACGAGCTTGCCCGGCAGCGCGTAGAGCGACGACAGCAGCGCGTACTGGGTGGCCGCGAAGCCCGGGCCGGTGAGGCCGGACATGTAGGCGATCAGCACCGAGCCGGCGAAGCCGGCGGAGAAGTTGTCGACGGAGATCGCGAGCGTCAGAAGCACGATGTCGGCACCGGCGTGGGCGAGCCAGGCGAACATCACGTTCGACCCGGCCCCCGTCAGCGCGCCGATGACGAGCGCCATCCGCATGCCAATGACCGGCAGCAGCAGCCCCCCGGCGAAGGCGCCGGCGAGCCCGATCCAGACGCCGTAGAGCTTCGAGACGTTGGCGATGTCGGTGAGCGAGAAGCCGACGTCGATGTAGAGTGGGTTCGCCATCACGCCGGCGATGAAGTCCGGCAGGCGGTAGAGGGCGACCACCGGCAGGATGACGAGGAGCGCCAGGCCGTAGCGGCGCACGAGGTCGGCGAACGGCTCGACGACTGCCTCGCGGACGCTGAAGCCGCCGGCACGCTCGGGCCGGTCGCGGTCGACGACCGGGGCGAGGAGAACGGCCGCGATGCCGACGGAGACGAGGCCCGCCATCGTCCAGTAGGCGGCCTGCCAGTCGACGAACTCGGCGATATAGAGGGCGCCGGCGCCGGACGCCATCAGGGCGAAGCGATAGCCGAGCTGGTAGGTCGCCGCCATCGTGCCCTGCTTTTCCGTCGGCGCGGCGTCGATGCGCCAGCCGTCGACGACGATGTCCTGCGTCGCGCCGGCGAAGGCAGTGAGCATGGCGCCAGCGACCGTCAGGCCGAGCGAGGTGGCGGGATCGGAGAGGCCGATGAGGAGGAGGCCCGCAGCCACAGTCAGCTGGGCGACGATCATCCACGCGCGGCGACGCCCGAAGAGGCGCGCAAGCACCGGCACGTCGAAGCGGTCGACCACCGGCGCCCAGACGAACTTGAACGAGTAGGCGAGCGCCACCCAGGACAAGAGCCCGATCTCGGTGCGCGACACCCCCACCTCGCGCAACCACGCCGACAGCGTCCCGAAGACGAGCAGCAGCGGCAGGCCGGACGAGAAGCCGAGCAGCAGCATGACGAAGACGCGCCGCTCGCCGAGAAAGGCGATGCGCTCCCGCCACGTCGGCTTCTCGGCGGCGGTGGTCATGCGGGGCGGCCGCTATGGTGGTGGGCGGCGGGTGTGGCGGGGGTCACCGCGTCGGGCGTCGTCCGCTCAAGCTGGCGTCCTGCCCGCGGCCCCCCCTCCCTACCCTCCCCCGCGAGGGGGGAGGGTTCGCGTTTCATTTGAAATGACCGAGTTGCCCCAAGCACAACGGAAACCCTCCCCCCTCGCGGGGGAGGGCAGGGAGGGGGGGCGCCGCGAACTCGACATCCGAAGGCCGGCCGAGCGGGTGCAGCCAGATCCCGGACAATCCCCTCGCCCACGTCTCCCACCCCCCTCATTCGTCCGGCGCCTCCTCGATCGGGTCGTACTGGGTGGCGTCGAAGCCGAGGAGGTTCCACGACTGCTTCATGTGGTCGGGCAAGGGCGCCGAGACGTCGAGCTTGCCGGTGCCGGAGGGGTGCGGCAGCGTGATGCGGCGGGCGTGCAAATGCAGGCGGTTCTGGATGCCGCCGGGCAGCTCCCAGTTCTCGACCTCGAAGTACTTCGGGTCGCCGACGATCGGGTGGCCGATGTGGGCGGTGTGGGCGCGCAGCTGGTGGGTACGCCCCGTCACCGGCCGCAGCGACAGCCAGGAAAGCTGCTGGCCGGCCTGGTCGACGACGGCGTAATAGGTGACGGCGTGCACCGCGTCGTCCTCGCCGTGGCGGGCAATCCGCATGCGCTCGCTGTCCGGGCCAGTGCCCTTGGCGAGGAAGGTCGAGATGCGGCCCTGGTTCGGCTTCGGCACGCCCTTCACCAGCGCCCAGTAGACTTTCCGGGTGGAGCGGGCGCGGAACGCGGCGGTGAGTTGCGTCGCGGCAAGCCGGGTGCGCGCCACCACCAGCACACCGGTGGTGTCGCGGTCGAGCCGGTGGACGAGGCGCGGCTTCTGGCCCTTGGAATCGAGCAGCGATTCCAGCATGCCGTCGATGTGGCGCGTCAGGCCGGAGCCGCCCTGCACGGCGAGGCCGAACGGCTTGTTGAAGACATAGACCTCGCGGTCCTCGTAGAGCAGCATCGACCGCAGCGTCTCGGCATCGCCGGCGCGGCCGGTGCCGTATTTGGTGACGACGGCCTTGCCGGTAGCGGGCTTGCCGCCGGCGGGCGTGGCGGCCCCCTCCCCGGCTGCGGCGAGCGCCTTCGCCTTGGCGCGCGCCCGGGCCAACTTCGAGCCCGTCAGACCAGCGAGGACGGCCGCCTCCGCGTCCGGCTCCGCGGTACGGTCGTCATGGCGGTCGTCTTGCCCGTCGTCCTGCCCATCGTCTCGCGGGTCGCCCTGCCGGCCGTCGTCGTCGTCGTCGCGCTCGGCATCGAAGCCCGGCGGCGGTGTCAGCGGCGGCACGCGCACCATCTGGCCGGGCTCGAGCCGGGTCGAGGTCTTGACCCGGCCGCCGTCGACGCGCACCTGGCCGGTGCGCACCAGTTTCTGCAGCCGGCCGAAGGCGAGGTCGGGATAGTGCGACTTGAACCAGCGGTCGAGCCGCATTCCGGCTTCATCGCGGCCGACGGTGATGGTGGCGATTCCTGACATGCCGGCATTGTCAATCAGGAACCGGGTTGCGGCACAAGGCGAAGCCGCTTCCTTGGCACGGACTGCCGCCCATCTGGCGAGATTGCGGCGGCAGTGGCACAATTTGGAATTGAAGAAACGGGGAAGGACGAGATGACGACTGAAGCTTCAGAGACGACCGTCGGCCCGGATGTGCACCCACGGCTTCTGACCCCTTTCGCCTTCGATATGGTCGAGTTCGAGGAAGCGCCGGAGTTCGCCTACAGGGCCTACACCCTCGCGTGCCAAGCATGTGGCGGACCCGCTTTCGAGATGATTCGGACCTACGTCCATCGCGCCGACATCAATGAAGAAGCAATCGCCGGCCTGTCGCTGCGCTGTATTGCGTGTGGTGAGACAAGGCCACTCTTCGACGGCAGCAAGGATGGTTACGAGGGCGAGCTGGGATATGGCACCGCCCTGGCGGGGAAAACCTACAGCAAGCCCCTCACCGCCGTCGATGGAACGCCGTATCCTCCAGGCCCGATCAAGGCCGGCTTCGCGTACAATGGCGATGAATACGTAGGGACCGCCCTCGAGGAAGGCCGCAGGCCCGTCGACCTGTTCGACTGGTTCACCGGCTTCACCCTACTGGATGGTGAGTGGGTTGAAGCTTTCAGCTACGAGTGTGCGTAGCATCGAGACCGACGCGGACGTGACGGCGGGCGTCGCCGCCCTCGTCGCCGCCGACCCGCGCCTCGTGCCGATCGCCGCCCGCGCCGGGCCGCTGCCGCTCCGGCGTGGCAAGCCGGGGTTCGAGGGGCTCGCGCGCATCGTCATGGGCCAGCAGCTGTCGACGGCGAGCGCGGCGGCGATCTTCGCCCGCTTGGTCGCCGCCGGCGGTCACGCGGCGGCGGGCTTCGCCGCCCTCGACGATGCGGCGTTGCGCGCCTGCGGCCTGTCGGCGGCGAAGGTGCGGACGATGCGGGCGGCCGCGCTCGCCGTCGCCGAGGGCCGCCTCGACCTCGACCATCTGGCAGGCCTGCCGGCGGACGAGGCGCACGCGGCACTGACGGTGCTGCCGGGCGTCGGGCCGTGGACGGTCGACCTCTACCTCCTGTTCTGCGCCGGCCACCCGGACGTCTTTCCGACGGGCGACCTCGCCTTGCAGATCGCGGTGGCCGATGGGCTGGCGCTGCCGGCGCGGCCGAAGCCGAAGGTGCTCGACGCGATTGCAGAGCCCTGGGCGCCGTGGCGGTCGGTGGCAGCACGGCTCTGGTGGGGTTACTATCGGGCGCGCCGCCAGGGCCGCGAGGGCGCGCCGCTCTGACAGCCCCCATGGCGCGGCACCATCCGCCCGCTCGGCCTCGTCGCCGAGGCGGGCGCAATGCAAAGGACCCGCCCGCCGTGCTCGACGGACCCCGCCTCGCCCCCGCCTCCGGCCGCCCGGCGAAAGGGCTCGTGGTGTTCGTGCACGGCTACGGTGCCGACGGCAACGACCTGATCGAGCTCGGCCGCCACTTCGCGCGCGACCTGCCCGACATCGCCTTCGTCGCCCCGCACGCGCCCGAGCCGTGCGCGATGAGCCCGGGCGGGCGGCAGTGGTTTCCGCTGACGATGCGCGATCCGGCGGAGGTGCCGCGCGGCGTCGCCCGCGCCGCCCCCGCGCTCGACGCCTTCCTCAGCCAGGAACTCGGCCGGATGCGGCTGCCGGCCTCGGCGCTGGCGCTCGTCGGCTTCAGCCAGGGCACGATGATGGCGCTCGACGTCGGCCTCGCCCGCCGGCCGGCGATCGCCGCGATCGTCGGCTTCTCCGGCCTGCTCGCCCGTCCCGACCAGCTCGCCGCCGCGCCGCGGCCGTCTCCGCCGGTGGTGCTGGTGCACGGCGACCAGGACGACGTGCTGCCGGTCGAGTACCTGCCGATGGCCTGCGCGGCGCTGGCGGCGGCCGAGATCCCGGTCGAGTGGCATATCTCACCCGGCCTGTCGCACGGCATCGACGAATCGGGCCTCGCGATTGCCGCGAGCGTGCTGCGCCGCGCCCTGCCGCGCTGACCCGCAGCGGCCGGCGGCTGCGACGAAATCTGCGCGCAGGTGTGTCGCTGCGTCGACTTCACACGGCTGACACGGAGGCTATACAGTATCCGCGGCATTCGAGAATCGTTTCGTCCGGACGGTAAGTGCGGGACTTTCCGGGCGTTTGGAGTGGTGTCTTGACCATCCACGTCTCTCCCGACGCGCATCCGACCCTTGTCCTGAACGCCGACTACCGGCCGCTCAGCTACTACCCCTTGTCCTTGTGGTCGTGGCAGGACGCCATCAAGGCGGTGTTCATGGACCGCGTGAACATCGTGTCGGAATACGACTTCACGGTGCGCAGCCCCTCCTTCGAGATGCGGCTGCCGAGCGTCGTCTCGCTCAAGACCTACATTCGCCCGGCGCGCAACCCGGCCTTCACCCGCTTCAACGTCTTCCTGCGCGATCGCTTCGAGTGCCAGTACTGCGGCACGGGCGAAGACCTCACCTTCGATCACCTGTTGCCGCGCTCGAAGGGCGGGCAGACGGAGTGGGAGAACGTGCTCGCCGCCTGCTCGCCCTGCAACCTGCGCAAGGGCAGCAAGCGCTGCGACGAGGTCGGCATGTTCCCGCGCCAGCACCCCTACCGGCCGACGGTGCAAGACCTGCACAACAACGGCCGGCTGTTCCCGCCCAACTACCTGCACGACAGCTGGATGGACTTCCTCTACTGGGACGCCGAGCTGGAGCCATAGGCCCGGACCGGCCTTCGCGCCTTTTCGTTTCGCGACCCCGCAGAGCACGTCCCGGCAGAGCGCGAACGCCGGGCGTCGCCGCCCGGCGCCGCTTCTCGATGTCAGGTCTCAGTCGAGCTGGCGGATGAAACGGTAGGCTTCCTGCGCGCCGAAGATGACGAAGTCGCCGGCCATCTTCTGACCGTCCGACGTCATCTTCCCACGGAATTTCGCCGGGTCTGTCACCTTGCCGCTCGTGAACTGGAACGTCGCCTTGACGGTGCAGTCCTTCTCGAGCGTGACCTTGCCGTCGAGGGTGGCCGCGGGCTTCAGCGTCTTCGGATTGAAGCAGCTCGACTGCGCGACGACGCCCGACTTCTTCACGTCGATCAGGCAGTAGAGGTCGACTTCCGTGGTGGCGTGGCCGACCCACAGGCCGGCGACCGATTCCGGCTTGCAGGTGGCGGCGGCGGCCGGAACGGCCGAGGCGGCGGCGAGCAGCGCCAGCGTGACTGGCACAACGGCGAATCGAGACTTCATGGACGACGTCCTCCCCCGCGCGCGGCGCGCGTGCGCTCCCTCTACGCCCTCGGCGCGACGATCCTTCGCGCGCCCCGCCGGCATCGCCGCCTCAGAGGATGAAGCGGCTCAAATCGGCGTTCTTCGCGAGCTCGCGCACCGTCTCGTTGACGATCCTGGCGTCAATCGTCACCGTCTCGCCGGCGCGGTCGGGGGCGGTGAAGGAAAGCTCGTCGAGGACGCGCTCGATCACCGTCTGCAGCCGCCGCGCGCCGATGTTCTCGACGGTGGCATTGATCTCCACGGCGATCTCGGCGATGGCGTCGACGGCGTCGTCGGTAAAGACGAGGGTGACGCCCTCGGTCGCCAGCATCGCCACCGACTGCTTCGTCAGGCTCATCTCCGTCTCGTTGAGGATGCGGACGAAGTCGGCCTTGTCGAGCGGCTTCAGCTCGACGCGGATCGGCAGCCGGCCCTGCAGCTCGGGCAGGAGGTCCGAGGGCTTGGCGACGTGGAAGGCGCCCGAGGCGATGAACAGCACGTGGTCGGTCTTCACCGGCCCGTACTTGGTCGTCACCGTCGTGCCCTCGATCAGCGGCAGCAGATCGCGCTGCACGCCCTCGCGGCTGACGTCGCCGCCATAGCGGCCCTCGCGGGCGCAGATCTTGTCGATCTCGTCGAGGAAGACGATGCCGTCTTCCTCCACCGAACGGATCGCCTCGGCCACCACGGCGTCCTGGTCGAGCAGCTTGTCGCTCTCCTCGGCGACGAGGATCTCGTAGGATTCCTTCACGGAGACGCGGCGCGCCTTCTTGGCGCCGCCGAACGCCTTGCCGAGCATGTCGGAGAGGTTCATCACGCCGATGCTGCCGCCCGGCATGCCGGGCATGTCGAAGCTCGGCATCTGCGCCGCCTGCGTCACCTCGATCTCGATTTCCTTGTCGTCGAGCAGGCCGTCGTGCAGCTTCTTGCGGAAGGCGTCGCGCGTCGACGGGCTCGCCGCCTTGCCGACGAGGGCGTCGAGCACGCGCTCCTCCGCCTGCAGGTGCGCCTTTGCCTGCACGTCCTTGCGCTTCTTGTCGCGCACGAGGCCAATGCCGACCTCGACGAGGTCGCGGACGATCTGGTCGACATCGCGGCCGACATAACCGACCTCGGTGAACTTCGTCGCCTCGACCTTGAGGAACGGCGCACCGGCGAGCTTGGCGAGGCGGCGGGAGATCTCCGTCTTGCCGACGCCGGTCGGGCCGATCATCAGGATGTTCTTCGGCAGCACCTCTTCGCGCATCTGGCCATTGAGCTGCTGGCGGCGCCAGCGGTTGCGCAGCGCGATGGCGACCGACCGCTTCGCCGCATGCTGGCCGACGATGTAGCGGTCGAGCTCGGAAACGATCTCGCGGGGAGAGAAATCGGTCATCTCATCTGCTTTCGTTGCGGTCGCGGGTCATCAGGACCACGGCGACGTCGCCGACGTCCGCCATCACCACGCGACGCACGCTGTGGTGACGGAAGCCGGCCTTCTCATAGGCACGGATGGCATTGCGGTTGGCCGGATCGGGGTCGATCAGGAGCCGCGGATGGCCGGAGGCGAACAGACGCTCGGCCATCGCCGACAAGAGCCCCGGGCCGTGGCCGCGGCCCGTCATCGACGCGTCGCCGATATAGAGGTCCAGGCCTCGCGAGCCGCGCGGCTGGTCACGGTAGGGGTTGTCCTCGTCGGCGAACGGGTCGGTGACCTGCAGATAGGCGAACGGCCGCCCGTCGACATGCACCAGATAGGCATCGAAGCCCGGGGCGTCGAGGGCATGCGCCAACGCCGCCAGCTCGCAATAGACATCGCCCCACCAGCGCGCCACGTGCGGCTCCCCCATCCACCCCATCAGGATCGGGAAATCGTCGCGGGTGACCCTGGAGAAGCCGTAGGTGGCCCCCGCCGCGGTCATGCCGGGGCGACTGCCGGCAGCCGCACCCTCAGCCCCGTCGGCAGCAGCCGCAGCACCACCCGCCGAGCGGGCTGCCAGCCGGTGCCGAGCGCCACCATCAACAGGCCGAGCACGACGAGCGTCGCGGCGAAGATCGCCTCGCCGCTGAACTCGGTGGCGGCGATCAGCCGGCCGATGGCGAAGCCCAGATAGCCGAGGCCGGCGACCAGCAGGGCGCGGCGGTCGACGGCGAGCGCCACGAGGCCGAGCGCGGCGACGACGCCCACTACCACCAGCGCATCCGAGAGGCCGAGGTCGAAGCGGCTCTCGACGCCGAGGAGGCCGATGACGGAGTAGACGATCACCGGCGCGGCGACGAGATGCAGCCAGAAGGCGTTGTCGGACGCGAGGCCGCTGCGGCCGGGGTCGGAGAGGTCGAAGTGCATGGCGAGCGCGAAGACGGCGAGCCCGGCGGCGAGCATCACGGCGGCGAACACGTCGTCGTGCGGGACCCACAGCAGGAGGCCGACGAGCACCAGCGCCACCGTTGACAGCGCCGCGACGCCGACAGCGAACGGCAGCCGGAAGCGGACGTAGAAGGCGAGCGCACCGGCGAGGCCGCCGGCGGCCCCGACCATGCCGACGACGCCTTCGTCCCAGCCGGCCGGCAGCTCGGTCGAGCCCGCCGTGGCGAGGTCGACACCGAGGGCGTAGAGCGTCGCCACCGTCAGGCCGGTCGCCGTGGCGAAGGCGGCGGCGAGCACGACCGACGGTAGCACCAGGCGGCGCTTGCGCGCGAACACCTCGGCGAGGCCCCAGGCGACCACCGCGGGGGCTATCGTGGCCACCGGGATACCGGCGGCGAGCAGTGCGGCGAAGCCGACGCCGAGCACCAGCACGGCGACGCCCATCGCCAGGAAGATGTCGTGGAAGCCGCGCACGAAGCGCACCGCCTCGGCGTCGCCGGCGAACTCGGCGCGCTCGCGGGCGGCGAAGAAGGCGGCGAGGCGCTCGGCTCCGGCGCGGTCGACGAGGCCGGCGGCGACCGCCGCCGACCAGTCGTCAGGCGTCGCCACCGAGGCTCTCCACGATGACGTTGCCATTGGTGTAGACGCAGATCTCGGCGGCGATCGCCATGGCGCGGCGGGCGATGGCTTCAGCGTCGAGGTCGGTGTCGGACAGCGCCCTGGCGGCGGCGAGCGCATACATGCCGCCCGAGCCGATGCCCATGACGCCGCCTTCCGGCTCCAGCACGTCGCCGGTGCCGGTCAGCACCAGCGTCGCGCCGCGGTCGGCGACGATCATCATCGCCTCGAGCTGGCGCAAATAGCGGTCTGTGCGCCAGTCCTTGGCGAGCTCGACGGCGGCGCGCACCAGCTGGCCGGGATACTGCTCTAGCTTGGTCTCGAGGCGCTCCAGCAGGGTGAAAGCGTCGGCGGTGGCGCCGGCGAAGCCGGCGATGACGTCGCCCTTGCCGAGCGGGCGCACCTTGCGGGCGCTCGCCTTGATGACGGTCTGGCCGAGCGAGACCTGGCCGTCGCCGGCGATCACGACGCGGCCGTTCTTGCGAACGGTGACGATGGTCGTGCCGTGCCAGCGCGGGAAACGGGACTGGGTCGGGGCAGCGCCCGATCCGAAGAGTTCAGTCATGTCGGGGAGCATCCGGGGTGGGCCACCGCCAATATGTAGGCGGTGCGACGCCGGATGCAAACGCCCCGGGGGGGGCGCGGAGCCGATTTGGCTTTCAGGCCGTCTCGGTCTCCCTGCGGTAGACCCAGACGCGGGCCGGCGGCACGTTGCGCAGCACCCAAGGGCTCGTCCAGATCTTCATGCGGCCGCCTTCGACGGGCACGGGCGACACCAGCGCGTAGGAGAACTGCACGAGGGGCGCGCCCGGGGCGAGCAGCCGGAACGCGGCGTCGCGCAGGCCGCAGCGCGTCTCCATCGGCTGAATGAACAGCGGCAAACCGGAAACGATCGTCGCCAGCGACCCTTCTGCGGGGTAGCCGAGCGTGCGGTCGACATCGTAGGCGTCGCCCTCGATCACCGTCGCGCCGGGGAAGCGCTTGCGCAGCAGCGTGCAGAACTCGCCGTTGTACTCGATGAGCACGAGGCGCTCCTGCGGCACGCCGCGCGCCACCAGCGCATCGGTGACGACGCCGGTGCCGGGTCCGAGCTCGATGATCTTGCCCGGCCGGTCAATATCGACCTGGGCGGCGATCGCGCGGGTCAGGAAGGGGCTCGACGGGGTCACCGACCCCATCGTCAACGGCTTCTCCATCCAGGCACGGAAGAACCTCACTTCGTCGCCGACGAAGGAGGACAAACGACGAGCACTGCTTTTCATTTGGATCTGCCGTCCGAAGGAGGAAAGACGAATCGTCAGACTTTCGGCACGCTACTGCACGAACGATGACGGACGCATAACGACTGCAGGGCTGCTTGGTTCGACGCGCACGACGACGTCATCGCGGCGCCATCAACCGCTCAGCCCGTCGAAAAAATCCTTAACTCGGGCAAAGAACCCCTGCGCGTCCGGGTGCGTCTCGGTGGATTGGTCGCGCTCGAACTCCTCCAGCAGCTCGCGCTGCCGGCGGGTCAGATTGCGCGGCGTCTCCACCGCCACCTGAATATACATATCGCCGCGCTGGGTGCTGCGCAGCACCGGCATGCCCTTGCCGCGCATGCGGAACTGCCGGCCGGTCTGGGTGCCGTCCGGCACCCGCACGCGGGTCCGGCCGGCGTCGATGGTCGGCACCTCGAACTCGCCGCCGAGTGCGGCCGTCGTCATCGAGATCGGCACGCGGCAGTAGATGTCGGCGCTGTCGCGCTGGAAGAACTCGTGCGGCTTGATCGACACGAAAATGTAGAGGTCGCCCGCCGGGCCGCCGCGCGAACCGGCCTCGCCCTCGCCGGCGAGACGGATGCGGGTGCCGTCCTCGATGCCGGCCGGAATGTTGACCGAGAGCGTCCGCTCCTTCGTCACCCGGCCGGCGCCGCCGCAGGCGGTGCATGGGTCGGCGATCGTCTCGCCGCGGCCCTGGCAGGTCGGGCAGGTGCGCTCCAGCGTGAAGAACCCCTGTTGGGCGCGGACCCGGCCGGTACCACCGCAGGTACGGCATTGGACGGGCTTCGAGCCCGCCTTGGCGCCGCTGCCGTTGCACGGCTCGCAGGCGATCGACGAAGGGATGCGGACCTCGACGGTCTTGCCGGCGAACGCCTCCTCGAGCTCGATCTCGAGGTTGTAGCGAAGATCGGCGCCGCGTTCGCGGCCGCCGCGCCCCCCGGCAGCGCCGCCGGGCCGCCGCCCGCCGCCGCCCATGCCGAAGAATTCGTCGAAGATGTCCGACATCGCCGAGGCGAAGTCGTTGCCGAAGCCCGGGCCGCCGCCCGCTCCACCCTCGAAGGCGGCGTGGCCGAAGCGGTCGTAGGCGGCCCGCTTCTGCGGGTCCTTCAGCGCTTCATAGGCCTCGCTGACCTCCTTGAAGCGGCTCTCGGCCTCGCCGTCGCCCGGATTGCGGTCCGGGTGGAACTGCATCGCGAGCTTGCGATAGGCGCTCTTCAGGGCGGCTTCGTCGGCGTCGCGCGCGACCCCGAGCACGTCGTAATAGTCGCGCTTGGCCATCTGTCAGCGTCTCGAAAGGGGGCCGGACCTCGAAAGCGGGCCGGCCGGCGGGCGGTGCCATCCGCCCGCAAAAGAGCGGCTCCGGCCGGCCGATTCGCAAGGGTGCGACGCGGCGACCGGAGCCATCGGTTCAGTCTCGGCCGTGATCAGGCGGACTTCTTGCGGTCGTCGTCGCGGACTTCCTCGAAGTCCGCATCGACGACGTCGTCCTGCTTGGTCTCGCCGCCCGACGGGCCGGCGTCGTCGCCGCCGCCGTCCTGGCTCGACTGGTACATCGCCTCGCCGATCTTCATGGACGCCTGCGCCAGCGCGTTGGTCTTCTGCTGGATCGCCTCCACGTCCTCCCCGGCGAGCGCCGTCTTGAGGTCGGCCACCGCCGCCTCGACCACCGACTTGTCGGCCGCCGAGACCTTGGCACCGTGCTCGGCGAGGGTGCGCTCGGTCGAGTGCACCAGCGCCTCGCCGTGGTTGCGCGCCTCGACCAGCGCGCGCCGCTTCTTGTCCTCGTCGGCGTGGGCCTCGGCGTCCTTCACCATCTTCTCGATGTCGGCGTCGTTGAGGCCGCCCGAGGCCTGGATGCGGATCTGCTGCTCCTTGCCGGTGCCCTTGTCGCGCGCCGACACGTTGACGATGCCGTTGGCGTCGATGTCGAAGGTGACCTCGACCTGCGGGATGCCGCGCGGCGCCGGCGGGATGCCGACGAGATCGAACTGGCCGAGCATCTTGTTGTCGGCCGCCATCTCGCGCTCGCCCTGGAAGACGCGGATCGTCACGGCGGTCTGGTTGTCCTCGGCGGTCGAGAACACCTGGCCCTTCTTCGTCGGGATCGTCGTGTTGCGCTCGATCAGGCGGGTGAACACGCCGCCGAGCGTCTCGATGCCGAGCGACAGCGGCGTCACGTCGAGGAGGAGGACGTCCTTGACCTCACCCTGCAGCACGCCGGCCTGGATCGCCGCGCCGATCGCCACCACCTCGTCGGGGTTGACGCCCTTGTGCGGCTCCTTGCCGAAGAACTGCTTCACGATCTCCTGGATCTTCGGCATGCGCGTCATGCCGCCGACCAGCACCACCTCGTCGATCTGCCCCGCCGACAGGCCAGCGTCCTTGAGGGCCGCCCTGCACGGGCCGATCGTCTTCTGGACGAGATCGTCGACCAGCGCCTCGAACTTGGCGCGGGTCAGCTTCAGCGTCATGTGCTTCGGACCGGTCTGGTCCGCGGTGATGAACGGCAGGTTGATCTCGGTCTGGGTGGCCGAGGAGAGCTCGATCTTCGCCTTCTCGGCGGCCTCCTTGAGGCGCTGCAGAGCGAGCTTGTCGCCGCGCAGGTCGATGCCCTGCTCCTTCTTGAACTCGTCGGCGAGGTAGTTGACGAGGCGCATGTCGAAGTCCTCGCCGCCGAGGAACGTGTCGCCATTCGTCGCCTTCACCTCGAAGACGCCGTCGCCGATCTCCAGCACCGAGACGTCGAAGGTGCCGCCGCCGAGGTCGTAGACCGCGATCGTCTTCGACACGCCGCCCTTGTCGAGACCATAGGCGAGTGCGGCCGCCGTCGGCTCGTTGATGATGCGCAGCACCTCGAGGCCGGCGATCTTGCCGGCGTCCTTGGTGGCCTGGCGCTGGGCGTCGTTGAAATAGGCCGGCACCGTGATGACGGCCTGCGTCACCGTCTGGCCGAGATAAGCCTCGGCCGTCTCCTTCATCTTCTGCAGGATGAAGGCGGAGATCTGCGAGGGCGAGTACTTCTTGCCGTCGGCCTCGACCCAGGCGTCGCCGTTGTCGGCCTTGACGATCTTGTAGGGGACGAGGTCCTTGTCCTTGGCGACCATCGGGTCGTCGTAGCGGCGGCCGATCAGCCGCTTCACCGCAAAGAAGGTCCGCTCCGGGTTGGTGACACCCTGGCGCTTCGCCGGCTGGCCGACCAGGCGCTCACCATCGTCGGTGAACGCCACCATCGACGGCGTCGTGCGCGCGCCTTCCGAATTCTCGATCACCTTGGCGTTCTTGCCGTCCATGACGGCGACGCAGGAATTTGTGGTGCCGAGGTCGATACCGATGACTTTTGCCATTCTCGTCTCCTTCAGGCAGGCCGGTCGGACCCTAATATGGCATCCGAACGCGGGTCCCGGCGAGGCCGGGCCGGCCCCCAACAACAGCTTGGGATTTGGCGCCCGGAGAGCCCGGACGCGACGCTCGACGGGTATATAAGAGGGGGCCCAAACCGCCGCAAGGCGAGCGGCAGGGCCGATTTCGTCCGGGTCCCGAGCCACTTCGCCGCGACAGCGTCCCTATCCACCGGAAAAGAGCATGCCCCTGTCCGATACGCCCATACACCCTCCCGCCCGCCTGCGCCGCAATTTCATTCTGCTCATCCTCGCCGTGGCGGTGCTGGTGGTCGGTTGGTCGATCTACTGGTGGGTGGTCACCGACCGCGTCGAGACGATGCTGCGCGAGGCGCTGGTGCGGCCGCTGCCGGACGGCACCGTCGTCGTCTGCGACCCGCTCGCCGTCGCCGGCTACCCGTTCCGCGTCGAGGCGCGCTGCGGCACGGTCGCCGCGACGCTGCCGGACGGCGGCACGCTCGCCGCCGGATCGTTCACCGCCGTGGCGCTCGCCTATGACTGGCGCAAGGCGATCTTCGAGCTCGACGGCCCCCTGGCGGCCGAGCCCGTCGATGGCCCGCGCATCGACGCCACATGGCAGACGGCGCGGGCGAGCGGTGCGCGCGACGGGCGCCTGCTGGCGAGCGCCAACCTCGTGCTCGAGCAGCCGATGCTCACCGTCGACGGTCGCGAGGCGGGCCGGGCCGATCACTTGGAAATCCACCTACGGCGGGCGCCGGCCACGCAAGACGCCGCGACGGAGGTTCTCCCGGCCGGCACCGACGCCGCCTTCTCCGCCACCGGCCTCGCCTCCCCGCTGCTGCCGCTGCCGCTCGACGTGTCGGTGGTGGTGCGGGTCGGCGACGACGGCGCAGCCCTCGCCGGCCGCGGACCGCTCTTCGAGGGTATCGGTGACGAGCCGCTGCCGGTCTCCTTGCGGGAACTGACGCTCGCGAGCGGCGCGGCGAAGCTGCGGGCGGCCGGCGACGTGACGGTGGACCCGGAGGGCCGTCTCGACGGCAGGCTCGACGTGACGATCGCCGACCCGGCGGCGCTGGCCGCGACGCTGCGCCCGTTGCTGCCGCCCGACAGCCCGCTGCCCGTGGCCCTCGCCGGTGCGGTGGCGGCCTTCGGGCGCGACGACGGCGACGGTCAGCGCACGGTGACGGTGACGATCCGTCGCGGCCGCGCCGCGATCGGGCTGATCCCGCTCGGCCGGCTGCCACGGCTGCCAGTGCGCGCCCTGACGCCGTCGTGAGGGACTACCAGTAACCGCGACCGATGCGGCGGCGTGCCTCGTGAATGGGCCGCGCCAGCTCGTGACCGAGGGGGGCGAGGCGAGCCCCGCGCGGCGGCGGCTTCAGTTTCACGTCGCCCGCCCCGTGGCGGGCCTCGCCGAACGTGTCGAACAGTGCCTGGTCGACGGCGTTGGCGTCGACCAGAGAAGCGCGCAGGGCCGGGTCGAGGTCGGCTTCCGTGAGTTCGTCCCAGACGATCGTCTTCGCCATCTCGGTGCGATCATTCTGCCGCACCGCCACGGCGGGAATGCCGAGCACCGGGGCGAGCTCGCCCGTCAATTCGTCGCAGAGCCGGTAGGAGCCGACGAACCAGAAATCGCGGAAATGTCGGGCGACGAGCGCGAACGCCTCCTCCCCCGACATCGCCATCAGCCGCGGCCAGGGGATCTCGAGATAGCTCGCGAGCAGGAAGCGGGTGATGCGGTTCCTCGGCTCGGAGCGGACGTGGGTGTCGAAGTCGTAGGTGCCCCACCCCATCGCCACGTACCGCATCATGCGGAAATTATAATAAGACAGCGCGTGGCCGAGCGGGTCGCGGATCAGCGTCGAGCGCAGGATCGGCCGGCCGGCGAAGCGTGCCTCCAGCGACTTGCCGATCTGCTGGCTGGAGATGACGCGCACGCGCTCGGGGTACGGCACCGCGTCGGGGGCATGGCGCGGCAGCACCCAGCGGCTCGGCAACGACCGCCGCTTCGGCTTGACGAACTCGCCCGGCGCCATGTGCGCCTCGAAGTGGCGTTCCAGCGTCTTGCCGGCGCATTTCGGGACGTGCAGCACGAGATGCAGGGGCGCGCCGGCGCTGGTCACGACGCCTTCGCCGCCTTCACCGGCGGCTCCGGAGCCACTGCTGCGGCGTCCACCGCCGGCCGGCGGCCGAAGTCGGGAGAGGCGGTGTCCTGGCCGGCCTCGATGATGCCGCGGCGGATGGCGCGGGTGCGCGTGAACACGTCGAACAGCTGTTCGCCGTCGCCCCAGCGGATCGCCCGCTGCAGCGCCGCGAGGTCCTCGGAGAAGCGCCCGAGCACCTCCAGCACCGCGTCCTTGTTGTGCAGGAAGACGTCGCGCCACATCGTCGGGTCGGAGGCGGCGATGCGGGTGAAGTCGCGGAAGCCGCCGGCGGAGAACTTGATCACCTCCGACTGCGTCACCGTCTCGAGGTCGGCGGCGGTGCCGACGATGTTGTAGGCGATGAGGTGCGGCAGGTGGCTGGTGATGGCGAGCACCAGGTCGTGGTGGTCCGATGTCATCACCTCGACGTTCGCCCCGCAGCCCTTCCAGAGCGCCGCGACCTTTTCGACCGCATCGGCCTCGGCGTCCTCCGGTGGCGTCAGGATGCACCAGCGGTTGTCGAACAGCTCGGCGAAGCCGGCGTCCGGGCCGGAGTGCTCTGTACCGGCGACCGGATGGGCCGGCACCAGCCGCCGCGGGTTCGGCAACAGCGGCGCCATCTGGCGGATCACCGACCCCTTCACCGAGCCGACGTCGGAGACGATCGCGGTCGCCGACAGCACCGGCGCGATCTCGGCCGCGACCGGCCCGCAGGCGCCGACGGGCACGCAGGCGATGACGAGATCGGCGCCCATCGCCGCCTCGGCCGCGGTGGCATGGTAGCTCGTGCCGAGGCCGAGCGACTCGGCCCGGGCGAGCGCCGCCGGATTGCGGTCGGCGATGGCGATCTCGGTGGAAAGGCCCGCCCGTGCGATGGCACGGGCGAGCGAGGAGCCGATCAGCCCGATGCCGACGATGGCGACGCGGCCGAACAGGGGGGATTGCCGGTCCGCCATCGGGTCTCCGTTCAGCCCCGCACGAAGGCGGCGAGCGCCTCCGCGACGGCGCGGTTGGCCGCTTCCGTGCCGATGGTGATGCGCAGCGCCCGCTTCAGCCCGTAGCCATCCATGCGGCGCACGACGATGCCGCGGTCCTGCAGGAAGCCGTCGGCATCGGCGGCGCGCTTGCCGTCGACGTCCGGGAAGTGGACGAGCAGGAAGTTGCCGACGCTCGGCGTCACGGTGAGGCCGAGGCTGGTCAGCTCCGCCTCCAGCCAGCCGAGCCACATCTCGTTGTGGGCGATGGCATTTTCCACGTGGGCGGTGTCGTCGATCGCCGCCGCGCCAGCGGCGATCGCCGCCGCGCCGAGGTTGAACGGCCCGCGCACGCGGTTGACCGCGTCGACCACCGCCGCCGGCCCGTACATCCAGCCGATGCGCAGCGCGGCGAGCCCGTGGATCTTCGAGAAGGTCCTGAGCATGACGACGTTGTCCATCGTCGCCGCGAGCTCGAGCCCGGCAGAATAGTCGTTGCGCCGCACATACTCGGAATAGGCCGCGTCGATGACGAGGAGCACGTGGGGCGGCAGGCTTTCGGCGAGCCGCTTCACCTCGGCAAACGGCAGGTAGGTGCCGGTCGGGTTGTTCGGGTTCGCCAGGAAGACGAGCTTCGTCTTCGGCGTTACGGCAGACAGCAGCGCGTCGACGTCGGCGAGGAAGTCGCGCTCGGGCGCGCTCACCATCCGTCCGCCGGCGGCGAGCGTCGAGATCGCGTACATCAGGAAGCCGTACTGGCTCTGCACCGCCTCGTCGCCGTGTCCGAGATAGGCGTTGCACAGGAACGAGATCAGCTCGTCCGAGCCAGCGCCGCAGACGATGCGGGCCGGGTCGAGCCCGTAGCGGCGGGCGATCGCCTCGCGCAGCGCGGTGTGGGCGCCGTCGGGATAGAGCTCGAGCTTCTCGGCCGCCGCCTTGAAGGCGTCGATCGCCTTGCGGCTGGCGCCGAGCGGCGTCTCGTTGGAGGACAGCTTGTGGACGGCCGGCACGGCGCCGGCCTTGGCCTTGCCGGGGACGTAGGGGGCGATCTCGAGCACGCTCGGGCGCGGCTGTGGACGGTTGGACGCGGACATCACGTCGACCTCGACTTCAAAAAGGGGACTTCGCCGCGGCTCTAAGGGGTGGCGGTCGACACCAGGGGCGCGGCATAGCCCCCGGCCGCCCGCATATGCGAGCCGAGGGCTGCCGCCGCGGGCGAGCGCCGGCGGGCGACGAGGACGTCGTTGCCGACGGCGGCCATCAGTTCGACGCCGGCCGCCGTCAGCGCGGCGCGGTCTGGAGCCGCGTCGAGGGTGCCGGCGAGGCATTCGATCTCGGTCGGCGCCTCGTCGATCTCGGCGCCGGACAAGACGAGGGCCGGACGCGCGCCCGGCCCCTGCGTGACGAGGAAGGGAAGGCGCGCGATGATGCGGGCGCCGTCGGGGCCGAGGGCACGCCACCAGGCCGTCGAAGGCGCGGCATCGAGCGGCACCAGCGCGAGGTCGCGCGGCTCCGCCACGACGGCGGCCGCCGCAGCCTCGGCGTCCGCGGCGGGCACGAGCTCGAGGTCGAAGCCGAACTGGTAGCGGGCGAGGTCGCGCATCGCGCCGTCCGGCGACGAAAGCCCGGCGACATGGACGCGGAACGGCGCCTGCAGGTTGGTGAAGGTGCCGATGATCTCGCGCCACAGGTGCTCGACCGAGGAGAGCGGCAGCGAGCCCTCGTGGCGGGCGGCGAGCCGGCGCATGATGTCGGCCTCGCGGCCGGGCCGGAAGGCGGAGCCTCCCTGCGCCTTGCCCTTGGCGCGGATCAGCGCGTCGATCACCGTCGAGCGCTCGATCAGGAGCGAGTGGACCTCGGTGTCGATCTCGTCGATGCGGGCGCGCAGCGAGGCGAGCGACGGCGCGGTCGCGGTCGGGGCATCGCCGGCTGGGGTGTCGGTCATGGTCGGAAGCGCCCGGACACTCGTGTCGGATCGTCGGTCGGATCGGCAGTACCCCGGGCCGGATCGGCCGGCCCGCGGATCGTTCGACGGCAACGCACCACGCCCCGCCGCGGGCCATGGTCTTAAGCAGGTCGCCCGGCGAAATCAAAGAAAACGTTGACAGTCACCCGGCCCGCTCCTACCGCGGAACGCGTTGTGGCGGGTGCGTGAAATGACGGCGACGGGCAGCATGGACGGCGTGGACGACAGCGCGCAGCGGCGGGAGGCCGACGCGCCGTCGAGCCCGGTGGCGCGATTCTCCATCGACGAGGCGCTGCCGCTCGACGCCGGCGTGTCGATCGGCCCCTGGCAGATCGCCTACCAGTCCTACGGCACCCTCAACGCCGACAAGTCGAACGCGATCCTGCTCTGCCATGCCCTGACCGGCGACCAGCACGCCGCCAACGAGAACCCCGTCACCGGCAAGCCCGGCTGGTGGACAACACTGGTGGGTCCCGGCAAGCCGGTCGACACCGATCGCTTCTTCGTGATCTGCGCCAACGTGCTCGGCGGCTGCATGGGCACCACCGGGCCGGCGACCACCGATCCGGCCACCGGCCTTCCCTATGCCCTCGACCTGCCGCTCGTCACCGTCGGCGACATGGTGCGCTCGCAGGCCAGGCTGATCGACCGGCTCGGCATCGAGACGCTGTTTGCCGTCGTCGGCGGTTCGATGGGCGGCATGCAGGTGCTCGACTGGGCGTCGCGCTACCCCGACCGCGTCTTCGCGGCGGTGCCGATCGCCACCGGCGCGCGCCATTCCTCGCAGAACATCGCCTTCCACGAGGTCGGCCGGCAGGCGATCATGGCAGACCCCGACTGGCGCGGCGGCCGCTACATCGCCGCGGGCCTGCGCCCCCGCAAGGGCCTCGCCGTCGCCCGCATGGCCGCCCACATCACCTACATGTCGGAGCAGGCGCTGCACCGGAAGTTCGGCCGCAACCTGCAGGACCGGCCGCAGATCTCGTTCGGCTTCGACGCCGACTTCCAGATCGAGAGCTACCTGCGCCACCAGGGCATGAGCTTCGTCGACCGCTTCGACGCCAACTCCTACCTCTACGTGACGCGGGCGATGGACTATTTCGACCTCGCAGCCGACCACGGCGGCGTGCTGGCGAAGGCGTTCACCGGCTCGCGCACGCGCTTCTGCGTCGTCTCCTTCACCAGCGACTGGCTGTTCCCGACGCGCGAGAGCCGCACGGTGGTGCATGCGCTGAACGCCGCGGCGGCGAACGTCTCCTTCGTCGAGGTCGAGACCGACCGCGGCCACGACGCCTTCCTGCTCGACGAGCCCGAGCTCTTCAGGACGGTGCGCGGCTTCCTCACCGGCGCCGCCAACGCCCGCGGCATCGCCCCGCCGGCGGGGGCGGCGTGAGGCGGCGATGAGCAAGGTCCAGGACGAGCGGACGAAGCTCTCGGCGACCTTCCTCAACGGCATCGCCATCGCGATGGTCGTCGCCGGCGGCATCGCTCCGCTCGTCGCCTTCAGCTACGGACTATCCGGCGCGGCAACCGGCACGGCCGTCGCCTTCGTCGGCGCGGCTTGGTTTGTCGGTGGAACCGCACTACATTTCGTTGCGAGGTTCCTCCTCCGGGGTATGAAGCCGTGAACTGGTTCGCTCTCTATGTCGGCGTCGGCATTCCCCTGATCTTCGTCGCGGGCGGCTTGGCGCTGGCGTTCTACGATCGCTGGGAGCGCCGTCACTCCAGCAACTAGGCACGGCAGGCCGAATCCGGCTCGCCGGGCTCGCGTTGCGCCCGCTGAAGAAACTCATGGCCATCGCCCTCCTCCCCGAACGCCGCGTCGATCTCGAGGTCGTCGCCGACCTCGTGCAGCCCGGCGCGCGCGTGCTCGACGTCGGCTGCGGCGACGGCGGCCTCCTGCATCTCCTCGCCCAGACACGCGGCGTCGACGGGCGCGGCATCGAGCTGTCGCAGCAGGGCGTCAACGAGTGCGTGGCGCGCGGGCTGTCGGTGATCCAGGGCGACGCCGACACCGACCTCGAGGACTATCCCGACGACAGCTTCGACTACGTCATCCTCAGCCAGACGCTGCAGGCCACGCGCGACCCGCGGCTCGTCATGGCGAACCTTCTGCGCATCGGCCGGCGGGCGATCGTGTCGTTCCCCAATTTCGGCCACTGGCGCATCCGCGCGAGCCTCGTGCTGCGCGGCCGCATGCCGGTGACGCAGAACCTGCCGCACGCCTGGTACGAGACGCCGAACATCCACTTCTGCACGATCCGCGACTTCCTCGCCCTCACCCAGGCGCTCGACGCCAAGGTCGAGCGCGCCGTGGCGCTGAACGGCAACGGCGCCCGCATCCCCTTCAACGCGCCGTGGGAATTCTGGAACCTGTTCGGCGAGCAGGCGGTATTCCTGCTGCGGCGCTGACGGCACGTCCGGTCAGCCGCCGCCCAACGCACCGGCACCTGGCGGCAACGGCTCGCGGCGCGCCACTGCCGGCACCGGGACCAGCACGGGCATCCGCCGGGACTTCCGCTTCGCTGGGATGCCCATCCACATCCGCTTCTCAGCCTCCACCAGGAGAACGCCGCCAAAGGCCGGCCACGCCCGCTTGCCGACGCGCTCCCAGGCCTTCGCCGAGCTCATCAGGAAGCGGCGTGGCCAGGGCGGCAGGAACAGGGCCTCGTCCCAGGCGGCCGGCGAGAACAGCGCGTCCGACAGCTGCTTGTCGAGCTGGCGGCGGCTGTAGGGGCGCCCCGTTCCGAACGGCGTCGTCTCGGCGCGCGCCCACAGGCCGGAGCGGTTCGGCACCACCGCGACGATGCGTCCGCCGGGGGCGAGCACCCGCCAGAGCTCGCGCAGGAGCCGCTCCGGGTCCTCGGCGACCTCCAGGGCGTGCACCAGCAGCACGCGGTCGACGGCGGCGTCCGGCAGCGGCAGCTGGTCCTCGGCGGCGAGGCAGACGCGCTGGCGCCCCTCGCCCGGCCATGCCGTCACGCCCGTCGCCGCCGGCGCCACCGCGAGCACCCGCTCGGCCTCGTCCTGGAAGGGCTGCAGGTAGGGGCCGGCATAGCCGAGGCCGAGCACCCGCATGCCGCCGACGCGCGGCCACAGCGCCTTGAGCCGCGCGCCGACGAGCTGGCGGGCGATGCGGCCGAGCGGCGTGTCGTAGAAGGCGATCAGGTCGGAGACGTCGAGGTGCATCGGCGGTTCCGTGGCGCGGCGCAGCGGCGCGGCCGGCAGTCTAGCCCGAGCATGCGACGGAGAGACACCCCGCGCCGCAACCGGATGGCGATCGAACCTTCTGAACGCCCTCGGACGGGGGTCGCGCACGGTGGCTGGGGACGGCGGCGATTTGGGCTGGCGGACCGCCGCCGTCCTCTGCTTCGATGCCGGCGATGCCCGCGCATTTCCCGCCCCGATGACCGAGACGATCCCGCTCGCGACTGCCCGCCGCATCGCGCTCGCGGCGCAGGGGTTCGGCCTGCCGCGCCTGGTCGTCGCCCTCGACCGGCGGCACCTGAAGCGCGTGCTCGGTCACGTCGGCCTCATCCAGATCGATTCGGTCAGCGTCGTCGCCCGCGCCCACTACATGCCGCTGTTCTCGCGGCTCGGCGCCTATCCGCGGCCGCTGCTCGACGACGCCGCCTGGTCGCGCCGCAAGCTCCTGTTCGAGTACTGGGCGCACGAGGCCTCGCTGCTGCCGGTGGAGAAGCAGCCGCTGATGCGCTGGCGGATGGCGCGCGCCGAGGCCGGCCACGGCATCTATGGCGGCCTCGCCCGCTTCGGCGCCGAGCGGCGCGGCTTCATCGACACCGTGCTGGCCGCCGTCCGCGACCGCGGCCCGATCGCCGCCTCGGATCTCGACGGCGACGAAGGCGCCGGTGGCAAGGGCGCCGGCGGCTGGTGGGGCTGGAGCGAGTGCAAGCGCGCGCTCGAATGGCTGTTCTGGGCCGGCCTCGTCACCACCGCCACCCGGCGCGGCTTCGAGCGCCTCTACGATCTGCCCGAGCGGGTTCTGCCGGCCGCGGTGCTGGCGACGCCGACGCCGTCGGAGTCCGACGCCCACCGGGCGCTGCTGTCGATCGCCGCCCGGGCACTCGGCATCGCCACGGCGAGCGACCTGCGCGACTATTTCCGCCTGTCGCCGGATGACGTGAAGCCGCGGCTGCCGGAGCTCGTCGAGGCCGGCGAGCTGGTGCCGGTCACCGTTCCCGGCTGGACGCAGACCGCCTATCTGCACGCCGACGCCCGTCGCCCCCGGCGCCTCGCCGCCCGCGCTTTGCTGTCGCCGTTCGATCCGCTGATCTGGGAGCGCGGCCGCGCCGAGCGGCTGTTCGGCTTCCATTACCGCATCGAGATCTACACGCCGGCGGAGAAGCGCGTGCACGGCTACTACGTGCTGCCGTTCCTGCTGGGCGACCGGCTGGTGGCGCGCGTCGACCTGAAGGCGGACAAGGCGTCCGGGACGCTCAAGGTGCTCGCAGCCTTCGCCGAGCCGCACGCGCCCGCCGAGACGGCGACGGAACTCGCCGCCGAGCTCGCCGCGATGGCCGGCTGGCTCGGGCTCGAGGGCGTGGCGGTGGCCGCGAAGGGCGATCTCGCGCCGGCGCTCGCCAGCGCGGTCGCCGCCACTGGCCCACTCAGCGGACCGGTGGCGGCTCGCTGAGGGCGGCCTTCACGGCGGTCGCGAGCTGCTTCAGCGTGAACGGCTTCGGCAGGAAGCTGAAGCTCTCGTTGTCCGGCAGGTTGCGGGCAAACGCATCCTCGGCATAGCCGGAGACGAAGACGATCTTCAGGTCCGGCCGCGTCTTACGCAGCTCGCGGAGCAGCGACGGGCCGTCCATTTCCGGCATGACGACGTCGGAGACGACGAGGTCCACGCGCCCGCCGGTCTCCACCATGATGCGCAGCGCCTCGGCGCCGCTCGCCGCCTGGTGCACGGTGTAGCCGCGCGAGGTGAGCGCCCTGGCGGCAAAGGCCCGCACCGCCTCCTCGTCCTCGACGAGCAGGATCGAGGCGGTGCCGGTGAGGTCCGTCGCCGGCGGCGGAGCTGCAGCGGCGGGGGGCTGGCGATGACGCTCCGGGGCAGGCGCCGCGAGATCCAGGGCAGGCGGCTCGCGACGCTCCTGCGTGCGCTCCGTCGCATCCATGTGGTGAGGAGGCGGCTCCGAGCGCACCGTCTTCGGATCGCCCCGCTCGTCGGTCGAGCGCTCTCCAACCGCCGCAGCGGACGTGTCGGCCTCCGGCGCCGGCTCGGACATCGCGTCGAACGATCGCCGCGAGGTCACGATCGACTGCTGCGGCGGCACCGGCGTGCGCGGCGGCCGCGGCGGCGCGAACTCCGCTTCGTCCCGCGCCGACGCAGCGCGCTCGCTGCCGAACGCCTCGGCGAGGCGGCGGGCGCCGGTGGCGTCGGCGACGCTGCGCTGCGTCTCGACCGGGCGCACGACTTCGGCGGCGGCGCGCGGGAACAGCACGCGGAAAATCGTGCCGGCGCCCTGGGTGCTCTCGACCGCGATCGCCCCGCCGGACTGCTTGACGATGCCGTAGACGGTCGACAGCCCGAGGCCGGTGCCCTTGCCGACGTCCTTCGTGGTGAAGAACGGCTCGAAGATCTTGGCGCGCACCTCCGGCGACATGCCGGTGCCGGTGTCGGCGATCTCGATCATCACATAGTCGCCGGGCGCCAGCCCCTCCTGGCCGCCCTCGGAGGCGATGCGCAGCGCATCCGCCGAGGGCACGTTGGCGGTGCGCACGACGAGGCGCCCACCCTCCGGCATGGCGTCGCGGGCATTGACCGCGAGGTTCAGCATCACCTGGTTGAGCTGGTTGACGTCGGCCATTACCGGCCAGAGGTCGCGCCCGTGGATGACCTTCAGCTCCACCGTCTCGCCGAGCAGGCGGCCGAGCAGGATGTTGAGGTCGGCGAGCACGTCGTTGATGACGACGCGCTCCGGCCTGAGCGTCTGTTGCCGCGAGAACGCCAAGAGCTGCCCGACCAGGCCGGCGGCCCGGTTGGCGTTCTGCTTGATGTTCATGATGTCCTGGAAGAACGGATCATTCGGCCGGTGGCTCTGCAGCAGGAGGTCGGAGAAGCCGATGATCGCCGTCAGCATGTTGTTGAAGTCGTGGGCGACGCCGCCGGCGAGCTGGCCGATCGCCTGCATCTTCTGGCTCTGGGCGAACTGCTGCTCCAGCGCCCGCTGCTCGGTGGTATCGAGGGCGTAGACGATCGCCGCCTCGTCGTCGCCGGAGGGCTGCGCGTCCTGCACCGCCGACAGATAGAACCGCACGCTGCGATCGGCGCGATCGGCGAGCGTCGCCTCCACCGGCGCGATGGTGCTCTGGCCGGCGATCGCCTCGCTGAGCGCCTCGGCGAGGCGGGTGCGGTCGCGCTCGGCCACCGACGAGACCAGCAGCGGCCGCGGCTCGCCGGGCGAGCGCCGCACGAAGGCGCCGAACAACTTGGCGAAAGGAGCGTTGGAGCGGCCGATGCGGCCGTCGCGATCGACCGAGGCGATGGCGAGCGGCGTGTTGTTGAAGAAGCGCGAGAAGCGCACTTCGGCGGCGCGCAGCGATTCGGAGGCGTCCTCGCCGGCAACGCGCGACAGCACCAGCGTGCGCGAATCGCCCGCCGTGCCCTGGGCGCTGAAGCCGACGCGGTGCAGGAGCCGCACCGGCAGCGCCTGGCCGTCGCGGCGGACGAGGTCGACCTCGACCGTCTCGGTGCGGGTGTCGCCGGGGCGGCCGGTGAGGCCGGTCAACAGCGCCGTGCCATCGCCGCCGACGATGTCGCGCAGGCCGATCCGGCCGGGATCGACAGCGGCGAGGTCGTAGCCGAGCCATTCGGCGAGCGTCGCGTTGAGGTAGACGATGCGGCCGGCCGGGTCGGCCGAGAAGAAGCCGGCGGGGGCGTGGTCGAGGAAGTCGATGGCGTTCTGCAGGTCGAGGAAGCTCGTCTCCTGCTCCCGGCGCTCCGAGGTGACGTCGGCGATGCGCCAGATGCGGCGGTCGCCGCCGAGCGGGCGCACCGACATGCGGTACCAGCGGGCGCCGCCACCGGGCCGGCCGATCGCGTGCGTCAGCCGCACCTCCTCCTCGACGATGGTGCCCTCCTGCGCCGCCTTGGCGAGGCGGAACAGCGTCTCGGAGGCCTCCGGGACACCGGCGAGCAGCCGCTCGGGTCCGGCGACCTCGCCGCGGCCCTCGAGATCGGCGTCGGCGAGCACCTTGTAGGCGCTGTTGGCGAGCAGGCTGTCGCCATTGGCGCTGGCGACGAGCACGGCTTCCGGCAGGGCATCGAGGATGCCCGGATCGACGGCCGCGTCGCCGCCGTGCGCCTCGCCGAAGCGCAGCAGGCCGGCGACCAGCGCCAGCATGGCGAAGACGCCGACGACGGCCAGCGCACCGAGGACGTAGATGAGGTAGGCTTCGATTTCGCCGGGAGACAGGACGGCGAGCGCGCCCGTCGCGGCGGCCAGCACGATAGCGAGCAACACGGCCAGGAGACCGCCACCCCGCCCCCTCCGTCTGACGCGCCGGGTGTCGACCACCTGCCCCTCCCGAGCCCGCGCCCCGTATGCGGGCGCGGATCACGCTGGTACGGATCGCACCGATGCCGGTCGCATGCGTCGGCGCGCCGACGCGGGTGCGTCCGCAATCCTGTTCCGGTATGCCCGATGCCGCGTTTACAATTCCTTATCCTCATCAGGCAAGGGGACCCGTATGACGGTCTGGCTTCAAGACGCCCTCGGCCTCGATCCCCTGCTCGCGCGCGGGTTGCAGCTGATCGTCGCGTTCGCGTTCGTGGTCGCGGCGATCTACGTGTTGTTCGCGATCCTGCGCCGCCGTGCTCGTGGGCGCACGGGCGGCCCGCGAACGGCGCAGCGCCGGCTCGGCCTCGTCGAGGCACTGAATGTCGACGACACCCGACGCCTGGTGCTGGTGCGCCGCGACCAAGTCGAGCACCTGCTCTTGATCGGCGGGCCGAGCGACGTCGTCGTGGAAACCGCGATCACGCGCACGGCGGCGCGGCCGGCCAGTGGTCCCGCACCACGTCCGTCGGCGGCGGCCGAAGGAGCGGCCACGCTCGAACCGGAGCCGCCAGCCGTCGCCGCCGCACCGTCGGCGGCGACCGAGCCGCCGGCCCCACCGCCGTCACTTCCGCCCCCCGCCGCCGTCATGCCGGCGAGACCGGCCGCAGCACTCGAGCTCCGGCCGGTGCGCCCGTCGGCACCGGCCGTCGACCCGGTCGCGGCGCCGCGACCGACCGCGCGCGAGATCTCCCCGCCCCGCCTCGATCCCGACCCCGCCGCGAGGCCGACGGACGACATCATTCGGCCGGAGCGGCGCTGACCGGCGCGGACGGCCGCCCTTCTGCGTTCAGAACCTCCCCGCCCGAAAACTCTCCGCGCGGCGTCTCACCGCCCACCGCTTCGAGAAAGGCGACGAGGTCGGCGACGTCGCGGTCGTCGACCGCGAACGGGGCGATCAGCGGCGACAGGCCGGCGTGCGCCGCGCCACCGGCCGCGTAGTAGCGCACCACCGCCTCGAGGCTGCGGATCGAGCCGTCGTGCATGTAGGGCGGCGTCAGCGCCACCGCGCGCAGCCCCGGCGTTCGCACCCGGTAGCGGTCGGCAGGTTGGCCGGTGACGGCGATGCGCCCCTCGGACGGGCGAAGGCCGTCAGGGAAGGGCCGCCGACTGCGGCGGGCGGCGATGCCGGTGTCGTGGAAACGGCCGTCGCGGAAGCTGCCGTCGAGCAGGTGGCAGGCCGCGCAGCCGGCGGGGCCGCGAAACAGCGCGAGGCCGCGCGCGGCCGCGGGCGACAGGGCGGTCCTATCGCCCGCCCGGAAGCGGTCGTAGGGAGTGGCCTGCGCCTGCAGTGATCGCAGATGGGCGACGAGTGCCGTTACGACGCGCTCGCCCGTCGGGCCGCCGCCGAACGCCACGATGAAGGCTGCGACGACGTCGGGGTCCCCCGCCAGCCGCTCTGCAACGGCGGCGAGCGACCGGTTGGCCATCTCGTTGTCTGCGAGCAACGGCACCACCACCTGCGCCGCCAGCGTCGGCGCGCCGCCGTCGTGGCGGAACGGCCCGCGCGGCGCGAGCCCGATCAGGCTCGGCGCGTTGGTGGCGAGTGGCAGGCCGTCGCGGCCGCGCTGGCGCGCCACGCCGGGCTCGGCGAAGGCGGCGTCGGGCCGGTGGCAGGAGGCACAGGAGAAGCGGCCGTCGGGCGACAGTCGCGGATCGGAGAACAGCGCCTCACCCAAGGCGTTGATGGCGGCGGTGGTGGAGGTGGTGACGGTGGTCTGCGCTGGCGCCGCATCGCTCGCCCGCACGGCCGACGGTGTCGCGATGAGCGCCACCGCCGATGCGACGACGAGGCGAACCGCCAGCCGACGGGCCGCCGCGACGGCTGCTCGCCAGCGACGCGGCGCGCATGCCACGGACGATCGCTGGCTCATGGCGGGCACCCCGCATGATCGCCGGCACCGGTCCGACGACGTTTCCTGTCGGCCGCGAATACCCTGCCGGCCGCAACGACCCCGTCGGCCGTGGGCGGCCGACGACACGGGCAGCAGCGCGCAGCGCGGGTACCGCGGGCGCCGGTTACCGCCGCCCGCAAGGGCCCGCGAATAGGGGCGCCTCGGCCGGTCCCGGTCGAGGCGCCGTGCTCAATCGTCCCGATAGACGCGCTCGCGCCGTTCGTGGCGTTCCTGTGCCTCGATCGACAGCGTTGCGATCGGTCGTGCATCGAGCCGCTTCAAGGAAATCGGATCGCCGGTCTCCTCGCAGTAGCCGTAGTTGCCGTCTTCCAGCCGTTTCAGCGCGGCATCGATCTTGGAAATCAGCTTGCGCTGACGATCTCGCGCCCGCAGCTCGATGGCGCGGTCGGTCTCCGATGACGCGCGGTCGGCAAGATCTGGATGATTTTGGCTCTCTTCCTGCAAATGGTTGAGCGTTTCACGGCTCTCCCGAAGGATCTCATCTTTCCATGCGAGCAGCTTCTTTCGGAAATACTCCCGTTGGCGCTCGTTCATGAAAGCTTCATGGTCGGAAGGACGGTAGTCCTCGTCGATTTCAACCGCCATGGTGCTCCTCGACTCCGCCTCGTGGCGCCGCCCTTATAGCGATGCGCCCGGGCCGCGACAACGCCCTCGCGTGATCGCATGCAATGAGCGAAATCGGCGCTGCGGTGCGGTCCGCACGCGGCCGCCCGTCGGCTCTGCCGTGCGTTGCTCGACACACCGGAAGGCGTGGTGTACGGAAGCGCCGCGTCCAGGACGGTCGCCTCTCCCGACAGAGCGCAATGGATCGACCAAACCACCGCATTGCCGTTGTCGTCGTGGGAATGCACCGCAGCGGCACATCGGCCCTCACGCGCGCCCTTTCGCTGGCGGGGCTCGACCTGCCCCCGGATACCGGTCGCGTCTGGGAATCGCGTACGATCATTCGCCTCGACGATCGCATCCTCGCCCATTTCGGCCTCGAGTGGTTCCAACCGGGCGAGATCGCGACGGAGCGGCTCGTCGGAGCCGAGCTCGCCGGCCTACGGCGGGAGGCGGTTCAGGCACTCGCGACGCTGTTCGGTCCATCGGGCCATTTCGTCCTCAAGGAGCCGCGCATGGCACGGCTGGTCCCGTTCTGGGATCTCGCCCTGCGGGAATTCGGGGCGGAGCCGCGCTATGTGCTGGCGGTGCGCAATCCGCCCGACGTGGCGAGCTCGCTCGAATCGCGCAACGACATGGATACGACCACGGCGCTGACCCTGTGGACCGATCACATCGCCGCGGCGGAGCGCGACACGCGCCCACACCGGCGCGCAGTATCCGACTATCGCCTGCTACTGCGCGACAAGTCGAAGGAGATCGAGCGTCTGGTGGCGGCTCTCGAACTGCCGCTACCGCCGCTCGACGAGGCGAAGCGGTCGGCGATCGACGCCTTCGTCTCGGACGACAGCGAGCACTTCCGGATGGCGGCGGACGATCTCCTGTCGAGGAGCGCCGCCACCGTGGCGGCGGCGGCGCTCTACGCACGGATGATCGGCGATGCCGGCCCGGAGGCCGAGATCCGGGGCCTTGTCGCCCACCTGGAGCGCTGCACGGCGATCCCGCCGTCGACGCCACTGCACGGGGCGGAGACATGGGAGCGTCCGGCACCGCGGCCGGTTCGAACCGCGCGCCGCAAGCAAAGCGAAGGCGGCGATCGCCCGGCCGCAAACACCAAACGCCACCGCGGCGGGACGGGCGGCCGCCGCGGTCGTGGACGAATGACCGACCTCGTGGCCTCGATCGGCCGCCTGCTCGGCTTCAGGCCAAAGGCCCGCTGAAGATGGACCCCTGCGCCCTGCGGGCGCCGCACCGCCGCGCCGATCCGCCCTGCCTGGGCGACGGCTTGGCGATCGATCGGACAAGGCAGCGAGCCCGCCCATGACGTTCTCCAGTTCGACCTTTCGGACATCCAAGACCTACGTCGCCACCGACGACCTGCGCGTCGCCGTGAACGCCGCGATCACGCTGGAGCGGCCGCTGCTGGTGAAGGGCGAGCCCGGCACCGGCAAGACAGTGCTCGCCCGCGAGGTGGCAAGCGCCCTCGGCGCGCCGCTGATCGAGTGGCATGTGAAGTCGACCACCCGCGCCCAGCAGGGCCTCTACGAGTACGACGCGGTGGCGCGGCTGCGCGACGGCCAGCTCGGCGACCCGCGCGTCTCCGACATCGCCAACTACATCCGCAAGGGCAAGCTGTGGGAGGCGTTCGAGGCGCCGGTCCGGCCCGTGCTCTTGATCGACGAGATCGACAAGGCGGACATCGAATTCCCGAACGACCTGCTGCAGGAGCTCGATCGCATGGAGTTCCACGTCTACGAGACCGGGGCGACGGTGCGGGCGGCGGTGCGGCCGGTGGTCTTCATCACCTCCAACAACGAGAAGGAGCTGCCGGACGCCTTCCTGCGCCGCTGCTTCTTCCACTACATCCGCTTCCCCGATCCGGAGACGATGCAGGCAATCGTCGACGTGCACTTTCCCGGCCTGAAGAAGCGGCTCCTGGCGGAGGCGCTCGCGGTCTTCTACGAGCTGCGCGAGGTGCCGGGCCTGAAGAAAAAGCCCTCGACGTCCGAGTTCCTCGACTGGCTGCGCCTGCTCGTCGTCGACGACGTCTCGCCGGAAACGCTTCGGGCGCGCGACCCGCGCAAGCTGATCCCGCCGCTCGCCGGTGCGCTGATCAAGAACGAGCAGGACGTGCACGTGCTGGAACGCCTCGCCTTCATCGCCGGCCGCGACGGCTCGCGCAGCGACCGCTGAGCGGCGGCCCGGCGGACCCAAGATGCTGCGCGATATCGTCTTCCTGCACGTCCCGAAGACCGGCGGCACCGCCGTGCGCACGGCGCTGGTGCGCGGCTGCCGCGACCATCGCGTGCTGTTCGACTACGGCGCCGCCGAGAAGCAGACGACGCCGGCCCTGCGCGATGCCCTCTATGGCGATGGGCGGGAGGGCGACGGGCGGGAGGGCGACGGCGTGACGCTGCGCCGCCATCTCGACGACCGCCGGGGCCTGCTGCTGATCGGCCACTTCAAGGCGGCGAAATATTGGGATGCCTTTCACCCCGACTCGTTCGTCACCTTCCTGCGCGACCCGATCGACCGGCTGATCTCCGAGTACAACCACTTCGCCGAGCGACGCGGCCTCGCGACGCCGATCGAGGAATTTCTCGAGAAGACGCCGTTCCGGCGTCACGTCTCCGCCCTCTTCCGCGGCGTCGATCCGGCCGAGTTCGGCTTCGTCGGCTTCACGGAGACGTTCGAGGAGGACATGCGCGCGCTGTCCGCGAAGCTCGGTCGCCCCCTCGCCGCGGTGCGCGAGAATGAGGGCGGCTATGGAGCGGAGCTCCGTGAGAAGGCGGGTGACCCGGAGTTCCGCAAGCATGTGCGCCGGCTGGTATCGGCAGACCACGATCTCTACCGGCGCCTGCGCAACCGCTACGACAAGCTGCGCGCCCGCCGCCTCGCCGGCCTCGCCGAGGCAAGCGGCTATCGCGGCCGGGTGCGGCTCGCGTCCAGCGGTCGCCTCGTCGGCTATGCCCTGCACCGCGACGTCGAGGCGATCCTCGAGCTCGAGATCCAGGCCGGCGGCCGCCTGGTGACCCGCGTGCGCGCCGACCGCTACCGCCCCTGGCTGAAGACGAGCGGTCGCAGCCGCTCCGGCGTCGCCGGCTTCGAGGTGCCGCTGCGCCGGCTGCTGCTCGCTGCCGGGCGGCCGTTCCTGCCGGCGACCGCGACGGTGCGCATCGCCGGCACCGACATCGAGCTTCCCGGCTCGCCCGTGCGGCTGCGATGACGACGGCCGCGCAGCACCGCCGGCCGGGCTGCGGCGGCGCGGGCTGGACAGCGCGGGCGCCGGCTGCGACCGTGCGCCGGCCGGAGCGCCCAGGGGGGGCGATTCCCAGTTTCGAGTGTAGTCCGGGGAGGGCCCGCATGCCGCGGCTGATGCTGCTGCGCCACGCCAAATCGTCGTGGGACGCAGCCGGCGTGAAGGACTTCGACCGGCCGCTCAATGCACGCGGCCGCCACGCCGCGCCGCTGATGGGCCGCCACATGGCCGCGCACGCGCTGCTGCCGGACCGTATCGTCTGTTCGACCGCGCGCCGCACTCGCGAGACGCTGGCGGGGTTGCTGTCGCACTTCGACCGCGACCTCGACATCCGTCTGACGCACGACCTCTACGAGAGTGGCCGCGGCGAGTATCTCGACGTCATCCGCGCCTATGGCAACACCGCCCGCCAGCTTCTGGTCGTCGGCCACAATCCGGCGATGCAGGAGGTCGCGGTCGACCTCGTCGGCGCCGGCAACCCGGTGCTGATCGAGGCGATCGCCGCCGACTATCCGACGGCGGCACTCGCCGTCATCGATTTTCCGGAGAAGCGGTGGTCGGAGATCCACCCGCGCGGCGGTCGCATCGTCGCCTTCTTCCGACCACGCGAGCTCGAGGTGGTCGACACCGACGGCGGCGTCGACGAATGAGGCCGGCGCGAACCGCCGGCTGCGAAACCCACCCTCAGAGGTGGTCGCGGTAGGCCTCGATATCGGTGCGGTAGATAACGGCGAGCCGCCGGCGCGCCTCGACGGTGAGGAGTTCGGCCGCCGGCGGCCACGGCTCCTCGCCGAGGCCGGCGCGCCGCGACATCGCCATCTCGTAGGGCGCGTCGCCCGGCGAGGCGACGAAGGGGCGGCGCGGCGATTCGGTGGCGTGCAGCCAGGCGAGGGCGGGAAAGTCCGTGACCGGCAGCCCCATCTCCCGCTCGATGCGGTTGAGCTCGGTGAACAGGTCCTGGCGGCTGATGTTGATCACGTCGGTCGGCGGGAAATCCCGCTCGATCGGCTGCAGCTGCTGGCGGTGGTGGGTGTTCGCCTTGTCGATCTTCTCGGATTCAAGGTAATCGAGGAACTCGCGGAACGAGAACTTGCCGTCCTTGCGCAGCCGCCGCCCGAGGAAGGCGGAGATCTTGGCGTCGGCGTAGCCGGTGCCGATGGCGTGCCGGAACGAGGACACCGCCCGGTCGTAGGGATCGCGGATGACGCGGATGCGGCGCATGCCGGCGAAGCCCGCCCGCGCCGCGCGCTCATAGGCGTCGGTCTTGTAGTAGACCTCGAAGCGGTAGCGGTGCGGCCACGGAGCGTGCCGACGGGCCGCGTCCTCGAGGCCGACCGAATGCAGGAACCAGATCAGCGTCGTCGTGCAGGCCGATTTCGGCGACCAGTAGACGACGAACCGGCCCGCCGGGTCGATCAGCGGCTTCGGGCCGCCACTGAAGATCTCGCGAGAGGTCCGGGCCCTGCCGAACGGCAGCCGCGACAGCAGCGCGCTCCACGCCGACGGCCGCCGTTTCGCCTTCACCATGCCGTCCGCCATGTCACCCGACGTCTCTCGACCCGACGGCCGCGCCGGCTGTCGCCCGCCCGGGCCGGCGGCACTAATCACGCGCCGGAGCCCGGGATCAAGCCCCGTGGCGTTGGCAGCGCCGGCGGCGGCATGCTACCGCCGGTTCGCGCGCCCGCTTCCGCCGCGCATCCCGGAGCCGCGATGCCCCTGCCCGCCCCCGGCGACGTCGCCGCCATCGCCGAGGCGCTCCGCCGCGGCGAGCGCGCCGTGCTGGCGCGCGCCATCACGCTGGTCGAATCGCGCAAGGCCGAGCACCGCCGCACCGCCCGCGCGCTCCTGCAGGCCGTACTTCCGGCGACCGGCGGCGCCGTCCGGCTCGGGCTCACCGGCCCGCCCGGCGTCGGCAAGTCGACGACCCTCGACGCCCTCGGCACGCTGCTCACCGGCCGCGGCCACCGCGTCGCGGTGCTCGCCATCGATCCCTCGTCCACCCGCACCGGCGGCTCGATCCTCGGCGACAAGACGCGGATGGCGCGCCTCGCGCTCGACCGCGCCGCCTTCGTCCGCCCCTCCCCCTCCGGCGGCAGCCTCGGCGGCGTCGCGGCGCGCACCCGCGAGGCGATGCTGCTCTGCGAGGCGGCCGGCTTCGACGTCGTCATCGTCGAAACGGTCGGCACCGGCCAGTCCGAGACGGCGGTGGCGGAGATGGTCGACACCTTCGCCGTGCTGCTTTTGCCGGGCGCCGGCGACGAGTTGCAGGGCATCAAGAAGGGCGTCATCGAGATCGCCGACGTGCTCGCGGTCAACAAGGCCGACGGCGAGAACCGGGCGCGGGCAGGCCTCGCCGCCGCCGAGTTGCGCGCCGCCCTGCAGATCCTTGGCCGCCACGACCCCGTCTGGACGCCGGCCGTCGTCACCGTCTCCGGCCTCACCGGCGAGGGACTGGGGGACTTCTGGAGCCAGGTGCTGCTGCACCGCGAGCGGATGAGGGCCTCGGGCCGCCTCGCCGAGACGCGGGCGCGCCAGCAGGTCGCCTGGATGTGGGCGATGATCCGCGAGCGCTTCGAGGCCGGCCTGCGCGACAACCCGGCGCTGGCGGAGCGGCTGCCTGCGCTCGAGGCGGACGTCCGCGAGGGCCGGCTTGCCGCCAGCGTCGCCGCCGACGAGGTGGCCGAGCGGCTGGGTTTGGGCGAGGTTTGACAATGTTTTGCCGTGGAGGCGCGGTAGGAGCCGTTATGGCCGAGAAACGGACACCGCTCGGACGAGCGATCGAAGAGGCGTTCCACGAACTCGCCGCGGGGCTGCGCGGCGAGACGGTCCTGGAACAATACGAGTTGTTGCCCCAGGCACCCGCCGCGGCTCTAGGCCCCGGCAAAATCTCTGAGCCGCCGCTCGATCCGGGAAAAACGGATCGAGCCTAGCCCCTCACCGCCACCACGCCTTCGGCGTGAACCGGCCCGCCGCCTTCTCCACCGCGCCGGCGAGCGAGAACAGCGTCGTCTCGTCGAAGGGGCGGCCGATCAGCTGCAGGCCGAGCGGCAGGCCGTCGCCCGACAGGCCGGCCGGCACCGAGATGCCCGGCAGCCCGGCCATGTTCACCGTCACGGTGAAGACGTCCTGCAGATACATCTCCACCGGCGAGGCGTTCGCCTTCGAGCCGACCGGGAAGGCCGGCGACGGCGTCGTGGGCGTCAGCACCGCATCGACGACGCCGTCGAAGGCGTTGTCGAAGTCGCGCTTGATCAGGGTGCGCACCTTCTGGGCGCGGGAGTAATAGGCGTCGTAATAGCCCGCCGACAGCACGTAGGTGCCGATCAGGATGCGGCGGCGAACCTCGGCGCCAAAGCCGGCGGCGCGCGTCTTCTCGTAGAGGCCGACGATGTCGTCGGCGCCGACGCGCAGGCCGTAGCGCACACCGTCGTAGCGGGCGAGGTTCGAGGAGGCCTCGGCCGGGGCGACGATGTAGTAGGCCGGCAGCGCCGTGCGGGTGTGCGGCAGCGAGATGTCGACGAGCTCGCAGCCGGCGTCGACCAGCCACGCCTTGCCGCGCTCCCACAAGGCCTCGACCTCGGCCGGCATGCCCTCGACGCGGTATTCCCGGGGGATGCCGATGCGCAGCCCCTTGACGCTCGCGCCGACGGCGGCCGCGTAGTCCGGAACCGGGGCATCGACGCAGGTGGAATCCTTCGGGTCGAAGCCCGCCATCGCGCCGAGCATCACCGCGGCGTCGCGCACGTCGCGGGCGATCGGCCCGGCCTGGTCGAGCGAGGAGGCGAAGGCGACGATGCCCCAGCGCGAGCAGCGCCCGTAGGTCGGCTTGATGCCGACCGTGCCGGTCAGCGCCGCCGGCTGGCGGATCGAGCCGCCGGTGTCGGTAGCGGTGGCGGCGGCGCAGAGGTTGGCGGCGACGGCGGCGGCGGATCCGCCCGAGGAGCCGCCCGGCACCAGCGGCGTCTCGTCGCCGGTGCGGCGCCACGGGTTGATCACCGGCCCGAAGGCCGAGGTCTCGTTCGACGAGCCCATGGCGAACTCGTCGCAGTTGAGCTTGCCGAGCAGCACCGCGCCGGCCTTCCAGAGGTTCTCCGTCACCGTCGATTCGTAGGGCGGCACGAAGGAGCCGAGGATGCGCGAGCACGCGGTGGTTCGCACGCCGTCGGTGCAGAACAGGTCCTTGACGCCGATCGGGATGCCCTCGAGCGGCCCCGCCTCGCCGCGGGCGAGCCGCACGTCGGCCTCCGCCGCCTGGGCGCGGGCGTGCTCGGGCGTCTCCAGCACATAGGCGTTGAGGCCGCGGGCGGCCTCCATCTCCGAGAGATAGGCCTCGGCCAGCTCGCGGGCGGTGAACTCGCGGCGCGTCAGCCCGGCATGGGCGTCGGCGATCGAAAGGGCGGTGAGCTCGGTCATCGGCGTGCCCTCACTCGACCACTTTGGGGACGAGGAAATAGCCGTCCTCGCTCGCCGGCGCGTTCGCCAGCACCGCCTTGGCATTCTCGCCGTCGGTGACGACGTCGGCGCGGGTGCGCAGCCGCATCGCCACCACGGAGGTCATCGGCTCGACGCCCCCGACGTCGATGGCGGCGAGTTCCTCGACGAAGCCGAGGATGGCGTTGAGCTCGCCCGTGAGCCGGTTCGCCTCCTCCGGCGTCACCGCGATGCGGGCGAGGTGGGCGACCTTGGTGACGGTGGCGGCGTCGACCGACATGCGAAGGGTCTCCGGGCGAAAAGGGGCGCGGGGCGCGGCGGGCGGCCCGGCTATAGCACCCGCCGCGCGCCGATCACAACGCGCCGATCACGCCGCGCCGATCAGGCACCATGGCCGTTGTGCTCACGCCCGGCCAGCGGATCGAAGGGGACGCCGCGCTCCGGCACGACGACGAGGGCGCGCGAGTTCATCGACATCTCGTTGACGAAGGCTTCGGCATCGGGGGCGATGATCGGGAACGAGCCATAGTGGCAGGGGATCACCGCCTTGAACGAGAAGAAGCGCTGGCAGGCGTAAGCGGCGCTGTGGGCGCCCATGGTGAAGCGGTCGCCGATCGGCACGATGCCGATATCGGGGCGGTGCAGGTCGTCGATCAGCTTCATGTCGCTGAACACGTCGGTATCGCCCATGTGCAGAAGCGTCGGCTCACCGTGGCACTTCAGCACGACGCCGAGCGGGTTGCCGAGATAGATCGAGCGGCCGTCGCGCACCGGTCCCGACGAGTGCAGGGCCGGCGTGAAGGTGACGGTGAACGGGCCGCAGGGCACCGTGCCGCCGGTGTTGCCGGGGTTGAACTTCTCCACCCCCTGGCTCGCCAGCCACATGCAGATCTCGAAGTTGGCGACGAGTTCGGCGCCGGTCGCCTGCAGGATCGCCAGCGAATCGCCGACATGGTCGTCGTGGCCGTGCGTCAGCACGACGTGGGTGCACCCCGCCGAGGCCGCCTCCACCGAGCCTTCGAAGGCCGGGTTGCCGGTCAGGAACGGATCGATCAGCACCACCGCATCGGCGATCTCGACGCGGAAGGCGGAATGGCCGAACCAAGTGATCTTCATGGGCAATCTCCTCGTGGAGCGGGCCTCCGGCAGGGAGCGGCCGGAAACTTCCGGCCGCGGCGGAGGCGCGAGACGCACCGGCAGGTCTTAGGGCCGGTTCATTGCAAGTCGACGGCGGCCGATGGGCATCGGCCGGCAAAGGAACTTCCAGCGGAACTTCCAGCGGAACTTCCAGTGGAACGTCCGGCCTGCGGCCGGCGGGTGTCGCCGGGCGCGAAGCGGCGGCAGTATAGGCAGACGGCGGCAAGCCTCAACACGGGACCCTCAACCGTTGCGCCTCGCCGCCGGTTCCCCGCCGTGATAGGCAGCGCCGATGGCCGATGATCCGACGCTTTCCCTCGCCGACCTGCTCAGCCGTCTCGCACCGGGCGCGCGCTTGTTCGGCATCGATCTCGGCACCAAGACGATCGGCCTCGCCCTCTCCGATGTCGGCCGCCGCATTGCCTCGCCGCTGGAGACGATCAAGCGGACGAAGTTCGGCAAGGACGCCGAGACGATGCTTTCGCTCGCCACCCGCCACGGCGTCGGCGGCCTCGTCATCGGGCTCCCCCTCAACATGGACGGCAGCGAGGGGCCGCGGGTGCAGTCGACGCGCGCCTTCGTGCGCAACCTCACCCCGCTCACGCCGCTGCCGATGGTCTACTGGGACGAGCGGCTGTCGACCGCCGCCGTCACCCGCACGCTGATCGAGGCCGACCGGTCCCGCGCCCGCCGCGCCGAACTCGTCGACAAGCTCGCCGCCACCTACATCCTGCAGGGGGCGCTCGATCGTCTCACCATGATGGCGCGCGCGGACGAGACGCAGCGCGCCGACGCGCCCCCCCCGTGAGCCTCGCGGCGGTGACGGCGGCCGTGGTGGCGGCGCTCGCCGTCGACGCCGTCGTCGGCGATCCGCCCGCTCTGTGGCGGCGCCTGCCGCACCCGGTGGTGCTGTTCGGCCGCCTGATCGCCACCCTCGACCGCCGCCTGAACGATCCCCGCCACAGCAAGAATGGCCGCAAGCTTCGCGGTGTCGTGGCGCTGATCGTCATCGTCGCCGTGGCGATCGGCGTCGGCCTCGCCCTCGAGGCCGCGCTGGGGCTCCTACCCACGCCGCTCGGCTTCGCCATCACCGCGCTCCTCGCCGCCGTGCTGATCGCCCAGAAAAGCCTCGACCAGCACGTCGCCCGCGTCCGCGATGCGCTGGCCACCGGCGACCTCGCCGCCTCCCGCGAAGCGGTTTCCCACATCGTCGGCCGTGACCCGCAGGCCCTCGACGACAACGGCGTGGCGCGAGCGGCGATCGAGACGGCGGCGGAGAACCTCGCCGACGGCGTCGTCGCCCCGGCCTTCTGGCTCGCCGTCGGCGGCCTGCCGGGGCTGCTGGCCTACAAGGCGGTGAACACCGCCGATTCGATGATCGGCCACCTCGACGACCGCCACCGCGCCTTCGGCTGGGCGTCCGCCCGCTTCGACGACATCGTCAACCTGATCCCGGCCCGGCTGTCGGGCGTGCTGACCGCGCTCGCCGCTCCGATCGCCGGCGGCCGCATCGGCACCGCGCTCGCCGTGATGGCCCGCGACGCCCGCCGCCACGCCTCGCCGAACGCCGGCTGGCCGGAGGCGGCGATGGCCGGCGCCCTCGGCATCGCCCTCCTCGGCCCGACCGTCTACGACGGCGAGACCGACGACAAACCGTGGCTGAATTTCGAGGGCCGCCACGCCCTCGACGCCGCCGACGTCACCCGCTCTCTGCACGTCTTCCGCCTCGCCTGCGGCCTGCACGCCCTCGCCTATGGCGCGATCGCCGCCGTGGCGCTGGCGCTCTCGGCCTGACGCTCGCGGGCGATCGAAAGCAGCCGCCCGGTGTCGACGTGTTCAGCCAGGTGGTCGGCGAGCGCGTCGAGCGTCGCCTCGATGCCGGCCTCATAGGAAAGCTCCGACGGCACGCCGAGGCGGGCGAGGAAGGCCGCGCGCACCGCGTCGCCGGCGAACGCCCCGTGCAGATAGGTGCCGGCGACGAGCCCGTCCGCCGACGTCGCCCCATCCGGCCGGCCGGCGAGGACGGCGAACGGCCGCGCGCAGTCCGGCCCTTCCGTCCGTCCGAGATGGATCTCGTAGCCCGCTACCTCCAGCCCGCTCGCCACCTCCACCCCCGAGGCCGGCCGCGTCACCTTGTCGGCGGTCAGCACGGTGTCGACGGCGAGCAGCCCGAGGCCTGCTACAGAGCCCGGCGGCCCCTCGATGCCGTCCGGGTCGGCGATGGTGCGGCCGAGCATCTGATAGCCGCCGCAGAGGCCCAGCACCCGCCCGCCGCGGCGGACGTGGGCGGCGAGATCGACGTCCCAGCCCTCGGCCCGGAGCACCGCGAGGTCGGCGATCGTCGCCTTCGAGCCCGGCAGCACGACGAGCACCGCATCGCCCGGCAGCGCCGTGCCGCGCGGCACGAACACCACGTCCACCGCCGGCTCCTGCTTCAGCGGGTCGAGATCGTCGAAATTGGCGATGCGCGGCAGCATCGGCACCGCCACGCGGAGGCGCGCCCCGGCCTTGGCGGGCGCCGCGCTCGACAGTGCCACCGCATCCTCCGCCGGCAGCCGGTGCGCGGCCGAAAACCACGGCACCAGCCCGAGCGACGGCCAGCCGGTGTGAGCCGTCACGATCCTGAGCCCGTCGTCGAACAGCCGCGGATCGCCGCGGAAGCGGTTCACCAGGAAGCCGCGGATCATCGCCGCATCCTCGGCCTCGATCACCGCCTTCGTGCCAACGAGGCTCGCAATAACGCCGCCGCGGTCGATGTCGCCGACCAACAGCACCGGCACCCCGGCGGCGCGGGCAAAGCCCATGTTGGCGATGTCGCCGGCTCTGAGATTGACCTCCGCCGGGCTCCCCGCCCCCTCGACGATGACGAGGTCGGCCTCGGCCGACAGCCGCGCGAAACTGTCGAGCACCGCCGGCATCAGCGACGGCTTCATCGCCTGATAGGCGGCTGCCGCCGCGGTGGCGTGCCGACGGCCCTGGACGATCACCTGCGAACCGCGCTCGCTCTCGGGCTTCAGGAGCACCGGGTTCATGTGGACGCTCGGCGCCACCCCGCAGGCGCGCGCCTGCAGCGCCTGTGCGCGGCCGATCTCGCCGCCGTCCTGGGTGGCGGCGGCATTGTTCGACATGTTCTGCGGCTTGAACGGCCGCACGGTGAGGCCGGCGCGGGCAAAGTGCCGGCAGAGGCCGGCCACCAGCAACGACTTGCCGACGTCCGAGCCGGTGCCCTGCAGCATCACCGCCGCGGCCGGCCGGCCGGCGCTCACAGCGCGATCTCGACCACCGGCGCCGGCTTCAGCCTGACCGGGCAGCCGGCGGCGACGAGCACGACGTCGCTCGCCGCCGACGCGATGCGCTGGTTGAGCCGTCCCTGCGCGTCGCGGAAGGAGCGGCCGAGCGCCGTCTCCGGCACGATCGCCAAGCCCACCTCGTTCGACACCATCACCACCGGCCCCGGCAGGTCGCGCAGCGTCGCGATCAGCCGCGTCGTCTCCGCCTCGATGTCGCGCTCGGCGAAGACGAGGTTCGACAGCCAGAGCGTCAGGCAGTCGACCAACACGGCGCGGTCGGGGCCGGACTGGCGGCGCAGCGTCGCGGCGAGCTCGAGCGGCTCCTCCAGCGTCAGCCAGTCGGGGCCGCGGCTGGCGCGGTGGCGGGCGATGCGCTCGGCCATCTCGCCGTCGCCGGCGGTGGCGGTCGCGAGATAGACCGGCCGGCGGCCGCTGACGAGGATCAGCCGCTCGGCGAAGTCGCTCTTGCCGGAGCGCGCGCCGCCGAGCACCAGCACGACGGGCGAGGTCGGGAAGGTCGGGCGCGACGCGTCGATCATGGTGGGGCGGCCTGCGGAAGGGGGCACACGCGACGGGAATCATCGCTGGCGCCCGTTATCGCGCGCCACCGCCGCCGTGTCAGCCGCCGCGCGCGTCAGACGGCCGGCGGTCCGCCCGGGGAAGCCGGCGGGGCCGCGCGCGCCTGCCGGCGCCGCGCCCACCACACCGACAAGCGCCGCCGCCCGCGCCGCACCGCCGGCAGATCGACCGACAGCACCAATAGCCCGAGCGGCAGCATCCAGAAGCCGAGGATCGGCAGAAAGCCGGCGAGCCCGCCGACGATCAGCGCGCCGCCGAGCGCGATCCGCGCCGCCCGCGAGGCGGGCAGCGGCATCCGTCGGCTTCCAAAACGCAGATCGGCCATCGAGGCTCCTCATCGAGACTGCGGGGCGTGCCCCTGTGCGACCGTCCGCCGCCGCCCCCGAGATGGGCCGCCGGCCGGTCGAGGACAAGTCGCCACCGGCTCGGGGCTCGGGGGCGCGGTGGAGCGGGCCGGCTGCAACGACGAGCCCGCCCGGATCGTTCCGTCGGCGGGTCCCGCATCGCGGGGCTGTACATTCCGGCCGGGCATTGCTATAGGCCGCGGCGGCTGTACGAGCGCCTGTTCCCCGGTAGCTCAGTGGTAGAGCAACCGGCTGTTAACCGGTTGGTCGCTGGTTCGAATCCGGCCCGGGGAGCCAAAATTTCCAGGCACTGAGCGCCGGTCTCGGCAATGCCTCCCCCGCATTCGGAACGGAAACTGTGCAGCGCGGCGCGAGGCTACGGCGGTTTGCGCGCTCCCGGTCTCTTCTGAAACCTGCCAAAATCTCGAAGAGCCCTGCCCCTCTGAAAGCCCTGTCCCTCTGATCGCGTCCGCCCGCTTTTGCGGCGCCCGATCGGCGAGGCGCGCCCGATCACGCTCCTCGCGGGATGAAGCGGTCAGATGGGGGTGGCCGAAGCGGCGCCGATCTCGTCTCCTGCCTCTCCTTGTCGCTCGGATCGGCGCGATCCGAGCGGGACAGGCCTTAGCCGCAGGGCCGATCGGCTGCGGTCGTCTGTTGGGTGAAGCGGTCGACGAGCACCATGTGCGGCACGGTCAAGGCGGCGAGGCCGATGAACACCACCTGCAGGAGCGAAGCCTCGACCTCGCCGCCGGCGCCGGCGACGAGGACGGCCAGCCCGAGCCCCGCCGCCAGCACCGACACCCCGATGATCCCCGCGGCATCCCGCCAGGCGCGCCGGCGATCGGGCAGCGCGGCGAGGGTGGCGGTCAGGTGGCGCAAGGAGTGCAGGAGACAGAAGTAGACGACGAAAGCGAGGAGCGGCGGAAGCCAGGCGGCGCCGATCCAGATCGCGGCGATCTCCAGCACCGGGCCGCGGCGGGGCAGCGACGCCACCAGAAACACCGCGCAGACGGCCCCCGCCAGTCCGGCGAGAGCGGCGCCCTGGGCGATGGCCGGCGCCCACGCGGCTGCCCCGAGGGCGGCAAAGATCGCCGTCACCTCGGGCAGGTGGAACACCACCGGCGCCCCGATGGCCGACAGGCCGCCGGCAACGCGCCAAGGCGGCCCGTCCTGTTGCCAGTCACCCGAGAAATGGAACGCGGAATAGGCGAGAAAGGCGGCGAGGCCGACGCCCGGCGCCATCCACCACAACAGTCCGACGGCCGCCGCGAGCCCCAGATAGCCGGCGAAGAACACCGCCTTCTGCCGCCATCCGCGCAACGGCCAGAGCGTCTCCGCCATCGGCAGGTCCAGCGCCCCGTGGGGCAGGCCCAGCAACGCCACCGCTGGCGCGAGGATCATCAGCTGCCCCCATTGCCCGAGCGCCAGGCCGGCTTGCACGAGGGTCATCGCCCCCAGGCCCGCCAGAAACACCATCGTTTGCACACTGCGGGGCAAGGCTCTCAGGTCCAACCCGTCGCCGCCCGCAGGAACGGCATCGTCGGCAGCGACGCCATGACCGACACGCGGTCGCTCGCCTGCGTGGAGCCGGACAGGAACCGCTCCAGCCGGTCCGGCGGGGTGCTGCGGAACAGGCTGTCGAACAAGGCCGGGCCGCGCTCCGGCGCTGTCTGCAGGACGCGCAGGAAGACCCCGTCCATAAAGCGGCAGATCGCACTGTCCTTCGGCACCCGCGGAACGCCCTCGCGCAGCAGGCTGCGCACGACGGCTTCGCTCTGCGCCTGGATGCGCTGGAAGGCGTAGCCGGTCGAGGGGCGCGCCGCACCGCCCGCCAGTCCGATCCTGGTCACCGGGCCATCGGCGGGGTCGTGATAGCCGACCTCCATCGGCAGGACGCCGCCCTCCTCGCGCAGCACGGTGTGCCGGCCCGTCCCGCAGGCGGCGATCTCGGCGTCGAGCCAGCCGGCGAGCGCAGCCCGCGTCGGGGCCTCGGCCGCGAAGGACGTCACTTCGACCAGGGCGCGGTCGCGCGCGAAGGGCAGGACATAAAGGAAATCGACGCCGGTGCTGTGGCCGCTGCGGAAGTGCATCAGCGGCACTGTTTCGGGATCGAACACCGCGCCATCCGTGACGATTTCGCGGCCGAGGAAGAACTGCCCGAAGCCGACCGGGCGCCGCGGCGGCCGCGCATCGATCACATGCGTCGCGGTGAAGCCCCCATCCGAGGTGGCGATCGTGACGCCGGTCGGTCCGGCCGTCACCGCGGAGGCGGAAACGCCGCCGGCGAGACTTCCGCCCGGCGCGGCGTCGATCATCGCCAGCGCCCGCGCATAGAACGCCCCCGCCTGCACCGACTGGTAGGGGTGGCGGCGCGATGTCCGCGTGACCGTGCCGCGGGGGCCGGCGACCGTCCAGCGCGACCAGGTGGCGCGCACGCAGTCCACGAACGGGTCCGGCCCGGTGCGCCAGAACGACCACGTGCGATCATCGCTATAGGTGTGCCGTGGCTCGATCACCCGAAACGACAGGGTCGTGTTCGACAGGCGCGCCGCCACGCTGAGCCCGGCACAACCACCCCCCAGGATCGCAACATCGACATCGGGCAAGGCGGCCTCCCGTGAGTGCGCGTTCCGATCGGAGGGAAGCATCCGCTCGATCGGAAATCGCTGCAGCCTCGAAAACACGAGCCTGTCCCGGTCGGATCGGTTCGACCCGAGCGGCACTGGCTCTAGGTGGACAGGCGGTACGGCTCGCGCCCGTGGATCAATCCGACCCCCGCCCCGACGGCGAGGCGCAACTTGCTGAGGGCGGGCACATGCACCCGCCCTTGCATCGGGTCGCAGTCGCGGGCGCGCAGCACGCCATGGATGCCGCGATAGAGGGCCGCGGCCACGGCCACGGCGAGCCGCACCCGCGGCGGCAGCGCCCCGAGCCCGCCCTGCCCCGAGGCGTAGAGATCATCGGCGCGCGCCAGCAGGACGGCGACGGCGTGCCGAACATCCGCCAGCACGCGAGCGGTCGGCACGGCGATCTGCCCGGGTGACCATGGGCAGAGCGTGGCGGGCAGATAGCGGCGCTGCTTGGCGGCATCCTCGGCCACATCGCGGCAGATGTTGGTGAGCTGCATCGCCTTGCCGAGGTCGGCGGCCTGGGCGTGAAACCGGCGCGGCACATCGAACAAGGACGCCATCATCAGGCCGACCGAGCCCGCGACCGCCTGGGCATAGGCGTCGAGCCCGTCCAGATCGGCGATCTCGACCCGGCCGAGGTCGCCGCGCACGCCGTGCACGAGGTCTCCGAAGGCAGCGAGGCCGACGTCGCGCCCCGAAAACAGGGCGCGCGCGTCCCGGACGAGCGGATCGTGGTCGCCGCCGTCCGCCAAAGCGGCGGCGATGCGGGCCAGCCGGCACGCGGCGTCAGCGCTGCCGTCCTCGTCAGCGAGATCGTCGACCGTGCGGCACAGTGCATAAAGGCGCGCGACGCGAGACCGGTCCGCCCGCGGCAGCAGCCGTGCGGCGAAGGCGAAGCTGCGCGCGTGCCGGGACAGGATCGCCTGGGCCCGGGCGTCACCGCCGGTCGCGCCGTGATCGTCGGCCTGGGCGCCGGACAGGCTCGCAGCGCCCCCGCCCGGGGCCCCCGCCGCCATCGGCACGCGCTCTTCCACGTCACGGGGCAACGGCGATCTCCGTCATCTCTGCCTGAACGGTCGCGACCACGTCGGCGAGCGCCAGCCCGGCGTTCTGCGGGATGGAGCGGGCGCACGCCATGGCGGCGCGCAGATGCCGGCGGGCCTCGGCAACGGCCATCGCGCGCGCCGTGGCCAGGGGGTGGCCCGCCCCTTCCAGTGCGGTGACGGCATTCAGCCGGCCGGCGGCCCGGTCGCGCGGCAGATCGACGAGATCGTCGGCGATCTGGTAGCCGACGGCGAGCGCAGCGGCGGCCTGGCGGGCGAGATCGTCGCCCGGGGCGCGCGCCAGCAGCAGCGCCAATCGGACAGGCAGGGCGATCAGCGGCCCGGATTTCGCCGCCGCGATCGTCAGCGCCGCATCAAAGCTCGTCCCCGATCCGGCGGCGAGATCCCGGGACTGGCCGAGGATCGTCTCGGCCACGGCCCCGTGCAGCAGCGCGATCGCTTGCCCCACGGGCGCGCCGGGCGTCAGCCCGCTCAGTGCGGCGTAGGCGGCGGAGATCATCAGATCCCCGGCACAGAGCGCCGAACCCACCCCCGCGGAAACCCACAGGGCGGGGTGGCCGCGTCTTTCGCTGTCACGGTCCTGGATATCGTCGTGAACCAGGGCGGCGTTGTGCAGGAGCTCGGTCGCGGCGGCGAGGGCGACCGCGATATCGGGCGACAGCCGCAAGCCCTGCGCCGTCGCGAGACAAAGGCGCGCCCGCACCCGCCCCCCGCCGCTCTCGAGATGCCGACAGGCCAGCGCCGCGGCCGGGCCATCGCCCAGAACGCGGCGCATGGCGTCTTCGACCGCGGACATCGAACCGGCGAGGCTCTGACGATCATCCAGCATGATTTCGTCCCGCTGCCCTTCGCCCGGACCCCTTCGGATCCGGGCAAAGCGAGGTGAGGACTACCCCTACAGGGCCGGGACAGCCGGCTTGCCGCTGATCCCGGTTGCCCAGGCGGCACTCTTGCGCACGGCGATCAGGTAGATCAGCAGGCCGAACCCGGCCTTTGCCACGAGATCGGCGATCGTATAGCCGACCTGCACCACCGTATTGGCCGATCCACCATCGAGGCCGATGGCGCCGGCGAAATACACGACAGGGTAGAACGACCACGCGATCACCGTGACCCAACGCGCCAGATTGACCAGCCCGCGCGCCTCCGGCGGCTGGTCGCGGATCGAGGCGGACAGACCGACGAACAGCTCGTAGATGATCCACAGGAACGGGATCATCGAGGCGATGCCCCAGATCCAGCGCGTCCCGACATCGGTGGCGATTTCGCCGGGATAGCCGAGCGCCACCATCAGCGCCGCGAGAATGCCCAATCGCACGCTGCGGCTCACTGTTTCCTGCCGGCTGAGACCCATCACCAGGATCAGCTCGACCAGCAGCAACGGCACGGTGAGCAGCCAGTCGACATAGCGGTAGGCGTCGTTGAACGGCACGCCGGTCGCGACCAGAACACCATCGACGAATTCATAGGCGCCGCTCCAGCTTTCAAAGATCCGAAAGTAGTGATAGGCCGCGATGAACGTCACCAAGCCGGTGATCGTCAACGCCGTGCGGTATTGTGGGGCAACCTGGTTGCGGCTCAGGAAGAAGAACACCGTGGCGGCCGCCATCGCCGCGAAGGCAAATGAGAATGCATTATAGATCAAGCTATACTGAGAAAATGTCATTTCGACCATAGAACTAACTCCATTTTGATTGCCCGGCGCAGGCGATACAAAAGTCGGCTGTCGCGCCACTGGTCGACAGCAAAGGAACAAAGGGCGCAGAGCGTTCGCGCCGACTGGACGCGGACGGTCATCGTTCAGCCAACCGGCTCGAATATTCGATCCTGGTGACGACCGTCTACCGCGACATTTCGCATTTCGGTCTTAGTCGTAAGGACCCTACGCCATCGCTCGCAGCGTCTTTTCGATATGCTCGTCGTCGCGAGAAACGTCCTTTGCGAAGCGAAGGGCAAAATTCATGTCAGCGAACACCTATCATCAGGGCGCAGGGTGGCCGCTGATACAGGTTAATGCCAGGCGGGGCAGGGTGACAAAATCGATGGGCCGATGATCCACTCGGGCGCCCGTGCCCGCGAACGCTCAACGACGGCGCACGGAGTTGCCACCCTCGAGGATGCCATTGATCAGTGCGGCCACCGCCGCGTGCAGCCCGTCCTGATCGCCCGCCGGAACGTTCTGATGCGCCGCGGCCGCGTCCCGCAGGATGCCGAGAATTTCATGCTCGGGCAGAATCTTGTGGTCGTTGAGGGCGAGCAGAAGTGACTCGCAGATGGCCAACGCCGCGGTCCCCGCGATGTCGTTTGGAATTGTCATCATCGACTTCACTTTCAATTTGGGGGCGAAAGAACCGGCGTCGATTGGCCGGAATAATCCGCAAGCATAGGCGTGTAATGCTATACGGTGCTGATCCAGAGCAGTCTAACGCATCGCTTTTTAGGCTATCAGATCAATGGCTGTTTTAACGACGATGAAGCCAGAACCGGGAAAATTGAACCTGCAAAGCCCACTGACACGGAAGCTCTCCACCTTCGTCGCGCTATCGGAGGCCGATCTCCTGACGCTCGCGCGCTTCGACCAGCGTCGCAGGATCTTCGCGTCGGGCCACGAAATGATCCACGAGGGTCAGAAGAACGCCTCGGCTTTCGTGCTCTCCAAGGGCTGGGCTTGTTCCTATAAAATGTTGCCGAACGGCGGACGGCAGATCGTCGATTTCCAACTGCCCGGCGATTTCCTCGGTTTGCGCAGTGTCCTGTTCCGCACCGCCGACCACAGCATCGAAACCGTCACCCGCGTCGAAGCATCCGAGGTGCTGGCGTCGGATCTGCTGAATGCCTTTGCCCAGGCGCCGCGGCTTGCGACGGCCGTGCTCTGGGCGGCGTCGCGGGACGAGGCGATGGTGGTCGAGCATCTGGTCAATCTCGGCCGGCGCGACGCCGAGGAGCGCATGGCGCATTTCCTGCTCGAGCTCGGCACACGGCTGAAGCTCGTGGGGGTCGGCGACATCACCGGCTTCGCCTGTCCGCTGACGCAGTATCACCTGGCCGACGCTCTGGGCCTGAGTGCCGTGCACGTCAATCGCGTCCTTCGTCACCTGCGCGAAGACGGCCTCGTCACCTTCAAGAAGGGGCGCGTCGTCTTCGGCGACTTCGAGCGACTGCGCAGGCTCGCTGGGTTCGACACGGCTTATCTGGACGACGACGGTCCGCTCTTGCACTGAGACCCAGTCAATATACCGGGTCACGCTCAAAGCACTCGGGCCCGCTCAAAACCCAATCGGCGCCGGTGTCGTCGCACCACCATGGCCGGCGCGCCCGTCGTCAGACCGCCTCATCGGAGACGGAGCGGGCGTCGGAGACGGAGCGGCGGGCGTCGGCGGGCGCAGGTCGCTGGCGAGCGTCCCTGTCGGGCTCCCCCTCCACCCCACACGCCTCGGCGCTGCAGAACAGATCGTAGAGCGTCTCGACGATGCGGCGGGCGGGTGGGCTGACGATGCCGTACCACATCGTCTGGCCGTCGCGGCGGGCCGCCACCAGACCGTCCTTGCGCAACAGCGCCAGATGCTGGGAGACGGTCGAATCGCGCAGATCGAGGGCGGCCGCGAGTTGGCCGACCGAGTGCTCGGCCTCGATCAGCCGGCACAGGATCAGGAGCCGGTGGCGGTTCGCCAGCGACTTCAGGAGCTCGCTCGCCTTGTCGGCGGCGGACGACATGATGGCAGGATCGACGTTCATCAGGGCACGGATACCACGGGTTCTGCGGCAGGGGAGCCCCCGACGACCGCCGGTTCGCCCGTGAGCGAAGCGGGGTCGAGGGCGGCGATGGCGTCATAGTGGCTGCGGAAGACGCGGCCGCCGAGATGGTCGAGGAAGTCGGTGCGGGCGAGCCGGTCCATCACCGGCCCCTTCACCTCGGAGAGGTGGAAGCCGACGCCGAGGTCGGCGAGGCGGCGGTTGATCTCCTCGAGGCTTTCGAGCGCGCTCGCGTCGATCTCGTTCACCGCCGAGCACTGCAACACGACGTGGCGCACGTCCGGCCGCGCCGCGACGAGGGCGGCGATGCGGTCCTCGAGGAAGCGGCTGTTGGCGAAATAGAGGCTCTCGTCGACGCGCACGCCGAGCACGGCGGGCGAGGTGGCGACAGCGTGGCGGTCGATGTTGCGGAAGTGCTCGGTGCCCGGCACCTGGCCGACCACCGCCATGTGCGGCCGGCTGGTGCGGTAGAGGAACAGCGCCACCGAGACGCCGACGCCGGCGCTGACGCCGATCTCGACGCCGACCATCAGCGTCACCAGCATCGTCGCCGCCACCGCCGCGAAATCGGCCTTCGAATAGACCCACGTCCGCTTCAGCACGGAAAGGTCGACCAGCGACAGCACGGCGACGACGATGGTCGCGGCGAGCGTCGCCCGCGGCAGCGCGGTCAGAAGCGGCGTCAAGAGCATCGTCGCGAGCGCGATGCCGACGGCGGTGTAGGCGCCGGCGGCCGGCGTCGCGGCGCCCGCATCGAAGTTCACCACCGAGCGGGCGAAGCCGCCGGTCACCGGATAGCCGCCGGAAACCGCCGCGCCGACATTGGCCGCACCCAGCGCCACCAGTTCCTGGTCGGGCTCGATGCGCTCGCGCCGCTTGGCGGCGAGCGTCTGGGCGACCGAGACGGATTCGACGAAGCCGACGATGGAAATCAGCGCTGCCGCGCCGGCGAGGTCGAGCCAGAGTGCCGGGTCGAGCGGCGGCAGCGCGAATGGCGGCAGCCCGGCCGGCACGGCGCCGACCACCGCGACGCCGCGCCCGGCGAGGTCGAAGCCCCACGAGGCGAGGATGCCCGCCGCCACCGCCACCACCGGCCCGAGCCGGGCGGCGAGGTCGGCGCTGCGCCCGGTGACGCCGAGGCGGGCGAGCAGCGGCTTCAGCCCGCGGCGAACCCAGAACAGGAAGGCGAGCGTGCCGAAGCCGATCGCGGCGGTGGCGAGGTTCGCCTCGCTCAGCCGCGGCAGCAGCGACTGGCCGAGCTCGATCAGCGTCTGGCCGCTCCCCTTGATGCCGAGGAGGTCCTTCAGCTGGCTCGCGGCGATCAGGATGCCGGAGGCGGAGATGAAGCCGGCGATCACCGGGTGGCTGAGGAAGTTCGCGAGGAACCCGAGCCTGAGCACCCCGAGCGCGATCAGCATCAGCCCCGACAGCAGCGCCAGCGCCACGGCCGCCGCCGCATATTCCGGCGTGCCGACGGCGGCGACGCCGCCCACCGCCGAGGCGGTCATCAGCGACACCACCGCGACAGGGCCGACGGCGAGCGCGCTCGATGTGCCGAAGATCGCATAGAGCACCAGCGGCGCGACGCTGGCATAGAGCCCGACCTCCGGCGGCAGGCCGGCGAGCATCGCATAGGCGAGGCTCTGCGGGATCAGCATGATGGTGACGATGACGGCGGCGAGCAGGTCGCGCCCGGCCTCGGCGCGCCGGTAGCGCGGCGCCCAGCCGAGCACGGGGAAGAAGCGGGCGAGCCCCCGGCCGGCCGCAAGCGGGGCGGGCGCGCGCGCGCCGGCCGGGCCGTTCGTTTCAGTCTCGAGCTTCATCGGCCCGTCCTGCCTTCCGTCCGTCACGACACGCCCGCCTTCCCGCCCGGCCTCAGCCGGTGATCTCGGGCTTGGCCATCCATTCCCGGCCCTTCAGCATGCCCTGCCAGTACATCGGCGGCAGGATGCGCTCCTTCAGCCACCAGGCGGCGCGCGTCGGGCGCTTGCCGTCGATCAGCCAGGTCGGGAAGCTCGGCGCGAGCTTGCCGCCATAGCCGAACTCGGCGAGCACGATCTTGCCCTTCTCCACCGTCAGCGGGCACGAGCCATAGCCGTCATAGACGGCGTCGCCCTTGGCGAGGCCGAGGCCGACGAGGACGTTCTGCGCCACCACCGGCGCCTGCTTGCGCGCCGCCGCCGCCGTCTTGGCGTTGGCCGTGCCGGCGGCGTCGCCGAGGGTCGAAACGTTGGCGTACTTCGGGTGGCGCAGGCTCGCCGGGTCCGCCGCCACCCAGCCCGCCGCATCGGCGAGCGGGCTGACGCGGACGAAGTCCGGCGCCGTCTGCGGCGGCACGGCGTGCAGCATGTCGAAGCCGCGCTCGACGATCTCGGTGCCACCGTCCGCCGTGGCGCGGCGGAAGCGGGCGAGCCTGCCCGGCCCGTCGACGGACACCAGCGTCTCGCCGAAGTTGAGGGCGATGCCGTAGCGCTCGACATACTCCATCAGCGCCGGCACGTAGTCGGGCACACCGAACAGAACGGCGCCTGCGGTGTGGAAGCCGACGTCGATGTCCTTCAGCCGGCCGCTGCGGCGCCAGTGGTCGCAGGAGAGGTACATCGCCTTCTGCGGTGCGCCGGCGCACTTGATCGGCATCGGCGGCTGGGTGAACAGTGCCTTGCCGCGCTTCAGCTCCTGCACGAGCTGCCAGGTGTAGGGAGCGAGATCGTAGCGGTAGTTGGAGGTGACGCCGTTCTGGCCGAGCGTCTCCGAAAGGCCCGCGATGCCGTTCCAGTCGAGCTTCAGGCCCGGGCAGACGACGAGCTGGCGATAGGTCACCGGCCGGCAGCCCTCGAGCAGCACGGCGTTCTCCTCCGGCTCGAAGGCGGCCACCGCCGCCTTGATCCAGTGGACGCCGCGCGGCAGCACGCGCGCCATGTCGCGGCGGGTGATCAGCGGGTCGAAGACGCCCGCCCCGACAAGCGTCCAGCCCGGCTGGTAATAGTGGATGTCGGCCGGCTCGATGATGGCGATGTCGAGGTCCGGCTGGCGGGCGAGCAGGCTGGAGGCCACCGCGATGCCGGCCGAGCCGCCGCCGACGATGACGACGTCGTGGCTCGCGACCGCCCCGGCGGTCGACACCTTGCCGCCGGCGAGCACGCGCCGGGCGATGCCCGACATGTCGAAGCCCGCCGCCTTGGCGGTGGTCAGGATCTCCGGCAGCGGCCGCCGGCCTGCCTCCGAGAGCGCCCACAGCGTCGTCGAGCGCGTGCCGGTGCGGCAGAAGGCGAGTGCCGGCTTCGGCAGCGCCGCCATCGCCGCGGCGAAGGCGGCCGCGTCCTCGTCGCGCACCTTGCCGGGGGTGACCGGCAGGTAGCGCGCCTCGAGGCCGCTTGCGGCCGCCGCAGCGGCGATCTCGGCGAACGACGGCTGGTCCGGCCCCTCGCCGTCCGGCCGGTTGACGATGATCGACCGGAAGCCCGCGGCGGCGAGCGCCGGAACGTCCTCCGGCCGGATCTGGGCGGTGACCGACAGGCCCTCGTCGAGACGCTTCACGTCCATGGCGTTCGCTCCTCCGGATTTTCTTGGGTCTTGGGTGCCGAAGCTCAGAGCAGGTTGACCGGCAGCTTCAGGTAGCGCTGGCCGTTGTCCTCGGGCGGTGGCATCTCGCCGGCGCGCATGTTCACCTGCACCGACGGCAGGATCAGGCGCGGCATCGACAGCGTCGCGTCGCGGGCGGTGCGCATGGCGACGAACTCGTCCTCGCTGACGCCCTCGTGGACGTGGACGTTCTTCGCCTTCTCCTCGGCCACCGTCGTCTCCCAGCGATACTCGTCGCGGCCGGGGGCCTTGTAGTCGTGGCAGAGGAACAGCCGCATCTCGGCGGGCAGCGCCAGCACCTTCTGGATCGAGCGGTAGAGCGTGCGCGCGTCGCCGCCGGGGAAGTCGGCGCGGGCGGTGCCGAAGTCCGGCATGAACAGCGTGTCGCCGACGAAGGCGGCGTCGCCGATGACGAAGGTCATGCACGCCGGCGTGTGGCCGGGGGTGTGCATGACGCGGCCCTGGAGGCCACCAATGGCGAAGCGCTCGCCGTCCTGGAACAGGTGGTCGAACTGGCTGCCGTCGCGCTCGAACTCCGTCCCGGCGTTGAAGATCTTGCCGAAGACGGTCTGCACGACGGTGATGTTGAAGCCGATGGCGAGCTTGCCGCCGACGCGCTTCTTCAGATACGGCGCCGCCGACAGGTGGTCGGCGTGGACGTGCGTCTCGAGCAGCCATTCGACGGTGAGGCCGTGGCGGCGGACGTGGTCGACGATCGCATCGGCCGATTTCGTCGAGGTGCGGCCGGAGGCGGGGTCGAAGTCGAGCACGGAATCGACGATGGCGCAGGCGTTCGAGCCCGGGTCCTTCACCACATAGCTGACGGTGAAGGTCGCCTCGTCGAAGAAGGCGGTGACGTCGGGGCCGGCGACGGCGGCGTGCTGCTTGGCGGGCGTCTCGACGGCCCTGGTCTCCAGTGCGGTGGTCATGGCGGTTTCCTCTCCGTTTCTGGCGCCGCCGGCGGACCGGCGGCGAGGATTGGCGCGCGCGGCCGAAGCGACCGCGCCGGCGGCGGACACGGTGACGGAACGATCAGTTGATCCGGCAGGTGCGGATGCCGAGCACCCGGTAGAGCGGGCAGAAGCGCATCGCCGCCGTGGCGAGCGCCACCAGGCCGACGACGACGGGCACCCACCACAGCGAGCCGCCATAGGCGAACGAGCCCAGTTGCTCAGGCCCGCCGATGAACGGGATGGCGATCAGCACCAGCCCGACGAGGGCGCGAAGCAGGCGGTCGACGGTTCCGACGTTGGACATGACGGCTCTCCCTTGTTGCCTTCGTATCTTCGTTATTTCGAAGATAACAGTCAAGGGGATCCGGTATCATCCGGAGGCGGCGCCCGGTGGATGCGAGAGGATGAGAGGGTGCCGATCCCGGCGCGTGCGCGCGCGCAGGCCGGGCACAGTCAGGATGAGGAAGGCTTAGCGGCGAGGCCGGCAGCGCAGGCTCACGGGCCTCACGCCGACCGCTGCGGGCGACGGCCGAGCGCCACATCGGCGGCCTCATGGACGGCGACCATCGCCGCCTCGACCCTCACGCGCGCCGCTTCCAGCGCCTCGGGCGTGGCGTCGGCGGCGACATAGATCGGCGCGCTCGCCAACGCGATCTTGCGGCCGAACGGCAGCGGGATCGACGCCCGGTCCCAGGAGCCGACCGTCCACGCGCGGCTCGTCACCACGGCGAGCGGCACGATCGGCCGGCCGGAGATGCGGGCGAGCGCGATGATGCCGGCCCCGCACACCCGCGCCACCTTCGGCACGTCGGCGGTGAGCACGACGGATTCGCCGCCCTTCAGCGCCCGCACCATGCCGAGTAGGGCGGAGGCGCCGCCCTTCTTGACGGTCTTGCGGGCGCCCGCCCCGGAGCCGCGGATCGCCCGCACGCCGAGGTCCTCGACGATGGTGGCGGCGATCTCGCCGTCGCTCGAGCGCGACACGAGGCTGACGGAGGGGTGGTCGGGCCGGCGTACGAACGGCACCAGCAGGTGCTGGCCGTGCCACATCGCGATGATCGCCGGCATATGGCCTTCGGCGACCTCGTAGGGGTCGACGGCCCCGCTGGCCCAGCGGTTGGTCGTCCACACAAAGCGCAGATAGCGGGCGGCGAGGCGGCCGACGAGGGCCGGCGTCACCACGCGCTTCACGAGCCGTTGCAGGCTGGACATGGGAACGGCCGCTCCGGGACAAGCGTCGGAAACGACGACCACGGGAGGAGCGCCGGAAACGACGCCTCCGGGGATAAACGTCGGAAACGACGGCTGCCGCAAGAGACGTTGGAACGACGCCTGCCGCAAGACGCGCCGGAAACGACGGCTCCGGCAAGACGCGTCGGAAACGACGACGGCCCCACTGCGAGGCAGAGGGGCCGTACGAGAGGCAGACGCACGTCGCTGCGAGGAGGGGCTCTCCGCCGAGCCGCCAGTTCATCCGTGGTCGGCAGCGGCGGAAAGCACGATCTCAAAGGGCGGCGTCAGACCTGCCGCATCCCACCAATCAGGTGATGGGCTGAAGCTTCTCGGCCGACGACTTGCCGGTCCGGCGGTCCACCACCAGCTCGTACTCGACGCGCTGGCCCTCGGAGAGGTGGGACATGCCCGAGCGCTCGACGGCGGAGATGTGCACGAAAGCGTCACTGCCACCGTTGTCCGGGGCGATGAAACCGAAGCCCTTTTGGGCATTGAACCACTTGACGGTTCCAGAGGTCATTTTCGAGATATCCAAACAGGAGAAAGTGCGGCGCGCCACCGGCGCTCCGTCATCATCGTCATATTGTTAGAAATTGGCAGCGCGTGTGCGGCGTGTACGCCGCGACGCCGGTTCGTCTAACCGTACTTCGACAGGCGGAATATGCCCCGGCGCGGTCGAGATTACAAGGGCTTCGCACGGCCTTTCTGAGCCGGCTCCCGTTCTCCGACGTTGGCCGCTGTCTGTTGGCGGGCGTTCTCAGCTGACGACGTTGGCACGGGCGGCGCAACCCCCGCGCGGCTATGATGGCCCCGCGAAAGCGGAGAGCGGCGATGTGCAATCTCTACAGCGAGACGAAAGGCCAGCAGGCGATCCTCGCCTTCACCCGCGCGGTGCGCGACCGCGCCGGCAACCTGCCGCCGCTCACCGGCATCTTCCCCGACTATGCCGCGCCGATCGTGCGCACCGGCGCGGACGGCGTGCGCGAGCTCGTCACCGCCCGCTGGGGCATGCCCTCGCCGGTGTTCGCCCTCAAGGGCCGCACGACCGACCCCGGCGTCACCAACATCCGCAACATCGCCTCGTCACACTGGCGCCGCTGGACCGGCGAGGCGCACCGCTGCCTCGTGCCGTTCACCTCGTTCTCCGAATACGACACCGACGCGAGCGGCCGGAAGGTGCCGGTCTGGTTCGCCCTCGACGACAGCCGCCCGCTCGCAGCCTTCGCCGGCCTGTGGACGACCTGGACCTCGGTGCGCCGCAAGGCCGAGGGCGAGGTGACGGCGGACGTCTACGGCTTCCTCACCTGCGACCCGAACGCCGAGGTCGGTGCCGTCCACCCGAAGGCGATGCCGGTGATCCTGACCACCGACGAGGAGATCGACGCCTGGATGCGCGCCCCGTGGTCGGAGGCCCGCACCTTGCAGCGCCCGCTTCCCGACGGCGCCCTGACGATCGTCGCCCGCGGCGACAAGCAGGACGGCGGCGGACCGGACGCGAGCCCGCCACCGGCCGAGGCCCCGCCCTCCGATCCCGCCCCGCCGCAGCGGCAGCTCAAGCTGTTCTGAGCGCAGCGGCCGGAAGCGCGACCGCCGCCGCCCTCCCCAGACCGGCCGACGCCGCCCCGTCCCTCAGTCCGCCGGCAACGACAGCCGGCCGATCACGGTGACGCCCCCCGCCGAGGGCTTGACGACGACGCCCTCGCCGGAGCGCGGCACGATGCCGGTGAGCGCGGTGATGTTGACCTGGTGGGTGACCATGACGACGGTCGATCCGCCGATACTGGCGAGGAATGCTTCCGTCTGCCGCGTCTGCGCCGGCCCCTCGCCGCGGTCCTGGAAGAAGGAATCGATCGGCGGGAACGGCTCGACCGCGCCGAGGTCCATCAGCCGCGCCGTCTCCAGCGCCCGGCACCAGCGGCTCGACAGCAGCCGGTCGACGCGCACGCCGGCCGCCTCGATCGCCGCCCCGAGCCGGCGGGCCTGGTCGCGCCCGGCGGCGGAGAGGTTGCGCTGTGTCGCGCAGTCCGTCAGCACGAAATGCGGCGGGTCGCCCGTCCCCGGCGCCAGCGCGTGACGGAGGAGCAGCGCGTGGCCGCCCGAGCGCAGCGCCTGCCAGGCCGCCCCCTCCGCCGTCTCCGCCCGCGCCGGCCCGCCGAGGCCGAGCAGCGCGGCGACCGCCAGCGCCACGGCGAGCCAGCCGCAGCCCCGCCACGACCGGGCCGCATCGCCCGCCACCAGCGCGATCACGGTCGGCGCGACCATAGTCTTGGCGACCACAGTCTTCGCGACCACGGTCCCGACGACGGCACGCCGGCGCCGCCGAACCATCCAATCGTCCATCCGCCTCGCCTCGGCCCTGCCGCCGCCCCCGGGAGCCCTACGCACGGACACAGCTCACGGACCACCGGATCGCGGGCTGAACGGATCGCGGACCACCGGGCCGGGCCGGCGAGGCCCATGCGGCGCCGGGCGCGGCCGGGCGTACCGTTCCGGGAGACGGGGCGCCGGGGCGCCCGCCCGCCCCTCGATCCGCCCTCAGCGCTCGACGAAGGCCTTCTCGATGACGTAGTCGCCGGCCTCGCCGGTGTTGCCTTCGGCGAAGCCGCGCCCGTCGAGCAGCGCCTTGAGGTCGGCGAGCATCGCCGGGCTGCCGCAAATCATCACCCGGTCGTGCGCCTGCTCGAGCGGCGCGAGGCCGATGTCCTCGAAGAGCTTGCCGGAGGTGATCAGGTCGGTGATGCGGCCGCGGTTGTGGAAGGGCTCGCGCGTCACCGTCGGATAATAGATCAGCTTCTCGCGGATGAGCTCGCCGATCAGCTCGTCCTGGGGCAGCTCTTGCGTGATGCGCTCACCATAGGCGAGCTCGGCCACCTGCCGGCAGCCGTGCACCAGCACCACCTTCTCGAACTGGTCGTAGGTCTCGGGGTCGCGGATGATGCTCATGAACGGCGCGAGCCCGGTGCCGGTGCCGAGCAGATAGAGGTTCCGCCCAGCCTTCAGGTTGTCGATGACCAGCGTGCCGACCGGCTTGCGGCCGACGATGATGCGGTCGCCTTCCTTGATGTGCTGCAGGCGCGAGGTGAGCGGCCCGTCCGGCACCTTGATCGACAGGAATTCGAGATTCTCGTCGTAGTTCGTGCTGACAACGCTGTAGGCGCGCAAGAGCGGCTTGTTGTCGACCTTCAGGCCGATCATCGTGAACTGGCCGTTCTTGAAGCGGAACGCCTGGTCGCGCGTCGTCGTGAAGCTGAACAGCGTGTCCGTCCAGTGGTGGACGGAGAGCACCTGCTCCTCGAAGAATGCGCTCATGGGGCTGACGCTCCGGTTCAAGGCCGCGGGGCGGCGTGTCGGGTCGGCACGGCGGAATGGGTCGGCACGGCACGGCGGGACGGATGGTCTTGGGCCCGACGCGGTCGGCACGGCCGTCCACCGTGGCCGACGCCGTTCCGACGGGCCCGCGTCCGACGGGCCCGCGCAGGGCATCACATACGGCGACGGGCGGCCGGTTTCCAGACCGTGGAATTCCCGGAGGCCTCCGTGGCCCTGCGCCAGCAGGCGATGGCGAAGAACACCGCGGTTCGGGCCGTTTTTGCCGGGCGCGCGATGATGAGGCGATCATTCCCCGACCCGTTCCCCCGACGACCCGCCCATGCCCCCGCCGTCGCGGGTGGTGGAATGGCAATTCGTTCGCACACCAACGTGGTACGGTAATACCGTCATCCTGTCAAGATGAAGCTGCGACGGTTTGGCGCGGGCGGGTGCCGGGAGGCTGCGGGTGGCCGGGCGTTTTTTGCAGTGACGGCGCCCCGCTCGCGACGCGTCCTCCCCCTGCCAGGGGGGAGGACAGCCGCGCCACAGGCGCGGCAGGTGGGGGCCTGTCAATCCCAATGCGAGCCCGAGTTCGGATTGACGGGCCCCACCCTGCCGGCTTCGCCGGCTGTCCCTCCCAGCCAAGTCGGGCTTGCCCGAATTGGGTCTCTGAGCGACCGAAGCGGGCAGGCCCGCTTCGGTTGCAGGGGAGGGACGGCTCCGTCACCGTTTCCACCGCTCTCTACCTGAGCCCGTCCTCGCCCTTCATCTCCGCCGTCGTCAGGCCACCCACGCGCGGCAGCGGCCGCCCCGAGTCGGTCACCGCCACCGCCACCATGATCTCGTTCGCGCGCGGGGCGTCGGCGATCGACACCGTCATGCCGTCGAAGTGGCTGCGCACGTAAGCCGCGTCCTTGTGACCGAGGGGCACGTCGAGGTCGGCGCCGGGGCCGCCGCGCTTCTTCGACGACGGCACCAGCGCCGCGCCCTTGCCCAGCACCTTGCGGAGCGGCGCGCCGAGCTTCGGGTGGAGGATCGCGGCGGCGTGCTCGAGCTCGCCGTCCGTGCCGACCAGCGCCGCCTTGCCGTAGCTCTCGGCCGCCGGCCCGGCGATGCCGAGCGCCGCCACCGCCCGCTCGCCGAGTAGCGCGCCCAGCTCCTCGCCGATGTCGATCAGCTCGGAAAGGTCCTCGACATAGCGTCCGGCGAACGGGTTCTCGATGACGGCGACCGCCGCCGCCCGCCTGGTCGGCGGGTCGACCGCGCGGCCCATCTCGGTCCGCGTCTCCTCGACCACCGTGACGATCTTGCGGATCTTCGCCTTCATTCGAGCCGTTCCCCTTCTGAAAATCCCGCCGAAACCCGGTCCCTCGCCAGGGCGGTGACGCCGACCGGGCCACCGGAGGGCGACGGCGGCGCGATGCCGGCGTGCTCGACCAGATCGGTCAGCCGGGCGCCGACGACGCGGGTCGCCCCGGCGAGGTGCAGCGCCGCCCCGGCGATCAGCCCGCGGCGGCAAAGGTCCTCCGCCACCGCCACACCGGCCGCCAGCGCCGCGTCGATCTCGCCGGCCGTCAGCGCGCCGACGCCGCGGGTGACGCGGCGGTCGCCGAGGTCGCTGTCGGGCTGAAGGTCGCGCGCGGGCGCCCGCACGATCGCCGCGTGGCCGGGTAGGTCGACGGCATTGGCGACGATGGTCGCCGCCGCATCGGCCGCCGCCGCGGTCGCCGCCAGCACCGTCACCGCGTCGGCGATGCCGAGCGAGAACGACCGCCCCCGCCAGCCGGAGGTGGCGATGCCACCGATGCCGTCGTCGGCGGAAATCTGTGTGCGGGCAAACAGCGCCGTGGCGTCGAGGCTCGGCCGGTCCGGCCGGTCGACGAGGCCGATGGCGAACCGCTCGCCGGGCGCGAGATGCAGCGCGATGTCGCCTCCGTTGTTGGCATAGGCGCGGGAGAGGGGGGCGTGGGTGAGCGGGCCGCGCTCCCGCCCGCGCGCGCCCTCTTCCGCGGCGGCCCCGGCCAGCATGGCCGCGAGGATCTCGTCGGCCACCGCCCCGGCGACCGCGGCCATCGGGGTGATGAAGGCGGCGGTGTCAGCGGTCTCCCCTTCTCCCGCTCGCGGGAGAAGGTGGCGCGCAGCGCCGGATGAGGGCCGGGGCGCGAAGCGCGCCGGAACGCGGCGGGGTGATGCGCCAGCCTCCCCGCCCGGCTCCGCCGGCCGGGCCCTCATCCGCCCTTCGGGCACCTTCTCCCGCGAGCGGGAGAAGGGAGCCGCTTCACCGCCGAGAGAAGCCGGCACGTCCGTCGTTGCGCCGACCTTGGCCATACCCCCCGCATGCGGAACCACCGCCTCGTACATCCGTCGCGCCACCGGCCCGACGAGCGCCGTTCCCTCCGGCCGCGCCGCGGAACGCAGCGCCGGCAGCTCGGCGCACAATCCATCGAGCAGCCCGTCGAAGCGCCGCATCGCCGCCGCATAGGCCGCTTGCACCGCCGCCGGCGAGCCGAACGCCTCGATGACGAGGTCGATCGGCCCGTCCTGCAGATGCAGGCGCCGGCCGTCGGGCAGCATCGCGGCGTGGGCGCGGGTCACGGGAGGGGCAGCCGCAGCTTCCCTTCTCCCAGCCTCGCTGGGAGAAGGTGGCGCGCAGCGCCGGATGAGGGCCGGGGCGCGAAGCGCGCCGGAACGCGGCGGGGTGCTGCGCCAGCCTCCCCGCCCGGCTCCGCCGGCCGGGCCCTCATCCGCCCTTCGGGCACCTTCTCCCGCAAGCGGGAGAAGGGAAGAGCGAGCGCTTGCTCCCGCAAGCGGGAGAAGGGAAGAGCGAGCGCTTGCTCCCGCAAGCGGGAGAAGGGAAGAGCGGGCGCTCGTCCCTCTTCGCGGAAGGCCGCCCCTGCCCTCACCCCCGCATCCCCGCCGTGCGCGGGGCGAAGGGCCAGGGGTTGTCCGCCTGCACCGCCACCCGCGTCGGCGTCTCCGCCCCGGTCAGCGACGACAGCGGCCTGACGTGGTCGAGATGGCCGCCGAGCGCGGCATAGTCGGCGAGGCTGAGGGTGAACTCGACCGGTGCCACCAGCGCCGGCGTCGGCACCGAGCCGAAGGCGTTGGCGGGAAGGCGGGTGACGTCGACCATGAAGGTGATGCCGCCGCCGGGCCAGACATAGACCGGGGCGCCGCCGCAGGTGACGGTGGTCAGCGCCTCCTTCACCGAGCGCGTCAGCCGCACCGGGTTCTCCGTCACGCCGGAGCGCAACGAGCCGCCGGCACCGCCCATGAACAGCACCGTGCACAGCGCCGGCTCGCAGTTCTCGCGGATGAGGTCGACGGAGTGTGTCAGGCTCGCCGGCAGCTCGGTCTCGATGGGGCGTAGCGCCTCGTCGAGGACGTAGTAGCCGTGCTGCTCGCCGGTGGTCGACACCATCAGCATCGTCAGCCCCGGCCGCGCCTTCTTCGGGTCGAAGGGGCCGAGGATCGACAGCGGATCGGTGATGTCGGTGCCGCCCCAGCCGGTGCCGGGCTCGGCGACGCGGAAATAGCGGCCGGGCGTCGAGCGGCGGCCCTTCAGCTTGATGCCGGTGTCGACAAAGCCGAGGAGCTTGCCGGCCTGGTGCTCGGAGAGCACGCCGGTGATGTGGTCATCGACCACCACCACCTCGTCGACCCTGCCGTGCCACTGCTTGGCGAACATGCCGATCGTCGCCGAGCCACAGCCGACGCGCATGCGCTCCTCGGCGAGGCCGTTCACCACCGGCGGCCGGCCGGCCGCGACGATCACGGTGGCGCCATCGTCGACGGTGAGCTCGACCGCCTGGCCGTTCGAGAGCGCCAGCAACGTCTCGCAGGTGACGCGGCCCTCGGGCTTCGAGCCGCCGGTGAGGTGGTGGACGCCGCCGAGCGACAACATCTGCGAGCCGTATTCGGCCGTGGTGACGTGGCCGACCGGCTCGCCGCGCGCCCGCACCACCGCCTGCTCGGGGCCGAGGTGGCGGTCGGTGTCGATCTTCACCTTGACGCCGCAGTAGGAAAACACCCCCTCGGTGACGACGGTGACCATGTCGACGCCGTCGACCTGCGAGGAGACGATGAACGGCGCCGGCTTGTAGTCGGGATAGGTGGTGCCGGCGCCGATCGCCGTGACGAAGGTGTCCGGCCCGTGCAGCACGCTGCCGTCCCAGGCGCCGCGATCGAACGGCACCACGGCGCCGCCTTGCGACAGCGTGCGGTCGAGGACGACGTGGGGGTCGACGCGGACGAGGGTGCCGGCGTCGTTGGCGTAGCGGTCGCAGGCGCCGACCATGCCGGGGCGGATGAAGCACATCACCGGGCAGGCGTCGCAGCGGATCTTGTCGTCGGCGGCCGGGATCGGCGCGGCGGCGGTGGGAGGGGGAGCGGCGTCGTCGAGCATTCAGGCTCCCTCACTCACGGAAACGGCGCGGATCGCCGCGCGCACCCGGTCGGGCGTCGCCGGCACGCGGGTGAGGCGAGCGCCGGTGGCGTGGTGGATGGCGTTGAGGATCGCCGGCGCGGTCGGGATGAGCGCCTGCTCGCCGATGCCCTTGGCGCCGAACGGGCCGACCGGCGAGGCGTCCTCGATCAGGATCGAGACGACCTCCGGCATGTCGCCGACCGTCGGGATCAGGTAGTCGTGCAGGTTCTCGCCGCGGCCGGGGAAGAACTCCTCCATCAGCGCGAGCCCCAGGCCTTGCGCGACGCCGCCCTCGATCTGGCCTTCCACCAGCGTCGGGTTGATCGCCCGGCCGACATCGTGGGCGGCGGTGATCTTCAGGACCTTGACGGTGCCGAGCGCGGTGTCGACCTCCACCTCGGCAATGTGGGCGCCGCAGCCATAGACGGCATAGGGGCTGCCCTGGCCGTCGGCATCGAGCGGCGAGGTCGGCGGGTCGAAGGTCTCCTCGACGGCGAGGACATAGCCGCGGGCGTCGGGGACGAGCTTGCCGAGATCGACGGTGCGGGCGTGGTCGCCGTCGGTGACCGTGACGGTGCCGGCGCCGAACGTGAGGCGTGCGCTTTCTCCCGCGTTGGCGAGGCGCAGGATCTCCCGGCGCAGCGCCCGGCCGGCGAGCTCGGCCGCCTTGCCGGTGACGAAGGTCTGGCGCGAGGCGGAGGTCTTGCCGCAATCGGGGGTGAGGTCCGTGTCGGCGGAGACGCGATCCATGATCACGATCGGCGCGCCCAGAGCATCCGCGGCGATCTGGGTGATGACGGTGTTCGAGCCCTGGCCGATGTCGACGGCACCCTGGTGCAGCGCCAGCCGGCCGTCGGGCTTGAGGCCGAGGCGGATGGTCGACGGGTTCGGCAGCGAGGTGTTGCCGCAGCCGTACCACATGCCGGCGACGCCGACACCGCGGCGGCGCGGGCCGGTGGCTTGCGCGTTGAAATCGCTGGCGTCCTGCAGCGCCCTTGCCCAGTGCGGCTTCAGCGCCGCGAGGCACGGCACGATGCCGAGGCCCTCGCCCAGCACCTGTCCCGTCACCGTCGGCTGGTCGGGCCGCAAGGCGTTGAGAATGCGGAACTCCAGCCGGTCGAGGCCGAGCTTTTCGGCCAGCATGTCGAAGGCCTGTTCCTGCGCCACCGCCGCCTGCGGCACGCCGAAGCCGCGGAAGGCGCCGGCGGGAACGAGGTGGGTGTGGATGGCCCGCGTCAGCGCCCGGTAGTGCGGCACGAGATAGGGGCCGGAGGCGTGCACCGGCACGCGGTTCGCCACCGTCGGCCCCCACGAGGCGTAGGCGCCGGTGTTGAAATCGGCTGCGAAATCAAGCGCCTGGATTCGGCCGTCGGGAGAGGCGGCGACACGGATGTGCATTTTCGCCGGGTGGCGCTTGGTGGTCGTCGCCATCGATTCCGGCCGCGAGTAGACCATCCGCACCGGCCGGTCGAGGTGCCAGGCGGCAACCGCCACGAACGGCTGCACCGAGAGGTCGAGCTTGGAGCCGAAGCCACCGCCGACCGCGGTCGGAATGATGCGCACGGCTTCCGGTGCGATGCCGAGCACCTTCGCTACGTCGTCGCGGTCCATGTAGGGCGACTGGGTGCAGGCCTGCACCTCGATGCGGTCGCCGACGCGGCGGGCAAAGCCCGCCTCCGGCTCAATATAGGCGTGCTCGACGAAGCCGGTGTCGAAGTCACCCTCGACGGTGACGAGATCGTTGTTATCGAAGGCTTTTTCGACGTCGCCGCGAACGACGCGGCCCTTCACCAAGACGTTGCCGGCGCGGCCCGGCTGCACGGCGGCGGCACCGTCGGCGAGGGCGGCGTCCATCGTCGTCAGCGCCGCAAGCTCTTCCCATTCCACGGGAAAATCCGCGAGCGAGAGCGCCGCCACCGCGTGCGGCTCGCCGACGACCGCCGCCACCGCCTCGCCGCGGAAGCGGGTCTCGGCGACGGCAAAGACCGGTTGGTCGGCGAACGGCGGGATGACGCCGAAGCGGTTCTCGCCGGGCACATCGGCGGCGGTGAACACCCTGACAACGCTGGGGTTTTTCGCGATCCATGCGGCGACATCGCCGAGCCGGAAACGGGCACGGTGGAACGGGCTGCGCACCGCCCGCAGCGCCAGCGTTCCCGCCGGCGCGAAATCGGCCCCGAAAATGTCGGAACCTTCAACCTTTTCAACGCCATCGAGCCGCGCCAGCCGGCGGCCGACGGCACCGTCCGCCGGTGCCGCGGCGACGGCACCGTCGACGGTACCGTCATGACGGGCGTCCACGGTCCCACCGCCGACGGCGGCATCGAGTACCGCCGCGACGATCTTTCGGTAGCCCGTGCAACGACATAGCACGCCACCGATGGCATCGAAGACGGCCGCTTCCGACGGTGCGGATTCCCGCTCCAGCAGCGCGGTCGCCGCCACCAGCATCCCCGGCGTGCAGATGCCGCACTGGGCGGCACCGTGGGCGAGGAAGGCGTCCTGCAGGCGCTTGGCCGCCGGATGGCGGTCACCGAGGCCCTCGATGGTCTCGACCGCGCGACCCTCGACCTGGCCGATAGCGGTGAGGCAGCCGCACACCGGCTCGCCGTCGAGGAGGACGGTGCAGGCGCCGCAGTCGCCGGCGTCGCAGCCGACCTTGGTGCCGGTGAGGCCGAGGTCGTCGCGCAGCACCGACGTCAGACGCCGGTAGGGCGGGGCGTCGGTCGCGGTCTCGCGGCCGTTGAGGACGAAGGAGATGGCGCTGGCCGACACGTCATCGGCGGGATGGGATGCGGACGTGGCGGAAGTGGACAGGGCGGAAGCGGGCGTGACGCAGGTGGCGGCGCCCGGCTTGCCGGCTTCGATCGCTGCGGGCTTTTGAACGGTCTCGAGCATCACTCAGCCCTCCGCGCTGTCTGGTTCGGCGGTACAGGCGTCGAGGGCGCGCCGCACCAGTTCCAGCGCCGCCTCGCGCCGGTAGGCGGCGGTGGCGCGGACGTCGTCGATCGGGTCGAGACCGGCGAGGTGCTCGGGCGTCACCCGCAACGACAGCGGCGCGGTGGCGAGGTCCACGCCGACGAGGGCGTTCTCGAGACCGAGCAGCCGCTTCGCCACCGCCGAGCAGGCGCCGACGGCGACGCGGGCCTCGACCACCCTGCCCGCTTCTGCCCGCACCACCGCGGCGACCATGGCGATCGAGATGACGAGATAGCGCCGGGTGCCGAGCTTGAGGAAGGCCGAGCGGCCGGCTTCGATGGTACGCGGCACCAGGATGGCGGTGACAAGTTCGCCCGGCGCGAGCACCGTCTGGCGGTAGCCGGTGATGAAGTCGGCCAGCGCGATGCTGCGGCGGCCGGCGGGGCCGGCGATCTCGACGAAGGCGTCGAGCGCCAGAAGCGGCGGAACGCCGTCGGCGGCGGGCGAGGCGTTGACGAGATTGCCGGCGATCGTGGCGGCATTCTGGATCTGCACCGAGCCCACGTCCCGGGCGGCCGCCTTCAGCATGGCGAAGCACGGCGGCAGCGGCGCGCGGACGAGGGCGCTCCAGGTGACGCGGGCGCCGATGCGCACGAGGCCGGGCTCGAGCGTGATCGCTGACAGGCCCTCGAGGCGGGACAGATCGACGATGCGCGGCGGCGACGGCCGGTCGACGAGGGCGGGGAACACGTCGGTGCCTCCGGCGAGGATGCAGGCGGGCTGCGCCAGCATCTCGACGGCCTCCTCGACCGTGCGCGGCCTCAGATAGCTCATCGGTCCCCTCGCACCCGCGCGGGCGGGCTTCGTCCGGAAGCGTTTTCGTTTGTATGCTAACGGTCTCTCCGGTCGGGCCTGCTGTCAAGACACATTCGAAAGTGGGCGGTGGCGGAACCAAGAGCGTCACCCCGGACGCGCAGCAAAGCGGAGCGAGCCGGGGGCCAGCGGAAGACTGGTCGCGCGGAACGCGCGACGCATGAGCCGCGCCTGCGGCGCGGACTCTCTCCTGGATCCCGGATCAGGCGCTCGGCTGCGCCTCGCTGGTCCGGGATGACGACAGAGAGGTTTGCTTTTCGCGACCGGCCGGCGACAGTCTCGCCCCCCGACTCCCTCCCCTACGCTTCCCACTCCGCCAGCGTCCGCGCTGTGCCGTGCTCGAGGAGGCTCGCGAGCGCCGGCGTCACCGCGGCCTGCAGGCGCGGGTCGGTCGCGAGGTCGTCGCCGAAGATCTCGCGGACGGAGAGGAGGCCGGCCGCCAGCGCCGCGGGGTCGCGGCCGGCCTTTGCGGCAATCGTCGAGAGCTTGGGCGCGAGCGGGTCGTTGAGGTCGTGCGGCTTGCCCGCCTCGTCGGTGCCGACGACCCAGCGCATCCAGGCAGCGACGGCGAGGCCGAGGCGGTCGATCGGGGCGCCGGCGGAAAGCCGGTCGCGGACGGAGCCGAGCAGGCGCTGCGGCAGCTTCTGCGAGCCGTCCATGGCGATCTGGCGGGTGCGGTGGCGGAGCGCCGGGTTGGCGAAGCGCTTCATCGTCTCGTGGCGATAGCCGGTGAGGTCGCCGAGACCGTCGGGGCGGAGCGTCGGCTCGATCTCGTCGCGCATCATCATCGCGAGGAAGCGCACGAGGTGGAGGTCGTGCATCGCCTCGGCCACCGTTTCCCGGCCCATCTGCACGGCGAGATAGGCGAGCGTCGAGTGCGGGCCGTTGAGGAGGCGGATCTTCATCCGCTCATAGGCCGGGACCTTGTCGGAGACGGTGACGCCGGCCGCCGCGAAGTCCGGCCGCCCGGCGGGGAAGCGGTCCTCGACCACCCACTGGCTGAACGGCTCGGTGACGACGGGCCAGGCGTCTTCCAGTCCGGTGGCGGCGGCAATCGCCGCGCGGTCGGCGTCGGTGGTGGCCGGCGTGATGCGGTCGACCATCGTCGCCGGGAAGGCGACTTCGCCCTCGACGAAGCGGCCGAGGTCGGGATCACGGATCATGGCGAATCGGGCGACGATGCGGCGGACGGTGTTGCCGTTGTCGGGGAGGTTGTCGCACGGCATCACGGCGAAGGGGGCGGTGCCTGCGGCGCGGCGGCGGGCGAGCGCCTCGACGATCAGGCCCGGCACGCTCGACGGCTCTCGCGGCGCGGCGAGATCGGCGACGACGAGGGGGTGGTCCTCGGCGAGGCGGCCGGTGGCGGGGTCGTGGCAGTAGCCCTTTTCGCTGACGGTGAGGCAGACGATGCGCACGCGCGGATCGGCCATGCGGGCGAGAAGCCGCTCGCGGTCCGCCGGCACGACGAGAAGTTCGGTGACGGCGCCGATGACGCGGTGGGTGGTGCCCTCAGTGCTGGCGACGCCAAGCGTGTAGAGCCCGTCCTGCGGGGCGAGGGCATCGCGGGTGGCGGGACTGCGGAGGCTCGCCGCGACGATGCCCCAGGATGGGTCGGCGACGAGCAGGTCGTCGATCACCGGCGCCTGGTGGGCGCGGTGGAAGGCGCCGATGCCGAGATGGACAATGCCGGGCGTGACGCTCGCGCGGTCATAGGCGGGGCGCGCGACGGCGGGCGGAAGCTTGCCGAGGGTGGCGTTCGACAATCGCGGCAGGGACATGCGGGCGCGGAGCCTTCTCAGCGGAACAGCGACGGCAGCCACAGGGACAGCGCCGGAATGTACGTCACCAACATCAGCACGACGAGCGAGGCACAATAGAACGGCCAGATCGTCTTCAGCGCCTGGCCAAGCGGGATTTTCGCCACGGCGCAGCCGACGAACAGGACCGCTCCGACCGGTGGGGTGCAGAGGCCGATGCCGAGATTGAGGATGAGGATGACGCCGAAGTGGACCGGGTCCATGCCGAAGGCCATCACCACCGGCAGGAAGATCGGCGTGGTGATGATGATCAGCGGCGACATGTCCATGAAGGTGCCGAGGAACAAGAGCAGGATGTTGAGGAGCAGGAAGATGACGAGCGGCTCGTCGCTGATCGCCTTGAGGAAGCCGGTGAGGGCCGCCGGCACCTGCAGGTAGGCAAGCAGCCAGCCGAAGGCGGCGGCGCAGCCGATGACGAGGAGCACCATCGCGGTGGTACGGGCGGCCCCCAGCGTCGCCGCGACGAAGCCCGACCAGCCGAGGCCGCGATAGACGAGCAGCGTCACCAGGAGGGCGTAGACGACGGCGATGCACGAGCTCTCGGCGGCGGTGAAGACACCGGAGCGGACGCCGCCGAAGATGATGGCGATGAGCAGGATGCCGGGGATCGCCTGCAGGGCCCGCCAGCCGAGATTGGCAAAGCCCGGGAACGGCTCCGTCGGGTAGCCGCGGTGGCGGGCGACGAAGAAGGCGGCGACCGCCAGCGCCATCGCGAGCAGCAGGCCGGGGATGATGCCGGCGGTGAACAGGTCGGCGATCGAGATGCCGCCGCCGCCGGAGATCGCATAGATGATCATGTTGTGGGAGGGCGGGATCAAAAGCGCGATGATCGCCGCCGTGACGGTGACGTTGACGGCATAGTCGACGTCGTAGCCGCGCGCCTTCATCTGCGGGATCATCAGCCCGCCGATCGCCGAGGCGTCGGCGACCGCCGAGCCGGAGATGCCGCCGAACAAGGTGGAGGCGGCGATGTTGACCTGGCCGAGGCCGCCGCGGAAGTGGCCGACGAAGCCGGCGGCGAGCGCCACCAGCCGGGCGGCGATGCCGCCGCGCACCATCAGGTCGCCGGCATAGATGAAGAACGGGATCGCCATCAGCGAGAACGAGCTGACACCGGAGTTCATCCGCTGGAAGACGATCAGCGGCGGCAGGCCCATGTAGACGACGGTGGCGAGCGCGGCGATGCCGAGGCAGAAGGCGATCGGCGTGCCGATCAAAAGCAGCCCGACGAAGGTGCCGAACAGGATCAGGAGTTCCACGAGACGTCCTCCCGGCCCGGGCCGATGAAGAAGCGGCGCACCAGCCGCTCGAGCGAGAACAGGAAGATCAGCGCGCCACCGCCGACGATCGGCATGTAGTCGACGCCGCCGGGCAGCCCGAGGGTCGGCAGCGTCGCCGTCCAGGTGCCGATGGTCAGCGTCATGCCGTACCAGGCCATCGCCGCGCCGAAGCCGCCGGTGACGACGTCGCTGACGCAGCGCATGGCGAAGGAGACGCGCGGCGGCGAGATCGCCAACAGCACCTCGAAGCCGAGGTGGTAGTTCTCGCGCACGCCGACGGCGGCGCCGAGGAAGATGAACCAGCCCATCAGCACGATCGCCAGCGGTTCGGTCCAGGCCGGCGAGGCGTTCAGTACATAGCGGCCCCACACCTGCCAGGCGACGAAGGCGGTCATCAGCACGAGGCCGAGGGCGGCGATCCACAGAGCGAGGGTGGAGAGCACGCCGAGGACGCGGGAGATCAGCACCAGCGCCGGCGGGAGGTGGTGGTCACTGATGCCGTCGGAGTGGGCGGTGCGCATGGGGTGGGCCTTGTGGGGGGGGCGGCGGGCGCGGCGAGTGGAGCGCGTCCTCCCCCTGCCAGAGAAGGACCTGCGACGGGCGCGGCAGAGTGGGACGCGTCCTCCCCCTGCCAGGGGGGAGGACAGCCTTCGCGAAGCGAAGGCAGGTGGGGGCCTGTCAATCAGGAGAACGACGTCGGCCGTCTCACGCCGGATTGACGGGCCCCACCCTGACCGCTTCGCGGTCTGTCCCTCCCCCTGGCAGGGGAGGGACACGCCTCAGCGGCCTTGGCGCGCGTCAGCGCGCGCTTCTCACTCGCCCGCCTGGATCCGCGCCACGAGGTCCTTCAGCTTCGGGTCGGTGACGAAGGAGGCGTAGAAGGGCTGCATCGCGGCGATGAACTCCTCCTTGTTGACCTCGTTGATCTTCGAGCCGGCGGCCTCGACCTTCTTGCGCGATTCCGCCTCGCGGGCGTCCCAGAGCTCGCGCATCTTGGCGACCGAGTCCTTTGCCGCCTGCTTCACCAGCGCCTGGTCCTCGGGGGTGAGCTTGTCCCAGGCGATCTTCGACATCACCAGGGCCTCCGGCGCCATCGAGTGCTGCGACAGGCTGTAGTACGGTGCCACCTCGTAGTGCTTGGTCGACTCGTAGCTCGGCCAGTTGTTCTCGGCGCCGTCGATGACGCCGGTCTGCAGGCCGGAATAGACCTCGCCGAAGGCCATCGGCGTGGCGTTGGCGCCGAGGCCGTTGACCATGCCGACGAACATGTCGGACTGCTGCACGCGGATCTTCATGCCCTTCATGTCTTCGACCGTGACGATCGGCTTCTTCGAATTGTAGAAGGAGCGCGCGCCGGAATCGTAGAAGGCCAGCCCGATCAGGCCGTGCGGCTCGAAGGCGGCGAGGATCTCCTCGCCGATCGGGCCGTCCATCGTCTCGCGCATGTGCTCGGTCGACTTGAAGATGAAGGGCAGCGCCGGGACGCTCGTCTCGGGGATGAGGTTGTTGAGCGGCGCCAAGTTGATGCGGTTCATGTCGATGACGCCGAACCGCGTCTGCTCGATGGTGTCCTTCTCCTGGCCGAGCTGGGCGGCGTTGAGGACGTCGATCGACAGGCGGCCGCCGGAGCGCTCCTTCAGGAGCTCGCCCATGTATTCGACCGCCACCACCGTCGGGTAGCCGTCCGGGTGGATGTCGGCGGACTTGAAGACGATGGTGTCGGCAGCGAAGGCGGTGGTGGACATCAGCGCGCCGGCGAGCGCGAGCGGCAGCGTGAAGCTCTTGAAGGCGTTCATTGTTGGTCCTCCCTGGTGGTCGTCGTGGTGCCTGCGCCGCGCGCCCTCCCCGGCGCGCGGCATCACAGGCGGTAGGCCTCCTTGGCGAGACGGAAAGCGAGGTCGTGGGCCACCTCGTGCGCCTCGTCCTCGTCGAGGCGGTGGGTGACGACGAGGTTCGCGAGATAGCCGCAGTCGACCCGGCGCGAGACGTCGTGGCGGGCCGGGATCGAGGGGAAGGCGCGGGTGTCGTCGTTGAAGCCGACGGTGTTGTAGAAGCCGGCCGTCTCGGTCACGAGCTCGCGGTAGCGGCGCATGCCCTCGGGGCTGTCGAAGAACCACCAGGCCGGCCCGAGCTTCAGGCACGGATAGTGGCCGGCAAGCGGGGCGAGCTCGCGCGAATAGGCGGTCTCGTCCAGCGTGAAGAGGATCACCGACAGGTCGCGCTCCGCCCCGAAGGCGTCGAGCAACGGCTTCAGCGCCGCGACGTAGCCTGTCGGCATCGGGATATCGGCGCCCTTGTCGCGGCCGAAGCGGGAAAACACCGCGGCGTCGTGGTTGCGGAACGAGCCGGGGTGGATCTGCATGACGAGGCCGTCGTCGAGGCTCATGCGCGCCATCTCGGTGAGCATCTGGGCGCGGAAGAGCTCGGCGTCACCGGGCTCGGCCCGGCCGGAGACAACACGGTCGAACAGGCGCCCGGCATCGGCGGGCCCGAGGTTCGCGGTGGCGGCGGTCGGGTGGCCGTGGTCGGTGGCGGTGGCGCCGAAGGACTTGAAGACGGCACGACGGGCGCGGTGGGCGGCGAGATAGCCGCGCCAGGAACGGGTGTCCTCGCCGGTCATCTCCCCGAGGCGATCGAGATTTTCTGAGAAGCCCTCGAAATCCGGGTCGACGACGGGGTCCGGGCGGTAGGCGGTGATGACGCGGCCGGTCCAGCCGGAGGCGCGGATCATCGCGTGCCATTTGAGGTCGTCGAGCGGGCTCTCGGTGGTGGCGATCACCTCGATGTTGAAGCGCTCGTAGAGGGCACGCGGCCGGAACTCGTCGCGGGCGAGACAGGCGGCGATGACGTCATAGGTCTCGTCGGCGGTGTCGGCGGAGAGGCGGACGTCGATGCCGAACAGATCCTGGAAGGTCTGGTCCAGCCAGAGACGGGTCGGCGTGCCACGGAACAGGTGCCAGTTTTCGGCGAAACGGCGCCAGATGGCGCGCGGATCGGTCTCGACCGGGCCGCCGTCGCGGCGGGGGACGCCGAGGTCTTCGAGCGGCACGCCCTGGCTGTGCAGCATGCGGAAGACGTAGTGATCGGGCACGACGAGAAGCTGTGCCGGATCGGGGAAATGCTCGTTTTCCGCGAACCAGCGCGGGTCGGTGTGGCCGTGTGGGCTGATGATCGGCAGCCGGCGGACGGCGTCGTAGAGGCGGCGGGCGATCGCGCGGGTCGTCGGATCGGCGGGCAGGAGGCGGTCGTCGGAGATCAGCACGGCAGGGCCTCCCGGGAGGCTTCGGCCTCATCGGCGGGGTTGGTGAGCACGCGGCGGACGGTCGCGAGGTGGGCGTGCATGGCCGCGCGGGCCGCAGCCGGGTCGCGCACCGCGATGGCGGCGAGGATCGCCTCGTGCTCGTGGGAGGTCTCCGCGCGCGTGACGCCGAACAGACCGGTGGTGGTGCCCATGCGCAGGAACAAGGGCGAGAACATCTCCCGCCAGAGCTGGTCGACGATGCGCGCCAACACCTCGTTGCCCGTCGCCTCGGCGATGCGGACGTGGAAGCCGCGGTCGGCGTCGCTGTGCGCCTCAATACCGGGACGGGCGCGCATGTCGGCAATGGCGGCGGCCAGCGCCGCGAGGTCGTCGTCCGAGCGGGCGAGGGCCGCGCGCGCGGCGGTCTCGCCCTCGATCGCCTCGCGCGCCTCGACCAGGGCGAGCGGCCCGCTGCCGGCATTGGCGAGGGCGCGGGCGAAGCCGCCGGTGAGGAAGTCCGGCGGCGGTGCCTGCACGACATAGGCCCCGGAGCCCATGCGCACCTCGACGACGCCAGCGAGTTCCAGCGCGATCATCGCCTCGCGCACGACGGGGCGAGAGACGCCGAGCGATTGGGCGAGCTCGCGCTCGGCCGGCAGGCGCCCGCCGACCGGCAGCTCTCCCGCCGTGACGAGGCGGGCGAGTTGTTCCGCCACCTGCTGGTAGAGGCGTAAGGGTGCGACAGGCTTGAGCGGCACGGCGAGCCCCCTCCAAGGCTTGCCGAGTATGGGTGAAGTGGCTAGATGGTCAAGTGGCCAGACCAATTCAGGTCTGTTCGCCGATGGTGTACAGGGGAGTGCCGGATGCCGCAGAGGCGGGGGGACGCCGCGGGAAGTGGTCGGGCGGCGGCGGGGGCCGCCAAGCGTCGACCGTCGCTGTTGTGCCTGGGCGAGGCGATGGTCGAGTTCAACCGGCCCACCGGCGCGCCCGAGTGGCGCCAGGGCTTCGGTGGCGACACCTCCAACACGGCGATCGCGGCGGCCCGCCTCGGCGTCTCGGCCGGCTATGTCAGCCGCGTCGGTCGCGACCTGTTCGGCCGCATGCTGCTCGATCTGTGGCAGGCGGAGGGCGTCGAGACGGCGACCGTGCAGGTCGATGCCGGCGCGCCCACCGGTCTTTACTTCGTCACCCACGGCGACGACGGTCACAGCTTCGAATATCGCCGTGCCGGCTCGGCGGCGAGCCGGATGACCGCCGAGCGCCTGCCGATCCCGGCACTGCAGGCGGCCAAGGTGCTGCACCTGTCGGCGATCAGCCAGGCGATCTCGGAGACCGCCTGCGAGGCGAGCTTCGCCGCCATCGAGACGGCGCGGGCGGCGGGCGCCACCATCTCCTACGACACCAACCTGCGCCTGAAGCTGTGGACGATCGAGCGCGCCGCGTCCGTCATCGATGCCACCTTGCGGCTCGCCGACATCGTGCTGCCCGGGCTCGACGATGCCCGCACGCTGCTCAAGATCGACGACCCCGACGCGATCTGCGACCGCCTCCTGAGACGCGGCGCCAAGGTCGTCGCCCTGACGATGGGGGCCGACGGCGTGCTCGTCGCCACGCCGGAAGCGCGGGCGCGGTTCTTGCCGCACCGGGTCGTGGCCGTCGAAGCCACCGGCGCGGGCGACGCCTTCGACGGCGCGTTCCTGGCGGAGTGGCTGGCGACCGGCAACCCGTTCGCCAGCGCCCGCTTCGCCAACGCCGCCGCCGCCCTGTCGGTGCAGGGCTGGGGCGCAGTGGCGCCGCTGCCGCGCCGCGACGCCGTCGAGGCGCTGCTGCAGACCACCGAAGGGGGTTGAAGGCGCAAAGGGCACGTCGGCAGGCCTCGACAATTCATATGATGACTTGTATGTCATAGTATGAATTTTTCGGGCGGTCATCCCCTTTTTACGGATGCCGCCGAGCGAGGAGAGCGACGCGCATGCGGATCGAGAAGCGGTGGGCACCGACCCCCGACGAGGCGAAGGGCTTCGACACCGAGGCGCTGCGAAAAGCCTTCCTGGTCGAGAACCTGTTCCGGGCGGGCGAAATCGCCATCGTTGCCACCCACCTCGACCGGCTGATCGTCGGCGGCGCCGTACCGGACGGCACGCCGCTGACGCTGTCGGCCGCCGCTCCCACCGGCACGCCCGGCTTCCTCGATCGCCGCGAGATGGCGGTGGTCAACATCGGCGCCGGCGGCGGCGTCACCGTCGGCGGCACGCGCTACCCCCTCGCCCACCGCGACGTCATCTACATCGGCATGGGCGCGGGTCCGGTGACCTTCGACAGCGACGAGGCCGCCGCACCGGGACGGTTCTATTTCGTCAGTGCGCCGGCGCACGCGGCACACCCGACGGTGGCGATCCCGCAGGGTCACGCCAAGCGCGTCGACCTCGGCACGCCGGAGACGTCGAACCAGCGCTCGATCTTCCAGTTCGTCCACCCGGCGGTGTGCAAGTCGTGCCAGCTCGTCTTCGGCTACACCGCGCTCGCCACAGGCTCGGTGTGGAACACCATGCCGGCGCGCGTCCACGACCGCCGCTCGGAAGCCTATCTCTATTTCGCGCTGCCGGAGGCGGCGCGCGTCTTCCACTTCATGGGCGAGCCCGACGAGACGCGCCATCTCGTGCTGAAGAACGAGGAAGGGGCACTATCGCCGGGCTGGTCGATCCATTGCGGCGCCGGCACAGCCAACTACACCTTCGTGTGGGCGATGGCCGGCGACAATGTCGACTATACGGACGTGGACCCGGTGGCGATGGAGAGCCTGCGTTGATCACCAGCCTGTTCTCGCTCGCCGGCCGGCGGGCACTCGTCACCGGCGCCAACACCGGCATCGGCCGCGGCATCGCCGAGGCGCTCGCCGCCGCCGGCGCCACCGTGGTGCTCGCCGGGCGCTCGCCGATGGACGAGACTATGGCTGCGATCACCGCCGCCGGCGGACAGGCCGCGCCGCTCAGCCTCGAGCTCGGCGAGGTCACCTCCCCCGACGGCGCCGGGGCGGCGTTCGACGCGGCGGTGGGTCTCGTCGGGCCGATCGACATCCTCGTCAACAATGCCGGCATCATCCGCCGCGCCGACGCCGTCGACGTGACGGAGGCGGACTGGGACGCGGTGATGGATTCGAACCTGAAGTCGGCATTCTTCCTCGCCCAGGCGTTCGGGCGGCGGGTGCTCGCGGAGCCGGGGCGCACCGGCAAGGTGATCAACGTCGCCTCGCTGCTCGCCTTCCAGGGCGGCATCCGCATCGCCGCCTATACCTCGTCGAAGAGCGGGCTCGCCGGGCTGACGCGGCTGCTCGCCTGCGAGTGGGCGGGCCGCGGCATCAACGTCAACGCCATCGCGCCCGGCTATGCCGAGACCAACAACACCGAGGCGCTGCGGGCCGACACGGAGCGCTCGACCGAGATCCTGAAGCGCATCCCGGCCGGGCGCTGGGCGAAGCCCGCCGACTTCGGCGGCGCCGCCGTGTTCCTGGCGAGCGAGGCGTCCGACTATGTGCATGGTGCCGTGCTGCCGGTCGACGGCGGCTGGCTGGCGCGGTGAGGGAGGCAACGATGACCGACAGCACGGCCTCGGGCCCCTTCGTCGACGCCGCGGGGGCCGCCTGGACGGACCTCGGCGGCGGCATCCGCCGGCAGTTGCTCACCCACGACGACCGGATGATGATGGTGCGCGTCGCCTTCGAGGCCGGCGCCGTCGGCGCGCTGCACAGCCATCCGCATATCCAGTGCAGCCTCGTCGAATCGGGCACATTCGACGTCACCATCGCGGGCGTGACGACCAGGCTTGCCGCCGGCTCGTCCTTCCTGGTGCCGGGCGATGCGGTGCACGGCTGCGTGGCGGTGGAGGCGGGCGCCCTCGTCGACGTGTTCACGCCGCCGCGGGCGGACTTCCTCGAAGGCTGACGGGAGAGGCATGACACGCCGGCCGAAGCTCGCGGACAAGGTGATCGAGGCGCTGCGCCAGCGCATCGACGAGGGAGAGCTCTGCCCGGGCGACCGGCTGCCGACCGAGCCGGCGCTGGTCGAGAGCTTCGGCGTCAGCCGCACCGTGGTGCGCGAGGCGATCGCCGCGCTCGCCGCCGACGGCCGGGTGGAGGCGCGCCAGGGCTCGGGCGTGTTCGTGCTCGCTCCCGCCGAGGACCGGCTGACGATCCTGGTGCCGGAGGCGCACGACCGGCTGACGACGGTCCTGAACGTGCTGGAGCTGCGCACGGCGATCGAGGTCGAGGCGGCAGCACTCGCCGCCCGCCGTCGCTCGGGCGCGCAGGAGGCGGCGATCCGCGAGGCCTTCGCCGCCTTCGAGGCGACGATGCGGGCGGGTGGCGGCACCGCGCCGGCCGACTTCGCCTTCCACCTGACGATCGCCGCGGCGACCAACAACCCGTTGTTCCCGCAATCGCTGGAGACGCTCGGCCACCGCACCATCCCGCGCGACTTCCTCGCCGCCATCGCCGGCGACGCCATCCACGGCCCCGTCTATCTGGCGCGCATCCACGAAGAGCACGGGGCGATCCTGGCGGCGATCGCGGCCGGCGACAGCGAGGCGGCGGCGACGGCGATGCGGATGCACCTGTCGCGCAGCCGCGACCGCTACCAGACGCTGCTGCAGTCGCATCTGGCGCGCAGCGGCGGCAGGGGCGTGCAGGCGGGCACGCAGGGCCGCGGACAGCGGTTTCCACGAGCGAATTGACACAGGAAGCGCCGGACCGCAAAATTTGGTTGCGACCTTTCTACCGGCGTGCCGTGCCGACCCGCGCGCTGCAGCGCCAAGGTCCAGGCGAACCGCAGAATTCGCAGTTCGGCCGGACGCCCGTATCGCTTCCTCCGGCTCCCCATTTGACGCGCCGAGCAGGAGTTCGAAATGGCGACTGGTACCGTGAAGTGGTTCAACGTCCAGAAGGGCTACGGCTTCATTCAGCCGAGCGACGGCTCGCGCGACGTGTTCGTGCACATCACCGCCCTGCAGAAGGCCGGGATGACGAACCTCGTCGAGGGCCAGCAGATCACCTACGATCTGCTGACCGAGCGCGGCAAGACTTCGGCCGGCAATCTCAAGGTCTGAGCAGTCCTCTTCCCTTCTGCCGCGAGAGCGGGAGACGGGGTCCGAAGGGCGGTTGATGGCCGCGCCGCGAGAGCGGCGTTGGCTTCGACGCAACTGTGCTTCGACGCGGCGGTGAAGATGGTTCCGCCCGACTTCGTCGGGCGGCCCTCATCCGGCGCTGCGCGCCCCCTTCTCCCCGCCTTCGGCCGGGAGAAGGGGAAGGCTGCTCACATCACTGGGCGGGAGAAGGGCGCGGCCGCTCATGCCAGTCGCCGCTCATGCCACTCGCCGCTCACATCACTCCGCCGCTCACATCCACTCCGCCGTGCCGGCGCGGTAGACGACGAAGCGGTCCTGCGGGACGTCGAGATTGGGGACCTCTTCGTTCGGGCGGGCGAGCAGGAGGCCTTCCAGCACGCGCTGCACGCCGCCATGCGAGACGATAACCGCCGGCTGCTCGACATGCCGCAGCCAGACGGCGATGCGCGCCGACAGCATCGCGTAGCTTTCGCCGCCGGGCGGCACGAAGCCCCATTTGTCGGCCCGCCGCGCCGCCACGCCGGCGGGATCGCGCAGCTTCAGCTCGGGGATGGTGAACCCCTCCCAGGTGCCGAAGGTGACCTCCTTCAGCGCCGGCTCGAGCCGATAGTCCGTCGGCGGCAGGCCGGCGGCATCGCGGACGATCTCCATCGTCTCGCGGGCGCGCCCGAGGGGCGAGGCGACCCAGTCGAGGGTGAGGGCGTCGACACCCGCGGCCTCGAGGTGATCGGCGAGCGTCCGGCCGTTGCGCGCCGCCTGGGCGCGGCCGTGCGGGTTGAGCGGGATGTCCTGCTGGCCCTGCAGACGGCTCTCGACATTCCAGTCGGTCTGGCCGTGGCGGATGTGGATGAGCGTCGGCAAAGTCCGCATCGTCGGCGCTCCCGATCTTGCCGTCTGGCCTATGGGCTGCGGGCGGGAGCCCGGCTCAGTCCTTCACGACCGAGATGTCGGGCGCGTCGACGGCCTTCATGCCGACGACGTGGTAGCCCGAATCGACGTGGTGGATCTCGCCGGTGACCGCGCGCGACAGCGGCGACAGGAGATAGAGCGCAGCGTCGCCGACCTCGTCGATCGAGACGGTGCGCTTCAGCGGCGCGTTGTATTCGTTCCACTTCAGAATGTAGCGGAAATCGCCGATGCCGGAGGCGGCGAGCGTCTTGATCGGGCCGGCCGACAGCGCGTTGACGCGGATACCCTTCGGGCCGAGATCGACGGCGAGATAGCGCACGCTCGCCTCGAGCGCCGCCTTGGCGACGCCCATGACGTTGTAGTGCGGCATCACCTTCTCGGCGCCGTAGTAGGTGAGTGTCAGCAGCGCGCCCCCGTTCGGCATCAGCTTCTCCGCGCGCTGCGCGATCGCGGTGAAGGAATAACAGGAGATCTGCAGCGTTTTCGTGAAGTTGTCGGGCGAGGTGTCGACATAGCGGCCGTCGAGCTCGTCCTTGTCGGAGAAGGCGACGGCGTGCACGACGAAATCGATGGTGCCCCAGTCGGCGGCCAGCGTGTCGAACACCGTGTCGATGGTCGCCGGCTCGGTGACGTCGCAGTGGCCGACGACGCGGGCGCCGAGCTCGGCGGCCAGGGGTTCGACGCGCTTCCTGAGCGCGTCGCCCTGGTAGGTGAAGGCGATCTCGGCACCATGGGCGGCGAGCGCCTTGGCGATACCCCAAGCGATGGAGCGGTTGTTGGCGACGCCGACGACGAGGCCCCGCTTACCGCTCATCAGACCTGGATTATCCGCCATGACCAACGTCTCCGGGGTGCCTGCGGCCGGTTGGCCGGGGCGCCCCCCCTATGGCACGACCCGACGGGCCGCTTCAAGGCTGCGCGGCGTGCGCCGTGCAGGAGGCGCGGGCTTTGGCCTCTTTCCCGGGCTACTCCGGCTTGCCCGGCTTGCCCGGCTTGCCCGGCTTCTCCGGCTTCTCCGGCTTGCCCGGCTTCTCCGGCTTGGCCATCACCTTCTCGATCCATGTCGCGTAGCGGGAGACACGGGTGTAGACGCCGTATTTGTTGGGGTCGGCGCAGCCCTCGCCCCAGGAAACGACGCCGGCGAGCGCGAAGCGCTTCTTGCCGTTCGACACCACCATCGGACCGCCGCTGTCGCCCTGGCACGAGTCCTTGCCGCCGGCGGCGAGGCCCGCGCACAGCATCTTCGGCTTGATCGCGCCGTCGTAGGCGTCCTTGCCGTTGCAGACGCGGTTGGTGATGATCGGCACCTGCACTTTGCGCAGGTCGGTCGGGGCCTGTTCACCCTCGATCTCCGTGTCGCCCCAACCAGAGACGGTGGCGAGCTTGCCGGCAGCCGTGAGCTCGACCTCCTGCGCGCGCGTCACGAGCGGCACCACCTTGACGCCGTCCTTGAGCGGCTCGGCGAGACGCAAGAGCGCGATGTCGTCCTCTTCGCTCCCCTTCTTCTTGCCCCAGCGGGGGTGGATGATGATGGCATCGACAGCGACGCGGGTGCCGCCCTTCTTCAGGCTGTTGGTGCCGCCGAGCACATCGACGCTGCTGGCGGGTACGGCCTTCTTGCCATCGTATACGCAGTGGGCCGCCGTCAGCACCCAGTTCGGGGCGATGAGGGAGCCGCCACACGTCTGGGCCTTGGCGTTGTCTTCGATTTCCGCATCGAGAAGCGCTACCTGCCAGGGGAACTCGCCCGGCGCCGCCTTCTCGCCACCGACGATCTTCGGCTCGGACGGGCCGCCGGCGTGCGCCGAGAGCGTCGGCACCATCAGCATGGCCGGCAGCAGCAGCGCCGCCGACATCATCGAAAGCGGCCGCCGCGCGGCTTTGAAATCTTGCATGTATCAATCTCCCGTCCGGGACCGTGGTCCCGGCACTGTACGCAGCCGCGCCTGCACCGGCCGGCAGGCAGCGATTTCGCGGGAAACTCTGGTTTTTTTCAGCAGGAAATCAGGCTTCTTCGGCTCATTCTGCCGGCGCGGGTTCGTCGGCGCCGAGGGCGAGCGTCCCGACCCGGCGCATCGTCACGGGTGAGCGGCGTACGCTGTGTCGGAGGCGCCCGCCGCCGCGGCCCGGCGCGGGGCGGCCAAGACTTTCTCGATCCATGTCGCGAAGCGGGCGACGCGGGTGTAGACGCCGTACTTGTTGGGGGCGGCGCAGCGCGCGCCCCACGAGGTGATGCCGGCGAGCGCGACGCCGCCGTTGCCGTCGGCCACCACCAGCGGGCCGCCGCTGTCGCCCTGGCAGGAGTCCTTGCCGCCGGCGGCGAAGCCGGCACACAGCATCTTCGCCTTCACCTGGCCGCCATAGGAGCGCGGGCCGTTGCAGACGCGGTTGGTGACGATCGGCAGGCCGACCTTGCGCAGGTCGACGGGGTAGCGGTCGCCGGCGACGAGCGTGTCGCCCCAGCCGATGGCGGTGGCGAGCGTGCCGGCGGCGGTGAGCGCCGTCTCCTGTGCGCGGGTGACGATCGGCAGCACTTCGCTGTCGACCGGCTCGACGAGACGCAAGAGCGCGATGTCGTTCTCGCTGGTGCGCTCGTTGTAGCGGGGGTGGACGACGATGGTGTCGATCCCGACCCGTGTGCCGCCGCTCCCCAGGCTGGTGGTGCCGACGAGGATGTCGACGCGGCTCGGCAGTTCCACCCGGCGATCGAAGACGCAGTGCGCCGCCGTCACCACCCAGCGCGCGCCGATCAGCGCACCGCCGCAGTACTGGGCCTGGAAGTTGTTGGCGACGGCGCTGTCGAGAAGCGCCACCTGCCACGGGAACTCGCCAGGCGTCGCCGGCTCGCCACCGACGATCTGCGGCGCCGCCGCGTCGCCGGCGCGGGCCGGAACGACCGGCAGGAAGAACGTCGCCACGAGCGGCGCCGCGAGCAGCGCCGCACCGATGCTGGCCACCGCCCGATGGATGGCTGAAGTGTTCTGCATGGGACCCCTCCCCGCCGGGCCCGGCCCGGATGTGTTTGCACCGGCCCCCTGCATCGGCTGGGCGGAGTGCGGCGTCAACGAACTATGGCGTGTTCAGCACGCCCCTGCTTCAGCGCGCCTCGGACGGGTCCTCGTCGTCGAAGGCGAGTGCTTCGTCGTCGAAGATCGGGCCGGCAGCGGCGGCCGCGGCGGCGATGGCGGCGGCTGGCACGACACCGGGCTGCATCGGTGGCGCCGCCATCGCGCCCCCCGGCGGCGGCTCGCCGGGACGGAGCGCTTCGGGATTGCCGATGAACACCGTGACGTTGCGGTGGGCGAAGTTGATGCCCTCGCGCTCGAAGGCCTCGCGGATCTTGGCGTAGACGACGCGCTTGACGACGAACTGGTCGTCCGGCCGCGTCTTGAACTTCAGACGGATGACCATGGCGGAGTCCTCCATCTGGTAGACGCCCTGCGACTTCAAAGGCTCGAGGAACATGTGGCCGATGTCCTCGTCGGCGAGGAGCTCCTTCGACAGCGCCTTGACGACCCGGCTGAGCTTGCTCACCGCCGTGTCGTAGGTGACGCGCACCGGCAGCTTCACGATCACCCAATCGCGCGAATAGTTGGTGAGGCGCTGGATCTCGCCGAACGGCACGGTGTTGAGCGGGCCGTTCTGATGGCGCAGCTGGAAGGAGCGGATGGAGATCTTCTCGACCGTCCCCTTGGCGGCGCCGATGTCGATGTACTCGCCGAGGCGGAAGGCGTCGTCGATCAGGTAGAACATGCCGGAGAACATGTCCTTGATCAGGCTCTGGGCGCCGAAGCCGATGGCGAGGCCGACGACGCCGGCACCGGCGAACAGCGGCGTGATCGGCACGCCGAGCTGCGACAGCGCCATCATCACGGCAAGGCCGAGGATGGCGAACAACAGGAAATTGCGAACGATCGACAACAGCGTGCCGAGGCGCGTGTTGGCGCCGACGACGGAGGCCGAGGCGCCCCGCGTCTCCTCCTCCTGCGCCGCCAGCCATTCCACCGCGATCTCGCGGTCGAGCCAGAGCCGCACCGCCCGGTAGGCGAGCATGGCGACGACGACGATCAGGACGAAGCCGGTGGCGTGGCCGACGATCCCCTGGGCGTCGAAGACGTCGACGCCCCACGTCCACAGAATGGCGACGATGGCGCCGACGAAGGTGGCGATGAGGGCCGCATGCTCGGCGAGACCGTGCAGGATGTTCGCCCGCTCATAGGCGACCTCGCTGCCGACCGTCTGTGCGACCGCCTCCTCGGCTGCGGGGTCGAGCCGGGGCGGCGGCCCGTTCGCGGTTCGCGGCGGCGGAACCGCCACGGAGGTCGGCACCTTCAGGCTGCGATCAATGACGAGCAAAAGCACGGCATGGACGAGCATCGCCACCGCGACGACGGCGAACGGGCCGAACACCGGCAGCACCGGCCGTTCGAGATCGAGCAGGAGGCGCAGCACGGCGACGGTGGAGGCGGCGACGATGCCGACGATGACGACGACGTGCCACCAGCGCGCGATCAGGCGCCGTGCCGGGATCTCATAGCTCTCGATCGCGCCGCTGAGGGCGGCGATGTCGAGATGGCGCTTCAAGGTGATCACCGCCGCCGACAGCATCATGGCGACGACGGCGATGCCGACGAGGCCGGTGAGCCGGTAGACGGAGCGGGGGAACTCCATCGTCACCATCCACCAGACGGCCGCCACGAACACCGCGGCGACGGCGGCCGTCACCTCGAGCAGCAGCGCCATCCGCCCGGCGGCGCGGTCGCTGAGCGGCAAAAGCCGGAACTCGGCCGCGCCGGGGGCGAGCGCGATCGAGACGAGCAGGCGCACGAACAGCACCGCCGCCACCGGCAGGAGAAACACCTGCAGCACACGGCGCGCCTGATGGACATCCTCGCTCAGCGCCACCACCACCGCGCCGCCGGCGGCGAGGAAGAGCGCCATGCCGAGCGCCATGCCGAGCGCGCGCAGCAGGAGATAGGAGAGCCGGTCGGCCCGGTCGTTCGGACGGGAGATCGGCAGACTGCCGAGCTTGGCGCTGCCGATCCGGTACCAGGCGAGCATGGCGGCGAAGCCGACGGCGATGGCGAGGACGGCGGTCAACAGGGAATGACGAATGTGCTCGAAGAAGCCCGCCGCGCGGGCCATGCGGATGGTGTCGGGCAGGGCGGCGATGTGGCGGGGCACGTTGTCGACGATGTTGAGGATCGCCTGGCGCACATGCATCATCGAGCGCACGAAGGTCTGCGGCGGCTCGGCCTCCGTCGCGGCGGCCGGCGCTGGCGGGGCGACGACGACGACGGTCGCGCCCTGCTTCTTGGCGGCCTCGATGAGATCGGCCAGCGCCTTCGCGGCGGCGTCGTTGGGGGTGCTGGTGGCGGCTCCCGCCGGGGTGGCCGGCGTGGCCGTCTCGGCGGCGGCGGGCTGCACGAGCCCCGGGTGAGCGAGCGCCGTCAGCACGAGCAGCAGCGCCAGCACGAGGGCCGCCAGTGGCGAGGCCGCGCCCCGATGGGCCGCGACGGCGCAACTCTTCCACCGCGTTCTCAACTCGACCGCCCCCGTCACGCCCGTCACCATCGCCAGCCGTCCTCCGCGCGGCGATGCTGATCCGGCCACCGCGCCGGCGCAAGCGCGATACCGTATCGCCGCGACGCGGCATCTTCGGCGCATCGATCGTGCAGCCGGGCTGTTGACGGGGCATCGCCCCTCGCCTATCCCGGCGCGTGGCCCGCCCGCCACGCGCTCGTCCGCGCCGCCTCTGCGGCCCGCCGGAGTCCGGAATGCTCCCGAACGCCATTGCGATCACCCCCGCGCTCGTCGCCGAGCACGGGCTGAAGCCCGCCGAGTATCAGCGCATCCTCGACCTCATCGGCCGCGAGCCGACGCTCACCGAGCTCGGCATCTTCTCGGCGATGTGGAACGAGCACTGCTCCTACAAATCCTCGAAGCGCTGGCTCAGGACGCTGCCGACGACGGGGCCGCGCGTCGTCCACGGCCCGGGCGAGAACGCCGGCGTCGTCGACATCGGCGACGGTCTGGTCGTCGTCTTCAAGATGGAGAGCCACAACCATCCCTCCTATATCGAGCCCTACCAGGGCGCGACGACGGGGGTGGGCGGCATCCTGCGCGACGTCTTCACGATGGGCGCCCGGCCGATCGCGGCCTTGAACGCGCTCCGCTTCGGCGCACCCGATCATCCGCGCACCCGCCACCTGGTCGCCGGCGTGGTCGCCGGCATCGGCGGCTACGGCAATTCGTTCGGCGTGCCGACGGTCGGCGGCGAGGTCAACTTCGACCGCCGCTACAACGGCAACTGCCTCGTCAACGCGATGGCGGTCGGCCTCGCCCGCGCCGACGGCATCTTCCTGTCGGCGGCCTCGGGCGTCGGCATGCCGATCGTCTATCTCGGCTCGAAAACCGGCCGCGACGGCATCCACGGCGCGACGATGGCCTCGGCCGAGTTCGACGAGGGCTCGGAGGAGAAGCGGCCGACCGTGCAGGTCGGCGATCCGTTCTCCGAGAAGCTGCTGCTGGAGGCCTGCCTCGAGCTCATGGCCTCCGGCGCCGTCATCGCCATCCAGGACATGGGGGCCGCCGGCCTCACCTGCTCGGCGGTGGAGATGGGCGCCAAGGGCGACCTCGGCGTCGAGCTCGACCTCGACAAGGTGCCGTGCCGCGAGGCGCGCATGACGGCCTACGAGATGATGCTCTCGGAGAGCCAGGAGCGCATGCTGATGGTGCTCCGGCCCGAGATGGAGGCCGAGGCGCAGGCGATCTTCCGCAAATGGGGGCTCGACTTCGCCGTCGTCGGCCACACCACCGACACGCTGCGCTTCGTCGTCCGCCACCAGGGCGAGACGATGGCCGACCTACCGATCAAGGACCTCGGCGACATGGCGCCGGAGTATGACCGGCCGCACGTCGCCCGCCCGGCGCGCCCGCCCCTCGACCCGGCCACCGTGCCGGCGCCGGCCGATCTCGCGGCGACGCTGCTCGACCTCGTCGGCTCGCCGGACCTTTGCTCGCGCCGCTGGGTGTGGGAGCAGTACGACCACCTGATCCAGGGCAACACCGTGCGGCGGCCCGGCGGCGACGCCGCGGTGGTGCGCATCGACGGCACCGCCCGCGGGCTGGCGATGTCGGTCGACGTGACGCCGCGCTATTGCTACGCCGACCCCTTCGAGGGCGGCAAGCAGGCGGTCGCCGAGTGCTGGCGCAACATCACCGCTGCCGGCGCGCTGCCGATCGCGCTCACCGACAACCTCAATTTCGGCAACCCCGAGAAGCCGGAGATCATGGGCGAGTTCGTCGGCTGCATCCGCGGCATCGGCGAGGCGGCGCGCGCCCTCGACTTCCCCGTCGTCTCCGGCAACGTCTCGCTCTACAACGAGACGCTGGGCGAGGCGATCCTGCCGACGCCGGCGATCGGCGGCATCGGGCTGCTCGACGACGTCGCCATCGCCGCCTCCGCCGCCTTCGCGCGCGCCGGCGACGCGGTGTTCCTGGTCGGCGGCCATGGCAGCCACCTCGGCGCCTCGATCTACCTGCGCGACGTGCTCGGCCGCGACGAGGGACCGCCGCCGCCGGTCGACCTCGAAAGGGAGCGCCGCCACGGTGACTTTGTGCGTGCCGAGATCCGCTCCCGCCGTGCCAGCGCCGTCCACGACCTGTCGGACGGTGGCCTCGCCATCGCGGTGGCCGAGATGGCGATGGCGTCCGGCATCGGCGCCCGCGTGACGGTTCCCGGCCCGGCGCATGTCGCCCTGTTCGCCGAGGATCAGGCCCGCTACGTCGTGACGGTGGCCGCCGGCGACGCGCGCGCCTTCGAGGCCGCCGCCACGCAAGCCGGGGTGCCGGTCGACCGGCTCGGCGAAACCGGCGGTACGGAGTTGATCCTGCAGGGTGGAATCGCCATATCCGTTGCAAATCTGCGGGCACAGCACGAAGATTGGTTTCCGCGATTCATGCAAGGCGAACGGTGAGGATCGACTGATGGCGATGGATGCCCGCGAGATCGAGGCGCTGATCAAGGCGGCGCTTCCAGACGCGCGGGTGGAGATCCGCGATCTCGCCGGTGACGGGGATCATTATGCCGCCGTCGTCGTCTCATCACAGTTCGCCGGCAAGACCCGGGTGCAGCAGCACCAGATGGTCTATGAGGCGCTGAAGGGCTCCATGGGCGGGCAGCTGCACGCGCTGGCGCTGCAGACCGCCGCACCGGACGCGTAACGACCGCGCGTGGTCGTTTGATCAGAAGGACAGGGGCCGACGATGGGTGACCGCAAGAAGCCGATGACTGAAGTATCGGCGGAGGATCTGCACACGGCGATCTCCACCTTCACGACGAACGCCGCCGTGTTCATCGACGCCGCGGCATCGGAAGACGCCGTGCGGCAGGCCGGCCTGGCGATCCGCGAGACCATGCCAACGCTGCGCGCAGCGGGCATGATGCGGATTTTCCGTGTCAAGAACGCCAAGCTTCGCCAATATCTGATGCCGAAGAAGAAGGGCCCCGGCAAGGGCGCCAAGAAGGTGGCCGGGGGCGAGGTCGCCGGCTGAGGCCGGCGGACAAGGGTTCCGTGCCCCCATGGCCCGCTTTGGGCAACGGGAGCCGGCAAGAGCAGGATGCGAGCCGATGGCTGACGTGAACGCTTTCATCGACAACGAAGTGAAGAGCAACGACGTCGTGCTGTTCCTGAAGGGCACGCCGACGTTCCCGCAATGCGGCTTCTCGGGCCAGATCGTGCAGATCCTCGACTATGTCGGCGCCCCCTACAAGGGCATCAACGTGCTCGAGGACATGGCGGTCCGCGACGGCATCAAGGCCTATTCGAACTGGCCGACGATCCCGCAGCTCTACGTCAAGGGCGAATTCGTCGGCGGCTGCGACATCGTCCGCGAGATGTTCCAGGCTGGCGAATTGCAGGAACTGATGAAGTCGAAGGGCATCGCCACTCGCGAAACCGCCGCCTGAGACTGATTCGACCCTGAACCGCGCGCCGCCAGCGTCAGCCGGCGGCGTTCGTGTTTTCGGCCGCTGCCGTGGGCGTGACCCGTTTCAGGGCTGCGGCGCTGATTTGCAGGGCTGCGGCGCCGAGTCTCGGGGCGGTTCCGCTCAGCCGGCGGCGCGGCGACGCGAGGACTCGGCCGGAGCGCCCGCGTCTTCCGGATCGCCGGCGGCGAGCGCATCGGCGAGGGTGCGGGAATCGAGCACTTCCACCTGCGCCCGGTAGACGTCGGCGAAGGCGCGACGAACCTGGCAGTTCGCCTCGTCGACACAGTCCGAACAGCGGTCATAGGCGGTGCGCGACAGGCACGGCAGCGGCGCCACCGGGCCGTCGACGATGCGCAACACCTGCCCCACGGTGATCTGCGTCGGATGCTTGAGCAGGCGGTAGCCGCCGTTCTTGCCGCGGCGGCTGGTGACGAGCCCGTGCCGCTTCAGGTCGAGCAGGATGTGCTCGAGGAAGTTGCGCGGGATCTTCTCGGCGAGCGCGATCTCCTGGATCTGACGACCCCCTTCGGCATCGGCCGCGGCGAGCGCGAACAGCGCCTTGAATGCGTACTTCGCTTTCTGCGAGATCATCAAATCACCGACGCGGCCGAATCGACGCCCGGCGCGCCACGACCGCGGGCAGTCTTAGACGCATTCAAGCCACTTCACCACAACGGAATCCTGGTTTTGTCTGACCGTCATACGGTCGACACCGGAGCGTCGCCCGAAGGCCACATTCAGACGCCGGCGATCTCTTCGACGATCGCGCGCGCCGCGGCGCGACGGTCGGGGGCGGCGAGGATCGGCCGGCCGACGACGACCATGTCGGCGCCGGCGCGGATCGCCTCGGAGGGCGTCGCCACGCGCTTCTGGTCGCCGGCGGCCGATCCCGCCGGCCGGACGCCCGGCGTCACCAGCAGGATATCCGGGCCGACGAGGGCTCGGAGCGCGCCGACTTCACGGGGCGAGCAGACGATGCCGTCGACGCCGGCGGCCTTCGCCTGGGCGGCGCGCATCGCCACCGTCTCGGCGACGCCGGCGCGGTAACCGGCTTCGGCGAGGTCGGCGTCGTCGAGTGCGGTGAGCACGGTGACGGCGAGCAGCGCGAGCGGCGCATCGCCGCGGGCGGCCACGGCGGCGGCCATCGTCTTCGGATAGGCGTGCAGCGTCAGGAAGGTGGCGCCGACCGACAGGATGGAGCGCACCGCGCCGGCCACCGTGTTGTCGATGTCGTGCAGCTTGGCATCGAGGAAGACGCGCTTGCCGGAGGCGGCGAGTTCGCGGGCGAAGTCGACGCCGCCGGCATAGATCAGTTCCAGGCCGACCTTGTAGACGCCGACGTCGCCCTCGGTCGCGGCGACGACGGCGCGCGCCTCGGCGACGGACGGGACGTCGAGGGCGAGGATCAGGCGGTCGACGGGCGTGCGGGGGCGCATCGGGGGCCTTTCGGGGGCATCGGGCTCGACGGCGCTCACAGCTTGCGCAGCGAGACGCTCTCGATCGCGTGGTTCTCGCCCTTGGCGAGGATGAGGTCGGCGCGCGGCCGCGTCGGCAGGATGTTGTCGCGCAGGTTGACGAGGTTGATGCGCCGCCACAGCCCCTCGGCGATGCGCAGCGCCTCCTCCTCGGAGACCTCGGCATAGCCGTGGAAATAGGAACGCGGGTCGCGGAAGCGCGTCGTCTTCAGGCGCATGAAGCGTTCGACATACCAGCGGTGGATGACCGTCTCGTCGGCGTCGATGTAGATCGAGAAGTCGAAGAAGTCGGAGACGAAGGGGATCGCCTTGGCGTCCTTCGGCGGCGAGCGCGTCTGCAGGACGTTGAGGCCCTCGACGATGAGGATGTCGGGCTCCTCGATCGTCACCGTCTCGCCGGGCACGACGTCGTAGACGAGGTGGGAGTAGACCGGGGCGGTGACGCGCGGGCGGCCGGACTTCACGTCGGTGAGGAAGCCGAGCAGCGCCGGCAGGTCGTAGCTTTCCGGGAAGCCCTTGCGCTCCATCAGGCCTTCCGCCTCCAGCACGGCATTCGGCAGCAGGAAGCCGTCGGTGGTGACGAGGGCGACGCGCGGGCTCGACGGCCAGCGGGCGAGCAGCGCCTGCAGCACGCGCGCCGTCGTCGACTTGCCGACGGCGACCGAGCCGGCGATGCCGATGACGAAGGGGATGCGGACATTGTCGTCGCCGAGGAAGCGCTCGGTGGCGGCGTGCAGGCCCTGCATCGCCTCGACATAGAAGGAGAGCAGCCGTGACAGCGGCAGGTAGATGCTCTCCACCTGGTCGAGCGAGACGGGGTCGTTGAGGCTCTGCAGCCGCTCGACCTCGTCCTTCGACAGCGTCATCGGCGCATCGGCGCGGAGCCGCGCCCACTCCCCTTCCGTGAAGACGCGATAGGGCGAAAGCGCCCGCGGTGTCGTGGTATCCATCGTTCGGAGCGGCATTCCGTTCTGCAGGGCACGAGGGGCCACGTCCTCGAGGCCCGGCGGCGAGACGAGCTGTCTCGGGCGTGGCGGGCCGGACGAGGGCGATCCGTACTTCGGGCGATCAGTCCTTCAGGTGATCAGTCCTTCGGGCGCGAAGCCTTCTCCTCGAGGCCGGTGACGGCCGTGCGCCGTTCCAGTTCCGCATAGACGTCGGCGAGGGGGACGCCGGTCGCATGCAGCAGGACGACGAGATGATAGAGAACATCCGCCGCTTCGCCGCGCAAGTCGTCCGTTCGGCCGAGAGCGGCGGCCAGCGCCGCCTCGACGGCTTCCTCGCCGAGCTTCTTGGCGATCTGCGGCACGCCCTTGCCGATCAGCTTGGCGGTGTAGGAGGACGGGTCGCCGCTCGTCGCGCGGCGGGCGACGATTTCGGCGAGATCCTCGAGGGTGAAGGGCTTGGCGGGGCCCGGGGTCGACGTCGTCATGGGGCTCGTCACCGGGTTCACGCGTCCAGCCGCACGGGCAGGCCGGCGGCTCCGAGCCGCTCCTTCGCCTCGCGGATGGTGTGGGTGCCGAAGTGGAAGATCGAGGCGGCGAGCACCGCCGAGGCGTGGCCTTCGCGCACGCCCTCGACGAGGTGGTCGAGGGTGCCGACGCCGCCGGACGCGACGACGGGCACGGTCACGCGGTCGGAGACGGCGCGCACCAGCTCGCAGTCGTAGCCGGCCTTGGTGCCGTCGCGGTCCATCGAGGTGAGCAGGATCTCGCCGGCGCCGAGCGACACCACCTCGGCGGCGAACGCGACGGCATCGATGCCGGTCGGCGTGCGGCCGCCGTGGGTGAAGATCTCCCAGCGCGGCGGCTCGCCCGCGGCGGAGACCCGCTTGGCGTCGATCGCCACGACGATGCACTGGTCGCCGAACTTCTCCGCCGCGCGCTTGACGAAGCCGCGGTCGTTCACGGCGGCGGTGTTGATCGAGACCTTGTCGGCGCCGGCGAGCAGCAACTGGCGGATGTCGTCGACGGTGCGCACGCCGCCGCCGACGGTGAGCGGCATGAAGCACTGCTCGGCGGTGCGGCGGACGACGTCGAAGAGGATGCCGCGCTGCTCGTGGCTCGCGGTGATGTCGAGGAAGGTGAGCTCGTCGGCGCCGGCCGCGTCATAGGCCTTCGCAGCCTCGACCGGGTCGCCGGCGTCGACGAGGTCGACGAACTGCACGCCCTTGACGACACGGCCGCCCTTGACGTCGAGGCAGGGGATCACGCGGATCTTCAGGGTCATCGGCGCACCCGTCGGCCGGCGGCGGACGGGCGCGCCGCGGCAACGCGCACTCTCAAGCCGATTTCGGCGCAAAGGTCAAAGCCGGCGAACGGGCGGCGGCGTTGACAGGGCAGCGGCCGACGGGCCTGCTGGGCCGGTCCGACACCGCCGGGGGCGCCGATGACAACGAATTCCACGCCACCTGCGACCGCTGCCGACGGCGAACCGCCGGCCGATCCGCGGCTGCGCATCGTCGTCGAGCCGCCGATCGGCTGGCTGATCGTCGACCATCCCGAGCGCCGCAACGCCGTGTCACTGTCGATGTGGAAGGCGCTGCCGGCCCGCGTCGCCGCCCTCGACGCCGATCCGGCGGTGCGCGTCATCGTGCTCGCCGGCGGCGGCGAGCAGGCGTTCGTCTCGGGCGCCGACATCGCCGAGTTCGCGGAGGTGCGGCGGGATGCGGCGAGCGCGCGCGCCTACGAGGACGTCAACGAGGCGGCATTCGCGGCGCTGCGGCGGGCGGCCAAGCCGACGGTGGCGATGATCCGCGGGCCGTGCTTCGGCGGCGGCGTCGGGCTGGCGGCGGCGTGCGACCTGCGGATCGCCGCCGACGACGCGGTGTTCTCGATCCCCGCCGCCAGGCTCGGCATCGCCTACCCGCCGCCGGCGGTGGCCGATGTGGTGGCACTCGTCGGCGTGTCGCGGGCCAAAGACCTGTTCTTCACCGCCCGTCGCCTCGACCACGCCGAGGCCTTAGCGATCGGGCTCGTCGACCGGGTGGTACCGGCGGCGAACCTGCGGGCGGAGACGCTGGCGCTCGCCACGACCATCGCCGCGAACGCGCCGCTGACCCTCGCGGCGGCGAAGACGGCGATCGCCGCCGCCGTCACGGCAGACCCGGCGGCGGGCGAACGGGCGCGGGCGGCGGCGGAGGCGTGCTTTTCCTCGGCCGACTTCGCCGAGGGCCGCGACGCCTTCCTCGCCAAGCGGACGCCGCGCTTCGCAGGCCACTGAAGATAGCCGGCTATTCGGTGGCCGCTGATCCGGCAGCGGTGCGTTCGCGTACCTCGGTTGTCAGTTCACCAGCGTACCCGACGAGACCCCGCAGCAATGCCGAACCCCGACGATCCTACCGCCGCCCGGCCGGCCATGGTGTGGTTCCGCGACGACCTGCGCCTCGCCGACAACCCGGCACTGGCGGCGGCCGCGGCGGCCGGCGCGCCGGTGCTGGCGCTATATGTTCTCGACGAGGAAAGCCCCGCCATCCGCCCGCTCGGCGCCGCCGCCCGCTGGTGGCTCGCAGCCTCGCTGGAGCGGCTGACGGCGAGCCTCGCCAGGCTCGGCGTGCCGCTGGTGCTGCGGCGCGGGCCGGCGGGCGAGGTCGTGCCGGCGGTGGCGGCGGCGTGCGGCGCGGGCGCCGTGTACTGGAACCGGCGCTATGGTGGCGGCGAGGTCGCCGTCGACACCGCCCTGAAGGGCCGGCTGACCGCCGACGGAGTGACGGTGAAGAGCTTCCAGGGCTCGCTCCTCTACGAGCCGTGGACGGTGCGCTCGGGCGACGACCGGTCCTACCGGGTGTTCTCGCCATTCTGGCGGGCGGCGCGGGCGACCGGCGAGCCACGCGGTCCCCTGCCCGCCCCGACGGCGATGACCGGGTTCACCGGCGACGTCGCCAGCGAGATTGTCGCCGACTGGCGGCTGGTGCCGACGCGGCCCGACTGGGCCAGCGGCCTGCGCGAGACGTTCGAGCCCGGCGAAGCCGGCGCCGAGCGGCGGCTGGCGGCCTTCGTCGACGGCGCGCTGTCCCGCTATGCTGACGACCGCGACGTGCCCGGCGGCACCACCACCTCGGTGCTGTCGCCGCACCTGCGTTTCGGCGAGATCTCGCCCTTCCGGGTCTGGCACGCCGCCGCGGCGCGCGTCGCCGAGGGCGGACGGATGGTGCGGGCGGTCGAGAAGTTCCACGCCGAGCTCGGCTGGCGCGAGTTCGCCTGGCACCTTTTGCACCACGCGCCCGACCTCGCCACCCGCAACTTCCAACCCCGCTTCGACGACTTCCCGTGGCGGCAGGGCGACGAAGTGGCCATCGAGGCGTGGCGGCGCGGACGCACCGGCGTGCCGATCGTCGATGCCGGCCTGCGGCAGCTGTGGACGACCGGCTGGATGCACAACCGCGTGCGGATGATCACCGGCTCCTTCCTGGTGAAGCACCTCCTTGTCGACTGGCGGGTCGGCGAAGCCTGGTTCTGGGACACGCTGGTCGATGCCGACCAGGCGAACAACCCGGCGAGCTGGCAGTGGGTGGCCGGCACCGGCGCCGACGCGGCTCCCTACGTGCGAGTGTTCAACCCGGTGCTGCAGGGCGAAAAGTTCGACGCCGACGGCGCTTACGTGCGACGGTGGGTGCCGGAGCTGGCGCGCCTGCCGGATGAGTTTCTGCACAAGCCGTGGGAGGCGCCGGCGGCCCTTCGCGCCGCCGCGGGCCTCCACCTCGGCCGTGACTATCCGCTGCCCGTCGTCACGCTTGCCGACGGCCGGGCGCGCGCGCTCGCCGCCTTCGAGAGCATCCGCGCCGCGGCATGACGAGTATCCCCTCCGTTCGCCAGTCAAGGACGCCTGCCCGTATGCGCATCGCCATCGTCGGCTCCGGCATTTCCGGCCTCGCGGCCGCCTGGTCGCTCGCCCCCGTGCATGACGTCGTGCTCTACGAGCGCGAGGCGTTGCCGGGCGGCCACAGCGCCACCGTCGATATCGACTATGACGGCGCGCGCATCGCCGTCGACACCGGCTTCATCGTCTACAATGAACTGACCTATCCGAACCTGACGGCACTGTTCTCCACCCTCGGCGTCGCCACCGAGGCGAGCGACATGAGCCTGGCGGTGTCGCTCGACGGTGGCCGGCGCGAGTGGTGCGGCCACGGCCTCGGCGGCGTCTTCGCGCAGCGCTCGAACCTGTTCTCGCCGACCTTCCTGTGGATGCTGCGCGAGATCGTGCGCTTCAACCGTACCGCGCCGGCCGACCGGGCCGCCGGCCGGCTCGCCGGCCTCAGCCTCGGTGCCTATCTGGAGATGCGCGGCTTCCGCGGCCGTGTCGCCACCGACTATCTGCAGCCGATGGGCGCGGCGATCTGGTCGACGCCGCCGGCCGACATGCTCGCCTTCCCGGCCGAAAGCCTGATCGCCTTCTTCGAGAACCACAGGCTGATGCACATCGACCGACCGATCTGGCGGACGGTGAGCGGCGGTAGCCGCGTCTACGTGCAGAAGATGATGCAGCGCCTCGCCGGCCGCGTCCGCCTCGCCACCCCGGTCGCCCGCATCGAGCGCACCGCCGCCGGCGTCATCGTCAGCGACGAGAGCGGCCATGCCGATCGCTTCGACGCCGTCGTGCTCGCCAGCCATTCCGACCAGTCGCTCGGGATGCTGGCGGACGCCACCGCGGACGAGCGGGCGGTGCTGGGGGCTGTGCGCTACCGGCCGAACGACGTCTACCTGCACCGCGACGCGCGGCTAATGCCGAAGCGAAAGGCCGCCTGGGCGTCGTGGAACGTCGCCGGCCGCACCGGCGAGGACGGCCGCGACGTGTCGGTAACCTACTGGATGAACCGGCTGCAGAACCTCGATCCGCGGCGGCCGCTGTTCGTCAGCCTCAATCCGATCGAGCCGCCGGCACTGGAGACGGTGTTCGGGCGTTATTCCTATGCGCACCCGCAGTTTGACTCGGGCGCCCTGGCAGCGCAGCGTTCACTGGCGGCGATCCAGGGCCAGCGCGGCACGTGGTTCTGCGGCGCGTGGTGCGGCTATGGCTTCCACGAGGACGGGCTGCGGGCCGGGCTCGAGGTGGCCGAGGCGCTCGGTGCCCGCGTGCCGTGGCGACCGGCAGCGCCGGCCGTCGAAGACGAGCCCATCCGAGAGGCGGCAGAGTGACGAAGGACGGGACAGTCGCAGCCGCGCGGAGGATGCCGACGACGGTGGCGGCGAACGGTCCGGCGCCGGAGGCGGCTGCGATGCTCTATGTCGGCGACGTCATGCACGCGCGGATGAAGCCCGTCGCCCACCGGTTCCAGTACCGGGTGTTCACGCTGCTCGTCGACATCGACCGCCTCGAGGAGGCCGCGCGGACGAGCCCGCTGTTCTCCCTCGGCCGGTTCAATCTCCTGTCGTTCGACATCAAGGACCACGGCCGCCGGGACGGCTCGGCGCTGCGCCCGGCCGTCGAGGCGATGCTGACGGCCGCCGGCCACCTGCAGCCGCCACGCCGCATCCTGCTGCTGTGCTATCCGAAGGTGCTCGGCTACGTCTTCAATCCGCTGTCGGTGTACTTCTGCTACGGCGACGATGATGCGCTCACCGCCATCGTCTACGAGGTGCGCAACACCTTCGGCGAGCTCCACCCCTATGTGGCACCGCTGCGGGCAGGCGAGGCCGGGCCGGAGGGGCTACGGCAACAGCGGCCGAAGGCCTTCCACGTCTCGCCGTTCATCGATATGGCGCAGACCTACCATTTCCGCCTGTTGCCACCGGGTGAGGCGGTGCGCGTGCGCATCCTCGAGACCGACGCCGCCGGGCCGACGCTCGCCGCCACCTTCGTCGGGCGGGCGCGGCCGTTTTCCACCGCGTCGATTCTCGCCGAATGCGGACGCGTACCACTGATGACGCTGAAGGTCATCGCCGCCATCCACCTGGAGGCGTTGCGGCTTTGGTGGAAGGGCGTGCCGTTGCAACCCAACCCGGCCACTGGCGCCGGGGCGCGCGTCGTGGCAGAGCGAAAGTGACGTCCATGGACTTTGCGATGACGCATCGACCGATCGAACTGTCCCCCGAGACGGCCCGCCAGGCCCTCGCCGATCTGCCGCGCATGGCCCGCCGCGCCTTCCACGTCGTGATGGCGCTGGAGATCGGCCGGCTCACCATCGTCGTGCCGGACGGCCGGCGCTTCCTCGTCAAAGGGCGGCATCCCGGGCCGGAGGCGGAGCTCGTCGTGCACGACTGGCGGTTCGTGCGGCGCGTGCTCAGTGCCGGCACGGTGGGCGTCGGCGAATCCTTCATCGCCGGCGAGTGGTCGAGCCCGGACGTCACCGCCTTCCTGGAGCTGTTCGCGCACAACTTCGACGCCACCGAGGAGGCGCTCGCGGCGCGCCCGCTGGTGCGCATGCTGCTGCACCTGCGCCATCTCCTCAACAACAACACCCGGCGCGGCTCGAAGCGCAACATCTCCGCCCACTACGACCTCGGCAACGCCTTCTATTCGGCCTGGCTCGACCGCTCGATGACCTATTCGTCGGCGCTCTACGAGACCGGCGCGAACGACCTCGAGGCGGCGCAGCGCGAGAAATACCGGGCGCTCGCCCGCGCCACCGACATCCGCCCCGGCCACCGCGTGCTGGAAGTCGGGTGTGGCTGGGGCGGCTTTGCCGAGCTGCTCGCCGCCGAGTTCGGCTGCCACGTCACGGCGCTGACGATCAGCCGCGAGCAGCACGCCTTCGCGACGAAGCGCATCGCCGACGCCGGGCTGTCGGAGAAGGTCGACGTCAAGCTGTCCGACTACCGCGACGAGACCGGGCACTATGATCGCATCGTCTCGGTGGAGATGTTCGAGGCGGTCGGCGAACGCTACTGGCCGGCCTTCTTCAAGATGATGGCTGCGCGCCTCGAGCCCGGCGGGCGGGCCGGCATCCAGGTCATCACCATCCAGGACCGGATGTTCCCGGCCTACCGGCGCACGCCCGACTTCATCCAGCGCCACGTCTTCCCGGGCGGGATGCTGCCACCGCCAGGCGCGCTCGCCGACCTCGGCCGCCGCGTCGGCCTGCCGATCAGCTTCGAGCGGGTGTTCGGGCTCGACTATGCGCGCACGCTCGCCGAGTGGCGAGAGCGCTTCCGCTCCGCCTGGCCGGCGATCGAGCCACTCGGCTTCGACGAGCGCTTCAAGCGGCTGTGGGAGTTCTACCTGCACTATTGCGAGGCGGGTTTCCGCGCCGGCAACATCGACGTCCGTCAGATCGTCTTCGCGGACCCGCGCTGACCCCATCCGGTCCGCGGCGATGTCCGCCCCCGCCCCCCCTTCGCCAAGCGAACTGTCCGCCGACGTTCCCCTGTCGGCGCGCCGCCTGATCGCCTATGCGCTGCCGGCGCTGCCGCTCGCCGCCTTGACGCTGCCGCTCTATGTCGTCGTGCCGACCTTCTATGTGGAGACGGTCGGGCTGTCGCTCGCGGCCGTCGGCCAGGCCCTGTTCCTGGTGCGCCTGGTCGACGCGATCTCCGACCCGGTCGTCGGCCTGCTCGCCGATCGCTTCCGCCCGCGGCTCGGGCGGCGGCGGGTCTGGTTCGCCGCCGCGGCGCTGCCGACGGCGATCGCGGCCGCGATGATGCTGACGCCACCCGACGGCGCCACGGCGACCTATCTGCTGCTGTGGGGGATCGTGCTGTCCTGTGCCTGGACGGCCGCCTCCATCCCCTACACCGCCTGGGGCGCCGAGCTGGCGCGCGACTATCACGGCCGCACCCGCATCGCCGCGGCGCGCGAGGGCACCGTGGTGATCGGCGTCGTCGTGGCGATCGCGCTGCCGGTGGCGGTCACCTCCGGCGGCATCGCCGACCAGGCGGGCGGGCTTGCGGCGCTGGCGCTGTTCGTGCTCGTGGCGCTGCCGCTCTCGGCGGCGCTCGCCGTCTGGCTGGTGCCGGAGCCGCACGACACCTCGCGCACCCGGCTGGCGCTGTGGGCGAGCCTCGGCCACATCGTCCGCAACCGGCCGTTCGTGCGGCTGATCGCAGCCTTCCTGCTGAACGGCTTCGCCAACGGCCTGCCGGCGACCCTGTTCCTGTTCTTCGTCGCGAGCGTGCTCGAGGCGCCGGCCTATGCGGGTGTGCTGCTGCTCGTCTACTTCGTCGCCGGCGTCGCCGGCATCCCGCTGTGGCTGCGGCTGAGCCGGCGCTTCGGCAAGCACCGCACCTGGTGCGGGGCGATGATCTTCGCCTGCGCGATCTTCGCCTTTGTGCCCTTCCTCGGTCCCGGCGACCTCTGGCTGTTCGTCGGCGTCTGCGTGCTGACCGGCGCGGCCGTCGGCGCCGACCTCGTGCTGCCGCCGGCGATCCAGGCCGACGTCATCGACGTCGACACGGCGAACTCGGGCGACGAGCGCTCTGGGCTGTATTTCGCGCTCTGGGGGCTCGCGACGAAGCTCGCGCTGGCGCTCGCCGTCGGCGTCGCCTTTCCGATCCTGGAGGTGGTGGGCTTCCGCGCTGACGACCCGGCCGACCGCAGCGGCCTTCTGGAACTCGCGCTGCTCTATGCGGCGGTGCCGGTGGTGCTGAAGCTCGCGGCGATCGCCCTGATGTGGAACTTCCCCGTCGACGAGGCCTCGGCGCAAGCGACGGCTGCGCGCATCCGCGCCAACGAGGCCGGCTGAAGGACAGGCGGCTGCGTCAGCGGCCGCGCTTGTCCCAGCCGGTGGAGCGGGCGATCAGGCGGAAATACAGGCTGTAGGGCAGCATCCTGAGCAGCTTCAGCTGCCACGTGAACCGCCGCGGGAAGGTGATCTCGAAGGCGTCAGACGACAGCCCGTCAATGAGAGCCGCGGCGGCATCGTCGACCTGCATGAGGTGCGGCATCGGGAACGGGTTGTTCTTCGTCGCCGGGGTGTCGACGAAGCCCGGGCTGACGAGCTGGATGCGGATGCCGAGCGTGTCGAGATCGAACTTCAGGCTCTCGGCGAGGTTGATCAGGCCGGCCTTGGTGGCGCCATAGGCGGCCGAGGTCGGCAGGCCGGAATAGCCGGCGACCGAGGCGACGACGACGATGTGGCCGCGGCGGCGGGGCCGCATCAGGTTGAGGACCGGGACGAGCGCGTTGACGGTGCCGTTCAGGTTGACGGCGAAGCTCGTCTCGAAGGGGGCAACGGTGAGCGGCGCGTCGGCAGCGACGGGGATGTAGACGCCCGCATTGAGGATCGCGAGCGAAAGCGGGCCGAGCTCGCCCTCGATGGCGGCGACGATATCGGCCATCCGCGGGGCGTCGGTGACGTCGCCGGGACAGGCGACGATGCGGCCACCGTTGCGGGCCGGGGCAGCGGCGAGCGCGGCGAGGGCCTCGGCGTCGCGGGCGGTGACGGCGACGGTGAAGCCGCGGTCACGCAGCTGTTCGGCGACGGCGCGGCCGATGCCGCTGCTGGCGCCGGTGATCCAGACCGGGCCGGCGAGGGGATCGGGGTGCAGGGATGCGGTCATCGCGAGCGGGCGGCGGCCGGACGACCGGCCGCCGGCCTCAACCGCGCATCCACGGCGCGAACAGCCGTCCGATCGGGCCGGTGAGGCGCAGCGGCGCATCGGTGATCGTGACGCAGAGGCAGTCCTCGTCGGCATCGGCGATCGGGCGGTGGTCGACGCTGTCGTCGGCGACGACGATGCCGCCGCGCGAGACGTGATGGGGACCGTCGGTGAAGCCGCCGGCGATCACCAGCGTGATCTCGGTGCCGTGATGGGTGTGGCTCGGGATCGTGGCGCCGCGGCGGACCCAGACGAGGTTGGTGACGATGCCGTCCTGCTCGTCGAGCCGGCACTCCTTCAGGCTCGGCAGCAGACGACGCCACTTCGCCGTGGCGATGCCACCCGGAAGATAGGGGGCGAGCGCATCTGGCAGCGCATCGGCGGCGCGCGCCTCCACCGTCGGCATCCCGGCGCGGGGCACCGGCACGACGGCGGCGTCGCCGAGAGCAAAGATCGACGCGAGCATGGCGTCGCGGCTGGCGAGCGGCAGCGGCTCGACCGCCTCGAGCTCGGCACCGCCGATCATCTCGAGCGCCTCGACGAAGCGCTGGTTGCCCGGCGTCATCTCGAGGTGGGCCTCGACGATGCGCCGCACCGGCAGCGGCAGCGTGCCCGCCGCATATTCGGCGAGAAGCGTATCGACGGCGTCGGTCTGCTGGATGTGACTGGTCGGCATGGTCAACGTTCACCCCATCCGGCCGCTGCCGGACCTGTTGTGCAGATCGCCGTTCAAGATCGCGGCGCTCTACTCCTATGGCGGAACCTACGCAACGTCCGGCACCTTGGATCACGTCCAGGCAGCGGTTCCGAATCCGCTCCCGTGCGGCGGAAACTGTGCCGCGCGGGGTCGCCCGGCGCAATCACCCGGATGGCCGATGGCGTAGCGGGCGCGGCCGTGATCGCGGCGATGCGTTTCCATCCGGGCGGCCGATGGTTTAGCTTGACCGCCCAACTGAAAGAGGCCGGCGCAAGGCCGGTCCCTGTCCGGGAAGAGCCATCCATGAGCGTGCACCCGTCGGTCGTCGAGGCGATCGGCAACACTCCCCTCATCCGCCTCAACCGCGTCTCCGAGATGACCGGCTGCGAGATCCTCGGCAAGGCCGAGTTCCTCAATCCCGGCCAGTCGGTGAAGGACCGGGCGGCGCTGTTCATCGTCCGCGACGCCATCGCCCGCGGCACGCTGAAGCCCGGCGGTGTCATCGTCGAGGGCACTGCCGGCAATACCGGCATCGGGCTCGCGATGGTCGCCGACGCGATGGGCTTCCGCACCGTCATCGTCATTCCCGAGACGCAGTCGGACGAGAAGAAGCAGATGCTGCGGCTGATGGGGGCCGAGCTCGTCGAGGTGCCGGCCGTCCCCTACCGCAACCCCAACAACTACGTGAAGCTCTCCGGCCGCCTCGCCGAGCAACTGGCGAGATCGGAGCCGAACGGGGCGATCTGGGCGAACCAGTTCGACAATGTCGCCAACCGCCAGGCCCACATCGAGACAACCGGCCCGGAGATCTGGGCGCAGACCGGCGGGCGCATCGACGGCTTCGTCACCGCGGTCGGCACCGGCGGCACGCTCGCCGGCACCGGCATCGCGCTGAAGGAGCGCGACTCGAACGTCACCATTGCCCTCGCCGACCCGATGGGGGCGGCGCTCTATGAGTGGTACACCCACGGCGAGCTGAAGTCGGAAGGCTCCTCCATCACCGAGGGCATCGGCCAGGGGCGCATCACGGCGAACCTCGTCGACGCGCCCATCGACACCGCCTTCCAGATCACCGACGAGGAGGCGATCCCGATCGTCTTCGACCTGCTCGAGCACGAGGGCCTCTGCCTCGGCGGCTCGTCGGGCATCAACATCGCCGGCGCCGTGCGCCTCGCCCGCGAGATGGGGCCGGGCCACACCATCGTGACGATCCTGTGCGACTACGGCACCCGCTACGCCTCCAAGCTCTACAACCCGGACTTCCTGCGCTCGAAGCACCTGCCGGTGCCGGCGTGGCTGGAGCGGGCGCCGAGCATCAGCGTGCCCTACGAGCCGGTGTGAGGAGGCGCGGGCGATGAGCGCGACCGAACTCGTCTTCCGCGACGATCCCTATCTCGCCGCCTGCGAGGCGGAGATAGTGGCGGTGACGGAGACCGGCGGCCTGGTGCTCGACCGCACGGTGTTCTACGCCGCCGGCGGCGGCCAGCCGGGGGATGCCGGCGTCATCGAACTCGAGGACGGCATCGTCCTGCCGGTGGCGAACGCCGCCTACGGCGAGGACCGGGCGAGCATCGTCCACCAGCTGGCGCAGCCGCTCGACGCCGCGGCACTGGTCGGGCGGACGGTGACGGCCCACCTCGACTGGCCGCGCCGCTACGCCCACATGCGCATCCACACGGCGCTGCACCTGCTCTCGGTGGTGCTGCCCTATCCGGTGACCGGCGGGCAGATCGGCGCGGCGGAGGGCCGGCTCGACTTCGACATTCCCGACGGGGGGCTCGAGCGGGAAGAGATCACGGCGCGTCTGAACGCGCTGGCCGCCGCCGACCACGCGGTGACGACCGAGTGGATCACCGACGAAGAGCTGATCGCCAACCCCGGCCTCGTCAAGACGATGGCCGTGAAGCCGCCGATGGGCTCGGGACGGGTGCGGCTGGTGCGGATCGGCGACATCGACCTGCAGCCGTGCGGCGGCACCCACGTTGCCTCGACGGCCGAGATCGGCACGGTCGAGGTGACGAAGATCGAGAAGAAGGGGCGGCTGAACCGCCGCGTGCGCATCGGCTTCGTCGCCGGCTGAGGCGGGCGACGGGACGGGCTGAGGGGAGGAAGCGGGCATGTCGGAGTTGAGCGCAGCGACGCGGGCGGACGCGGCGCGGGCCGGACTGATCGTCTCGGCCGACTGGCTGGCCGAGCGGCTCGCCGCGCCGGACATCGTCGTCGTCGACGCTTCCTGGCACCTGCCGAACGCCGGCCGCGACGCGCGGGCCGAATATCTCGCCGGCCACATCCCCGGCGCGGTGTTCTTCGACATCGACGCCGTCAGCGACGCCGACAGCCCACTGCCGCACATGCTGCCGAAGCCGCTGGCCTTCTCGGCCGCCGTGCGCAAGCTCGGCATCGGCGACGGCCAGACGATCGTCGTCTACGATTCCGTCGGGCTCTATTCGGCGGCGCGGGCGTGGTGGACGTTCCGGGCGATGGGCGTCTCGCGCGTGCTCGTCCTCGACGGCGGCCTGCCAGCGTGGACGGCGGCGGGCCAGCCGCTCGAGGAGGGCGAGGTGAAGCGGCCGGAGCGGGCGTTCACGGCGCGGCTCGACAACGGCCTGATCGCCGACATCGAGGCGGTGCGGACGGCGCTTTCCGGCGGGCGCACGGTGGTCGACGCCCGCGCGGCGGAGCGCTTCGAAGGCCGCGTGCCGGAACCGCGGGCCGGCCTGCGCGCCGGCCACATGCCGGGCGCGAGGAACGTGCCGTTCGGCGCGGTGCTGGCGGACGGGAAACTCAAGCCGGCGGACGAGATCGCGGCGGCGTTCACGGCGGCCGGGGTCGACCCGACGAAGCCGGCGGTGACGACGTGCGGCTCGGGCGTCACGGCGGCGATCCTGACGCTGGCGCTCGCGAGCCTCGGCAACCGCGCGGTGTCGCTCTACGACGGCTCCTGGGCCGAGTGGGGCAGCCGGGACGATACGGACGTGGCGACGGGGGCGGGGTGAGGCCTGGCGTCACCCTTCGTCATTTTCCGCATTTCCGTAGTCATCCCAGGCCTTGTGCCTGGGATCCAAGCAGCGGCTGCCGCGCAGGATGTCGTCTCTCAAGGCATGAAGGCGCCGAGAGCCATGGATCCTAGGCACAAGGCCTAGGATGACTCCATCTTTCAGCTCACTGCAGTAACTGCCCCTCCCCTCAGTGCAGGATCTGGCTGAGGAAGAGCTTGGTGCGCTCGTGCTGGGGGTTGTCGAAGAAGGCGATCGGCTCGTTCTCCTCGACGATCTGGCCGGCGTCCATGAAGATGACGCGGTTCGCCACCTGGCGGGCGAAGCCCATCTCGTGGGTGACGCACAGCATCGTCATGCCGTCCTCGGCGAGCGAGACCATGGTGTCGAGCACCTCCTTGACCATTTCCGGGTCGAGGGCGGAGGTCGGCTCGTCGAACAGCATCACCTTCGGCTTCATGCACAGGGCACGGGCGATGGCGACGCGCTGTTGCTGGCCGCCGGAGAGTTGGCCCGGATACTTGCGCGCCTGCTCGGGGATCTTCACGCGCGTGAGGTAGTGCATCGCCACCTCCTCGGCCTCCTTCTTCGGCATCTTGCGCACCCAGATCGGCGCCAGCGTGCAGTTTTCCAGGATGGTGAGGTGTGGGAACAGGTTGAAGTGCTGGAACACCATGCCGACCTCGCGGCGCACCTCGTCGATGCGCTTGAGGTCCTCGGTGAGCTCGATGCCGTCGACGACGATGCGGCCCTTCTGGTGCTCTTCCAGACGGTTGATGCAGCGGATCATCGTCGACTTGCCGGAGCCCGAGGGGCCGCAGATGACGATGCGCTCGCCGCGGTGGACGCGCAGATTGATGTCCTTCAGGACGTGGAATTCGCCATACCACTTGTTGACCCCGGCCATTTCGACCGCGACCTCCTGGGTGACGTGCAGCTTGGTCGGGTCGACGTGGATGTCGGCGGCGTCGACGGCGAATTCTGTGGTCATCTCGGCGGACCTCCGAAAAGTTTGCGGTTCAGCGGCGACTGGTGTCGAGCCGCCGTTCCATGAAGATCGAATAGCGCGACATCCCGAAGCACAGCGCCCAGAAGATCAGGCCAGCGAAGAGATAGCCCGTGTGGCTGGTGACCGGCGTCGCCCAGTTCGCGTCGGTGAAGTTGCGCTGGATGATGCCGAGCAGGTCGAAAATGCCGATGATGAGGACCAGCGAGGTGTCCTTCAGAAGGGCGATGAAGGAGTTGACGATGCCGGGAATGACGAGCTTCAGCGCCTGCGGCAGGATGATCAGCCGCATCGACTGCCAGTAGCCGAGGCCGACGGCCTGGCCGGCCTCGTATTGGCCCTTCGGGATCGCCTGCAAGCCGCCGCGGATCACCTCAGCCATGTAGGCGGACGAGAACAGCGCGATGCCGATGAGCGCCCGCAACAGCTTGTCGAAGGTGACGCCGTCCGGCAGGAACAGCGGCAACATCACCGACGACATGAACAAGACGGTGATCAGCGGCACGCCGCGCCAGAACTCGATGAAGACGACCGAGAACGTCTTGATGATCGGCAGCTTCGAGCGCCGGCCGAGGGCGAGCAGCACGCCGAGCGGCAGCGAGGCGACGATGCCGACATAGGAGACGACGATCGTCACCAGGAGGCCGCCCCAGCGCGCCGTCTCGACGTGCTCGAGCCCGAGGAAGCCGCCGACGAGCAGGACGAACGCCAGCACCGGGAAGATGCCGAAGAAGAAGATGGCGTTCCAGCGCTTGTAGGGCACGCCGGGGATGGCGAGCGGCACCATCGAGGCGATGAACAGCACGGTGACGAGATCGACGCGCCAGCGCTGCGGGTCGGGGTAGGTGCCGTACATGAACTGGCCGAACTTCGCCCCGACGAAGGGCCAGCACGCCCCCACCTCCGGGCCGAGGCAGGCCTCGCGATTCTCGCCGGTCCAGACGGCGTCGAAGATCGCGAACTGCAGGAACGGCACGGTGATGATGTAGACGAGGTAGAGCCCGACCAGCGTCAGGATCGTGTTGAACCAGCCGTTGAACAGGTTGGCCCGCATCCAGCCGATCGCGCCCACCGCGGTCGACGGCGGCGGCAGCGCCTCGGCGGGCGTCTTGCGAACGTAAGCAACCGTCATCTCGCCCTCCTCACCGCTCGACCAGCGCCATGCGCAGATTGAACCAGTTCATGAATGCCGACGTGAGTAGGCTGATCGTCAGATAGACGAGCATGGTGATGAAGATCACCTCGACGGCCTGGCCCGTCTGGTTGAGCACCGTGCCGGCGAACACCGAGACGAGGTCCGGATAGCCGATCGCCACCGCGAGCGAGGAGTTCTTCGTGAGGTTGAGGAACTGGTTGGTGAGCGGCGGGATGATCACCCGCATCGCCTGCGGGATGACGACGAGGCGCAGCGTCGAGCCGCGCCTGAGCCCGAGGGCACCGGCCGCCTCGGTCTGGCCATGGCTGACCGCCTGGATGCCGGCCCGGACGATCTCGGCGATGAAGGAGGCGGTGTAGATGACGAGCCCGAGCAGGAGCGCCACGAACTCCGGCTCGAGCCGCATGCCGCCGGTGAAATTGAAGCCCGTGAGCTCCGGCATGTCGAAGGTGACGGGAAAGCCGGTGACGACGAGCGCCATGAGCGGCAGCCCGAAGAACAGCGCGAGGCTGGTGCCGAGGATCGGGAACTGTTGGCCCGTCGCCGCCTGGCGCCGCCTCGCCCAGCGGTAGATCACGACGATGGCGACGATCGCCACGACGATCGCCAGGTCGAACAGCCAGCTCCCTGGCCCGAACACCGGCCTCGGCATGAACAGCCCACGGATGTTCAGATAGATGCCCGCCATCGGCCCGTAGGAATCGCGTGGCGACGGCAGCGACTTCACCACCGCGAAATACCAGAACAACAGCTGCAGCAGCAGCGGCAGGTTGCGGACGATCTCGACATAGGCGGTCGCCACCTTGGCGACCAGCCAGTTCGACGACAGCCGGGCGATGCCGATGATGAAGCCGAGGATGGTGGCGAGCACGATACCGATCGCGGCGACCAGCAGCGTGTTCAGGAGCCCGACGACGAAGGCGTCGCCATAGGTCGACGTCACCGAATAGGGGACCAGCGTCTGCGAGATGGCGAACCCGGAAGTGTTGCCGAGGAAGCCGAACCCGGAGGCGATGTTCTGGGACTGAAGGTTCTCGATGGCGTTCGACGCGCCGATGTAGACGAGCACGCCGACGAAGATGACGAGCGCCGCCTGGAAGACGATGCCCCGGATGCGCGGGTCGTAGAAGGGCGATACGCGCCCGCTGGACGTGTCGGTGCCGAGCTCGTTCTGGACCGCCATGTCTCCCCCTGGAAGGTGATTGTTTATCGGGAGACGAGGAGGACGCGCCGGGTGCCTTTGCGAGGGCCGGCGCGCCCTCTCACGAGATCATCGGATCGGCGGGCCGTACTGCAGGCCGCCCTTCGTCCACAGCGCATTCAGGCCGCGGGAGATGCCGAGCGGGGTGTCCGGGCCGACGTTACGGTCGAACACTTCGCCGTAGTTGCCGATCTTGGCGATGACGTTCGCCGCCCAGTCGTTGGTCAGGCCCATCGGCTCGCCGAAGGTCCCCTCGGTGCCGAGCATGCGCTTGATGTCCGGGTTGTCGGACGTCTTCATCTGCTCGACATTGGCGGAGGTGACGCCGGCTTCCTCGGCGTTCAGCATCACGAAGTGGGTCCACTTCACGACGGTGAGCCACTTGTCGTCGCCCTGGCGGACGACCGGGCCGAGCGGCTCCTTCGAGATGATCTCCGGCAGCACCATGTGGTCGGCCGGGTTGGTGAGCTTCAGGCGCTCGGCGTAGAGGCCGGAGGCGTCCGTCGTGAAGGCGTCGCAGCGGCCGGCGTCATAGGCCTGCACCACTTCGTCCGACTTCTCGAAGACGACCGGGTTGAACTGCATGCCGTTGGCGCGGAAGTAGTCGGCGAGGTTGAGCTCGGTGGTGGTGCCCGTCTGCACGCAGACCGAGGCGCCCGACAGCTCCAGCGCCGACGAGATGCCGAGCGACTTGCGGACCATGAAGCCCTGGCCGTCGTAGTAGTTCACGCCGGCGAAGATCAGGCCCATCTGGCTGTCGCGCGACAGCGTCCAGGTGGTGTTGCGGACGAGGACATCGACCTCGCCCGACTGCAGCGCCGTGAAGCGCTCCTTGGCGGTGAGCGGCGTGAACTTCACCTTCGTCGGGTCGTTGAAGACCGCTACCGCGATGGCGCGGCAGAAATCGACGTCGAAGCCCTTCCAGTCGCCCTTGTCGTCCGGCGAGCCGAAGCCGAGCAGGCCGGTGTTGGCGCCGCACTGCAGGAAGCCCTTCGCCTTGACGTCGGCGAGCGTGTCCGCGTGCGCGGCAGTGGCGCCGACGCCGACAGCGGCGGCGACGAGCCAGGGGAGAAACTTGTTTGTCATGATCTGGTCGGTTCCCTTTTTGATTCGATGGCCGCGGCGAGAGCCTCTCCTTCGCCACATGCCAAGCGCTAATGGCTGTCCCATGCGCTCAATCAGCGCCCGGTCCGGCCAAACGGCTCTCTCCCGAACGATCGGGCGAGTAGGCGGCGTCGTCGTGATGACCGTCCCCCGGCCGTGGTGGCCCGAGCCGGCCCCACACCCCCGCAGAGACGGCCGAGCGCGACCGGCACCACCCCTGAGAGGCATCGAAGGGCATATGAACCAGACGGTCAAGCGTTTCCGCTGCACTGCCACGGAAGTCGTAGACGGCCGCGCGCCGCACCAATGGCTCGATGGACCGCCCCGCAGCCGCCACCCTCTCGACCCGGCGATGCTCGCCGCCTAAAGATCGGGCAGGCTGCGGGTCGTCTTCGCCCCGCGGCAGCCAGCGAGGACCCCTCCGCGATGCCGCCGTCCCACCCGACCGACGAAGACCGCCCGCTCGCCCCGGAAACCCGCCTGCTGCACACCGGCTACGACCCGCAGGCCTACCATGGCTTCGTCAATCCACCGGTCGTGCACGCCTCGACGGTGCTGTTTGCCGACGCCGCCGCCCACGTCGCCAATGCGCAGAAATACACCTACGGGCGCACCGGCACGCCGACGATCGACGCGCTCGAACTGGCGCTCGGCGAGCTCGAGGGCACGGAGACGGTAAGGCTGGCGCCGTCGGGGCTGTCGGCAGTGTCGCTGGCGCTGATGTCGTGCCTGTCGGCGGGCGACCACCTGCTCGTCACCGACAGCATCTACGCGCCGACGCGCCGGCTCTGCGACACGGTGCTGAAGCGGTTCGGCGTCGAGACGACCTACTATGATCCGGAGCTCGGCACCGACGGCCTCGCGGCGCTGTTCCGGCCGAACACCCGCGCCTTGATGCTGGAGGCGCCCGGCACCGCGACCTTCGAGATGCAGGACGTGCCGGCGCTCGCGGCGATGGCGCGCGCCCGCGGCGCCGTCGTGCTGATGGACAATACCTGGGCGACGCCGCTGTTCTTCAAGCCCCTGGCGCACGGCGTCGACCTGTCGATCCAGGCGGCGACGAAGTACATCTCCGGCCACTCCGACGTCTTGATCGGCACGGTGGCGGCGAGCGAGCGGGCGGCGCACGACCTCACCGCCATGCACCGCAATCTCGGCCTGCACGTCGGACCGGATGACATCTACCTCGCTTGGCGCGGCCTGAAGACGATGGCGGTGCGGCTCGCGCGCCACCAGGAGAGCGGGCTCACGGTTGCGCGCTGGCTGGCGGGCCGGCCGGAGGTGACGCGCGTGCGCCATCCGGCGCTGCCGGACGATCCCGGCCATGCCCTGTGGAAGCGCGACTTCAGCGGCGCGAGCGGGCTGTTCGGCGCCGACTTCGCGCCGGTGTCGGATGCGGCGCTCAGGCGCTTCCTCGATACGCTGAGGCTGTTCGGCATGGGCTATTCGTGGGGCGGCTTCGAGAGCCTCGTCATCAAGACGCGGCCGGAAGAGGCGCGCACCGCCGTGCCGTGGCGCGGCGCCGGACCCTTGCTGCGCTTCCACATCGGCCTCGAGGACCCCGGCGACCTGATCGCCGACCTCGAGCGCGGCTTTGCGGCGATGGCGGCGTCCGACCCGGACGCCGAGTAGCGGGCCGGGCGAGGCGACCGGGCTGGCCGCGACGAGGCCTCGCCGGTCGCCGACGACGACAGGAGCGCGCAGCGGGCGACGCGCCGCGCCAGTTCGGCGGCGCCTCCGGCGCGGCCGGCAAGACGCGCTTGGGGTGCCCCAAGACAGGCTGGGAGTGACTATGGACAACGCGACGAGATCGGAACGGTCGCGCGGCGCCGTCATCGAGGCTGCCCTCACCATCATTGCGCGGGACGGGCCCGGCCGGCTGACACTCGACGCCATCGCGCGCGAGAGCGGCATCAGCAAGGGCGGCGTCATGCACCAGTTCCCGACCAAGAAGGCGGTGCTGAGCGCGCTCCTCGACCTGCAGGTCGAGCACTATGAAGCGGTGGGCGCACGCTACCTGGCGGAGCACCGCGATGTGCCGCAGCCGCACCTCAAGGCACAGATCGCCACGATCCGGGCGGCGGTCACGGACACGAGGCCGCTCGGGCTCGCGATCCTCGGGGCGGTCTCGCAGGATCCGAGCCTGCTCGATGCCGCGCGTGCGAGCGCCGCCAGCGTCCTCGAAGCAATCAAGGCCGAGGCGCCCGATCCGCAACTGGCGACGCTGCGCTGGCTCGCCGCACGCGGCCTCGTGTTCTCCGGCCTGCTGGGGCTGTGCCCGTTCTCGCCAGAAGAGCGCGAAACCCTGCTCGACCGCCTCGGTGACGACCGCCACTGGCCGGACGCCGCCGTGTCCCCCGACCCGGTGGATCCGGGCGGCAGCGACAGCGGCTGAGGAAGGCCCGGCCGGACCCTCGACCAGGGGAGCACCACGCCTCAAAACAAAACCGACTAGATGGTTTTGTTTTGAGGCGAAGCTGGCTAATGTGGTGCCGACGCCGGGCGCGCGCCGTCTTCAGCAGCCGCTTGTCCGGCCTCCTGAAGCCAGATCGACAGCCCGCTTTGTTGTCCGGAGACCGAGAATGCCAAGGCCCCGCGCTGTCCTGCCTTTCGGCGCCATCCTGCTCTGCACCGGCCTTGCTGCCTGCGGCACGGCGAACCCCGTCCGCTATGCGGGGCTCGCCTCGTCGCCACAGTTGATGCCGAACGTTCAGGACACGTCCGGACGCGTCCCCTATCGCTATGCGACCGCGGTGGACTGGCGAACCTATGACAAGGTGATCCTCGAGCCCGTGACGATCTACCAGGGCAAGGACCAGCAGTTCGTCGGGCTGTCCGACGCCGACAAGGCGACGCTCGCCGACTACATGCAGACCCGCTTTGCGACGGCGCTGCAGAAGCGCTTCACGTCGACAGAGACGCCCGGGCCGAACACGCTGCGCGTGAAGCTGACGCTGGCAGGCGCCACGGCGAACGTGCCGCTGATCGGCACGCTGACCCGCCTCAACATCGCCGGCGCCCTCTACAACGGCGTGCAGAGCGTCCGCGACCGCGAGGGGTCGCTGACCGGGGCGGTGATCTATGCGGTCGAGATCTTCGACGCCGGCAGCGGCCAGCTGCTCGCGGCCCAGGTGAACAAGCAATATCCCGCGCCCTACGACCTCCCGGCGAGCTTCACGCCGCTGGCGGCGGCACAGGCCGGTGTCGATCTCGGGGTCAAGGCCCTGCTCGAACAACTGCAGTGAGAGTAGCGGCTGGAGAGCAGCGCCTCGACAGCAGGAGCCGTATGAGCGGGAGCGGCGAGCAGGCCGGCCGGCCCGCGGGCGTCAGCGCTCGGTGAGTTTCAGCTCGATGCGGCGGTTGCGGGCGTTCGCTTCGTCGCCGGTGCCGGGATCGATCGGCTGGAATTCGCCGAAGCCGGCGGCGACGAGGTGGACCGGGTCGACGCCGCGCTCGATCAAGTAGCGCACGACGGCGATGGCGCGCGCCGCCGACAGGTCCCAGTTGGAGCGGAAGCGGCCGGTGCCGGAGACCGGGCGGGCATCGGTGTGGCCGTCGACGCGCAGCACCCAGGCGATCTCCGGCGGGATCTGCCCCTCGAGCTCGATCAGCGCGGCAGCGATCTCGTCGAGATCGCCACGCCCTGCGCTGTTGAGATCGTCGGAGCCGGAGGGGAACAGCACTTCCGAGGAGAACACGAAGCGGTCGCCAACGATGCGGATATTGGTGCGGTCGGCGAGGATGTCGCGCAAGCGGCCGAAGAAGTCGGAACGGTAGCGCGACAACTCCTGGACGCGCTGGGCGAGCGCCACGTTGAGGCGGCGGCCGAGGTCGGCGATCTGCGCCTGGGACTGCTCGTCGCGCTTCTCCGACGCGCCGAGCGCCTGCTCGAGCGAGGCGATCTGCGAGCGCAGCGCGGCGATCTGCTGGTTGAGGATCTCGACCTGTGAGAGCGCCTCGCGGGAGAGCTGGCGCTCGGAATCGAGCTCGCCCTGCAGCCCGGTGATGGCCCCGGTGGCGTCGGTGGCACCCGAGCGCTGGGCATCGAGCAGGCCCTGCAGCCGCTCACGGTCGCCGGTGACGATCGACAGGCTCGCCTGCAGGGCGGCGAGCGTGTCCTCGACGTCGCTGCGCGAGGAGCGCTCCAGCGCCAGGAGCTCGGTCAGTTCGCTGATCTGGGCGTTGAGGCGCGTCAGCACGGTGTCGCGGCTGCTCACCTCGCGGCTCAGGAAGAACTGCGCGATCATGAACAGCGAGGTGAGGAAGATGAAGACGAGCAGCAGCGTCGCCAGCGCGTCGACGAAGCCCGGCCATTGATCGACGCTGCGGTCCCTGCGGCGGGTCGACGAGTACGCCATGTCGCGCTTTCCAACCCTCGTCCGGTGCGGGCGGCGAAGACCGCCCGGCTTCTGTGATCACGGCCACCACGGTCGGCGCCCCGATCAGCCGCCCGTCAGTCCTTGCGCCCGTCGGTCCACTCGCTGCTCAGTCCTGGCGCTCGCGATCGACGACACCGGCGAGCTTCTCGAGGAAGCCCTCGATGCGCGCCTGCTGGCGGGCCTGCCCGTCCGTCCACTCGCGCATGATCTGCCGCTCGGCGCGCAGGTGCTGGACGAGACCCTGGATGCCCTCGGCGAGATTGGCCATCGCCGCGGTGGCGTTGCGGCTCGAGCCCTGTTCGCCGACGAGCTTGGCGATGCGGTCGAACGCCTCCTTGAGGTCGCCGGGCGGCACGCCGTGGCGCTCGTCCGCCTCCAAGGGCGTCAGCTCGGTGAGGCTCGACAGCCAGTCCTCGAGCTCGGTGTAGAAGCGGTTCTGGGCCTGGCCGGCCTGCAGATCGAGGAAGCCCAGCACCAGCGAGCCGGTGAGGCCGAACAGCGACGACGAGAAGGCGATGCCCATGCCACCGAGCGGCTCGGCGAGACCACGCTTCAGGTCCTCGAAGACGACGGCGGTGTCGCCGCCGCCGACATTGAGGTTCTGGATCGTCTCGCTCACCGCCGTGACGGTGGTGAGCAGGCCCCAGAAGGTGCCGAGAAGGCCGAGGAAGACGAGCAGCCCGGTGAGGTAGCGCATGATGTCGCGCGATTCGTCGAGGCGCGAGCCGATCGAATCGAGCAGCGCCCTGAGCGCCGGCGCCGACAACGCCCCCTGGCCGAAGCGGTCGCCGAGCAGGGTGGCCATCGGTGCGAGCAGGATCGGCGGGCGGCCGCCGTCGCGGTCGTCGCGCTGGGCGCGGAACGACTTCACCCAGGCGATCTCGCGGAAGAGCCGCGTCACCTGGCGGATTGCCAGCACGATGCCGATGACGGCGACGCCGAGGATCAGCCCGTTGAGCGCCGGGTTCGCCTGGAAGGCGATCAGGATCGGGCGGTAGAGGATGACCGCGACGAAGCCGACCAGCACAAGGAAGACGACCATCCGCCACAGAAAGATCTGCGGGTTCGTCAACCGGTAGGGATCGATGTCTCGCGCCATGGACCGCCGAAAGCGTCAGAAGTGCAAAGTCGTCACGTCGCGTGGGCCTTCTGCATAGCCCGACGCCACGCGCGGAAAAACAGGAAAGTTCGCTGTCCTGCCGCCGCGGTTAACGCGCCGGGCGCTCAGCCGGCCGACGCCGCCCGCTTCAGATGGCCGAGCAACTCGGCGTGGGTGCGCTCGTTGCCGGCGACGACCGAGCCCGTCTCCAGCATGGTTTCGCCGCCCTTGGCGTCGGTGACGTAGCCGCCGGCCTCGCGCACCAGCAGCACGCCGGCGGCGATGTCCCACGATTGCAGCCCGTTCTCCCAATAGGCGTCGAAGCGGCCCGAGGCCGTCCAGGCGAGGTCGAGGGCTGCCGAGCCGCAGCGGCGCACGGCAGCGGCGTTCAGCATGACGCCGCCGAGTTCGCGCAGCGCCCGGCCGTGCTCGCCCTTGCCGAGGTTCGGCAAGCCGACGGCGATGACGCAGTCGTCGAAGTCACGGCGCTGGGCGACGCGCAGGCGGCGATCGTTGAGGAAGGCGCCGCCGCCGCGCTCGGCGACATAGAGCTCGTCCATCACCGGATTGTAGACGACACCGGCGACGAGCACGCCCTGGCGCTCGAGCGCAATGGAAACGGCGAACAGCGGGATGCCGTGCAGGAAGTTGGTGGTGCCGTCGAGCGGGTCGACGATCCAGCGGTGCTGGCCGTCGGTGCCCTCCTCGGCGCCGCCCTCCTCGCCGATGAAGGAATAGCCGGGGCGCGCCTTCAGCAGCTCGGTCTTGATGGTGGTCTCGGCCTTCTTGTCGGCGAGCGAGACGAAGTCGCCCGGCCCCTTGCGCGACACCTGCAGGTTCTCGACCTCGTTGAAGTCGCGCACGAGGCCGCGGCCGGCCTTGGTGGCGGCAGTGACCATGACGTTGAGGATCGCCGAACGGGCCATCGGGGGTCATCCATGCGGGTGGGGTGTGGGTTCGGCGTCAAGCACCACACTCGCGGAGCGCACGCAACCCCGGCCGAACGCCGCACGGCCGGCGGCGACCGTCGATCAGCGTCCCGTCCACCAGAGCGCCGCCGCATCCATGGCGCGGTGGCGGACCTCCACCGGCTGGCGTTGGTAGTAGTCGTCGAGCCAGGCGTCCCGGACGCCGCCGCGCCTGGCGACGAGGTGCCACTTGGCCGCCTCCACGGCGCTCTCCCCGGTGCCACGGCCGTGCGCGAGGGCGCGGGCGAGGCGGTTCATCGCCACCGGGTTGCCGGCCTGGGCGGCGCGGGCGAAGAAAATCACCGCCTGGTGCTCGTCGACGACGATGCCGACGCCGTTGAAGAGGCGGATGCCGTACTCGAGCTGGGCGTCGACGTGGCCGTTGCGGGCGGCACGGCCGAACCAGAACGCCGCGAGGTTCTCGTCCTGCGGCACGCCAAGCCCGGCCTCGTGCAGCACCGCCATCATGTACTGGGCATCGGCGTTGCCGTCGTCGGCCGACTGGCGAAACAACCGCGCCGCCGCGACCGTGTCGGCCGGCACCGCCTTGCCCTCGAGGAAGAGTGTGCCGAGGTTGAAGGCGGCCGACGCCTGACCCTTCTCCGCCGCCATGCGGAAGAGTTCGGCGGCGCGCTTGTGATCCCGCGGTACGCCGTCGCCGGCGAGATAGAGCAGGCCGAGCAGGAAGGCCGCCTCGCGGTCGCCGCGCGCCACCGCCAGCTCGAACCAGCTCGCCGCCGTCGCGGCGTCGCGCGGCACCCCGAGCCCGTCCTGGTAGAGCACGCCCATCAGCGTCTGCGCGGCGGTGCTGCCGGCCGTGGCCTGGTCGGTGGCGTAGGCCAGCGCCTCCAGATAGCGGCCGTCGTCGAAGGCGGCATAGGCGAGATCCGGCACGGCCGGCGGCGCCGGGGCGGGCTCGCCGGCGGCTGCATCGGCTGCAGCCGGCGCCGTGCCCTCCGCAGCGTCGGCCGGCTCGTCCGGCGGGGTGGCGGCGACGAGAACCGGTGGCGCGTTCAAGCGCGGCGGCACCGCCATGGCGGGCGTACCGGCCCATGCCACCAGCCCCAGCACCAAAAGGGGAGCCGTGATCGTCCCTACGCGGGCGCTGCGGGGTCTCTGCGGAAACAGAAGCGGACTGTCGGGCGTCATCGGCGCGATGGTGTCGACCAACATGGCGGGATCGCGGCGAAGCGACGGTTCCCGTCGTCTCACCGCTCGGCCGAGCGGGCGGCGAAGGCCTCGTCGAGCACCGTGTTCGCCTCGGCGACGCCGGCGGCCGGCCCCTCCGGATGCGACCAGACGAAGGTTCGCACCCCGATGAATTCGGCGCCGGTGGACGCGGCTTCGGCGACGGCGTCGCGGGTCGAACCGGCGAGCGCGATGCACGGCACTTCGAACAGCGGCACCCACCAGTCGGCGAAGGTGAGCGTCTTGCGGTGCGTCTCGTCGGCGTCCGGGCGCTCGAGCAGGCCGAACAGCACGTAGGCGGCCTCCGCCTCGGCGGCGGCCATCGCGGCGTGGCGGGTGCGGATACCGCCGACGCCGACGATCTTGCCCTTGAAGCGCGAAACCATCTCGGCGATCTCGGCCGCGACGGGATCGGCACGCGACGGCGCCTTCTCGTCGTCGCCGTCTTCGTCCTCGTCGGCGTCTGCCGCGTCCTCGTCGTCGGCGGCCGGCAGGTCGGTGTCGTCGTCGCCGGCGCCGAGGTCGAGATGCAGGCCGTCGGCCTTGGAACGGCCGGCGGCACGGGTGTCGCCGATCACCACGGCGGCTGCGCCGGCACCTTGCGCCACCGGCACGAGGCGCTCGGCCGCGGCCTGCCGCTCGGCCTCGCTGCCGGCCCGACCGATCAGCACGGCCGCGACGTCGCCGCCCGACAGCGCCAGCCGCAGGTCGTCGGCGAGCACGCCAATGTCGCCGGTGTCCGGCATCACCAGCACGAGCCGGGAGCGCACGGGCTTGTCCGCGCCCGCCGCCCTGCGATCACTGTCGCGCTTGTTCACGCTGCCTGGCGCTCCGCGTCGGCGGACCAGCGGCCGGTCGCCGCCAGCGCGTTCATCCGGCAGCGGTGCGTGAAGGCGCTCTGGCCGGCGGCGACGTTCTCCGCCTTGCCGCCCCAGGCCTTCAGCGCCGCCGCCTGCAGGGCGCGACCGTAGGAGAAGGTGAGCTTCCACGGCAGCGGGCCGCCGAGCTCGTTCATCAGCGACAGGTGCTGGGTGGCGACTTCGTCGGACTGGCCGCCCGACAGGAAGGCGATGCCGGGTACCGCCGGCGGCACGCACGCCTTCAGCACCGCGACGGTCTTCTCGGCGACTTCCTGGGCGGAGGCCTGGGTCGGGCAGTCCTTGCCGGCGACCACCATGTTCGGCTTCAGGATCATGCCGGTGAGATCGACGCCGGCGAAGTAGAGCTGCTCGAACACGAGCTTCAAGGTGAGCTCGGTGACGCGGTAGCAGGTGGCGATGTCGTGGGTGGCGACCGGCCCGTCCATCATCACCTCCGGCTCGACGATCGGCACGATCTGCGCTTCCTGGCAGAGCGCGGCGTAGCGGGCGAGGGCGTGGGCGTTGGCGGCGAGCGCGTTGTAGGTCGGGATGCCGGCGGCGATGTCGATGACGGCGCGCCACTTGGCGAAACGGGCGCCGAGCTGGTGGTATTCGGCGAGCCGCTCGCGCAGGCTGTCGAGGCCCTCGGTGATCTGCTCGCCCTTGGTGGCGGCGAGCGGGTTGGCCCCCTTGTCGACCTTGATCCCGGGGATCGAGCCGGCGGCCTTCAGGATGTCGACGAAGGGCGTGCCGTCCTTTGCCTTCTGGCGGATCGTCTCGTCATAGAGGATGACGCCGGAGACGTAGTTGCGCATGGCGTCGTCGGCGCGGAACAGCATCTCGCGATAGTCGCGGCGGCTGTCGGCGGTCGACTCGAGGTGGATCGAATCAAAGCGCCTCTTGATCGTGCCGGTGCTTTCGTCGGCGGCGAGAATGCCCCGCCCGTCGGCCACCATGGCAACGGCGATGTCGGCGAGCCGTTCACTCATCGATCCCTACCCCTTTTGCTGCTCCGGTCGATCACAGGGGCCGCTTCTATGCACGGCGCCGTTTGACAGCAGGCTGTAGTCGCTCCGCCGTGGCAGGGCAAGGTTCGGTGAGGCGATCGCCTCACCTCTTGTGCACGATCGGGGCAATCAGGCCCGAAGCGCCTCGACCCCCGGCAGCGGCTTGCCCTCCAGCCATTCGAGAAAGGCACCGCCCGCCGTCGAGACATAGGAGAAGCGCTCGGCGGCACCAGCATGGTTGAGCGCCGCCACGGTGTCGCCGCCACCGGCGACCGACAACAGCGCCCCGGCGTCGGTGCGGTCGGCCGCGTGGCGCGCGGCCGCGACGGTGGCGGCATCGAACGGCGTCAGCTCGAAAGCGCCGAGCGGGCCGTTCCAGACGAGCGTCTTCGCCCGGTCAATCTGGGCGCAGACCACCTTCACCGAAGCCGGGCCGGCGTCGAGGATCATCGCGTCGGCCGGCACGGCGTCGACGCCGACGATCTCGTTTTCGGCGTTCGCCTTGAACTCGCGCGCCACCACGGCGTCGGTCGGCAGCACGATGGTGCAGCCGGCCTTCTCGGCCGCCGCCAGGATGCGGCGGGCGGTGTCGGCGAGATCGTGCTCGCACAGCGACTTGCCGACCGCCTTGCCCTGGGCGGCGAGGAAGGTGTTGGCCATGCCGCCGCCGATGACGAGCCCATCGACGCGGCCGACGAGGTTCTCCAGCAGGTCGATCTTCGACGACACCTTGGCGCCGCCGACGATGGCGACGACCGGCCGCTCGGGGTGGCCGAGCGCCTTGCCCAGCGCGTCGAGCTCGGCCTGCATGCTGCGGCCGGCAAAGGCCGGCAGCGCCCGCGCCAGTCCCTCGGTGGAGGCATGCGCCCGGTGAGCGGCGGAGAAGGCGTCGTTGACGTAGAGGTCGCCGTTCGCCGCGAGCTCTGCCACGAAGGCGGGATCGTTCTTCTCCTCGCCGGCGTGAAAGCGGGTGTTCTCGAGGAGGAGCACGTCGCCCGGCACCATGTTGGCGACGGCGGCGGCGACGTCGGGACCGACGCAGTCGTCGACGAAGCCGACCGGGCGGCCGAGGGCGGCGGCGAGCGCCGGCACCACCACCTTCAGCGACTGCGACGGGTCGCGCCCGCCCTTCGGCCGGCCGAAGTGGGCGAGCAAGAGCACCTTGCCGCCCTTGTCGGCGAGCTCGGTGATGGTCGGTGCCACCGCGGTGATGCGGGTGTCGTCGGTGACGGCCCCGTCCTTGACGGGAACGTTCAGGTCGACGCGGACGAGGACGCGCTTGCCGTGCGGATCGACGTCGTCGAGGGTGCGGAAGGCGGTCATCGGCCCCCCTCCCCTCAGATCAGCTTCGCCATCGCGACGGCGGTGTCGCTCATCCGGTTCGAGAAGCCCCACTCGTTGTCGTACCAGGACAGCACGCGCACGAGGGTGCCGTCGAGAACCTTCGTCTGGTCGTAGGCGAAGATCGACGAGTGGCTGTCGTGGTTGAAGTCGGTCGAGACGTTCGGCAGCGAGGTGGCGCCGAGGATGCCCTTCAGCGGGCCTTCGGCGGCCGCCTTGATGGCGGCGTTGACCTCGTCCGTGCTGGTCGCCTTCTTCGCCACGAACTTGAAGTCGACCACCGAGACGTTCGGCGTCGGCACGCGGATGGCGGTGCCGTCGAGCTTGCCATTGAGGTCGGGCAGCACCAGCCCGACGGCCTTGGCGGCACCGGTCGAGGTCGGGATCATCGACAGGGCCGCGGCGCGGGCCCGGTAGAGGTCCTTGTGCATGGTGTCGAGCGTCGGCTGGTCGCCCGTGTAGGAGTGGATCGTCGTCATGAAGCCGCGCTCGATGCCGATCGCGTCGTTCAGCACCATCGCCACCGGCGCGAGGCAGTTGGTGGTGCAGGAGGCGTTGGAGACGACGAGGTGGTCCTTCGTCAGCTTGTCGTGGTTGACGCCATAGACGACGGTGAGGTCGGCGCCGTCGGCGGGGGCCGAGACGATGACGCGCTTGGCACCGGCCGTGAGGTGCGCCGCCGCCTTGTCGCGGGCGGTGAAGATGCCGGTGCACTCCATGGCGATGTCGACGCCGAGTTCGCCGTGCGGCAGCGTCGCCGGGTCCTTGATCGCCGTGACCTTGATCGGGCCGCGGCCGACGTCGATGGTGTCGCCGGAGACCGTCACCACGCCCGGGAAGCGGCCGTGCACGGAATCGAAGCGCAGCAGGTGGGCGTTGGTCTCGACCGGGCCGAGATCGTTGATGGCCACCACCTCGACGTCGGTGCGGCCCGACTCGATGATCGCCCTCAGGACGTTACGGCCGATCCGCCCGAACCCGTTGATTGCAATCTTCACCGCCATCGTCGCCTCCTGCCTGTTTGTCTGCCGATTGGTATGCCTGCCGTCGTGTCGTCGTCAGCCCCGCCTTGCGGCCAGCGCCTCGCGGGCGAGGGTCGCCGCCCGCTCGGCGGTGATGCCGAAGTGGGGGTAGAGATCCTCGATGCGGCCGCTCGCCCCGAAGCCGCTCATACCGACGAAGATGCCGTCGGTGCCGAGGACGGCGTCCCAGCCCATGCGCACCGCCGCCTCGATGCCGACGCGCACCGGCGCCGTGCCGAGCACCTCGGCGCGGTGATCGGCCGACTGGCGGGCGAAGAGTTCGAAGGAGGGCACCGAGACGACGCGCGCAGCGATGCCGTCGTGCTGCAGGAGGTCGCGGGCAGCGAGCGCCACCTGCACTTCCGAGCCGGTGGCGAACAGGCTGACCTCGGCGTCGCCATCGGCGCCGGCGAGCTCATAGGCGCCGCGGGCACAGAGGTTGGCGTCCTCCTGGTGCGTGCGCACCGTCGGCAGGTTCTGCCGCGACAGCACCAGCACGCTCGGCGTGGTGCGGCTCTCCAAAGCGATCTGCCAGCACTCCGCCGTCTCGACGACGTCGGCCGGGCGCATCACCAGCAGATTGGGGATCGCCCTCAGCGCGGCGAGATGCTCGACCGGCTGGTGCGTCGGCCCGTCCTCGCCGAGGCCGATCGAGTCGTGCGTCATCACATAGACGACGCGCAGCCCCATCAGCGCCGACAGCCGGATCGCCGGGCGGCAATAGTCGGAGAACACCAGGAAGGTGCCGGCATAGGGGATGACGCCGCCGTGCAGCGCCATGCCGTTCATCGCCGCCGCCATGCCGTGCTCGCGGATGCCCCAGTGGACGAAGCGGCCGGAGAAGTCATCCGGTGTCACCGCCACCATGCCGGTGCTGCGGGTGTTGACCGAGCCGGTGAGGTCGGCGGAGCCGCCGATCGTCTCGGGGACGACGGCGTTGATGACGTCGAGCGCCATCTCCGAGGCCTTGCGGGTCGCGACCGTCGGGCGCTCCGAGGCGAGGCGACGCTTGTAGGCGCGGATGGCGTCGTCGAAGCCGCCCGGCAGGTCGCCACGGACGCGGCGGTCGAACTCGGCGCGCTCCTCCGGCGGCAGCGCGCGGTAGCGCTTCTCCCACTCCTTGCGGCCGTGACCGGCGCGCAGCGCGCTGATGCGCCAGCCGTCGCGAACGTCGGCCGGGAGTTCGAAGGGCGCGGCGGTCCAGCCATAGGCAGCGCGGGCGGCGGCGGCCTCGGCCGGGCCGAGCGGCGAGCCATGGGCGGACGAGGTGCCGGCCTTCTTCGGGGCGCCGAAGCCGATCACCGTCTTGCAGGCGATCATCGTCGGCTTGTCGTTGTCGTGGGCGAGCTCGAGCGCGCGCAGGATGGCGGCGGGGTCGTGCCCGTCGACGCGCACTGCGTCCCAGCCGGCGGCCTCGAAGCGGCGTACGGCGTCGCCGGTCTCGGTGAGGGCGAGCGGGCCGTCGATCGAGATGCCGTTGTCGTCGTAGAGGACGATCAGGCGGGAGAGCTTCAGGTGGCCGGCGATCGAGATCGCCTCGTGGCTGATGCCCTCCATGAGGTCGCCATCGGAGGCGAGCACGTAGGTGCGGTGGTCGACGAGGTCGTCGCCGAAGCGGGCGTTCATCATGCGCTCGGCGAGCGCCATGCCGACGGCGGTGGCGATGCCCTGGCCGAGCGGGCCGGTGGTGGTCTCGATGCCGGCGCCATGGCCGTATTCGGGATGGCCGGCGGCGCGCGCGCCGAGCTGGCGGAACCGCTTCAGCTGATCGATCGGGAAGTCTTCGTAGCCGGTCAGATGCAGCAGCGCGTAGAGCAGCATCGAGCCGTGGCCGGCCGACAGCACGAAGCGGTCGCGGTCGGGCCAGTGCGGCGCCGTCGGATCGAACTTGAGGATGTTGGCAAACAGCACCGTGGCGACGTCGGCCGCGCCCATCGGCAGGCCGGGATGGCCGGACTTGGCGGCCTCCACGGCATCGATGGCGAGGACGCGGAGCGCATCGGCCATCCGCTTGTGCTTGTCGCTGTCGATCATGCCGAGCTCGTCTTTCCTGAAGTCCGTCTGTGCTGGAAACCGTACTCTGCCGACGGCGCCGGTCGGGCGCCGGGATGTCGCTGCCAGGGCGTGTTCGGCCGCAAAGCCGCTCCACCCCGGTTCGCGCGCGCAATTCGCTCGCCGACGGCCGCGCAGATCCGCCGAAGTCCGGGCGCACTGCTTAGCAGCAAGACCCCACCTGTCAACGCGATGGCCCGGTAGACGGCCTTTTCAGCGGCGCGGCACGCCGTCGCCGTGCAGCGCGGCAACGCGTGTCGCACGCGCGAAATCTCGATCGGAACAGGGCCGGCGCGCATGTCTCGACCGGCGCAAGACGGACGCGTAAGGTCTTAGACGGGCTCCGAATCGGGGCAAGTCGCAACGAGGCTCGGCGGGCGCGCGCCGCGAGAGGCCGACGGGATCGGACGATGGCGGAGCGACGGAGCGTCGAGAGCTCGCTGGCAAGGCTCGACCAGGCGATCGGACGGCTCGAGGTGTCGGTGGCGCGCCGGCTCGATGTCGACCGTTCGCTGGGTGCCCTCGAGATGGAGCTGCAGCGGCTCGGCGAGGACCGGTCCAAGCTGGCGCTCGACCTCGATCAGTCGGCGGCCCGCTCGGCTCGCCTCGAGGAGGCGAACCGGGAGGTCTCCCGGCGCCTCGTCGCGGCGATGGAATCGATCCGCGCCGTGCTCGAACAGCACGGCGGGTGAGGAAGATGACGGGAAGGCGCGGGTGACGACATGGCGCAGGTGAGCGTCACCATCAATGGACGCACGTTCCGCATGGCGTGCGACGACGGCGAGGAGGACCGACTTTCCGGCCTCGCCCGCCGCTTCGACGCGGCGATCTCGCAGCTGCGCGGCAGCTTCGGCGAGATCGGCGACCAGCGCCTCGTCGTCATGGCCGGCATCATGATGACCGACCAGCTGTCGGAGGCCGAGCGTCGCCTGCAGGTGGCGCAGGCCGAGGTGGCGGCGCTGACGGAGTCCCGCGACACCGTGCTCTCGCGCACCGACGAGATCGAGCACGACGTCGCCCATCGCCTGGAGGCGGCCGCCGTGCGCATCGAGGCGCTGGCCGACGCGCTCAACCGCAAGCCGAGCGACGACCCCGATGCGTGACGATGCCGCCGCGGGCGTCACGGCCTGAGGTCGAGCGCCGCAGTCTCGCTGCCGTCCATCCGGAACGGCACCGAGGTGTGCGCGTGGATGACCCGCCACGCCCCCTCGGCGTCGCGCGTCGTTCCTTGCACACGAAGACGATCCGAGCGGCGGCGTGCTGACACGCCGGCTCAACGGCCAGCAACCCATCGGCGACCGGACGACGAACACGTCGCCCATGGATTCCAGCGTCTCCGCCGATTACGGGGTTGTAACTGGACAACTCAACCGCGCTATGTGCGTATGCCGTCAATGACGATTGATGCATCGGGGGGTGCGTCGAGGTGCAAAGACGAATAAGCGGGCCGCGGGATATTGTCCCAGCTGTGACCCTAACACGATGGGGGCGACGACGAGGATGAAGCGGGCACGAGCGCCCGCGGCCGCATCCGGATGCGGCCGTCTTTCCGCCGCGCCTGCCTGTTGGCTTGTCCCGCATCACACCTTCCCGCATCACACCTTTCCTCCTGCGCGCGAACGGTCTTGCCCGCCCTCCGGCGGGCACACAGCGAGTTCATCTTGATCCGCATCCTGTCGATCTTCGGGACGAGACCCGAGGCCCTGAAGATGGCCCCGGTGGTGTCGGCACTGGCCGCAGAGCCGGCGGTCCATTCGATCGTCTGCGTCACCGGCCAGCACCGCCAGATGCTCGACCAGGTGCTGACGCTGTTCGACATTCGCCCCGACCACGACCTTGCGCTGATGGCGGCGGGGCAGACCCTGTCGGACCTGACGGCGCGCATGCTGACGGCCCTCGACCCCGTCATCCTCGCCGAGAAGCCGGACTGCATCCTCGTGCACGGCGACACCACGACGGCGATGGCCGCAGCCGTGGCCGCCTTCCACCGCCGCATCCCCATCGGCCACGTCGAGGCGGGGCTGCGCACGCGCGACCTCTCGCAGCCGTGGCCGGAGGAGTTCAACCGCCGCGTCGTCGACGTCGTGGCCAACCTGCTGTTCGCCCCCACGGCGACCGCCAAGGCCAACCTCGAGGCGGAGAGCGTCGCCGGGCGCATCCTCGTCACCGGCAACACCGTCATCGACGCACTGCAGGAGACGGTGCGCCGGCTCGATGCCGACGCGGCCCTGCGCGCCGGGCTCGACGCGCGCTTCGCCTTCCTGCGGCCGGGGCACCGGCTGCTGCTCGTCACCGGGCACCGGCGGGAGAACTTCGGCGCCGGTTTCGAGGGCATCTGCACGGCGCTCGCGACGCTCGCGCGGCGCACCGACCTCGACATCGTCTATCCCGTCCACCTCAACCCCAACGTCCACGGGCCGGTGACGGCGGCGCTGTCGGGCTTCTCCAACGTCCACCTGATCGAACCGCTCGACTACCTGCCCTTCGTCCACCTGATGCGGCGGGCCGACGTGGTGCTGACCGATTCCGGCGGCGTGCAGGAGGAGGCGCCCTCGCTCGGCCGGCCGGTGCTGGTGATGCGCGAGGTGACCGAGCGGCCGGAAGCGCTCGCCGCCGGCACCGTCCGCCTCGTCGGCACCGATCCCGACCGCATCGTCGCCGAGGTCGCCCGCCTGCTCGACGACGAGGCCTGGCGCCTCAGGTTCGCGCGCGCCGTCAATCCCTACGGCGACGGCCGGGCGGCCGAACGCATCGTCGCCGGCCTGCTCGGCCAGCCGGTCGACGAATTCCACCCTCAGTCCACCATCGACGGGTCCGCCGCGGCAGACCCGGAGACACGGCCGACCGCGGCCGGACAGGAACAGTCTCGATGATCTGCGTTTCCCCGCTCCGTCGCACCCGCACCGCCCCGGGCGCGCTGTCCGCCCTCGCCCTCGCGGCGATGCTGGCGACCGCCGGACCCACGGCGGCGCAGGACGCCGGCGACGGCGCAGCAGCGGCACTTGCCACCCTCCTCGACGACCGCCAGGTGACGCGCTCGGTGACGCTGCGCGAACTCGGCTTCGACCGGCCGGACGTGCTCGCCTCCATCGACGCCCGGCGCGAGATCTACCTGCCGGTGCCGGCCGGCATCCCGATCGAAGAGGCCACGCTCGACTTCGACGCGCGCTATCTGCGCGCCGTGCCGGGGCGCTCGACGCTGCTCATGTCGCTCGACGGCTTCCCGGTGTCGGCCCGCGCCTTCACCAACGACGCCGGCGACGCGTCGCTCCGCGTCGGCGTCGATGGTCAGGCGCGCCCGAGCGGCTTCCTGCAGCTCGGCCTCGCGTGGTCGTCGCAGGTTTCCGTCGACGCCTGCGAGGACGAGCGGCAGATCGCCAATGCGCTCGCGATCGGCCCCGGTACGCGCTTCACCTACGCCTTCGACGGCAACGCGGTCACCGACCTCGCCACCGCCTGGACGGCGCTGCCGGGCCGGCCGGTGGTGCTGGTCGCCGGCCGCACCCTCGCGGAGCGCTCCTACGACGCCGCCTGGCGCCTCGGTGTTGCGCTGACACGGGCCGGCAAGCGGCCGATGTTCGCGGCGCTGCCGGCGAAGGGCGACACAATCGACCTTTCCGGCCTCACCGTGCCGGTGGCGTTGCGGGCGATCCCGGCCTTCGCGGCGCTCGCCGACGGCGGCAGCCGGGTGCTCGCCAGCGACGCCGAGGCGGGCGCGCTGCTGGCGCTCGCGAGTGGCGCGCTCCGGGCCGACGTCGTCGTCGCCGACGCTGCCCTTTCCACCGCCACCGGCGCCGCGTTCGACGCGCTCGCCGCCGAGATCGCCACGCACGCCCCTGCCGCGGCGCAGACACTGGCGGACTGGCGCGCCGGGCCGGCGAACTCCGTCACCGCACCGGCTGCCGCCGGCGCCATCCGCGTCGCCCGCCTCGCCGGCCTGCCCGTCATCGCCGTCGCGCCGGAAGCGGGCGCGGAGGCGGCCGGCCTGTTCGCGCAGTTGTGGCACCGCATCGTACTGACGCGCAGCGTCGTCGCCCGCGTCGCCGAGCCGGCGCTGCCCGCCGCCGACATCCTGCCGCTCAGCGACCTCGGCGGCACGCCGGGCTCGATCGAGGTTTTGGCGCGCGGCGACTGGACCGCCACCTTCGGGCTCGGCGCCATCGCCCGCGCCGGCCGGGTGCCGGACCAGCTCGTCGTCGACGTCGCCGCAGCGCCGGGCGCCACCGCCACGGCGCCGGTCGCCACCGTCTACCTGAACGACGTGCTGCTCGGCGCGAGGATGCTGACGGCCGACGGCCGACCGGAGCGGATCACCGCCCGCATCCCGAGCTATGCGCTGGCCGCCACCAACGTGCTGCGCGTCACCTTCCAGCGCCAGCCCGGCGGCGAGCATTGCCGCGAGACGCCTCAGGCCTACCCGGCGGCGGTGCTGCCGACGAGCCATGTGCAGCTCGGCGCCGTCGCGGCCTCCGACGACTTCGTCGGCATGATCGCCCGCTATGCCGGCGGTGCCGACGTGATCGTGCCGGCCGCCGCGCTGTCTGATGCCCCCGCCAGCCTGGTGACGCTCACCGGTATCGCCGAGGCGGTGGGCATCGCTGCCGACAAGGCGACCCTCGTCGTCGCCAACGGCACGACCGCGGTGGCGCCGACGCAGTCGTTCCTGTCGGTCGGGGCGAATGTCGCCGGCGTCAGCGGCCAGGCCCGCGCCGAAGCGGGCCGGCTCATCGTCGACAACAATGCAGGCAGCCCGATCCTCGACATCTCCGGCCTCGACGAGATCGGCGTCGTCGACGTCGTCAAGGCCGGCGAGCAACACGGCATCGCCTATGCCACCGTCGGCCAGCGGGCGCCGGCGTTCGAGAAGCCGATCCGCCTCGGGCGGGGCGACGTCGCGGTGGTCGGCGCTACCGGCGTGCTCGCCGAGGTGAGCGGCAACCGCACCCTCGAGATCGGCGGGTCGCCGGACGGGTTCCTGCCCGGTGGCGGCGGCATCGGCGCCTGGCTGCCGGCCGAACTCCAGCCGCTGGTGCGGGCCCTGCCGGCCGGTACGCCGATCGGCTGGGCGGTGCCGCTCGCCACCGTCGCCGTCCTGCTGTTCGTGCTGCTCCTGATCCGCGCGGCGGTCGCCCGGCGCAAGGCCCGCAAGGGCCAGGGCTGACGGACCGGAGCGCCCGCCGTGGAGCTCTTCTGGCCCTATCTGATCGCCGAATACCAGATCTGGCTGGAGCGGGCAGCGCTGCTCGTCGCGGTGCTGATCCTGATCTCGTCGATCGACGACCTGTTCATCGACGCCTGGTTCTGGACGCGCGAGACATGGCGCACGCTGACGGTGAAGCGGAAGTACAAGCCGCTCACCTCCGAGCAGTTGCGCGCCCGCGCCGAGCAGCCGATGGCGATCATGGTGCCGGCGTGGCTCGAATCCGACGTCATCGCCGCCATGCTGGAGAGCATGGTGTCGGTGCTCGAGTACCGGAACTACGTCGTCTTCGTCGGCACCTACGTCAACGACGCCGCGACGATCGGCGAGGTCGACCGGATGCTGCGGCGCTTCAAGCAGCTCGTGCGGGTCGAGGTCCCCCACCCCGGCCCGACCTGCAAGGCCGACTGCCTGAACTGGATCGTGCAGGCGATCCTGCACCACGAGAAGCGCACCGGCGTGCAGTTCGCCGGAATGGTGCTGCATGATAGCGAGGATGTGCTGCACCCGCTCGAGCTGAAGTTCTTCAACTACCTGCTGCCGCGCAAGGACCTGATCCAGATCCCCGTCGTCTCGCTCGACCGCGACTGGTTCGAGATGGTCGCCGGCACCTACATGGACGAGTTCGCCGAGTGGCACGCCAAGGACCTCGTCGTGCGCGAGAGCCTCGCCGGCGTGGTGCCGTCGGCCGGCGTCGGCACCTGCTTTTCGCGGCGCGCCCTGATGACGCTCGCCGCCGAGACCGACAACCAACCCTTCAACACCGACACGCTGACCGAGGACTACGACATCGGCGAGCGCCTCTCGCGCGCCGGCATGACCTCGATCTTCGCCCGTTTCCCGGTGGAGTTCTCGACGCGGCGGCGCTTCCTGTTCAATTTCGGGCCGGAGCGCGAGGTGCGCATCCGCATGCCGCTGTGCGTCCGCGAATACTTCCCGAACTCCTTCCGCGCCGCCTATCGCCAGAAGGCGCGCTGGACTGTCGGCATCGGCCTGCAGAGCTGGCAGCAGATCGGCTGGAAGGGCTCGCTGGCGGCGCGCTACCTCTTGTTCCGCGACCGCAAGGGCATCTTCACCCAGTTCATCAACATCGCCGGCTACCTGATCGCCTTCAACCTCGTCGCCTTCTACTTCCTGGCGGCGGCCGGCGTCTGGTACATCCGGTATCCGCCACTCTTCGAGCCGGACAGCATCTTTGCCTGGCTGCTCGTCGCCAACGCCATCGCACTCGCCTTGCGGGCCGTGCAGCGCTTCTACTTCGTCGCGCGCATCTACGGCTGGGAGCACGGGCTCCTGTCGCTCCCGCGGATGATCGTGGCGAACTTCGTGAACTTCATGGCCGCTGCGCGGGCCTGGAAGCTGTTCATCGGCCATCTCGTCTTCGGGACGCGCATCGCCTGGGACAAGACCGCCCACGACTTCCCCTCCGAGGAGGTGCTGGAGAAGCGGCGCCGGCGGCTCGGCGAACTGCTGACCTCCTGGCAGGTGGTGGACGAGGGCCGGCTTTCAGCAGCGCTCGAGCAACAGAGCGAGCGGGATCTGCCGCTCGGCCGCATCCTCGTCATCAACGGCTGGCTCGACGAGGAGACGCTCGCCGAGGCGATCGCCGTGCAGTCCGGGCTCGGGCGGATGGCGCTGACGGCCGATGACCTGCGCACCCACGCCGCCGATCTGCCGGTCGACGCCGCGGTGCGCTACCGCGTGCTGGCCGTGGGACGGAACGAGGAGGGGCGGATGATCCTCGCGACCGCCTCGCCGCTGCGGGCGGAGGCCGTGCAGGACCTGACCGCGCTGCTCGGCGCCGACCCGATCCAGGTGATCGCCCGAGAGAGCGAAGTCGCCGCCGGCCTGCGCGTCCTGCGCGGTGCCGAGACGGCCTTGGATGACGTCGCGACGGGCCGCGCCATTCCGCTTCTCGGCGACGTCCTCATCGAGAACAAGTTGATCGATCGCGCCGCCTTCGCCCGCTCGATGGCGGCATACCGACCGGAGGAGCACGGGCGGATCGGCGACTATCTGGTGCGGACCGGCGTGCTCTCGGCCGCCTCGCTCGCCGAGGCGCTGACGCTGCAGCAGCGCGCCGCTGCCGCCTGAGCGTTCGAAGGGCGATTCCCTCAGAGATTTTATTCGCGCCGCGATTCACGCCGGGCTCGGCTAAACGCGACGAATCAGTGAGAATCGGCGGGAAGCGGCGGCTCGAACAACAATCATGACGAGCCGACCGGATGCCGCGACAGGGCGGCACTCGCGTCGAAGGACAGGGGATGGTGCGGGCGTTGTTCGGCGGGCGCGCTGCGTCCCCGCCACGACGGGCTCGACGGATTCGGATTCCGTCGGCCTCTCTGCTGCTGGCGCTTGTGCTGGCGATGCCGCTCGGCGCCGGTGCCCAGGAGCCGATCGAGCTGCCGCTGTCCGGCCCGCCGCTCGCGCTCGCCACCCGCGCCTATGACGCCGTCGCCAATGGCGATTTCACCACCGCCGTCTCGCTCCTGCGCGAGGCGCTCCGCCAGCGGCCGGATTCGGAGCTGTTGCGCGTGCAGCTCGTCGATGCGCTGATCGCCGCCGACGACCTCGCGGCCGCCACAGCCGAGGCCCGCATCGCCGATGCCGGCGACCCGCGCATCGCCGCCCGGCTGGCGACCATCCGCGAGCGACTGGCCTTCCAGGCCGACCGGCGCTCCTTCGACAGCCTCGACTACCGCGACGCCATCGGCGGCGCGCCCTCGACCACCGATCCCGCCTTCGTCGAGGCCGACGCCGCCTTCAAGGCGCTCGCCGCCGGGCGGGCGTCGACGGCGGTGGAGCGCGCCCGTGCCGCCGTCCGCCTCGCCCCCGACCGGCGCGAATACCGGCTGCTGCTCGCCGACGCACTCTCCGCGGCGGGCCGCAGGGCCGAGGCGGAGACGGTGCTGTCGGCCCTGATCGCCGCACGGCCGGACGCGGCGCTGTGGACACAACGCGGCTACCTCCGCCTGGCGCTCGGCAAGCCCGCCGCCGCAGCCGACGACTTCGCCGCCGCTCTGCGGCTCCTGCCGGCGGGATCGCCCGAGGCGTGGACGCTGCGGCTGGCGCTGGCCGATGCAGCCCTCGCCGCCGGGCGCACGAGCGAGGCGGAGACGATCCTGACGGAGCTGCTGTCGCGACGGCCGACCGTTTCGCTGTTCACCCAGCGCGGAAATCTGCGCCTGCAGCGTGGCGATGCCGCCGGCGCGCTCGCCGATTTCCAGGCCGCACTCAGGCTCGGGCCGACGCGGGCGGCGGAGGCACGGTCGCTGCGGCTCGCCGCCGCCGATGCCGCGATGTCGGCCGGCCAGCCGCAGACGGCGCTCGACCTGCTGGAGCCGCTCGCCGGCGAGGCGACCTACGCCGTCGCCTCGCGCCTCGGCTTCGCGCTGCTCGCCCTCGATCGGAAGGAAGAGGCGCTCGCCGCCTTCGAGACCGCCCGCGGCCTCGCTCCCGGCGTGGCCGAGCGGACGCTCGCCACCCGCACCGTCATCGCCCTGATGAGCGAGCTCGGGCGGCGCGAGGAGGCGCGCGCACTGCTGACCGAGGCGCTCGCCGACGGCGCGCTCGCCGGCGCCTCCGACCTCGACATCGCCTATCTCGCGAGCGGCGTCGGCGACGACGCGCTCGCGCTTCCCTACTACGAGAAGGCGGAGGCGGCGGGCGAACTGAAGGGTCGCGCCTATCTCGACGCCGCCTATGCCGCCAAGCGGCGCTTCCGCAACGCGGAGGCGGTGGAGTTCTTCAAGGCCGGCATCGACGCGGCGGACGCCGGTGAGATCGAGCTCGACCCCCAATACAAGTTCGGCCTGCGCCGCGAGGTGGCCGACATCACCCGCACCTGGGGCGCGTACCTGACGGTCACCTACGGCGCCGTCGGGGTGGCGCCGAGCTCGACGACGGCCCCGACGCCGAGTGGCGGTCGCAACGTCGGCCAGATCGGCGCGGAGGTGTACTGGCGGCCGCCGGAGATCGGCTACCGCAACGGCGCGCTGGTGGAGGTGTTCGCCCGCGCCTTCCAGACGATCTATGACGAGCGCGGCGGCCAGACCGGGCCGGAGACGCTGCAGGGCCTCGTCGGCGTGCGCTGGAAGCCGTTCTCGGACTGGAACCTCATCTTCGAGGGCGCCCGCCTCGTCCGCCTCGGCTCCGCCTCGCGCGAGGACTGGCTGGCCCGTGCCGCCTTCTCCGCCGGCGAGGGCACCGAACTCAACGTCGTCGATCCGCACTGGACGACCTGGCAGGTCTACGGCGAGGCCGACCGCTTCTTCGAGACGGCGCAGAACGTCGCGGTGTTCGAGGGTCGCCTCGGCGAGAGCTTCCGCCTCGATGCGATCAGCGACAAGCTGGTGGCGACGCCCTTCCTGGCGCTCGGCGGCAGCTACGATTCGAGCTTCGCCAATCCCGGGGCGCTCGGCACCGGGCCGGGCTTCGCGCTGCGCTACTGGTTCCGCGAGGACAAGTACGCGGCGCCGCGCTCCTATGTGGACATGAACGTGCAGTACCGCTTCAAACTCGCCGGCGACAACCGCGCCCGCGGCCTGTTCGCCGGCATGACGGTGTCGTACTGAACCCCGACCCGCAGCCGGGCGCCACACCGGCGCCGCGACGGCCCTCGCGCCGGCTCGTGGCTGGGTCGCTGGCGGCTGGAGCGCTCGCCGTGGCAGGCGGCGCGGCGCTGTGGCGGACCTCGCGGCCGGCGATACCCCCGCCGCTCGTCGACGGCATCGTCTGGCAGCCCGACAACGCCACCGTCGGCATCGCCGGCCGCTGGCACGACCTCGGCGCCCACGATCTGCTCGTGCAGTGGATCGCCGTCGACGGCCAGTCCTTCGTCGCCGATGCCGGTCTGCCGACCGTACCCGTGCTGCCGGACTGGAGCCGCATCGCCCGTGAGCCATGGGCGCGGCAGGTGATCCTCGGCCTCGCCGGCCGCTTCGGCGAGCGCGAGGCGCGCGGCGACATCGCCGGGCTCGCAGAGCTGTCGCTGCGCCTCGCCTACCTGCCGACGCCGCTCAACGTCACCGGCTGGTACTTTCCCGTCGAGGTCGACCCGACCTGGCAGGAGGCGCCGCGCCTCGCCGACCTGCTGGCACCGCTGCCGCGGCCGCTCTGGATCAGCGTCTACGACAGCGCCAATGTCGGGGCCGGCACGCTGGCGAACTGGCTCTCCGGCTGGCTGCCGGCCGACATCGGCGTGTTCTTCCAGGACGGCGTCGGCGTGCATGCGCGCACGCCGGCGGTGGCGCGGGAATACGCCGACGCGCTGGCGGAGCGGCTCGGACGCGAGCGCCTGAAGGTGATCGTCGAGGCCTTCCGGCCGCACACGGAGGGCGGTTTCCGTGCGGCGATTGCCGCCGAGATCGCTCCGCAGCTCGAGGCGCTCAAAGGCTACGAGCTCTACCTCTTCGACGGGCCGCACTACGTCGACGATGCCCTGGTGGAGGCGATCCGCGCGGGGTCGTGAACGGCGCGCGCGGCACCGCCCCGCAGGAGGCGCGCTGCCGCGATGGCTGAGCCGGCCTCACGCGCAACCGCTTCCCGCGGGTCGAACCATCGGTCAGCGAAACACAAACAGTTCGTGCCGGATCTGACGCGGCTCGACTCCGTTGGCGATTGCCAGCGCGCGGATGTGGTTCAGCAGGCCCGCGGGCCCGCAGACGGCAATATCCAGCTTCGCCGGATCATCTTCGCGAATGATCGCCGCGAAGCGTTCGGCGAAACTCGGTGTGCTGGGACCGCTGCTCACCGGAATGAATTCAACGCCTTTCTGAGCAGCCAAATCCCGCAGAGCGTCGATCTCCGGGAACGCCCTGCCCGGTGTATAGAAATAGAAGAGACTGACGCGCTTGTCCTGTTCCGCGTTCTTGTCCTGCAGCCAGGCCACGAAGGGTGAAATACCAACACCACCGCCCACCCAGATCTCCCGTTCAGCGACCGTGGAGCGTTCGAAGCGGCCATAGGGGGCGTAGATGTCCGCAAGCATCTCGGGTTGGATGTTTGAGATCAGCTTCTGCGTATAGTCACCCAGTGCGCGAATGACGAACGAAACCTGCCCAGACGGGGTTTCGGCAGCAGCAATCGTGAACGGGTGGGACTCGCGAAGACCGTCGACCTTCATCCTGAGGAAGCCGAACTGCCCGGGTCGAAACGATATCCCACGGCGGGTCGGTTCAAGCTCAATCTGTGCAGCAGCGGGCCCCCTGGTCACGCCTACGACCCGGTATTCCGCGTGGTTCGCGACGATCGGATAGAGCAACAGCTTGTAGACCGCGGCTCCGACGCCGAGGCCACTCAGGACGCCGAGCCATATCCCGGCCGGGCTGATCAATGGCAGTGGAGACTTGATGCTGACCCAGTGCAGCACGACGATCAGGAAAAGCGGTCCCGACAGGCGATGCCACCATCGCCAGGCGCTGTAGGGAATATTGCGATTGAGCGCCAGCATCACGATCAGCATCAGACCAAGAAAGCTCGCCTGCCTGACAAACCGGGTCCACTCGCCGGGAAGCGCGAGAATTGGCGCCGTCTCCCATTCGCTGATTCCCGCCTTGAACAACAGGTGCACCGAGGCGAGGCAAAGTGCTGAAATCGCCAGCCACTTGTGGGCCTCGTAGACCCGGTCCAGTCCTCCGAAGAGCCCCTCCACCCACGGCCATCGCCCACTCAGGATGGCGGCCGTCGCCATGAGTGCGAGAGCCGCGACACCCGACGCCAAGCTCATTGTTGCGGTGGTCAGCCACGTGCCGGCGGGAATCTCGACGAGGACGACCCCGGCGCTTACGACTGCGATCGCCACCACGGGCTGCAACGGCTTCGTCACGACGATCCAGGTCAAAGTCGGGGCCTCGCATCTGCCAATTCCAGACTCTCTCTCATCGGCTCTACCCGTGCCGTCAGTATTGACTTAAATCAGCGAATTGAATATTTTTTAGAGACTCATCTCATTATCTATTTCTGCAAAATAGAATTCAAACTTCCAAAAATACTGAAAGCACTCTTTTTCAATTTTTTGACATTGCGAAGCAAAGTTTCATTTTTGAATTCGAATATATTTCAGGATTTATCAGCCCCGCTAAGGTGATATAATTCAAAATTAGGCGACTAAACCCCCTCCGTATGCTCTCTCGTTCGCAAGCCTCTGTGCTGGCCTCTCCCATGACTTCATCGGCCTGAAGTGCCGTGTGGCCGTCCGGTTGCCGCTGCAGGGTCGCCACGTCTCGTTCGTCGGCCGGCACGACGAATGACAACTCACCGGCAATGCGCGCGGGCATTCATGCCTGCTGGGCGCTTCCTCCGGCCGGTCGGGCAGTCGCGAGTACCGCCGGATCCCGGCTGGGCGCCGCGTGCCATCCGTTCTTGCGCGTTTGAGGACTTCACCACCCTGCGCCGGGTTCGATGACACCCGAGAGCAAGCACCAGCTTCGGTGCAGATCTTTGAAAATCCTGGTGGGCCCGGCAGGACTCGAACCTGCAACCAGACCGTTATGAGCGGCCGGCTCTAACCATTGAGCTACGGGCCCGCGCGAGGCGCGTCGCAGGGCTATAGCACGTCGTATTGCGGTCGCAATGGCGTGGGACCGGTCGAGCGCGCGCCGGCAGAGGGCGCCGATGCCGACAGCCGAGGAGACGCCACGATGACTTCCTTCCGCCGCGGACCAGCCACCGCGCTCGCCGCCGCCCTGTTCGCCGGCGTTCTTCTCGCTCCGGTCGGCTTCGACCGCGCCGAGGCGCAGCAACTACTCGCCCTGCCGGCGGATGGGCGCATCGTCGTCACCGGCTCCGCCACCGTCTCCGGCGCGCCCGACACCGCGATGGTGACGCTATCGGTGGTGACCGACGCCGCCACCGCCGGCGCCGCGCTCGCGGGCAACTCCACCGACACCACAAAGCTGATCGACGCCGTCAAGGCGGCCGGCGTGGCGAGCGCCGACGTGCAGACGTCCGGATTCTCGGTCTATCCGCGCTATGCCGACCGCGACGACGACGACGCGCCGCCGCGCATCGCCGGCTACTCCGTGCGCAACGGCGTCGCCGTGCGGGTGCGGGACGTGGGCAAGCTCGGCGAGCTCCTCGACGCGGCCGTACGCGCCGGCGCCAACCAGATCGACGGCGTCGCCTTCACCATCGAGGACGACACCAGCCTGCGCGACCAGGCCCGCGAAGGCGCCGTGCGCGACGCCCGCCGCAAGGCGGACCTTTATGCCGCCGCCGCCAACGTCAAGACCGGCCGCGTGCTGGCGATCTCCGAAATGGCGGCGGAGATGGCGCCCCGCCCGATGATGCGGATGGCCGCAGAGGCGGCCTCCGCGGCGCCGGTCGAGGCCGGTTCGGTCGAGCTGTCGGCCGAGGTCACCGTGATCTTCTCGCTCGAGCCGAGCGGGCTCTGAGGGCTCGCGCGCTCCCGGGCCCGAGGTTCGACCTGACGGGCAATGGCGTGCGGCTCAGTCGAGCCGCACGACCGCGCACGGCGGGGTGCCGCCGCCGCCCTGCTCCGGCCAGTGGGCGACCGTCAGCACCTGGCCGTCGGCGCGCACCCGCCGGATGGCCGCGCGATCGATGTCGGCGACGAGGATGTGGCCGGTGTCGAGCGGCCCCTGGGCGATGACGCCGCTGTCGGGGAAGCCATCGTCGGACGGGCCGTAGAAGCCGGCGGCGCCGCGGTTGATGTCGAGCGTGCCCGACCACGGGGCGGCTCCGACCGTCGGCACCTGCACGACGACGCACTGGCCTTCAAGCGCGCGGGCACGCGCGCCGGTGCGGACGCGGTGGAAGCCGGCGAGCGTGTCGGTGCAACTCGGCGCCAGGATGAACTCGGCGCCGGCCTCGACCATGGCGCGCGCGATCAGCGGGAACTCGACATCGTAGCAGATCGCCACGCCGAACCGGCCGAGGGCGGTGTCGAAGACCCGCACCGGGCCGCCGCCGATGATGCCCCACGGGTCGCGCTCGAAGCGCGTCATGACGATCTTCTCCTGCACGCCAACGCCGCCGGCGGGCGTGTAGAGCCGGGCGACGTTGCGCTGGCGCCCGTCGGGGCCGGGCTCCGGGGCACTGGGCGCGAGGATGTGGACGCCTGCCCGCTCGGCGAGGCCGGCAAAGTGGCCGAGCGCCTCGGGCAGCACCGTGCCGATCGCCTGAAGCGCACGGCCGGCATCGGCGGCGACGGCGTCCTCGAAGATGCCGGTGAGTTCCAGCATGCCGTATTCGGGGAAGACGACGAGGTTGGCGCCGGTGTCGGCGGCGTCGCGCACGAGGTCGGCGATGCGGTCGGCCCAGGCGGCGAACGAGTCCGGCCGGACGATCTCGAGCTGTACCGCGGCGATACGGAGATGGTCGTGTCCACGCGTCATCCGAGCGCCTCGGCGGTCGGATGCGACAGCCCCAGCGCCACGGCCGCCGGCTCGAACACCGGCAGCGGCTCGGCGATGCCGCGCACGAGATGCGCCCCGGCGGGAGCGAAGCGCCCGGGCAGCATCGCGGCGAAGGCGCGCGAGGCGAGCATCGGCTTGCCGAGCTGGCCGCAGAGCGAGGAGATGCGCGCCACTTCGTTGACGTCGCGGCCGACGACGGTGAAGTCGAGCCGGTCGAGGGCGCCGACGTTGCCGTAGACCGCCTCGCCGTGATGGAGCGCCACGCCGAAGCGGACCGGTTCGCCGCCGGCCATGAGGTCGGCGCCGTTGATGAGCGCCGCCTCGGCTGCGGCGAGCGCGCGGGCCGCCGCGTCGGCGCCCTCGTCGGTGTGCTCGAACACCGCCAGCATGCCGTCGCCGATGAACTTCAGCACGTCGCCGCCGCGCTCGGTCACCGCCGGCACCAGGACGTCATAGTAGCGGTTGAGGAGCTCGGCGGTCGCCTCCGGCGGCAGCCGCGTCGACAGCGCGGTGAAGCCGCGCAGGTCGGCGAACAGGAGCGCGGCGCGCATCGTCTTGACGTCGCCGCGGAACACCGTGCCACCGATGATCTGCTCGGCCGGGCCGCGGCCGACATAGGTGGCGAGCAGCTCGCGCAGCACCCGGTGGTAGGTACGGATCTCGATCACCGCCGCCAAGGCCGGCATCACCGCCGCCACCAGCGCGAGCTGGTCGGCGGTGAAGCCCTCCGGCGACCTGGTGGAGAGGGTCGCGGCGTTCTTGACGCCATCGGCGAAATTCATCGGCAGGGCATGATAGTGCGCGTAGCCCTCCTTCTTCAGCTCGGAGACGATGCCGAAGCGATCGTCGGGCGTCGTGCGCAGGTCGAGATGCAGCGCCTGGCCGGTCTCGTAGACGACCTTGAACGGGCTGCGATCATAGAAGCCGGCGTCGCGGTCGACGTAATCGAAGGTGCGGAACTCGAGCGGCGCGTGCGGCCGCCAGACGGAGGTGACGGCGAGTACGCTCGCCGACAGCACCCGCACGGAGACGGAGAAGCGATCGACCGGCAGGCCGGCGGTGGCGAGCCGCCAGCCGAAGCCGTCGACGAGCGCGGAGAAGGCGAGGCTGCGGCCTTCGCCGACGAGCCAGGCGATGATGGAAGGAGCGTCGACCTTCATCGGCAACGTGCCATGCGGGGGTCCCCGGCCATCGAGTGGCCCTTCGTGGGAGGGTCGCCGCGGCCTGCACCGGCCGACGGCGTGGATGAACCGATGGCGAGATGGTGGGGCGGCCGGCGAACGTCAACGGCTGCCGCGCAGGCGCGTCAGTCGGACGTTTCGAGATCGCGCAGGTCGAGATCGTCGATCCGCAGCGTCAGCGCCGGTGCCCGCAGCGGCACCAGCGTCTCGCTGCCGGGGTGGACGGTGACGGATCCGTAGCCCTCCTGCTCCGGCTGGCGGTGCACATGGGTGAGGCGGCGGACGGCATCGAACACCCAGAGCTCGGCGACGCCGAAGGCCGCATAGATCGCCGGCTTGCGGTTGAGGTCGTAGCCGAGGCTGGTGTCGGCGATCTCGACGCAGAGCAGCGCCGTGCCGCCATCGAGATGCCTAAGACCGTCGGCGCGGCGGTACACGACGACGTCGGGCTCGAGGTAGGTGTCCTTCGCGAGGCGGAAGGTCGTCTCGGGTACCAGCATCAAGTCGTCCGGCCGAAGCCGGTACCAGCGATCGAGGAGCGCGGCCTTCAAAACCTCGTGGTGGTTGCCCTTCGGCGACATCGGCACGATCTCCCCACCGATCAGCTCGATGCGCTCGTCCTCGGCGATCAGGCCGACCTCGACCATGCGCTCGACCTCCTTCACGGTGAAGGCGCGTCGCGGCAGTCCCTCGGCAGCGGTCGTCAGCGGGGCATTCATGACGACGATGATAGCGGAAATGGCGGCGGCGGCGAAGCCTGCACGCTTCACGCGAGCGGCAGCATCACCTCCTGGCGCAGCCCGCCCTCCGGCCGGTTGGCGAGCCGGATCTCGCCGCCGGCGCGGATGACGATCTCGCGGGCGATGGCGAGGCCGAGACCGGCGCCGGGCGCCGAACGGCGACGGGCCGGATCGACGCGGAAGAACGGCTCGAACGCGCGGGCCAGTTGCTCCGGCGGAATGCCGGGACCGTCGTCGTCGATGCGCAGCAGCGCCGTCGCCGGCGCGCCGGCCGCGGCGGGCGCCGGACCGACCGCGACGCAGGCGCCGCCACCATGGGTGGCGGCATTGACGATGAGGTTGCGCAGCGCCCGCTTCAGCGACAGCGGATGCGCCGACACCAGGACGGGAGCCCGGGCTGACATCACCACCCGCAGGCCGAGGCCGGCGAGCTCCGTGACGACCTCGCCGGCCAGGAGATCGAGGCGCACGGGCTCGCCGCCGCCGCCGGCCTCCTCGCGCACGAGCTCGATGGCACTGTCGGCGATGCGCTCGAGCTCGTCGAGGTCGGCGAGCCAGGACGGGCGATCGGCGTCGGGCAGGAACTCGGCGCGCAGACGCAGGCGCGTGATCGGCGTACGCAGGTCGTGGCCGGCGGCGGCGACCAAGCGCATCCGGCTCGCCACCGCCGCCTGCAGCCGCTCCGACAGGCGGTTGAGCGCGGCCGCGGTGGCGCGGACCTCCGCGGGCCCGGTCTCGGCGAGCACCGGCAGCGATCCGTCGGCACCGACGCCAGCGACGGCGTCTTCGAGGATCGCCAGCGGCCGGGTCAGCCAGCGCGCGCCGACGAGCGCCACGCCGGCGACGCCGACGACGATCGCCCCCATCCAGCCGACGAGGATGGGCCAGCCACCGGCCGGTGGCGGCCGGTCGTCCAGCGGCACCGTGAGAAAGCGGCCGTCACCGACCGGCACGGCCAGCGTCAGCAGCGGCGGTTGCGGGCCGCGGTAGATCTCGGCGGCGATCGGCGTGCCGCCGTCGGCCAGGGCGCGTTGCAGCTCCCGGGTTAACGGCTCGAACGGGTCACCCGCCGGCCGCTGCGTCAGAACCACCCCGTCGGCGGGGGTGCCGCCCGCTGCGCGATCCGCGGCGAGCGCATGCAGCACGCGCACCTGCGCCGCCATCGCCTGGATCGGTCCGTTGCGCTCCGGAGGCCCGATGACGAGCACGGCCGCCGCCGTGGCGAGGCCAACGACGGCGACGATGGCGACGACGAGCAGCAGCGCCAGACGGACGCGCAGCGTCGTCATGGCGCCTCCCCGTCCGTCTCGACACGGGCGGCGAACTGGTAGCCGCCGTTGCGGACCGTCTTGACGAGGTGGAATGGCGGCGCGTCACCGAGCTTGCGGCGCAGCCGGCTGACCAGCACATCGATGGACCGGTCGAGCGGGTCGGCGTCGCGGCCCTGGGTCAGGTCGAGGAGCTGGTCGCGCGACAGCACCCGGCCGGGCCGGTCGAGGAGCACGCGCAGGAGATCGAACTCCGCGCCGGTGAGGTCGATGGCGGCACCGTCCGCGTCGACCACTGCACGCGACGCCGCGTCGGCGCGGAAACCGGCGAAGCGCCAGCACCGTGTCGTGGGCTGCGCTGCCGCCGCCTCGCCGCCCCGGCGCAGCACCGCGCGGATGCGGGCGACCAGCTCGCGCGGGTTGAACGGCTTGCCGAGATAGTCGTCGGCGCCGATCTCGAGGCCGATGATGCGGTCGACCTCCTCCTTCAGGGCGGTGAGCAGGATCACCGCCAGCGACGGCCGCCGCCGCTTCAGCTCGCGGCAGATGTCGAGGCCGGAGCCGTCCGGCAAGAGCACGTCGAGCACGACGAGGTCGATGGCGGCGGTGGCGAGCTCGACCTCCAGCGCACGGCGGTCGGCAGCGAGGCTGACGCGAAACCCCTGCCCCACCAGGTAGCGCCCGAGCAGCGTGCGGATCTCCGCATCGTCATCGACGACGAGGACGTGCGGGGACGACGAGCCCGGCGTGGCGGGCGGCGATCGGTCCGGCGGGGATCCGGGGGGCATCGACATGGGGTTGGTCCGACGATTGTTCCCTTTGTCAGTAGGACCGGCGGGGCGGCGCGGCGACCGGATTTTTGTGACGGACCATGTCTGCGCCGGCGGCGGCAACACTCCGACACACGACAGGCCGGGGCGGACACACTTCCTCACGCAGCGACGAAGGCGGGCAAAGCGGCGGGCCTAGCGTCGTCTGGCTGGGAGGCCACGCATGAGGCACACCATGACTTCTGCCCAACTCTTCGCCGCGACGCTCGTCGTCGCCACGGCGCTGTCGCCGGGGGCGTTCGCCGCGGTGGACGGGCCTGCGACGGCGGACAAGAGCCGCGACCGCATGGTCGCTTTCGCCGAACCGTCGCGTCCGCCGCTGCCCGACATGGGCGCCGGCTGGCACGGCCCGGATGAGCCGCGGCCCGCTCGCTTCGATGGACCCGGCTTTCCGCCGCCGCCGCCGATGATGGGTGGCGCGGGTCGTCCTCGTCCGGGACCCGAGGGGCACGGCCCGGGCCGCGGCCCGATGGGGCCGCCGCCGGCCGCGATGGTGGCGACGCTGCTCGCCGCCGCCGAGACGACGATCGGCATCCGCGTCGACCAGCTCGATGCCTGGCGGGAATTCTCCTCGGCGCTGGTGGCGCTCGTCGAGCCGCCCGCCCCGCCGCCCCCGCCGTCCCGGAAGGCAGCGCCGGAGGATGGCACCGCCGATCCGTTCGCCCGCGTCGAATGGCTCGCCGGCGAGATCGCCGAGCGCGGTCGCCGCGCCGAGGCGCTGCAGGACGCGATCGAGACGCTGCGTCCGGTCCTCGATCACCAGCAGACCGAACGCCTCGCCGCCTTCGAAGCGCGGCTCCGCCCACCCCACCCCTTCCCGCCCTTCGCCGGTGGCCGGCATCCGGAGTTCTCGTCGCCGATGATGGATCCGGGCCCGGCGAATCCGGAGGCCGATGGCGCCTCGCCTGTCCCCCCTGGCGAATAGCCCCCGGCCTCCGCCGGCCCGCCGCCCTCCCTCGGCGGCGGGCCGGGCATTCCTCCCATGACCACGAGTCTTTGCGAGCACGACCACACCACGCCGAACCCAGCGGAGGGCGTCGCCGACGTCAGGGGTTTGCGGTGGGTGCGCCGGAGCCGACCGGGATCATCTCCTCGGGTCCGGGCGCCGATCCCGGCTCCGGCAGCGGCGGGACGCGCAGCCCGAGCGAGCGCAGATAGCCGGCGTTGACGTGGCCGTTCTGCAGCAGGATCGCCTCGAGGTAGGCGTCGAGGGCGGCGCGGGCGACCTCGGGCGTCGGCAGCGCCGCGTCGGTCCAGGCCGATGGCGGCAGCGCCGAGGCAGCGGCGATCGCCTCCCATCCCTCCGGCCGCGACACCGAGATGACGGTGGAGCCGGAGTCCATGTACTTGTAGGGCCAGAAGCTCCAGCCGATGCCGAAACGCTCGTTGAGCTTGCGGAAGCGCTCGTTCCACTCGTCGGTGAGTTCGCCGGTCTCGCCGACGAACACCGGCACGTCGTGGACGGCCATGAAGTTCACATACTCCTGGACGCCGTCGCGCTCCGTGCTCGCCCAGAACTTGTGGTAGGTGTAGGCGAGGTTGTCGGCGATCGGTGGGCCGAGCATGGCGAAGGACGTGCTCCACTGCGCGCCCGCCAGGATGATGACGTGGTTGGGGTCGACCGCCCGGATCGCTTCGACGAGTTCCCGGTAGAAGGGCTCCAGCCGCGGATTGAGATAGCCGGTGTCGTGGTAGGGCGAGATCGGCTCGTTCAACAGGTCGTAGCCGAGCACCGTCGGCTCGTCGCGGTAGCGCCGGGCGATCTCCGTCCAGAGCGCCACAGTCAGCCGCCTGTGGGCCGGCACGTAGAACATCACCGGATAGCCCGGCCCGTCGTCGTGGTTGACGCCGGTCTGCCCGCCGGGCGCGGCGTGCATATCGATGATGACCTTGAGGCCCGCCGTGCGGCACCAGCCGATCAACCGGTCGAGGAGCGCCCAGCCGGGGCCCTCGAAGCGCGTCGGGTCGGCGGCATCGACAAACAGCTTGTAGTGCAGCGGCACGCGGATCGTCGTGAAGCCGGCGGCGGCGATGAAGTCGACGTCGGCCTTGGTGACGTAGCGGGCGCGGAAGGCCGTCCAGAAGCGCTCCGCCTCTTCGGGGCCGACCAGCCGCTCGACCAGCGCCTCGATCTGGCGCGGCGACTTCGCCCGCACGAAGCGGAACATATAGCCTTCCGGCATCAACCAGTTGCCAAGGCTGATGCCCTTGATGGCGAAGGTCGTGCCGTCGGGCCGGGCGAGGCGCGCGCCCTCGGCGCGGACGAAGCCGTTGGTCTGGATGAAGTCCTCGGCGCGGGCGCCGCCGGCGAGCAGCATCAGCAGGACGGCGAGGGCCGCCCGCAGCCGCGCCCGGACGTGGCGCCGGCGCGCGGTCCCGTGCGACGCACGGGGCACGAAAAGGCAGACGGTTGGCGACGGCATGGGCGGGGTCGGGCTCCGTCAACGGCGCGGCCGGGACCGGCCCCGCACGCGACGGCACGCTAAAGCGCTTTCCGATCGGATGAAATCGTCTGATCGACCGGACATCTGCCCGGAGCCAGAAGCTCGAGCCCATCCACGTCGCTCGGATCGGTCCGGTCCGGCCGGGAAGGGCTCGGGCATGGCGGCGGAGGGCGGCGCAAGGCGGCGCCACATCAACGGCCGCACTGTCCGCCGCCGCGGGCAGGTTCGGCGGGGACGGGCGAGCGGGCACGGCACTCGCTGGTGCGCGCCACACGTCGCAGGCCGCGCGAGACGGCGTCGATCGTGTCATCCTTTCCGCCCGCGTCCCCGCCGCTGCCGCGGCGAACCTCTGCGGACGCCGGAGGAGGAGGCCGCCGTGCCGCTGACGCTCGAACCCACACCGGGAACTGTGCACTGGGGCTATTTCGACGCCGCCCTGCAGCCGGTGCTGCACGTGCGCTCGGGCGAGACCGTTACCCTCACCGCCGTCTCCGGCGGGCCGGCGGAGCTTCCCGCGGACGAGGTCCGCTTCCCCGTCTCCAGCGCGCATCGGGCGATCCTGGCGGCCCTGACGCCTGAGCTCGGCCCGCATATCCTCACCGGGCCGATCGCGGTGGAGGGCGCCGAGCCCGGCGACGTGCTGGAGGTGCGCATCGAGGCGGTCGAATTCGCCCAGGACTGGGGCTACAATTTCCACAGGCCGCTGAAGGGTGCGCTGCCGGAGCGCTTTCCGAGCCGCCGCATCCTGCACATCCCGATCGACACAGCCACCCGCACCGCCGCCTGCCCGTGGGGCACGGTGCTGCCGCTCGCCCCCTTCTTCGGCACGATGGGCGTGGCGCCGCCGCCCGCCTGGGGGCGCGTCTCCTCTATCGAACCACGCGCCTTCGGCGGCAACATCGACAACCGTGACCTCGTCGCCGGCACGCGGCTGTTCCTGCCGGTGTTCGTCGCGGGGGCACTGTTCTCCGCCGGCGACGGCCACGGCTGCCAGGGCGACGGCGAGGTCAACCTGACCGCGCTCGAGACGGCGCTGACCGGCACGTTCACCCTCGTGCTGCACAAGCGGCGCCGGCTCGCGCGGCCGCGCGCCACCACCCCCGACACCCTCGTCACGATGGCCTTCGACCCCGACCTCGACGACGCCGCGACCGGGGCGCTGGAGGACATGATCGACGCCCTCGTCGCCTGCACCGACCTTGCCGCACTCGATGCCTACGCCCTGATGAGCCTCGCCGGCGACCTGCGCATCACCCAGATCGTCGACGGCAACAAAGGGGTGCACGCCGTCCTGAAGCGCGCGCTGCTGCCACCGATCGCCGACGAGGCCTTCGCCGCCGGCCAGGCGGTCTGAGACGCGGGCATCGCCGACCGTGAACCGCGATCGTCGAGCCCCGGCTCGCTGTTGGAGGCGACCCGCCGCGTCGGCGTCCGCGGCCGATGCCACCCGGCATCGACCGCGGCCCCGTCCTGACGGATCGGCCGGAATGCTCCGGTCACGACCCGCCATCACGTCCCAAAACGCCTGCTAAGGAACCAGCACCGCGCGACCGTGGATCTTGCCGTTGTGCAGGTCGTGCAGCGCCTGGTCGGCCTTGGCGAGCGGGTATTCGACCACGGCGAGATCGACGAGACCGCGATCGGCGAGCGCCATCAGTTCGTTCAGCTCGGCCCAGGTGCCAACGAGGTTGCCGATGATGTTCTTCTCGGTGATGATCAGATCGACGGTCGGCACGCGGATGTCCTCGCCATATCCGACGACATAGTAGCTGCCCATGCCGCGCGTCATCGCGATGCCCTTCGCGGTGGTTCCCCGCTCGCCGACGAAATCGATGACCGCTTCCGCACCGGCGCCGCCGGTGAGCGCCAGCACCGCCTCGACCTCGTCGCCATCGGCCTTGACGAGGTGGTCCGCGCCGCTCTTCTTGGCGAGCGCCAGCGAGGCATCGGACTTGTCGACGACGATGATGTCGGCAGCGCACATCGCCTTCAGACACTGGACGCCGATGTGGCCGAGCCCGCCGGCGCCGATCACCACGCAGCTCTCGCCCGGCAAGAGGTGGCGGGTCGCCTTCTTCACCGCGCGGTAGGCGGTGAGGCCGGCGTCGGCGTAGGGCGCGACGTCCTTCGGGGCGAGCGTGCGCGGCAGCGCCACGATGTTGCGCTCCGACGTGCAGAGAAACTCGGCATAGCCGCCATTGCAGTCGAGCCCGGGGAACGTGCCGGGACCATGCATGTCGAAGCCACGCCGGCAGGCGAGGCAGGTGCCGCCGGTGATCTTCGGATGGACGATCACCGGATCGCCGACCTTGATGCCCTCGACCTCCTTGCCGATCTCCTCGACCCACCCGGCGTTCTCGTGCCCCATGATGAGAGGCAGCAACTTGTCGCCGGTCGGATCGATGTGCGGCTTCCACACGCCCTCGATGATGTGCAGGTCGGTGCGGCAGACGCCGGCGCCACCGATGCGGACGATGACGTCGGTCGACTTCTTGATCTTCGGGTCGGGGACCTCCTCCTCGCTCACCCAACCGCTTCCCGTCAGGCTCTCATCATAACGCCGCAGCACCTGGGCTTTCATGCGTCTCTCCTCCGTCTTGTCGGGACGTCCTTGGCGTCGTCCTCGCGGAGCCTCATCGCAACTCCCGTGCCGGGATGATTGTCTCAATATTCTCAGATGTTTGGTTCTAGGGAGGCGGTGCCCGGACGTTGTCTCGCTGAACAGACGAGCGGGCAAGTGTTCAGTTTCTGAATATTGCGTTCAGCCGCGTTCCGGCCGACGATGCGTCAACCAAGGAAACGCCTGCGCGGGGAAGCCCCGATGCTGCAATTATCGGGACTGGAACGGGCCCGTTCGGCGCTCGAGAAGGGCGTGCCCTTCCCTTCCGGATCGCTGCTCGTGCCGATCGCCCGCAGCTGGGAGCGCTGCGTCGGGCAGGGCCTCGTGCCGACGGGCGAACCGGAAAGCCCCGTTGTCGGGGCGGGCGAGCTCGGGCAGCGACGCGAGCGGAACGGGCCGCTGCGTCGCCTGGCGATCGCCGAGATGCAGGTCCTCCACGCGCAGATCGCCGGCTCGAACGTCATGATCGCCTTCGCCGATCCCGACGGCGTGGTGCTCGACACCGTCAGCGACCACGTCTTTGCGGAGAGCAGCGCCGGCCGCTCGATCATTCCAGGCAGCGTCTGGGGCGAGCGCGAGCGGGGGACCAATGCCCTCGGCCTCGCCGTGATCGAGGGCCAGCCGGTGGTGGTCCATGGCCGTGAGCACTATTTCGCCTGCCACGGGCATTTGAGCTGCATGGCGGCCCCCATCCACGACGCCCGCGGCGCCCTCGCCGGCGTGCTCGACGCGTCCTGCTCGAACGAGGCGCGCCAGCAGCATACCCATGCACTCGTCCGGATGGCGGCGACGCACATCGAGAACGGCCTGATCTTTCAGGGCAGCTCGGATCTGTTGATCTTCGCCTTTCATCCGCGCGCCGAATACCTCGATACGCTGTCGGCCGGCCTGGTGGCCCTGTCGCGCGACGGCGAGGTGCGCTCACTCAACCGGCAGAGCCGCGGGCTTCTCGCCGGCCTCGCACCGGAGATCGGCTCGCGCTTCGAGGATCTCTTCGACGCCCGTTTCGACGTGGCGATGACGAAGCTGCTCGGCGGCGGTGTCCTGCAATTGCGCGACCGCGCCGGCAGCGGCGTCTTGGTGGTGTGTCGCCAGATCGGCCAGCGCGGCGCACCGGCCGTGCGGCCGCGCAGCCGGGCGGCTGCCGTCGCGGTGCTGCCGGCGGAACGCGAGGTCGGTTTCGTCTGCGACGATCCGGGCCTGCGCCGCGCCATGCATTGCCTGCCGGGGGCGACGGCTCGACGGATGGCGGTGCACATCCACGGCGACACCGGAACCGGCAAGGAACTGATGGCTCGCCACGTTCATGCCGTCAGCGGTCGGGACGGCCCCTTCGTCGCCGTCAACTGCGGGGCGATCCCGGAAAACCTGTTCGTCGCCGAACTGTTCGGCCACGAGCGTGGCGCCTTCACGAACGCCCGCATCGACGGCGCTCCGGGGCTCGCACGGCTCGCCGATGGCGGGACGCTCTTCCTCGACGAAGTGGCCGAGATTCCTTTCGCAGCGCAGACGGCGTTGTTGCGCTTCCTCGACACGAAGGACGTGCGCGCCATCGGCGGCCAGAAGGCGGTGACGGTCGACGTGCAGGTCGTTTCGGCGACCAATCGTGACCTCGAGCAGGCGGTGGCGCGGCGCGCCTTCCGCGCCGATCTCTATTTTCGCTTGAGCGCCTTTGCCATCGCGCTGCCGCCTCTTCGTGACCGGGCGGACTTTGCCGCCGTGGTGCGCCACCTGATGGCGACGATCGCGCCGGAAATGGCGATCACCGATGAGGCCGTCGCGGCACTGCGGGCGCGGGCGTGGCCCGGAAATATCCGCGAGTTGCACGCCGCCCTGCAGCGCGCCGTCATTTCGACCGAGGCGGACTTTCTCGACGAGACCGCCTTCGAGGCCGGCCACGACGCCCGCCGCGACGTGTGCGCCGATTGCGGTGGCCATCCGCTGAACGGCCGCAAGTGCCGCCAGATCCGCGACACCTACCGGGCGACGGGCAACAACATCGCCGAGGCCGCCCGGTTGCTGGGGGTGTCGCGCAACACGGTCTACAAGCACATTCGCTGACGCGGCCGGAACGTGCGGACATTGAGCGCGCTGACATTGAGCACGCGGACGCTGTCCGCTCATTTCCCGCCCTGTCACCGCTCGGCGGCTTCAACGCAGACGTCAGGCCAGCGGATCAAAACGATCCGCCAGCATCAATGATCCACCTTCGCCGCGGAAGTGAATGGCTTGTTCTCGGCGATGAAGCGCGCCGCCAGTACAAGGGCGCCCATCGAGAAATCCTTGCCGTGCGCCGCCACCATGCGTGCCGACAGGGCCGCGATCTCCTGGAAGAAGCGGTCCTTGCTTTCTTCTTCGGGCGTGAGCTTGGCGTTCATGCGAGACTCCTGACGTCGGGTTGAAGAGGGTTTTGCAAGTGGCCGCCGAGCGCCGGGGCGGGCGCTATTTGAACAGGTGTGGTGGAAACTCGACGAGCGCCACGGCGCCGGTGTCGGTGCCGAAGGCGAGGTGGCGCCCATCCTGCGACCAGCGCACATCCCGGATGGCGCCGTCGCCCGAGCCCTTCACCAGGAGCTCGTCGCGCCGGCCGATCTCGGTGACCAACACCATTCCGGTCTCGTAGCCGACGGCGACGAGCGAGCCACTGTTGCGGATATCGACGGCCTGCACGGCGACGAGGCTGGCGCGGCCCGTCTCGATGCTGCGCCGCCCGGCGTCGGGCCCGGGTTCCGTCGGCTCCTCGACAGGCCAGACGATGACGCGGAATGCCCCGCTGGTCACCAGTCGCCGGCCGTCGAGGCTCCATGCGAGAGAGCGGACCGGTGCGGGATAGTCCGCATGACGCACCATGGCACCGGTGTCGCCCTCGACGAGTGCGACACCGCCTGTTCCCAGGGCTGCCGCCAGGTGCGCGCCATCCGGGCTCCACGTCAGGTGGCTGATTTCGGCCAGCGCGATGAAGAGCTCGGCAGCGTTCGGGGTGTCGGCGGCGGTTCGGAGCGTGAGGGCGGCGGCGGTCGCAACCGCGATGCACCGACCATCGCCGGTCGCGGCGAGGCAGGTGATCGCAGCACCCGTCTCGACGAGCATTCGAGGCGGCCCGCCGTCTGCCGGGTAGCGGGCGACGGTAGAGCCGGCAGCGACGAGGGCGCTGCCGTCGGCGAGCGTGACGATGGCCGCGACGGGACCGTCGTGGCCGCCTGTGATCGGCAGCAGGAAGCCAGTGGGCGTGATGCGCACGAGCCGCCCGCAGGCGCTGCCAGCGAGGAAGCCGCTCGCCCCGAAGGCCGCGACGCAGACGGGCGCTTCGCCGACGGGCACCTGGAGCATCGGGGGAACGGGCTTTGCCCGCGGGCTGATCGTCGCGCGCCCGTTCTCGACCGAGACCCGATACCGGCTCGTCGTCGATTCCACGTCTTCCATCGGCGCGATGCCGACCGAGCCGTTGGCGAGCGCGAAGGCGACCGCTGCGCCGGAGGCGTCGAAGGCGCAACTCTCGACCGCGGCGGCGGCGGCCCATTGCCGGCCGATCAGTCCGAACAGCGATGGCGCTTCCGCTTCTGCGACAGCCATGGTCCTCGCTCCTCTCCACGCGTGCCCGGTCTGTCGCCGGGCTCCCCCTCGGGCCTTGCTCGGGCCGACGGCCTCAATTCTCGGCGATCTTGCGGTCGAGTTCGTCGAGACGCGCGTGCCAGGCCGCGAGCTCGTCGTCACAGGACTGCAGGGTCGCCAATGCCGCCTCGTAGCGTTCGCGCGCGGCGACCAGTGCCCCGTCGGCGGTCGCCGCGGCCAGCGCCGCGTCGCGCTCGCAGCGCATCACCTCCACCTCGCAGCCCCCGATCAACTGCCGGTCGTAGAGTTGCCGGGAGTTCAGGCGGGCGATCTCCTGCACGATCTCCATGCGCAGCATGAACAGCTCATGGAGGCCCGGCTCGGCTTGCGTCACCTGCTGCCCTCCTCGATCGCCGGTGCCGTTACGCATCACCGCTCCCCGCCGAGGGCGCCGGCCTCGCCGCCGCCACCTGTTCGAGGATTTCGCCGAGCCCGCCGAGGCTGGAAACGAAATGCGCCTCGGCGCCCTCGATCGTCGAGCGCAGAGTGTCCCAGAGGTCGGCCCGCAGCAGTCGCATCGGGTCACCCGCCAGTTGCTCGAAGGCCTGCAGCCCGAACTGGTGCGTCAGCGTCACGGTGTTCAGCACGAATTCGGTCAGTTCCCGCCCATGGGCCTCGACGAACAGCCGCAGAAAAGGGTGATCGCCATAGACGACGTTGTGTTTGGCGAGCTCTGTTTCGATCATTGTCTGGAAATGCCGGTTCAGCAGATACTGGCTTTCTCCGACGAAGCGCATCACGAATGCGATGTCCCGGTCGGCGCGATCGAGCATCGCCGAAGCGACCACGGTGGCGCCCGAGGGCGCACCTGCGCCGCCGCGATCTCCGGGAGCGAAACTCGTCACGCCACCATCCTCGTTTCTGTCCCGGCATGGCAGCCGGTCACCGCTCAGTTTTCGGCCTTGTAGTGTTGCAGCTTGCGATAGAGCGTGCTGCGCGACACGCCGAGCTTCTCGGCGGCGACCGACATGTTGCCGCCCGATGCCGCGATGGCCCGCTGGATGACGCGGCGCTCCGTCTCGTCCAGCCGAGCGATCTCGTCATGACCGGCGGACGCGCCGAACTGCAGCGACGCTGCGGCAGCTCCCCGCCCTTGCTGTGGCCGCGGGGCTTCATGCCGCGGCTTCAGGTCCGCGATGAAGTCTTCCGGGAAATCCTCGACCCCGACGATCCGGGTCGTCGACATCAACGCCAGGTTCTCGACCAGATTTCTGAGTTCGCGAACATTTCCGGGCCAGTTGTAGGTTTGCAGGAGATCGGTCACGCTGTCGCGAAAGCGCAGAGGCTCCATGCCGTAGGTGCTCGAGATCTGCCGATTGAAGTAATCGATCAGCAGCTCAACGTCGCCGGGCCGATCTCGCAACGGCGGAATGGTGATCTTGACGGCACTGATCCGAAAATAGAGATCCTTGCGAAATCTGCCCTCGGCGACGTCCTGGCGGAGGTTGCGGTTGGTCGACGCGACGAGGTGGACGTCGACTTGCCTCGGCTTGCTGTCGCCGAGGCGATAGACCATCCGCTCCTCGAGGACGCGCAACAGGTAAGGCTGCAAATCGAGCGGCATCTCGCCGATCTCGTCCAGGCTGAGCACGCCGCCCTGGGCGGTTTCGAAGCGGCCCGGTCTGCCGTCGCGCGTCGCGCCGGTGAAGGCGCCGGCGGCGTGGCCGAACAACTCGCCACCGATCAGGTCCTTGGAGACAGCGCCGCAGTTGAAGGCGACGAACGGCTCCTTGCCGGTCTGCATCCCGGCCGCATGAATGAGCCGCGCGAACAACTCCTTACCGACGCCCGTCTCTCCTTCCAGCAGGATCGCCGACTTTCCGAGTGCAGCACGCTCGGCGCGCTCGATGGCGTCGAGAAGGGGTTCGCTGCGCCCGACGATCGCCTGTCGCGCGGCCACCACGGCATCGACCGCGGTCGCCGCCGGCGCGACCACGGTCCGGCCGATCGGAACGGGTGTCCGCGGCCGCGACCCGAGCACGAGAACGGCGCCGGACACGGCGCCGTCGACGATGAGTGGCTCGAGGCTCTGGCCGCGCAATGCCTCCGGCAGGCGGCTGGCGATATCGCCCCGGACGCCGTCTGAACCGAAATCGATGATCTGCCGCCCGACCTTCAACTCCACGGACTGATCGAGGGAGCGCCACCGCATCGGCGCGGTTTCGCTGAGATGGATGATGCGGCCAAAGCTGTCGAGCAGGACCAGCCCGTCGCCGCCGGCGAAACCCTGCACTTTTGCAAGGCAGGCCTCGAGCAGCCGTGTTCGCTCGATCCGCGCCTGTTCGGCGAGCGCCAGCTCGATGTGGTTGGCAGCCACGATGCCGAGCGCGACGTTGTGGCGATGGAAAATGTCCTCCGGGCCGGAGAAATCGACGATGCCGACAATGCTGCCGTCGATCGGGCTGCGGATCGGTGCGCCGACGCAGGTCCACGCCTTGACGCCCTCGCAGAAATGCTCGGCGGCGTGGACGTAGATCGGCTGTCCGGTGACCAGCGCCGTGCCGATCCCGTTTGTGCCGGTGACCGTTTCGCACCAGCTCGCCCCGACCTCGAGGCGGATGTCGTGGCCGGCTTCGATGGTGGCCGGATCGCCGCCGACCTCCAGGATCACCCCGGTGTGGTCGGTAATGACCACCATCGTCGCAGTGTCGCCGAGAATCTCGCTGATGCGCTGGAAGGTCGGACGTGTCGCGGACAGCAGGCCCCGGTTGCGCTCCCGCAGCTCGTGCATCAGTTCGGGTGCGGCGCTCTCGGGACTGCCACGACCGCGCGCATCGACGCCGACCTCGACGCTGCGCTGCCACGACCGCTCGATGACGTGGCGAACCAGCGCCCGTGAGCAGGGCGCGGCCTCCTGTCCGTTGGTGACGAAGGTCTCCCACGCCTTTCTCGTCGCACGCTCGTCATAGCGGGCCAGTTCGTCGCCGCGCGGCCCGCCACGGCGCACGTCCGTCGCAGAACGGAAGCCCAGCAATGGATCGAACAGATCGGGCGACTTGGGCATCGGCACATCCGTCTGCATCGGGGGACCTACCGATCGCAACTCACCGGCGATCGCCGGCAGGGCAGGACCGGGACAGGCGATACCAACGCCCGACCGGCCGTCTCACGGAAGCTCGCAGACGTGCGTCAGCAGTCGTCATCGCCGCGGTCGATGTCGAGGCGCTCGGCGATGTCGCGCTTCAAGAGCGCCTCGGCATCGTCCGCGGTCATCTCGCGACCATCGAGATCGGCGAGGCGACCACTCAGATCTTCCTCCAGGGTGACGTGAAAGCCGTTCTCCCGGGTCGCCAAGACGAAGCGCTGGGCGCTGCGCGGCCCCCGGAGTTCGCCCAGGTAGTGCAACTGCCGGCCGGACGCCAAGTCGGCGACGACGACGCGGTTGTTGGGGCTGATGCGCACATAGGGGCGCAGTTCGACGGGCTGGCTTCCCGGCGTATAACCGGAATGCAGCGTCTTCTCGAAGACCTCGACGGCGGCCGGCTCCGCTGCGGCCTTGCGCATCTCGCCATAGCGCCCGGCACTCAGGTGGTTCGCCAGCTTTTCGATCGTCCCACGGTTCTGCTGGATCAGCCGTTGCGCCGCCACGTCCTCGCGGCGAGGTCCGTCCCTCTTGGAGATGATGTAGACCACGGTTCCCTCCTGGAGCTGTTCCGGCGGCATTTCGTTTTTGCCGCGAAGCAGCCGCGGAAACCTGCCGGACAGCCATTTTCTGGAATTGTATCAAGAACAGTCTCGGCAGTCAGTTTTTTTGTTGTCACTGCCGAGCGTCTAGGCTCGCCCGAGCATCTCCGCACCGCCGCCCAACGCCGGACCTGCCGTCGGATCGAAATCGACCGGCATATCTGCGATCAGCGTATTGGTCGTCAGCACCAGGGTCGCCACGGAGGCGGCGTTGCGCAGAGCCGTGTAGGTGACGCGCACCGGATCGATGATGCCTGCCGCGAGCATGTCGGTCATCTCGCCCTTCGCCGCATCGAAGCCTGTGCCGACGGCGGCCAGGAGGAGATCGCCAACGACGCGCTCGGGATCATAGCCGGCGTTTCGTGCAATGAAGGCGGCGGGCCGCGTCAGCGTTTCGCGCACGAGACGGATTCCCTCGCCGATGTCGCCGTTGATGTTGCCGAGCCTCGCCGTCACCACCGGCGCACACTGCGCAAGCGCGGTGCCGCCGCCGGGGACGATGCCCTCCTCGGCCGCCGCCCGCGTCGCGTTCAGCGCGTCGTCGATGAGCTGAATCGTCCGCTTCTGTTCCACCGGCGTGACACCGCCGACAGAAATCACCGCCGTTCCGCCGGAGAGCTTCGCCAGTCTTTCCTTCAACTTGTCCTGTTCGATGTTGGGGGGCGCGAGATCGTATTGTCGGGCAACCTGTGCCCGTCGCGCGGCGATCTCCGCCGGATTGCCGGCACCGCGGATGATCACCGTCTCGCGAGCGCTGGTACGGACCTGCCGGGCTCCGCCGAGATCCGCGAGGGTGACCTCGTCCAGCCGGCCGCCGAGATCGCGCGCAATGACGCGACCGCCGGTGATGATGCCGAGATCGTCCATCATCGCCTTGCGCCAATGGCCGTATTCCGGCGGATGGACGACGAGGACCCGGCCGCGGTTGCCGTCTCCGAGCAAGGTGACGACAACCTCCGGCGAGATCTCTTCGGCGACGATCACCAACGGCCGCCCGGTCTTCGCCACCGCGGCGCGGATCTGCGCCAGTTCCTCCGGCTGCCGGATTTTCAGATCGGTCAGCAGGATCAACGGGTCGTCGAGGACGACTTCCATGCGCTCGATGTCGGTCACCATGTGGTGGGAGATGTAGCCGCGGTCGAACGACATCCCCTCGACCACGTCGAGCGTCGTTTCGATGGTCAGGCCATATTGGGAGCTGACGATGCCATCGACGCCGACGCGCTCCAGCGCCTGGGCGACGAGGCCGCCGAGGCGGGGGCAGGTCGCGGCGATCGTGGCCACCGCCTCCAGGGCGCGGCGATCCTTCGCGGGCGTCGCGGAGGCCTTCAGCGCCTCGACCACGACATCGACGGCCTGGTCGATGCCGCGACAGAGATCGACGGGCTTCACGCCGCGCTCGAGCGCGGCGATGCCGTTCTGGATCAGGCCGTTGGCGAGCACCATCGCGGTGGTGGTGCCGTCCCCGGCGACTTCGTTGGTCTGCATCGAGACTTCCCGGACGACCTGCGCGCCCATGTTCTCGAAGCGATCGCTGAGCTCGATCTCGCAGGCGATGGTGACGCCGTCGCGCGACACGATCGGCGTGCCGATCGGCCGGTCGACCATCGTGTTCATGCCTTTCGGGCCGAGCGTCGTTTCGACCGCGGCGGCGAGCTTGCCGACGCCGCGCGCCAGCGCACGCCTCGCCTCGGCATCGTGGATGATCTGCTTGGCCATGGTGGCGCACTCGCTCCCGGTTGCTGCGGCGTAGGTACTGGGGACAGGTCCTGGAGCCAGGTCCTGGAGCCAGGTCCTGGAGCCAGGTCCTGGAGCTAGGTCCTGGAGCTAGGTCCTGGAGCTAGGTCCTGGAGACAGGTCTTCTGGGGCGCAGGTCCTGCCTCTTGTTCGGCACATCTCGCGCTTCGCCCTCGTGCACCACGCTCGGCCCGTCCGCCGGCGTCGTGGCCTCCGGCTCAGGCGATCGGACGCTGTGGTGGTGGCACGCGGTCCAGCATGAAGTCGGCGAGCGTCGGCTCGCCGGCTGCCGGATCGAATTCCTGGTAGCGCGCCTGCAGCAGGCCCCGGCAGATCGCACCGTTCGCCTCCATGTTGATGCGGACGGCGCGGAGCCCACGCACATAGACAGCAAGCCCGTCGGCATCGATCGGCCTGCCATCCGGCGTGACGAAGGCCAGATCGCCCGGTTTGGCTGCCAGTCCGCAGTCGACGAGGATCTCCCGGTAGCGCGGCTTTTGCCGTGCGCCGTCGTCATCGAGGATGACGGTGCGGTCGAAACCGGCGAGATCCATTGCGACGATCGTCGCCGGGTCGAGGCCGGCGGTGCGCAGGCTAGCGAGGACCGCCTCCTGTCGCCGCTGAAACGCCTTGCGGCGGAAGGTCGCCCGCAGCTCGTCGAGCGTCCCCTTCACGTCGAAGGCCTTGAAGGCCTCGGCGAACGGTATCCCGCGCCGGACGCCGTCATTGACCTCGTCGGCGCACATGTGGTCCTGGAGCTGCGGACGGACCTCGCTCACCCACGGCAGCGTGCGGACCGCCCTGCCGATGTCGTCGGCCATCAAGTAGGCGAAGTTCGGCGAGCACCAGTAGGTTGGCAGGCGGAAGGTGACATCCACCCCGCCCGAAGCGTCGATATCGACGGCCTCGACGAAGCCGAGCTCCGTCATCGGCTCGTCGAGCTCAGGGTCGGTGACGTCGGCCAGTCGAGCCCAGACGTCACCGATGCGGTCTCCGTCCCCCGGTTGGGGCACGGCCGTGGGGGCGAGGGGCGTTGCCGTGCCCATCACTCGGCTGCCTCGGCGACAGCCTCTTCGCGCAGCTTCGCCCGCTGCGCCTCGATGTCAATGCCGTAGAGCCGCGCAGCGTTCAGGCCGAGGATCTTGCGCTTCGCCTGGTCCGTCAGGTCGACGCCATATTCGGCCTTGATGTCCTCGGGAAGCTGGAAGCTCCAGAATTTCTCGACGAGCCAGCGCGGCGTCCAGATCGCATAGTCGCTACCGAACAGGATCTTGTCTTCACCGACCCAGAACAGGAGCTCACTGATCACTTCGGCGAAATAGCGAGGCCGGCTGTGGATGAAGGGCAGCGCCACGGCGAGGCCGCCATAGACGTTGGTTTCCTGCACAGCGATCCAGCAGAAGTCATCGAGACGCGGCAGGCCACAATGTTCGACGATGAAGTTGAGGCCCTGGAAATCCGTCGCCGCGTGGTCGACGTCGTGCACGTCGAACGCGTCCTTGTCGAGCGGCACGATCGTCGGCCCCTTGTGCACGTGGACATTGGTGATGCCGAGTTTCTGGCACAGCTCGAGACAGCGGTAGGCCGCCGGATCGGTAAGTTTCCAGCCGCGCGAGGAGCCGTTCCATTCCGCCGTGTATAGCTTGACGCCCTGTACATTGAAGGTTTCTTTCAAGTAGTGAATGTATTCGATCGCCTTTTCGCCGTCACGCGGATCAAACGAGCCGTTGAGAATGAAGCGGTTTTTGTAGCGTTTCGCGATCTCCGAATTTCTCTCGATCGTGTTGAATCCTTTTTTATAGAAATCAAGAAGATATGTCGACTGAACGATAGCGACATCGTCAGGACCGTCGACGAACAGATCGTGATACATATCTTCCGCACTATATTTCTCAAATTTGGCCTTTGGCCAGAGCTTGTCCTTCGGGCTGAGCGCCGAATGGTAGGCGTAGAAGCAGTCGATGAACTGCTTTCCATGGATGTTGCTCTGATTTTCCGGGCTGCCGTCCCAGAAGTGCGTGTGGCCGTCGACGACGAAAATCTCTTCGCCGGTGGGTGTCTTGAACATGTGAAGTCCCCGATCCGTTGCGCGACCCGAAGCGGTCCGCTCCCTGAGCCAAGCCCATGCTCCCGCACGCGCTCTGCACCATTGACCCAAGTGATCGTCACGCGGCGGGCGTCGAGCCGACGCGCCGTCCCGTGCCGAAGCGCCGAGCCGGCGCGCTACTCGATGTATTTCCGCATGGCATCCATGTCGCCGAACAACGTCACCGTGTTGTCGTCGACCCGAACCATGCGTCCATAGTGTGTGGACGTGTTCACCTCGAAGGTCTCGGCGGTCATGTCCTTACCGAGGATCTCGCTGATCTCGTCCATCTTGAAGACGAGCTCGCCCTCTCCGTCGATACGAATCAGCGCCGGCTGGTAGGTGATCGTCACGTTCGGCTTTGTACCCATGAATTCGGCTATGGCACGGGCCTCGACGCTGTCGTTCATGGTGACGCCGCACTGGTGCGATATCGTCTGATTGAAGACAATGTCGTTCATCTTGTGGAAGATGTTCTGATGCTCGGCTGTTCTTGATGCGACAGACATATCCACTCACTCCTTCGGGAGGTTGAGGCCGAGCTCACCGAGGATCTTGGTGATCCGCTCGACCGAATTTGCCTTGGCGTCCGCGAACTGCACGGGCTTCGAGTGCGGTTGCGACCAGATCGGCTGCAGGCCGGTAGCGGCCTTCGCCGCCAGGGCGGCGTGCTTGCGGGTCCAGCTCTGGAACAGGGCGCTGTTGTGCACACCGTGCTGCGGATCGGTCGCGAGCAGATGGAACAGATCGATGGCGTTCGCCAGGTTGCGCTCGTAGTCGGCCTCCGCGGCAGAGACGACGGAAGGCGTAATGAAGTCGCCGTTTGCAGCAGCCGTCTGCATCAGAAAGCCCGACCGGAACAACTCGCCAACGAGCGGCTCGAACACGATGTTGATGGCGAAATACTGCTCGAGATAGTCGGTCGCACCCATGATCGATTCGACGGCTTCGCGCGTACCCTGCCACATCGAGTCGCCGACCCAAACGCGCTTGCCTGCCTCGTCGTCGAAGCCGGCGATGTCCATGCCGATCTCGGCGAGATAGAGCGTCAGGTCCTGGGCCAAGCGAAGCTTATACGATGAATTCGTCAGCGTCGCGTTGTTGATCATCTGCGTATAGCCGTAGCGCTGCGCCTGCATCAGCGATGTGCCGAGGCCGAACTCGGCATGCTTCCAGGCGCCGAGATGGTTCTGCAGGATCTTCACCCAGGCCTTGTCGAAGGCCTTCGGCGCGCCGGCCTTGCGACCATTGATGATGACATTCTGGACCATCGCCTCGATCTTCGACTGGCGCTGGTAGTGTGTGCGCTCCCACTCCTGGTCGGGCGCACGGAAGGCATGCCAGTTCGAGCTCAAGGCCGCAGTCGCGTCCTTGAAATAGGCACCGCGTCCGTCCGGAAAGGCGATAATCCAGCTTTGCAGCAGGTACCGCTCCGGATCCGGCTGCACATCGACCGTCATGTCCTCGTAGTGAGTGGCTCTCTTGCCCTTCGGGTCGAAGTAATTGTAGTGCCGGCTGTCGGATCCAGGGAACACAGCAGATCCGGCTGCGCCCGACTTCACTTCTGTATTTTCAGCTACCGTCATGATTTTTTCCTCCCCCTGCTTATGTGCAGCATTGATATCCAAAGACGCCGATCGTTTCGGCGGCTCGCGTCAGTTGACCGCCGGCGTGAACTTGTCGAAGAATACGCGGTCGGAATCGATGTCGTTCATGTGGAGGATCGGCGTCAGGGCTTCGATCATCGGGCCTGGACCGCAGGCATAGACATCCACTGCTTCACCGAGCTCGAGGCGGCGCAGGTGAGCATTCACCGCTTCGTGGACGAAGCCACGCTCACCCTGCCAGTCGGCGTCGTCATCCGCGTGCGACAACACCGGAACAAAGGTGAAATGTTCGCTCTGCGCCGCAATCTGTGCGAACTCTTCAAGATAGAACAAGTCGTTGCGCGTTCGGGCACCATAGAAGAAGTAGACGGGTCGTGCTTCGCCACTCTCGACATGGTCGTGGAGTATCGACCACAACGGCGACATGCCGGATCCGCCACCGACCAAGATCACGGCTCCCTGTCGGTCTTCGCGTCGGAAGCAGGTCCCGTAGGGCCCTTTGATTCCGACGGTCGTTCCAATGGGTAGTCCTCCGTCGAGGCGGGATGAGAAGCGTCCGTCGGGGTATTTTTTGATGATGAACGAGAGTTTTTGGGCTTCGCCCGGCGTATTTGCCATGGAAAACGAGCGAGTAATCGCCTCCGCCCCCGGGAGCGTGATGTCGACATACTGCCCTGCCCAGAACTTCAAGGGTTGCTCGAGCGTGAGGTCGAGGCGGCGGATGTCGTGGGTCAGCTCGGTCACGCCTGTGACCTTGCCCTCGAACTGTCTGACCGGGATGGCCTTGGCGAGCAGCTCCTCGTCATAATTCAGTAGCTCGACTTCGATATCGGAGTGAACCAGAGTTCGACATAGGAGAATATGATCCTGACTTCGCTCCATCTCGTTGAGAGCAAATGTCGAATACTTCATCAACTCGATGTCGCCCTCGGTCAGCACGACCTTGCAGGCGGCACACTGGCCTTCCTTGCAGCCGTGCGGCAGGGCTATGCCCTGCCGGAAGGCGGCGTTGAGAACCGTCTCGTTCTCTTCGACCTCGAAATCAACGCCGACCGGCTTCAGACGAACGGTAAACGTCCCGCTCATGGGGCTGGACTCCAGACACGATAAGAATGATCGGGGGGAACCACGGCCGGCATGTCTTGTTCCTGGAGGGGCGGGGCGAATAGCTTGGCCCCGCCCCCAACTCACTCAGCGCACAGATCAGTCTCTTCTGATCCGCGAAGGCTCAGTTGCAGGGATTGATCTTGAAGCCAGCGCGATACTCCGCGAGGTGCTTCTCGCGCTCGGCCGGGGTCATGCCGCGCAGCATCTGCAGCGGGCTCTTGATCGTGTGGCCGCGGATGTCGTCCACGGTCCACATCTCGCTCGCCTCGAACCGCAGGTGCGGCTGCGGCACCAGCGTCTTGCCGTCGGACCGGATGAAGTTCAGGTCCTTCAGGCAATCGACCAGATCCCAGTCGTGGTAGCAGCCCTCCCACTCGCGGCGACCGCTGAACCGGCCCATCGCCGGTGTCGGACGGCCCTGGTACTCGCCGGCGAACGCCTCGACGGCAGTCCACCGATCGATCTCGTGGGAGAACGTGTGGATCTGCCCGTCGATTTCGTCGGTGACGATGTCCTCGCGGATGAGGCACGGCACCAGCGTCGACCAGCAGCGATGCGGATAGACGTAGCCGACATCGCCGTTGAACGGGATCACCGTCTGGCCGCGATGCGACAGCTTCTCATACCACTTCCAGAAGTCGCCGAATTCAGCGTACCAGCCGGGATACTTGTGCTCGAACCACTCGAAGTCCTTGTCCGTCTGGGCCTCGATGCGCCAGAAATTGAACGGCCAGCCGACCGCGAAGAACTGGCCGACCTTGTGCACGTAGAATTTCTTCGTCAGACGCGCCCAGGCTTCCTGCACATCGTCATGGTGGATCTTGATGCCATACTTCTCCAACGGAAGCATGTAGGTGCGATAGTAGTCCTCAAAAATCCAGCGATGCCACATTTCCGCGTAGGACTCTTTGTTCTTGTCGCGGTTGGTGGTGCCGTATTCGATGAAGGTACCGATCGCGGCGTCGACGATGCCGTGGTTCTGCCAGAAGGCATAGCGCATGTCGC
>JAESGX010000051.1_pt1 | contig 249219 bp, 199 predicted proteins | sample 9269801 | NCBI WGS metagenome assembly JAESGX01 (sample SAMN16773122, study PRJNA677054) | algae metagenome | isolation source: Pleurocapsa minor GSE-CHR-MK-17-07R and co-occurring heterotrophs from wet... | place: USA: Lower Calf Creek Falls, Grand Staircase Escalante National Monument, UT ... | reverse complement strand
ACATCCACGGTGATCGCAATCCGGTTGCTTTCCGGACTGTAGGCGAACAAGCGCACTTTTTCAGGCGGCATTTGTGCGCTTGCTGATCGAATTCCGCCTGCCAGCAGAATGGCAATGAAGAACAATACCAGGGCTCGTCTATGCATTTCATCCATCCTGTCTCACTAGGTTCCGAGCAGCGCCAATAACAAACGGCGCAGGTCCAGGTAAAGTACGGAAACGCCGGAAGCGTCCACAGGGATATCGATAGTCTCTGTCTGAAGGTCCTGAATGCCTGAACGATCGATTCGTGCCCATATGTCTGGCACTCCAGTGACTGGCGGTCTGACGTCAGCAAACACATAAAGCCGTGTGTTTTCTTCAATTCGAATACCGAGATCGGTATCGGGTTCCTGCCCTTGTAAGATACCTACTGGTAACTCATTAGTTGAACGTGGGGGCGCATCAGTGGTGTCGTAGGGTTCCCATTCGAATCGTAGAACGCGGCTAGGATTACTATCATTATATACAGGGTAATAGGGCCTCATTATCCCTATAAATTCTGCCAATGCCTGAGATGTGAAGAAGTACAGCGGATTTAGACGAACCGCATCAGGCGTTACTCCACCAGTATTGGACGGTGTATAGAGTATCTCAAGGTGCAAATGAGCATCGATTATCACACTTTCTCGATCACGAGCATCCAGCGGCTGCTGATGCGCGCGCACATTCAAAGACTGCCCGGCCCTAACTCTCGTATCTACGTCTAACGGATTAATTCCATCGGGCAATTCCAGCGACAGACTATGAAGATGGTTGTAGGTCACGACAATGTTAGACGGGAAGCCAAATCGATTGTCACATCGAATCGTCAACCCGGGACCTGAAGCAAGGCCAGTAGAACCATTTCCGACCGCGAGCGGCGCAACGACCGTTCCGCTGCACACCGCGACGAGGTGAATGCAATCAGACTCTGGGAAACACGTTTCACTGGGCAAAGCGGTTTTGCCAAAGAAATCCAGGCCGGAGTGGATTTGGTTGGTTTCGTCATAAAAGTCCGGGCGAGAATACGCGAGAGTGTTCAAGCCATATCCTTGCGTGAAATCCAAAGTTGTGTCTGCGCTGAAAGGCAGATTGGCAAAAGGTTCAGGCAAGTTCAGTCCCATGTTGAACAGCCCCGTTGGAGGTGGTGGTTGGAGCAGACCACCGATGCGAATTGGAAGATCGAGACACGGTTCCCCCATCAAGCGCACAGCATCAGCTCTTACATAACCTGCTGATAAGCCTTCCGCTTCCCCCCAATACCAGGTTTCTCCATCGGACTCCTGAATTAGCGTTCGTGCAAGAATGCGCAGCCAGTATGCTGATGCACTCGGACGAGGGCCAATGGTGTAGAGCTGTGCACTCTCCGTACTGGGTTGCTCACGAACGTTGGTAAAGTCAAACGCCGTGTATGCTGCACAAACGTTTCCGCCTGGCATAGGAATGGGTTCGTTCTGAGCATTTACTGGAGGTAAAGCACGAACGCATGGGGGGCTGGAGTCAATCAGCGTACCACTCAACCATCCGTTTGCTGGGTCGATGACTGCATACCAAAGATCCCCTGCTTCATTTGTGAAGATGCCTGTAATGATGATGGAATAACCAGGGGTAAGCTGCACGGGCGCAGTATTAACTGCCGCCGAAGAGGAGTCAGGTTCAGAGCGCAACGTCGCATTGGCGGTATTGTTCCTGTTCAATTGAGTTTGACAAATTACAGATGCATCCGTTTGCCGCAGCACTACTGCCGCCGTCGCCTCAATGAGATTTGGAGAAGAAGAAGCGCTAAAGGATGCGATCAAAGGCTCAGCGTCACTGACGTCCGTTAGCTCAATGAACGCTCTTCCCGCCACCTGAAAATCCCCTGCTCTTTCCCCAATTACATCCAGCGTAATCGGGAATGGTTGACCGATCACAAGGTCGCTTTCCAGTTCATAGGTGAAGATTGTCTGAGCATTTGCGATATCAATGCCGAGAATATCGTTTGCCAACGCCGCCAGGTCAGGGTTGACCGCATTGAGCAGGTCGAACAAGATGTCCAGAAACGTCTGGTCCTCATCCTGAATAGTCATGCCCCGTGGGCTGATCCCGTCCGGAACGGTCAATTCAATCGTCACTGGCTCGGTGATGTTTTGTATACCTACCGCCTGAATTTGGGCATTCAGCGTTATCTCGCGTCCTTCGGGCACAATATACGCACCCTCAGTATTCTGCAAAAGCTGTTCATCCTCGGCAGGTAGAAGCTGCAATTCCAGTTCCTGTTCCGGAACGACCAACACGGACGACGGCGTACACATGAGCGCGCCGCCCGCCGCCGCATCGACTTCGGCCTGGGTGAAGCAGCCGGTGCGCGTGTGTTCGTCGTATTCGACCGTGACGGTGAAGCCACTGGCGACGGTGTAGTGCGTGCCGTTGGTATGCGTCGAGCGCAGGCTGAGCAGCTGCGTCGGCGAGCTGCCGCCCAGGATGAGCGACTGCGGCGCCAGGCTGTTCTCGATGCGCGAGATACTCGGCACGATCGCACTGCCCACCACCGACCCGTTCAGCGACACGGTCGTCGAATGCGTGTAGACGCCGCCGCCAGGGCTGAAGTTCGCGCCTGCGGTGACACTGGTGATCGGCACGCCCAGCCCGCCGTTGGGCAGCGCCAGCGAGACCGGGATGTCGATGTTCGGGCGGTTGGTGCAGTACCAGTCGCCGATGATGCGCGTTTCGCTGCCCGCCGGCGTGGTGCATTCGGCGGCGATCGTCCGGTCAGACCCGTCGGCGCCGCAGGTGTTGCTCAGCGTCCCGTCCCGCAGCGTCACATTCGGGATGGTCGTGCTGCGCGCTCTGGCGGTGACTCGATAGGGTCCGGCCAGCGCCATCAGGCTGGGCGCGCTGCTCTGCACTGCGCTCACATTCACTGGCTCGGCATCGGACAAATCGAGCGGGATAAAGGCGATTTCGAGGCTCTGCCCAGCCCGCAGATAGGTGTGCTGGATATCCGGCTGAATGACGAAGTTGGCGGGAATGCCGCTGCTGTCCTGCACGATGTCGAGCGTAAGTTGAAGGGACCACATCTCACCAGACCAGTCGTACCGCCGCCTACAGCCTCGACCGTCACGAGAAATTACTTTCTTGACATGTCAAACGGAACGCTGTATTCTTGTTTCATGAAACAAATGCTATATTTTTGTATTTTGTTTCTTGATTCGTGAAACAAGAGTATATTTATGACGACTATTCGTGACATTGCAAAACACGCCAACGTCTCCATCGCGACCGTTTCTCGTGTTCTTAATAACAATGAGAAAGTGAACGAGTCGATTCGCTATGCAGTGCTGCAAGCGGCGGAAACACTCAATTACCCCCTGAAAAACCTGAGGAACAAACCACAGATCAGCCCGTCGGTGATCGTGCTCACACGCGCGGAAACGAGCACCAGTGCCGCACAAGGTGCGAGCATGCGCGAATTTGAGCGGCGCGTATGGGATGCAGTGCATTCTGTCCTCGAAACCCGTGGCATCGCCACCCGCTTACAACAGTCTTCCGGCGAACCCGAAGATATCCGTCAATATGCCGAAGATGTTTCAATTAATGGGTTGATTCTGCTTGGGGGCATCATTCGCCATGAATTTGCCGAAGAACTACTCCGCAGCGCTGTTCCATTCGTGGTTGCAGGGTCGCGCCTTGAAGGACTCGCCATTAATGCCGTGATGGTCGATGTGGCACAGGGTATACGTGAAGCGGCAGCCCACCTGATAGCCACCGGACGGCGACGCATCGGACTGGTCAATGGACCAAATACGACCATGACGAGTCTCGAAAAGCTCGAAGGTCTGCGTCTTACGCTCGCCCAACATGATTTCGCATTCGACCCCAGAAGCGTCGTTGCCGCCGATTTCCATCCGGACAATGGCTACCTTCAGACCAAACGCCTGCTCGACAGCCTGCCAGACCTTGATGCGATTCTGTATGCCGACGACAGCATTGCGCTCGGTGGGCTGCGCGCACTGCGCGAATCGGGGCGCACTGTGCCTGGTGATGTGGCAGTAGTCGGTTTTGGCAATTACGAACTGGCGCAGTACACCGATCCGCTGCTGTCGTCCGTGCAGTTTGACATGTCGTTGATCGGAAAGATGGCGGCACGACGCTTATGTATGCTGCTGGATGAGCCAGATGGCGACGCATGGCTGATGCGCGTGCCGTGCGCGTTCGTTGAACGTCAGACCACCTAAAAGAGTCTACTGATGAGCGAAACTCATGCTTTAAATCCATCGCGTGGTCGTGGAAGGCGATTGAGCGACAGTCAAATCGGCTTCCTGCTGGTGCTGCCCGCGCTGATACTGTTCGCCGTGATCATTTTGTACCCGCTGCTTGGCTCGATGGTGATGGCATTTCTCGACAAAAGCCTCGTCTTTCCCGGTGAGGAATTTGTCGGGCTGGAAAATATCCAGCGGGCATTGCGGCGTGATTTCCTGCCGCTGTTGAGCACCACCATGATTTTCACCGTCGGCGCAACAGTCTTGCCGTTTTTGATCGGTTTTGCGGTCGCGCTGATTCTGAACGGGCGGGTAATCGCACGTGGCTTCTGGCGCGGAATGTTCCTGCTGCCATGGTTGATCCCCTCGGTCGTCGTGTCGTTCCTGTGGATGTGGATCTTTAACGCCAACTATGGCGTGATCAACGGAATGCTGCGCGAACTCGGACTCGTTGCCGAAAATATCAACTTTCTGGGATCGCGTAATACCGCCATGTGGTCGGTCATCATCGCAAAGACCTGGAATACTTTCCCGTGGATCACAGTGATGGTGCTGGCAGGCTTGCAGACTATTTCGCGCGACCTGTATGAAGCCGCGGCAATTGACGGCGCGGATCGACTGCGGAGTTTCTGGAATGTCACCGTGCCCCAGCTTCGCGGCGTGATCAGCACGGTACTGCTCCTCAGTTTCATCTGGAACTTCCAACATCTGGAGACGATCTACGTCATGACGACAGGTGGTCCCAGTGAATCGACCACCACATTTGCCATCGGCGTATACAAAGCTGCCTTTCAGGCGCGCGATCTTGGCGAAGCAGGGGCAATCGGCCTCTTGTGGATGGCGCTGCTCTCTGTGATCGTCATTGTCTACCTGCGCTTTGCCGTCCGCGAAGACGCCTAAAAGGACGTCATCATGACCGACACCACCCGAACACTGGATTTGCCCGATATGGTCACAGGGACGCGGAACCGCACACGAGATCGCCTGCTTTTAATCGGCGGGTTTATCGTCGTCGCTGTGTTTGCCTTCTTCCCCATTTACTGGATGCTGGTAACGTCTGTCACCCCACGCGATCAGGTGTTTAGCTTCCCGCCGCGTTTACTTCCCGCCACGATCACGCTCGAATACTACGCCGATTTCTTTAACAATCCTGCGCTGCTGAAATACCTGCTGAACAGTTTCATTGTCGCGGGCAGCACCGCTGTGAGCAGTGTCGCTATCGGCGTATATGCCGGCTATTCGTTTTCCAAGTTCCGTTACACCGGGCGGCGCGCGCTGATGTTTCTCATTCTGTCAGCGCAGATGTTCCCGCAAACGCTGCTGCTCATCACGCTCTATCTGCTGTTCGCGCAGATCGGCTTGCTGAATTCATACTGGGCACTGATCCTGTCATTCACCTCATTCACACTACCCTTGTGCGTGTGGATGCTTAAGGGTTATTTCGACACATTACCAGACGAACTGATCGAAGCGGCGAAAGTGGACGGTGCATCCCAGCTCACGATCATTCATCGCATTCTCCTGCCCATCGCCCGCCCAGCGTTGATCTCGACTTTTCTATTCGCTTTCATTCGCGGCTGGAACGATTTCATCTATGCGCTGACGCTCGGCGGAGCTGATCATATGACTCTCCCCCCTGGACTCGTCCTGACCTACATGGGCGAGTTTCAAACATCGTGGCCCAACCTGATGGCATCGTCGCTGATCGTATCGCTGCCCATAGTCGTGCTTTATATCTTCATGCAGCGCTATATCGTCGCCGGGTTGAGCAGCGGTGCAGTTAAAGGCTAGTCGATTTCGGTGGAAAGCCACCGTTTCGAGCATTGTTGTCCCTTATTAGAAGGATGGTTCGCAAATGTCTCGCAAACTTAGTTCATTGTTCTGTTTGTTGGTGGTGTTGATGATGGCTGTTGGCGTCACCACTGCCCAGGAGCCAGAAGAATTCACTTTCACAGGCTGGTCGCTCAACGAAGGCTTGAGCCGTGATGTGATTCTCGGCTTTGCCAATACCTATGCCGAAACGAACGGCGTCACCATTAACCCTGTCGCATTCCCATTCAATGAGTATCTCAATCAGGTAATTTTGCAGGCAAACGGCGGGCAGTTGAGCGGCCTGATGCAGCTTGACGTCGCGTGGATGGCACCGATGGCAGCGCTTGGGGTCTTGAAAGACCTGGGCGCGGATGTTCCTGAAGGGGTGTACACCGACGCGGCACTCGCAAGCTGCCAGGTGGACGGCGTGCAGTATGGCCTGCCGTGGACAACGGCATCCATCGGCATGGTCGCCAATCAGGAACTGCTGACAGCGGCAGGCGTCACTGAACTGCCGACGACCATCGAAGAATTTGAGGCGGCACTGATAGCGTTGGAAGCCTACAATCCTGAAGTGATCCCCTATGCAGGCATCACCGATGTGGCGCAGTTGAAAGACATCATCCCGTGGCTATACACCTTTGGCGGTCAGGTTTTTGCTGATGACGGCTCAGTGGCCCTCGGCGACGAAGGCTCCATCGCCGCAGTGGAATGGTACGCCAGCCTGCTGGAACGCAACCTGATCGCGGCGGACGTGGATCGTTTCGATGCGCGTCAGCTGTTTGCACAGGGCATGGTTGGCTTCTATGACGACGCAATTGTTGCGCGTTCGCTGGCAGCAGGCAATAAGCCGGCTGATCTTGAATTGACGGTTGTCCCCCTGCCGCGCCCCGTCCTTAACGAAGGCGATGCGCCCCAGTCCATGCTGTGGGGTCATTGCGTAGGCGTGGTCGATGACGACAAAGCCGCCGCTGCGACTGCATTTGCGCTGCACTTGACTGGCACGCCTGAAATCGGCATCGCCTATTTTGAACAGATGTCATTGCCGCCGACCACAATCGAGGCACTGGCATCCGATGTTGTTGCTAATGACGCCTATGTCAGCACCTGGTCTAACGAAGTCACAGCGTTTGCCACGGCAAATCCATTCTGGGGTTTCCCCGAATCGGCACGCATGGAAACGCTGCTTGGCGAAGCAGTCCAGTCGGTTATGGTAGGCGATGCAAGCGCAGCCGATGCGCTGGCAGACGCTGCCGAAGAAATTACCGACCTGACCCAGTAGAGGAGTGCTGAATCGGCATCTGCACCTCAATGCAGAATGCCGGGCACTCCCCCTTTTGAATTGAGGAGAGATACGCGCCCTGCCACGAGTTCGTATCTCTCCCGTGAAATAGTGTAATGCAATTCTGCTACGAAGGATATTCTCATGATTGTAGAAGCGCCCGCCCTCGAACGTGGTCTGAAAACCGAGCCGATTGAATGCGACCTAGTGGTTACAGGTGGGGGCATGGCAGGCATTTGCTGCGCGATTACGGCGGCGCGCAAAGGACTGAAAGTTACACTCATCCAGGATCGCCCGGTGTTGGGTGGTAATGGCTCCAGTGAAGTGCGCCTGTGGATGCTTGGCGCGACAGCACATATGGGCAACAATAACCGCTGGGCGCGTGAAGGAGGCGTTGTCGGGGAAATACTGGTCGAAAACCTGTATCGCAATCCCGAAGGCAACCCACTCATCGTCGATACAATCCTGCTCGAAAAAGTCATCTCCGAACCCAACATCCGATTGCTCCTGAACGCGGCGGCTTACGAAATCACCAAAACCGCCGACGATATGATTGAATCGGTGCGGGCGTTTTGTTCGCAAAACTCTACGCTCTACGTCATTCGCGCACCGCTGTTTGTCGATGCCTCCGGCGATGGCATTGTCGGCTTTCTCTCCGGAGCGGCATTCCGCATGGGTGCCGAAACCGCCGACGAGTTTGGCGAGAAACTCGCACCGAGCGTCGAATATGGACACTTGCTCGGTCACTCGATTTACTTCTACAGCAAAGACACCGGTAGACCTGTCAAATTTATCCCGCCCAGCTTCGCGCTGGCTGACATTACGAAAATCCCACGCTTTCGCGCGTTCAACACCAAAGAAGATGGCTGCCGCCTGTGGTGGCTAGAGTACGGCGGCAGGTTAGATACCGTCCACGAAACCGAGACGATCAAATGGGAATTGTGGAAAGTTGTCTATGGTGTGTGGAATTACATCAAGAACAGCGGGCAGTTTCCCGACGCTGAAAACCTCACGCTGGAATGGGTTGGACATATCCCTGGGAAGCGTGAAAGCCGGCGCTTTGAGGGAGCGTATATGCTTCGCCAGCAGGATGTGGTCGAGCAGCGCCTGCATCCAGATGCCGTCGCTTTTGGCGGTTGGGCTCTCGATCTGCACCCGGCAGATGGCATCTACAGCGAGAAACCGGGCTGCAATCAGTGGCACTCACGTGGTACGTATCAGATCCCGTATCGCACCCTCTACAGCCGCAACATTCGCAATCTGTTCATTGCCGGACGCATCATGAGCGCTTCACACGTCGCCTTCAGTTCGACGCGCGTAATGCTCACAGTGGCGCAGGCGGCGCAGGCGGCAGGTATGGCGGCGGCCTTATGTCGCAAATACGACCTGCTCCCCGCACAGATCGCGCAGTCGCCTTATATCGACGAACTTCAGCGCGAGCTATTGAAAAGCGGACAGCATATCCCGCATGTGTGCCTAAACGATCCCGCCGATCTGATGCAAACGGCGCACCTCAGCGCATCCAGTGAACTGGCGCTCATGGAATTGCCTGATGATGGTGAGCCCATTCCACTTAACCATTCGTGGGCGCAAATGCTCCCGATCCCTGCCGGGATGCGCGTTCCGGCAATCACATTTACGGTCGATGTCAGTGCCGCGACGACACTTTGTTTTGAACTGCGAACGAGTGATATTCCCGAAAACCACACACCGGATGTGCTGCTGGCAACGCATGAAGTCATACTGGAAGCCGGACCTGATCAGCAGGTGACGTTCGCCCCGGAAGTAGTCATCGATCAGCAGCGCTATGTGTTCGCCTGCCTGATGAAGAACGCAGCAGTGAGCGTCCACACCAGTGAACAGCGCGTCACCGGGCTACTGGCAGTCGCCAATGCGCAGAATCCGGCGGTCTCTAATTTCGGCACCCAGCAGCCAACCCAGGATATAGGCATCGAAGCCTTTGAATTCTGGGTGCCCCTGCGCCGTCCGAATGGACGCAATCTCACTTTTTCGCTTAGCGAGCCGCTGCCGGTCTTCGGTGTGGAGAATATGCGCAATGGCTGGGGACGCCCCACGTTCGCGCCGAATGCCTGGGTGGCTGCGTTAAATGATCCTGCGCCGTGTTTTCAGGCCCAGTGGGATCAAGCGCAGTCGATTAGCAAAGTGGTTCTGGTTTTCGACACCGATTTCGATCATCCGATGGAATCGGTCCTGATGGGGCACATGGAACGCGAAATGCCCTATTGTGTCAGGCATTACCGCATACGCGATGGGCACGGTCGGCTGATTGCCGAGAACAGCGATAATCACAGTACGCAAATCGAGATCGATCTGCCGGAACCGCTTGTCACAGATACGCTCACTGTCGAAATTGTAGCGGTGCATGGAAATGCTCCAGCCGCCTCTTTTGGCCTGCGCTGCTATGGAAGCCCTTGATAAGACCGCATTCCGCCTGGTGCTGCTGCAAGGACGATGAAGTCCCTCACTCAGAGACTTACATGTTCTGGCAGCAGCACGGGTGGCTTATCGACTCAATTCGACGGCAACGGGAATGCCATCCGCATAAAAGAACGGCGAGAGTCGTTCGATCTCCGTTTTCCCGGCGATACTTTTCGAGACGCGCACACCTCGTTCGTCGATGTACTCGAAGCGGAGCCGGCTTTACCTCGCGTTATGATCCGGCGGACTTGACCACCTGAGTAGATAGTTCTCAATGTTCACACATATTCTTCTTGATTAATTACGCTTTGAAGCCATTCCCTGACTGCGCTTTCACAAGCCTGTTTATAGAATTCGTTCATATCCTTGCCCTGCGGCACCTGTACCACGCGAGCAGCACCAGAGAGCGCCTGAAGCTGTGCCGCCGCTCCTGCGCCAGCAGCATCAGCATCCATACAGACGATGATGCGCGGGACGCCCAGCAGCGTCCCATACCAGCGGCGGTCGATGCGCGCATGGCTGGCGCTGCCAAGCGCGGTTGCCCGCACGAAGTCTCCACCGACCTGAAGGCGATCAGCGCATCGAACTCCCCTTCCGTGATGACCAGCGGCGTTCCTGGCAGGATGTGCTCAACCAGATACAGGCATCCGCGAATGTTGCCACCGCTCACCTGCTGGTAGCGCTGCTCGCCCGCCGCACGGCGCACCTTGATGCCCCAGACCACATCGTCGACCACCCATGGAATTAGAATGCCGCACGGCACATTCAAGCCGTCGATCTCTCGCCACGCGGTCGGCGCGCCAGGGAGGTAGCCCAGCTGGGCAAGCCGGATTATCTCTTCGCTCAGGCCACGCTCCCAGACCAGATAGCCGAGGGCGCGCTGCCCCTCCGCTGACCACAATCGGTCGCGCGCGTCGTCGATGATGCTTCGTGCCTTCGCCTGCCATTCCACATCCGGCGGCTGTGCCAGCGGTTCAGGCGGACGCTGTTTGCGACTAAGCGCCTCAGTCCGGGGCAGATCGCCCATCGCCAGACGTTCGCACGCCTCCTGAAAGGTGAGCTGATGATAGTGCTGCACCCAGGCAATCGCGTCGCCTCCGGCATGGCACTTGCCAAAACACTGCCAGCGCTCGGCATAAACGACCAGCGAATACCCCTTGTGTTCATGGTGCAGCGGGCACTTGAAAGCGGCATAGTCGCGCCCCCGAAAGCGCGGCCTGCCAAGATCGCGCTCAACGATCTGGCGCAGGTCGGTCTGGGCCTTGAGCTTTTCGACATCGATCATGCTGTGCCTCACTTTCGTCAGTGCTTTTGCCATATGTCAAAAGTCAGAAGTTTCGACTTTCGTCATTCGTCATTTCACTGACGAATGTCCGTTTCACGAGAGAAACTGAGGCAAAACGACCTCTTTTCAAGTAGGCTATTTCCCTTTATGAGAGAAACTTTCGTCATGACTCTTTCGACGAAAGTCGATCCATTCTCTCAACTTTCGTCATCAGGCTTCTGACGAAAGTTCGCTGTGCGTGACCCGGTAACCGCGTGCGCTGCGTCCACCTGTTTTGCGCTCAGCAATCTCGATGACGCCATCTTCAATCAGGGCTGACAAGGTCGCGTCCACTTCCTTACGAGACTTCACGCCAGCGCCGCGCAGGACATCGCGCGCTGACGGCGGTCGCTCTCCATGGCGCGCAATGAAATCGAGCACTTTCTTCTCGTTCTTGACATCCACACCGATGCTCAGTTCGTCGAGCAGCCGGTGCACGGATGCGCGGTATTCCTCAGCCAGCATCTGCCCCCGCGCCCAATGGGCGGTCGTGATACGCGGCGCGTTTTGGGTCCCCGCGTCCACCCAATCTATAATCGCCAAGATCAGCGCCAGCTTGAGCGCCATCGTCGAGAAACGTCCATAGTTGCCACGCAGCCGGTCATCCAGGTTGCGGCGCGGATCGGTCATGTCGTGCAGCGCGGCATAGTAGGCGTTGAACAGGTCAAAGACCGCCGGATCCATCTTTGCGCTGATGGCGGGATGTTTGACAGGCTCATCCAGATCGTGAAGAGCGGCCTCATCCAGTGGCATCGGAAAGGCGTTGTACACGCGCAGCAGCCGCGTCTTCAGGTCGGCTGGAAACTCATGGGTGTCGAGGTTGTGCCCATTCAGCACGCACTTGATCTCTCGCTCGGTCGGCGTCAGGCACAGGAAGCGCGCCATCAGTCCGTCTTCCCATTCGCTGTCGGTGATATAGCGCCCTAACCGCGCAGGCGTGGTCGCGCCAATCATGGCCAGCGCCGGGTTGTAGACGATCAGCGTGCCGTCGCCGCGCAGCTCGCGTTCTAATCGGCGTGGCGCGTCGAACATCTCCATCATCGTCTCGGTGTGCCCTTCCATGTACTTCTTGGGGATCAGCATCTTGCTCGCCTCATCGATGAGGATGCCGCGCTGACCGGCGAAACGTGCTGCGAGGTCTTCATTTCTGCGCTCGAACGGCAGCAGCTTGTCGTAGTTGGCAGGCTTTTCACCCGCGAGCTTGGCCACCAGCATTTCGGGCGAGGTCGTCGCAGGCAGAAGCAGGTGCGGCATCGTGTCACGCACCATATCGGTGATCGCGTTCAGCCCGGTCGATTTGTGGTAGTAGGTGGTCGGCGCGACCCACAGGTAGTACAGGTTCGGGTAGATGTCGCCGAACCCCAGGCGCAGGACGCAGCGCCGCGCCACCGCTAACCCGACCGCCCACAGCGGACCCGACTCCAGGAAGATGCGCGGGGTCATTGGCGAACGCTGGCTCAACCACGACAGACAGTCGCGCTGAAACGCACCGACCGTCTCCGCCGAGGAAAGCAGTTTGTCGGTGAGATGAGCCGCCTTCGCCAGCGGCGGAACATAGGCATCCTCTGCCGTCTTGCTCGAGGTCGGCACTGTGGCGGTCGGATCGACGCGCAGGACCTGTGCGCTTAAGTTAGGGTCATGCGTCAGAATCTGCTGCAGGATCGACCAGTGAGCGCGGTCGTGTCGCCAGTCGAGCGACGCCAGCAGGGACTCCACCAGCGGGCTGAGCGTCAGTTCAGCAGGAATGTCCAGCATCGATACGGCACGCCGCAGCGCGTACGCACCATGTTCGGTCAGGTTCATCATTACAGGCTCCCAGGCAAGACTGAATAGAACTCATGCGAAAATGCAGGGTTGAAATGAGGTCTTCAGTTGCACGAGGGGACAGGCTGTGCTACAGTGTGATTGTCTAGGTCACACGGTAGCGGTCCCGTCGCCCACGCGCTTCATCAGCAGTGGGCTCTTTCTTTGCCTGGTGGGGCACGTATAGACTTCATTTCAACATCCTCCAATTTGTCTACTCGTGTAGACAATTCATTCGTCAGACAAGTAACGCTCAGCTTCGCTGAACAATTTCCGCATCGCCTGCAACCGTGCACGAGCGATGCTGGCATCGCCTTCCTGACGCATCATTGCGCGTGCAAGTTCTTGCGGCGTAGTTAAGCTGATCGTCTGAGTGACTTTTGCCACTTTGACAGCTGATGGTGAAATATCGTCATCTGCACTTTTCTGCTCATGAAGACCATCGCCTTCACAGATTTCCTTAACCTGCTTGGCAGACAAATTGAAATCGATAATCTGGCGCACGATTTCGGCATGGTATTCAGGGGCAACATTGACCACGTAACGCAGTTTGCCTTCTTCAATAGCGTGACGATCTGCCAGCTCAAGTGCTTCGTCGGATAGTTTGAGCAGTAGCTTGATATGGCTGAATTGTCCCCGCTGAATCCCGCCCATGGCGCTGAGCACAGCATCGGTGTGTTCGCGTTTGCCGCGCAGGTCGAGCTCCAGCGCCTGCCGGTAGAAGTCGTTACTGACCGCATAGGCGGGAATCTCATAGCCATGCACCGTCAGCAGCAGCAGCGCCGCCTGCCGCGCCAGCGCCACTGCCGTCAATCCCGACCGCGCCGTGTTCTCCTTGGCCTGCCGAAATACCGATGACCAATTCGCCGGAATGATGATGCACGGGATCATGCCGTCCCCACTGTATCCAGGGATGAAGTCGCGCAGCAGCCAGGTCGCCCAGTAGCGGCGTTCCCCGGTTTCGATGCGGTACAGCCGCGTCACCCCCTGCGAGGCATCGACCACCGTCAGCGGATTGACCTGACCATCGTCGCGGATGGTGATCGCCAGATTGACCAGATCGCGCAGCAGCGTTTCCTCGGGCGACAAACTGACGGCCAGTTCATCCTCCCGTTCGTCGTCGCTGTTGGGCAGCAGCTCGAGCAGGCTGGCGAACGGCCGCCCGCGCTGACGCGCAGCAATCTGCACGATCTGCACCAGCTCGCGCAGTGCCTGCGTCGGTGTGACGTGGTTGGCATGAAAGCGCAGGTGGATGCTTTCCGGCAGCACCCGACGTGGCTGCACCGGGTCGGGCCGCACCAGTTCCAGCAGAATGCGTTCGACGCGGATGGTGTTGTCAGGACTCATCTGGGGAAACTCGCCCATCAGGTCGCCGGTGACCGACGCCAGCAGGTCGTCGATGCGCTGTGCGCTGTCATTTGGCCGGGGCATCAGACACCTTCCTTCGCCAGATAGCGCACCAGCGAGGCGACCACCTGGGCATAGGCCTTGCTGGCCGACGCGCGCGGGTCGTAGCTGAACAGGCTCTGATGGTTGCGGTGGGCGTAGGAGACGGCTTCGTTGGCGGGGATGACGCCCAGCAGCAGCGGACCCAGCAGCGGATGGGCTTTCAGCTGGGCGAGCAGATGGTTATGGCCGCGGATACGCCCGTTCATCTTGGTCACCAGCAGCCCGCTCACGCGCAGGGTCGGATGGCGCCAGCCGTCGCGGATATCGTTGATCTTCTGGATCACGCTGGTCAGGCCGACCGTTTCCAGGTAACGCGGCTCGACCGGGACGATCGCGTCAGTGGCGGCCAGCAGCGCCATTTCAGTCAGCAGGCTGAAAGACGGGCGGGTATCGATGACGATGGCGGCGTACTGGTTGGCGATGCGGCTGAGGGCATCCGCCAGGCGGTAGGGTGCACCGGCCACGCCCATGAGTTCACGCTCGGCACCTTCCAGCAGCGGTGATGCCGGCGCGACATGCAGGTCGGCATCCCACTGGCTGGCGACGATGCAGCCCAGCAGCGTCTGTGCAGCCTGCTCGCGCTCGGCCATCAGCGCGGCGTACAGGCTGTCCTGCGGGCCAAAGTCCCTGCGTCCGGTGGTGACCAGGGTGGCGTGACCCTGTGAGTCGGTGTCGACGATCAGCACGCGGTGATTGGGCGCTTTGCTGTGGCGCAGCAGGCTGACCATCCCCAGCGCGATATTGGTGGCGGACGTCGACTTGCCGACGCCCCCTTTGTGGTTGGTGAATACGAAAGCGCGAGTCATTTGCCATTTCCTCTCAGAACCCAACGAACCGTCACATTCGCTGTGGCTGGCAAAGACCCAATGGAAGGTGATGTACACTTCACACGGGAGCTTTGCTGGCGCGGGCAGCGAGCTTCAAGGTGACTGGGGGAGGGGGCTAGTCCTCTCCCTTTCACCGCTAAAGCCGATCTAGTCTATGGCTGAGAGGCGCACAAGATGTGCGTGATGGGGGAATTGAATGCGTTGGATAAATGTGAAGCGATTTAAGCCGGGAGATTGTTCGGATAAGTTCCTGCTCTTCCCGCAATTGTCAATTTACGAGAAAAAAGCCTGCCTGAAACCACCAGACAGGCTTTTTTCTTGCCTGAGAATGTTCGAATCCTGTCCCTGTGCAGTCGTAATGTTAAGCCAGAATTGACTTCACAATACTAATCTCCCCTACCTGCTTAAACGAAGTGGTCTTTCCACACCTAACCTCCAGCCGGGTTGCTGGGAGTGAGAATGCAAAGGCAGTCGTCTATCGCGGCCAATGGTTAGCGCTGGCTGATAAACTGGATGCACAATGGCCAACCTGTCAGCACCTCATTTCAGCGCACGGTGGTCGCACGAGAAATGGGGACCGATAAAAACTATATCTCGACTACGGAATGCTGACTGTATCGGCGCAACACCATTTTCTGTCCACACGGCGCCGTTGATACCATTTATGATGACTAAAGATCCGCTAAGCACCCAACCACGCGAACTGCTTGACAGTCGTAAAGAATCGGTTTAGGCTAGAGAAAATCGTTTACGCAAACGTTATTATGAAATCCTGAAAGTACTTTTTGAATGACCACCATACGCGATGTGGCAAAGCAGGCCGGGGTTTCCGTCAGCACCGTCTCTCATGTGCTGAATGGCACGCGCTTTGTCGAACCGAGTACCGAAGCACGCGTACGGACCGCCATCAGTGCCCTCAACTATCGCCCCAACTCGATCGCCCGCAGCCTGCGCCGCCGCAGCACCAGTACCATCGGCCTGCTCGTTCCCGACAACTCCAACCCGTTCTTCGCCGAAGTCGCCCGCCTGATCGAAGACATCGGTTTCGAGCATGGGTACAACGTCATCCTGTGCAACTCCGACGGCCTGCCCGCCCGCGAAGCAGCCTACATCGACGTGTTACTCTCCAAGCAGGTGGACGGTCTGCTCACTATTTCGGCTGGCAACCACCCGGATTTTCTCGACGCCGTGCTGAAGGCCGGGATGCCTGTCGTGGTGGTCGACCGTGCCGCTGATGAGTGGCCGGTCGATCAGGTCCTGGTGGACAATGAAACCGGAGGCTACGTCGCAGCCAGGTATCTGATGGGTCTCGGCCACCAGCGCATCGCCTGCATTGCCGGGCCGCGCGCCGCCACGCCCAGCGCCCGCCGCCTGGTTGGTTTCCGCAGGGCGCTTGACGAAGCAGGAATCGCCCTGCCCGATGTGGCCGTATTCGGCGGTGATTTCCATTACAACGGTGGCGTGCTGGCCGTGAAGGCACTGCTCGACCAATACCCAGGACTGACCGCTGTCTTCGCGACCAATGACCGGATGGCGCTGGGTGCCATCAGCGCACTCCAGCGGGCCGGTCTGCGCGTCCCGGCTGACCTCTCGGTCATCGGCTTCGACAATATTCCCCAGTCAGCCGCCTTTTTCCCGGCCCTGACGACCATAGCCCAGCCGGTAGAGGCGCTGGCGAGGGAAAGCCTGCGCCTTCTCATCGAGCGTATCAATGGCAGTGCAGCCGCCCCGACCCGGCTTAACCTGGAGACGCAGCTCATCGAGCGCGAAAGCTGCGCCGCGCCCGCTGTCGCGCTGCCTGCTCGTGAAAGGCCCTGATCATGGCAAAGGCCGGAGAAAAGAACCGCCAATGAAAAAGACCGGGCTGCTGAATCAGCCGCTTTCTGAAGTCATCGCCGGCATGGGCCATTTCGACACCCTGGTGATTGCCGATGCCGGGCTGCCTGTTCCCCCGGCCACGCGTCGCATCGATCTGGCAGTATCGGCTGGCGTGCCGCCTTTCCTAGACGTGGTGCACGCGGTGCTGGGCGAGATGCAGGTGCAAAGCGCCATCGTCGCCCGCGAAATGGCCAGCCGCAGCCCCGAGACGTATGCGGCGCTCCGCCTGCTGCTGGGTGAAACTCCGGTCGAATTGGTGGCGCACGACGAGTTCAAGGCGCAGACCGCGCAGGCACGCGCCGTGGCCCGCACCGGGGAATTTACCCCATATGCAAATGTTATTTTGGTGGCAGGGGTGGTGTTCTGATGAACGCGATCAACACGCCGCGTTCGCAATAGAAATGATTTTAACTTCTGGAAGGGCAGTAGCGGCCTGACCAGGTTTCTACTTAGTGATGCTGCAGCGCGGAGATTATGCAATGACGGAACCCATTTTGAAAATGGAAGCCATCAGCAAGGAATTTCCCGGCGTGCGCGCGCTGGACAATGTCCACCTCGAGGTGATGGGGGGTGAAATTCTGGCGCTGCTGGGTGAAAACGGCGCTGGCAAGTCGACATTGATGAAGATTCTGTCTGGTGTTTACAACAAAGACAGTGGGCGGATTTCGCTCGACGGCAAGGAGATTGAGGTACACAACCCCCATCAGGCGCAAAAGATGGGTATCACCATCATCTATCAGGAACTCAATCTGATGCCCAATCTGAGCGTAGCGGAAAATATTTTCATTGGCCGCGAACCTAACCGTTTCCGCTTCGTCGATTGGCGCGAGCTTCATCGCAAAACCCGCGAGCTCACCACGCGTCTGGGGCTGAACGTGTCACCGACCGCGCTGGTGAGGAACCTGAGCGTAGCCGAACAGCAGATGGTGGAAATCGCGCGCGCATTATCCGTCGAATCGCGCGTGATCATCATGGACGAACCCACCTCTGCCCTGACCCAGAACGAAGTCGAACACCTGTTTAAGATCATGCATGAACTTCGGGCCAACGGCCTCGGGATCATCTTTATCTCGCACCGAATGGACGAAGTGTTCGAGATCAGCGACCGCATTGTGGTGCTGCGCGACGGGGCTAACGTAGGCACTGTCGATACCGCCAGCAGCAGCCCCGACGAAATCGTCCGCATGATGGTCGGGCGTCCGGTGTCAGAGTTCTTCGGGCAGGCCGAAAGCAACCCCGGTGAAGTGGTGCTGGAAGCGCGCAACATCAGCAAGACGGGCAGCACCAATGATCCGCACAAAGTGGTGCTGCGCAATGTCAGCATGAGCGTTCGCGCTGGCGAAATCGTCGGCATGGCGGGGCTGGTTGGCTCCGGGCGCACAGACCTGGCGCGATGCATTTTTGGCGTGGACGAGCGCGACAGTGGCGAAATTCTCATCCACGGTGTGCCAACGTCCATTCGCTCCGCCCGCGACGCAATCCGTGTGGGCATGGGTATGGTCCCCGAAGATCGCAAACTACAGGCGCTGTTCCTGGCCATGTCGGTCGAGTCGAATGCAAGTATGGCGGTGCTGGGGGATGTGGCAAAGCTGGGCTTTGTCAGCGAAAAACGCGAAGGCAGCCTGGTTGAGGGATTCGTCGAGAAGCTCAGCGTCCGGCTGGCGACCATCAAGCAGCGCGTCCTGGACCTGAGCGGCGGCAATCAGCAAAAGGTCGTGATCGCGCGCTGGCTGGCGCTCAAACCGCGCATCCTGATCATGGATGAGCCCACCCGTGGGATCGACGTCGGCGCGAAGGTCGAAGTTCACACACTCATGCATGCGCTGGCCCGTGAGGGCGTTGCCATCATCATGATTTCATCAGAACTTCCGGAAGTGCTTGCGATGAGTGACCGGATACTCGTCATGCACGAGGGTGAACTGGTTGGCGAACTCACGCGGGCCGAAGCGACACAGGAGCGTATCGGCAAGCTGATGACGGGTTAGCAGGTATCAACTGCGGCAAAAAAAGATCGTACGGATTCTTCTTGGAAGGGACATTATGGCTCAGGAAACAACGGCAGTGAAAAAGAAACCAACAGAAACCAGGCGCCGAGTCGATGCCCGCACGCTGTTCGGGCGCTATGGCGCACTTATATTCCTGATCGCGCTCGTGGTCTTTTTCTCTCTCGCGAAGCCGAACTCGTTTCCAACCGCATTCAATCTGTTCAACATTATGCGGCAGGCGTCGATCGCGGGACTGGTCGCTATCGGCATGACATTTGTCATCCTGACGGGAGGTATTGACCTGTCGGTTGGATCGATGGTCGCGTTAAGCGGCATCATCGCGGCGGCGGCCTACAAAGGGGGTACCGGACTGCTGGATACGGCTGCCGGTGAGACATCTGGCGTTGGCGTACTCGGCGCTATCCTCATTGCCTGCGGGGTTGGCCTCATCTGCGGACTGATCCAGGGCACACTGATCTCGCGGCTGAATATCCCGCCATTCATCGTCACGCTCGGCGGCATGACTGCGTTTCGCGGACTGACGCTCATCATCGGCAATGGCGGCCCGGTCAGCGCGTTTGACCCGGCCTTCAACTACCTGGGCCAGGAAAGGATCGGGGACCTGGTGCCGGTACCGGTCATTCTGTTTCTTGCTGTCGCACTCATCGCCTATATTGTGCTGCGTTTCACGCAGTACGGGCGCTACGTGTACGCCGTCGGTGGAAACCCTGAAGCAGCCCGCCTGTCGGGGCTGAACACACGCTTCATCATCCTGAGCGTCTACATGATTGTGGGACTATTAGCGGGCCTTGGCGGCTTCGTGCTGGCATCCCGCCTGAATTCTGCCGAAGCGATCGCGGGCGGTGGGCTGGAGCTAACCGTCATCGCGGCGGTCGTCATCGGCGGCACCAGCCTCAGCGGTGGAGAAGGACGCATCAGCGGAACCGTGCTCGGCATCCTGCTCGTGAGCGTGCTCACCGCCGGGCTCACACAGCTGAATGTCACGTCCTATATTCAGCAGATCCTGATCGGGTTCGTGATTGTGTTTGCGGTGTGGTTTGATCGCATCACACGGGCGCGGCGACAATAACAGGTTTATGCGCCTGCCGGCTATTGAAGAAGAGATAAAAAGGGGGTGATGGACCGAAAGCGACCGTTTCAGCGAAGTTAATCTGGCATTGGTAAGAATCTTTAGGAGACGAATGTGATGTCTAAGAAATTGATACTCATTGTCGTGCTGCTGGCGCTCGTAACCGGGGCGTTTGCAACGACCGCGCAGGACCGGCCGCTCCGTATTGCCTTTTCCATTCCCGGCCTGCAATTCCCCTTCTTCGTTCACATGGAACGGCAGATTCAGGACGAGGCGACCGTGCTCGGCAATATCGAGCTGGTGACGTTCGACGGCCAGGACAACACCACCAAGCAGATCAGCGACCTGGAAGCGATTATCGCTGAAGGCTACGACGGCCTGATTATTTCCCCACGTGCCGCCGATGCCCTCGCCCCCGCGATTCAGGAAGTCATTGATGCTGGCATCCCGGTTATTACGATTGACCGCAATGTCGCTGGCGAAACGGCCAATAACACACTCGCTCATGTCGGCGCCGATAACGTGCTGGGCGGCGAGGCGCAGGGCAACCTGATCCTGTCACTCTTCCCTGACGGCGGCCCGGTGTTCAACCTCCAGGGATCGCCTGGCGCTTCGCCGGCGATTGACCGCAACGCAGGCCTGCACAACGTGCTGGATGCCGTCGCAGAGCAGTACCCGATCGTGTTTGAACAGACCGCCAATTTCAACCGTGCTGACGGCCTGTCAGTGAGTGAGAATGGTTTGTCGGCTGCCGACAGCGTGCCGATCGTCATCAACGCCGCCAACGACGACATGGCGCTGGGCGCAGTGGAAGCCCTGAAGGCGCGTGACCTGATTGGACAGGTCGCGGTCATCGGCTTCGACGCGCTGCCCGAAGCCCTGCTTGCTATTCAGAATGGTGAGCTGACCGCCACCATTGAGCAGTTCCCCGGACAGCAGGCCCGTACGGCGCTGAACCTGATGGTGGACTCGCTCCGCAATGGTGTTGCCCCGGCGCAGCACGACAATTACCTCACCCCGATCGCCATCACGCTGGACAACCTCGACCAGGCAGAACGCCTCGGCGAAATTATGGCCACTGAGCCGACCCCTGCGCCAATTGTTGTGGGCGATCCCATCCGTATTGCCTTCTCGATCCCCGGTCTGCAATTCCCCTTCTTCGTCCACATGGAACGGCAGATTCAGGACCAGGCGGCCACGCTTGGCAACATCGAGCTGGTGACGTTCGACGGCCAGGATAACACCACCAAGCAGATCAGCGACCTGGAAGCGATTATCGCCGAAGGCTATGACGGCCTGATCATCTCCCCGCGCGCCGCCGATGCCCTAGCGCCGGCCATTCAGGAAGTCATCGACGCTGGCATCCCGGTCGTCACGATTGACCGCAATGTCGCTGGCGACACCGCCAACAACACACTCGCTCACGTCGGCGCGGACAACGTGCTGGGCGGCGAGGCACAGGCCAACCTCATCCTGTCGCTCTTCCCCGACGGCGGCCAGGTCTTCAATCTCCAAGGATCGCCCGGCGCTTCCCCGGCCATTGACCGCAACGCAGGCCTGCACAACGTGCTGGATGCCGTGGCAGATGCCTACCCGATCGTGTTTGAGCAGACCGCCAACTTCAATCGCGCCGACGGCCTGTCGGTGACAGAGAACGGTTTGTCGGCCGCGGACGGTATGCCGATCGTCATCAATGCTGCCAACGACGACATGGCGCTGGGTGCTGTGGAAGCCCTCAAGGCACGTGACCTGATTGGTCAGGTCGCGGTCATCGGCTTCGACGCGCTGCCCGAAGCCCTGCTTGCCATTCAGAATGGCGAACTGACGGCCACCATCGAGCAGTTCCCCGGACAGCAGGCCCGTACGGCGCTCGATATCATGGCGAATTTCGTTTGGAACGGCGTCGCTCCGGCGCAGCACGATAACTTCCTCACGCCGATCGCCATCACGCTGGAGAACCTTGACCAGGCAGAGCGCCTCGGCGAAATCCAGCAGTAAAGCCCAAAATCCCTGTGCAGCGCGAAGAACGTTTGCGCTGCACATATAGAAGCACGAGGGGGCACAGCGTGCTGTGCCCCTTTTCCTTTCCTGAACCAGGGGTGACACATCATGGCAAATGCACAAGTAAAACAACTTACCGAACAGGCCCTGGAGCAGGGTGCAGGCGTGGTGCGCCTCACGCCAACGTGGGTGCCCCGCTCGTTCTGTGTTCCGGGCCGGCGCCTGCGCCTGCATCCGAACGATCTGTATGCGCTGGGGGCACAGCGCGGCGGGATTGACGAACGCTGGTTCTCATCCACCACCAAAGCCGATAACGGCCCGCTGACCGCGCCAGACGAAGGCCTGAGCTACATCTACCTCGACGGGCAGAAAGTGCTGCTCGTCGAAGCTATGGAAGAAATGACAGTTGAGTTTCTGGGTCAGGACCAGGTGGACCGTTATGGTCGCTGGATGATGTACAGCAAGTTTTTCGACAACATGTATCCGCTGCCGCATCACCTGCATCACAGTGACGAAATGGCCGCAAAAGTCGGGCGCGTGGGCAAGCCGGAAGCGTATTATTACCCGCCGCAGTACAACTTCGCCAACGACACCTTCCCGTATACCTTCTTCGGCATCGAACCCGGAACCAGCAAAGATCAGGTGATTGACTGCCTGAAGCGCTGGAACGAAGGGGACAACCAAATCCTCAGCCTGTCGAAGGCCTATCGCCTGCAGGTGGGCACCGGTTGGGATGTGCCGCCGGGCATTCTGCACGCCCCCGGCACCTACTGCACCTATGAACCACAGCGCGCGTCAGACGTGTTCTCGATGTGGCAGTCGCTCATTGCAGACTATCAGCTTGTCGACTGGTCGATGGTGGTCAAAGATGTACCGCCGGAAAATCATCACGACTTTGACTATCTGCTCTCGCTGCTGGACTGGGAAGCAAACGTGGACCCGCACTTCCGCGACAATCACTTCCTCTCGCCCAGGCCGGCAGGCGAGCCGGACGCGCAGCGCGCCGAAGGTTATCAGGAGAAGTGGATCGTATACGGCAATGATGCCTTCAGCGCCAAGGAACTAACGGTACTCCCCGGCCGAACGGTCACGATCCACGATCCCGTCGCGTACGGCCTGATCTGTGTGCAGGGCTACGGGCGCTTTGGGAAATTTGCGATGTCGTCGCCATCCCTCATCCGTTATGGCGAAATGACCGAAGACGAATTCTTTGTGACGTGCAGCGCAGCGAATAGCGGTGTGCAAATCACAAACCTGAGCAGCACCGAGCCATTGGTCATCCTGAAGCACTTTAACCCCGGCAATCCGGATATGCCGCAGCGAAGCTAAGGACAAGCATATACAGCGCACTCACCGGCCCCCTGCTGGTGGGTGCGGCCTGTGCCCGATCTCATATGGCACTGATTAGACTTATAATGAAAAAATAGTATTACATCCTCACACTGAAATAAGGTGCGGTTTTCGGACATGCCCAAGTTACTCAGCCGCTTTGACATTCGCATTACCCTTCTCTATTTTTTAGCGGCTTCCGCATGGATCATCGCATCAGATACGATGCTGAATAGCCTGCTAACCAACAGCGCCCTGGGAGCAGATGTCCTGAATATGCTCAAAGGGTTGGGCTTCGTGGCAGTCACAACTACCCTGCTCTACATTCTGCTGCGCCGCGAGCGCAGGCTGCGGCTGGACCAACAGGTGGCGCTCGATGCTGAAAATGAAAAGTCACGCAGCTACTATTCTGAAATGGAAATGAGTGAGCAGCGTTTTCGCAAAGCGGTCGAAGAAGCGCCGCTGCCCGTCATTATTTTCGCAGAAGACGGGGAAATTCTGTCCATCAGCCGGGCTTGGCTTGAAATCACGGGATACACACGCCAGCAGTTAAAAACCATAGATGATTGGACCGCGTTCGCCTACAGCGACCAAAAGCAGGCCGTCAAAGCGATCATTGACGGGCTGTTCACCCTGACAGGTCGAATCGATGAAGGTGAGTTCACGATCCGCTGCGCGGATGGCAGCAAACGCATCTGGTCCTTCAGCTCTACGCCTCTGGGGAGGTCTGCCGATGGCCGGCGGGTCGCTATCAGCATGGCAGCAGACATGACTGATTTTCAGCGCAATGCACAGCAGCTGCGCGAGAATGAAGAGATGCTGCGCCTGTTCATCGAGCATGCCCCTGCCGCCCTGGCCATGCTGGACAACGACATGCGCTACCTGGCAGTCAGCCGACGCTGCATGACAGATTATCGCCTGGGGTCGCGCAACATCGTCGGACTGTCGCACTATGACGTCTTTCCAGAAATCCCCGACCATTGGCGAGCAATTCATAAGAAGGCGCTTGAAGGAGAGTCACAAAAGGCGGATGACGAACTGTTCACCCGGTCAGATGGAACATTACAAAGACTCCACTGGGAAGTTCATCCATGGCACACAGGCGAAGGCGCCATCGGAGGTATCATCATCTTCACGGAGGACATCACCGAGCGCGCAAACGCGCAGGCCGCGCTCAGGGAAAGTGAGGCCCAGATTCGCTATCAGGCGAACCTGATCGAGAGCGTATCAGACGCCGTAATCTCTACCGACAGCGAGTTCAGGATTCGAAGCTGGAATAAAGCCGCGCAGCACCTGTATGGATGGACAGCGGATGAGGTCATCGGCAAACCGCTGAACCAGATCGTGATCACCAGCTATCCCAACGGGGATGGTGATGACGCGCTGGCAAGCTTCCGGCGCGACGGCCTGTGGCGGGGTGAGGTCATTCAGCACCATCGGGACGGGACTCCGATTGATATCATGTCATCGGTCTCGCTGACTTTCGACAGTGCAGGCAACCCAACAGGTGCAGTGGGCATCAACCGCGATATTCGGGAGCGCAAACGGGCCGAACAGAACCTGAAATCTTTAAATCAGCGTCTCACTATCCTGCGGCGCATCGATGGCGAGATTATCAAAGCCAGCACGCCAGAGATGATTACCCGCACTGTCCTGCAGCATATTCGCGAGTTGATTCCCTGCGAAGTCGCAACCATGACGCTTGTGGATAAACAGGAGCAACTGGCCACCATCTTCATGCTCGATGTCAGCGATACGATGCCTTCCCATCCTCATCTGCAAAGGCCGCACATACGTGACCACATGACGGAAATGCTGGAAAAAGGTCTAGTCGTACGCATCCCCGATCTGGCAGTCTTTGAAGACAAACGATCTGCATTCATGCAGCGGGCGATTGACGAGGGCATTCGCGCGTCGCTCACTGCGCCCCTGCTGATACACAACAGGTTATTCGGCCATATCAGCCTTGCCTCAAAAACACCGGGCTTCTTCTCGGACGAACACAGCGAGATTCTGAGTGAAGTTGCGGATCAGCTTGCCGTTGCTTTCCATAATGCGGAGATGCTGGAAACCATTCGCTCGAATCATCAGCAGCTCTCCGTGATGTCGACGCGCCTGGTGGAAGCACAGGAGGCAGAACGCGCCCATATCGCCCGTGAACTGCATGATGAGGTAGGACAATCGCTCACGGCGCTCAGCCTGCTGCTGGAAATGCAGCAGCGCCAAAGTGATGCCGACAACCCCACCAATCTGAACGAGGCCAAATCGCTGGTGAGCGACCTGACCCGCCGCATCCGCGACATTTCGCTGGATCTGCGGCCCTCGATGCTGGATGACCTGGGACTGATCCCTGCATTGGCCTGGTATCTTCAACGCTATCAGCAGCAAACCAGAATTACCGTAGATTTTAAACACAGCGATGTCAAACAGCGGTTTGCGCCGCTGATTGAGACCACGCTCTACCGCACAGTGCAGGAAGCACTGACGAATGTTGCCCGCTATGCCCGCAGTGACCATGCCACCGTCCGCTTGTGGGCGACAGCAGTCGCCATTCATGCCCAGATTGAAGATACCGGCGTCGGATTTGATGCGCAGGCAGAAGGCCCAATGGCGAACACGGGTGGCCTGGTGGGTCTGCGCGAGCGCGCCCAACTGGCAAACGGCGTTTGTGAGATCATCTCCAACCCCGGCGAAGGCACCCTTGTCAGCGTGACCATACCGTTCGTACCGATCCATTGAAAGAAGCCAGGCATGACCACCATCCTCCTCGCAGACGACCATCAGATTCTTCGGCAGGGACTGCGTAAACTGCTGGAAGAAGAACCGGGATTCATCGTTGTGGGTGAAACCGGTGACGGGCTGGAAGCAGCGGCGCTGACCCAAAAACTGCGACCGGATATCCTGGTGGTGGATATGATCATGCCGGGCCTGAACGGGCTGGATGTGATCCGGCAGGTGCGCCAATATAACCAGCATACCCGCATCATTGTGCTGTCTATGCATGCCAACGAAGCATATGTAGTGGAGGCGCTGCGCCACGGGGCATCAGGCTATCTCCTCAAAGAGTCCAGCAGCACCGAGCTGATTCAGGCCATTCGTGAAGTCATGGTCGGGCACCGCTATCTGACCAGTTCGCTCAGTGAACGCGCGCTTAACGCCTATATCCAGAATGTTGGAACAGCGATTACGGATCCTTTCGACCTGCTGACGGAACGCGAACGGCAGGTGATGCACCTGGTCGCAGAAGGCCACAGCAACGCAGATATTGCCGTACGGCTGTCGATCGGCGTGCGCACCGTGGAGACACACCGCGCGAATCTGTTTGCCAAACTGGGACTCAAGAATCAGAACGAGCTCATCCGCTATGCCATACAGCGTGGCATCATCCCATAATACGCAGGCGGGTGTATCGTGAATCCACACCTGCACAGATCAACTCCGGCTCTGCCCCGCACTATGAAAAGCCCTTATGCATAACATTCAGGGCTTTCTTTATGCAATATCCGTACTGGTACGGAGGTCCCTTTCAACCCCCAGGCAGTACGATAAAAGTAGTTGAAGCGTCGAACAAGGTTCACCCCACCGTCAGCAGGAAACCATTTCTATGCAAAAACATACTGTACTGCTGGTCGGGGAAAATGCCTGGCTGATTCGAGCACTTTACCTGTTAATTGCAGGCGATCCTAATCTTCAGGTCGTAGGATCGTGTACTGTTCAAGAAGTCGTCCAGACTACGGCGCGGCTCTCCCCGCAGATTATCGTGTTTCTGCCTGAAATCTCGCTCATAAGCTCAGAAGTAACTTTTCTGGATCTGCGTCGGCTGTTCCCTGACCTGTACATGCTGCTGATTACCCCGGTGGATGCCATATTTTACGAGACGATCACCATCGGGAAGCGCGTCGATGAGTTCATCACACAAAGCAAATTGAATACCGATCTGCTGCCGAGAATCCATATGCTCGCCACCCACCTACAGGATGATCAATCATGAACGGCACAATGAGGCAGGAGCAGGTATGGAACGAAAGCCGTTTTGCGCAGCTTATCGACTGTTCTCTGGACGGCATCCTGATGACAGACGAAACCGGCATAATCGTGGAGTGGAACGCGGCCATGGAGACGATCACGGCCATTCCGAGTGCAGACGTCGTTGGCCGAATGATGGTTTGGGAGGTGTTGTCGCTCCTGACCCCGGCGGCAATGCATTCGCCGGACCGCGATGCGCTGGAAAAAGCATTCGTTCAAGAGCTGCTGCTGACCGGCAGGATTCCTGGAAGTCACCAGTTGTATGACCGCGAACTGCACACTACGCGCAATGACAGCGTCATTGTCGAGATTTCGGTCTTCGCTTTCGCCAGCGGAAGCGGATTCGGCGTAGGCAATATCATCCGCGATGTCACGGCCAACCGGCGCATGCAGATGCACCTGAAAACGCTGGAGCAGGCGGTGCAGCAAAGCCCGGCGACCGTGCTGATCACCGACGCGGATGGGCATATTGAGTATGCAAATCCACGCCTGGAGGAACTAACAGGGTATTCGCTGGATGATGTGCGCGGCATGACCCCACGCGTTTTCAAGTCCGATATGACAGACCGAAGCGTGTATGAAGCGATGTGGCAGTCTATTAAAAATGGGCATGAATGGCGTGGCCAGATCCTGAACCGCAAGAAGGATGGCCAGACCTTCTGGGAAGACACCCACATTTCTCCCGTCTTCGATGAAACAGGCACACTGAAGCACTTTGTCGCTGTCAAGCAGGATATCACCGCCCTGCGCGACTCGATTCAGGCGCTGAGCGACAGCGAAGAACGTTTCCGCGCCACCTTTGAACAGGCCGCGGTCGGTATCGCGCACGTCGCGCCAGACGGGCATTTCCTCCTGATAAACCAGAAATTCTGTGACATGCTCGGCTATTCCCATGAAGACCTGCTGGCGATGGACTTCCAGTCCGTCACGCATCCGGAAGATCTGAAACCCGATCTCGATCTGGTCGGCCAGATGCTGTCAGGTGAGCTGGAGGATTATTCGCTCATCAAGCGCTATATCCGTGACGATGATTCAGTCCTCTGGGTAGAGCTGACGGTTTCGCTGGTGCGCCATCCAGATGGCAGCCCCAAACACTTCATTTCGGTCGTGCAGGACATTTCAAAGCGAAAGGCGGCACTAGATGCCCTGGAACGCAGCGAATTTACCTTAAAGCGCTCACAGCAGGTGGCACACGTGGGCGACTGGACGTGGCACACTGCCAGCAATTCCCTGCGCTGGTCGGATGAAATGTACCGTATCTTTGGCATCGACCAGGCCTCTTTCACGGGTGACCTGAACGATGTCATTGCGCGTGCGATTCATCCTGAAGATCGGTCCAAAGTGAGTGCGGCCAACGAGGCGGTGGTTCACGATCTCAGGCCCGCCCCGCTGGAATACCGTGTCATCTGGCCTGATGGTTCGGTTCGCTATATCTGGGCGCAGCCGGGCGACAAGGTCACAGACGAGCACGGCACTATTGTATCGCTCTCCGGCATCGTGCAGGACATTACTGAGCGCAAGCTGGCAGAGCTGCGCCTTTACGAGTCGGAAAGATTTGCGGAATCTACCGTGAATGCACTTTCCAGCGAGATCGCTATTCTGGATGAGGCGGGCGTCATCCTAAAGGTTAACAAAGCATGGAAGTCTTTTGCGACTGAGAACAATGGCAGGGTTGAAAATACGGGTGAAGGGATCAACTATCTCACTGTACTTGACCACACGGATGCGGCATCTCCCGATGCCATCTATGCATTTGCCTTCAGCGAGGGACTGCGCGCGGTCATGAATGGCAGCCTGAGCGAATATGAGTTGGAATATCCATGCGATGCACCCACCGAAAAGCGCTGGTTTGTGGGCAAAGTGACGCGCTTCAAGGGGGAGGGTCCGCTGAGGCTGGTGGTCGCACATGAGGATATCACCACGCGCAAGCAGTCTGAAATTGCGATTCAGCGAGCAAACCAGGAATTACAGGCGCTGCATGCCACCGTATCGCAGCAGAATGTACATCTGGAACGGGAAGTAGAAGAACGCACCGCACAGTTAAGCCGGGTGAATGATCGCCTGACCACAATCCTGAACAACACCAGCGATGCCATCCTGCTGCTGGATGCTCATGATCACATCGAAACCGTGAACAGGGGGTTCAGCAGCCTGTTCGGCTATGAGCAGGATGAATCAGCTGGCGGGACGACAAGCCAAAGCCTGATCGACATCTCTTACAGGGAACAGGTCAATGCCGCCATGCATCGTGCGCGCGCTGAAAATCTCACCCAGCGCGTTCAAGTCCCAGCATTACGCCGGGATGGTCGCACTTTCGATGCCGATATCAGCCTCACCCATGTCGAGAACAATGAAGGACACCTGGTATGCAGCATCCGCGATATCACCTTCCTGAAAGGGCTTGACCGGGCCAAGGATGCCTTCCTGTCAATGGTCAGCCACGAGCTGCGCACGCCAGTATCGACGATTGCGCTCAGCTCTGAAAGCCTGTCCCTGTATTACGATCGCATCCCTGAGGAAAACAGGAAGCTCAAGATTCTGCAGATTTACCAGCAGACGACCGTCATGGCGGAGCTGATCAATGCCATCCTGGATACGGCCCGTTTTGCTGCAGCGTCCCATGAAGAGACACCCGTCTCAGTCGATATCCAGCGCGCTTTGCACGACGTCGTCACCGAGCTGCTTCCCCAGGCAGAGACGAAAGACCAGCGCATCACAATCGCGCACGACATCGTCCCGATCATGGTGAATGCCAATGCCACCAATATTTCACGGGTATGGCGAAACCTGATCAGCAATGCCATCAAGTACACAGGCCCAGGCAGCACAATCACGGCAAGCCTGATCCCTCCGGCAGGCCAATCCGGGGGACGCCAGGTCTATCCAGACTTCTCGTCGTTTGGAGACAGAGTGCCATCGGATCTGACTACCGGTAACTACGTCATCGGCCTGGTCGAAGATGATGGCCCGGGCATTCATGAAGAACACTTAGCCCAGATGTTCACGCGCTTCTTCCGCGGATGGGCGTCCAGCACCGACATACCAGGCACGGGCCTGGGACTCTCGATGGTGAGAGATATTCTGCAATCATATCACGGGGATATCGCCGTTAGTAACAGGCCCACCGGAGGCAGCAGGTTCTGTTTCTGGCTGCCACTCAGCGCGGGCCACATGCAACCCAAGCCTACAGGAGAAATGTCATGAACGAGCTGAATACCGATACCAGAATTCCCGACTATATCAGCGCAATTGAGCGCATCCAGGAAGGGCAGTTTGAGGTCGATATCCCAGTTTCTTCGGCTGATGTGGTTGGCCAGCTCGGTGTCGCCCTGAGCCGACTGGCCCAGACGATCGAGCAGCGCTACCATGAAGCCAGCGCGCTGAACACGGTGACCAGCCATATCAATGCCGGCCTGATGCTGGACGATGTGCTGGAGCATGTCTACGAGGAACTGCGCCCTCTGATTCCCTATAACCGGATTGGCTTTGCCCTGATCGAGGCCAGCGACAAAGGCCCCATCCTGCGGGCGCGCTGGGCAAAAAGCGACGCGGCGCAGGTGCGGCTGACAAAAGGCTACGGCGCTTTGCTGGCAGGCAGCACCCTGCAAACCATCCTGGAGACCGGCCAGCCGCGCATCATCAATGACCTGGCCGCCTATGCCGTGCAAAAGCCATCGTCGGCGTCGACACGCCTGATTGTGGAAGAAGGCGTCCGCTCATCGCTCACCTGCCCACTGATCATCGAAGGGCGCCCGGTAGGCTTCATCTTCTTTTCCAGCAATCAGCCGAATACGTACAAGAATGCGCACGTCCTGCTCTTTCGGCAGATTGCCGGACAGCTCTCGACTATCCTGGAGAAAAGCAGGCTGATCTCGGAAATCATCGGCCAGCGCGAGGAAATTGAGCTGCAAAATGCAGAGCTGCGCCGCCTGAGTGATATGAAAAACCTGTTTCTGGGCATAGCAGCACACGACCTGCGCAACCCCATCGGCAATATCCAGATGATGGCCGATCTTCTGCTGATGGATAAGGCTGACCTGCCCGCCGGCATACAGGACAAGATGTTGGCCGACATTCGCGTCCAGACGCAGTTTATGCTCGGCCTGCTCAATGACCTGCTGGATATCTCGCAGATTGAATCAGGAAAAATCGAGCTACATCCCGACATCGTCGATCTCGTGCCATTTCTGACAGACACTGTGGAAAGACTCGCTCCACTGGCTCAGGCCAAGGGGACGACGCTGGTCTTCAATGGCGGCACCAGCGGGACAACCTCGGCTGATCCCCCCCGCCTGCGCCAGGTGATGGACAATCTGGTTTCCAATGCCGTGAAGTATTCCCCGCCAGGCAGCACGGTGACGATCACTTGCGCGCGCGATCAGGGATTCGACGTGATCAGCGTGCAGGATCAGGGCCCCGGCCTGACGAGCGAAGACCAGGCGAAGTTGTTTCAGGACTTTGCGCGCCTGTCAGCACGCCCGACCGGCGGCGAAAAGAGCACCGGTCTGGGGCTGGCCATCACGCGGCGCATTATCGAGGCGCACGGCGGGCGCATCGGCGCAGACAGCGAACCGGGCCACGGCGCCCGCTTCTGGTTCAGCCTGCCTCGCAGCCAAGAGTGATCTGTGCCTGCCGTGTTCATCTGTAAGGAGAAGCAGACACCGTTCAGGCAATGTGCTCTCAGTCTGAGCGGTATCTGCGCGTATACGCCGTAGCCACAACTGGCCGGGATACTGTGCTGGTGGCCTCTATCGCCAGCAGATTACACTGTGATCACGATTTTCCCCCTCGCACTTCCTTTCTCAAAATGACGCATACCATCCCCGGTTTCATGCAACAAATAAGCGCGATCGATCGCTGGTTTCACTTTGCCGGCCTGAACAAGATCTCTGACATACGTCAGGTCTGCCTGGTTTGGTTTCGTCGTCCAGTTGCCCATCCGCTTCTGTCCCCTCATGGATACCAGCGGGCCCATAAGCATGGATTCGAAATACTGGGCCATAGTGCCTCCAGTCGTGACATATGTGCCCTCAGGGCTCAAGGCGCGCTGATATGCCAACATGGGATGATAGCCGTTGGCCGCCAGAATGAAGTCGTACCGCTGCCCATTTCGCGTGAAGTCTTCTTTTGTGTAATCGATTACATGATCGGCCCCAAGGGAACGCACCATATCCATTTTCGAAGTACTGCATACAGCAGTCACTTCAGCCCCGAATGATTTGGCAATCTGCACGGCAAAGGATCCGACTCCACCGGATGCCCCGTTAATCAACACCCGTTGCCCCGCCTGGATCTGACCCTTGTTGCGCAGCCCGCCCAACGCTGTAACAGATGCCACAGGCATAGCTGCTGCTTCCTCGAAGGAAATGTTGGCTGGTTTGAGTACCAATGCCTCTTCAGGGGCACACACATACTCGGCAAGGGCACCACGACCGAATCCGCTCAGATCGCCAAAGACTTCATCACCCAGACGAAACTGCGTGATGTTTTTGCCAACGGCTTCCACTCGCCCTGCAACATCCCCACCAAAGCGGATGTTTCTGGGCTTCTGAATCCCACAGGCCAGGCGAAATAACCATGGCGTGCCCCTCATATAGTGGCTGTCAGCGGCATTCAGGGATGAGGCATAAACCTTGATCAGGACTTCATTGTCTTTGGGAGTCGGTTTTTCGACCTCCTTGAATTGAAGCACATCTGGTGAACCATACTGGGTGTAGATGATCGCGTTCATGGTGGTGTTCATTGTTCTTTTCCTTTTCGTGAATGCTATCGGACGTTTGCTTGTTGATATCTGTTTCCGGCTAGACGTTTGGCGAATCCGCGCTGTCATACTGTGAAAAGGACAGCAGTTGCAGGTTCAGCCCGTGAATACGGTTTAGCAACCCCAGGAACGCGGACTGATCGGGTATCTGTCCGCTCAAGACGGTTTCCCCGTCAGCGTGATTCGAGACGATTAGCCCTTCCAGCCACTCTGACCAGTCCTGCTTCAAAGTGCCCTTGATTCTGATTTCCACGTTCATGGTATCTGTTCACTTTCCACAGGCTGCGAGTTGCGCGATGCGCTGTCTTAGACTTTCCCCATGGATCATGCCATGTGACGGTGTTTTGACATTAGCTCCCTGTATGCTGAATCAGCGCGTGCGAGCGAAGTGTTAAGCGGATGCGAACCATTGCCCAGCCGACACTGAGCACCGTCAGCACCACAAGGACAAAGCAGACATCGGGGGCGAACAAGGCGATGGCCTCTATGGGAGTATCAGGCTGAGATAGCAGAAGGATCCAGGCAAGAATCACAGGCAGAACATCTGCGACGAGAGGCAGATACAGCCGTGTGAAACCGTCAATACCCACTGGCGCAAGCTGACCGCGCTGCGGCCAGCGCCTGATGGAGCGCCAGGAGGCGGCAATCGAGATGAGGAGAACAAGCGCTGCGGCCAGCATGCACAGCTGTGGGACAACCGCCAATGCCGGATCCATCACTTCGCTCAGGCTGTTTCCCAGTAGAATTTCGGCAACACCCCTGACTGGAATATCCAGAGCGCTGCTGTTCAGGAATCCTCCAACATTCACAAGGACGACTATCCCGATATTCTGATCGGGAAGCAGCAGCAGATTGGAGTGAAAATTGCTGACATCGCCGTTATGCCACACTTCGGTCGAACCCGGTTGGTTCTCAATCATCCATCCCATACCATAAGCCCTCGACGGACTGATCCGTGCACCCGGCAAATGCAGGGTCGTGATTCCTTCCGGCGACAAAAGCTGGTTGCTGCCATACGCGCCTCCATTCAGCTGGGCGATGAGATAATGGGTCATATCTTCTGCCGACGAGATCAAAAATCCAGACGGGGTCATGCGTCGGGGGTAAGGCGCATCGAATGCCATGGGCCATGAAAACCAGTAACGATAGCCCGTAGCCAGGTCTCGTGCGGCTGGATCGGACAACGCAGCCGCGCTGTGGGTCATCTGGAGTGGAGCAAAGACCTCTAAACGGATGTAGTCCTCATACGAAAGCCCGGAGACAGCCTGAACGATCAATCCAAGGGCGTTGTAGTTTCCGTTGGCGTATTCGTAACGCTGACCTGCTGGTCGGCTGAGCGACATAGCAGACAGTGCACGGATGCCAGTTTCGAGTGCAGTGCTGCTCTGGTCGTTTTCCGCGAAATCCATGCGCCCAGCACCGGCTGGCAGCCCGCTCGTTTGATGCAGCAGGTTGCGCACGGTGATTTGGGCGGATGCCGCTGCATTATCGGTGTGGAACCAGGGCAGATACGTCGTAACGGGCGCATCCAGGTCGATCATGCCAACCTCAACCAACTGCATCGCGGCAAGTGCGGTAAAGGACTTGGAGGTTGAGCCGAGGATAAAGGGGGTCTGGGCCGTCACTACCCGTCCATCTGGCGCAGCGATGCCATATCCCTGCACGTAGACGACCTCGTCGCCGCGCACCACACCCAACGCCAGACCTGGTATGTTGGCCCGCTGCATGCTGGATCGAATGTAGGCATCGATACGATCCTGTTGGGCCTGTTGCAAAGGAAAGCCCTGACCAGAGGCAACCAAAGCAGGCGAAAGCGCGAGCAGTGTGCCGAGAATCATGAGGACGCATAAAGGAACGAGGAAAGCTTTTGTGCGGGACATTCTGGCCTCATTGATCAAGGTGGGATCGGTGTTATTGTCGCGATGCGTTAACCTGTGACTATCCCCAGAGTATCTCGTGACATGAGGGAGTGTCTTACCCCACATAGGGTATTGTTGTGGGGTAAGAACGAATCTCAACCGCGCACGAACAATTGTCGGGATCGCGCTGGCAGGTACACACAACCTGGTCGATACAGCGCCAGCACGGGCTTAAACCTTCGTCAATCAGCGCTACACCCAGCAGTTCGGCTCCGATACTCGCCCGTTCCGGAGGGTCAAAGGGAATCAGCCCCAGACTGTTATCACGCCTGAATGAAAGCTGGCCCACAGGCTGGAAGCCAGCCTTTTGCATGCCTGCGCCAGAAGGCAGATTTTCCGGCGCATGGAGGATCCAGAAGCGTGCAGCCTTTTCCGCACGCACAATTGCCTGCAGCAGACGGGGATACAGCCCTCTTCCCTGCCATGCTGGCAGAGTTGCGAAGTCCCACAGATAGCGGTTCTCTGAGTGAATAGAAAATGCCAGCTTCAGCTCTCCGATGGATGCTTCACGAGTCGCCACCCATCCATAGGTCGCTGGGGCACCGTCCATATAGCCGATGTAAGGACGGTGCCCGGCCTGCCGCCGATTTTCGACTTCGGCGATCGAGATACGATTGATCCCAGCCATCTGTCCGTCGTCTGCCGCCAGCCGCGCCTGAAAGTCGGGCAAAGGGTTTAAATCGCTCCATGCGTCAGAAGCCCACCATGTTGCCAGTGCCATTTGTTCACCTCATATCTCATACAAGTGCTCGGAACGGACATTCATCAGATGCCTGGTTACGTGAGAGGCAGAATAATGCGGGCTTTGCCTCTCACGAATCGGTGCGGCAGGTCGGTCAGCGAACCTGGGCAACCATGTCCATGATCGCGGCCACCGCTGCCTCTGGCCGGTCCATCTGGACGTTGTGACCGCTGTGCTCGACAACGATCTGCCGGCTATCAGACGACAATTCAAGCAGCTCGGCCTGCATCGTCTGCCAGCCATCCATCTGCTCCAGGCCACCAGTCACCACCAGCAGCGGCAGGTCACCGAAGGTTCTGACTGCATCCGCCTGAGCCAGACTGGTCTGCAATGCCGCACCTTCATCGACCCATGCCTGAACAGAGCGCGGTGTCACAGAGAATGCTGTATAGGCAGGTTGCACCTCCGGGGGCAGATTCTGCGTGATCAATTGTCCGGCCAGCAGACGCACCAGGCCGATGCGTGCCAGTAAGGAAGGCAGCGAGACGCCGCCCGATTCGGAAGCTGTCCGTTCAGGCGCAGGCTGTGAGGCAGGCTGCGTCATTTGCCCCGGGCTCATGGATTCGATCAGCACAACTCCGGCGACTTCCGTCGGATAGCGATCCACAAAAACGCGTACCGGCAATCCACCCATTGAGTGACCAACCATCACATAAGGTCCGGCGATATTGGCACGTTCAAGCAGGGTGTGCAGTTCAATGGCGATTTGTTCTGCGCTTCGTGGAAGTGGACCGGCCTCGCTGTACCCCATACCGGCTCGGTCATAGGTGCAGACACGCGTGCTGCTGGCCACCCCTGCCTGAACCTCACCCCATTCCAGCGACCACGCGCCCAGTCCCGCATCTATCACCACGGTTGGACTGCCGCTGCCCGTGCAGGTGATGTGCAGTCGATAGCCACCTATATCGACCATTTGCCCCAGAGGAGGATACGCCTGAATGTCAGATGCTTCTGCCGCAGACTCGACAAGGGTTCCTGCCACGATTACGGCGACCAGAACAAATGCGACGCGTAGCAGCCAGCGGAAACCAGCGCGCTTACGGAGTGACATCTGAGGCACTTCTGCCGCGCTGACAGGCATGCCATTAGCAAGGGTTTCACTGCCCTGGGCAGAATCGGATTTTGATGAAGACGCTGAAGGAAATGACATGACAGAACCTCCTGAGATTGCAAACGGAAGCTAACCGAACAATCTCAGGATATCTGCCGGGATGGGGTAGTGTCATACCCCACGTAGGGTATTTAAAGCAGGTGATACGCTTCGGCGTGCTTGATGGCCTCCCAGCGGCTGTGAACATCAAGCTTGCTGTAAATATTCTTGATATGGGTGCGCGCAGTATCTACTGCGATGACCAGCCGTTCTGCGATTTCGTTGCTTTCCAGGCCGTCTGCCAGCAAGCGCAGCACCTCCAGTTCGCGCGGGCTTAATGCATCTGCCACGTGCCCTGTCGTAACGCGCCGGGGTGAAGGAGGTACAGTGGCCTTCCCCATGGTGGCAAGCAAGCGGGCCACATAGTCAGCTGACACAGGAAGGACAGGCTGTCCCCTGCGCTGCACCTCAGCGACCTTTTCCAGCAGCACTGCCACGGCATGCCCCTCATCGGCAAACACTCGCAGAGGCTGTTCAGGCTCGGCCAGCGACAATGCACGCACCAGCGAGCCTACTGCATTCTGCTGGTCTTTGTCTGCATAAAAGGCGAGCGATTGCACAATAAGCGCGCGAATCAGGCTGCCGCTTCGCTGCCCGGCTTCAGCCCGTTTGACCATCCGCTCTGACAGATACAGCGCCTGGTCGATCATATTCCCCTTAGCGATGTACAGTCGCACCAGTAACAGATAATGGCCTTCCCGGTGATAGCCGAATGCGTCGTCGGGTCCCAGTCGATTCTCTGCCACCCACTTTTCGACAGCTTCATAATTGCCCTGTTCCAGCCAGCGGCGCGCCCGCGTGACAGACAGTAACGTCGCGCGTCCTTGCAGCCTGCTCATGCGTTCCAGCTGCTCGGCCAGCTGCAAGAAGTGGTCAGCGCCTTCCCCATCTCCCTGAATGGTTTTCAGGCGCGACAAGGCGACATAGGCGCGCAGCAGTGCCACGGGAAAGCTCTCCGGGTTAATCTGGTCAGCACTCTCCAGCAAATAACGCTCGGCTGCGACAAGATCATTGCGCTCCATGCAGATTTCGCCCAACAGCAGCGCGACATAGCCAGGAATCGGGAATCGCTGCAAACCCGGCATTTGCGCCGCATATTCCAGCTGACGACACGTATTTTCAGCAGCGCGCAACGCCAGTTGCGCTGTTTGCAGCGAAGAAAGATGCCAGAATGCCGACAGCATCGCGAACGAGCTGCCGATTTCCTGGCTCAACTCCATCGCATACGACAAGACCTCCACAGCTTCATGAATCTCCCCCATGTACGCGCACGACACCCCCAGATTGATGGCCGCCATACAGCGCCAGCTCACTGCGTCCTCCGGGAGTAATTCCAGTGCTTTTCTGGACAGCGCCAGCGTTTCAGGCAGCTGCTGGTTCAGGCCGGTCAGTGTGCTGTGAACGGCGGCCAGCATGCCGGCAATCAGCGTGTCGGCGGCGCCATCTGCATGCTTCAGGGCATTTTCCGCATCATGGATGCGCTGCTCGGCCGCACTTATCTGGTTTATCAGGTGTAACACCCATGCGTGATAGACATACAAACGGGGATACTTTTGCATCACTGTGTCTGGCAAAGCGGACAGCCAACCGAGCAGTGTATTGTGTTCGGCGCGTCGCCAGATCAGCAGCTCTGCAATGCCCTGCACCAGTTCTGCTGCACGTTCGTTATCCTCAGCTGTGAGCGCATGGCTGATCGCCTCCGCCTGAAATCCGCTCCGCTCAAACCAGAGCGACGCCCGGTGATGCAGCACCTTTACCTGATCCGGATGTTTGAGCTTCAGCCGGTGATGCAGAAAGTCAGCAAACAGGCGATGATAACGATACCATTGGCGTTTATCATCGAGCGCGACCACGAAAAAGTGATGGCGTTCCAGATGTTCCAGCGCAGACTGGCTGTTCCCTACTCCCGTTACCGCATCGCACAGATCAGCATTCAGACGCTCCAGGATGCTGGTTTGCAACAAAAATTCCTGCATGGCATCAGGCTGGCGGTCAAGAATTTCATCGCCCAGATAATCCAGCACGTAGCGATGATCTCCTGCGAACGAAGCGATAAATTCAGCCGTGTCACGCTTTCCCTGCAATGCCAGTCCGGCCAGTTGTAACCCGGCGACCCAGCCTTCGACGCGTGTATCCAGCGCGGCAACTTCGGCTGTCGTGAGTGACAATCCCATCACATCCGTAAAAAAAGCTTCGATCTGCGGGGGCGAAAAGCGCAGATCCGCACTGCGCAGTTCAAGCAGCTGGCCACGGACGCGCATGCGGGCCAGTGGCAGCGGCGGATCCGTGCGCGTGGTCATGATAAGTCGTATCTTCGATGGCATGTGCTCAATCAGAAAAGCAAGCCCGTCGTGTATTGCCGATGATTCAATGCTGTGATAATCATCCAGCACGATAGCGAGCATATCGTGCAGAGCCGACAACTCATTGATCAATGTGGATAAGATTGTTTCGATGGGGAGTGGTTGCGGTTCGTGCAGGAGTATGAGCGTTTGCTCCCCAATTTCGGGGTACGCGGTCTGGATTGCCGCGACGACATAATCCCAGAAACGCACCGGATCATTGTCACGTGTGTCAATCGAAAACCACACCGCCCGCATAGAACTCTGGGCGATCCACTCGCTCACCAGGGCGGTTTTGCCATATCCTGCCGAGGCAACAATCAGGGCCAGTTTATGCTCGCGGAGGCTGTCCAGCTTTTGAATCAAATGTGCCCGCTGCACATGGGCCAAACGGACAGGCGGAACATTCAGTTTCGTATTCAGCAGCAACATAGCCCTGCCCTGCACAATCGGCATCGATGGAGAGTCACAGAGCAAGATAGTAACACACGGCGGCGTGGCATGACCTTTGCAACCTAAAGATGAGTCGGGTTGCAAGGAGGTTCAGAGGCCATCACTGCTGAGTTCGCTTTTATGCCCTTTGGAAGCATCTCGTATGTCTCGTGAAAAATGGCTGACTACTACCTAGGTCTACCACATCTTTTCCCCGTAATTTTCCACCTAAGCCCCATAATCAGCGATCCCTGGCAGGCATACACTGGTTACATTGCCACAAGGAGTCTGTCTATGGTCGATCAACCCGGCAAATATGCCATTCACATTCAGGAGCAGCTTGGCAGCCTGTCCTCCGCCTTTGAAGACATGGTGATTTTCTCTGATGAGAGCGGCACCCGTCTGATCGGCGATTTTCCGGATCAGGCTGCTCTGCATGGCGTCCTGGCTCGCATCCGTGATCTGTGCCTCACACTCGTTTCCGTTGAACAGCTTGACACAAAGAGTGACAGCTAGCCTGTCGTGTGCCTGAAAGAGAGACAAAACAACATGTCCATGAACCGAACGTTTTCCCTGTTTTCCATCCTGATCTTCGTCATGGTGCTCAGCAATCGGGCGCTCGCTCAGCAGGTCACCTATGAGAATGACGACTTCTCAGTCCAGGTTCCGTTTGACTGGGACAACACCAGCACGGATACGCTGGCCCGTGCCACAGACCGGGAAACTGGCGCCACTTTCTACGTGACAGCCGCTTCGACGATGGAGGAATCGCTAGCCGCCGCAGAGATCACCGTCAGCGGCGATCCTGTTGAGACGACGACTGTGCTGCTGCCGTCTGGTGAGTGGGAGCAGGCCGTCTACATCGTCGGCGAACAGCTCACTATCTTGTGGACGCTCATGTCAGACCAGTCGTATCTGATGGCCGCCACTGCTCCGCTCTCGGCCGTCGATACTGCAACGCCGCTCATTCAGGCGTCGCTGGCCAGCTTCCAGATCACCGGACAAACGCCATCGCCCTTCGCTGGCACGATGTTCACGTATCCTGCCGTCAGCGGCCCCTATGGCGTCGGACGCAGTGAATACACATGGACAGATTCCGCTCGTGAGGAAATCTATACGCCTGAACCAGAGGACTACCGTGAGGTGGCTGTCACTGTTTGGTATCCGGCCCAGACCGATCACGAAACGTCCCGTGCGCCCTGGCTGGCTCCCCAGACAGCAGTCGTTTATGCAGCCATGACCGGTATTCCCTTCGAGACGATCAGTATGGTACAGATCAATGCGGCCGGTGATGCACTAATAGCAGATGCTGCTGCGCCCTTCCCCGTGCTCATCATGTCGCATGGTGATGGCCTGCTGCCTGCGCTCTACACGTCATTTGCGGAATCGCTTGCCAGCCAGGGATACGTCGTATTTGGCCTTGCGCATCCGTATAACGCCGCCGCTGTGGCTTTTCCGGATGGCCGCGTCGTGACAGCGCTGCCAGAAGCGAGCGCGCAACCATCAAATTCACAACCAGGCCTGAGCCTGCTGGAAATCGCGCAGATCGTTGATTCACAGGGTCGCGCAGTGGTTACCGTCCTGGCAGCCGATATCCGCTTTGCACTCGATCAGATTGAACTGTTGAATGCTGAAGATGCCCGTTTCACGGGCCGGTTGGATCTGGAACGCGTGGGCGTGTTCGGTCATTCCATTGGCGGCGCAGCGTCCATCGAAGCCATGCTGACCGATCCGCGTATTGATGCAACCGTGAATCTGGACGGGACGGTATTCAGCGATGTGGATGGTGGCAGCAATCGTCCAACCCTGACGATTGCTACGCAGTTTCAGGACCTCTCTGTGGTGAGCGATGACATGCTGGCTGGCATGGGCATCAGCCGCGCTGACTTCGACCAGATTGCCGAAAGCACGACCCGTGCCGAAGCACTCTTCAACCAATCAGAACGCGCCTGGTTTGTGACAATCGACGGGAGCCAGCACATGAATTTCAGCGATGCCGGGCTGCTGACGACGCTGTTCCCGACGCTCAATTTCCCGTTAGGGGAGATCGAACCAGCCAGGGCCCTGGAGATCATCGGCGCGTATCTGATTGCCTTCTTCGACGAGCATGTGCGTGGGCTGTCCCCTTCCCTAAATACACTGCCTGAGCTGTATAGGGAGAGTACGCTGATGGAATAATCGTGCGGTGTAAGCAGTTCGCGAGGTACTTTATCAGGATCGCAGCCAGGGAAACTCTATTACTCTTGCTGCGATTGTATTTTATTCACCTGCACGACGACAGCCCCTGCATAAGCACTTCAGGCCAGGCCAAGCTCCTGCGCACGCAGAATCGCCTGCGTGCGGCTGATGACGCCCAGCTTCTCGTAGATAGCCGTCGTGTGCTTTTTGACCGTGTGCACCGAAATATATAGGCGGCCGGCGATTTCTTTATTTGCGTAGCCCTGCGCGATCAGCCGCAGGATTTCCTGTTCCCGTTCCGTAAGCCCGCTGGCCGCGGCGTCACGTATATGGGATTCCGCCGGAGGATTAAGTAGTGTGCTGCAATAGTCGCGCAGGTAAGCAGAAAAGTCTTCGTCGCGCAAGGCTAAGCCCAACAGCGCGAGCATCGCCGGGCCTTCGTCCAGCAGCATGCGCACATAGCCCGACTGGCGCGCGTCGTGAAGCACCCCACGCAGGATCGTCAGCGCCTGCCGCGTCTCGCCAGCCGCCTGCTGAGCGAGTGCCAGCAGAGAGCCCGCATTGACGCGATGGTGTTTGAATTGCCGGGTGTCTTCCCGTACTGGCTGGCACAGCGCAATTGTCTGTTCTGGCTGGCCGGTGGCCAGTGCAAAACGCGCCTCGGCCAGCGCCCGCCGCCCCGCATAAGGAACCGATGTGGTCATATGATGCTGCTGAATCAGCAGCAGGTGGTCATATGCCTGTTGCTGATTACCGACATGCAGGCTGTACAGCAGGATGGACATCAGCAGGGATAGATGAACGCGCGGGTGATTGGCATGGCGAACGGCTGGTTCGTGCCTCAGCAGGATGTCGAGTGCGTCGTTAGGGCGATCATATGCAAAGGCCAGTCGAGAGGAGACGAGATAACTGAGATGCAGGGCATCCTGCCACTGGGCTTTTTCCGCCAGATAGACGCCGTGGCGCAGGATGGGCTCGGCATCTGCCAGTAAATTGCGCTCCACCAGGATCATCGCCAGATCGACATAACTTTGGGCATACAGGTAGAAGGGCTGATGCAGCTCTTTTTCACGCTCAGACTCGCTGATGCGGGCACGAATAGACCGTTCGGCGTCGTCCATCTGTCCCATGTGCCACCACAGATTGGTCAGATTATCTTCATTCTGAATGATCTGTACATGATTGTTCAACAACAGAGCGGTCTGCCGGGCTTGCAGATGAACCTCCAGGGATTCCTCCAGGCTGCCCGTCATGAGCAGTGCGACCGCACGTGCGCTTTCCGCACGGATACGTGGCAGGCCGATCGAGAGTGACCTGCGCGAGAGAAGTGCCTCTGTAAGCGAAAGCGTTTCTTCCAGTTTGCCCTGAGCCATCAGTGCCGTGCATAACTGCGATTCGATCTCATCCCGGTCTGATTTATCCTGTGCCAGCTGCAGCGCAGCGCGCAGCTCCTGTTCTGCCGCCGGAGACTGCCCATGAATCATCAGGTAAATACCCATGTAGCAGCGCAGCATCGGCTGCTGATCCAGGATATGTTCCGGAAATCGCCTGACCCAGGCGTAGACCAGGCTCAGATGTCCGTTGTAAATGAGATTGATCGCATGCTGCCGGATCAGCGCGGCTGCCAGCCGATAGTCTGTCGCCAGCAAAGCACAATCAATCGCTTCGCGGGAATCATTATGGGCGATATGCCATGCTGCTGCCCGCCGATACAGTCTGCTAATATGCTCGGCTGAGGTCGTCTGTTTCAGCTTCAGCCGCAGCAGATCGGCAAACAGATGGTGATACCGATAGGTTCCACCCATATCCTGTATGAACAGATTGGCGTGCAGCAGAGCTGCGATGACCCCGGCGCTATCTTCACGACCCAGCATACTGTCGCAAAGCGCGGCGTCAAAGTCGTTCAAAAGCGATGTTTGCAGCAGAAACTGCTGAATGTCCGGCGGCTGCTGTAATAAGACTTCTTCTGCAAGAAAATCCAGGATGAAACGGTCACTGCCTTTCAGCCCGGCGAAAAACGCCTGTGGCGTCGCGTGCTGCATCGACAGCCCGGCAAGTTGCAGGCCGGCAGCCCAGCCCTCAGTGCGCGTATGCAGCGTGCTCATCTGCCCCTCGTCCAGGGTCAGATTCATCACCTTGTGCAAAAAGTACGCACTTTCATCTTCACGAAAACGCAGATCCGACCCACGAAGTTCATTCAGGTAACCGCGGGCCCGCAAACGCGACAACGGTATGGGCGGATCTGCTCGTGTGGCGATCAGCAGGTGCAGATTTTCCGGCTGGTTGTCAATCAGATAAGCCAGAGTGTCATGAATCTCGCGGTTCGTAATCAGATGGTAATCATCGAGAATGAGCGCATAACGCGCTGACGACTCGGCCAGCGCATTAATCAGCATATTGATCGCCCCGCGGACAGACGCGCCAGGCCCCTGCAATTGAGGCGCGATCTCGGCAGTCAGGCCAGGGTTCAGCTGGCCAAATGCAGCCACGATATGCTGCCATAGATAGACGTCATCGGAATCGGATGCGTCGAGAGACACCCATGCGACATTTCCCTCAAAATGGTGCGCCCATTCCACCAGAACGGTGCTTTTGCCAGCGCCAGCCAGCGCCGAGAGCAGCGTGATACGCATTCCCTGTGCAATGCCGTCTTCAATCTTCTGAACAAGATGCTCGCGTTCAATGCGGTTGGCGCGCAGCATCGGCATCTGGATCTTAGTTTTGAGGATCGACACGGTCTTCTTCCATGAGTCGTTTTGCGATGGGTCGATAAACAGCGAAGAGTATAACGGCTGCGAACGATCACGCGAGGGGGTTTCTGCGGAGACTTCTACCTTGGTCTACCCTGAAAGCGCCAGGGAATATTCCACTTTGGAAGTCTTTCTGGCCGCAGCTGATTTTTCTAGTATGGGGACATCGCACATCACCATAAAGGGAACCACGCAACATGAAGATGATGAAAGTATTCGGAATTGCAGCAGCAGTAGCAGCGATGGCAACAGCAGCTTTTGCTCAGGAGACAGGAGATACGACGGTGTATTCAGATGGCGCAGGACAGTATCAGATCGCAGTACCGGCAGGCTGGGAAAATCGCAGCACCCCAGAGCTGGCATGGTTCGTGAATGCCGATGCGACGGCGGAGATTTTCTCGCTGACTGTACCCGCGGCAGACGTGCAAATGGGCCTGGCGCAGTCCATGGAAGCCATCGTACCGGGCTTTGCAGCTCAGCCGGTCGCCAGCTCAGAAGTGCCGCTGCCGAATGGCGATGTCTGGACGCAGAATGTCTATATGCTGGAGGACGGCCTGATTCTGGCGGCTCTCGGTCGTCAGGCGGACCAGCAGACGTTTGCGCTGATCATCCGCGCACCGCAGAATGTGCTGGCCAGCGAGACCGCAGTCCTGAACGAAGTGCTGTTCAGCCATTCGCTGGCCGGTCAAACCGCCTTCATCGACCTGCTGCCGGATTACGTCAATCCCGGCGCGTACACGGAGCAGGATGTCACAGTCACCAGCGGTGAGTATGCGCTGCCAGGCACGCTGACCATGCCTGTGGGTGAAGGCCCGTTCCCGGCGGTCGTAATTGTGCACGGATCTGGCCCGAACGATCGTAACGGCACGCTGGCCGCTAATCGCCCGTATCGTGATCTGGCGCTGGGGCTGGCCTCGCAGGGCATTGCAGTGCTGCGTTATGACAAGCGTACCTTTGTCTATCGCGAACCGGTCGCCGGATTCACGATCGATGATGAAGTGACAAACGATGCAGTGGCCGCTGTCGAGCTGCTGCGTGGTCTGGAAACGATTGACAGTGAGCGCGTATTTGTAATCGGCCACAGCCAGGGCGCCATGACGGCCCCGCGCATCGCCGAGCAGGACGGCAATCTGGCAGGCATCGTGCTGATGGCTGGCACGCCGTTCGCCTTCGATCAGGTACTTAACACGCAGATCGATTATCTGCGCAGCATGGACCCGAATGCCGATGCGGGTGGCCTTGATGATCTTGTGCAGGTGCTGAATGCCATTCGTGACGGGGCAGACCCGGTGGCCGCTTTCGGGGGCGATGAAAATCAGGCAGCCTACTGGGCCAGCATGATCGATTATGTGCCTGGGGATACCGCGCAGACGCTGGACGTGCCTATGCTGGTTCTGCAAGGCGAGCGCGATTATCAGGTGACGATGGATGACTTTGCTGCCTGGCAGGACGTGCTGGCAGAAAACGATCTGGCGACATTTATCTCGTATCCGGCGCTGAACCACATCTTCATGGCGCTGGGCGACACCAGCCGCATGGCTGTCCCGGCTGATTACAGCCAGCCGGGCTTCGTGGATGGCACTGTCATTAGCGACATCGCAGCATGGGTCCTGCGCTAGCCGCCAGACAACGCAGATTCAGAGAACAGGACGGGCAGCATGGCGATGCTGCCCGTCCTGTTTGCACATGTAGCCTGTCCCCAATCCTGTAGCGACACAATACGTTCAAACGTCCCGTGTGCACTCAACAGTGCCTGTCAAGCACATGATCGAATCAGTCGCTGATACACTGTGTAACCGAGTTGGCTGGCCAATACCGTTCATACATCTTCCCTCAGCATGAACGGTATGTACGGTTATGAACGGTTTTTCAGCGGATTGAAGCGACAATTGCAGCGTCGTAGCGGCGCATCAGGTCGAGCAAGTGCAAGCGCCTGATCCACTCTGCATCGCCCATCTTGTCGCCCGTCTGACCTGGTTGAGGCAGTTCAAGGCAGCGGGTCGGCAACGCCTTGTTTGGAGAACAAGGGCAGAAACATGCGCGCCCAGTCTTCCACGCTGGTCAGGCGGGCGGGCAGCTTTTGCAACACGGCGTCCATATCGGTCCAGTTCGTCACGCGCTCTGGATGATCGCGCAGGATACGGTAGCCGGGCAGGATGATATCACTCGCCCCCGGGCCCATCATCCCATCGAGCGCCGCACCAAACGCCTCCAGCGCGAGCGGTTGATAGCGGATGGTGCGCCCGATCGCCTTCGATAGTCTGTCGGCCAGATCGTCGCCGTTCAGATTTTCGTGCCCGCTGATGATGAATTCGGCAGGTGCGAGCTGCGGATGCTCCAGCGCCGAAACCACCAGCGCGGCCAGGTCCCGGGTCGCCATCCAGCCGACACGACGTTCAGTATTGACCGGATACACCAGCGTATCAGACTCGACAATCCGCTGAAGCGTCCAGGGCCCTAGCAAATTCTCCAGATAGGTGCTGGGCTTCAGCACGATGTAAGGCACCCCGGATGCTTTCAGATGGGCGAGAATGCGCGGACGCACATCGTATCCCGGGGCGCCGATGCGGTCTGCCAGCACAGGGCCGCTGGTGTTGTACACGATCAGCCTGACGCCCGCCTGCGCGGCTGCATCGATGGCATGACGCGCCTGACGAAATGCCGCTTCTTCATCCGGGATAGAAAAGCTGATGGTCAGCGCGATGGCATCCATCCCCTGAGACGCATGTTGCAGGCTGGGCAGGTCTTCCAGGTCACCAGCAGCCACGTGAACGCCGGATGCTGCGGCGACTTTGCCCGGTGTGCGCGTCAGAATGGTGGGCTGATGTCCGCTTTTGACCAGCTCGGCCACAATTGCGCCACCCTGCGAGCCGGTGCCTCCATACACAAGTACTTTCATCGTTTCAGTCTCTTTCCTGTGTGCGATTGATTGTCCTCATCATGCGCCTGATGTAGTATAATGACCAGTACGCAGGATATTCTTACATAGGCAGGAAAATCTGACTCAGGAGGGATGATGTTATCGGATCGTGTGCTGGCGACATGGGAGAACTGCCCGATTGAGACCACACTGGCCATTCTGGGCGGAAAATGGAAACCGGTGATTTTGTATCACCTGTTTGACCACACGCGTCGCTTTGGCGAGTTACAGCGGCTGATACCGCAGGTTACCCGTGAAATGCTGACGCAGCATCTGCGCGAGCTGGAGGCGGACGGCATCGTCCAGCGCAAGATCTACCATCAGGTGCCGCCCAAGGTGGAATATTCGCTCAGCCCCCTGGGGCAGACGCTGAAGCCGATGCTGGTGATGATGCACGAATGGGCAGTGACGTTTCGCTCGGAAAACGCACCCGCCCCGGAGTAACGCACAAGTTTCGAACGTACGTGAAAGTTCCCGGTGGGCTTCTGGCGTGTCTGACACCACCCAGCCTGCCAACAGGAATTTCCAGATCACCTGATTAACGTGGTGGAATGGTAATCACCTGTCCAGCATAAATCAGGTTCGCGTCAGAAATGTCATTCGCCAGCAGCAGTGCAGCCAATGTCACGCCCTGTCTGGCGGCAATCGCATTCAGGGTATCCCCCGCCTGCACCGTATAGGTGGCTGCCGGAGCGTTCGCGTTCGTTTCCGTCTGTTCAGGCAGCGTGACAACAATATCCATCGCTACAGCCTCAGCGACAGATTGTTCGCCGGTTTGTCCAAACAGGGTGACATAGCTGATGCGCGTGCCGTTGCTGGACATCCCCAGTCCGATATCGGTGAAGTCGGGATGCACAACATTGACCACATGGCTGGCGCTCCAGTTCCAGAAATCGCTTGCAAGCTCCGGAGTGGCATCGATGCTCAGGTAATAATTTTCGCCGCAGCACCAGAACGGTGAAATATACCCTGCGGCAGCGGCACGGGTGCTCGGTCGGCTGCCATCGGGGCGGAAATGACTGCGCCTGCCTGTACGCGCCAGCCATTCCGCCTGGTCCTGGGCAGCGGCGTTCAGCGCAGGATGAATGTTATATGGCGGAAGCCCAACCGATGCTCGCGTCTGGTTAATGCGCTGGTAGATGTATTCCAGATGGCCTGGATCCGCTGGCAGCAGGGGAAGCTCTACCTCTTGTGCCTGGGCTGGGCCGAGAAGGAGGCTGACCAGGATGAAAACCGACGCGAGGCGAATGAACAGTCTGCGGAATCGTGTTTTCACGGTCAGCCCTTATGAATGTGTGATGCGGTCAGGATAGATATACCTCAGCGGGTCGGCACAGAAGTCAGCCTCGCTGAGACACCCCTGAAACGCCCGATTATTTCTCTGCAAGCCCTTGAATGATGCGCTGCCTGCCAATGTAAAACGGAAACCTGTTACCCGGATAAACGGAATTTACCACTTCGATGACATCAAAAGTCTCGGTGAATGTCAGGCAATGTGCCACCAGCACGGCTTCACCTGGCTGCATATTCAGCCATTCGGCCTCCTGCCGGTTCACAATCCGCGCTTCCATCTCCATATCTACCCAGAGCGGATACACCTGACACTCGTCGCGCAGCAGCCGATACAGCGATTCGCCGTCGAAGCTTTTATCCGCCAGCTTTGGGCATAACGGCAAATTGATGAGCGCATACTGCACGGCAATCGGCTGTCCGTCAGCCAGACGAATACGATTCAGTTCAAGCAGACGCGTGCCTGGCTTCACCTGAAATTTCTTCGCCATCTCATCGGTTGCAGCCACCTGCTGCTGCACCAGTACAACCGAAGACGGCTGCAATCCGCGTTCCTGAATCTCGTCTGAAAAGCTGATCAGTCCGGAGACCTCACGAATTCGGGGCCGCGCCACAAATGTTCCCTTGCCCTGCTGACGATAGGCAATCCCGCGCTTGATCAGTTCTTCGTTTGCCTGCCGTGCTGTCAGGCGGCTGACATTGAAACGCTCTGCCAGCTCCCGCTCTGACGGCAGCTGTGCGCCGTAGGTATACTGACCTTCCTCCACCGACCGTATTATTGCCTGCGCGATCTGAATGTAGATCGGCGTGAAACTGTGTCGGTTGATCATTGGCCATAGTCTTTCATTGAATGATGTGGATGTCAAGTTGTCTATACCACTTTTACGGAGTTATATTGAATTATTAACATTGTAGTCCAAATCACAATGTGCGTTGTGTAAGGAACGCTTAGAACAAAAAACAGCGACCGAAGTCGCTGTCTTTAGATGGAATCCCTGAATATGGATCGACGCGTACCTGTACGGGTTACGCTACGGCTGACAGCGCTCTATCCCGGAATGATGAGTACCTGTCCGATGCTGATCAGATTGATGTTGACGATATTGTTTGCAGCAGCGATGCCAGTCAGGGATGCGTTATACAACTGAGCGATGCGGAACAGGGTATCGCCATAGCGCACGACATGCGTGCGCTGGGTCGTGCCCCCGGACGCGGGCGGCACACCCCCGGTTGGAATCAGCAGCACCTGCCCCGGATAAATCAGCGAGGGATTGGCGATGCCGTTCGCCAATGCCACATCGCGCAGGGGCACGCCGTAACGCAACGCGATGCGGAACAGCGTCTCGCCCGCCGATACGCGGTGCGAGATGCCCACCACGCCCGGATTCGGGGTGCCCGGCTGCCCTGTCGCCTGCGGGACCGTGGTCGGCAGCGGGACGCTTGTCGGTGCCGGGGGCTGTCCGCCAGGTTGCGGCAGCACACTGCCGGGCAGCGGGATGACCAGGCTCTGGCCGACGAAGATGCGCGATGGATTGACGATATTGTTTGCCGCCGCAATGGCGTTCAGCGAGACGCCGAAGCGCAGCGCGATGCGGTAGAGCGTGTCTCCGGTGCGCACGATATAGATGGTTCCGGAGGCATTGCCACCGCCCGGCGGCGGAGTCGGATTGGTCGCGCCAGTGCCCAGCACGATCACGGTGCCGGCATTGGGGATGCTGGTGCAGGTATAGCCGCCGCTGGGCTGGGCTGGATAGCTCTGGGTGATGCGCGGTGCAAAGTTGGCATCACGGTAGATGATCGAGCCAACGCCCTGCACGCACACCCTGATCGGCGCGCTGAAACGGGTGATCGAGCTGCCATTGACCGTGGACAGGGCAAAGACTTCCACCGCGTTCAAGACGTTCCCAGTGGTGACGCCGATCTCGGCCGCCGTCGTCAGGATGCTGCAATACACATTGCCATTGGGGACAGCCCCGGCTGGCACAGAAATCTGCACCAGGGTGGTTGACCCACTGTTGACGAATGGGCACGGGATAGCTGTACCCGGCGGGGGTGTCTGACTGCCGCCTGCTGGAACAGTTGTTGGAGGTACGCCGGTGGGCGGCGGGCCGACTGGCGTGTTGGTGGGTGCTGGCGGGAGCGGCGTATTGGTTGGCGGGATAATCGGCGTGTTGCTGGGCGTGAGCGTGGGGCCGCCAGGCGTGATACTCGGCGTCTGTGTGGGCGGAATCGGCGTATTGCTGGGTGTCAGGGTGGGTCCGCTTGGCGTGTTAGTAGGCACAACGGGCGTGTTGGTCGGCACGTCTGGTGTGTCGGTGGGCACGACAGGTGTGTTGGTCGGCGGAATAGGCGTGTTCGTTGGCGGAATAGGCGTATCCGTGGGGGCAACCGGATTATTGACGACGACCGACGCTCCGGATGAACCACTGAGGACAAAGCTGCCGCCGGAGGTGACCTGCGTGCCCCCGCCGACGCTGACAGAAGTTCCGGCGGAAGCAGCAATCGCCGAGAACGAGATATTCAGGATATTGAAGGTGCCGCTGGGGAAGCCGGACAGCGAACCGCCCGTATACGTGATGGTGCCTGCGCCGTTACTGAAGGAAGGCCCGATCAGGTTGATGGTGAAGGTGCTGGCGGTGACCGAATTCACCTGCAGCACCGCGGGATCGAACGCGAGATTGACCTCCGCGCCATCGACCGGCAGCGTGCCGGTCGAAAGCTGCACCGAGATATTAAACGTGTCGCCCACATTGACGGTAGTAGAGCCGGGCGTGAGCGCAAGGGTAACGGTCTGTGCTGCGGCTGACGGGACAAAGACGGCCAGTGCTATGGAGAACAGAAGCAGAAAAAGGAAGTGGGCTTTGTGTCGCATAATCGAGTACCTGCTTTTGCGATGAGGTCAGGCGAAAGAGATGATCTGAAGGAACATCATGGCCAGGCGGCGCCCGTCTGGTTGAAATTACTGGCCAGCAGCGAGAAATCGAGCAGGGAGATGGCATTGTCGCCTGTGAAATCGGCGCGTGGCTCGTAGCCCCCCTGTGACGCATTGAGCCCGAAGCTGCTAGCCAGCAGCGAGAAATCGAGCAGGGTGACCACGTTATCGTCGTTGGCATCGCCCGCCAGCATCGTCCCAAAGCTGACCTGGCCGACGGATTGCGGAATCGTGATGGTTGCTGTGGTGGCCAGGTACTGTGCATGTTTCAGCCACGCCGTGTAGGTGCCTGGAGTAAGGCCCGAAATTATGAAGGCGCCGCTGCTATCGGATGCTGGATTATGGCTACTGACCAGGGTGCTGCCGTCATACAGCTCCAGTGTGAAAGTCGTGGCCAATGCGGCGCGGCCAGGTGCACGGCCCTGCATAGCGACAATCGCGCTCAGGGTGTCGCCTGCTGGCGGCGTGAACGTCGCTGATGGCGTGAGCGTCAATGTCGGTGTAGCGGTAGGCGTGGCGCTCGACGTAGGCGTGGGTGTGTGCGTCGCGGTGGCGGTCGGCGATATGGTGCTGGTTGGCGTTATGGTGGGTGTTGGCGGTGTCAGCACGCAGCTGGAGGGCACGCCTGGGTCTATCCCGCGAAATTCCAGAATCCCCTGATATTTGGGTGCGTCGGCAATTGGCTGGGTCTGGTATTCCAGCACACCCCAGCGCCCATAGATACTCCATGAGGATATGTAATTGAATAGGGCAAAGGCTCCGCCGCCCGTAATCTCTGACCACGTGTCCAGATACTGGCGATACAAACAGCGCATGCGCGGATCACGATTGACATCATCAAACAACTGGTTCAACGTTGCGTTGTTTTCTACGCCGTTGATACCAACAAAATGCTGTCCGCCCTCGTATGCAATCAAGTCCAGGCCTAAATTCGATGCGATGGTAAGGTGATTGCGTATGTATTGAGGTATGCCCGTCTCTATCTGGCCAGCAGTCCTGGCGATCAGCTCATCAACTGTCAGATCAATGTATTCATCCAACCGCGCAGGCGCGACCGTGACTCCGAAATAAGGCGCAATCGCCAGCGCATCAGCATATTGCCCGGCATTTTCAAACTGCGTCACCTGGCGAGATACCCAGTCATTGGCGCTTTGAGAGGCCAGGACACGATACAGGCGCTGCGTGCCCCCGAACACCTCCTCGAATATCTGAAACATCTGCACAGACCGCCGCGCATACCAGAAATGGCCTGCCTGTGTGGCCTCCCCCGAAAGTCCATTCGCCAGCCCAAGCGCTCTGGCCTGGGTACACTGACTGAAAAGACAGTTCCACACTTCGTTTGAGAGTTCTATGACCACTCTGCGACCGGGATCAAGCTGATCGCGCGCCATCGTAGCAAAGCTTCTGATGTAGTCATCCGTGGCATTAAACGGAATCGTGAACCACGGATCAAAGCCGACCCGATTCGCCAGCATGATCATATATTCAAGCGCCATGCCCCGTGAAGTGCCCTGTGTCGAGCTATCGGGCGTCGTTCGGTCGGACCAGTTCACTGACGGGTTATTGTTCGTGCGCATGACATCCATAAAGCGTATAACCGGATAACCCGACAGACTCTGTAAAAAGACCGGATGGAAGATCTGGGTCTGGTAGTTCGACTCCCACTCCACCGGCACCACGCGAATATTACGCAGCGGGTTCTCTGGATTGGTCTCCCTCACTTCAAGCAGTACAGGTACAGATTGAATCGTGATCGTCATACGGCCCGCAGCGCGGGAAGTAACCTGGGCGCTTCCCGCGCCAAATTCTATGCGTCCCTCGCCGTCATACAGGACGACATATTGACTGAACGGATGCTGTGACACCGGATAATTCAGCAGGATGGCAGTTGCATACTGGCCAGCCTGTAAAGACGCGATCCAGCCGTCGCTCCTCAGATCCAGCGTCCCGCCAGCGCCCCATGGCTGCCCGACCCGGTTGCTCACCCAGGGCCGTGAGTTCTTAAACACGTCAAGAAACATCCACGAGCGCATTTCAGCGTTTACCCACTCAAGATTCATGTAAATGGGAGAACGCGGCTGCGCTGAAACCTGTATCGACAGACTGAGCAGCAGCAGGCAGATGACGACAACCGAAATAGGGCCAGTGAAGCGCTTGTGATTAACCTTATTCACGTATTGATCTCCCCATCTGCCAGACCAGAGGCATCCTCTTGAATAACGTGTGTCCATCAGACTATCGCGTACCCGTTCAGGCAAAAGCGCGGCACTCCGAATGAACGTAATTTATTCGTGCATAACAGTTCACCGTGCCGGCCTGCGCCAATTGAAGAGAAGCAGGAAGTCATGGTCGCGCCGCGCCCGTCTGGTTGAAATTGCTGGCCAGCAGCGAGAAGTCGAGCAGCGTGATGGCATTGTCGCCGTTGAAATCGACGCGTGGTTCAAAGCCACCCAGTGACGCATTCAGCCCGAAGCTGGTGGCCAGCAGCGAGAAATCGAGCAAAGTGACCACATTGTCGTCGTTGGCATCGCCCGCCAGCAGCGTCCCAAAGCTGACCTGGCCGACGATTTGCGGCAGCGTAATGGTGGCGACCGTCGCCAGGTACTGCGGATGCTTCAGCCAGGCGGTATAGGTGCCTGTCGGCAGACCAGTGAAGGTGAAGGTGCCGCTGGTGTCCGTCACAGGGCTGTAGGCCCCGATCAGGCTGCTTCCCTCATACAGCTCCAGCGTGAAGGTAGTGGCCAACCCGGCGCCCGCCCGCCCCTGCAGCGCAACGACCGCGCTCAGGGTATCGCCTGCTGGCGGCGTCAGTGTGGCCGATGGGGTGAGGGTCACAGTCGGTGTGGCCGTCAGGGACGGCGTCAGGGTAGGACTGGGCGTAAATGTATTGGTTGGCTCCAGCGTGGGGCTGGCCGTCAGCGTCAGTGTCGGGCTGGGGGTGGCCGTCGCCGTGTTGGTCGCGGTGGGTGACGGGGTGGCTGTCACGAGCGGCACGAATTCATACGCGCCGATATCCACGCTGCTGCCCAGGATGCGCGCGCTGCCCGCCAGGTCTGTGGTGAGGCCCACAGGCACGAGTGCATTGCTTCCCTCGTCCACGACCACGCTTGCGCCTGAAGCCGGTTTATACTCCGGGTCCAGGCCGGGGTCCGCCCCGGTGATATTGCCATTCACGCCATTGGTGACGCCACACGTCGCATCTTCCACCAGGCTAAAGCTGAAGGTGATGGTACCGCCCACGCTGCTGCACTCAGGACCGTTATAACTGTCCGCCAGAATCGAGTTTCTGACGGTGACTGTGCCCAACTCGTTCAGAAGCGCGCTGCCGTCGCTTCCCCCATTGTTCACCACGGAACTGTTATCGACGGTGAGGCTGCCAAAAATGTTATAAATGCCGCCCCCTTGGCTGCCGCCATTACCCGCGATCAGGCTGTTGGTGATGGTGGCCGTGCCGACATTTTCGATCCCTGCCCCAGCAAAGGCACTGTTGTCCACGATCTGGCTGCTGTTAATCGTGAGCACGCCATCGCTGAAGATGCCGCCGCCGCCATTGAAGGCAGAGCTGTTACGGATAATGCTGTCTTCAATCGTCAGCGTGCCGACACTATTGATCGCACCACCAAACGCATCGCTGAATCCCCCTGCGATGACGACATTTTGAATGAGGACTTCGGCCCCGCTTGCGATGGTCATGACCTGAAAAAAGTCACCGCCACTGATGGTGGCGCCGTTGCCGCTGATGGTGAGCAGGTTGCCATTGTCGGCAGCGACCTCCAAAGTCTGGCTAATCGCATACACACACCCGGCGGCCAGTGTGATCGTGTCTGCCTGATTATTTGCAGAGGCAGTGACGATGCTCGTTTGCAACTGCACCGCGTTGCCTTCACCTTCGGTGCATCCAGGCGCAAAGTTGGCCGCCAGTGCAGGCTGATGAAGCGTCAGCAGTACCGCAGCGAGTATCAGGAGCATCGGCACCCTGGCAAACAGTGGCTGAAAATATGTAAACAGCGCTTTACGCATGGTCGTTATTACCTTGTGGTATCACGGTCGGGATGCGCCTGGTTGGTTAAAATTGCTGGCCAACAGCGAGAAATCGAGCAGCGTGACGATATTGTCGTTATTGAGATCGGCACGGGTATCAAAGCCCCCCTGCGAACTATTCAGCCCGAAACTGGCGGCCAACAGCGAGAAATCCAGCAGGGTGACCACATTATCGTTGTTGGCATCGCCTGCCAGCAGCGTCCCAAAGCTAATTTGTCCGACGGTCTGCGGCAGGGTGATAGTTGCCATGGCCGCCAGATATTTCGGGTGCTTCAGCCAGGCCGTGTATGTGCCCGCCGGCAGCCCGGCGACGCTGAATCCCCCCAGGCTGTCGGAGGTCGGGCTGTAGGTTCCCACCAGTGACGAACCCTCATACAGCTCCAGCGTAAAGGTCGTCGCAAGCCCCGGGCCGGTGCGTCCCTGCATCGCCACAACTGCGCTCAGCACATCCGCAGCTGGTGGCGTGAGTGTGATGGTGGGTGTCAGCGTAAGCGTGGGTGCAAGCGTGGCCGTGGCCGTCGCAGTTTGCGTGACGGTTGGCGTCAGGGTGGGTGTTGACGTTCGCGTGGCTGTGGCAGATGCTGTGAAAGTAGCCGAGGCGGTTGGCGTGGGCGATGCGCAGGCTGCCCCGGATTGCACGGCGCCGATATCCACGCAGACCCCGCTGATGCCCAGCAAGGCAGCGATGTCCGCTGGCAGCGGCGCCCCTGCACCGATTGCCGGGCTGCCCGCCGCCAGCGCATAATTACCGGCCGCCGCATTGACGAACAGCGGCTGTGCACCGGTCAGCTCGATACCATTCTGCTCGCGGCCTGTCGCTGACCGAAAACTGCTCAGATTGGCGAACACGCTGTAGCATGTCGGCGGATCCGTCCAGCGGAAAATATTCGGCGCTCCCCCGCCAATCCTGCTGTACAGGTTGTAATCGAGGGTGGTGAAATGGGGCGTGTGCGCCGGGCAGGTCGGGTGATCCGGGCGCCAGGTTTCAAACATCACGGCCGGCTCGCCAAGACCTGCGCCATTGGCGAAGATATTATTGACCACCACGGCATTTTCCGTGTTATAGGTAGCAGGGCTGCCCACTTCCCAAGCGGCAGGAGTGCGCCCCTCATAGCTGACGCGGATGCTGTTGCCGCCACCCACAGCCGTGTTGTTGTACACGCGCGCATCAGCACTGCTGGCGATGAAAATATTCCGGTCCCGATTGTTCACAAGGATATTCCCGGCAATGATAGCGCCGGTCGAAATCTCGAAGTAGATGCCCGTGGCCGCATTATTGAACACGCGATTGCCGACCACGGTGGCGTTGTTGGTGCCCACATCCAGCCAGATGCCCGTGGCGTTGTTGTTTTCGGACAGGTTGTTCCTGAACGTGACGTTCTGGCTGCGCACGATCTTGACGCCCGCGGCAGCCCACCCGGTGAAAAAATTCTCGACATTGTTGTGGGCGAAGGTGTTGCCTTCCACCAGCAGATTGTCGGCGTAAGAGCCGTCCATCCCGCTCTGGCCGTTATAGGTCATGGTGTTATTGCGCACCGTCAGGTTGGTGCCGGGCGCCTGCACGCCATAATTGCCGTAGACATACAGGCCGTTCTTGGCATTCCATGTGAACAGATTGTTCTCGACCAGCACATTTTCAGCGGCGATGCCGAGGCCAAAGAAACCAAAATGGGCGATCCGCAGTCCGCGCACGATGGTGCCCGGTTCCGAGACATCCAGAAAGCTGCCTTTGGCCGTCACTTCCACGGTCTGGCCATAGGGGCTGCTGCCGATGTACAGCCGATTGGCCGCGTAGTCGGCATAAAAAGTACCGGGCACGACCGCGCTGCGTGTGGCCACCTGCGCCAGACTGGCACCGTTGATGAACACCATATCGCCATAATTAGCCATCGGATATTCAGCGGTCACGTTCAATGGCGATGTCCATGACGGCGGCGGAAATTCGTAGGTGTAGCTGTTATAGACCCAGTCCCCGCCATCTGGCGTCCACTGCCCGTCAGGCACAATCACACTGCCTTTAATCCACACAGTGGCCCCATCCGCGGCGCGCAATGTCAGCGGATTGAACATGTAGATGTCGCTGGTGATGCGATATGTCCCGTCCAGAAAGATCACGGTCGAGCCAGCCGGCGCAAATTGCAGCGCCCTGGCGATGGTCCATGGTGACGTTGGCGACAGACCGGTATTGGTGGGCAGTCCCGCCGGGCTGACGTAATAGGTGCCCTGCGCCAGCACACGATCTGCGATGCCCAACAGAACTGTCAGCGCCAGCACGACCACTAGCATCCGCCCGGCCATCGTTTTCATTACAAATCCCGGCGGGTGGTGCTTTTTATCGTCAAATTGTGGGCGAGGCTTCATCATGCACTCGCAGTCGATTCCGCCTCAGGCGTCGGCTCTGCGGTGGGAATGGCGTCCGGCGTCGGCTCGACAACCGGTGCTGCGGTCGGCTCAGCGACTGGCGCCTCGGTAGCCGCCGGGATCACCGGCTCTAAGGTTGGCTCGGCTGTCGGTTCCGGAGTCGGTGGCACGATGTCGATGACTGCGCCGCTGATCGTCCAGGTCGCTTCGGTCTGCGCGTCGACGATGCTGCTCCAGCGCAGCCAGATCACCTGCCCGGCGAAGGCGCTCAGATCAACCGTCACCTCAGACCAGCTTTCGCTAAGGCTGCCCGATTGCATCAGCGGGTACCAGGTCAGCAGATCGGTGCTGACCTCAACCGCACGCACTGCGTCGCCACTGCCCAGCGCGGCAAAGCGAAGCTGCATGCTGATCGGCGCGGGCAGGTCAATCGGCTGCAGCCATGTCAGCGTGCCCGAGCTAGTCGTGGACCAGTCGGCGCCGCCGGAGGCCCAGCCGCCGGTTGCTTCCCAGGCGAGAATGTCGGCAGCATCGATCACAACAGGCGGTGTCACGGGCTCGCGCGGGGTGGCTGTCGGTTCTGGTAGCAGCGGCTGCTCGACAGTTTCAGATTCTGGCGCAGCAGGTTCTTCGGGCGTCACTGCGTCAGTTTCGGGTGACTGTGCTGGTTCCTCAGCGGCAGGAATCGGCGTTTCCAGCGCACGCGAAGGGTCTTCCGTCGCGCTCTCAGCCGGCACTTCTGTGAAGACGACAAGCATATCCCCTTCCAGTGGCGGCAGTTCGGCGGCCGTCTGCAGCACGACTGCTTCAACTGTCGTGGTCACGGTTTCCACGGATGCTGCACCCACGGCATCGTTGTCGATGACGGGCACGATCACGTTTTCCAGCGCGAAACCATCAAAGGTTTCATCCTCGCTGACGACGGTGTGCGTGATGACACAGGCATGTTGTTCAGCCTCAGGGTCGGCGTCATCCACAGCGGTGACGATGACCGCCTGCGACAGCGGGGTGGAGGCGTCGACAAACAGGGCCGGCGTCACCAGACACTGTCCGTCGCTGACCAGCGTGACCAGCACCGAGCTGGCCGGGGGCGCAGCAAATACAATCTGATAGCCGGTATTGGTGGCAAACTGTTCGTCGATGCTGCCGGTTGCGCCTTCAATGCGGACGACGGCAGCTTCGGCTTCAGCCGTGGGCACCACTTCTATCGTTGGGGCAGCTGTGACCGCCTCCACAACCTGCGCTGCGGCACCGATGCGCACCGTGGCTTCCGTCAGCCGACCCAGCACCGAAGCGCCGTCGAACGTGATATCGGTCAGGGTGGGGAATGCACGCTCGGCAAAACGGATCGTGGTCTCGGCGTCTGGCACGACGGCTGCAAAAGTGATGACTAGCAGCGCAAAGTCACGCTCTGGAAAATTACGCAGCGCCCCTGCTGCATAGTCGATCGTGCCTGCCTGATTATCAAAGGCGGGCGGCAGAATCGTCACCGGCAGGGAAGCATCGGCCAGGACGCCAGCCACCTGCAGCACGGCCGGGTCGAAACGAAGATGTACTTCCGCACCGTCCACAGACCCGCCGCCGCTTTGAACCTGCACAGCGACAGTGAATAATTCATCCTGGGCCACCTGCCCCGTTGAGGGCACCAGCGCGATGCTGACATCGGACTGGGCAACTGCCTGTCCAGCCAGAATCAGGGATACCAGAATGACGAAAATGGATATGACGCGCGCTATGCTGATTGACCGCATAAACGTATTGTCCTTTGTGCTCTGAATACCAACGGAAATGAGTGCAGCGTTCGGATTAGCCGAAATAAAATCGAAACTTTTACGATTTTCACTATACACATGTCTAGACCACTTGACAACATATGGACTATCCGCTTATGTTCTGGACTTGTCAGAAATTCATTAGGGTTTTGAAGTCAGGACTTTGAGACTTTATGCTGCTTTAACGATTAGTAAGGCATGGTAACGAGATTCGTTTACAGCCTTTGGTTTCGTAGAAGTAACGTGCCCATACGCTGCTAATAGCCAGTGGTGCGGGTTTATTAGTTGAAGTCTTTGATGCTGATTTTGAAAGGTTCAGCCAGGGGATTGAGCTTGTGCCACAAGGCGACGCAGACGTTGAACACGGCGGTGCTATAGGCAAGACGGGCTTGCAAGTGCGCCTCAGTGGCATGCCCCCAACCCAGTAGAGACACAATGCGTTCGAAGGTCGCGTGTGACCTTCTGCGGCATGATGCTTTCCCACACTCAGGACATCGTCCCGACTCATTCGGGCATTCTTCCCCCATCGAACATGACCCCTGCTCATGACAACGGGACACCTGTTCGTTTAGGCTGATTAAAGTCAGCCAGTGAGGAAAAACACATCATGTCGACCGAACAGAACAAAGAAGTGATCCATCGTTATTTCGAGGCACAAAATCGCCACACTCCTGAAGATGCGTTTGCTTTTTTCAGCCCCGGTATTGTGTCGCACAGTGTGCCGGGACATGACGGAGATGTTGGGATAGATGGCATCAAAGCCTTCTTTACGACGCTCCACGACGCCGTTCCTGATATGCACGTTACCCCTCAGGACACGATTGCAGAGGGGGACAAAGTGGTAGTGCGTTTTACCATCACTGGAACACAGACCAAAGAAATAATGGGTCAGCCGGGCGGGCAACAGATTAGCTGGAACAGTCTCACCATCTATCGTCTTGAAGAGGGGAAAATCGCGGAAGTCTGGAGCTAATCAAGGCTGTGCGCAGCCTTCGCCTCTCACAAAGGTTAGCCCATTCACGAATCACCCTTCGCGCAAGTCTTGCGTTCGGCGCACGGACGACGTCCGAACCAAAGCAAGCAATCAGACCTTAAATCGCTTGTAGAAAATCAACTTTTCAACGGGAGGAACTATGATTACGCGACTCGCAAAGTTTGTCTTTGGACTGATGTTTATGCTGACAGGCCTGCTGCCAGCGACGGCACAGGAAATGCCGCCTCTGCCTGGCGAACTGGTGCTGGGCGATCTGGGTGCGCCGCGCGGACTGGCCTTCGATGCGGATGGCAATCTGCTGGTGGCCGTGGCAGGCAGCGGCGGCGAAACATCATTCATGATGGCGGGGCCGGAAGGGGAACAACCCGTCAATGCAGGCCTGAGCGGGCGCATCGTCTCAATTGCGCCAGATGGCACCGCGACTGATCGCATTATCGGCCTTCCCAGCTACGCATTTCCCTTTGAAACGGGCGGCGTGTACCGCATTATCCCGCATGGTGAGTCACTCTGGATGTTGTTCAGCGGGACTGGCGCGGGCACGACCGGCGCATTCTGGGCCGACTCGGTCGTCGAATACGATGCCGAAACGCTGGTTGTCAAAACAGTCATCAACATGAACAACTTTGAGGCGACCTACGATCCGGACGGCAATGGCTACGATACCAACGTGGCAGATATTGCCTGGGCCGCCGATGGCACGCTCTACATCGTCAACGCCGGTGGGAACGATCTGCTCTCGTGGACGGCGGACGACGGTTTGCAGCTCGTTCATGCATGGCCGGATAACCCTGTCCCGACGTCAATTGAAGTTGCTGACAATGGCGACCTGTATATCGGCTTCCTGGGCGCAGGCATGGCGCCCGGCGCGGGCAAAATTGAACACTGGTCGGGCGGCGAACTGGTGGAGACGTTCAGCGGGCTGAACACGGTGAGCGACATTCTGCTTGATGGTGACACGCTGTATGCTGTCCAGCTGGCGCTGTTCACCGAACAGGGGCCGGGACCGGGTAGCGTGGTGGCGGTCTCTGCTGAAGGCATCACGCCTGTCGCCGAAGGTCTGATCGCGCCATTCGGCATCGCCCAGGGCGCAGACGGCGCGCTGTATGTCACCTTCGGCACGATCGCATTCGCTCCGGGCATGACCGGCGGTGTCGTCCGCCTGGACATGTAAGTCAGGCAGTTGTCAGGGTTGGATGCACCTGTAATAGCGGGTGCATCCATGTACTTTATGGGGCTGTCGATGGCACATTGGGCTATGGGTTTCGTGATTGTACTGCTGCTGTCAGGATGTGCGGCATCGCCTTCCGTATCTGCCGCACAGGCGGGCGATGCGGAGCGGGGCGCCCAGCTGTTTGCACAGGGGCGCGACGAAGCCCCTCCGTGCGTCAATTGCCACCGCGTGGTCGGCGGCCAGGTCGGCTTCACGATTGGGCCGGGCCTGGCCGGGATCGCTGAACGGGCCGAAACGCGAATTCCCGGAATATCAGCACAGGAATATCTGCGCCAGAGCATCATCGAACCCCAGCGCTTTGTTGTATCCGGCTATCGGAACATCATGTATCCCGATTACAGCACACATCTTATGGAACAGGACATTCTGGACCTGATCGCGTATCTGCTCACCCTGTAGTCGTGCATGGTTTGAAAGAGGCAGCACCCATGAACAGAATCTTCCTCTCCACCAATGGCAGCAGGCTGGCGCGCGCAGAATGTGCAGAAAACGGCCGCTGGGCCGTCGAGCTCGTGCTGGACGGTGTCGCGGTACGCTGCATGGCTGCTGATCCCCATAATCCCAACAAGGTCTTTGCCGGAACACAGGGCAGCGGTGTCCTGCGGTCTGAGGATCGCGGAAAGACGTGGCAGCCATCGGGTATGCAGGGCCAGACCGTGAAATCGATTGCGGTCAGTCCGGCCGAGCCCGGGTTGATCGTCGCCGGCACAAAGCCACCGGGCGTGTTTGTCTCGCGTGATGGCGGCCACACGTGGTCGGAACTGGAGTCCTTTCGCCGGATGAGGCGCTGGTTCTGGCGCTCGCCCGCCGAGAAGCCTTTCACCGCCTATGTGCAGGCGATAGCACTCTCACCCACTGATTCCAATGTGATCGTTGCAGGGATTGAGGCTGGGGCAGTGGTGCGCAGCACCGACGGCGGCAAAACCTGGCAGCCACATCGCGACGGCGCGCTGAGAGATTGTCATTCCATCACCTTCCATGCCAGCAATGGCGACTGGGTGTACGAAGGAGGCGGCACCGGAGCCGGGGCCGCATTCAGCCGCGACGCTGGCAACACCTGGACACAAACGCGGCAGGGCCTTGACCGTCATTACGGCTGGGCGGCCGCAGCAGACCCCGCGCGCCCGGAGGTGATGTACGTGTCTGTCTCGCCCGGCCCGATGAAGGCGCACAGCGCAGGCAATGCCCATGCTTATATCTTCCGCTCGACGGGCGATGCGTGGGAGAAACTGGGGGGCGGACTGCCCCAGCCGCTGAATGATATGCCCTACGCGCTGCTGACCGACCACGAAGCACCCGGACATGTGTACGCGGGCCTGAGCAACGGCGATGTGTGGCATTCAGCGGATTACGGCGACTACTGGCAGCAGCTTCCCGTCAATGTGGGGACGGTCTGGACCGCCATGATTATGTTTTGATGGCCTAATGCGAAGGACTAACCACATGAGAACCTGGATCACATCCGGAAATGGCGCCCTCACAGTCACGACGCTCATTGCCGCAGGCACTGGTCTGGCGCTCCTCGGCGCGCTTGTCACACAGGGTATATCGGCACGTACGATCACTGCCTGCCTGCTGGTGCTGTGTTTTGTGGTGTTTACTTTCGGAGGAGTTCTCTTCTCCGGCAGGGCCTTCCTGAACTGGCAGATTGGCGATATGTCTGCCCATCTGCTCTGGGAACGGGGCTTCGTCATCGGTGGCATTGTGTTCACGGCGCTGGGGCTGGCCCTGCTGGAGGACTTGCTGCGGGCTGCTGGCGAGACCGTCCTGTCACGTCTGGGCATACTCGCGTACCTGATTGGCGCGGCGGTGGCTCTGGTCGCAGAAACTGCCTATCTGGACAAGCGAGACTGGCACTATCCGCAGATCGTGCTGTATGTCGTGCTGGCATTTCTGGGACAGGCCCTGCTGGGGGCGTCGCTGCTGCACAGCGGACTTGTCTCCAGATGGGTGGGATGGGTCACGATCCTGTGGAACGCAATCTGGCTGCCGGTGCTGCTGATCTTCAGCCCGCGCAATATGTATTTTCCCGTGCTGCATCATGTCGCCCCGCTCATGATTGGTATCGCGCTGCTGGCTGGACGATAAATTTCACAGGTGCGCGATCAACCAGGAATTCGTGATACGCTGAGACATCAGGGTGAGAAAACTACTTTCAGAATGAGACTTCATATGAGCGAGCAAGCTGCCCGACGCCTGTCCTGGTCAATCGCCATATTCTCAGCGCTCCTGGTCATGATCGGGCTGGGGGTCAGCATCCTCGCGCAGGTGATCAGCGGTCAGGGCGTCACCTTCAGCCATCAGTTTTTCACCCCTCTGCTGACTGCGACCTACTGCGTGGTCGGGGCGCTGGTCGCATCACGTCACCCGCGCAACCCCATCGGCTGGATATTCTGCGCGATCGGATTTCTAAGTGCATTGAATATGTTGTCGGCGGGATATGCATTGTACGGCGAGCTGGTCACACCACTGGCCGGCGCGGCGCTGGCACGCTGGCTGAGCCTGTGGATCTGGATTCCGAACGTGCTGCTGCCCCTCACCTTTACCCTGCTCCTGTTCCCGGATGGAAAACTCCTGTCCACCCGCTGGCGCCCTGTAGCGTGGGCAGCCGGACTGGGAATTATCGGTCTCTCACTGAGTATCGCTTTGCATCCCGGCCCGCTGAAAAGTCTTGGGCTGCAAGAAAGTAATCCTTATGGAATTCATGGTGCCGAGGCCGCTTTGACGCTGCTGGTTACGGCCTCAACGCCTCTCATTCTGGCAGGAATTATCGGTTCCATCGCATCGATCGTCGTTCGCGTGCGCAAGGCATCCGGTATTGAACGGACGCAGATAAAGTGGCTGGCTGTGGCAGGCGTTGCCGCGATTGTGGGCAACATTCTGGGCAGTATTCCCTGGTTGATCTGGGGAGACAGTCCTGTCACCCAGGAGCTGAGCATCATTATTACCGACATCACGATCGTCACGATTGTCATCGCCACAGGGATCGCCATTCTGCGCTACCACTTGTGGGACATTCACATCCTTGTGAACCGGACGCTGGTATATGGTTCGCTGACAGCCCTGATTGTCGCGCTGTATGTCGTCATTGTGGGTGCATTGGGGACGCTGCTTCAGATCGGCGCGAGCCTTCCCGTCTCACTGCTGGGGACCGGCATCGTCGCCATTTCTTTCCAGCCGCTGCGAGAGCGTTTGCAGCGCAGCGTGAATCGGCTGATGTACGGAGAGCGTGACGCCCCTTATGCCCTGTTGGGCCGGTTGTCAGAGCGACTCGAAGTGGTTGCGGCGGTGCAGTCTGTCCTTCCCACGATTGTGGAGACGGTCGCGGAGGCGCTCAAATTACCATACGTGGCCATCGCGCTGAAGGAAGGAGAGTCGTTTGCTATCGCCGCTGAATATGCGCGTTCCTCTGCATTTGTGCCGCAGGGCAATGCCAGTCTGGAAGTCCTGCCGCTGACCTATCAGCTGGAGACCATTGGTGAGTTGATGCTTGCGCCGCGTGCGCCGGGCGAGACATTTTCCCCCAATGACAGGCGACTGCTGGAAACCATTGCGCGGCAGGCAGGCGTCGCCGCCTACAATGTGCGCCTGACGCAGGATTTGCAGCGATCGCGCGAACGGCTGGTGACGACCCGTGAAGAAGAGCGCCGTCGTCTGCGTCGTGACCTGCATGACGGGCTGGGGCCAGTACTTGCCGCGATGTCGTTCAAGCTGGATGCCGTCCACAATCTGGCGGATCGTGATGCCAGCGCAGTCAGGCGGATGTCCATCGAACTCAAGGCGCAGATGCAGGAGGCGCTGGCGGATATCCGTCGGATTGCCTATGACCTGCGTCCGCCTGCCCTGGATGAACTTGGGCTGATTGGCGCATTGAAAGCCCACATTGCATCTCACAATCAGATACAGGGGCTGCACATCACGCTGGAAGCGCCGGAGGATCCGCCACCCCTGCCCGCTGCCGTTGAAGTGGCCGCCTACCGCATCGCGCTGGAAGCGATGACCAACGTGAGCCGCCATGCAGGGGCGAGCCACTGTTACGTCCGGGTCTCGCTTCCCGATGACCTGTGCCTGGAGGTGACCGACGATGGGCGCGGCCTGCCAAATCGCGTTCGGGCAGGCGTGGGGCTGACCTCCATGCGGGAACGTGCCGAGGAGCTGGGCGGGATGTGTGTCGCTGAAGTGCTGCCACAGGGCGGGACGGGAGTGATGGCGCGGTTGCCTTTGTCCTCCGGTTACGGTGCTGCGAATGGAGGATCCGCATGGACGCTATCCGTGTCCTGATTGCCGACGACCACACCCTGTTTCGCGATGGTTTGCAGGCGCTGCTTGCCTCAATCCCTGATATTGAGGTGGCAGGAGTGGCCTCCAGCGGCAAGGAAGCCTTGCGCCTCGCAGTAGAACATCAGCCCGATGTGATCCTGATGGATATTCAGATGCCAGACCTGAATGGCTTTGAGGCGACACGCCAGATTCTGCATGTCAGCCCGCATATCGGCATCATCATGCTGACCATGTTCCAGGACGATGATTCTGTCTTCGCCGCGATGCGGGCCGGGGCACGGGGCTATGTGCTGAAAGGCGCGGACCAGAATGTTCTGCTGCGGGCTGTGCGGGCGGTAGCCAACGGCGAATCCCTGTTCAGTCCAGAGATTGCAGCCCGGCTGATGGCGTTCTTTGCCGGTTTGGCCCCCGCCGCCAGGCCTGAGCTTTTTCCGGAGCTCACAGAACGCGAACGGGAAATTCTGTCTTACATCGCTGACGGGCAGACGAACGCCGAAATCGCCCAGAAGTTAGTCATCAGCATGAAAACAGTGCGCAATCATGTCTCGAATATCTTCAGCAAGCTGCAGGTGGCTGATCGGGCCCAGGCTGCGATTCGCGCGCGCGAAGCCGGGCTGGGTGGGTCTGCGGATAGCGCAACCCGTTCATGATTCTTCCCTCAGCATGAACGATTATGAACCGTTTTTCAGTTTGTCGAAGCTACAATTGCAGCGTCGTATCGATGGCGCATAATGTCGAGCACGTCTGCTAATCGAGGTTCACCTTGCTGCGGTTTCCTGCAAATGAAGGCTATATACTGCCAGCCAGCCTGGTTCCCGCGGCAGACGTGCAGGCAGGCCGGGCACAGTCACTGGAAGCGATCATGCCGGGTTTTGCAACTCAGCCGGTCGCCAGCTCGGAAGTGCCGCGCCGAATGGCGATGTCTGGACGATGGCCTGATTGCGGCAGCTCTTAGTCGACAGTGTGATCGGCAGGCAGACGCTTATGCGCCAGGCGCAGATTGTAACCGAAGGCATCTACTCCGATCCGCATGTGCCACCGGATAATCGGGCTGTTTCGTAACGCGAGCAGCTCTCACCTGATTTTGAGCTCTAGCCAATGGGTGGCGTTTTCAAAACGCGGCTCCTCCGAGAAGCCCAGCGCTGTATAAAAATTACGCCCCTCCTCGGTTTGGGTGCGCAGGGTGAGGATCATAAATTGGGGCGCGGCGTGTGCAATCAAGCCTTCAATCAATTGTTTGCCAATACCTTTGCGACGATGTGCTGCCAGCACATACACATGCCGGATGCGCCCAATGGTAGGTATCTGCAAATAGGGGTCGGTATGCACGCCGCCGATCCCGATCAACTGCGTTTCGTCGGTGATACCCAGCAGCCCAGCGCCATTTTCACAAAACGTCATCGCGCCCATGTCATACTCGTCCCAGAGTTTCTGGATAAAGGTATAACCTTCCGCCAGGCTCGCATCGAGCAGCGGGCGAAGCTCGGTGATGGTCAAATGGGTTATCAGGTGTATGCGCATCTGCGTTCTCTTTTTATGAAATTAGGGATTTCATCATCCATCTGAGAGGATTGAGCGACAACTTTTAAAACTATACCCGGCGTTGGGCGTTTTTGCCGTGGCAAACGTTCGCGCTCCATGTCGCAGCGATGCGATGCGCGGTGGAGTTTCGAGGCACACGGTGGCTTAGAACTGTGACGTTTGGTTGCTGCGTGGTGGTGCTCCACGTCTGAATTCGGCAACCTCACTCACTCTGCACAATTGCAGCGCCCTGCTCGGCCAACAGGATTCGCAGCAGTGATCTGTGGCAAAGCAGCTCATCTGCGCAGTAACAGCCCACAGAGAAATTCGTCTGCCGGGAAAGTGCAGCCAGCATTGCAATCAGGCGCTGTGCCTGCGGCCGCCGCATCTGCGCCAGATAACGCCGTTGATAGGACGCCCACCGGCGTGGCGTCAGAGGTTCGGCCAGTGCCCACGCACGCAGATCTTCACTGGGTGACAGCTCCGGCAGCCACACATCAAAATAATCTCGCGCACCCCAGTCCTGCTTGCGCACTCCGCGCGGCGGATGGCGCACCGTTCCCAGGCGCAGTCCTTCATCCGGGGTTCGAGGCGTGCCGAGGCGAACAATGCGAATGGCCATGCTTTTGCTGTACTCCCACTTAATTACCCGACACAATCTGAATGTCGCTGTCACGCGAACAACTATTCATACCCCTGCATACTGTTCATGCCTTCGCATGATGGTATGCAGGGGTATTTCCACTCACCTACTGGTGTGAAAGCATGCTGCCCGCTCTAACCGTCGGATATCAGTGTTCCGCAAACAGCGACAGGATGTTGCCCTCGGTGTCCCTGAACGATGCAAAGCGTCCGTCATTGCCCATCGGGGTTACGGGGACGACAATCTCGGCACCCAGCGTGCGCACGCGCTCGATCATCGCCTCCAGATCGCTCCCGCGCCCGGCATTCAGATACACATGCGCGCCCTGATTACCCGGCTCGACTCCCGGCGACTGCAACAATGATCCACCGACTTCATTGGGCTCGAAGTACAGCGTCGCCATCCGGCGCGGCGGCACATCGGTGATGGTCACTTCCCGGCCCAACAGCTGTCCGTAGAATCTGGCGGCGCGTTCGATGTCCTGCACCGGAATCTCAATCCACGAAAATACTTTGTTCACGACGTCACTACTCCCTGAGTTGAACCATTCGATGTAGTCAGCATAAAATGGCTCTGGTGACATCCTCTGTCACCAGAAAATCCAGTTTAGAAAGTCAGGTGCTAAAGATGCGCGCAGATCGCCTGTTGTCCATCATGCTTATCCTTCAGGCCCAGGGGAAAACGACGACCCTTGCGCTGGCAGAAACGCTGGAAGTATCGCGGCGCACCATTCTGCGCGACATTGAAGCACTCAGCATTGCCGGCGTGCCTGTCCATGCCGAGGCGGGACATGGCGGTGGCGTCTATCTGGACGAAGGCTATCGGGTCTCGCTGACCGGATTGAAGGAAGCCGAGGTGCGCGCTCTGTTTGTCTCCACGCGTCCCGGACCGCTGGGGGATGTGGGCCTGGGTCAGGCCGCCGACGCGACGCTGCTCAAACTATTCGCAGCCTTACCCTCCCTGCACCGCCAGGAAGCCAGACGGATGCAGCAGCGCATCCATCTGGATCCGGCGTGGTGGTGGCACAAGGGCGAACCGCTGCCCCATCTGGAGACGCTCAAGGCAGCAGTGTTCGAGGATTATCGGGTCCGGGTGCGCTATGCCCGTGGCGATGGGGAAGTCAGCGAACGCATTTTGGAACCCTACAGTCTGGTCGCCAAAGCGAGCGTGTGGTATCTCATCGCCCGGCGTGATGAAGAACTTCGCACGTACCGCGTCTCGCGCTTCCTCGCGGTCGAGGTGCTCGACACACATTTTGAGCGCGACGAAACGTTTGACCTGGCTCAGTACTGGCACACGCATTCCAGCGAATTCGTCGCCAATCTGCCCACCTTCGCGTTCACGCTGCGGTTGCCTGCCGCCAGACTGCAATTTCTGAACTGGTATGCATCGGGGCGATTCACAGTTCGCGACAGCACTCCCGAGGGGACATACCTGGTAATCGATCTACAGGTCAGTTCCCTAGATGAAGCACGGATGCTGGTGTTAGGACTGGGCACGGATGCGGAGATCATCGAGCCGGACGCACTGCGCAATGCGGTGCTTCTTCAGGCGCAGCAGTTCGTGGCCAGGTTTTCGCCTGAATAATCGGAGTGCACAAAGCTTTTCTCTCCCCGCTGAATGTGCGGCGGGCTAATCACCGGACAGGCCTTCGCGGAATTTCAGAATGACAGCAATCGCAGGCTGCGGAACAATCCAACCATCCTTCAGAAGGCCATCAAAGCCGCCTGCATTTAGCTTCAGCTTATCTCTTCTTCTCTCACAACCACTGAAAGAATCAATATTTGCATCAAAGATTAATGGTAGATAAAATGACGTTAACATACTATACGGTCAGTATGTTACGCTAATTATTACCATATAGACGCTGGGCGGCAGGCAATGAAGCAGCATCTCGATCACAAGCACGACCTGAATACGCGGGATACGCTGATTGCGGCGGGCATCCAGCTCATCGGCCAGCACGGGTACGACGGCGCCAGCATCGGCGACATCGCAGCCCTCGCCCAGGTCACCAAGGGTGCCGTGTACTACTACTTCGGCTCAAAAGAAAACTTCGTGCTGGAGATTGTGCGCGAACGTGCGGAGCGCAATATCGCCGCCTTCAGGGCGCTGGACAAAGACGATGTCTCGCTGGCCCAGTGGATCGAGCGTTCATTCTCGGCCATCATGAGCTTTGCCGACCCCGCCCAGCAGCAATTTTCACTGGAAATCACACTCGCGGGCCTGCGCCGCGGCAACGAACGGATTGCCGCGCTGGTGGCTGACATACACGCCGAGTGGCGCGGCCAGATCACCGAGATGGTCATGCTGTCGAATGAATACCAGGAAGGCAGGCTGGCTGGCGCTCCGGAAGTGATCGCGGTGGGCATCATGGCCCTGATCGACGGACTGCTGATGCATGCCAGGCTGGAACCGGAAGCGTTTAGCCGTGAACATTTTGTCGAGCGGCTGGCTCCGCTTTTGCAGCAATGGGTGACCATGCGCCAGCCCGATGATGCGCAGCAAAGCGAGGGATAAGCAGACTCCGTGGACACACTGATTCGCACCAGCACGCTCATCGATGGCACAGGCGCCCCTGCTCGACACGGCTGGTCGCTGCTGGTGCGCGATGGGCTGATTCATCAGATCGGCCCCGATGCCGACTTTGCCGGCGCCGAAGCAGCGGTCATCGACCTGACGACCGGCGTCATCGTGCCCGGTTTCCTCGACGTACATACCCATTTCTGTTACATCCACGAGGCTGGTTTTCAGCAAAGTGCGCAGCATCCCAACCGGGCTGCCATGCTGCTGGCGGGGGCCGACAATGCCGCGGAATGGCTGCATCAGGGCGTGACAAGCACGCGACTGGTAGGCACGCCGTTTGATATGGACATCGAGCTGCGGTCGGTGGTGCGCGGGGAAAAGCTGCCTGCGCCGCGCATGGCCTGCGCTGGCCGGATGATGACCATGGTCGGCGGGCGGCGTAATGCCTGGGACTTCATGAAGGAAGAAATCAACGGCGCGGATGAAGCCCGCCGCTGGACACGCGCGCATCTGGGGCGCGGCGCAGACCTGGTGAAACTGTACTGCACCACGCTGCTTGAAGAAAATGTCGCCGACTACCTGGCGCGTGCCCTGGCCCTGCCCGACGACGCACCAGATCCCGGTCGCTGGAGCTCCCTGACCGTGGAAGAAATCCGCGCAGTGTGTGATGAAGCACACAAGGTCGGGCGTACGGTGGCGGCCCATGTCGCGCCAACCTTCGGCATCAAGCTGGCGCTGCGCGGTGGCGTGGACACGATCGAGCATGGCACCGTGCTGGACGACGAGTGCATCGAGCTGTTCCTGCAAACTGGCGCGACGCTGGTGCCCACGCTCAGCGTGATGCACTACCAGATGACGCACGGTGACGCGCTGGGGCTGCCGCCCGTCTTCACCGAATTTGCCCGCCGCCGTTGGGACAGCCAGGTGAGCATGCTGCGCCGCGCCGCCGACGCAGGCGTGAAAATCGCCACCGGCACTGACGCCATCATCGACGGCATGCAGTATTACGATGAGGTCGAACTGCTGGTGGATGCCGTCGGGCTTGCCCCGATGGACGCACTGCTGGCAGCCACACGCAACGGCGCCGGTGCGCTGGGCATGGCCGGGGAAAAAGCCGGCACGCTGGAACCGGGCAAGTTCGCTGACCTGGTGCAGCTTAACGGCGACCCGCTGGCTGATATCCATCACATCCGAGACATCATGACCGTGGTCCAGGGCGGACGCGTCGCTGCCGTGCCAGACCGCGCCAGTGGCAGGGGGCATCGGGGGCATCATGGCTGAGACAGCGGTCCTCGCGGCCGGATTTATCGACCTGACGCCTGAGGGCGTGAATATACACTGCGGGGAAGCCCTGCTGCTGGACGGCGGGCGCATCGCCGGCTTTGTGGCCGAGCGCGACCTGCCCGACGAGATTACGCGCATCGCCTTTCCGGATGCCTTCTGCCTGCCCGGCCTGGTGGACACGGCCTTCCTGCCCGGCCTGATTGTCAGCGAGACGGGCGCGCGACCGGAGACCTATGGCCAGAGTGCATGGGCCGCCAAAGGCGCCGCAGATCGCTGGCTGTCATCGGGCGTGACCACCGCCGCAAGTATGGGCGGCGCAGAAAGGCTCGACTTTGACCTGAGCCGCTGCGTGCTGGCCAGGAAGCTGTCCGGCCCGCGCATCGTGCCTGCGCTGTCGCCACTGGTTCCCACCGGCGCAGCAAAATTCCACAGGCTGTATGGCGTGCGCGAGGTCAGCGGGCGTGATGATGCGCGCCGTGTTGCCCGAGAACTGATCAAGCAGGGTGCGGACCGCATCGTGGTGTATGCCGATGTGCCGCTGGAGTTCCATCCTGATCCGTTTGAAACGAGCCGGCATCGCCTGGCGTTCTCCGCTGACGAACTGGCAGAGATCGTCATGCAGGCGGCGCAGGCTGGCCTGTTCGTGCATGCGCAGGCCATTTCGTCTAAGGCCATCGACGTGTGTATCACCGCTGGCGTTCGCTCAATGGGCTGCGCTTTCGGCCTGAGCGAGGCGCACCTACCGCTGCTGGCCCAAAAAGGCATCGCACTGGCGCCCAATCTGGCGCTGGGAGCCACCATCAGCGAGTTGGGTCCGGGGGCAGGATTCCCCGCAGGCGCGGTGAGCATGGTGGCCGCGCAGCGCATCCGCCCCGACCTGCTGTTGCAGGCGCACGAGGCAGGTGTACAGATCATCTGCGGCACCAATACAGCATTTCTGGCCGGCGATGTCGCCCGCGAGTGCCTGGAATTGCATCGTGCCGGGCTGGGGCCGGCAGATGTGCTGCGGGCGGCGACAGGGCATGCGGCGCACGCGCTGCGCCCTTCCCCAGACTTCGGCGCATTCCGCCGGGGCTGGGCAGCAGATATGGTGATTACGAGGCGGAACCCGCTGGAACATGTTGAGGGTATCGGCGAGGTTCACGCAGTTGTGTCAGGGGGCGAAGTCATAAGGGGGTAGGCGATAGAGGAGCGCAAAGGGGTCATCCACATCGTACTTGTTTGAAGTTTGCGTAGGAGAACGTTTTTCATGAAAAGACTGTCGCATTCGTCCCGTATCGTGCTGATCCTGCTGGTCAGCCTCGCTTTGTGCATCACGCCGGCGCTCTCGCTGGCGCAGGATGACCTTGTCGTATTCCGCCAGCCCGCCAACGAGCCGACCGGCCTCGATCCGGCCCAGGGCGGCTTCGGCTATCAGGAGATGTTCAGCCTGTATGAGCCGCTGGTGGACGCGTACTCCGGCACCGAAGTCACGCCGCTGGCCGCCGAAGGCTGGACGCTGTCTGAAGATGGCACCACCTACACCTTCACGCTGCGCGAAGGCCTGATGTGGAGCGACAACACGCCAGTGACGGCCGAGCAGTATCGCCAGTCGTTCCTACGCCAGCTGGACCCGGCTACCGCTGCCTACGCGGTCGAGGAGTTCTTCCCCATCCTCAACGGCCAGGCTTACAACTCAGGCGAAATTACCGACCCGAACGAAGTCGGCATTTCCGCGCCGGACGAGCGCACGCTGGTCATTCAGCTTGAGCAACCGACGCCCTACTTCCTGTCTTATCTGGGCAACACCAGCTACCTGCCCGTGCGCGTCGACCTGATCGAGCAGTACGGCCCCGAATGGATGGAAGCGGGCAACCACGTCGGCAATGGCCCCTACATGCTGACCGAATGGGTGCACGACCAGCGCATGGTCTTCGAGCAGAACCCGTATTACAACGGCATCTGGAAAGACACGCGCTTTGTCGATCGCATCGAGTTTGTGATTATGGCCGACGCGTGGAATCTGGCTGTGCCCGCATTCGAGGCCGGTGAAGTGGACGTGGCGATTGCCCCGGCCAGCGAACTGCCCCGCCTGATGGCCGATCCCGAATATGCCGCGATGCTCACCCCTGTGCCGATCGCCGGCTCGGTGATCATGGTGATGGACACCCAGAATCCGCCGACCGATAACGTGCTCGTGCGCCAGGCGCTGTCGCTGGCTATCGACCGTCAGACGCTGTCCGCTGGCGTGCTGCGCGGCGCCAACCCGCCCGCCACCAGCTTCTCACCGCCGACCATCGGCAGCCACAACCCCGATGCGGGCTTTGGCTACCAGTATGATCCGGCCCTGGCCGCCGAGCTGCTGGCCGAGGCAGGCTATCCGGGTGGCGAAGGCTTCCCCGAATTCGAGCTGACCTTCTGGAGCCTGGACAATGCCCGCCTGGCCATGCAGGCCGTGCAGGCCATGTGGTCCGAAAACCTGGGCATCAATGTGACGCTCAACCCGCTGGAACCGGCAGCCATGCGTGAATGGCGCATCTCCCGCAACGAGCAGCCCTTCAACGCGTATTACGGTCTGCAGTGGGCGGGCATCCCCGACGCCAGCCAGTTCGCCAACGCCATGTTTGACCCGGCCAACTCGCTGCGTCGTTCGCGCTTCGATGACCCGGCCTATGTCGACCTGATCCGCTCTGCGCTGGTCGAGCTGGACCCGGCCCGCCGCACCGAGATGTATCTGGAAGCCGAAGCCGTGATCAACGAACAGGTGCCGATCATCTCGCTCGTCTACGAAAGCCAGACATGGCTGATCCGCCCGAATGTCGAGAATTTCATCGACGTCACCACTGCCGTGGGCACGATCTTCCGTTATGCCCAGCCGCCGGGACTGATCGTTAACCAGTAACGATGTAACGGACGCGCCGCAACGTAACCCTGCAGCGCACCGGAAAGCTGTCGTAGGGGCATGGCATGCCATGCCCCTACAGCTGGCCGATTTGTATTTGCAGGCAGGCAGGCGATGTGAGGTTGATTTAACCGGTCGCATCTCGACGCGCCCTTACGACTTTCGCCGATTAGCATTTTGGGGCGCACTGGCATCCCGCGAAACGAGCGGGGTGAGGTTGCACAAAAGGGGACATACCCTTGAGAACGTACATCCTGCGTCGGGTGCTGCTCATGATCCCGACGATGCTGGCCATTTTCACGATCACGTTTTTTCTGATGCATGCCACGCCTGGCAGCCCGTGGGACTCGACCGGGCGCCCGCTGCCGCTGCATGTCATCGAAAGCCTGAACGAGAAATATGGGCTGGACAAGCCGGTGCTGGAGCAGTATTTCATCTTCCTGTGGGGCATCATTTCGCGCGGTGACCTGGGCGATTCGTATACGCGCGCCGGGCAAAGCGTGACCGACCTGCTGATGCAGCATTTCCCGATCTCGCTTCAGCTTGGGCTGGTGGCCATGGTATTTGCCGTGGCAGGCGGGCTGACGCTGGGGCTGATCGGCGGCATCCAGCCAAATTCCCCGGTGGACTACCTGACAACATTTTTATCCGTGATTGGCATCTCCACACCCAGTTACGTGGTCGCCACGCTGGGCGTGATCGTATTTGCGCTGTGGCTGAACTGGGTGCCTACGGGCGGCTGGGACGGCATCTTTTCTGAACGCGCCGTCATTCCTGTCATTGCGCTAGGGCTAGGGCCGATGGCGACGATTGCCCGCTATACGCGTTCGGCCGTCGTTGAGGCATCCTCGCAGGAATATGTGCGCACGGCCCACGCCAAGGGCGTGTCGCGGCGCGGCGTCAACCTGCGGCATGTGCTGCCCAACGCGCTCATCTCGGTCGTGACTGTCTCCGGCGTCAGCCTGGTGAGCGTGGTCACTGGCTCATTCTTCGTTGAATCGATCCTGAATATACCGGGCATCGGCCGCTACTTTGTCACCTCGGTCTCCGCGCGCGATTATCCGGTCATCATCGGCACCACACTGCTGTATGCCACGCTGGTGATGGTGATGAATCTGGTCATTGACCTGGCCTACACCGCGCTTGACCCGCGCATCAGGTATGAATGACGATGACAACCCTTCAGGCATCCCCTCCGATCGTATCTGTGCAGGTGCAGCGCCCGCCAAAGACGCATGCGCTGAGAAAGTTTCTCAGGCGTTTTGCGCGTAACCGGGCTGCACTCGTCAGCGCCATTTTTATCGTGCTGCTGGTGCTGGTGGCTATTCTGGCGCCGGTGATCGCGCCGTATCCCTATGAAAAGACTAACTTCGCCGCGATTACCGTGGGCCCCTCCAGCGAGTTTCTGCTGGGCACGGACGAGCTGGGCCGCGACATGCTCTCGCGCCTGATTTACGGCGCGCGCGTGTCGCTGTTCGTCAGCCTGATCGCCCAGTTCGTCATCATCCTGGTGGGCGTGCCCATCGGCCTGATTTCCGGCTTTTATGGCGGTTGGGTGGATATCGCCATCCAGCGCGTCGTCGATACCCTGTATGCCTTTCCATCGCTGCTGTTCATCATCATCATCATGACCTATATCCAGGGCGCGCTAAGCGACACGGAAGGACCGTTCGCGGCGGCGCTGGCCGGCATTAATGACAGCACCGGCGGCCTGCTGGGCGTGCTGATCGCGCTGGGCCTGGTGTTCTGGCTGACCGTCTCGCGTATCGTGCGCGGCGAAGTGCTGGCGCTGCGCGAGAAAGAATTCATCACAGCGGCGCGGGCCATCGGCGCGACGGACCTCCAGCTCATGTTTCGGCATATCCTGCCCAACATCCTGGCGCCGGTGCTGGTGGCGATCGCTTTCGGCATCCCCAACGTCATCATGCTGGAGGCAGGATTGTCGTATCTGGGGCTGGGCACGCGCCCGCCTGTACCCTCTTGGGGCCTGATGATTTCCGAGGGCGTCAAGACGTTTCGTTCATTCCCGCATCTGCTGATTTCGCCGGGGCTGGCGCTGGCCATTACGCTGCTGGCGTTTAACTATCTGGGGGACGGCATCCGCCAGGCGCTCGATCCATCGCTGCGCAACGAGTGAGGCACATGCCGGTACGAATCACTATTTTTATTCTCGACTCTATTAAGGAGAAGGCACTGTGAAAATTCTGTTTAATGTTGGCAGGCTGCTCGATGCGACGGGCGCGCCAGTGCGCGAAAACATGTCGGTTCTGGTGGAAGATGGCCGCATCACACAGATTGGCGCACAGGGGACCATCGAGGCTGCCGGTGCGACGGTCATCGACGAACCGAACAAGACGCTGATGCCGGGTTTGATCGACCTGCACTTCCATCACTTCTTGCTGCTGCTCAGCCCGATTGGCGGGGCCTACGACGTTTCAACCAGCACTGACGAGTTGATAGCCACGAAGATTTTCAAGGGCGCGAACGCCGCTAAGGTGTGGCTGCAAAGCGGTGTGACCACCGTGCGCGATGCCGGCGCAGGGCAGTTTCTGGCTGTCGCCATCAAGGAAGCCATCCGCGATGGCTACACGCCCGGCGCACGCGTGATCGCCAGCGGCCCGCTGATCGCCCAGACCGGCGGCTTCCGCCCCGGCAGCGGCGGCCACGGCGTCGAAGTGACAGGCGTGGACGAGGCGCGCCGCGAAGCTCGCCTGCACCTGAAGGCCGGCGTCGACGTGGTGAAAATCTACGGTGCGTCCACGATTGGCGGCGGCGGCGGTCGCCTGATTTCAGACCCAGGCTGGACGCAGTTCACGGTGGAAGAAATGCGCGCCATCGTCGAGGAAGCACACAAGCCGAAGCGCCTGACGTCATGCCACACCGGCAGCGAACAATCGATCAAGAATGCGGTGCTGGCCGGCGTGGACTTCATCGACCATGCCACCTTTATGGACCAGGAATGCATCGACATGCTGCTGGAGACCAACACCCCGATCGTGCCCACGCAGGCCATCGCCTGGAGCCTGGAGAAATATGGCGTGAAGATGGGCTTTGGCGCGCATATCGCCCGCGTGAGCGGTGAAGTGAGCGAGAAGTCGATGAAATGCCTGGCCGATGCCTATCGCCAGGGCGTGCGCATCGGCGCGGGCACAGACGCGGACAATCCGCATGCCTCGCTGGCGAAAGAATGCGAGCTGCTGGTCGAGATCGGCATGTCGAACATGGAAGCCGTACTGGCAGCCACCAAGAGCGCGGCGGAAATCCTGCGCCTGGACCGCGACATTGGCACGGTCGAAGTGGGCAAGCTGGCCGACCTGATCCTGCTTGATAAGGACCCCGCCCAGGATATTCGCAACCTGACGACGGTCTCACGCATCTTCCAGTCGGGCAAGGAAGTGGTGCTGCCGCTATACGACCTGACCAGCTTCTACGAAAAGGTCAACTGATGCTCGCCGAAAAACGACGCATCGAGACAGAAAACGCCCCTGCGTCGACCGGATTCCGGTCGCAGGGGCTGGTGGCGGGCGGTATCTTCTTTGGGGCGGGTCAAATTGGCGCGGCCATGCCCCAGCCGGGCGTGCTGCGCGAGCCGTCGACCGATATGGCCGAGGCCGTGCAGCTCACACTGGGGCACCTGGACCAGGTGACGCTGGCGGCCGGGCTGGATCGCAGCCGCGTGTTCGAAGTTTCCGGCTTTCCCAAAGTGGCGGGAAAGAAAGACCTGATTCAGCGGGAAGTGGTGAATTTCCTCGGCTTCAGCCCTGCCCTGTTCACGTATCTGGAAGTCCACGATGTGGCCGCCCATGCGCTGATCGAAATGGACTGGATGGCGACGGCGGACGCCAGTGTCTCCGCAGCACAGGCGGCCGAATGGATGCGCCCGCTGGGGCACGGCATCGAAGGCCAGACAATTCGCAGCGGGCCCTTCCTCATCTGGAACCGGCTGGCGGGGCATGGCGCCGACCTGGGCGAAGCCTCGCACGCGCTGCTGAATGATCTGCGTGCGAAGCTGGAATCTGCTGGCGGCGGTCTGGAACATCTGGTGAAGATGACCGTCTATCTGTATGCCTTTGACCCATATCCGCAGTTCAACGAGGCCAGCAAGGAACATTTTGCGGGCCTTGTGCCGCCCACGCGTTCCGTGCTGGTGTCTCCGCAGGTGACGGGCCAGGCGCGTATTGTGGTGGATGCGGTGGCGCTGGCACCTGTATAAGTCTGGAGAGAAACGAGCATGACCGAAGTTGATCTGATGCCCGGCGCGCGCAACGCCGTGGCAGTCTGCCTGGGCATCGGCCCGTCAGACCGCGTGATCGTGTTCAGCGACGCGGCCACGCACGACATTGGCCAGGCGCTGGTTCGTGTGGCGCACGACCTGGGCGCCCAGGTCGTGCTGAAGATGCTGGAAGATATCGGCCCCCGCCCGCTGATGGAAGTGCCCGCCGCGCTGTGGGCCTTCCTCGACGAGTACCGCCCGACAGCGACCCTGTATGCGGCGTCCGGCCAGAAAGGCGAAATTCGCTTCCGCATCCCGCTGATCGAGACGCTGCGCGAGAAATACAATGTGCGCCACGGCCACATGATCGGCATCACGCCAGAAATCATGGCCACCGGCATGCGCGCCGATTACGCGGCGGTGGGCAGGCGCACGCGGGAGGTCTACGAGCTGGTGAAGAACGCGCGCGAAATCCGCCTGACCAATCCAAGCGGCACCGACTGCACCGGGCGCTTCGACCCCTCCGTTCTGCGCTGGGTGATCTGGGACGGCGATTACACCCGCCAGGGCATCTGGGGCAATCTGCCCGAAGGCGAGACGTTTACCTCGCCGGTGACGGTGGACGGCGTACTGACAGCCTCGATCATGGGTGACTTCTTCAGCAAGAAGTATGGCCTGCTGAAGGAGCCTTTACGCCTGGAAATCCGCGATGGCTGGCTGACAGGCTGCACCCACCCCGACCAGGCGATGGTCGATGAGTTCTGGAGTTATCTCGATGGCGTAGAGAACGGCCGCCGTATCGGCGAATTCGCCGTGGGCACCAATGAATTTCTCGGCCATCTGATCGGTAATCTGCTGCAGGATGAAAAGTATCCCGGCGTACATGTCGCCTTTGGCAATCCGTATGCAGCCTATACCGGCGCGACCTGGGACAGCCCGGTGCATGTCGATGTGGTGATGGAACAGACCAGCGTGTGGGTGGATGGCGTGCAGATCATGCAGGACGGCCGCTTCATCTACTGAGTTTGGGCTTTTCGACGCCAGGCTGCCTGATACCATGCGATAAGCAGACTGTCAGTCACCATCAACGGTTTCTCTGCGACAAAGCTTGTACGGTATATAAAGATTATCGTGACAGGTGAAAATGCAGGAGGGCGAGCCGATGGGCAACGGGGTTATAGCGCGGGCCGCGCGCGGGCTGATGATGATGGTGGTGCTGTCCGCCATTGTGGCGGGTCTGGCGCCGACGGGAATGGCGCAGGAGCGTATCCCTGTGTCCGATGCGCTGTGCGCAGTCCTGCCGGCATCTGGTGCTGCTGAAGTGTGCGCAGACTATTTCGCGTGTATTGCAGCAGATCCAAACGCATATCTGGTGCCGCAGGCCTGCGACCAGTCGCTGTACGGCACGCTGCTGGCTGGCTGCGCGGCAACTGGGGAGTGCGCGGCGGATATCCTGTTCAGCGCCGCCATGACGCAGATGGCGGCTGATAACATCTTCGACGGGTACGAACCAGAGAATTTCCATGCAGCGCTGATAGATATCAGCGCTGCATTCCGCGCTGCCGATGCCAGTCTGCTCAGCACGCATACTACCAATGCTTACGCATCTTACCCGCACCGCCTGCTACCCTATGTAGCCGGCCTGGGCCACGCGCAGTTTGGCTCCGGTGATCTGGCTCTGGCGCATTTTGCGGAAGCTGTCAACACACAATTCAATACGCCGCTGGCCTTTTACAGCCGCGGCTATCTGCATGCCGCCCACGGCCAGGACGACATGGCAAGCCAGGATTTCTATACGTTTGCGGCGCTTCAGGGCGAGGATGCGCCAGTGCGCTACGGGCTGTCGGTGCCGGCGGTGACGGCAGACGAGGTGCTGCCTGATGCAGAGGCGTTCGTGCTGTATCCAATCGCCAGCTATGGCTTCAGCCCGGGAGGGGAATTCGTCGCGTATACCTTTGATGCGCCAGCCGTCCCGGTTACGATGAGTCTGAGTACAGACGAAACGACCCTGGCCGTACAGGGGCTTACCCCCGCCAGCTTCGAGATGCCGATCCCCGATGTTCTATTTTTCACCTGCACTGATGCCGTGTGCACGCGCACGCTGTCGCTTCAGCAGTCGTTTCTGGGTCTCAGCCCGGCAGGCAGTATAGTGCGTATTACCATCGGCGGGGACTATCTTGAGATCGAAGAAGATATTATGTATTCCGAGGCGGGCGTGCAGACCCTCGGGGTGCTGCTGCCTGAAGGGGTGAATGATCCGCGGCTAGCGGTGACCTGCCCCGGCGGTGCCTATGCGCTGCTGGAGGAAGGTATGGAGGTCATCAGCAACCCATTCTGGATGTCCACGACGTTGTATGCTGCACCCGGCGTCTCCAGTGAAGTCATCGCTCAGATCGATAGCGGCACATTCACGGTGACTGGCAGCCTGACCTGTGCCGAAGGCGGCAACTGGTGGCCAGTCAGCACAGTCGATGGTGTGACTGGCTGGGTATCGGACACCTCCGGGGGCCTGGCTTACACTTTGCTGCCTGCGGACTGGTTTGACAGGGCCAGGCCTACAGTGGCGGAACTGCTGGAACTGCCCTGAGCGCACGTATTGGCTGCTCCCCAGTCACTATGGCCGACTAACCCACTGTTACGCCACTACACTGGGTGTAGACCACAGCAACCGTTGGCCACTGCGCTGCGGGACAAGCCTGTCCCGCAGCGCACCAGCACCCATGAAGCACTCAGGGGGCCGAATACACCCACAGCGGATTGGTGATCGCTGTGCCAAACGAGGCCGCGCCGAAATCTGAGTCGTAGGCCAGAATTTCAACCTCTATTCCAAATCGATCCATGCACATGAGGATTGGCTGACGCCAGTCCTCATGCCTTTTCATCCCCATGGTTCCTCGAGCACAGCATCCATTAAGGGCGTCGTTCAGGATTTGACCTCTTATTAACCCTATTAACGTCATTCCCTAAAGCTGTTTCGTCTGATCCTTAAACCGCGCTCACTAGAGTTATCTCGTGAAGACTGTAAATCTCCATATCGCTTAGCAGCCGAAAGGAAAACCAGTGAGCCAGGATAATCTCTACTTTATCCACATGACCGATACCCACATCAAGGCACCGGGGCAGAAGAATCTTCTCAATCTTGATATGACTGCCAAGCTGCGTGCAGTCTTCGCCCAGGTGAAAACGCTCAGCGTGAAGCCTGCGTTTTTCGTCATCAGCGGTGACCTGGCGCACGAGGGCGATACCGCCGACTATCAGCATCTGCGCGCGGTGCTCGATGAAGAAACGGCCGACTTCAACGCGCCTGTCTTCGTCGCACTGGGCAATCACGATCATCGCGGCCCGTTCCGCGAGGGCTACCTCGGCCAGACACCTGAAGAAACTGCTTATTATTTCGAACAGACCATCGACGGACTGCGCCTGATCGTGCTGGATACCGAAATCAGCAGCGAAGGCGAAAAGGTTGAAGGCCGTCTCGATGCCGAACAGCTCACATGGCTGAAATCAGTCCTGGCGACGCCCGCGGAGCGTGGCACGATCCTCGTCCTGCATCACCCTGCCCTGCCCAATGCGCTGCGCCTGCTGGACGATCATCTGCTGACGAATCCGGATGACCTTGCAGAGGCGATCCGCGATACCGATGTGATCGGCCTGCTCTCAGGTCACATCCACTTCAGCAGCGTTGGCAGCTTCCATGGCGTGCCAAGCGCGGCACTTGCCGGTGTCGCCTTCAATCTTGATCCCACCACCGCCACAAGCATGCGCTTCATGGACAGCAGCGGTTTCAATCTGGGGATGGTGCGCGATCACCACATGATCGTGCAGCCGATGATGCTGCCCGGTGAACACCGTGAGGTATTTCGCTGGGAGGTTGACAGCGCGCTGAAACCCGTTGCGGAACAGCCAGTCGCGATTCCAGACGAATTACAGGCCTAACGTTCTTCTATTTCGCAGTCACATAATCACGAGGAGAAGCTTTCAATGATGCGCAGGCTGATTGGTGTTGTGATCAGTGTATTCGCGCTGCTGCTGACTGGCAGCGTCGTGGCTCAGGATTTCCCGTCCATCCCGGAAGGCGAGACGGTGACCATCCGTTTCTACAGCTATAACCTCGGCAACGCCACCTTTGGCCCCGGCACCGAGCGCCTGATCGCCGAATTCATGGAGACGCACCCCAACATCATCGTTGAAGGTGTTGCGGTTCCCTCGCCCGATATGACCGCACGGGTTCAGGCGGACATCGCTGCCGGGACGCCGCCGGACGTGGCGCAGTTGGTCTTCGACGGACTCGATTTCTTCGTCAACAATTTCCAGGCGGTACCGCTGGAAAACATTGCGCCGCCCGAAGAATTGAACGCACATTTCGAAGGCTTCTCGCCCAACGGGCTGCGCCTCGGCCAGCTCAATGACCAGACCTACGGGCTGGCATTCACCTTCAGCACCCCGGTCTTCTTCTACAATGCGGATATTTTCCGTGCCGCCGGCCTCGACCCGGAAAACCCTCCCACCACCTGGGAAGAAGTTCGCGAAGCCGCGCTGACGATCGTCAACAATACCGATTACGAAGGCGTGCACATCGCTGGCCTGAGCAGCTTTGACTGGGTCATCCAGTCGCTGATCAAGAGCAACGGCGGCGACGTGCTGAGCGACGACCGCTCGACGATTCGCTTCGGCGAACCGGAAGCGATCGAGGCGATCGGGATGTGGCAGGACCTGGTGATGAGCGGCGCTCACAGCCGTCTGACCGATGGCGACGTGGTGGAAGCGGTCTTTACGGGTCAGGTCGGCATGTACCTCCAGACGAGCGCGCTCTACTTCGGCCTGAGCAACGCCGCCCGCGACAATGGCTGGGATCTGCGCGCCGCGCCCATGCCGCAGTTTGGCGAAAAGGCGACGGTGCCGGTCAATTCCGGCAGCGCGCTTTACATCTTCTCGAACGACCCTGCGCGCCAGCGCGCCGCCTGGGAATTCCTGCGCTTCGTGACCAGCGAACGCGGCTACACCATCATCGCAACGGAACTTGGTTACCTGCCGCTGCGCCCGGCCATCGTTGAACAGCCCGAATACCTGCAGGAATGGGCGGAAGCCAACCCGTATGTGTACATCAATCTGGAGCAGCTCAGCCGGCTGGATGCCTGGGACTCATACCCGGGTTCGAACTGGCGCCAGATCGAAAACATCCTCCTGGAAGCTGTCGAAGTCGCCGTGACCAGCGACGCAGATGTGGCCACGGTCATGACCGATGCCGCGGCACGTGCCCAGGCCCTGATGCCCTGATTTCGCAGTCATAAAAATCTTCGCTGGCGGGGGTAGCTTCGGCTGCCCCCGCTTTAGTCATACAGGATTAGGACAACCACAACATGGCTGAGATGCAGGGAGATCTGCGCCTGAATTCGAAGACACTCGCAGTCGAGGCGCCGAAAGCGCGTCGACGTGCAGCCCGCAAACCGCTTCTGGTGGTCATCCAGCCCTACCTTTACCTGCTGCCAGCGATTCTGGCGATCGGCATCTGGATTTACCGGCCGCTGCTGCAAACGATTGAACTCAGCTTTTTCGAGTGGAATATGCTGCCGACAGCGCCGCGCACGTTCGTGGGGCTGCGAAACTATGCGCAGTTGTTCTCGCTGCCGGACATGGGCCGGGCGTTCGCCAATACCATCGTGTATATGCTGGGAATCCTGCCGCTGTCCGTTTTAATCCCGATGATCATCGCCATCGTCACCAATGATATTGGCAGGCGCGCGCGCACCATCTATCGCGCGATGATTTTCCTGCCGATGATCATCGCGCCAGTCGTCGTCGCTGTCGTCTGGCGCTGGATCTTCCACCCGACCAACGGCATCCTCAATACGATGCTCGAACTGACGAACCTGATTCAGAACCCGCTGCGCTTCTTCTCGGATGCGAACCTGGCGATCTGGGTCATCATCTTTATCACAGGCTGGAAGCTGATCGGCTTCAGCACGCTGATCTTCTCGGCGGCGCTGTCCAATATCAACCGCGATTATATCGAGGCGGCACAGATTGACGGCGCGTCGCGCATCCAGATCATCCGCTTCATTCTGGTGCCGCTGCTCTCCCCGACGATTCTGTTCATGATTATGCTGACGCTGCTGTTCGCATCACAATGGACTTTCGCCTACATCAATGTCCTGACGCAGGGCGGTCCGCTGAACGCGACGACCAATATCTATTTCCTGCTCTGGAATTACGGCTTCCGTACGTTCTCCGTCGGGTGGAGTTCTGCCGCGGCGACCGTGTTTTTCATCGGCTTCAGCGTGATTGCGCTGCTGTTCATCAAGCTCAGCAACCGGCTCGCGTTTTACGACAACTAACGATTGTCGAGTATGGGAACCTGTTCATGACGACGATTTCGAATGCGCCTGTACCCGCTTCAAAGTCAGCGCGCCGCATCCCCTATGTCAGCCATGCGCTGTTGATATTCCTGAGTTTCCTGGCGGTCTTTCCAATCTACTGGATGATCATCACGTCTCTGCGCCCGGCGAGTGAAATTTACTCCCCCTCGCCGATTCCATCAGAAATTACGCTGGACCACTACATCCGCGCATGGACGGCGATTCCGCTGGGGCGGATGATGCTCAACACCGTCGTCACGGCGATGTCACAGACATTTTTTCAACTCCTGACCAGCATCCTGGCGGCCTATGCGTTTGCCGCCTGGAGTTTCCGCGGGCGCAGCGTTCTGTACGCGCTGCTGGCGCTCACCTGGCTGGTACCCTTCCAGGCCATCATGATCCCCAATTATATTCTGCTGACGCAGATGGGCTGGCGCGATACCCTGTGGGGCCTGATCGTGCCCAATATTGGCTCGGCCTTTGCCATCCTGCTGCTGTTTCAATCATTCAAGTCGTTTCCGCAGGACCTGATGGATGCCGCGCGCATCGATGGCGCCAGCAACTGGGGCATCCTGTGGCGCGTCATCTTCCCGAATCTGCGCGCATCGGTGGCATCGCTGGGCGTGCTGCTGTTTATCTCCTCGTGGAATGACTATTTCTGGCCGCTGCTGGTGACCAGCAGGCCGGAGAACTCCACCGTACAGATCGGCTTGCAGGCCTTTATGTCCAGCGACATGAATCTGTGGGGCCCGCTGATGGCTGCCGCCACCATCGCCAGCCTGCCCGTGCTGCTCGTGTATCTGTTGCTTCAACGCCAGGTGATCGATTCGTTTGTAAAGTCAGGATTACGCTAATGACACTCCCTTCTGCGTCTGCCAACCGCTTTATTGCGCTGCAAGGCGCTTACAACGTGCGCGATCTCGGCGGGTATCCTGCCGGAACCGGGGAAACACGCTGGGGCACGCTCTTCCGTGCCGATGCCCTTCACCATCTCAGCGCAGACGATCAGCACAACCTGCGCACGCGCGGCGTAAAGACGGTGATCGATCTGCGTCACGGCGCCGAGGTCGAAACGCAGCCCAACGTCTTCGCCCAGGCCGATGATATCCGCTATCACAACATCCCGATCTTCCGGGCATCCGTCGCCGGCAATTCGAGCGGCCAGACGCCGGATCTGCCAGCAATCTATCGCTACATTGTCGAAGAATGCCGCGCCGGAGTCACCGAAGTGCTGACCACGATCGCCGATGCTGAAGCGGGCGGCGTCCTGTTTCACTGCACGGCGGGGAAAGACCGCACGGGCATCATCGCGGCACTGCTGCTGGATATGGCCGGTGTGGATGCCGAGACTATCGCCGATGATTACGCCCTGACGACAGCCGCCATGGCGCATATTCGCCCCCGGCTGCTGGAGCGTGTGCGCGAAGAAGGCGGCAGTGTCGAGCAGATGGATCGCCTGCTCTCCAGCCATCGTGAGGATATGCTGGGCTTCATGGCGTATTTGCACGAGCGTTACGGGGATGCCGCGCACTATGCCCGCGAGATCGGGCTCACCGATGAGCACATTGCACGATTACGCGAGCGCCTGATCGCGTCGCAGGTGGCATCACACCTCGCCTGAACACGCTTTGTGACCGCACCCTCACTAAGACCAGACATAATCAAACCCCACATGCCGTTCATGCCCCTGCCCTCAGCATGAATCGGTTGTGGGGTTTTTTCAGCTTGTCAAAGCGACAACGGCCGCGTCCTACCCGGCGCATCTGGCACGGATACTCCCGAGCTTCTGGCACGGATACTCCCGAGCTTCTGGCACGGATTGGCCTGTGTATGCCAAAATACACAGCCTCACGATTTCCAGCACAGCGGCGCTCGTGCCGTCGATGAAAGTCACATGGGAGAACGACTATGAGCCAAAGTAACATCCAAAACATCATTGCATCCGGCCAGACCGTGCTGGGAATCGAGCTTGGCTCGACGCGCATCAAAGGGGTACTGATCGGAGACGATCATACGCCGATTGCCTCCGGAGGCTTTGAATGGGAAAACCGCCTCGAAAACGGCATCTGGACCTACAGCCTGGATGCCGTGTGGACTGGCTTGCAGGCGTGCTATCGGCAGATCAGCCAGTCAGCCCTGGAACAGCACGGCGTCCCGCTGCACACGATTGGGGCCATCGGCTTCAGCGGCATGATGCACGGCTATATGGCGTTCGATGAGCGCGGTGAACTGCTGGTCCCCTTCCGCACCTGGCGCAACACCATGACAGCGCCTGCTGTAGAGGAGCTGACCCAGCGCTTCCAGTTCAATATCCCCCAGCGCTGGAGCATCGCCCATCTGCATCAGGCCATCCTGAACGGCGAATCTCACGTCGCGGACATTCGTTATCTGACCACGCTGGCCGGTTACGTGCACTGGAAGCTGACTGGCCAGAAAGTGATCGGCATCGGGGAGGCATCGGGCATGTTCCCGATCGACAGCGCGACCCACGACTATGATGCCGGGATGATCGCGTCCTATGATGCACGGATTCAGGAATACAATTTTCCCTGGAGGCTGCGCGCTATTCTCCCCAGGGTCCTGGTGGCCGGTGAGCAGGCAGGCACGCTCAGCCAGGCCGGGGCCGAACTGCTCGATCCCAGCGGGCAGCTTCAGGCGGGTGTTCCGCTGTGCCCACCAGAAGGTGACGCCGGAACCGGCATGGTGGCCACCAACAGCGTCGCAGCGCGCACGGGCAATGTGTCGGCGGGGACATCGGTTTTCGCCATGATAGTTCTGGAGAAACCGCTGTCGAAGGTGCATCCCGAAATCGACATCGTCACCACCCCGACCGGAAAAACCGTGGCGATGGTGCACAGCAACAACTGCACCTCTGACCTTAACGCGTGGGTCGACCTGTTCGCTGAATTTACCCAGCTGCTCGGTGTGGACATCAGCCCGTCCGCGCTGTATGAGATTCTCTATAGGCAGGCGCTTAAGGGCGATGCCGACGGCGGCGGACTGCTGTCCTACAACTATCTGTCCGGCGAACACATCACGCATCTGGAGGAGGGACGGCCGCTGTTTGTGCGCACGCCCGAAAGCCGGTTTACCCTGTCCAACTTCATGCGCACGCATTTATTTTCTGCGCTGGCACCCCTGAAAATCGGCCTGAATGTGCTGTTTGAAGAAGAACAGGTGAAGATTGACAGTATTCTGGGCCATGGCGGCTTCTTTAAAACCAAAGAAGTCGGCCAGCGCATCATGGCGGCAGCGATGAACGTCCCGGTGTCGGTCATGGAGAGCGCGGGCGAAGGCGGCGCATGGGGCATCGCGCTGCTGGCTGCCTACATGCTGCACAAAAAAGAAACCAATTCCCTGGAAGGCTATCTTGGCGACAAGGTATTTTCAGGACAATCCGGGATGACCATCGCGCCAGTACAAACGGATGTCGAGGGCTTCACGGCCTTCACGGAAGTGTACAAGCGGGGCCTGGTCATCGAGCGGGCTGCTGTCGATGCATTGAAGACAGGCATGCAGGCTCAGGCCGGGGGAGAATAAACCATGCTACTGCCGGAACTGCGGCGTAAGGTCTGCGATCTGCATGCGGAACTGCCGAAAAACCACCTGGTCGCCTGGACGAGCGGGAACATCAGCGGGCGCGATCCCGCCACCGGCCTGATCGTCATCAAGCCGAGCGGCGTGTTGTTTGAGCATCTGACGGCCGACAATATGGTGGTCGTGGATGCGAATGGCGCTGTCGTCGAGGGGTCACACAAAGCCTCGTCGGATACCGCCTCTCACTGCTACATCTACCGGCAGATGCCGCAGGTGCATGGCATCGTACACACACATTCGCGTTATGCGACGGCGTTCGCCGTGCTGGGGCGAGAAATACCGTGTGTCACCACGGCCATGGCCGATGAGTTTGGCGGACCCATCCCGTGCGGCGGCTTCGCGCTGATCGGTGGCGAGGAAATCGGCCAGGTGGTCGTTGCGACCCTGGCCGGCAGCCGCAGTCCGTCGTGCCTGCTGCAAAGTCACGGGGTGTTTGCAACAGGGGCAAGCGCCGAATCAGCGGTCAAGGCCGCGGTGATGACGGAAGACAATGCCGCCATCGTGTGGACAGCCCTGCAAATCGGGGCGCCCCTGACCATCGCACCGGCCGACATCGACCGTCTGTACAACCGCTACCAGAATGTATACGGCCAGTAGAGGCAGTCGGTGCGCTGGGTCGCGTCGGGGAACTAAACCCGCTTCAGCGCGATGATGCCGTCCTGCACATGCATCCTAAAGCGCCCTGCCCCCACCTCGTGTGCGCCGAGCGCATCCACCGGGCGATACCCGGTCAGGCTGATTTCGGCATAACAGGCCAACGGGTCAGTTTTCAGCGTGAGATCAGCGCCGTCTTCAACCACCCCGTTGATCTCCGCGGTGCAGTAATGCACCAGCACGCCCGGCCTGACCTGCCAGTCCAGCGGCAGTATGACGCCGCGGCGCGCGGGCAGCGCCACCGGATGCCCACCCAGCAGCGCCGTGCCCTCTTTCGAGATGGCCGATGCAATCGGGTCGTCCTGATAATTATTGACGAACAGGAAGCTGCCCTCGTCGCCCTCAGACAGGTGCACATCGGCCCACTCGTCCATGACAAACAGCGGCTGGCAGCCGATGCGTGCCGCCATCTGATCGAAGATATGCAGGTCTTCCGGCACATCGGCGGTCATAGCCGCGCCAAACATCAGCACCTGCCCTGCCCCGACGCGCTGGAGGAAGCCGACCGTTTCGCCGTTTGCGGTCGAGGCCAAGACCTCGTCAAAATCGCCCCGGTACGTCTCCAGAAACGACACGGGAACATCCGTCTGATCGAAGACGCGAAGATGCGCCTGCGTGAATGGCGGGTCGGTTCGGGCAATCTGCACGCCGACGGCATCCCGTAACACAGCACAGGGCGCCCCGTTCCGCTCGGCATCGGGCATGCGCCCGGCGATGACCAGTCGCCCGCCCGCGCGCACATATTCGACCAGCTTGTGCTGAACAGAAGCGTCGCAGCGTTTGTCCAGCATGGTGAACAGCACCGGCGTGTGCGCAGCATCCAGCGGCTGACGGGCCAGCTCCAGCGCGTCATACGGCCGATGCGTCAGCGACAGCCCGCGCCCGATGAAATCGAACAGAATGTCGTTACGCTGGTGCACCAGCACATCGTCCGCCGGGCGCGTGGCCACATTGCCCACTTCGGTCATGAAATCGTCGATCTGGAAGCCGATGCTGGCGACGGTTTTCGGCAGGGCTGTCACCAGCGCAGTCCCATACGCCGTCAGCGTGGCCGACAGCTTGCCGTAGCGGTGATAATGCCGCCGCACCGTGCCATCAACGCGCACAGGCGGGCCCCAGTCGTGCCGTTTGACCGGGCTGAGCACCGGGTCATTCTCGCCTGCGAAGAACAGGTAGTGGTTGATGGCGCGCATGCCGCAGGCAATGCTGAGGCGGCTGTGCAGGTCATACATGGAAGACTGCGCGCTGCCATGATCCTGATAGCCGCCCGACTGAAACTCGATCGAGAACAACGGCTGCTGCGGGTTGTGCAGTGCCCGCGTCATGGCGTTGAGCAGCACGATCTGGGTGTAGTTGCCCTCCCCGATGTAAATGGGATACACGTCAGTGGCGCTGATCATGCCGTCGAGGGCCATCGCGTCGGTCAGCTGGGACAGGCCGATCGGGAACGACCGCCCGCCCATGGTGTTGGTGAAGCCGTGAACATTGATAACGGGCGGCACTTCCAGGCCATGCGCCCGGGCACGCGACCATAATTGTCCTGTATATTCGCGCAGATATCCCCGGAAAAAGTGGCGGTAGTCCTCCAGCATGCGCGCGCCATACTCACCTGTCGGCGTGCTGATTTGCGCCCGCAGAAAGCCCGCCAGATCGCCAGCCGGATAGCGCGCCGCCAGCCCTGCCCCATACGTCGCCTGAAGCCAGGCCGCAAAGCGCGCCAGCGTATCCGGGTTGGTGTCCACGATATTGCGCACCCAGTGGATCATGCCCATCTCGTTATCGAGCTGCACCATCAGGATTTTGCCGCCGCGCGTGACCTGACGGGGCGCCAGCACGCCGAACACAGCCTCATACCAGCTATCCACGCAGCGCAGGAAGTCAGGATGCAGATAGCTGACGATATTCTGTCTGGTACCCGTCTGGTCGATGAACGCTGCATCCGGATGCTGGCTGAACACCCAGGGTGGCACGCCTTCGTTAATCGTCTCGGCCATGATGTAGGGGCCCGGACGGGGAATCAGCCAGAAGCCCATATCCGCCGCCAGATCGAGGAAACCTGCCAGATCGCGCAGCGGGTGCGTGTGGCCATCCAGATCGGTCACGCCGACCTGCGGCTGATGCCACAGCCACGGAATATAAGCGGCCAGCGTGTTGAGTCCCGCCTGCCGAAGCAGGTTCAGGCTGTGTTCCCACTGCGCCACCGGGGTACGAAAGTAATGAAACTCACCGGCATGAATGAATACCGGCTGTCCGTTCAGCCAGAACTGGCCGTCTTTTGCGACAAACGTCCCCATCAGTTTTTCTCCACATGAAACTGTTTTTCAAAAAGTGTTGCAGTGAGGCACTAGCCCCGGCGACTGAAACCCAGAATACCCAGTGCGCGCTGTACAGTGGCACTTTCGGTGTATGTGCGCCACACCAGACCGCTGAGATAATTCTCGATCATCAGCAGCGAACAGCCCTTGTCGATGCCATACAGCGCGCTGCTGTACCAGGCAGGCTGCACGGCCAGGTTATAGGCGTCATAAAAACCATACCTGCCCCATGTCTGCGGATGGTGCTGAACCAGGTGGTCGATCATGGCCAGCGCCTGTTCGGGCGCGAAAGGCAATGATGACAGCGCACCATAGATCGAGACCGTGCCGCTCAGCCTCGGCGTTTCCAGCGCCGGCAGCGCACCCGACACCTCGTACCCTGTCGGGCTGTCACCAGCGCTGATGCCCCAGCTGTTGGCATGAAAGGTGGCGAAGTCAGGCGCCCTGGCGATGCAGTAGGTGCGGTTGGCCAGCACGGCACGGCGCGTATTCTCAAACCAGTCGATGCCATCCGGGTCAAGATAAGCGGCGCAGTCCAGCCACGCCTCGCTGAACTGATAGGCGAACAGCGCGCCACCAGGATTGACGATGACCTCGTAGCCCGCATAAGTCGCACGGTCGCGCCTGAACCCGGCATACAGCCGTCGGGCCAGCGCCGGGTCGAGGTGCCCGGCCGCCTGCAAGTACATCATCTTCTGTTCGGCGGCCATATCCCAGCGGCTGATGAAACCGGGATCGCCATGCACATAATCGCCGCCCCGGTCGGGGTTATAGGCCATGTGAAACAGCGCGTTTCCTTCATCCTCGAAGACCAGAAAATTCCAGTCCATCCGCGCCAGCAGTGCAGACGCCATCTCGCCGATAGCCGCATCATCGAAGTACGCTGCCGCCGTGATGACCCCGTTCAGGCACAACGCAGTATCGATGGTGGAATACTCGCACTTCCCCCAACGCTGGGCCGTGCGCATATGCAGGAAATGGGCGAAAAAGCCGCGATGATGCGGGACGTTATGCAGCAGCGTGTGCAGCGTGCCGCGCACGATGTCGCGCGCCTGGGCATGCGGCAGCAGCCCGCGCTCGGCAGCGATCACCCAGGCCGTGAGGGCGAAGCCGGTCGCCGCAATAGACGCGAAGACCGCGTTTTTGGTCGAGTCGACTGTCAGGCCGTAGCCCGCGCTGGCCGTATCGAGATTGGTACAGTCAAGGAAAAAGTCGACCGATCCCGCGATCTCGCGCAGCAGGATTTCATGTGTATCCATCAAGGCCCCTTTCAGCCTGAATCAGCAGACGTGCCGGGCAGCGAAGACGACTGGCGCGCCAGCAGACGCGTCGGAATCCAGTGCGGGCGAAACGGCGTCTCGTCTTCCAAAAAGTCGATGAGCTGGCGCACGGCGGACCGGCCCCAGTCATAGCGCGATGCGCCGATCGTGCTCAGGGTCGGCTGCATGTAGCGCGTCAGCGGAATATCGTCAAAGCCGACCACGGCGATGTCCTCCGGCGCGTGCAGGCCGCGCTCGCGCATGGCGCGCAGGAAGCCAATCGCCATCTGATCGTTGGCGCAGAAGACGGCCTCCGGGCGCTCGTCGGATTGCAGGATGTGGGCCGCGATGTCATAGCCGGACACCTCGGTAAAATTCCCCTGATACACTGGCACACTCAGCCCATGTGCGCTGGCCTCGGCCATAAACGTGGCCATGCGCTCGGCATTGTCGAACGAATCGGCAGCACCAGCGACATAGGCCAAACGCCGAAAGCCCTGCCCGTACAGATGCACGAAAGCCTCGCGCACGCCCTGCGCATTGTCCAGCAGCAACGGCAGGATGAAATCACTGCGCAAATCGCGGTCGAGCACCACAATGGGAAAGTGCTGCGAGGCCAGATTCAGCAGCGACCGACTGTCGATCTTGGTGTCAAACACAATCGCGCCGTCCACCTGCCTGTGCAGCAGGATATGGCGGTCGGTGCGGCTTTCCGGGCACACCAGCAGCTCGTAGTCGGTCTCCATGATGACGCTGTGGATGCCTTCCAGCACTTCTTCGTAGAATGCCCCGCCGAACCGGGCGATGAACACGCCGATGGTCTGCGTCTTGCGGTATTTCAGGTGGCGCGCAAACGCATTCGGGTGATAGTTCAGCTCTGCGGCGGCCGCCAGCACACGCTTGCGCGTGGCATCGCCGATCGTCCCTGTCTCATTGAGCGCATACGATGCGGTGGTCACGCTCACGCCGGCATGTCTGGCTACATCGCGGATGGTGGTCATCACGGGGCCTTAGTCGTCAACGACTTTCGTCAGCAAACCCTGCGTCATTTTGTGCGCTTTCTCTGAAAAAATCTTAAATTTGTTGACAGTGTAAAAAAGCATGTTACATTCAAAGAGAAAGTGAACCGTTTCACTTCATCAATGATAGCTTACAGCGCAGTTGGCAAAAAGCAAAGTAATGTCTTTTTTGAGACGATAAATGAAAAACATCTTCGAGAGCAAGTACGGTCATTTTGCCGCGGACGGGCGTGAATATATCATCACGACCCCGTTCACGCCGCGCCCGTGGGGCAATATCATCAGCAATGGTGATTACAGCCTGATGGTGTCGCAGACAGGATCCGGCTACAGCTGGCGCGGCAATGCGGGTCAGAACCGCATCACGCGCTCGTTTCAGGACCTCATCAAAGATAACTGGGGCAAGTATTTCTACATCCGCGACCTGAAGCGTAACGCAACCTGGTCAGCGACTTACAAGCCGGTCATGCGCCCGTACCAGCGCTACGAAGTGGCGCATGGCATCGGCTATTCGCGCTTCACGCATCAGGTAGAAGACATCGAAAGCGTGCTGACCGTGTTTGTGGCCGCGGACGCGCCGGTGGAAGTCTTCCAGCTCGTGCTGACCAACCACAGCAGCGAGACGCGCGAGCTGGATGTGACCTCATACGCCGAATGGCTGCTCGGCTTCTCGCCAGACGAACACCGCGAGTTTCACAAGCTGTTCATCGAAACCAGCGCCGACGTGCCGTCGCAGGCCGTATTTGCGCGCAAATGCCTGTGGGGCTTCCCCGACGACAAGGGGCGACACAACAACGTCGACTGGCCGTACACGGCGTTTATGGCCGTCAGCGAACCGCTCAAATCGTTCGACTGCGATAAAGAAACCTTCATCGGGATGTATAACAACGATGATCGCCCCGCCGCGATGACGCTGCCTGCGCTGGCAGGCCGCACCGGTCGCTTCGGTGACGCGATCGCGGCGCTTCAGGTGGGCGTCACGCTGGCGCCAGGCGCGTCGCGGACAATTGTGTTCACGCTGGGCGCGGCAGAAAACGGCACAGAAGACGTCCATGCGCTGATCGCCCGATTCACCAGCCCGCAAGCGAGCGCAGATGCGCTGCAAGCGGTGCATGTATTCTGGTCGCGCTTCGTGGATGGTGAGCGCGTGGAGACGCCCGACGACGCGCTGAACCTGATGACCAACTACTGGCTGAAATATCAGGCCATCTCGTGCAGGCTGTGGGGAAAATCGGCGCTGTATCAGGTCTCGGCCGGGTACGGCTTCCGCGACCAGCTTCAGGACAGCCAGATTTTCCTGGTGGGCGACCCGGCCTATGCGCGTAAACAATTGCTCATGCACGCCGAGCATCAGTTTATCGAGGGCGATGTGCTGCACTGGTGGTTTTCCATTCGCGGCGGCGGACCGCGCACGAACTGTTCCGATGATCTGCTCTGGCTGCCCTTCATCCTGAATGCCTATCTGCTGGAGACGGCCGACTACGCCATCCTCGATGAACCGGCGCCCTACCTCAACGGGCCGGCAGAGCCGCTGTATGACCATTGCAAGCGCGCCATCGAACGCTCGTTTTCGCGCTTTTCGCCACGCGGCGTGCCGCTGATGGGCGATCACGACTGGAATGATGGCCTCAGCGCCGTGGGCACGCTGCTTCGGGGCGAAAGCTTCTGGGTGGCCGAATTCCTGTACATGATTCTGGGCGACTTCGCCGGGCTGGCGCAGCGGCGTGGCGATGACCGCTTCGCTGAACGCTGCCTCGTCGTGCGCGACAGCCTGAAGACAGCCCTCAACCAGCACGGCTGGGACGGCGCGTGGTACCTGCAGGCGACCACCGACGACGGCCTGCTGCTGGGCTCGCATCAAAACGAGGAAGGCAAAATTTTCCTGATGCCCAATATCTGGGCGGTGATGAGCGGCGCAGCGGATGACGATCGGGCGCAAACGGCGATGGCCGCCGTGACCGAGCATCTGCTCAAAGACTACGGCACGCTGCTCAACTATCCTGCGTTCACGCACCCGCGCCCGGATGTCGGCTATGTGACGCGCTATGCGCCCGGCCTGCGCGAGAACGGCGGCGTGTATACCCACGCGGCCACCTGGTCCGTGTGGGCGTATGCGAAAGCGGGCCAGCCGGAACGTGCGTGGGAGGCTTATCAGCGCATCTGCCCGCCAAACCGCAGCGCCGATATCGACACCTACAAGGCGGAGCCGTATGTCACGCCGGGCAACATCGACGGGCCGCTGTCCGAGTATTATGGTCGCGGCGGCTGGACCTGGTACACCGGCTCGGCACAGTGGCTGCATCGCGTGGCAACACACTGGATCCTGGGCATCCGGCCGCAGGAAGATGGACTGCTGGTGGACCCCGCCATTCCGGCGGACTGGCCCGGCTTCCGCATCACGCGGGCATTCCGGGGCGCCACTTACCAGATTGAGGTCGACAACCCGAACGGCGTAAGCAGCGGCATCCGCTCGGTGACGGTGGATGACAGGCCGCACGAGGGTGCACTGCTACCCGTATTTGCAGACGGCAGGACACACAAGATCCATATCGTGATGGGGTAATGATTGTTTGCTCCGGAAAGGATGACACGACAGCACGATACAAAACACAGGGGCAGAAAACGCGGGCACATCCGCTTCTGCCATCATCAGCACGGCACTTCCCTATCGGCATGGTTTTATGAGAAGAGATGACGAGATGAAAGCTTTTAACAGACCCTTCCGCACAACCCTTTTGATGCTGGCAGCCATGCTGGCGCTGTTCATGAGCATTCCCGCCAGCGCCCAGGGCGTCACCATCCGCTATGCCAACTGGAACGTGGGCACCGAAGAAGAAAACAACCTCGCCCGCCAGCTTGTGGCCGCCTATATGGAAGCCAACCCCGATGTGACCATTGAATTCGTCGATATGTCTGGCGATGGCGGCTGGGAAGAAAAGCTGACCAATCTGGCCGCACGCGGCGCGCTGCCCGATGTGTTTATGGCCAATAACACGCCCTACTATGTGGAAAACGGCTGGGCGGCAGACCTGACCGCGCTGGTCGCTGAGGATGCCGACTGGCAGGCAGTGCCGCAGGTGCTGCGCGATGCCGTGACCTATGACGGAGCCGTGCTTGGGCTTCCCAGCGCACAGTTCATCATGGGCTATTTCATCAATCAGGACCTGTTTGAGGCCGCCAACCTGGACGCGCCGACATATGGCACTTCGGCAGAGGACTTCTTCGCAGCCGCCAGCGAGCTGACCAATGTGCAGCAGGGCGTGCTGGGCCTGCACGAGTTCTTCCCGATCCTCGGCTGGTATGCCAGCTCGCAGGACAGCAATCTCGGCTGGTTCAGCTATGACGGCACGCATATGAACTACAACTCGGATGCCTTCCGCGCAGGCGTGGAACAGGCCATCGAGATGCTGCCGAATACCTGGCAGGGACTGAGCGAAGCACAGCGCGCGACATTTACCTCGCAGGGCCCGTGGGAGCTGTTCGTCAATCAGGAATCGGGCGCTGTGTGGGAAGGCGGCTGGGCCGTTCCTTCTTACGTGCAGAACGCCACGTTTAACTGGGACTTCCTGGGCGTACCGGGCGGCAATCAGGCCATCGTGGCCGACATTCTGGTCGTCTCCAGCACGGCAGCAGACAGCGCAGCAGCCTATGACTTCGCCCGCTGGATGAGCTTCTCCAGCGAAGGCTACGCCATGGAAGCCGAGCTGGCCTCGGCCGCTGGCGTGGTGCCCAGCCGTATGCCCGTCACCATCAGCCCGGAGAGCATCGACCTGTACATGTCCTTCGTGGGTGATCTACCCGGCCTGCGCATGGCGCTTGAGAACCTGGACAACAGCCTGGTTGAATCGCTGGCGAAGATCGTGCCCGGCTATATCAATGCCCGCTGGGAAGGCCGTCCCGGCATCGACATCGGCGAAAACCCGGATGTCAGCCTCGGCTTTATCTTCGACAACATCATGACCGGCGCTTACAAGTTCGAGGACTACTCGGCACAGCTTGAGGAATTCGCCAACAATATTCTGGACGATGCCCGCGCCGAAACGGCAGGCTAAAGCGTGTGACACGAGGGGAATGGGTGCCTGTCATATGGCGCCTGTTCCCCTCGTAGTCGATGCACCCCTGCCCTGGGGATCGCATCGCGGGTATAGTATTTGTTTCAACAGCTAAAAATACAGGCTATCGCTTTCGTAAAAAGAACGCTTTTTATTTTATGACGGGCAGATGTGGCCATGCGCTTAAAAACGAAGCACGTTGACAGGCTGTCCACCCCCTTTCTGTGCACGCTGCTCCTGCTGGCGCTGACGACCTGCGCGCCCGCGCAGGTCAGCCAGGAAAGCGCGTCTGCCGCAAACTGCGCCCCGCAAACCCTGATTACCACAGCCGCAAACAGCGCAACAGCGGCGAATATGACAGCCAGCGGCGATGGTGACGCTGGCGGCCTGACCGACATGCGCGACACCGGCGCCATCGCCATCACCGCCGATGCGCTGGGCCTGCCGCTGGCCGATGACGCTATAGCAAGCCAGTATGCCGCGCCCAGCGTCGTGATGCAGGCGGGCGACAGCTTCACCATTGAGGTTACTGCGCCCGCACAGGGCGAATACACGTTCGCCTTTGACGCATTGATCCCGGCCGAAGCTGATGCGCCGGAAGGACAACTACGCGTCGATGGGGGTTTCCCCAGCGCCGACATGCGACAGATCGCGTTTCCGGTGTTATACGAGGGTGCGAGCGACACATTCCCACGCGACCGTTATGGCAACGACGCGCTCATTCCGCAGCAGCGCGCCGTGCGCTGGACGACCGTGCAGGCCCGCGATGTCGATGTCAGCCTGCCCTATCCAATCCGGGTAGCACTGTCCGCCGGAGAGCACGCATTCGAGTTCACGCTGAACGAAGGCGCGCTGTATATGGGGACATTTTATCTGGTCCCGTTCACGCCCTACCCCGCCTATCAAGACTATCTGGCGGCGCAGACGGCATCCGCGGCCGCCGGATTCCAGCTGTCGCTGGAGGCCGAGCTTCCCGCCTACAAAAATGACACGGCTGTGCGCCCGGCCAGCAGCCGCAGCCTGACCGTGACGCCATACGACACCTACTGCCTACTGATGAACACGATGGGTGGCGAAGGCTGGATTCGCAGCGGCACCGGCGTGTATTACGAAGTCGTGGTGCCGCAGGACGGGCTGTATGCCATCACGCTGCGCGCCATGCAAAACGTGCGCAGTAATTTCACCGTGTTCCGCCGCATCACCGTGAATGGCGTCGTGCCCTTCGCTGAATTCAACGCCGTACCTTTCCCGTATTCGACCGACTGGGTGGATATGCATCTGGGCGGCGAAACGCCTTACATGGTGTTTCTGCGGCGCGGCGCGAATATCATCGGCATCGAGGCCAACAGCGCGCCCTATACGCCCGCCATCGAGACAATTCAGGCCGCGCTGGAAGATATCAACGCGCTGGCGCTGGAAATCAACCGCCTGACAGGCAATCAGCAGGATCCCTTCCGCGAGTGGGAAATTGGCGATTACATCCCCGACATTGAAGCGCGCCTGAATGCGATGGCCCAGAATCTGATCGACGATCAGGCGACGCTGCTGGCCATCGACCCCAGCGCCGCATCGCCGGAAATCCTGACCTATCGCATCGCCGTGGACAATCTGCGCTTCCTGGCCGCTGACCCCAACAACATCCCAATTTCGATGAACCGCTTCTCGGAGGGCACAGGCTCGGCCGCCCAGCAGCTTGCCTCGCTGCTGCCGCTGCTGCAAAATCAGCCGCTGGCGCTCGATCGCATCATCGTGCATTCACCGGATATCGTCCCGCAGACGCCGTCTGTGCCGTTCACCACGGCCATCTGGGAAGATGTGCGCCGCTTCGTGCAGTCGTTCCAGCCCGACCCGTACCGCTCGCTGTCTGCCGACGCAGGTGAACTGGAAGTGTGGGTGAACAGGCCACGCCAGTATGTCGACCTGCTCCAGCTTCTGGCCGACACCTCGTTTACACCGCAGACAGGCATCCCGGTCCGCTTCTCCATCATGCCCGACGAGTCCAAGCTGATTCTGGCCAACGCCGCGGGCAATCAGCCGGATGTGGCGCTGGGCGTCAGCACCGACCGCCCCTATGAGCTGGCCATCCGCAATGCGCTGTACGACCTGCGCACCTTTCCCGACTTTGACACGTTCATTCGCCATTTCTCGCCCGGTTCGCTGCTGGGCTACATCATCAACGATTCGGTCTATGCGCTGCCCGAAACGCAGGACTTCTGGGTGACTTTTTACCGCGAGGACATCATGGATTCGCTGAACCTGGCCGTCCCCGACACCTGGGACGAAGTCCTGGAGATTCTGCCTGAATTACAGCGCTTTGGCATGAACTACCAGACGCCGCTGTCTTCCGGCACCGGGCAGCGCGGCTATCTGGTCACCACGCCGTTCCTGTTTAACCAGGGAGCGCAGCTTTACAGCGCCGACGGCTTCTCGACAGGCCTGGAGAGCAACGAGGCGGTGGCGGGCATCGAGTTCATGGCAGACATCTTCACCATTTATGACATGCCGCTCGACACGGCCAGCTTCTATCAGTCGTTCCGCAATGGCACCCTCCCCGTGGGCATCAGCAACAGCGAGACGTATATGCGCCTCACGACCGCCGCTGCCGAGCTGACCGGGCGCTGGGGCATCGATCTGTATCCGGCAACGGTGCTGGCCGACGGCAGCGAGAACCGCTTTGCCACCGGCTCGGCGCAGACCAGCATCATGTTCAGCAATACCAATATGCCAGACCAGGGCTGGGCATTCATGCAGTGGTGGCTGTCCACCGAGACGCAGTCGCGCTTTCAGGACGAACTCATCAGCAACTATGGCCGCGAATACCTCTGGTTTTCGGCCAATCTGGACGCATTTGCCAGCCTCGATATCCCCGATGAACACCGTGACGTCATCCTGGCGCAGTGGGGATGGCTGCAAGAGCCTGCGCGCCTGCCCGGCAGCTATATGCAGGAGCGTGAAATCAGCAATATCTGGAATCGAATCGTGTTTCAGGGCGCCAGCCCGCGCGTGGCCATCGACCGCTCCGTGACCACCATCAACCGCGAGATTACGCGCAAGATGGAGGAATTCGGCTATCTGGTGGATGGTGTGCCTGTGCGCGAATATCGCGTGCCCACCATCGACACCGTGCTTTCATGGATGGAAAATGCAGATTAGAACCACGGCCGAGGGACAACCCCGCGAGGGGACGAAGCACGACTGGCGGGCGCAGGCCCGGTCAGTCTTTCAGGGTTGGGCAAACCGTGAGGGGAGCGCGTATCTCTTTCTGGCGCCTTACGGCCTGCTTTTCATCGTGTTCATCGTCATCCCGGTGGCCACGGCCATCCTGCTTTCGTTCACCTTCTTCGATGCCATCCAGCAGCCGCGCTTCGTCGGGCTGGACAATTACATCGCACTGCTGACGCAGGATGCCACGTTCATGCGGAACGTGCTGCCCAATACCATCCAGTTCGCCGTGATCGTCGGGCCGGGCGGCTATGTCCTGGCGTTCCTGCTGGCATGGATGCTGGCGCAGCTGCCGCGCCTGCCGCGCGCGATCTTCGCGATTATCCTGTATTCGCCCTCAATGACTGCTGCCGTGGCGATGGCCGTGGTGTGGAAAACGCTCTTCAGCGGCGACCAGACAGGCTATCTGAACAGCTTCCTGATGGCGATAGGGCTGCTGCGCGAGCCGATTCAGTGGCTGCAATCGCCGCAGTATCTCATGACCATCATGATCGTGGTGACGCTGTGGAGCAGCATGGGCATCGGCTTTCTGGCCATGCTGGCCGGCATCCTGGAGGTCAGCCCGGATCTGTATGAGGCCGCGGCCATCGACGGGCTGAACAGCCGCGTGCAGGAAATTTTCCTCATCACCATACCATCCATGCGACCTCAGATGCTGTTCGGCGCGGTCATGGCGATCGTGGGCACGTTCCAGGCCGGGGCCATCGGCGTCACGCTGTCGGGCAGCAACCCGACGCCGCAGTATGCCGGCCAGCTGATCGTCAATCACATCGAGGACTACGGCTTTCTGCGCTACGAGATGGGTTATGCGGCTGCTGTCTCGGTGGTGCTGCTGGTGATGGTGTTGTTTTTCTCCCGCCTGGCCAATCGCCTGTTTGGAAGCGAGGCGTAACCTTATGATCGCCAGACGCCCATGGTGGAACCGCTATACCGGGCTGCGCAACCGGGGCATGAACCCACAGGGATTTCATGTCAGCCAGCTGAAGTTTTATGTCGTGCTGATCCCGCTGTCGGTGCTGATGCTGCTGCCGGTCGTGTATATCATCTCCAGCGCCTTCAAACCGCCCGACGAGCTGTTTGCCTTTCCGCCGCGTCTGCTGGTGACGAACCCAACGCTGGATAACTTCCGCGATCTGTTCTCGCGCTTGTCCACCTCCGGCGTGCCGATCACGCGTTATCTGTTCAACAGCATCATGATTACGGCCATCACCGTGGCGGCCTCGATTCTGGTGTCCAGCACTGCGGCTTATGCGCTCTCCAAGAAGCGTTTCCGGCTGAAGCAGGCGCTGTTTGCCATCAATACCGTGGCGCTCATGTTCGTGCCAGTGGCCGTCACGATTCCGCGCTTTCTGGTCATCGAGAATCTGAATCTGCTCGACAGTTTTCTGGTGCACATCCTGCCCGTGCTGGCCCTGCCCGTTGGCGTGTTTCTGCTCAAGCAATTTGTCGATGGCATCCCGGATGAGGTGATCGAGGCGGCGCAGATTGATGGCGCCAGCGACTGGCGGCTGTACTGGCGCATCATCATGCCGATGATCAAACCCGCCATCGCCACCATCGCCATCCTCACCTTTCAGGCGGCGTGGAACAATGCCGAGATTTCCACGCTCTACATCAACACCGAAAGCCAGCGCACGCTCGCCTTTTACCTGACCACGCTGACATCCGCGACTACCACGGCCAATGCTGTCGCCGGCCAGGGCATCGCTGCCGCAGCCGCGCTCATCATGTTTCTGCCCAACCTGATTATTTTCATCGTCCTGCAGCGCCAGGTCATGAGCACAATGTCGCGCTCGGGGCTGAAATGAGACGCGCCGCGCTTGCCCTGCTGGTGATCGCGCTGGCAACGCTGGCTGTCGATGCATCGGCGCAGTCCGATTCGCCATACACCACCTGGACGCTGGGGCCTGGTTCATATTTTGTGCCCACGCAGGATGCCTACACGCCGCTCGATCAGATCGACCTGCCGGTGAATGGCCCGGAAGATATGTTTTTCGCGCCAGATGGCTTCCTGTACGTGGCTGATACCGGCAACGGCCGGATTCTCAAGCTGGACGAGGAGTTCCAGATCGTTGGCGAATACGGCGCAGATATCCTTGATTCTCCCACCGGCCTGTTCGTGGACGACGCAGGCACGCTGTATATCGCCGACGCTGGCCGCAACATGGTCGTCATCCTGGATGCCAGCGGGACGCTGGTCAGCGAATTTGGCCAGCCGACTGAGCCGCTGTTCGGTCAGAACCGACAGTTTCGGCCGCGCAAGATCGCGGTGGATGCCCGTGGCAATCTGTACATCGTCAGCGAAGGCTCGGTCAACGGCCTGGTGATGATGAACGCTGCTGGCGAATTCATCGGCTATTTTGGCGCCAATCAGGCCCAGATGTCGCTGACGATGATCCTGCAGCGCATCTTCCTGACCGATGAACAGCTCGATCAGTTCATCCGCAACGAGGCAGCCTCGCCCACCAATATCGCTGTCGACAGCCAGTCACTGGTGTACACAGTCACAGCCGGCACAGACGATAACGAGAGCATCCGCAAATTCACTGTGTCGGGCAATAACCTGATGAACTGGGTATTCGGCTCAGACACCTTCCGCGATATCCACGTCAGCCCGGACGGCCTGATGGTCGCGATCGACGGAGCAGGTCAGATTTACGAGTATGACCTGAATGGCCTTCTCCTGTTCGTGTTCAGCGGGCTGGACACAGGCGTTCAGCGGCTGGGGCTGCTTAGCTATCCCACCGCTATCGAGCGCGTGCGCGGTGATTTGTACGTGCTCGACCGCAACAAGAATGCCATCGTCACCTACCGCGTGACCGATTTTGCGCGCACGCTGCACGATGGCGTCGGGCTGTATATGGAAGGTTTCTACGAGGAAGCGCGGCCATACTTTGAAACAGTGATGGATTACAACGGCCTGGTGCTGATGGCCTATTACGGCCTGGCCGATGCCGATTACAGCGACCGCGATTACAACAATGCGCTCCAGTATTACCGCTATGCGGGCAGCCGCGGGGGCTACTCAGAAGCATTCTGGGAGCTGCGCAATGCGGTCATTCAGCGCTATCTGGGCACGGCCCTGCTCGGGCTGGTCGTCGCATGGGCTGGGCTGAGCATCTTCGGCCGGCTGGAGAAGCGGCATGGTTGGCTTGATCCGCTGCGGGGGTTCCTGCGTGGGCTGCGTCGATTCCGATTGGTCGATGATTTGGTCTTCATGTTTCGCTTCATCCGCAAGCCCGTCGACAGCTTCTACTACATCAAGCAGAACGAGCGTGGCAGCCTGATTTTTGCCCTGCTCATCTTCGCCTGGATTGTGATTGTGCGCGTGCTGGGGGCGTACCTGACCGGCTTCGTCTTCAGCCCGTATGTCGCGGCATGGGAAATCGACCTGGAGACGGACGTGGTGTATACCCTGCTGCCGCTGGGGCTGTGGGTGGGTGCCAATTATCTGGTCGCCACCATCACCGACGGCGAAGGCAGCCTGCGCCATGTGATCATCGGCACGGCCTACAGCCTGTTCCCGTATGCGCTGTTTGCGCTTCCGCTGATGCTGCTCTCCAACGTGCTCACGCTGAACGAAGTCTTTCTGTATACCTTCTCGAGCCAGCTCATCGTGCTGTGGTGCGGCATCCTGCTCATCATCATGGTCCGCGAGATTCACAACTACTCGCTTTCAGAGACAGTGCGCAACATCGTCACCACGCTGTTCACCGCAGCCATCCTGCTGCTGTCGGCCTATATTCTGTACGTGCTGTTCAACCAGCTGGCCGAATTCGTCCAGGCTGTGATTCAGGAGGCAAGTCTCCGTGTGTAGGCTGCTGGCGCGCCCTGCCCTGCGCTGGACCGGGCTGATGATCGTGTGCATCGGGCTGCTGCTGCCGCTGACGGGCAGTCATGCAGCCTGGCAGGATGCCCCAGACGCAGCTATCCCGGAGTCGTATACGCTGGCCGCCGAAAACGACCTGTTCCAACTGTACTTCGACGAGACCACGCTGGCCTTCAAGCTGCTGGATCAGCGCACTCGCTACCTGTGGCACTCCGGGCTGGACGACGTGCAGGAGGACGATGACCTCAATAACTCGTGGCAGGCGTATGCGCGCAGCGGCCTGAGCATCGAATATCTGGACAGCCGCGGCGTAAACCGGCGCGTCTCGATCGCCAATGCCGAGCACACGCTGGCCGTGTCCGAGGCCGACGGGGGTGTGTCGGCCTCGGTTACGTTCACTGAATATGGCATCACGGTGGGCATGCTGGTGCAGCTTGAGGCGGATGGCGTGCGCGTCGAGGTGCCTTTTGCGTCCATTCGCGAGGACAATCCGGAATTCCGGCTGGGACGGGTGTACCTCTATCCGTTCATGGGCGCGGTGCGGGGCGGCAGCATACCCGGATACATGATGATGCCCGACGGCACCGGCAGCGTGATCCGCTTTGCCGATACCACCCGCGCTGACAACATGTTCATCGGACGCTATTACGGTGACGATCTGGGCATTATTTCAGAGCTGCCCTACGATCCGTTCATCAGCCAGCCCGCGCCCATCTCCATGCCCGTGTTCGGCATCGCCCACACCGACGCACAGAGCGCATTCATCTCGGTCGTTGAAAGCGGCGCATCCTACGGCGAGCTGCATGTGCATCCCGCCCACGTCATCACCAATTTCAACTTTCTGCACCATGCCTTCATCTACAATCAGCCGTATTTTCAGGCCACCAATCGCTCTGGTGCGGGTGTCACCACCGTGCAGCAGCAGCCGAATACCTTCGATGTGGTGATCCATTACCGCTTCCTCAAAGGCCCCGAAGCCAGCTATGTAGGCATGGCGCACAGCTATCGCGATTACCTGCTGGAGCGCGGCATCCTGGGCCAGGAAGCGGCGACCAGCACCGAAATCCCCATCCGCCTGGAATTTCTGGGCGGGGACAAAGAGGATGTGCTGCTGTGGAATCGCTTCATCCCCATGACCACCATCAGCCAGATGAGCGACATTCTCGCGGCGCTTCAGCTTCCAAACACCGAAGTGATCTACTATGGCTGGCAGCCGTTTGGGGCCACCAGCGTCGCGCCGACCTGGCTGGCGCTGGAAGGTGGGCTGGGCAGCACAGCAGACCTGAACGCGCTGGCCGAGCGCATCGCGGCCGACGGCGGGAATCTGTCGCTTTACTTTGATCCGCAGGCGGCCCTGTGGGGCGAGCCCGGCTATTCGGCGCGCACCGATCTGGCGATGTCGATCACCAACCAGCAGCTTCGGGGCTATGCGCGCTATTTCAGCAACTACTTCACGTTTGACGTGCTGCGACATCGCTTCGAGGCGCTTTCGGGGGATTTACCCGGACAGCTTGCGGCGGGTCTGGCGCTTGATGGCATCGGATGGACGCTGTACAGCGACTTTCGCGAGGACTCGCCCATCACCCGTGAGCAGAGCATCGACGCGTATCAGGCGCTGTTGGCTGCATCACCCGTGCTGCTGGGCATTTACCGCCCGAATGACTATCTGCTGAACGCCGCGCGCGCCTATTACGACATGCCGCTGGGCGACAACGGCTATATCTACACGACCGAGCCGGTGCCCTTCCTGCCCATCGTGCTGGCCGGACACATGCCATACTTCGGCAGCGCGCTCAATTTTTCGTCCAACCAGCAGGAGGATCTGCTGCGCCATATCGAATACGGCATCTACCCGTCGTATTTCCTCACGCAGGAAGCGACAGCCAACATGATCAACACGCCGTCGAACTGGATTTACACCTCGTCGTTCGCGCAGTGGGGCGACCATATTCGCGAGACCTATGCCCGGATGGATGCGCTGCTCGGCCCGGTGCGTGGCCAGGAGATCGTGGCGCACGAGGCGCTGGCCCGCGGCGTGTATGCCACCACCTATGCGGGCGGCGCGCAGGTCATCGTGAATTACACCGACGCGCCGTATTCGGAGGAAGGAATTACCGTTGAGGCCAAAGATGCGCTGCTTGTGGAGAATGAGTGATGACGACGGTTCGTAAGCCTGCGCGCCGCGAAGTCAGCCTTGCCACCCGCGAAAGCCTGTATGGCTACGGCTTCATCCTGCTGTGGGTGATTGGCTTCTGCGTGTTTACGGCGCTGCCGCTGGCCCAGACCTTTCTCTACAGCCTGAACACCGTGTCGGTGACAGCCACCAGCATCAACCTGGACTTCGTGGAATGGGCCAATTACTCGCGCGCGCTGTTCACCGACCCGAATTTCATCGAGCTGCTGATCGGTTTCTCGGTCGAAACACTGGTCTCGGTGCCGATAGTGCTCATCTTCGCCATGATCGTGGCCATGTTTCTCAACCTCAAGTTCCGCTTCAAGGGGCTGTTTCGGGTCATCTTCTTCCTGCCCATCGTCATCACCAGCGGGCCTGTTATCCGCGAGCTGACCGAACAGGGTGCGGCATCGGCCCCTGGCATCGCCAATAACCCTGCTGTGATCGCGTTCCTGGAGGAGCTTCCGCGTGCGCTGCGCAGCCCGGTAGAATACCTGCTCACCTCGTTTGTGCTGATCCTGTGGTTTTCCGGCGTGCAGATCATGATTTATCTGGCGGGCCTGCAAAAAATCGACCGCAGCGTGTACGACGCGGCAGCCATCGACGGCGCATCGGGCTGGGAAACGTTCTGGAAAATTGTCCTGCCGTCGCTGTCCACGGTGACGGTGGTCAATGCCATCTATACCATCATCATCCTGTCGCACTTTTCTGAAAACAAGGTCATCCGCTATATCTACGACCAGACCTATAACGTGCAGGGGGGCATCGGCTATGCCAGCGCCATGTCCTTCATCTACTTCGGCGTGATGGTGGTGATTCTGGCAGTGATCTGCTTCGCCCTGCTGCGCTGGGCCAGGAGAAGCTCTCGATGATGAACATCCTTCGCCATCCTGCCGCAGAACGCGCACGGGGCATCCTGTTTGGCAACCGAGCGCATCGCGGCATCACCTTCACCATCGTGCTGTATGCGCTGCTGATCGCCATCGGCTTTGTCTACTTGCAGCCGCTGCTGTTCATGTTTATCAACAGCATCAAAGACCCGTCTGACCTGCTCAACCCGATGGTGCAATGGGTCCCCACCCAGCTTTACGCAGGCAACTACGAGCGCGCCTATCGGGTGCTCGACTATCCAAATACGCTGATGGCATCGATCTTCATCAGCGTGGTGCCGTCGCTCATTCAGGCATTTGTGACCTCGCTGGTGGGGTACGGGCTGGCGCGTTACCAGTTTCGCGGCAAACGGCTGATTTTCGTGCTGCTGCTGGCCACCTTCATCATCCCGCCGCAGAACACCGTCATCCCGCAGATGCTGATGTATCGCGACCTCAACCTGCTGGGCAATCCGCTGGCGCTCATCCTGCCCGCCTTGCTCGGTCAGGGCTATCGCAGCGCCATCTTCGTGCTGATTTTTTATCAGACCTTCGTCTCGCTGCCCAAGGTGCTGGAAGAATCGGCCCGACTGGACGGCGCCACCGACCTGCGCATCTTTTTCACGATCGCCGTGCCGTCGGCCATCCCGGCCTACATCGTCTCGTTCATCTTCTCGACCGTATGGTACTGGAACGAGACCTTCCTCACCGTCATCTTTCTGGAAGGCGGCGTGACCACGCTGCCGATGCAGCTTTCCAGCTTCGCCCAGGCCTACGAGAACCTGTATCCGGCGGGCACGGTGAATATCTTCGAGCGCCTGAACGAGGCGGTCAAGATGAGCGGCACGTTCCTGAACATCCTGCCGCTGCTGGTGATGTATTTTGTACTTCAGCACTGGTTCGTGGAATCGGTGGAGATGACGGGCATCACGGGCGAATAAGGGGCAAGGCATGACGCCCTGCCCCCTGCTTTTAACTCACGCTAGGACAGCACGCGCTCGCCCAGGCCCAGCGGCAACAGCTCAGGCTGGGCCACGGTGCTGGCCATGGTGACATACTGCCCGGATTCATAGGCAGTCGCAAACGCACTCATGATTTCCAGCACATGATAGGCCAGGTCACCGCTGGCGCGATGCGGGCGATTCGCCTCGATGGCATAGGCCATATCGGCCAGCCCGATGCCGCGCTTCCAGGCGTCAGGATAGGCCAGCGGCAGGGACGCCCAGCCTTCTGTGCCCGGCTGCATCAGGCGCACCTCGCGTGGGTCAAAACCGTTCGGGTCGGGGATGGTCAGCGTGCCCAGTTCACCATACACCTCCATCACCGGCAGATGATGCCCCCAGACATCGAAACTGGTGATGAGCGTGGCAATCGCGCCAGACGCAAACTCGATCGTGCCGGCATAATGCGTGGGCACGCGCACGGGGATGCGCTCGCCCGTGTGCGCCAGCCGCTCCGGGAACGAAGCGCGCGCCGCGCCGCTCACGCGCACCGCCGGGCCAAACAGATTGACCAGACAGGTCACGTAATACGGGCCCATGTCCAGCATCGGGCCGCCGCCGGGCGCATAGAAGAATCCCGGATTGGGGTGCCAGCTTTCCGGCCCGTGCCCGGCCATAAACGCGACCGCCGCCACCGGCGTGCCGATGGTCCCTTCGTCCAGGACGCGGCGCGCCGTCTGATGCTGACCAAACAGGAAGGTGTCGGGCGCGCAGCCCACGCGCAGGCCGCGTGCAGCCGCCTCATCCAGGATGGCGCGGCCATCGGCCAGTGTGAGCGCGAGTGGCTTCTCGCTGTACACATGCTTGCCAGCGCGCAGCACGCTCAGGCTGACCTCGGCATGGACCGCCGGAACGGTGAGATTCACCACCACGTCGATATCGGGGTCAGCCAGCAGCGCCTCCACGCTGAGCGCGCGCGGGATAGCATGTTCCTCAGCGACGGCGCGTGCCCGCTCCATATTGATATCGGCGCAGGCCATCAGTTCCAGTACATCGAAGGCGCGGCAGCCCTGAATATAGGCCGGGCTGATATTGCCGACGCCGATAATGCCCACGCGTAATTTAGCGACCATGCGCCAGCCCTTTGCTTGTCAGATAGTTCAGGCTCTTTTCCACCGCTTCAAACATGTCGGTGGCACAATTGTCCAGCTCCACGATCAGCCATTCGGCGCTGCTGGCAGCCTTCACCGCCGCCGGGATATCGACGATGCCTTCGCCCGCGGCCAGCATCGGCGCGCCGGGTATGCCGGAACCATCTTTCACATGCACCAGCGGCGCACGCGCACCCGCTTGGGCCAGCACCGCCGCCGGATCGCCCTGCGCAAAGCGCACCCAGTAGATATCGATCTCAAACACAATGTCCGGGGCCAGCAGCCGGCGCATGTGGTCATAGGGCAGCGACCCATCGGCCAGCGGCGTGAATTCAGCATCGTGGTTGTGATAGCCAAAGCGCAGGCCGCTGGCGCGCGCGATATCGGCGGCAGCGTTCAGTTCGTCACATACCCGGGCGATGTCATCGGCGCTGGTGAAGCGCCCCGGCGGCATCCACGGGCAAAGAATGGTCGTGATGCCCAGCGCCTGCGCCACGTCGATGGTCTCGGCGCGGTTGTCCGCCGTGGGTATGCCCATATGCGCCGAGCAGATTTGCAGGCCAAGCTCATCACACAGGGCGCGGGCGCTCTGCGGCGAGCCGCCATAATTTCCTGCAAACTCGACGCCGGCAAAGCCCAGCGCAGCCACACGCCGCATGGAGCCTTCAAAATCGGCGCTCAGCGCGTCCCGAATAGAGTACAGTTGTAATGCTGCGGGTTTGGACATCTGTCTATCCTTTTGAGACGTTCACAGGGTCATAAACAATCGAAAAATCGGCATCATTTCACGGGCGACAACGGCCTAAAGTATACCGCGAATATGGGGCACAAGGGGTGTCCCGATGGACATACCTGCGCTGGTTATCCTCGCCTGATCCCCGGCACAGGATGCGGCTCATATCCGGCCATCACATTCAGGTCACAGGTTGTTTTCCTGCTGTTTGATCTCCATACTGGTCATATACAGTGTATCTGCGACTTACCCGCTGTTTCCGCCAGTGCCCCGCTGCCTGATTTTCAGATACCGCTTGCCAGAAGTGATTCACAGGGAGCCCTCATGCTGAAGAAAATTGTCCTGATTATGCTGCTCATCACCCTCAGCATCAGCCTGACGGCTGTCGCGCAGGATGAGACCGCGCCGTGGGACTCATGGGCCGCCGTGGATGTGTCGGCCATCGATGACGACAATTCCGGCTCAGTGACCACGCTCAGCGACAGTCTGACTTCGCCCAATGGCATGCCGGCCTGGCAGGTGCTGCCCAGCGGCACCTCCGACGAGACCAAGCTGGCCGTGAGCTTCGCGGGCACCGATCTTGAGGCATGGGCGTCTGCCAGCCAGCTTATGCTTGATGTCTACCTGCCAGAAACGAACGCGCTCAACCCGAACAGCTTCTTTCTGGGGCTGGCCGATATGACCGACGGATTCGCCTGGATGGGCGGGGTCTTCGGTCAGGCGGATGCTGCGCCAGGCTGGAACCGCGTCGTGTTCACGCTGGACGCGTCGATGCGAAACTTCATGCCAGAGCGCGAGTACACGCTGTTCCTGTCGTTTTTCCACAGCGATGCGAACGGGGCGAAAATTCCGCTGACCGAAATTTTCTACGTGGGCGGCGCTTCTGTGGTTGGGTCCTCATTGGCCGACTGTGACGAAAGTACAGCATGGGGGCAGGAAGCCGACGCGCTGCTGGCGCTGGACGATGCGGCGCTCATCGATGCCGTCGCGCGCGCGACATTCGACTATTTCTGGCTGGAAGCGAATCCGGATAACGGGCTAATCCGCGACCGCAGCACGCCAGATTCCCCGTCCAGCATCGCGGCCACGGGCTTTGGCCTGGCAGCCATCCCAATCGGCGTGGAGCGCGGCTGGATCAGCGCCGACGAGGGCTATGCGCGTGCGCTCACCACCCTGCAAAGCTTCGCGGACGGCCGTGTTCAGGGCGAAAATGGCTTCTATTATCACTTTGTCGACATGCAGACCGGGCGCCGCGTCTGGCAAAGCGAGCTGTCATCCATCGATACCGCACTGCTGCTGGCCGGCGCGCTGGCGGCAGGCGAATACTTTGCCGACACGGATGTGCAGTTGCTGGCTGAGGAGTTGTATGCGGCTGTCGACTGGGAATGGATGCGCGACGGGCGTGAATTCGTCGCCATGGGCTGGACGCCCGAAAACGGCTTCCTGAACGCCGCCTGGGATCACTTCGATGAAAGCCTGATCCTGTATGTGCTGGCCATCGGCTCACCCACACACCCGCTGCCCGCCGACATCTGGGATGACTGGCTGCGACCGGTCAATCTGCGCGGCGAATACGTGTATCTGACTGGCGAGCCGCTGTTTGTCTATCAGTATCCGCTGGCGTTTCTGGGGCTGCGCGACCGCGAAGATGCGTTTGTCAACTACTGGAACAATGCCGCGCGCGCCTGCGTGCGCAACCGCCAGTTCAGCACAAACATCGCCGACCGCTACAGCACTTATCGTGACGGCGCCTGGGGCATCAGCGCGTCAGACGGGCCGCGTGGCTATCGCGCCTACGGGGCTGCACCGGGCAACCACGATGGCACCATTGCACCGCATGCCTCGGCGTCCTGCCTGCCGCTTGCACCAGATATTGCGCTGGAAGGGATGCGTGCGCTGCTGCGTGAGTATGGCGCGCGCGTCTGGCGCGAGTACGGGTTCGTCAGCGCCATCAATGCCGAGGCAGACTGGTATTCGACCGATTTCATCGGCATCGACCAGGGCGACATCCTGCTCATGCTGGCCAACGCGCAGGACGGGCTTGTCTGGCGCCTGTTGGCAGGAAACGCGCATATATCGCGCGCGCTCGACGCCATGGGCTTCGTCGAAAGCACGGGCGACTATGCCGTGACACCTGGCTTCATGGCGCGCCTGCGCGGCGGATAATCTGCTGCAAGACACTGTTTGTTCATCCCCTTCCAGACGTACGATTCGTCAATCAACCGTACATCTGGAAGGAGCGATCACTGCTGGTTACACACCATTACCGATTCATCATTCGTCAAGCGTCAATTGCTACTGCTGACACACCCGCCTGAGTAAAGCTGGAGCCTGGTGCACGACGAATTGCCGTTGCTCGTCTCGATCACCAGATCATCAAATGCCCCAACGGAACTGGCAAACTGAAACAAGGTCAGCGAGGTATTCACCACTATTACCGGGGCTGCCAGGTTCTCAGCCTGGCACGAACCATCTGCAAAGGGAGGGAACGGCGACGCCGGACACTCATCGCGCCAGGCGATTGGCACCAGAGGACCCGTCGGGATCAATCCGTCGTTATCGATATCAGGGCAGCCCATCCAATGCGTCACACCTAGCTGAATACCGCGCAGCGGACACCAATCCAGCATCTGGCCATTCGGCAGTGCAGCGTTCGGGTATCCGTCCAGATCGCCGTCACTGCAGCCAAAGGCAATTCCTGCACCCGCTGGTGGCGCGAAGAAGGGGCAGTAGTCGTTCTGACCGACAAAGCCATCCCCGTCATAATCCGGACAGCCGACTAACGAACCGGGCAGGCCGGGTTCACGCGGACAGCTATCGAGCGGGTCGCTCAGTCCATCACTGTCCGAGTCCGGGCAACCAAATTGCAGCAGCGGAGGCGGCGCAAAAACCTCTGGACACAGGTCAAGCGTATTACGGACGCCGTCACCATCTCTGTCATTTGAAGACGTGACCGGCTGTCCAAACAACAGACTGGCGATACTATTATTCGGGGTAGCTGTCGCTGTCGGGAATCCAACCGGCGTTGCCGAGGGAACCAACGACGGCGTTAGTGTCGGTGCTGGACTCGGCGTTTGCGTCGGCACACTGTAGCCGCCATTTGCCCTGATACATGCCTCCAGCGAAAACTGTTTCACGCCAAAAGCCGGTGCATTCGTGCCGATGGAGCCGGAGATGGTGAAGAACTCGTTGGTTAAACGCGTGAGCGTCAACGGGCCGCTGCCCGTGGTGATGTTCGTCACAGATCCCACAAAGCGAGAAAGCAGTGCAGTCAGTGGGTAAGTGGCGAGAAGCTGTCCTTGTCCATTGACAGAGCGATAGATGCTCAGCAGGTTGTTCGCGCACCAAAGGGAGAATGGTTCGTCGATTTGCGCATTGAGACGACCATCTGTGAGACCCGGCCATGGCGAAGGCGTTGGCGTGACTTGCGCCGTCAGGGTTTGGCCTGTCACCGCCGTCTGCGTGAGCAGATTCCAGATTGTCGTCTGGGTGGCGCCGGCAATCTGTGTCTGGGCTGCAATCGTGCCAGCGGCGGATTGTGTTTCAGCGACGATGGTCAACACGGCATTCTGCGTGAGAAAGAACCCCTGTGTTGCCGTCTGCGCACCCGGATCTTCGGTCACTTCCGCGCCACTGGGTATACACGAGACACTGACGCCGGGGATCGCCTGGGCCAGTGTATTCTCAACGGTCACATTATAGAAACCAGTCGTAGGAATCGTGTAGCTCTGCGGATCGCCACTGGTCACGTCATACGTAGACGGACCTTCAATCAGCAGGCGCAGGTCTGAAGGGCCATCAATGGTCACCGAGAGGTTGATCTGATCGCCCGCAAAGAACTCGCTGGAACCAATGTTGAAAGCCTCACTGGCAGGATAATCGGCACTCAGCGAACTGACTGCCGAACACCCTGCGCTGGCCGCCTGCACAGGACGGATCAGCGGGAGAAGGAGCGCGGCCACCAGAAGCATTACCAGCGCCAGCGCCATCGTTATTTTTCTCATCGTCATTCTCTTTTACTGGCCAGAGCCGGCAGCAAGGGATTCAATGGTGTAATCGATCGTGAGCGTCGAGCTCGCAATCATGATGAGGACAGCAGGTTCGTGATCTGCCATTTCGCCCACCGCCGATGTCACATTCATCAGGCCGTACACGTGATCGGTCAGCTGCCAGAAATACATTCTTCCTTCAGCAGTCTCACCAAAATCCAGTATCAACCGGGCAACTTCGTTCGTGTCTTCGCTGCCGGGGAGGATTTCAGGAAGCGAAGGAAACAGAGTCGGGGGGAACTCACCGTCAAATTGTTCCAGCAGGGTATCGCTGATCACCTGGGCGAAGGTGGTCAACAAGGGCGTCTCCGGATCGTAAGCTTCAGCCGAAGGAATCAAGCTGAGCGAAACACGCACGTCGCCCGCCTCAAAAGCACTTCCGGTCGAAATATCAAAGAGAGCATCGTCGCTGGCAAAGTTCAGGGAGTCCTGCAACTCCTCATTGAAAATCCAGGCCGAGGGATAGAGCATAGAAAAGACATTGTCACCAAAGACAAGCGGAATATACTCACCGTCGTCCTCTGAACCACTTTGTGCAAAGGCTGCCTGCGGCAGAACCACCATCAGCAAAATCAAGACAAGACGCCACACCACCACTGAGTAATTTTTCAAGATACTTTCCTTAGACGCATAGGCGCATCATTCCTCGAAACCCTGGATGCACAGGGGCATCGTGACTCTGAATGTATTATAGAATTCAGGTTTATCCCGATATTACGATCGATTGTAATGCGGAAGGATTTATCGCGCTACACCACAGCCAGGGATGTACTGTCTGGCCGTAGTGTTTACAGGAATGAGGGAGGAGATGGACGGCCCTCGCAGGCAGGTTAACGGGCCAGGGGTTGCCCATAGCAAGGAAACAGCATCCCCCCTGACCCGCGAATAAAGTCAGCTAGCGCGCGCCCAGCATCAGCTCAATCGTGAGCTGATCCAGCCGCTCATACGGCAGACGGCGACGGTTCATGGCGGCGCGGTCAAAAGCTTCAGCATTCAGCCGATTCACCGCCTCAGGCGAATACCCGCTGCTCAGGTAGGCATAGTCGCCCTGATCGGCCTGAATTTCAGACAAGAGCGACTGAATTTCGCTGTCCTGATTGAAGCGCTCGGCCTTTTCTTTCAGGATCAGATAGGTACGCGTGCATCCGCGCACAAATTCCTTCACGTCGTCATAGTCCGCCGTGCGATAGGCATGCGCGTCAAAATGGCGCGAACCGCTGTATCCCACGCTTTCCAGAAAGCGCACCAGATAAAAGGCCTGCTTGGGCATCACGCTGCCAAAGCGAAAATCCTGGTCATAGCGGCCAAACAACTGATCGTTCAGGTCAATGTGAAAGAGCTTTCCGGCATCCCACGCCTGCGCCACCGCGTGCATGAAGTTCAGCCCGGCCATGTGCTCGTGCGCGACTTCAGGATTCAGGCCGACCATTTCCGGATGATCGAGCGTGGTGATGAAACCAAGCATGCTGCCCACGGTGGGCAGATAAATATCGCTGCGTGGCTCATTGGGCTTCGGCTCCAATGCGAACCTGAGGTCATAGCCCTGGGCCTTCACATAGGCGCACAGGAAATTGAGCGCGTCGCGGAACCGCTTCGCGCTGTCGAGCGGATTCTTGCTGCTGTCAGTCTCGGTGCCCTCGCGCCCACCCCAGAAAACGTAGACTGTTGCGCCCAGCTCGACACCCAGTTCAATCGCACGGATGGTCTTCTGCAAGGCATACGCGCGCACTTTAGGGTCATTCGCCGTGAACGCGCCATCTTTGAAGACGGGATCTGAAAACAGATTGGTCGTCGCCATCGGCACCACCAGGCCGGTATCGTTCAGGGCCTGGCGAAAATCTGTCACGATCCGGTCGCGTTCGGCTGGCGACGCATCAATGGGCACCAGGTCATTGTCATGAAAATTGACCCCATACACGCCCTGCTCGGCCAGCATGCGCACCAGCTGCACCGGTGTCAGGGTCTCACGCGTGGGCGAGCCAAACGGATCGCGCCCGGTGTTGCCCACGGTCCAAAGTCCAAACGTAAATTTATGTTCCGGTTTTGCATCGTATGACATCAAAAACTCCTTTTGAGGGGCTGGCATCACGTTTCGGTCGCCCTGTCCTGCCGGGCCCGCGCCTGACGCAAAAGCTGCCAGCTCCGACCAATATCTGCAAGCGTTTGCAGTTGAAATGTAACGTAAACCAGCCGATTATGTCAACATCTTCCCCGTCATCCGCAGGAATCACGAGACCAGCCTGCCCATCTGCATGAAATGCTTGACAGACTTTTCAGACGGTGCTACTGTTTTCGCAAGCGTTTGCAGTATCGATTGGCGTAAACGTGACCAATATGAGAAACTTTTGCTGAATACGAACTCTGTCTTTGGGAATTTAACGTCTTGCAGACCAGTCGCAAAAAGATTTCGCAAATCACCATTCTGGATGTCGCACGGGAATCCGGCGTCTCATACTCGACGGTGTCGCGGGTATTGAACGGTTTTGACTTTGTCAAAGGATCCACCCGCGAAAAAGTCCTCAAGACCGCCGAGCGCATGGGATATGTCGCCAATATTCAGGCGCGCAGCCTGGCCGGCGGCAAAACCCAGATTATTGGACTGCTCGTGCCAGGGCTGGATAACGGCTACATCACCGAAATCGTCAGCGGCATCGACCAGGAACTTGCCCACTCTGATTACGACATGATGCTCTACACCACGCATCGCTATCAGGGCAAAGAGTCGCTTTACGTCAAAACAATTGCCAACGGCCTGGCTGACGGCCTGATTCTGCTTGTGCCGCACAACGCGCAGAATTACCTGCAGGCGCTGCCGAGGCAGGATTTCCCCTATGTCCTCGTCGACCAGATCGACAACATGTATAACAGCACCACCGTCGACGCGACCAACTGGCAGGGTGCCTACGACGCCACTGCGTACCTGATCAAGCTGGGGCATCAGCGCATTGGCTTTATCATGGGTGCGCCCCAGCTGAACAGCGCCCGCGAACGTTTTGACGGCTATCGTGCCGCCCTGCAGCACCATCGGATTGCCTACGATGAATCCCTGGTGATCGAGGGTGATTACATGACCAAAAGCGGCTATTCCGGCGCAAAACGTTTGCTGAGCCTGGAGCAGCCACCCACCGCTATTTTTGCCTCCAATGACCTCACCGCGTTCGGCGTGCTCGATGCCATTCACGAGACCGGCCTGCGCATTCCCGAAGATATCTCAGTCGTCGGTTTCGACGACATTCCGCTTGCGTCACTGGCATACCCCAAACTGACGACAGTCCGTCAACCGCTTGTCCAGATTGGACAGGTCGCTGTTCGACTCCTGCTTGAGAAACTAGAGAACCCCGAAAGAGAAGCGCGCCGTGTGACCCTCGCCACTGAGCTGATCGTGCGAGATTCGAGCGCCCCAAGGGGATAAACAGAAGGGAGGGACCCAGGCATCCATTTTTTGCGCCAGTTTTGCAAAGGCTTGCAAGTAGTCTATAGTATTTTTAAGGAGTCAGTATGAACGCTCGTAGATTTCTGTTGATTGCCGTAATTATCGGCACATTGGGGCTCTTTTCAGTAGGAGTTGTCGCCGCGCAGGACCCCGTCACGATTGATTGGTGGACGATTTACACCACCCCGCCGGAACTCACCGCCCTGTCAGAGACACTTGCCCAGGAATTTATGGATGACAATCCTGGCGTGACGATCGAAATCACGCACCTGGAAAACGAGGCCTTCAAAGAGCGCCTCGCCACCGTCATGCAGTCGGGCGACCCGCCGGACATCTTCCAGAGCTGGGGCGGCGGCGTGATGTGGAATTATGCGGAAGCCGGCCTGCTGCGCGACATCACCGCTGATCTGACTGCTGATGACAGCGCGTGGCAGAATTCCTTCAGCACCCAGGCAGCACTCAATCTGTACAGCTATGAAGGCGCCTACTACGGCATCCCGATGAACTTTGGCGCGGTGGGCTTCTGGTACAACACCCGTCTGTTTGCTGAAGCAGGCATCGAAGGCACCCCGGAAACATGGGACGAATTCCTGGCCGACGTGCAGCTGCTGAAGGACGCTGGCATCACCCCGATCGCGCTGGGCGGCCGTGACAAGTGGCCCGGTCACTTCTGGTGGGTGTATCTGGCTATCCGTGAAGGCGGCCAGGCGGCTTTTGAAAGCGCATATACCCGTGAAGGTTCGTTCGCAGACCCGGCGTTCGTGGCTGCTGGTGAGCGGCTGATGGAACTGACCACCCTGCAACCCTTCCAGACCGACTTTATGGCGATGGGCTACGGGCAGGAAGCAGGCCTGGTTGGCAATGGCGAAGCAGCGATGGAGCTGATGGGCCAGTGGGCCCCCGGCGTTCAGCAGGGTAACAGCACCAGCGGTGAAGGCCTGCCCCCTGGTGAACTCGGCTGGTTCCCCTTCCCCACGGTTGAAGGCGGCGCGGGCAACCCAACCGACGTGCTCGGTGGTGGCGACGGCTTCGCAGTCGGTGTGAACGCCCCGGATGCAGCGGTTGACTTCCTCCGCTTCCTGACCAGCCCCGAAGTTCAGACCCGGTTTGTCGAACTGAACACTGGCTTCATCCCGACCGTCACGGATGCGGAAGGCGCAGTCACCGACCCGCTGCTTCAGGCGGTTACCGCAGCGCGCAATGAAGCTGGCTACTATCAGCTTTACTACGACCAGTTCCTGCCGCCGGCAGTCGCGCAGGCCGTCCTGGACGGTGTCGAAGGACTGTTTGTCGGGACGCTCGCCCCGGCGGATGCGGCCCAGGCCATTGAAGATGTCGCCTCGTTCGAGCTGGAATAAGCGATACTGATCATCATATGGGGGATGTCACATGGCATCCCCCATGTCCACCAGCCGTCCAATCAGAAAGGATAATCAGATGGGAAGCCGTTCGACACCGCGCTTTCGCTTTACCTCGCGTGAACGCCCGGGCACTTCCGAACGTCCACGCGCCAGAAACGATCAGCTTCTCACCGTCGGGATGTTCATCATCCCTGGGGCGATCATCTATACGCTGTTCCTGATTATTCCCATCATCCAGGCGGCCTACTATAGTTTGTTCGACTGGAATGGCCTTGGCCCGGTGAGCGATTTTTTCGCGCTCGGAAACTACCAGCGCGCGATCGAACACAGCGTGTTCCAAAGCTCAGTCGTCAACAGCCTGATTATCACGTCGCTGTCGCTGCTGATTCAGCTTCCGCTGGCGATGACGCTGGCCCTCATGGTGGGGCGAAAACTGCCGGGACGGTCGATCTTCCGCAGCATCTTTTTTATGCCCTATGTTTTTTCCGAAATTATCACCGCCATTATCTGGACCTTTGTTTACAATCCCGGCGGTGGTTTGCTGAACACGGTGCTGGGCACACTCATTCCGGGCTATGTGCCGCAGGGATGGCTGGCCAACCGCGATATCGCGCTGGTGGCCGTCTTCTTTGTCATCACCTGGAAATACTTTGGCCTGCACATGATTCTGTACATGGCCGGCCTGCAATCGATCAACACCGAAATTGAAGAAGCCGCCCGCATCGACGGCGCAAGCGAGCTTCAGGTCATCCGCTATATGACCCTGCCCCTGCTGGCACCCACCATCCGCCTGACCATTTACCTGTCCGTGCTCGGCTCGCTCAACCAGTTCGTGCTGATCTGGATTCTGACGTCCGGCGGGCCTGCCAATGCGACGCAGGTGATGGCGACATACATGTATCGCTTCGGCATCAAGAGTTTCAATCTGGGCTTCGGCAGCGCCGTCGCTGTGCTCATCTTCGTCATCTCGTTGATTTTCTCGGTCGGCTATCAGCGCGCGGTCATGCGGCGCGACTATGCCGGCACAGTGTAGGGAGGGACACCAGATGTCAGCCTCGATGACAAAACCATTCAACAGGCGCATGCCTCCCCTGCGCTTCGTGATTGCCCGTGCAGGCCAGTATCTCGTGCTGATTGCGCTGGCGCTCATCATCCTCGGCCCGATTGTGACCGCTGTGCTGGGGGGGCTCAAGACGACCGGCGAGTTATACAGCGAACCCTTCGGCCTGCCTGCCATACCCCGCTGGGAAAACTACACCGGCATCATCGCCAGCGACACATTCTGGCGGCAGCTTGGAAACAGCCTGATTATCGTGTTCGGCACGGTCACGCTCACGGTTTCATCTTCCGCGCTGCTGGCCTTTGTCTTCAGCCGACTGGTCTTCCGGGGGCGCGAGCTGATCTTCAATTTCTTCACCCTGGGGCTGCTGTTCCCGGTCACCATCGCGTTTCTGCCGGTCTTCATCCAGGTGCGCCAGTTCAGCCTGATCGACAGCTACTTCGGCGTGATTCTGCCGCTGGTCGCCTTTGGCATCCCTGGCAGCACGCTGATTCTGCGCGGTTTCTTCCGTGCCATCCCGTCCGAGCTGGAAGATGCGGCCTACATCGATGGCTGCGGCACGCTGGGATTCTTCTGGTATGTGCTGCTGCCGCTGGCCCGCCCTGCCCTGGGCGCCATCGTGGTGCTGCAAACCATCGTCTCGTGGAACGAGTATTTTCTGCCGCTACTGGTGCTGACGGACGATTCCAAATGGCCGCTCACCCTGGGCATCATGCAGTTTCAGGGACAGTTCGGCACGGATTGGGGGCGCGTGATGGCCTTCGTGTCGCTGCTGATCGTCCCCGCGGTTCTGTTTTACATCGTCACACAGCGCTATATCGTCACCGGCTTAACGGGTGGCGAACTCAAAGGGTAAAGGTTTCACGTCATGACGAACTATCAGATTCAGACGCACAGCATTAGTGAGCGTGTCTCTGCACTTATGGCGGAGATGACGCCCGCGGAAAAAGCGGCACAGTTGTGGGGCATCTGGGCGATCGCCCTGCTGGACGAACACCGGCGCTTCGTGCCGGAGCGCCAGCCGGAAGTCCTGAAGAACGGGGTCGGCCAGATTTCCCGCCTGGGCGCCAATGCGCTGGTCAATCCGCCACAGGTGGCCGCCCTCGCCAACCAGATTCAGCGCTATATCATCGAAAACACGCGCCTCGGCATCCCGGCGATGATCCACGAGGAAACCTGCGCCGGTATCCTGATGCGCGGGGCGACGACCTTTCCACAGTCGATCGGCCAGGCCGCTACCTGGAATCCGGCCCTGATCGAAGAAATGACCATCGCGATGCGCCATCAGATGCGCGCGGTCGGCGCGCATCATGCGCTTGCGCCCGTGCTGGATGTGGTGCGCGACGCCCGCTGGGGGCGCGTGGAAGAAACGTATGGCGAAGACCCATTCCTCGTCAGCGCGCTGGGCACGGCCTACGTGCGCGGTTTGCAGGGTGACAACCTCAAGACCGGGATCGCCGCGACCGCCAAGCATTTCGTGGGGTACGCGGCCAGCGAAGGCGGCATGAACTGGGCACCCTCGCACATTCCAGCCCGTGAACTGCGCGAAATCTATGTGACGCCTTTCAAGGCGGTCATCAAAGAAGGCAAAATCGCCACCATCATGAATGCCTACCAGGAAATGGATGGCATTCCCTGCGGCGTATCCAAAGAACTGCTGGTCGATCTGCTGCGCGGCGAGATGGGCTTCACAGGGCTGATCGTGTCCGATTACTTCACGATAGCGCAGATTGTCGATTACCATCATCTGACCACCGACCGCAGCGAGGCGGCGCGCATGGCGCTGGAAGTCGGGCTCGATATTGAGCTCCCCACCCCGAATGGCTACGGCGACCCGCTGCTTGCCGGGCTGGAAAGCGGTCAGATCAAAATGTCGCTGGTGGACGCCTGCGTCGAGCGCGTGCTCACGGCCAAATTCGACTGGGGGCTGTTCGATCAGCCGTATGTGGACGAAGGCCGCGTGCTGGAAGTCTTTTCGAAGCCGGAAACGGTCGACCTGTCGCGTCAGATTGCGCAGCAGTCGCTGGTCCTGCTCAAGAACGACGGCGCCCTGCTGCCGCTCTCAAAAACTTTGGGCAAAATCGCCGTGATTGGCCCCAGCGCAGACAGCGCCCGTCTGATGCAGGGCGATTATCACTACCCGTCACACTTCGAGCACATGTTTAACCCGGATGTCAGCCCGGACGCGCCAACTGCGGCACGCGAGGATGTCATCGACTGGACGGAGCATTTCCCGCCAACCGTGACCGTCCTGCAGGGGGTGCGGCAGATGGTTTCGGTGCACACGCAGGTGGACTATGCACGGGGCTGCGACATACTCAGCACGGACACAAGCGGTTTTGCGGAAGCGACCGCGCTGGCTGCACAGGCTGATGTCGCGATTGTCGTGGTGGGCGACAAAAGCGGGCTGGCGCCGGGCTGCACCAGCGGCGAATCGATTGACCGTGCCGACCTCAACCTGCCCGGCGTGCAGCAGCAGCTGGTAGAAGCCATTTATGCGACCGGCACACCGACCGTCGTCGTGCTCACCAACGGCCGCCCGTACACACTGGCCTGGATTGCCGAGCACATTCCGGCGGTGCTGGTGGCCTGGCTGCCCGCCGAGCAGGGTGGCGCGGCCGTGGCCGACGCGCTCTTCGGGGATATCAATCCTGGTGGCAAGCTGCCGGTATCCTTCCCGCGCCATGTGGGCCAGGTTCCGGTCTTCTACAATCACAAGCCCTCAGGTGGCAGGTCGCACTGGCAGGGAAGCTATGTCGAAATCGGCACCGACCCGCTGTATCCGTTCGGCTTTGGATTGAGCTATACCCAGTTCGAATACAGCGATCTGCGCATCTCGCCACACAGTGTGACAGCCGAAGACGTCGTGCAGGTCAGCCTGAATGTGACCAACACGGGTGACCGCGCAGGTGAAGAAGTGGTGCAGCTCTACATCGGCGACCCAATCGCGACGGTCACCCGCCCGGTCCGCGCCCTGAAGGGATTCACGCGACTGATGCTGCAACCGAAAGAATGCAGGACGGTTACTTTTGAGCTGGATGTGCGCCATTTCGCCTTTTACGACCGGGACATGCGGTACCAGGTCGAGCCGGGCACGGTCATCGTTGAAGCAGGCAGCTCATCGAAAGACATTCACCTGAAGGGTGAGTTGCAAATCGTCGGTCAGTCCACGGAGGTGGAACAAGTCTTCTTCACACCCGTACGGATTGAGTAGTCATCGGTAGTTCAGCCGAAGTGAGGAATAGCGATGCGTAAATGGTTGATTGCGGTTGCCGTCATCATTCTGTCCACGGGCGTGATGGCGCAGGACACGCAGCCTGACGGGGCCTTTTATACCAGTGAGTATCCCAACGTGTTGAGCGAAATTGGGCTGACAGAGGCAGAAATCCAGGCGCGCATCGATGAGGTGTGGCAGTCGCTCTTTTACGGCGATGACGACAGCGAGCGCGTGTACTATCCGGTGGGCGATGATATGGCCTATATCCTCGATGTGAACAACCAGGACATCCGCTCGGAAGGCATGTCCTACGGCATGATGATCGCCGTGCAGCTGGACAAGCAGGAAGAATTCAACCGGCTGTGGCGCTGGGCAAAGACCTACATGTATCAGGAATCGGGGCAGTATGAGGGCTATTTCTCGTGGCACAACCGGCCTGATGGCACGCCGATAGACCGGAACCCGGCATCAGACGGCGAAATCTGGTTTGTGACCTCGCTGTTTTTTGCGGCCGGCCGCTGGGGAAATGGTGAGGGCATCTATAATTACCAGGCAGAAGCCAGCAACATCCTGTATACGATGCTGAACACCGAGTCCCCGTCATCCGGCGCGACGAATATGTTCGATGAAGAAACCAGGCTGGTCGTGTTTGTCCCGCAGTGGGGGCGCGTCAGCGAATTCACCGATCCTTCCTATCAGGCCCCATTCTTCTATGAATTATGGGCGCGCTGGGCCGAACAGGATCAATCGTTCTGGCAGGAAGCGGCAGCGGCCAGCCGCGCATTCTGGCGCACGACTGCCCACCCGGAAACCGGATTGGTGCCCAATTATGCCGAGTTTACCGGCGAGCCTGTCGTCTGGGACGATTACGGCGAATACTTTTATGCCGATGCGTGGCGCACAGCCATGCTGATCGGCGTCGACCATGCCTGGTTCAATGCCGACGCGTGGCAAGTCGAACAAAGCAACCGCCTGCTGCGCTTCTTTTACGACCTGGGCATCAACCGCTATAACACGCGGTTCCGCATTGATGGCACGCCCGTCCCCCCTCAGCATCGCTCCCTGGGGCTGATCGCCATGAACGCGGTCGCGGCGCTGGCGGCTGATGATCCCATTCGGCTGGAATTCGTGCAGGCCTTCTGGGATTCCCCCCTGAATACGGGGCAGTATCGCTATTACGACAATTTGCTTTACATGCTGGCGCTGCTCCAGCTGAGCGGGAATTTCAGGATTTATACGCCCCCGCTGGACGCCTAGAGCTGTCACCGGCCTCAACATCTGGTCACACGCAAAAGAGGATGCACCGCCCCGCACAGGTGATGCAACCTCTTTTGCGTTTTGAGCGATCGCATCGTCCCGACTAGCGGCTGACCTGGTGCCCCATCGCAACGACGACATCGCCTTTTTTGTGGCCCTGATCGACATAGCGATGCGCCTCAACGATGTGCTCCAGCGGGTAGCAGCGATCAATCACGGGCCTGATCTTTCCGGCTTCCGCCAGGCCCCGGAGGGTTTCAAGCGCTTCCGTCGTCGGATACGCGGTGCCGCCAATGAATGTCTTGCCGCTTTGCATCGACGCCCGGCGCATCTGAATCATCTGCGCGGGACCGCTGACGGCCTGCAGATATGTTCCACCTTCCCTGAGCACGCGCACACAATCCGCCAGTACGGTCTTGCCCACAGTGTCAAAAATGATGTCATACGTTTCACCGCTGCGGGCAAAGTCCTCGCGGGTGTAGTCGAGGACGCGATCCGCCCCCAGCGCCTTGACCCATTCGACATTCGCCGTACTGCACACGGCCGTCACCTGAGCGCCAAAGTGTTTGGCCAGCTGCACAGCGGCCGCGCCGACACTGCCGGACGCGCCGTAAATCAGCACGCGCTGTCCGCTGCGAATATTGCCCTTCTTCAGGAAATACAGGGCGGTGACGCCGCCAAAGGGAAGTGCAGTCGCTTCCTCGTAACTGGTATTTGACGGCTTCAACGCCAGCGCCTTGTCTTCAGCGATACACGCATACTCGGCATACGCATTCAGTTTAGTGATGTCATAGGCATACACCTGGTCGCCCGGCTTGAATTTCGTGACCTGCTGGCCCACCGTCTCAACCTCCCCCGCGATCACCATACCTGGAATCGCCTTGCGGGGCTTTGTCAGGCCGAGCGTCAGCCGGGCGGGCAGCCACACCGAGCGTGGCACATTAAAGCTCCGCACACGGGAATCCCCGGAAGTGACGGTGGTCGCATACACTTTCACCAGCACTTCATTGGCCTGGGGCACTGGCCTGGCGACTTCCTGGATTTCAAGCACTTCCGGGGCGCCGTAGCGGGTTGCGATGACTGCTTTCATTTGAGATTCCTCCTTACAGGATCACATGTTTTGCCGGGTCTTGGATGTCATGGTCGCGATGAAATCGCGTGCTGAGGTGAAGCCGTCTGGCCTCCATCGCGTGTTTCAAATGTGCCGATGGGCTTTCGCTTCGTCACCTCACGGGTGGGACTGGTCTCCCCTGACGCGGGCCACCGAGATTAAAGGCATGCCCAGGTCACGCACTTTTCTGAGCCAGCCATACAATGCCGCCTGATCGACGACTGGCCCAGTGAGCAGCGTCTCCCCGTTGGCTTCCCGGATGATGGTCAGCCCGGCAAACCGATCCGCCCATCGTTCATCAAGGTGTCCCCAGAGGCGAATCTCGTAGTCACCGGGCTTGTCGTAGTCTTCAGTGGATGCTTGTGAGTCATTCATGCTGCCCCCTTCCCATCCGACTCCGTTGAAAACAGCGCGCGTCTCGCTGCTCGTTCTATCTGCTTTCAGGATACAAACGGATGTGGTGAGCTGGGATCACCACATGTAATGATCGATGCAGTGATTTGCTGGCGGGTGTGGTCAAAACAAAAACCGCAGCACGGTCATCGTGCTGCGGTTCAGGGCGGTACATAGATACACACGCGGGCTTAAAGCAGGTCGAGCTCCTCAGCGCGGCGGATGGCTGTCCGGCGGTTATTGGCACCCAGCTTGGCGAATATATTCCTGGTGTGGGTGCGCAGCGTATTCAGAGACACGATCAGTTCGCGGGCAATTTCCGGGCCGCTGAGGTCGGTCGCCAGCAGGCGCAGCACGTCAATCTCGCGTTCGCTGAGGCGGTCGGTCAGACCGTGCTGAACAGGCGGGCCCTCGACAGCCTTGCCTGCGGAACGCAGCAGCTGGTGCACATAGCCCGGCGCGACTCCACCTTTCGCCGCTTCTTCCAGCAAACGCATCATCGGTGCACCCTCGTCCACAAACGTGCGGACGTAATGCTCCGGCTCAGCCAGCGTCAGGGCACGTTTCAAAGGACTCAGCGCCGCGGATATATTCCCCTGTAACTGCCAGGCCAGCGCGTGAAGCACCAAAATCTCGATCACGCTGCCGGTCCTGCCGCCTGCTTCCGCCGCAAGCAGCAAACGCTCCAGAAATTCTATGGTTTCGGAAATGAGCTGATCGGCGCGGACACGCTTAGACTGAGCAAGGCGTATCCTTGCCAGCGTGATATGCTCGAATTCGCGCAGATAACTGAGGGGATCATCCACCGACAGCCCCTGTTCACGCGCCCAACCAAGAGCATCGTCCAGTTTCCCCTGGGCGATCCACAACCGAGCCTTCAGCGCATGAACGGGCTGCACATTCGGGGAAAAATCACGCGTAAACACCTGCTCCGCCTCGTGCAGCAGGTCGAGAGCCCCCAGCAGATCGCCTTCGGCATGCCGGATTCGCGCCATAGCTGCGCGCCAGCGATAGCGATTTTGGGGTAATCCAGCCAGCTCACCCAATTCCTGGGTGTGCAGCAGGTGCTGAGTCGCGGCCTTCAGGTCGTCGCGCTCATAGTCCAGCTGGCTAAGTCCGACGAGCATGTCTGACGCGCCGCGCAACACAGAACCGCCCCGCGTGGCAAGCTGCCATCCGCGCTCATAGGTATTTCTGGCATCAAGCACCTGTCCCTGCGCCATCTGAATATCGGCCAGCGCGATGTGACAACCGAGCGCGTCTGAGATATGGCCGATTCTCTCCAGCCTTGTGATGCACTCCTTGTAGGCCTGGCGCGCCGACTCAAGTTCGCCGCGCGTCCAATGCGCGAGCGCCAGCAGGCCGGCCCCACTGCCACGAAGCAGGTCATCCTCCTCACCGGCCAGCTCAGGGATTTTCCCGGCGTACTTCAGGGTGTCATTCACATTCCCCTGAAGCAGGCCAATGGCAGCACGGTACATCGCGACTGCCCCGGGCACACGCCGGAATTCCTGCTCATCCACAACGACCAGTCCGGAAAGCGCCTCAGCGGGATACTGATCGGACGCTGCCAGCATCTCCAGCCAGCGCTCGGCATCGCTCAGCCGCGCTTCAACACCGTCCATGACCCCGCTGATGAGCAGCGTCCCGGCATATTGCACGTTGAGCGCCGGCCTGAAGTGGAGGATGTCGTCGGGGAGCGCCCGCAGCCAGCCCAGCAGGGCGCTCTCCTGTCGACTTCGCCGGGTGGCCGGTACAGCTCGTTCGATCAGCGTGGCGGCACGCTGGAAATCTTCCCCCATCAGCGCATGCCGGATCGCGTCAGCGGGTAAATCATGCTGCTCGTACCAGGCGCTGGCTCGCTGATGCAGCACAGCGACCTGATCGGCCTGCTCTGCCTTCAGATGCGCCGAAAGGACATCAGCAAACAGGCGGTGATAGCGATACCAGTGACGTTTGTCGTCCAGCGGCACGATGAAGAAATTGCCGCGCTCCAGCGCTTCCAGCTGTGCGATGCCATCCCGCTGACCCGTCACGGCATCGCACAGTGACGCATTGAACCGATCGAGAACAGCGGTCTGGAGCAAAAACTGACGGACCGGCCGGGGCTGGCGTTCAAGCACCTCGGCAACCAGATAGTCCACAATATAGCGGTGGTCTCCGGCGAAGGCCCGGATGAATCCCTGAGTATCCTGATGCCCCTCCAGCGAAAGCGCCGCCAGCTGCAGCCCGGCAATCCAGCCCTCCGTGCGGTCTTCCAGCGCGCTCAGGGCTTCCGCCGGAAGATTGAGGCCCATCACCTGATTGAGGAATTCGGCCGCTTCCGTCGAGGTAAAGCGCAGGTCCTTCGCCCGGATTTCAGTCAGTTGTGCGCGGGCGCGCAGGCGGGCCAGCGGGATATCCGGGTCTTCCCGCGTTGTCATGATCACATGCAGGTGAGGCGGCAGATGCTCAACCAGAAATGCGAGCGCTTCGTCAATCGGCCTGGCATCGGTCAGATGATAGTCGTCCAGAACGAGCATGAAGCGTCCGGAAACGATCGCGATGTCATTGAGCAGGGCTGTCAGCAGCGATTCCGTCGGCGGCAGCTGCGGAGCGTGCAGCAGGGGCAGCAAGCCGGCGCCAATCGTCGGCGCTACTGTCTGCAAGGCGGCGATCAGGTGCATCAGGAAGCGTGTCAGATCGTGATCCGCTTCGTCCAGCGACAGCCATGCTGCCGAGACTTTAGGGTCAGACTGCGCGCAGGCCGCGACCCATTCGCTGACGAGGGTGGTTTTGCCAAATCCGGCGGGTGCAGAGACCAGGGTTAGCCTATGGCCCAGCCCCTCATTCAGCCGTTCGACCAGGCGCGGACGCAGGACAACATTTGCCCGCTGCGGGGGAACGTAGAGCTTGGTGGTGAGGATCGTCGGGAGCGACTGGGTTGATTGGGAAGACATCGCCTGTGCACCTGTTTATGATGCAATGGTAGCGATTCTGCACCAGGATTCATATAGCGACCTGACCCGCGCGAGAGCCCATATGCAGCCCGGCAGGGCTGGCCAATGAACCTATAAGGGCACGGGCGCGCACGTAAAACCAGCGCGGCAGGAATGTCAGACTCTATAGCCACCGCAGGCCGGTTGAGCAGCCTTGTGCGCGGCGCACGGGGTTGCAGGAATCAGACAATGCCGGCTTCATGTGCGCGCTGCGCTGCCTGAAAGCGATCCCTGGCATCGAGTTTCGTCAGAATAGCGGTCACATGATTCTTGACCGTGCCCTCGGTGATAAATAATCGAGCCGCAATTTCCTGATTGCTCATGTCCTGAACAATCAGGCGCAGGATCTCCATCTCGCGCGGGGTCAGAGGATTTGGCAGCAGCGAGGTTTGGCGGTAACTGGCCACCTGCGACAGGCGATTGAACTCTGATATGACTTTTGAGGCAATGGACGGTTGCAGGAAGGATTCCCCTTTTGCCGCAATGCGCACCGCTTCGATCAGGCTTTCGGCCGGCGCGTCCTTCAGCAGATAGCCCAGCGCGCCGGCACGCAAGCCTTCAAAAACATATTCATCATGATCAAACGTTGTCAGAATAATGACCTGGCACTCCGGGAACTCCTGACGTACACGACGGGTCGCCGCGACGCCATCGAGAACCGGCATCTCGATATCCATCAGCACGACATTCGGGGCACATTCGGCGATCTTGCGCAGCACCTGTGCGCCATCCTGGGCCTCCCCCACAACCTCGATGTCCTGCTGCACCGACAGCAGCACGCGCAACCCCTGACGAAACAGGGTCTGATCGTCGGCAATTAGCACGCGGATCGTCTTCATAGCGCGATATCCGCCTCAATCGCAAATCCCTGGCCGGGCGCAGTCCGTGTACGCATCGTCCCGCCCAGCAGGTGGACACGTTCCTGCAAGCCAAGCAGTCCGAAGCCACCTCGTGTCTGCGCAGCGCCAATGCCTGTATCCTCGATGCAAATCCGGATGCCTTTCGGCTGGTCGCGGTAAAGCAGCGTGACCGTTGCAGACTGAGCCTGGGCGTGCCTGTGGATGTTCGTCAATGCCTCCTGCGCGATGCGATAAAGCGTCATCTCCACTTCCGGCGCGGTGGAAAACGGCGTGCCCTGCACCGCGTAGTTGATCGTCAGCGCGCCCTTGTTATTGTCTGCCACCAGCATGCGCAGGGCTTCTTCCAACGACCCGTTCTCGAGGGGCTGGATGCGCATGGATTCAATCGACTTGCGCACTTCCTGCAAGCCTTCGCGAGCCAGCGTGCGAATATGGGTGAGCGCTTCGCCAGCCTGCTGAGGGTTGAGCGTCATCACGGCCTGGGCAGCCTGCGCCTGCATGTTGATTGCAGTGAGATAATGGCCAAGGCTGTCGTGTAGTTCGCGGGCAATCCGCGTCCGCTCACGCATGATCGACAGCTCCTCGACCTGCCTGGCATAGCGCGCCACCTGACCACGCGCTTTTTCCTCACTCACAATCACCCGCCCCAGGAAGCTGAAAGCCAGAATGCCCGACAGCGCGGAAAGAAAAGCCAGAACGCTGTCGAATGTGAAACTTGTCCCGGTCGTGAATGCTATCACGGCGATGACCGTGATGATGACCGCCAGGAACATGACATGCCGCCGGGTTTCCAGCACGCCAGCCTGCATGATCAGCATCAGGATCATCAGCAGTCCGACCATGCCATCGATGGCGAAGGAAGCCGCACTGGCACATATCGCGCCAAGTATGGTCATGCAGACGAAATAAGCGTTCTGACAGCGCCCTCGCCGCTGCGTCCACTGCCAGCCAACGGTGCCGACGATGAAGTAAAGCGGGATCAATGGCAGGTAGACAAAGCGGATGAGCGGATGGGCAAAAGCGCCGGCCAGCACGCTGGCCACCTCGAACAGGCCGAGCGACACAAAAACCAGGTGAGCCGTCAGGCTGGTCAGCCTTGCAGAGTAGGAAAAACGAGGATTCACGGTTGATTTCATGCTGTCATGATACACAAAAGACGGATTTTCTTCAGCACACAGGGTCACGGATCCAGGTCATGTTTTTTTCTATGACCCCCACGCGATATCGCCCATCATCATGACTGACACCAGACAGCGGCACGCCTAGGATGCAGCATGCTGCCCGATGGCTTGCCTTGTCATCAGGCTGTCTCGTTGGACTATAAGCTAACTGCAGGAAAGGATATCTCTCCATGATTGTGTTACTCCGTTCCGTCTGTGTCCTGTTTCTCGTGCTCGTCTTAGGCAATTCGGCAGTCGCCCAGACCGCCCCTGACAGCACCGACTTTACCCCAGTCCTGACGCAGATTATCGAGGAAGAACTGGGCGCGCAGGGTGCGCCCGGCGCTGCTGTGGCAGTCGTCTTTCAGGGCGAGGTGATCTTCTCGGAAGGCATTGGCGTCCGCAGCACGGAAACGGGCGATCCGGTCACGCCTGATACGCTGTTCATGTTTGGATCGACGCTCAAACCGCTGACGAGCATCGGACTGCTGCGCCTGGTAGAGTCAGGGGCCGTCAGTCTGGATGCGCCGGTGTCCCGTTATCTGCCAGAGCTGGCCCTTCCTGAAACCCTGCTGGTGCACCATCTGCTTTCACACACAGGCGGGCTGTCTGACGCAGCCAGCACCGATGGCCCGCGCAATCCAGCAGACCTGCGCGCCTCGATGACGCGCTTCAACGAGGCGGCACTGTTCGCCCCGCCAGGCGAACTGCACAGCTATTCGAATCCCGGCTTCGACATCATCGGGGCCGTCATTGAGTCAGCCAGCGGCCAGTACTACGCGGACTATATGGCGAGGGCGGTGTTTGGCGCAATGGGGATGCAGCGCGCAACATTTGACCCCAACGTGGCGATCACCTATCCGGTGGCAGTCGGCCATCAGCCCGGCCTGCTGGGAAACAGCCCGGTGCGTCGAAACTCCAGTCACACCACCGAAGCGCCATCCGGGCTGGCCTATGCTTCCGTCAATGACCTGACGCACCTGATTGACTTTGTCCTCAATGATGGCGTGGTGAATGGCGAAACGGTCCTGAACCCCGCGCTGGCACAGGCAATGTGGACGCCGGCTGACGTACGCATCGTTAGTCCCATGCAATATGGGCTGGGGTTCTTCATCGATGACTACCGGGGCACGCCCCGTGTTGGGCACGGAGGCAATGTCGACGGGTACACGGCCCTGCTGCAGACGCTTCCCGCATATGAACTCGGCGTCGTCGTACTTGCAAATTCCAGTGGTTTTGATGGCGGGCCGATTTTTGATGCCGTGGTGGAGCAGCTGCTCGATCTGCCTGCCGTCAGCGAGGAACCAGCAGTGCCGCTGGCAGTCGATCCGAATGAGTATTCAGGCATCTATGAAGTGCGTGACCTAGATGGACAGCCTGCGTTCACCGTGATGATGACTGCCGAAGGCGATCAATTGCTGGCTCAGATCACGGGTCAACCGCCTCTGGAGCTGCGTGCCACCGCCACCGATACTTTCGACATCACCTTCGGTGGGACTTCAACCGGGCAGCAGATGGCTTTCCTGCGCGACGAGAGCGGCGCAATCGCCTACCTCCATGCAGGCGGCCGGGCCGCAACTCGGCTATCTGACTGAATCAGCCAGACGCAAGGCACTGCACGCACTTCCCTTGCTCTCCTGCCTGTTCATTGAAGGGCGGGAGGGCCAGCGGGCATCAGGTAAGCCCAGACGAGAACTAACCCGATATAGACTCTGCATGCAGCCCGGCCAGTTGGCTCCATGCAGAGTCTGTATCGGCGAGATACAAGGCACGGTACTGCGCTACGGCCTGGTCGTGCTGGCCCGCAAACTCCAGCGTGAGCGCACGCACATATGACAAGGCAAGATTGACATTCTCATCCGCCTGCATACTCTGGAGGCCCTGCTCTGCGATATCGAGACCTGACTGGAAGTCACCTTCCCTGATTGCGTCCAGAGCGGCGTTGAGAGCGGCGTATGGATCAGCGGCATAATCTGGAATAGGTTCAGTCGGAGGCGGATTATTTTCAGGCACCCCCCCGGTTGGAAGGGATAGCGGTAGAACGTCATCGCCAGCAAGACTCGACGGGTCACACCCAGCCCGGGCAGGCAGCGGAAACCCATGGCTTGGGTGATTCGGTGGGTTTCCAAAATTTTCGATTGTGTATCCAACGATCGTGTTCAGCGGCGATCCTGTAGCACCATCCTGCGTCGTAAAGTCAAAACTGAAAGCTTCGTAGGCTGCGCGACACATTGAAGGGGCGTTGCCCAGGGTATTTTCGATCACTGAAATGAACGCCATCAGCGTCGGGGAGTCTTCGGGGCGAGGGTCGATCAGCTCGATCGCCGCAGCAGCTTCATCATGGCGACCGGCAAGGCTGTAGGCCAGCACGAGGCGTGCAGTGGCATAGCGTTCCAGTTCTGCATGATCGACGAAGGGCACATTTTCGTCGGGCAGGAGCGTAAACGCGCGGTCGTAATGGCCACTTGCAGCCTGATAATCATGCGACCACATCGACTCCTCGGCAGCGCGGAATGAGCAACCCCGCACAGCATTGTTCGCACGCTCACTCGCGCTGAACGCATAATGATCCCCGTCCCAATCAAAAACCCGCCGCAGTGTCCAGGTGCACCCCCAGTTATCGCTCTGCTCCTGCCGGATGATGACAGACATTAGTCCATCGTTTTCCTCATCCTCAAAACTGATGCTCACGCCATAAGGGAACAAGGGAGATCCACCTCCCGCCGGGGATTGATACTCCATTCCCTCAAGGTCATCTTCCGGCGCGACATTCACCAATTGACCGTTTTGCCAGAGCAAGACAAGCAGATGTCCCGCGCTCATACCGTTTGCGCCGTAACCGCCGACTGCCAGCACCCACTCGGGAATACCGTCAGCGTTCAAATCGCCAAACAACTGCTTTTCCATAAGGCCGCTGGCGACAAATGTATAAGACAAACCCTGACTAAAATATGGCAACGGGGAGGGAATAATCCGATACTCCTGTCCATCACGGGCGACGACCACAAGCTGCGAATATGCCGAGGATCGCACATCCAGCAGCCATTCATGTTCACCGTCGGCATCAAAGTCGCGTCGCTCGACCTGGACGGTATATTCCTCATAGTCAAACTGTTCAACTTCGTCCAGATTTATGGAGGCTTCCTGAATCCAATTCAGCAACAGCCACTGATTCCACCGGGGCCACTGAAGCAAAAAACTGTACAGATCACGGTCAAGGGCACGATATGCGGCAGACAGCGCATCAAATGACGCCACAGCGGGGTCAGGATAGCGCGCTGCAAATTCTGCATCGATGAAGTTGATCAGCAGATTTGTCCCTGCCCCACTCGTCGCTTGCTGAGCGACGATTTCAGGTACGGCGCGCAGGTAGGTCTCTGCACCGGGCACCACCAATTCCGATGGCGTTTCAGTTGCAGACTGTGCCGAAGACATGTCAGCGAATACCACGAGCAGGGTGGCGAGCAGAAGTGCGTGCAATACGCTGGCCTTCTTTAAATGCTTGAGCACACGCATCTCCCGTCAACACCGGTTCGATTCGATTGCTGAATTATAACGTAATTTATTAAGTTCTTGTCATGGGCTTTTGCCCGGCGTACCCTGCAAAACCAGCGTCGCAGAAATCCGGGTGCAACATTGTGAGAACACAGAGGCTCAGGTCGGCACATTATCTGGCTTTCGCCCCTCCCCTGCGCGCTTTCGATTATTTTGTGTTGTTCAGCCCGACGCCTGCAATTCGTTTGAGGGTATCGCGGGTTTGCGCGCTGTCATTCATACTGTCGGCTTGGCGAGACCCTGAAGAATAGATTTAGCGTCGCATCAACGATTCATTATTTGCAGATGATCAGGCTGGACTTATGGTTTCTGTTGGCATTGCCGGGTTTGGCACCTATTTCCCCAGCCGTATCCAGACCGCCGATGAGCTTGCCGTCATCACCGGCATTCCCGCGGCCGTGCTGCGCGACAAGATGGGCATTGTGCAGCGCCATATCGCCGACGCGCACGACACCGTCACCCACATGGCCTCAGTGGCCGCGCAGGCTGCCATCGACCAGGCTGGCATTGACCCGCTCGATATCGGCCTGGTTATCTCCCACGGCAGCGAACACAAAGATCATCTCGTCTGGAATGCAGCAGCGAAAATCATGCAGAGCGTCGGCGCGACCAACGCCTATGCGTTTGAGATGTATGCCCTGTGTGCCGGCGCACCGATCGCGCTGAACACGGCACGCGCCCTGATGGCCGCCGATCCACGCCTGCGCTACGTGCTGCTGGCCGCTGGCAGCCGCGAAAACGACCTGATCAATTTCACTAACGAACGCTCACGCTTCATGTTCAACTTCGGGTCGGGCGGCGGCGCGCTGCTGCTCGAACGCGATGCCCGCCGCAATCAGATCCTCGGCGCATCCGCCATCACCGACGGCACGCTTTCGGAAACCGTCGTGCTTACGCAGGACGCAGTCGCTGCCGGTGATGCGCCCGTCGTCGGCGAGGTCTCCGGTCGGCTGGATGTCACCGATGGCGCGTATATGGCCGACCGACTGGGACAGGTGTCGCTGCCCAATTTCGTGCGCGTCGTACAGGAAGCAGTGCAGCAGAGCGGCGCAGCGCTGTCGGATGTGCGCTTTCTCGGCCTCACCCACATGAAGAAATCGTTCTTCTACGAGATTCTGGCCGCGCTCGGCCTGACGCCCGAACAATCGGTCTATCTGGACCATTACGGCCACGTGCAGAGCGTCGATCAGGTGCTGGCGCTCCAGCTTGGCCTGGAGCAGGGAAAAATTGCGCCTGGCGACCTGGTGGTGCTGGCGGGCGCCGGAACGGGCTACACCTGGAGCGCAGTCGCCCTGCGCTGGGGAGAATAGCCGACGATGCCCATTCTCGCGTCCGACTGGATTGCGTTTCACGCAGACCGCACGCCCGACAAACTGGCGATGGTCGATGAGGCCACCGGGCGGCAGTTCACCTACGCGCAGATGAACGACCGCGCAGCGCGGCTGGCGGGCTATCTGCGCGAGGCGTGGGGCGTTCAGCCGGGCGACCGCATCGCCATTCTTGCCAAAAATTCCACCGATTACTTCGAACTTCAGTACGCGTGCAGCAAGCTGGGCGCGATGATGCTGCCGCTCAACTGGCGGCTGGCGGAGCAGGAGCTGCGCTTCATCCTGGGCGATGCTGGCGCGCTGGGCATCGTGTATGACGGCGAATTTGCCCCGCGCATCCCCGGACTGCTCGTGCCCGGCCTGACGCAGCGGCTGCGGCTGGACTTCGGTGCTGCCCCGGCAGACGATGCCCCCGCCTATGAGGATGCCCTCGTACAGACCAGCCTGCGCGTCGGCATGAGCCCGCTGGCCTCGCATGATGATCCGATGATGATTATGTACACGGCGGGCACCACCGGCCGTCCGAAAGGCGTACTGATTACCCACGGCATGATGCTGTGGAATGCCGTGAACATGACCACACCCACCGGGCTGAGCCACGACAGCGTGTTCTACTGCGTGCTGCCCACGTTTCATATTGGCGGGCTGAACCTGTATGCCAATCCGGTGCTGCATTTGGGCGGAACCAATATCATCGCCCGCCAGTTTGATGCTGGCCGCACGCTTGAGGTGCTGTCGGATCCAGACACCCGGGTGACGCACATGTTCGGCGTCCCGTCGATCTATCTGTTCCTCAGCCAGCACGCAGACTTCGAGGCGGCCGATTTGTCCCGCGTGCATTCATGGGGTTGCGGCGGCGCACCCATGCCCGTTCCCGTGCTGGAAACGTATGCCCGGCGCGGCATCGTCATCCAGCTTGGCTTTGGCATGACCGAAACCAGCCCGACCGTCTTCCTGACCGACAAGCGCCGCGCGCTCGCCAAGCCAACGAGTGTGGGCAAGCCGCTCCAGCACACCCGTGTGCGCGTCGTGCGCGACGACTTCACCGATGTGGCAGCGGGCGAAGTGGGCGAAGTCGTGATTGCCGGGCCGAATGTGACGCCCGGCTACTGGCAGCGGCCGGATGCCAACGCAGAAAGCTTCACCACCGATGCGCACGGCCAGCGCTGGCTGCATTCCGGGGACGCCGGCACCATCGACGAGGAAGGCTGTATCTACATCGTCGATCGCTACAAAGACATGTACATCAGCGGCGGCGAAAATGTATACCCGGCCGAAGTCGAGCAGATTCTGTATCAGATCGAGGGCGTGGCCGAGGCCGCCGTGATCGGGATTCCCGATGCAAAATGGGGCGAATGCGGGCTGGCCGTCGTCGTCACGAAACCAGGCGTCACGCTCGATTCGTCTGTCATTATCGCCTACTGCCAGACAAATCTGGCGCGCTTCAAAGTACCCAAACAGGTCGAATTTATCGAGGCCCTGCCGCGCAATGCCGCCGGCAAGGTCCTCAAGCGCGAATTACGCACCCTGTTCGTCAGGCAGCCTTCTTAAACGTCCGAAATAGAATGTTCTGGAGAATTTCTGAATGAGTATTCCTGTTTTGCCCGGCATTACCGCAAGTGCAATTACCAGCGCCCGCATCACCACCCGCGTGCTGTTCAGCGGCCCGGAGGACGGCATCCCGGTGCTGTTCATCCACGGCAACGCCTCGTCTGCCACTTACTGGGAAGAAACCATGCTGGCGCTGCCGGCTGGCTATCGCGGTATCGCCCCGGACCAGCGCGGCTATGGCGACGCAGACCGCGCCAAAAAGATCGACGCGACGCGCGGCATGGGCGACCTGGCCGATGATGCGTTTGCCCTGCTGGATGCACTCCAGATCAAACGCGCGCACGTCGTCGGACACAGCATGGGCGGCTCGGTCATCTGGCGCATGATGGCAGACGCCCCCGAACGCATCATCAGCGTGACGCTGGCGGCACCTGGCTCACCGTTTGGCTTCGGCGGCAGCAAGGGCGCAAATGGCGAAATGTGCTATGCCGACGGCGCGGGCAGCGGCGGCGGCATCGTCAATCCGACCTTCACCCAGATGATGGCGGCCGGGGAACGCGGCTCTGATAATCCGCAGGCCTCCCCGCGCGTCGTCATGAACAGCTTCTACTGGAAGCCGCCGTTCAAGGCCGTCCGTGAGGAAGAACTGCTCTCGTCGCTGCTGTCTGAGCACGTCGGCCCGCAGGAGTATCCCGGCGATTCCGTGCCCTCGGCCAACTGGCCGGGGCTGGCACCCGGAAAGTTCGGCCCGGCCAACGCGCTGGCGCCGCTGTATGCCGGCGACGTGATGGCGGTCACGCGCATCGCAGTCAAGCCAGCCGTGCTGTGGATTCGCGGCGCAGACGACCAGATCGTCAGCGATACCTCGTTGTTCGACATGGGCACGCTGGGCGCATTTGGCGCGGTTCCCGGCTGGCCGGGCGCGGACGTGTTCCCGTCTCAGCCGATGGTCAGCCAGACGCGTTACGTGCTGGATGCTTACCAGGCCAATGGCGGCCAGTATCAGGAAATCGTGCTGGCGGAAACCGGCCACACGCCGTATATCGAAAAGCCTGAGGCCTTCAATGCTGCGTTCCATGCCCATCTGGCCGCACATTCATCCTGACGGAGGAAGCATCTCGTGCGCTTTGCGCCATACTGGTAGGGACAGCAATGGGCAGTCGCAGCAGAGATGAGAGCAGCGCATGGGCAAGACACTGTTTGATGGCGCGTTTGACCAGCTTGACCGCGTCATCGTGGAGGAGCTGCAAGTGAATGGGCGCATCAGCGTGGCCGATCTGGCGCGCAAGGTGTATCTGTCGCCACCGGCCGTGTTCCAGCGCATCAAACGACTGGAACGCGCCGGGATGATTCGCCAGTATGTCGCGCTGGTCAATCACGAAATGGCTGGCTACGACCTGATGTGCTTCATTCGCATCAGCCTGCAGCAGCAAAGCCTGGAACAGATTCAGCGGATTCAGGCGGCCGTGATGGCCTCTGGCGCTGTCCTGGAGTGCTACCAGACAGTGGGCACCTTTGACCTGCTGCTGAAGGTCATCACGGCGGATCGGCAGGCATTGCAGCGTTTCATCAGCGAACAACTGATGACGCTGCCCGGCATCGAGAAAATAGAGACCAGCGTCGTCCTGAACGAAATCAAGGCGACAACGGTCGTCTCACTCAAATAAAAGGCGCGGGATATGTATATTGGTGATTATTTAGGTCGGCGCACATTGTATACGCCTGACAACCTGGCAGTGGTCGACGCGGGAAAAGTGCCCTACCGGTCGTTCACCTACAGCGAGCTGAACAACCGCGCCAACCGCCTTGCCAACTGGCTGCGCGACGGCGCCGGCATCCGCAAGGGCGACCGCCTTGCCATGCTGGCGCACAATGGCGTCGAGTTTCTGGACACATTTTTCGCCTGTGGCAAGCTGGGCGCCATCCTGACCGGCCTGAACTGGCGCCTGCACTGGCGCGAACTGGTGCATCTGATCGAAAAGACGGCGCCCCGCGTGCTGATCTATTCAGACGATTTCAAGCCGATTGTCGAGCAGATCAGCCAGCATACGTCCGTGGTGGAGCACTGGCTGCACATCGAAGGCACCGGCATCCCCAACAGCCGCTACTTCGAAAAAGTGCTGATGGACTCAGTGCTGCGTCCGGTCACGACCGAAGACCTGACCGAAGAAGACATCGTCGCGCTGATCTTCACCGGCGGCACCACTGGCCTGCCCAAAGCGGCCCAGATCAGCCACCGCATGATCGCCTGGAACACGCTCAATACCATCATCCATGACCTGCAGCACAACGACATCACGGTCAATACGCTGCCGCTGTTTCACACGGGCGGCCTGCTGGTCTACACGACGCCGCTGCTCATCCTGGGCGGCACCGTCGTGCTGACGCGCCGCTTTGACGCCGACCAGGTACTGGCGCTGCTGGACGAATATGCGGCCACCATCTTTGTCGGGGTGCCGACCATGTATCAGATGCTCACCAGCTCTCCCCACTGGGAGCGCGCCGACCTGAGCACCCTGCGTTTCTGTACCAGCGGCGGCGCCTCACTGCCGGCCACGCTGGTCGAACAGTTCAAGCGCGAAAAAGGCGTCGTCTTCAAACAGGGCTTCGGCATGTCTGAATTTGGCCCTGGCGTATTCGCCCTCGCGCCAGAAGATGCCATCAGCAAAGCCGGCAGCATCGGCAGGCCCAACTTCTTCGTGGATGCCCGCATCGTCGATGAACACAACCATCCCCTTCCCCCCGGCCAGATCGGTGAGCTGGTGCTGCGCGGCCCGTCACGCTCATCCGGCTACTTCAATGAGCCGGAAGCCAGCGCGGAAACCCTCGACGCGGAAGGCTATTTCCACACCGGCGACCTGGCGATGGCCGATGACGAATCCTACTTCTACATCGTCGATCGCAAGAAAGACATGTATATCAGCGGTGGCGAGAATATCTACCCCACCGAGATTGAGCAAACCATCTATCGTCATCCGGCCGTGGAGATGTGCGCGGTGGTCGGCATCCCCGACGAGAAATGGGGCGAAGTGGGCAAGGCCTTCGTCGTCGTCAAGTCCGGGCAGGTGCTGACGGAAGATGCGCTCAGGCAGCATATTCAGTTTCACCTGGCGGGCTACAAAGTGCCGCGCTTTATTGAATTCCGCGATCAGCTGCCGGTCTCGGCGGCGGGCAAAATCCTGAAACGCGCGCTGGTGGGCGACAGCCCTGAAGAAGTGGAGCTGCAATGACCCTGCACATCGGCATGACCGCCAGCCGCACCCGCACGATTACCGATGAAGACATCCGCGCCTTCGCGCAGGCTACCGGCGATACCAACTCGATTCACCTCGATGATGAGGCGGCAGCGGCCAGCGTGTTCGGTCGGCGGGTGGCCCACGGCATGCTGACCGCAGGCGTGATTTCGGCCATTCTGGGCAACGACCTGCCCGGCCCTGGCACCATCTATCTGGGCCAGGACATGAAGTTCAAAGCGCCGGTTTTTATCGGCGATACCGTGACCGCGACCGTCGAGCTGACCCAGTACCGGGAAGACCGACGTATCGCGACGTTTCACACGACCGTCACCAATCAGGACGGCGTGCTTATCCTTGTGGGTGATGCGGTCGTCCTCGCTCCGGCGCAGACGTGACCGTTTTGCTTGTTTTACCCGTTTAGTGAGCTGTATTTCTGGAGAAAAGAAATGAAGAAGAAAGTAGTCTTGTTACTCGCGATCGTGCTTCTCGTCTTCGGTGTCGGGGCCACATCCGCTCAGGATGAGGAGCCACTGGTCATTGGCCTGCTGGTCGATCAGTCTGGCGCGCTGACCATCTATGGCTATGAGCTGGAATATGGCTTCAAGCTGGGCCTGCTGTATGCCGCAGGCGTCGACCTGGCCGAATACAACAACGACATGGAAGTTGCTCTTGATGCCGTCGTGATTGCCGGTCGCCCGGTCGAAGTGATCGTGCGCGACAACGGCAGCAACGCCGACACCGCTGCCAGCCAGGCGCGTGAGCTGATCGAGCAGGAAGGCGCAGAAATCCTGGTGGGCGCGCCCAGCAGCGGCGTCATGACGGGCGTCCAGCAGGTCGCGCTGGACTCGGACGTGATCCTGTTTGCCACGCCTGCCGCGTCCCCGGCCATCACCGGCGCGAACTTCAACGTGAATACGTTCCGCGTGTGCCGCAACACCTTCCAGGACTTCCTGGCCTTCGCCCCGTTTGCCACGCAGGAACTGGGCACCAATTTCGTCATCCTGGCCGTCGATAACGACTTCGGTCGCGCCTCGGCTGGTGCCGCCAGCGTGCTGGCCTCAGCCGGCATCAGCTTCGTCAGCGATCCGATCTATGCCCCGCTGGAAACAACCGACTTCACGCCCTACCTGCAGCAGGTGCTCTCCAGCGGCGCTGATGCCGTGCTGCCCATCTGGGCAGGTGACGGCTCCGTGACCCTGTTCCAGCAGATTGCTGAACTGGGCGTGCAGGACCAGATGGCCGTGGTGGCAGCGTTCAACTCGAACGACATCGTGGCCGTCAGTGACCCCAGCACCATCGGCAACATTTCGTGGATCGTGTACCACTACTCGTTCCCGGACAACGAGATCAACGACGCCCTGATCGCTGGCTACGAAGCCGTCTACAACGACGTGCCCGACCTGTTCAGCGAATGCAGCTTTGCCACCGCCCAGGCGCTGGTGCAGGCCGTGACCGATGCTGAAGGCGACACACTGCCCGAAGCCCTGATTCCCGTCCTCGAAGGCATGGTCTTTGAAGGGCCGAAGGGGACTTACGCCATCCGCCCGTCGGATCATCAGGCGCTGGTGCCGATGTACATCGCCCAGCTTGCCAATCTGGATGACCCGGACCAGAACTTCTACGAGCTGCTCGCCACCATCCCGGCGAACCAGATCATCCCGCCGGTGCTGCTGGCTGAAGATGTCGCTGCCGAGCGCCTGCCGCTGGACGAAGCATTCAACGCGATGATCGCGGAAATGGGTTCCTGATCTTTATCACCACCCAGCGGGACGGTCGGAATGCCCGGCCGCCCCGCTGGCGCTGAATCGTTGTACGCTGGAGGCGACTCTGACGGGCCGCCTCCAGCACCAAAAATATCCTGTTCTGAGGATTGTTTATGGCCGATATTCTTCTTGAAGCGCGTGGTCTGCGCAAAACATTCGGCGGGCTGGTGGCAGTGGACGACGTCTCGCTCACGATTGAGCGCGGCACTATGCACTCGATCATCGGGCCGAATGGCGCGGGCAAGACGACCCTGTTCAACCTGCTGACGGGGCGCTATCGCCCGACCAGCGGCAAGGTCTTCTACAAGGGAAACGATATCACGTCGCTGCCCGTGCATCGGCGCGCCCACCTGGGCATCGGCCGTTCGTTTCAGATCACCAATATCTTCGCCAATCTGTCTGTGCTGGAAAATGCCCGCCTGGCTGCCCAGGCGCTTGGAAAAGACAATTTTCGCATCCTGCGGCGCGCCGATTCGTTCGACGCGTACACGGCGCGTGCCTACGAAGTTCTGGAACTGACCGGCCTGCGCGATGCCGCCAGCCTGCCCGCCAATGTGCTGCCCCACGGCGGCAAGCGCAAGCTGGAGCTGGCGATGATCCTGGCCAGCAGCCCCGACCTGCTGCTGCTGGACGAGCCGACAGCAGGTATGGCCAGTGAACAGGTGCCGGACCTGATTACCATCATCGACCGCATCCGCGACCTCGGCAAAAAGACGATCGTCATGGTGGAACACAATATGAGCGTGGTTATGAATATTTCCACCCGCATCACCGTCATGCACCAGGGGCGCGTGCTGGCAGAGGGCGACCCTGCCCAGATTACCGCCAACAAGACGGTGCAGTCGGTGTATCTGGGCGAACTGTATGACCTGCCGAAAGGAGAAGACGCATGAGCTCCATCCTCGAGGTGCAGGACATCCATACTTTTATCGGTCAGTTTCACATCCTTGAAGGCGTTACCGTCAGCGTGCCACAGGGCGGCATCACCGTGCTGCTGGGGCGCAATGGCGCGGGCAAGACGACCACGCTGCGCAGCATTATGGGTCTGCGTCCGCCATCAAGTGGCAGCATCCTGTTTGACGGGAAACCGATTCACGGGAAGACGACCTATGCTATTGCCCAGCTTGGCATCGGCTATGTGCCGGAACACCGCGCCATCTTCCGTGAGCTGACGGTGCGCGAAAATCTACAGCTTGCCGAGCGCAAACGCGGCGATCTGGCGCGCAAAACCGAATTCATCTTCGACCTGTTCCCTGATCTCCAGCGCCTGATCGATCTGCCGGGCGGCAATCTGAGCGGCGGCCAGCAGCAGATGCTGGCAATGGCCCGTGCCCTGGTGCCGGATAATCGCCTGCTGCTGATCGACGAGCCCAGCGAAGGCCTTGCCCCGGTCATCATCGACCAGCTCATCGTGGCGATTCAGCGGCTGGCGGGCACGGTTTCCGTCCTGCTGGTGGAGCAGAACTTTCGCGTGGCGCGCAAGCTGGCGCAGGACTACGTCATCATTGAAGAAGGACACAGCCCCATGCGCGGCACAATGCACGACCTGGTGTCCGACCCCGCCCTGATTCAGCGTTATCTGGGGGTGGCATAGCATGGTCAGGCGGCGGGCATCACTTCTCGCGATCATCGGCATTATGGTTTTCCTGATCGGCGTGGCGCTGCTGAACTCCAACAGCGCCGGTGACTTTGGCATCACGATGCTGTCCGGGCTGTTCCAGGGCATGCTGCTGTTCCTGGTGGCATCCGGATTGTCGATTGTGTTCGGCCTGATGGATGTGCTCAATCTGGCGCAGGGCAGCTACTTCATGCTGGGCGCATATGTGGCCTACGACGTGCAGCATGCGGGCGGCGTGGTGGACCTGATCAGCGTCATTCCAGACCCGAATCTGCGCTTTGTCGTCGCAGTGGTGGCGGCTGTCGCCGTCGGGTCGCTGCTGGGCTATGTGCTGGAGCGCGGCCTGCTGCGCTCGCTGTACAGCCGGCCAATCTTCCAGCTCGTGCTGACCTTCGGCGTCTCGCTTGTCGCGCTGGAGCTGATCAAGGTGATCTGGACGACCACGCCCTACAGCTGGACCGAACTGTTCGGCGTGCGCGAAAGCTTCTTTGAGCTGTTTGGCCAGCGCTTCAGCACGTATCGACTATTTGTGGTCGGCATGGGCATCGCCCTGATCGTGGCCATCGCCCTGCTCCTGCAGCGCACGCGCATCGGCATCATCATCCGCGCTGGCGTGGAAGACCGCGAGATGGTGCAGGCGCTGGGCATCAACGTGCGCGCTGTGTTCACGCTGGTGTTTACGCTGGGCTGTGGTGTCGCTGCGCTGGGTGGCTCGATTGCCGCGCCATTTCTGGGCGCATCGACCACGCTGGGCAACGTGTTCCTGCTGCAGGCAATCGCGGTAGTTGTGTTGGGCGGCATGGGCAGCTACGCCGGCACTGCCGTCGGCAGCCTGCTGGTGGGCATCGCCATCACCGTGGCGCAGGATACCGCCATCGGCACAGCGTTCACCGCGCTGCCCAGCATCACGCCCATGCTGCTGCTCGTGCTGGTGCTGCTCATCCGCCCCAGCGGCCTGTTTGGGAACAGCCGTTAGCCGCTGGAAAATACTGAACTTTGTCAGGAAGGATTTCCGATATGGCCATCCCGCAGGCTTCATTCATCAGTCGACTGCTGCGCGACAAATGGTTCATCTTTCTGCTGATTGCCCTGGTCGCGTTTCCATTCGTCGTTGGCCTGCTGACAGACTCCAGCCCGTTTGGCGTGGCGCGCGGGGACCGCATGATTATGCGCGGGGAATCTGTGCGCTGGCAGGCGGTGCTGATCGAGGTGTATATCCTCGCCATCCTCGCTATGAGCTACAACCTGCTGTTTGGGTTCACCGGCGTGATCTCGTTTGGCCACGCGCTGTTTTTCGGCACAGCAGGCTATGTGCTGGGGCTGATGTTGGAGTATACGCCGCTGGATACCACGCTGGCATTTGGGCTTGGCGCGGTCGCCGCGATTGCTGTGTGCGCGCTATTGGGGCTGGTCATCGGGCTGGTGACGCTGCGGCTGAAAGGCGTTTATTTCACGATCTTCACGCTCGCCGTGGCCGAGATGTTTTTCATCTTCCTCGGTCGCTGGCAGCTCACCCGCGCTGAAGACGGCTTCGCCATCACAGACCTGCCGATGTGGATCGACCCGTCACAGAATCGCATCTCGGTCTATTACATCGCGCTGGCGGCAGCCTTTCTGACATTTTTCTTCATCCGGCGACTGGTGAATTCCCCAACCGGCGCTGTGCTCAAGGCAATCCGCGAAAACGAAGACCGCGCCCAGTCGATGGGCTACAACACCATCAACTACAAGCTGCTCTCGATCGTTGTCGCAGGGATGCTGGCGGGCGTGGCTGGCCTGCTCCAGGTCGTCCTGAACAAGAAAGTCGGCCCTGAAATCCTGGGCATCGCCTATACCGTCGACCCGCTGCTGATGACGATTATCGGCGGCATCGGCACCTTCATCGGCCCGGTCATCGGCGCATCCGGTCTGCACCTGCTCGATGTGTTCCTGCGCGATGCCACGGTGCGAATCGGCGGCTTGGTTATCGACATCGCTAGCATCTGGGCGCTGCTGCTGGGCGTGATCTTCATCCTGGTCGTGATCGTTTTCCCGCTCGGCATCATCGGCACATGGCAGCGCTGGCGCATGAAACGCCCCAAACGCGAGTGACAGCCAGACTAGTTGACAATCGGATTTACAGCACAACCTGCAAGAACATAAACGCATCTTCGCCGCTCTCATCAAGCGTACGAAGATGCGTTTTTATACCGCCATTGTGCGGGACGGACTGGCCCTGTGCCTGTCGCGAATTGCTAGAAGCTGTTGGGCATCAGCACCCTCAGCACCAGCCATACAAACAGCATCCCCAGGAAAATTTTCAGGAAAGCATCAGACGATGCGCGCTTCGGCTTTTCTGCCTGCGCGTTCACGCTATTGTCATCGGCCAGTGTCAATTCTTCGCGGTTATTCGCCATTTCGATTCCTCACATCACATCCCAAACACCCAACATCATACCTATGAAACAGCCACAAAATCCGTGAGATTGTCGTGATTGAAGACACACAACCGAACTATTCTTCCCTGTATCACAATGCGACCAGGGCGAATGGCAAGGGCTAGTCCAGCGTGACGATGGTGCCCGAGCTGCATTCGATGAAGCGGTCGGGAAACTGCGCCCGAATAAGTGCATTGGCGCGGCTTCCAGTGCAGTGCGACGTGCCGATCAGCCTGAAATCGAACCTGCCCAGCGCGTCGATCGTCTGCTGAAGCCGTTCGTCGGAATGGAACATCAGATGCGTGCCGCCGATAATCGCCGCGAAGCGCGTTTCGCCGGTCAGCTCCATGGCGTATTCAATCGTGTTGATCAGGCCGGGATGGCAGCAGCCCAGCAGCAGCACCAGGCCATTGTCCGTGCGGATGACGATGCTGTGCTCATCCAGGATATCGTCGTGAATCAACGCCCCGTCGCGGCGTACGCGCAGCATCGTCGGCGTATCTTCAAACGCATTCACGCGGGGAATCTGCCCGGTCAGCAGCACGCCCGGAAAAATCTCATGGGCCTCGGTTTTTTCCACAAAGCGTGCCCCAAGTGACTCCAGATAGCCGCGTGTGAAGCGCACGCCGATGTCTTTGAGGATCTCACCCCCATCAGCGGCCTTTTCGGCCAGGAATTTGTGTTCAAACAGCAGCGGATGCACATGCACCGGCAGCTCGCGCCGTGACAGACCCAGCACATGGGCCAGACCGCCGGCATGGTCGCAGTGCCCATGGCTGATGACCACCGCGTCGATGTCAGCCAGGTTGATGCCGAGTCGAAGGGCGTTGTTCCCGATAACAGTCGGCCCCTGTCCCGTGTCGAACAGAATACGGCGGCCTGCGGCTTCAATCAGCAGTGACAGCCCATGCTCGCCCAGCATGCCCTCGGCTGTCCCTGAATTATTTTCAGCGAGAACGGTGATCTTAACAGCCATTGTGATTCCCTTTTGGATCAGGCCGGGCAACGAGTGCCCGCGTGGTCATCGCTTGCAGTCAGCGAACACCATCATACCCAACCAGACGGGGAAACCACCAGCGATTTGCGTCGCAGCCCGGCCTAATGACCCTGCGTCGGGCGGGCGGGATAAAAGCGGCGCGATTTCACCACTCCGGCAGATTCCAGGTACTGGGCAAACAGGCCGGGGTTCTCCACCTCGCTGAACAAGGTTGATCCCAGCGCCTCTTCCAGCGCGATGCTGGCCTTGCCCGTGCAGATTTCGCCCTGAACGATATAGGCGCCCGTGCCGCACGAGGCATTCAGATTGGCCTGCAACTTGGTCGCGTCAGACGCGCTGACGGCCAGCACATGCCCGACAAAGTCGATGGCCGACTTCTCGTGGATGTATTCGTCGCGGGTCATGCCGCAGCGCCAGCCCATCTCAAAGCTGTAGGCCACGCCGCCAATCGCGATGGCTGTGTGTCCGCGGAAATTGCCGACCGCCTTGCCCACCGTGTCCAGCCCCTTGCCGCCATGCAGGAAGGTAAACACCTCAACTTCGGCGGCGGCCTCTTCTTCATTTTCAGCATTCGCCTCGCGGTCCTGGGTTTCGACCGCGCTCACGGCGCGCATCGCCCGCTGCATTTGCAGGCGATCATCGCTGCTCATTGTGCCCCTGTACATCATGTTAACCATCTTGAGCAGCAGGTCACGGCCTTCTGCGCTGCGGGCAATCGGCTCGAGGTCTGCCTCAGTGGCGGCCTGCGCCAGCATCAGCCGCGACAGGTTATCGTCAATATTGGACTCATACTGGCCCACGGTCTCCAGCACGCGCCGCACCAGCGACGGATTGCCCACGGCTTCGCGGAACAGATGCGCGGCCAGGTCTTCCTGGCGAATCGTGCGCGTTTCCCCGGCTTCCTGGCCATTCTCGTCAAAGTTCTGCCGCTTGTCGGTGAACTGATCGATCACCTGCTCTGCGTCGCTGGTGAATTGCAGGGCGGTTTGGCCGTGCACATCCACAAACTCACCTTCAGGCCGGCTGCTCTGCTTGCTGTCCATGATTTCGCGGATACGCTTTGCATCCTCCGGATCCCAGTGATTCAGCCCGGCCAGCTCGATCACGTCACGTGCGTCGCCGGCAAACAGCTCGGTCGAGAGCATGGCCTCAGCCAGCTTCGCCGGGTCAATGCCGCCGCCCAGCAGGATATCCGCGTTGCCTTCTTCCAGCACCAGCCGGACGCGCTCGCGAATCGGGATTTTCAGGTCTTTCAGGGCATCCAGAATGGTGTCGTTGTCGCACACGCTGAACAGCCAGTCACGCCAGCGCCCCTGCGTAAAAATCATCTGGTCATCGGCGCTGGAGTCAGTGATCAGCGGCTTGATATCACTGTACTTCAGCGACATCCGCGCTGAGGTCACCTCGGCCATCAGCCATTCAAGCTGACGATGCAGCGGCAGCCCGATATCACGCACAGCCTGAATGATGTCGGCATTGGTGCACACACGCACGAAGAAATCGCGCCAGTGGTCGCTGTCCAGATTGCCCTTGTCGCTGGCATTCTGCACCAGCGAACGGATGTCACTGTAATCGATGCTGCGCGTGAAGACGACGCTGGCATCCACCCATTCCAGCGCCGTATCCAGGCGCATATTCAGAATCGACACGGCGCGCAGCATCTCGCTCAGGCTGAAGGCGCTGGCCATCTTGCCTTTGTAGTCAAACATCCTGCCCTGCGCGACTTCCTGCTTCTGCGCCGCATTGAGCTGTCCCAGCAGTGACAGCACGCGGCCCTCGTCCACATTGAACGTGCTGTCCAGCTCATCGCGGATTTCCGCCAGCGGATCGCTCTCGGCTTCCTCGCGCTGCACCATGCTCGCACCCATCAGGCGCGGCTGAATCATGCGCATGACGGCACGATTGCCGATTGTACGCTGCAAGCGCAGCACAGCGCGGGTGGACAGCGACCCTCCCTCGCGGCCCACACCTGGCGCAAAGGCCGACGACTCCGGCATCAGGTCGGCCTCTGGCGGCTTGTTCCGGGCGACTGTTCTGGCCTGCTTTGGGCGAAGCATATTCATCGCGTGTCTTCTTCTAATGACATCAACACTATGGGTACAGTGTAATGCCAGGATGGATCCACGGCAACCGGTGCGGAGGCTTATCCCCCGTATACAGCGATCGTGTCCCCGTAGACCTCGATGCTGGCGCCGTCAGGCACAAACAGCCCATAAGCCTCCAGTTCGTCCCCATCGCAGAAGACAGCCAGCACATCGTAGCTGCCCGCCTCAAAGTCGCTCACGAGCGCCTCGCCATCATACAGCGGCTCGCCATACAGCCAGTCTTCGCCCCACTCATCGCTGGTGGTCGGCGACACATACAGTTCGCAAAGTTCTGTCCCGGTGAAATTGGCGACTTCCACCGTGCCGCTGAAACTCGAATCGCTTGCCGGAGGCTGCTGCGGCGCCTGCGCCGACTCAATGGTCTCGACATCCAGCAGGTAGCCTCCCTGCGAAGAGCCGCCGTCACGCGAGGCCAAAATCACGTAAAGGCCTGCATTGGCGAACGACACGGTCACAGACGCCTGGTCCCCGCTGCCACTGGCCGATTCAGCCAGCACGGTATTCTCGTCATCGGTCAGCACGCTCAGGTGCGGGCGCAGGTCACCGTCCACACGGGTCATGGTGATGCGCAGCGTTTCGCCCGCAAACACCTCCACTTCCCACAGTTCGTAGGGCGTATTGTCATTCAGCACGCCATCGACTTCGGCAGCAACGGACGGCCCGCTGTCAGAGCCGATCGTCCCCGGCGTCTCACCGACATCCAGCGTGGGCGATCCGCCGTCAGGCCCGCCATACAGCGCCTGAATCCCGGCGATGTCATCCCCGGCGATGCCCGTTGTCAGCTCGGTGGCCGTGGGATACATCAGCGCGGCTGGGTCTGCGCTGTGGTCCAGCCCCAGCGCATGGCCAATTTCGTGCGCCACCGTCAGGTATAAGTCGTCATCGCTCATCGTGCCAAACTGCCAGATGATTTCATCGTTGATAAACATGTCGCCGCCTTCGCTGGGGAAGAAAGCATAGCCCAGCGTATCGCCATCCATATCCGAGCCACCTTCCCAGGTGACCTCAATATCCGCCCCGCCAGATACTTCGGTGAAGCTCAGCCCCGATACGGCATCCCAGTCGGCAAATGCGCGCCGCACGATATTCTGCGACTGTCCGCAATCGACCAGCGACGGGCAGTTGTTGATCTGGAAGGTCAGGTCCGTGCGATTCCAGCGGTCCGCAATCACATAGCGCACTGCCCCACGGGTATACGGATGCGGATAGTTATCGTAACGCGTGACAGAAGGTTGTGTCGGGCCTGGAGTGTCCGCGCCCTGGGCGACGACCGCTCCGCGATGGACTGCGGCGGACAGAAACATCAAGGCCAGGAACAGAACATAAGTGACCATTTTCCAAAGCGTGCGCATGATTTCCCCGGGGCAGGCTGCAATGCAGCGAGTACAGTGACCCTCAGCCTATCACAACCTGGTGATTCACGCACAAAAGCGCGGAAAAGCTGTCATGATTTTGCAAAGACTTATGACTTTATGCGACAGGTCAAGTATAAAATACGTAAATACACCATATTGTTCTTATCGGACAGGAATTATCGTGACGAAGAAAGCACTCGTTGTAGATGACAATTTCTACAATCGTGACCTGGCCACGCTGGCCCTTAAGTACGCCGGGTATGAAGTCATGGAAGCGGTGGATGGGCAGGATGCCCTGACCACGTTAGGCAGGGAAGACGGCTTCGACCTGGTCATTCTGGATCTGGCGATGCCGGAAGTGAACGGCGTCACGGTGCTGCAAAAGATCCGCCAGGAGCCAAAGTACGACAAGATGCGCGTCATCGTCATGACGGCCAATCCCCATATGACCACCTACGAGGTGGACAGCATGGCTGATTTTACGATGTTCAAGCCGATTGATGTGGTGGAATTCGCCCGCCTGGTCCAGCGGCTCTAGACGCAGGTTTGAGGCAGGCACTCTCCCCGACTTCTTCGCAATCGTTTTTTTCACAGCCGCCAGGTCGTTGCCCGTTCTCCATCATGTCGCGGTGACAGCAACATCAGCAAAAGCCACACAAGGGACAACCCCTGTGTAAAGATTGTCCCTTGTGTGAACCGCTATTCTTCCCCTGAATTGAACCCGGGAATCTGTCGGGTCAGACCAATGATCGCGGTAGGATCCTCGCGCAGCGTCATCACCCGCTCATATTCCTGCTGCACCATTTCCGGCGTGTACTTGTCGCGGTAGTCCGTCGTCAGCGAGCGCAGTCGCTTGCCAAAGGCCAGGTCTTCGATGATCGTCTGCAGGACCTTTGGCGTGATAAACAGCGTCGGATACGGCACGAAATACAAACGGCACATGAACGACCAGGTCAGCGCAGTCGACAGCGCCGAGCCCAGCTTCAGATCGCCATTGCGATTCGTCCCCAGGTAGAAATGAGGCACTGGCAGCTCGGTGCCATACAGCGCCCGCGCATAATGCCGGTACGTGATCTGGCGGATTTTCTCCAGATCGGTAGTCGCATCAATCTCGCCTTGCAGGCTGGCTGCCTCAGCCGGCGACAATTGCTGGCCTGCATCCCAGAAATTGAGTAACGGCAGGCCAGCAATCTCCCACAGCACCTTGCGGCGCCCATCCTGACGAACCCAGCGTTGATTGAATGCCGTCAGCGCCTCGCCCAGCCCATAGCCCGGGTGATCTTTCGGCAGCCTGAGCAGGCTCTCAATCCCGATAAAATACGGATCGATGTCATACCGCTGATAAAACTCGCAGGCATAGCTGTCGATCATGATCAGCGTAGTCCTGGCGATCAGCTCGGCATACTCGGCCCCATACGACGTAAAGCGGTCATAGGCCAGCACCGGGATGATGATGTTCTGCCCGCCCAGCGCGAAATACATGTCGATCAGCGCGAAATACTTGTCCAGCAGATAGTGCGCCTGGCCAAAGAAATCGCTGATATGCCCCGGGTTCTCGCTCTGTCGATTCTGGTCGAGAATATAGGTGGTGCGCGTGCCTCCAATCGGGATGACCGCGGTCAGGCCTTCGGGATAGTGCGCCCGGATCCGCGCTGCAAACGCTTCGGCCTCAGTCGTCATGACTTCCTTGCATCCAGAATAGCCTGCACTTCATCGGCGATCGTCATGGCGCTGACCGGCTTGGGAATATAGCCATCAAAGCCGTGGCTGAGAATGCGCTCGTTGTCTCCGCTCATCGCCAGGGCGGTCACCGCGATCACCGGGATATGCCGCCACTTCTCATTATCGCGAACTTTCTTCAGCAGTTCATAGCCAGACATCGTCGGCATCTGAATATCGGCCAGCAGGAGGGTTGGCATTTCTTCCTCCATCGAAGCAATGCCATCCTCTCCCGACTCAGCCACACGAACCTTTGCCTTGTGAAATTTGAAGACCAGCTCCAGAACACCGATATTGTCCGGCTCGTCATCGATGATCAGGATGTTCCAGTTTGACAGATCAGGCATACAAAACTCCAGCGCGATGTAAGGGGTGCGGCGATGGACGATGTTTTCAGCAACGGTTTCTCAGTACTGAGACCGGCCGGCAATCATCTCCAGGTAGGCGACAAGGTTGCTGGAATCAAACGGTTTGGGAATGTAACCGTCGAAGCCCCGCGTGAGGGCTTCCTGTTCCGTGTCATTCGTATAGTAGGCGGTGGTGGCCACAAAACGGCCAGAGGGCAGCAGCGACGACTGACGAATGCGTTTCAGGGCCTGATAACCGTCAATTCCGGGAAGGAAAATATCCATAATGACGATATCGGGCGAATTTGACTTCAGATAATCCAGGGCGGTCTCGGCATCCCCCACAACCGTCAGGGGCACGTTATGGTGACGCAGCACAAGCTGCATCACCTCGCAGGCATGCGGATCATCGTCCACCAGCAGAACTGACATGTCGCTCATCTACAGCATCTCCGTAAATAATTGGTCGGTCTTGCGATTATCCAACTACCAGACCTGTCAGTTCGGTCTGCTCCGATGACGCCGGAATGGGCGCGCGCGGCAGTTCCACAGTGAACGTGGAGCCAACACCCTGTTCCGTCTGTACCCCAATGGTGCCACCCAGGCGCTCAACAAGGCGCCGGGAAATCGCCAGACCCAGGCCCGTGCCTTTGTGGGATCTGGTCTCAGTGCCGTCCACCTGGCGGAACGGCTCGAAGATATACGAGAGGGCAGCCTGTGGCATGCCGATGCCGGTGTCGACGACCGCAATCTTCCAGTGGCTGTTATCGACCGTATCAACAGTGACGGTCACGCCGCCACGACGCGTGAACTTGATGGCATTGCTGAGCAGGTTCACCAGTATCTGCTGCAGCTTCTTGGTATCCGTCAGCACGACTTCCGGCACATCAGGCGAAAAACTGACGTCAAGCGTGATATTTTTCTCGTGCACAAGGCTTTGCAGCCCGTCGACGGTTTCCTGAATGATTTTGCGCGGGTCCACCGGAGCCAGGTAGACCTCGATCGAGCCCGATTCAATCTTCGACAGGTCGAGGATGTCATTGATCAGGCCGAGCAGGCGGCGGCTGTTAAGCTGAATATTCTTCAGCAGGCGGCTTTGCTCGTCGGTGAACGTGCCCACCATGCCGCCGATCATCGCCTCGTCGTAGCCGATGATGGCGTTCAGCGGTGTGCGCAGCTCATGGCTCATGTTGGCGAGGAACTGCGACTTTGAGCGGTCAGCAGTTTCAGCCTGCTGACGGGCTTCGTCAGCGGCAATTTTGGCTGCTTCAGCCTGCATGATGGACGCAGACATTCTGTCGAGGCGGCCGTCGAACTCGATACGAAGCTGGCGCAGGATGATGGCCTCTGTCAGCAGGGCCAGCGCCAGCGGCGTGAGCTGTGACGAGGTAAAGTCGGGCATCCCCTGCGTGATCGCGATGAGCGAATAGATGATGAGGCAGACAATCGCTGTCGGGATGACGAAGTTGCGCGGCAGCACCAGCGCGGCAATCAGCACACCCAGCACGTAGGTGGCAAAACCGGTCGCAAAGCTGATCAGCGTGTCGGATGACCCATTCAGCAGCACCAGGCCGCTGCCAGCGACAATCGTTGTCGTGACCAGCAGGCCGCCTGACAGCGAGGTTTCTCCGCGTGAAAGCACCACCAGCGCAATGAAACCGACCACCAGCACAAACACGTGCACCGTGGGCACCGATACCAGCGCCCAGGGCGACTGGAAGACAAACAATACAGAGGCGAAGCTGAGCGCGCCCATGAGCAGCACGATCGTCAGCGTGGAACGGATGATGCGCTCGCGGAAGACGTCTTCACCGGTCTCGGAAGGCCGCCACAGCGACCTCAGGAAGGGAACAAAGCCGCCGGTTGCTTTCTCGGAAATCGGGGGTGGTTGCGAAACGTTTGTTGTCATTTGCTCCTCTGATCCATGCAGCTCATCACAGCACCAAGAACTGCCGACTTCACCGGATAGTACGGCGTATACAGGCTTTTACCAATCCAGAGCGATGGAAACTGCGTATCCGACACATGATCACACAGGAAATCGCAGGCGCGACTGAGGATATCCGGGTCGACGCGTTCGACCGCGCGATCCCAGTACAGCAGCGCCTCAAGGCAGTACGCCGATTCCTCAGCAGTGGAGTGGTCGAGATAGCCCCAGCCACCATCCGGATTCTGCGTCTTCATAATCCAGGTCAGGCGGCTGTGTGCCAGTTCGGTCGCAATCCCATGCATCGCCATCACGGCCGTACTACTCAAATAATAAGGTGAAACGTGCCATTTGTCCCACCAGAATGTTCCGGTTTTGTTTGTTCTCCGGAAAACACTCATGATTTTAACAATCCACGGGTGATTTTCATCCATTCCGCCCCACTGCTTCAGCGCAGTGAGCAGGCGCACATGCGCGCCCAGCGAAATATCCGTTTCATTAGGGAAACAGTAAAAATGGTCATCGCGTTCAAAACGCTCAAATACGCGGACATCTACAGGATACCCGCCCCAATGCAGCACAGCAAAGCATGACGCCGTATCATCCAGGTTGGGCACGCCAAAGTAACTGGAATAGCTCACGCCCTGGTCTGGTGACCACACCTGCCACAGCCGATCCAGCACCTTGCGCACCCCCGGCATATCGGGATGCACCGCCCCCGCCAGCCGCAAATGATTCAGCGACCAGGTGGCTTCAAACACATCAATCGGGGCGACCGCGGGCGCTGATCCGGTGACATCATTGGTCATCACCGACTGAAGGTATCCCAGCGCCTGTTCATTGCGATGCGCCATCAGATAGCCGGCTGTCGCCGAAGGCGACACATTGATCGAATAGTTATCCTCCAGCACATCATCGCCCTGCTGCACAATCGAGCGCATGGCCTCCATCGAGAAGCTGAGCGTATTCTGCCGCCAATTGCGGTTGGTCTGGTTCAGGAACTGCGAGACTTTGTCGCGAAAGGCCGCCGCATAACGCGCTGACGGACGCGGCACCTCCAGCCCAAGCGCAGCGGCCTCTTCGGCCAGCGCGCTGGACAGCACCGGAAAACCGATCGTGTCGCTGTTGTCTTTGCCCAGGTGACCGACCAGACGCCAGAGCACCTGCTCGCCACGGGCGATACGCGCCTGATCGTCCGGGTCGCCGCCCGCCTCTTTCAGCGTGGTGATGGCAGCCAGCGTCGAAATATAGCGGTCATGATAATGCAGTATCTGCGAGCCCCAGCTGCCGTCGGGAAACTGATGTTCCCTCAGCCACGCCAGTGACTGCTCAAATCCATACCCGGGATATCGAGAGCTCAGCCGGGCGACCCAGGCTGTGTCATAGGCGACGCCACCCACCTTGCCAGACCCGAGATGATGAATGATCCGGTGTATTTCCGCGTCCAGTGCTATTCGGTCTTCGATCTTTGCCGTAGCTAATGCCATGAAGTTCTACCCTGCGTGATTATAGTGTCGCTGCATCGCCAGTGCCGGGTTGCCATGCGTACTGCGATGTGGAATGCAGAGAGACAGATCGATAGGACAAGAATAGCGCGATTTACAAAATTGATTAATGAAGATTTAGATTAAGAAGACAAAAATGAGAAAATATTAAGGTTTGGTATTTCGAACATCTACGTAAAACGCTGCACAGCCGACGCATGGCGATGCTCTGCGCCGACAAAAGGATTACAATCTGCCTCGTAAAAAGGAGCATATCTGATGAGCCAGATTCGAGTTCTGTTGGCGGGTGAATCATGGGTGTCGAACAGCACCCACTATAAAGGCTGGGACTTTTTCTCAAGCACCACATTTGATACAGGCTGTGCCTATTTGCAGCGCGCGCTGGAATCGGCGGGAGTCGCTTTCACGCATTTGCCCAATCATCTGGCAGACAGCCAGTTTCCCAACACGCTGGAAGGCCTCGCTGCCTATGATGTCATCCTGCTCAGCGACATCGGCGCGAACACCCTGCTGCTGCATCCAGACACCTGGCTGCGCGGGAAATCGACGCCCAACCGGCTGAAACTGCTTCAGCAGTGGGTGCAGGGCGGCGGCGGGCTGGGCATGTGCGGCGGCTACTATTCGTTCGCAGGTATCTATGGCGCGGCCCGTTACCAGCGCACGCCCGTGGAAGCCGTGCTTCCGGTGAGTATTTTCCCGTGGGACGACCGTCGTGAGGTGCCGGAAGGCGCAGCAGTCACGGTGCAGCAGCCTGCCCATCCGATCCTGCACGGAATCAGCGGGCCGTTTCCACAGCTGCTAGGCTACAACGAGCTGACGCTGAAGCCGGGCGCGGACCTGCTGGCCACCGTTGGGGAGGATCCGCTGCTGGCTGTGCAGCAGGTTGATACAGGGCGCACGCTGGCGTGGGCGTCCGACATCGGCCCGCACTGGTGCCCGGAAGCATTTGCGACGTGGGACGGCTATGCGACCCTGTGGGTCAATGCGGTGCGCTGGCTGGCCGGCCAGCTTTAGAAAGCTGTTTTCAGGATTTAAGTGTTCACAGAAAGAGACAAGACCATGCGCCTCTTAAAACAGGCCTTCCTGATCGTTTCCGCCTTCACGCTCATCACCAGCATGAGTGCTTCCGCCCGGCAAGCCGACTGCCCGGGTGCCCCTGCCCCGCGCCTGATCCTGGGAGGGGATGCGCGGGTCACACCCGGCAATGCCAATAATGTCCGCGATTCTGCCACCGTCAACGGCACTCTGCTGGGGCAAATCCCGGGCGGAGAAACGATTACCGTCATCGGCGGGTCTGTCTGCGCGGATGGCTATCGGTGGTGGCAGGTGGCCTATGGCACGCTGACCGGCTGGACGGTGGAAGGTCAGGGGGACGCCTATTTCCTGGAACCTGTTGCGGCTGCGCCTGCTCCGGCTGAAGCAGAATCAAGGCTGTTCCAGGGCTTTCAGCCGCTCGACCAGCACATTGCATTTTCCTACCCCACATCCATCGGCGAAGGGGTGCGGTCTCAAATCTTCCCGGTTGCAGAAAGTGAGGCCGACATGATCGGCCGCACGCCAGAATATGTGCAGCTTACCTTTGAGCGTTACAACACCCCAGAGAATCGCTGGGCTGACACTGGCACGATCATGTACATCTACCGCATCTCGACGATGACGGAGGATATGAACCTGTTCGCGTCGGTGAACGGGCTGCAGACTGCGCTGGCCGAACGCCCCGACAAGCCAAATATCCGGCCGATGCTGACCTATCCGGGGCCGCTGGTGTTTACCGCACGCGAACGCTATATCGACACGCCTGTGCTGTCTGGCGTCGAATTCCTGATGGCCACGTCGTTCGATGTGTCGCCCGTCACCCAGGACACGCTGCGTTATCTGTTCCAAGGCATCAGCGCGGACGGGCAATACGCGGTCACGATCATCTCACCCGTGCAAACGGCGCTCATCCCTGCCTCGATCCCCGTCGATTTTGACTACAACGCCTTCTTCGACACCTTCGACGCCTACCTGACAGAGCTTGAATCAACGCTGGGAGCGGCTGCGGATACGGACTTCACACCCGCCCTGACCGACTTTGACAGCGTCATCAGCACGCTGACTATTAACTCGCCTGCAATCGAGTTTTCGTCTGCCGCCGGGGCGCCCATCCAGGTTGACTTTAACAGCTATCACGTGACCGTGGATGCCTCACTGGGCAACCGTGTACAGGTCGATGTGATCGCAGCGACCACCGATCCGGAAGGTATGTCAAGCATGTTTGGATCAGAACCGGAACGCACCAGCGTGACCATCGCCGGGTATCCGGTGCGAGACATGCCCTATCAGCAGCCGCAGGTCTTCTTCATGCCGACCAGCACCTTTGCAGCAGGCTCGAACTATGCCAATCAACTGGCTCGGGTGCAGGACTTTGTGAATCAATCGCCAGCATTGGTCAGCGGGCTGCCGCTGATGGGTGAGGTGACCGAGATTCCCTTCCTGCCCGTCTACAACGCGGCGCAGGTCATGATCGTTCAGCCCGAATACATTTCGTTTGCTGGCGGGCGCGGGGTGCGTTTCCTGACCTATTACTCGCAGGCATTCAGCGTTGGCACCAACGGTTCCGTTTTCTACGCGTTCGTTGGCCTGACCGACGACGGCAGTCATGTCGTCTCCGCCACTTTCCCGATCAGCACGGCGGTGCTGCCCGACACATTCGACTACAGCGCCATCAACCCAAACTCGCCGGACGCAGGCGCCATCCTGGTGGATCAGGTGAGCCTGCTGGCGGCAGAACCCGCACAAGCGTTCACCCCATCGCTCGACACGCTCGACGCGCTGATTGCTTCCATTCGCGTCGACTGACACCCGGCGACGGCTTCGTCAGCATAAAGAAGGGCGCATGCCGAAAAGATGCGCCCTTTTGTTTTGCGCCAAATCTTCGGTCATATGAGGCGTATACTGAAGACAGGGTCCGGCCTGAATACAGTCCGGAGCCACCTTACAGCGGCAGAGTCCCGCGTGGAGCAAGGATATGACAGCACGAATGCAGGAACGGCATGTGACAGGGCGGATTGGCTGGCTGCGTGCCGCCGTACTGGGCGCCAACGATGGCATCGTCTCGACAGCCAGCCTGATCGTGGGCGTGGCGGCCGCCAGCGCCGTGCGCGGCGATGTGCTGATTGCGGGTATCGCCGGGCTGGTGGCAGGGGCAATGTCGATGGCCGCCGGCGAGTATGTCTCGGTGAGCTCGCAGGGGGACACAGAAAAGGCGGAGCTGGCACGGGAAACCCGTGAGCTGGCAAGCGATGGAGACTTCGAGACTGAAGAACTGGCGGAGATTTACGTCAAACGCGGGGTGGAGCCTGCCCTCGCCCGGCAGGTCGCTGTGCAGCTGATGGAAAAAGATGCCCTGGGCGCGCATGCACGCGATGAACTGGGCATCTCCGAACAGCTCAGCGCCAGGCCGGTACAGGCGGCCTTCGCTTCGGCGGCATCTTTTGCTGTCGGCGCGGCTATGCCCCTGCTGACCGTGCTCATCATGCCAGAAAATCTGCTCACTATCGGCGTATCGGTGATTTCGCTGGTCTTTCTCGCCCTGCTGGGCATCCTGGCGGCATGGGCAGGCGGCGCGCCCATCCTTAGGTCAACAGTCAGGGTGACATTCTGGGGTGCGGCGGCCATGGGGCTGACGGCGCTTATCGGGTCGCTGTTCGGCACCGCCGTCTGATGCGAGGACGGGGAGATGCGGGCTTGCATGCATCTCCCCGAAAATCAGGCTTATTCCAGCGGGGCCAGTTCGCCCAGAATCGAGGGCAGGAACTCGGCAATGGTGGGATGAATCGGCAGCGTCTCCATCATCACACGATAGCTGGCGCCAGTCGCCATAAAGAAGCTGACCGCCTGCACCACGTCGTCACCATGAAAGCCCAGCACGGCAGCGCCCAGAAACTGCTCGCTGTCGGCGTCGACCAGCAGCTTGATGAAACCGTCCGTCTCGGCCTGTTCCACCGCGCGGCCGATACTGCTCATCGGCTTGACCGCCATCAGCACCCTGCGACCAGACGCGCGCGCCTCGGTTTCCGACATGCCCACCCGCCCCAGCGGCGGATCGGTGAACAGCGCATACGACTGCACGCGGTCGGTCCATTTGCGCGAACGGCCATGCAGCAGATTATCGCGCACGATCTCGTAATCCTGATACGACGTGTGCGTGAACGCGCCCTTGCCGTTGATGTCGCCCAGCGCATACACCCCCGGCGCAGTCGTCTCCAGGAATTCATCCACCAGCACAAAACCGCGCTTGTCGGTTTCGATGCCCGCCGACGCCAGATTCAGCTTGTCTGTGTTGGGGATACGCCCAACGGCATTCAGCCAGTGGGACCCCTCGACGACAATTTCTGTTCCATCTGCACGGCGGAGATGCGCAATCACCCCGCCGTCTGCGCCGCGCTCCAGCCGTACGGGCTCGCTGCCGGTGTGCACGGTGATGCCCTCGCGCTCCAGCACGCGCTGCACCTCCGCCCGGATATCCGGGTCTTCACGGCTGATGAGCGCCTCACCCGTCTCGATAATCGTCACCTGGCTGCCCAGCCGCCGGAATGCCTGCCCCATCTCCAGGCCGATATAGCTTCCACCCAGTATGACCAGATGCCGCGGCAGCTCCGCAAGTCGCAAGGCTTTCTCGCTGTCCAGCCAGTCAATCAGGTCGATGCCTTCGATATCCGGCAGGCGCGCCCGCGTGCCCGTGTTCAGGAATACGCGTGCCGCCTCCACCACTTCATCGCCCATACGCACGCGATACTGCCCCTCAGCGACGCCATCAAAGCTGGCATAGGCATGATACACATCAATGCCGTCTGTGCCGCGCAGCCACGTCTCAATTTCTTCGCTCGTATTCTCGATGATGCCGACGACGCGTTCGCGCACGCGCTCCCAGTTCACCGTCAGCGGGCCGGTCTCAAAGCCAAAGTCTGCACCGCGCCGGGCCAGATGCACCGCATGCGCGCTGGCGATCAGCGTCTTGGTGGGCCGGCAGCCATAATTCACGCACGAGCCGCCGAATCGATACCCTTCGGCCACGGCGACGCGCTGGCCGCTTCGGGCCAGTTGATCTGCCATAGACGGTCCTGACTGACCAGTGCCGATGACAATGGCATCATAACGTTTCATTGAGTCGCCTTTCGTTCGTGATTCACAGGTTGAATATGACATGACTTTACGGCGCAGGCGACGACATTTCGTCAGAATAGCTGCCCATAAGTTACCCGCTGACCAATATTCAGCATTTTCTGGCCAGACGAATTATTATCAGACGTGTTAACGACGCGCGGGCTTTCGTGGCATTGACCACCCCTGTGCAATTCCTACACGTTTCACGGCTGTCTGGAAACGGCTGAAATCAGGATCCCATGCTCGAATTCATGCAAACTCTGTCACCGATTGTGCAGGCCCTGCTGGCGACGCTGTTCACATGGGGTGTCACTGCACTCGGCGCGGCCGTGGTCTTCACCACGCGGGAGGTCAGCCGCAAGCTGCTGGATGTGATGCTGGGATTTGCCGGCGGCGTGATGATCGCGGCCAGCTTCTGGTCGCTGCTGGCGCCAGCCATCGAGATGTCGGAAGGCGGCGCGCTGCCCGCCTGGGTGCCCGCTGTCAGCGGCTTCCTGCTGGGTGGCATCTTCCTGCGCATCATCGACCGCATCCTGCCGCATCTGCATCTTGGCTTCCCGCGCAGCCAGGCCGAAGGGCCAAAGACCACCTGGCATCGCGCCATCCTGCTGGTGCTGGCGATTACGCTGCACAACATTCCTGAAGGACTGGCCATCGGCGTGGCCTTTGGCGCGGCGGCCAGCGGCATCCCGTCTGCGTCGCTTGCAGGGGCGATTGCCCTGGCCATCGGCATCGGCCTGCAAAACTTCCCGGAGGGCATCGCGGTCTCCGTGCCGCTGCGCCGCGAAGGCATGACGCGGCTGAAGTCCTTCTGGTACGGCCAGCTCTCGGCGGCGGTAGAGCCGATAGCCGCGGTGATCGGCGCGATGGCCGTCATCGTCATGCGCCCGCTGCTGCCCTACGCGCTCAGCTTCGCGGCCGGGGCCATGATCTTCGTCGTGGTGGAAGAAGTGATCCCGGAATCACAGCGCGGCGGCAATACAGACCTGGCGACGCTGGGTGCCATGGTGGGGTTCGCCGTGATGATGCTGCTCGATGTCGCGCTGGGCTGAGGGGCATCCCCCTGTACCCCCCCAAAGGTTAGGGTTCCGGCCGCCGCTGGCGCCTGATGGCGCACGCCCGTCATAAAATCAGGATACAATCGCTTTATCTCGTAACCTATACCATACGGGGTCACAGGCAGGGCATGGACAATCCAATTTCGTGGATCTTTCTGGCATTCACCGTGGTGGGGGTGGGTTATGTCCTGTTCTCCATTATTTTCGGAGAGCTGCTGGATGGTGTGACCGACAGCGAGTTTGGCCTGCTGCTGGCCGCCGCCTTCAGCGCAGGCTTCGGCGCATTTGGACTGCTGGGCACGCTGTCAGGGTGGTCACTGCCAGTCACGTTCATCGCGGCAGGCGCATTTGGCTTTGCGGCCGGAAAATCGGTGCAGTGGGTGCTGCGCCTGCTGCTGCGCCAGCAAACGCTTGACAGTATCTCCAACACCGATGCACTGATCGGCCTGAGCGGGCGCGTGACCATCGACAGCCCGGCAGGCAAAACAGGCGAGGCCATGCTGGAGGGCGCACCCCACATCACGCGCTCGGCCGTGAAAGAAGTGAGCGGCGCAGCCCTGAAACGCGGAGACCTGGTGCAGGTCGTCAGCGCGGAGAGCGGGCTGCTGTACGTCAAGAAGAAGAACACGTAACGCGAGGCACTTTGCCAGAGGGAGGCACGGATGGAGATACAAGGCATTCTGATCGTCGCGCTGGTGGCGGTCATCCTGATTGTGGCGCTGGTGCTGCTGGTCACGCGCCAGTATCACCGTGTGCCGCCCAGCGAAGTAATGGTGGTCTACGGCCGCAGGAATGCGCGTATGGTCACCAATGGCGGCGTATTCGTCGTGCCGCTGGTGGAAACCTTCAAAAAGCTCGACATCACCATCATGACCATCAAGCAGGAAAAAGATGAGGTCTACACCGAGCGCGGCGTGCCCATCAAGCTGGACTGGGTGGCCCAGGTGCAGATTGACCCCGAAGAAGCGGCGCTGCGAACAGCCGCCCGCGCCTTTCTGGACAAGCCGCGTGATGTGGTGCGCACCATCATCGCCGAGACGCTGAGCGCCAACTTCCGCGCAATTGTGGGCCAGCTCTCGGTGGAAGAAATTCACCGCGACCGCGACTCGTTCGTGCAGAAGGTGCAGGACCTGGCCCGCGATGACCTGGTGGCGATGGGCATCAAGATGCTCTCAATGGGTATCGAGGAAATCACCGACGATCAGGGTTACCTGACCGCGATGGCTGCCCCGCAGATTGCCGCCATCAAGCGCGATGCCACGATTGCCGAAGCCGAGGCACTGCGCGAATCACGCGTGAAAGCAGCCACTGCCAAGCGCGAGGCCGAACAGGCGGAGCTGAACGCCGAACGCGAAATCCTGGAGCAGCGCGAAGCCCTGAAAATCCGCGAGGTCGAAGTGCAGAAGCGCGTCGGCCTGGCGAACGCAACATCCGAGCAGGAAGTGCAGAAGCTGCGCGCCCTCGCGGTGGAACAACAGCAGGAAGCCGAAGTCCTGGTTCCTGCCCGTGCGCGCCGTCAGGCGACCGAGATCGAAGCCGAGGCCGAGCGCCAGAAAGCGACCATCGGCGCACAGGCGTCGGCTGACGCGGCACGGCTGACGGCTCAGGCGTCGGCTGATGCCGCACGCATCAAGGCAGAAGCAGAAGCCAAAGCCACCGAAGACCGTGGACGCGCAGATGCCAATGCCCTGCAGATGATGAAACAGGCCGAGGCCACCGGCGCAAAAGCCGAGGCCGAAGCGGTGCAGGCGCGTGGCCTGGCGGAAGCTGAAAGCGAAAAGGCGAAGCTGCTGGCCGAGGCCGAAGGCCGTCGTGAGCTGGCCGCCGCATCGTCTGCGGAGAATGAAATCAACCTGCGCCAGTTTCTCATCGAGCAGATCACGCGGGCGGAAATTGCCAAAGCCGAAGCGATTGCCAACGCGCTGGCGGGCCTGGGCGGAAATGTGCGCATGGTCAATTTTGGCGGGAACGGCGTAAATGGCAGCAGCGGGAATGGCAACGCGTTCCTCGAATTCCTGAACGGCATCCCCGAGACTGCTGAAGTACTGCGCGCAAAAGTCGAGGCGCTGAGCGGCGATGATTTTGAAACGACGATTGTCCGCATCTCTAACCTGCTGACCATTCTGCGCGGCGCACGCGAGTCAGGCGGCGATATCGCCCCAACGATCGACGCGACGCCCAAGCCAAAAGTCTAGTATCCTCATCATCCCACAAGGCGGACGGCTGCAAAACGTCCTGCCTTGTGGGAGATTTCCCCGTTTTCCCTGATGCCCCTGCCCTCCTCAAACTCGTGCGCTTTATCCATAGACGCATGTGCATGAACAGGCGTACGATGGTTATACAGGCCGTAATAACAGGCCAGAGGATACAGCCGCTGATTCACCGCACCGATGACCGATCCGACCATTGATGCGGGAAACCGGAGGCATAAAGGGGCTGTCGATGAACACGTACTCAGGCGTATGGATTGACCACCGGCAGGCGGTGATTGTAAGCCACCTGAACGACAAGGAAACAGTCGCACATATCCATGCAGATGTGGAAAAGCATGTGCGTTATTCCGGCCACTTACAGCCGTCCCGTGGCAGCGATCTCACACGGGCAACCACAGAGGATGGACGCGAACGGCGCCATGAGAACGATCTTCATCGCTATTATGATGAGGTGATTGCCCTGTTGAAGGATGCCGACGAAATCCTGATTCTGGGCCCGGGCGAGGCGCGTGATGAGCTGCGTACCCGGATGGAGCATTTCGGGCTGGGCGGCCGTATCGCCGCCGTCCGCAGTGCGGACAAGCTGACTGAGGGGCAGATTGCAGCTGAAGTCCGCGGATACTTCGAGGACCTGCTCGACACGACCAGACACGCGCTGTAATTCCGCATGGCACGGCAGCGCCTTAAGCACTTTAAGCAGCACGAGAGGGCTTGGCGATGAACCAGCCCTCCCGTCACTGTGTCAGCAGGCGTGCGCGTTACACACTACTATACCGCGATGTTTAGCTGTCGGCCGGGTAGGTGAGCAGCGAGATATCGGTCAGTTCCACGATAATGTAGCCGTCAAACTCATCCGGCAGAGTCTCGTTATACACCCATGCCAGCAGGTCTTCGTTCCAGGGGGCCTGGCCAGAGAAGCTGGTGTCAGCAGCGCCGGTTTCGCTGGGCGGCTGCACCTGGGTGACGGCCATCGGATCCGCCACATTGTCCTGCGGCACGGCTTCAGCAGTCACCATCGGGTCGACCGTCGCCATCATCGGGTCAGGTGTGGCCATCAGTGCATCTGGTGTAACCATCATCGGATCAGTGGTCGCGACCATCGGATCAGGCGTAGCCATCATCGGGTCAGACGTGGCCATCATCGCCGGGTCGGGCGTGTTCAACAGTTCCGGGGCCATCGTCAGCATGCGTTCCTCAAAGGCGCTGGGATAGCGCATGACAGCCCCATTGTAAACGTCGTTGAAGGACGGATGCACGCGGCCCGTCAGCACGATTTCCTGGCCAATCACAAACGAATTGGGAATCGGCTGGCCACTGTTGTTGATCACCAGCACATTGTTCGCCCCCAGGGGAGCTGCATCGGTGAGTACGAACGCATTCGTGCTCACAAAGCGGTCGATGAACCCTTCCATCTGCACCGTCTGGCCGAAGTACACACCAGCGTTTCCGGTGATATCGCCCATCGGGGTATAGACCTCGTCCTGGGCCATCACAGATCCACCTGCCAGCGCCATCACGAGGGCGAGTCCTGCAATCCAGCGTTTCATCTCTTTTACTCCTGTATACCATTCCAGTTGAGTGGGCCAGCGCCAGCCACACATTCATCATAGTGGAAGGGCCGATCACGTTCATGGTTCAGGTGGGCATAATTACAGGGCAAATAACGCCGGTTCTGTATGGGTCGCGAGGGGAAGAACGACCGGGTAGAGTGACCCGTGCCTGCCTGAATCAGGCGGTGGTCTGCGCCGCCAGAAAGTCGGCCACGCGGGTCGGTTTACGGCCAGTCAGCGCCTCAAAATCTGTCGAAACGGTGCCCCCTGCGCAAACGTTTTATCAAACCAACCGATCATCTCTATGGAAATAAATACAAAAGCCGCCCCGATGACGAGGCGGCTTCTCTTTTGGGTCGCTGAACCGGCACGCGGGCTTACAAGGGCAGCGCGTACAGATCGGTGAACTTGGCGCGCAGGTAGCGCAGATAGGGCTCCACCGTCAGGTCATTGCCGGTGGTGCGGATGAGCAGCTCGCTGCCGCTGAACGCGCGCCCGTGGCGATAGATGTTCTCGGTCAGCCAGCCCAGCAGTGGCGCATACTCGCCCGCTTCCAGCGACGCATCCAGGCCGGACACATCGCGCCGTGCGGCCTCCAGGAACTGCGCGCTCATCACGTTGCCCACGGTGTAGCCGGGGAACGAGCCAAAGCCGCCGCCCGACCAGTGGATATCCTGCAGCACGCCGCGCGAGTCATCGGGCGGGGTCACGCCCAGGTATTCTTCCATTTTGGCATTCCACACTTCAGGCAGGTCAGCCACCTTCAGCGACCCGTCCATCAGGCCCAGCTCCAGCTCCACGCGCAGCATGATATGCAGGTTGTAGGTCACCTCGTCGGCTTCCACGCGAATCAGGCTGGGGCGCACGCGGTTGACCGCGCGATACATGAATTCAGGATCGACTTCCGCGCCCACTTCAGGGAAATAGTGGCGGAAGCGGTCGATGTGGGCGTTCCAGAAGGCGCGGCTGCGGCCAATCTGGTTCTCCCACAGGCGCGACTGCGACTCGTGCACCCCGTAGCTGGTGCCGCCCACGGGATACTTGCCGAGGAAGTCGATGGCCAGCGCGCTGCGCGTCAGCGATGGGTCGACGCCCTGTTCATACAGCGCGTGGCCGGTCTCGTGCAGCGTGCCATACAGCGCCATCGGGAAGTAATTCAGCTTATAGCGCGTGGTGATGCGCACATCCTGGCGCGTGAACGAAATCTCGAACGGGTGCGGGGCGATATCCAGGCGGCCGCGGTTCACGTCATAGCCAAACTTCTGCGCCATCTCCCAGCCGAAGGCCTTCTGCTTGTCCAGCGGATACTCACGCATCCACAGGTCTTTTTCCAGCGGCTTGTCATTGGCGACGATCTCGCGCAGCAGCGGCAGCAGTCCGACTTTCAGCCCTTCAAACAGCACACGCAGTTTGGAGGCCGTCATGCTCGGCTCGTATTCAAATACCAGCGCATCAAATGGATGCTCGGCATAGCCAATCGCATCCGCCTGACGGCGCGCCAGATCGACCTGCTTTTGCAGGTAAGGCGCAAAGCTGGCGAAGTCGTTGTTCTGCTTGGCGGCAGCCCACACGCCCTCGCTGACCGGCTCCAGCGCGGCCTTCTCGCCTACGAGATCGAGCGGCAGCTTGCGGATGATCTCGAAGTACTGGCGCGTCTGGCGCACGGCACGCACGCGATAGCTGTCCGGGTCCTCGCTGGCGATTTCCGCTTCAGCGGCGTCCAGCAGGCGGGCCGTCTTGTCGCTGATAAAATGCTCCTGCGACAGGCGGGACAGCGTGGCCAATTGATGGCCGCGGGTTTCCGCGCCGCCGTGCGGCATCTGCGTGCGGGCGTCCCACTTCAGCACGCTGATCGAGCACAGAATGTCATTGAGTTCGGCGATGTGCGCCGCAAAATTATCGTAGGCTGTGGCCATGGGGCGTGCTCCTTGTTGGAAGTAATCTGTCGCATAGAGATTATTCTGCTGGGAGTAGCCTCACCCCGCTTCGCTTCGCTCAGCCGCCCCTCTCCACGTTGTGGAGAGGGGCAGAAACCCGCCAGGGTTTCGGGGTGAGGCCGAACTAGATCGAGCGCATTGCGCCGCCGTCGACGCGCAGGCTGGCCCCGGTGACATATTCAGCGGCAGGAGACAGCAAATAAGCCGCCGCCTTGCCGAAATCGTCAATCGTGCCCAGGCGCTTGAGCGGAATCTTGGCGATGCTTTCGGCGCGCACCTGCTCAAACGACTTGCCGGAGCGCTGTGCCGCGCCCTGGTCCAGCTGGGCCACGCGCTCGGTGTCGATGCGTCCGGGAATCAGGTTATTCACGCGGATATTGTCACCCGCCAGTTCGTCGGCCAGCGTCTTGACCAGCCCGGCCACACCGGAGCGCATCACCGTCGACAGGCCCAGGCGCTCGATTGGCTCCTTGATCGAAGACGAGGTGATCGTCAGGATGGAACCGCCGTTCTTCATGTGCGGCAGCACAGCGCGGATCATACGCACGGTGCTCATCAGCGTCAGCTCAAATGCGGCCTGCCACTGGGCGTCGGTCAGGTCTTTCACCAGGCCAGCCGGGGGACCACCCGCGTTCACCAGCAGGGCATCGATCACGCCCCACTGCGCCACGGTCTTGTCGACCCACGCCTGGATCGCTTCCGGCTTGGTGACATCGCACACCGAAGCAAGCACGTCCGCGCCGGTTTCGTCCTTCAGCTTTGCCGCGGCTGCATCCACCGAGGCCTGGTCGCGGCTGCAAATCGAGACGAGCGCACCGTCAGCGGCCAGCGCCCGCGCCACGCCATAGCCCAGCCCCTTGCTGGCCGCCGACACCAGCGCGACTTTTCCCTTTAATCCGAGGTCCATGTGATCAGTTCCTTTTCTGGCTACTCCAGAGCATTCTTGCAGCACATATTCAGCTAAACGTGCAAACCGCGACTCCATCGGGGTGGACACGCAGGTGTATCCCTACTGCCATTCCCAAATATGCGGGACTCCCTCGTAGGGGCTTGGCATGCCAAGCCCCTACTTCACCTGGCTCTACCCGTGGTCCATCGGTGACAAACCTGAATGGCCGACCCTGCCCTCATCCCCTAAAACGCAATCTTCTGCGTCGGGTCGGCGATGCCCACGCGCCGGAAAATCCAGTCGATTTCATCCAGCGTGCCGCCATCAATGGGCACGAACGGCACCCGCAGGCGTGCATCAGCAATCGCGCCGCGCCGACGCAGCAGCTCCTTGCGGATATTCAGGTTGATGATCGGCTGGTTTTCGAAGCGGATCAGCGGCAGATACGCGTCGAAGATGCGCTCGGCGGTCGCCTTGTCGCCCCCAATCCACGCCTGATAGACCGCCACCAGGATTTCAGTGAAAGCGAAGCCAGTCATCGTGCCAGACGCGCCGCGCCCCAGTTCTTCCAGCAGGAACATGCCGCCCAGCCCGCCAAAAATCATAAACTTGTCGGTCAGTGCGCGAATCGCGCCGATCTTTTCCATCAGCGGCGGGTCTTCCAGCTTGAGATAGCGCGCATTGGGGATGCCCTCGGCCAGGCGCGCCAGCATCTCCGCCTTCATGATGACGCCGTTCACGGGCGGGAAGTCCTGCACCACGATCGGCCCGCTCACGCCCTCGGCGATACGGCTGTACAGCGTGATGATATCGTCGTCGGTCGGGCTGGCCATGCGCGGCGGCGCGATCATCACGCCGGTCGCGCCCGCACTGATGGCCGACTGGCTCAGCGCGATGCAGGTCGCCAGGTCGTCATGGCTGGCGCCCACGATTACCGGCACGCGACCGTTCACCACCTCCAGCACGATATCCATCACGCGGCGGCGCTCATCCACCGACAGCTTGGCGGCTTCGCCCAGCACGCCGAGGATGGTCAGGCCATAGGCGCCCAGTCCAAGCTGAAACTCGACCAGGCGGCGCAGGCTGGCCTCATCGATTGAATTGTCGCTGGCGAAGGGTGTCGCCAGAATATTGAAAATACCACTGATTGGGGCCGACATGCGCTGTCTATCCTCCTGCAAATGATTGTTTAAGTTCAAGCTCGCGCCGCCTGAAAATAGCGACGACCAATACGGCGGTGATGGCCACGCCCACGGCGACGATGTGCATCATCACGCCAAATCCCAGCCGCGTTTGTAACACGCCAGCCATTGCCGTCGCGGCAAACCAGCCCACATTCCACATGACCATGTTCACGCTGCTGATTACATTGTGCAGATGCGGCGGCAGCGTGTCCAGCACCAGCGGCTGAAACAGCGGCTGCATGGTATTACGAAATGAAATCGCCAGCACGAAAAAGGCGATGCTGATCGGCAAAGCAGGCAGCAGACCAAGGCCGAAAAAGGCCACCGTCGCGACTGTCAGCGTGACGCCCAGACCACCTGCCCGACCAAAGCGCTTTTCCAGCGCCGAGCCAAACAGCGGGATGATCCCCATGCCGATCCAGCCGATGCTCAGGATCGCGCCCACGTTCTGGTCTGGCAGGCCAAACTGGGTGCGCCAGAACAGATTAAAGAACGGGAATGTCAGCCCGCCCGTGAAGCCAAACGTAATCATCGGCACAGACAGCCAGACTAACAGCCGCCACGGGATGCCCCCGCCCGCCGCAGATCGCTTCTCACGCGCGGCCTCGTGCTCCGCAGGCCGCACGTCTGGCAGCCATAACAGCGGCAGCACGCACAGCAGGCCCATAAAGGCGGCCACCGCGGTCGCTGCGCCGTAGGCATAAGGCGTGGTCGCGCTGGAGACCCACTCAGCCGGGACAAAACTCCCCGACAGCCCCACAATCCAGCCGGGCACAACGCCGCCCATGAAGCTGCCGATACCCATCGTCGCCATACTGATGCCATTGTGCAGCGCGAAGAAGCGCGTGCGGTCGCCCGGCTCCACCATGCCAATCATCTGCGGCGAGGTGGCGATCTGCTGGGCGCCATAGCACAGCCCGAACAGAAAACGGCTGAGCACCAGCATCGGCAACACCGGCACGAGCTGCAAGATCAGTGCCAGCGCGCATCCGATAGTGGAGATGATCAGCATCCTGCGCGTGCCGATCCGGTTGGTAAGCAACCCGATCGGCAGGCTGGTGATGAAGCCTGCCAGCCGCGGCAGCGATTGCAGCAGCCCGATGGTGTCAGGCTGGTAACCGAGGCTGACGAAGTAAAAATTGACCAGCACGTCCAGCATCCCCAGCAGGCCGATATGGAAGCCGGCGCTGTAGACGAGGAACAGAACGGCATTGCGCCGCGCCACGTTATGCCTCCGTGCCGATCATCTTCCTGCCGCCAATAAAGGTCATCTGCACGCGATTCAGCGCGTCCAGGTCTTCCAGCGGATTGCCATCGACGACGATCACGTCGGCTTCCTTGCCTGCTTCCAGCGTGCCCAGCTTCTTCTCCACGCGGTTGACGCGTGCGGCTACAGCGGTGGCGCTGCGCACGGCGGCATAGTTGTCGGTCACCACGCCCACCTGCACCATGAATTTCAGCTCCGGCGCGACGATCTCATGGCCCACAGCCGGGCTGCCCGCATCCGTGCCAAAGGCAATCGGCACGCCAGCCTGGGCCGCCTTCTTCAGGCCTTCGTAACGGGTCGGGTTGGCGACCGCCTTCTTGCGTTCTTCAATCTTCCATTCAGGGATGTTGAACTTGCGCGCGACGACTTCGTTGGCCTGCATCACCAGTGGCGCAAACGTCGTCACGATCGGGATCTTCTTGTCCAGCAGAATCTGGATGGTCTGATCGTCCATCGAGCCGCCGTGCTCCACACAGTCCACACCAAACTCGGCCACGCGCCTGATGCAGTCGTTGTAGGTGGCATGCGCGGTGATAGTCAGGCCGTTGCGGTGCGTCTCGTCAATCACCGCTTCCAGCTCGGCATCGGTGAACTCCAGCGTATCATGGCAGGCCATAATCTTGATCAGATCGGCTCCGCCCTTGACCTGCTCGCGCACCGCACGACGCATTTCGTCAGCGCCGCTGGCCTCGCGGCAGCACCAGTAGGTATGGCCGCCAGTCTGGATGATGGCCTCGCCGCAAACCAGCAGGCGCGGGCCGGGGAATATGCCCTGCTCCACGGCCTGCTTGGCAAACAGATTACTCGTATTCATGCCCAGGTCGCGCACCAGCGTCACGCCTGCACGCAGGCTCTTGAGCATATTGGCCGCGCTCTTGTAGGCGCTGATTTCCACCGCGTCGTCCATCGACTGGCGCGCCAGGTCATGCACGCCATCCCAGGCCAGATGCGCGTGCGAGTTCATCATGCCCGGCATGACGGTCTTGCCCGTGCAGTCGATGACTTCCAGGCCAGCATCCGGCGTGCCCAGGTCAGACATCGCGCCCACGGCTTTGATCTTGCCGTTTTCAGTCCACACAAAACCGTTCTCAATCACTTCATCGCCGACGCTGGTCAGCACGCGCGCATTCACGAAAATACGCGAACGCACGGGCAGATCGAAAATCGGCATAATAATTTTCTGGTAACGCCACGCTGCTGGTTCAGGCATGATGATGTCCTTTGTTCGTGTAAACAGGATGATGAGTGACTAGATTCGGGTGTGCATGCATGTACGCCCTGCCAAAACAGTACGATTGCACTTGTAGGGGCAAGGCATGCCTTGCCCCATGGGCACCAAGTTAAGACGATTCTTCTCCTATTTGCCGGGCGGACACGCAGGTCCGCCCCTACATTCCTCGCGGACAAACAGTTGCAACCGCGAGTTTTTTCCTTCAAATCCGAGCGACTCCGAGTAGGGGCGGACCTATGTGTCCGCCCTGGAGGACCAAAATCCAACTGAATCCTCAGCGAAAATTCCTTAACTTGGTACCTATGGGGCAAGGCATGCCTTGCCCCTACGAAACCAACGCTTCTCGCAGACAGCAGATGCCGCGTTTCACAACGGCAGAATACGCCTTTCCGGCGGATTGTCGCGCAGGAAATGGCTGGGCACGATGGCCTCCCCTTCGGTCACAATCATGCTGGTGATGGTGCGGCAGCCGTCCAGACCGGGCCGGTAAACGCCCGGTTCGTTGCTGAACACCATGCCTGGCTCGAGCAGCGTCGCATCGCCCGGCGCCAGCCACGGCGACTCGTGCCCCTGCAAGCCCATGCCATGCCCGATACGATGGCGAATCGCATCGCCAAAGCCGTATTCGCGCAGGACAGCCAGTGCCGCTTCATTCACCGATGCGCACGTACGTCCGACCCGCAGCGCATTGATGGCGGCGTCATTGCAATCCTGGGCCGCCTGTAACACGCGCATCTGGTCACCGACAGGCTCACCGATGATGAATGTCGCGCCGCTTTCAGCGTGATAGCCACCCACGTTCGCGCCGATTCCCGCGATCATCATTTCGCCGCGCTGCGGCTGGCGCGCCATCGGAGACCCGTGCGGCAGCGCAGCACGCGGTCCGCTGTGCACCGTCCCCACGACAGCCGCGCCGCGCAGTTGAAAGCGTTCGCCCACTTCACGGCGCAGTTTCGCCGCGGCCTCGCCCACGCAAAATTTCAGGATGTCCAGCTCGGTGCCGCCATCGCGGATCATGGCCGGGGCATGTTCGCGCACCATCTCCAGGCAGTAATCGGCATAGCCCGCCGCCTGCTCCACCAGCGCGATTTCTTCCGGCGACTTGATCCAGCGCATGCGCTCGACCAGCGTCGTGATTTCCACGCCTTCCGGCAGCAGGCGAAATACGTCGACGGTCAGCGTATCCACGCCGAGGCGCTTCACGCCCGCCTCGCGCACCATCCACACGACCGGGTGTTCTTCGCCCGGATACTCAAAATACGAGCGGATATCGGTCACCCAGGTATCGGCCGCATTTTCCTGCTCAAGCTGCGGCACCAGCAGGACCGGCGCGCCAGCCTTCGGGACGAATACGCCCAGCGGCCGCTCTGACGGGATATGGTGAAAACCGATCGCATAATTCACATTGTTGGCATCCAGAATCAGCAGCCCGTCCAGACCTTCGCGGTCCATGGCGGCCTGCATCTGCTGAATCTTGCCCTGGTAAAAGCTGACAGGCAGCCTCATGAGCACACCAGCTCGGCACGGGTCGTGCCCGCGCGTGGGGAACCCGCCTCGACCGTGAGCGCCGTCCCGGCTGGCGCACGCACCAGCCATTCGGCCTTGCGCTGGGACGTGTGCCATTCGCGCAGCCACGGCGACCAGGTCGCATTGCGTTCATCGCGCCCGGCCAGATGCCCCAGGTCCTGAATCAGATCGCCCATCACCAGCTCGGCCCCATCGGGCAAATGCAGCGTCGCCCGCGTGGTCACGGCCACTTTCTGCCGGATCGCCATCTCGGTCAGGTTGGTGGGCAGGAAGCCGATATTCTTGACCACCGCGCTCACCTTGTACAGGTCCGCACCCAGCGCCTCAACCTTAAGGGACTCCAGGCGGAGCAGCGGCGTCGCGGCGGCATGTTTGATCGTGAACAGGCAGTTATTGTGAATGGTTTCGTGCAGGAAGCCGCGCGCCCTGTCGGTGGTTGCCCAGCTTGCCGGCGGCGGATTGCGGAAGGTGTACATATGCGTCCAGCCGCCAATCTCAATCGGGCCCAGTTGCGGATGCTCGAACGGCGTCCACGGGATAAAGCCCTTGCCGCCCAGGTGCTCATCGTTGTACTTCAGCAGGCGGATTTCATCGTCGGTGCTGCGCGCGCGCACCTGATATTTCTCGACGTGCTGCAAACCGGCAGCCAGCTCAGGATTCCACAGCTCGGTCGAAAACGTGATGATGCCCATCTCGTCATACGACCACTGCATCATCGAACCGGTGCGCGCCTGCGACGGGTCCGGTGTGAATTCCTCGTAGACTGAAATGACAGGATAGCCAGTGGCAGCCTCGCCCATCGCGCCGATCGTCTTGTAGATGGCCAGGTCTGCGCGCGGCATGCTGCTGTCCGGCGCAATCAGCGAGGGGCGCAGCAGCAGCCCGCCGTGCGTGTGATAGCACTGCATGCCGCTGATATTCGGGTGATCGAGGATGAAGCGCGCGGTCGCCATCGCTTCCGGCTCGCTCAGCGGGTATTCCCCGGCGCCGTACTGGCGATTCTCCGGATACCAGCCGGCCGGGAAATTGCGGTTCATGTTGCCATCACGCGGCTTTTCAATTTCAATCGTGACGCCATCCCACGGGCCGCGGATCATGCCTTCGCGGTACATGCGATAGTAGGTTCCGCCGACTTCGCCCGGCTCGCGCAGCACCATCAGGCGCGGGTCACGGTCGCTGACCTTCCACTCGCCGGCCGGATCCTGAATGCGCATCTGCACGATATAGCCGTCGCCGTTGATGTCTTCCTGGCACAGGCCGCGCGTCTGTTCTTCGCCGGGCAGATAACGACCGTTGCCGCACCAGTGATGCCCGGTCGTCAGGCTGATTTCCGCGCCGTCGGGGTTGGTGCGCGGCAGGATGTAAAACGTGGTGTTGTCCAGCAGATACGTGATGGTGCTGTCTTTGCCGTAGTTTTCCAGCAGATACCAGATGGTGTAGAGCGCGGTGTGCGAGGTGGCCACTTCCTCGGCGTGAATATGGGCGTCGATATAGAACGCGGGCTTCTCGTTATGCGCACCAGTCGCCGGATTGGTGATCGTCATGCACCATACATCGCGGCCGCGCCAGCTCTTGCCCAGGCTTTGCAACGAGGCCAGCGCCGGATAGGCATCGGCCAGGCCGTGCAGATGCGTGGTCAGGTCCTGATAGTTGAAGTATTCGGAAAAATCGAGCGTGTAGGGCATTTAAAATCCTTTATAGACATTCTCGCGCACGGGACGAACGAACCTGCCCCAGCCCGGCTCACCTTTGATCTCGCCATTTTCAAACACCGTGCGCCCGTTCACCAGCGTACGGCGAATCTTGCCCTGGAACGTCATCCCCTCATACAGCTTGTCGCAGGCCTTCGCCTTGCTGAACAGCATGTCCTGATGGATGGTCGTCTTCTCACGCGGGTCATACAGCACGATATCCGCGTCTGCGCCCACCGACAGGTGGCCCTTCTGCGGGTAAATGCCATAGCGTTTGGCGCCGTTGGTGCTGATGAGCTGCACGGCATGCAGCAGGTCCAGGCGGCCAGTCAATGCGGCATCCATCACTGCCAGCACCAGCTCCTCCACGCCCGGCGAGCCCGGCGGCGTGCGCCACAGGTCCGTGCGGGCGCGCTCTTTTTCCTCAGCGGTAAACGGTGAGTGGTCGGTCGTGATGGCCATCAGCGTGCGGTCGGCCAGGCCGCCCCACAGGGCATCCTGATCGGCTTTCTTGCGCAGAGGCGGGTTAATCTTGGCATAGGGCCCGGTGCGCGCCATGTCATCTTCGGTGAACAGCAGATAATGCGAGCAGGTTTCCGCGCTGGCCGTGGAGCCAGTGGCCTTATAGCGGCGGAAAACTTCCAGCGCCTCGCGGCTGCTCAGATGCACGATGTGCAGGTTGCACTGGATGCTCTCGTTCAGCGACAGCAGGGTCGAAATCGCCAGCGCCTCGACATGCGGCAGACGCGATTCGTTATGCGCGTACACGTCATTGCGACCAGCCGCCTGAAGCTGCGCCGTATGCCATTCCAGCAGCGCGTTGTCCTCGGCATGCACGGCGCACACCAGGCCGGTCTCGGCCACCAGCTTCATGCCCTGATACAGCAGCTCGTTGGTGGGCAGGCACAGCCCTTCAAATTCGTCGTTGCGACCGGCCGGCGCGGCAGTCATGAAAATCTTGTAGCCGATCGCGCCTTCGTCAGCCATGCCGTGCACCTCTTCCGGAATCAGCAGGCCGGGCGCGCCAAACAGGGCAAAATTGACGTAGGCGTTGGCTTCGCCCAGCGCGCGGCGCGACTTAAAAATTTCGGTGGTGGCGCAGCACGGCTTGCTGATCGGCATCTCGAAAATTGTGGTGACCCCGCCCGCTGCGGCTGCGCGAGTCTCGGTCGCGAAGTCGCCACGCTGCGGATACGCTGGCGCACGGCAGTGGAAATGAATGTCCACCGCGCCGGGCATCACATAATGCCCGCTGGCGTCGATGACTTCACGCGCTTCCAGCGGCGTGCCCCGCGCGACGACAGCCACAACTTTCCCATCTTTGATCGCCAGATCAACCGCTTCGACAGCGCGCTCTGTGATCACATCTCCATTTACGATAATCGTGTCATACATCATAGCGGGTTCACCTTGTCAGTAAGGTTTGGTCGATGAAGCGTCTCAGAATGTGCGCGGTCGCTTCCAGTTCGGAAATCTCGGTGTATTCATCGTAGGCATGCGCGACTTCATAACTGCCTGGGCCAAAAATAATCATTTCGCCGCGCACTGCGGTCTTCAGATGCTTGGCATCGCTGCCGGGCAGATAGCCAATCGGTGCGGGGCTGATATTGAGCGTTTCGCCCACGATGCGCATGAAAGTCTGCGAAAGCGGGGTTTTCACCTCCGAGCTGAACCAGTCCGACACGAGGAAATCGCCGACTGACGACTGCGCGGGCGACACATCCACCGAGGCGACGACAGCTTCCAGCTCGCGCTGAACTTCAGCCGGATCCTCACCGGGAATCATGCGCCGGTCGAGATAAATCGCGCACGAGTCGGGGACGGCGTTGGCCGTGCTGCCGCCGTGAATCACGCCGACGTTGCAGGTCGGCACGCCCACCAGCGGATGGACGCGCTGTGCCAGATCGCGGTGATAAGCATCCACCGCCAGCACGATTTTCGCCATCGCGGTGATCGCGTTCACACCGCGGTCCGGGTTGGTGGCATGCACCGAACGGCCGGTCGTGCGGATGGTGGCGCGGACAACGCCTTTGTGGGCGGTGGCCACATGGTTATGCGTTTGTTCGCCCACCACGATGAAATCACACTGGGGGAAATAACCATTATCGGCCAGCCAGCGCGTGCCCAGCCGACCACCAACTTCTTCTTCAGCGGCCGCCACGAGGATCAGCGTGCCCTGAAGCTGATCGGCCTGCGACGCCGCTGCAATCACGGTTTCCATCATCGCGGCCAGGGGCGCCTTGTCATCCACACTGCCCTTGCCATAAATTTTCCCATCGCGGATTTCGGCCGCATACGGGTCAGATGTCCAGTGCAGCGCCTCGTTGGCGTCGATCGGCACGGTGTCGATATGGGCATGCAGCATAATGACCGGCGCGCCCTGCCCGATTTCGGCAATCACGCTGACCGCTTCCGGCTTCACGTCCGGTGCGGCGGTGGTCACCCGACAGCCTGCTGCCTCCATTACGCCGGCAATATAGGCCGCAATCGCGCGGGTGTCGCCAGCCGGATTCGGCGACGGAATACGAATCAGCGCCTGCAAGCGTTCGACCAGCGCGCTCATGCAGTCACCCGGCAGCACGCAGGCTGCCCTTTGCTTCCCTGAAACATGCGCATCACTCCTGGGTAATCCGGTAGCGCTCCAGAATCGGTTTCATTCGTTCCAGCGCCTCGCTGAGCAGCTCGCTTTTCTGCAGCACGCTGATGCGCAGATAGCCGCCCCAGTTATCGCCAAAGCCCGTGCCGGGGAACAACAGCACGCGCCCTTCCTTCAGCAGCAGATAGCTCAGCTCGGTGGCGTGGATGCCGGTCGAACTGCTGTTCGTCCACAGGAAAAACGCGCCGCGCGGATCGCTGAAAGACAGCCCCATCTCGCGCAGGCCGGTCATCATCAGGCGGCGGCGGTCGTCATACAGCTTGTGAAACTCGCGGATTGGCTCCTGCGTGCCGGTGACCGCGGCCAGCGCGGCCCACTGGCTGACAGCCGCAGCAGCGCCCGTCGTCACCGACTTGATACGCGCCAGCGCCTCAATTACATTGACCGGCGCGGCCGCATAGCCCACGCGGAAGCCAGTCATCGCATAGGTCTTGGAGAAGCCGTTCAGCGTGATCGTGCGTTCCGCCATGCCGGGCAGGCTGCCGATGCTGAAATGCTTCCAGCCGTCATACAGGAACTTCTCGTAAATTTCGTCGCTGATGACGATCAGATTGTGGCGAATGGCAATCTCGGCAATCGCCCGCAGACGTTCCTCGGTGACGATGCCGCCGGTCGGATTGCTGGGGGTGATGATCAGGATGATCTTCGTGCGCGGCGTGATGGCGGCTTCCACCGCTTCGGGGCGCAGATTAAACGCGTCGTCATGGTCGGTGGGCACCAGCACAATTTTCCCGCCTGCACTGGCAATCGCCTCATCATACGACGTATAGCGCGGGTCGGGCACGATGACTTCATCGCCCGGGTCCAGCAGCGCCTGCATAATCAGATACAGGCCTTCCTGCCCGCCGGTCGTGATGATGACATTTTCGGCGTTGGCATCCAGGCCGTTTTCGGCGCGCAGCTTGGCAGCCACAGCCTCGCGCAGGATGGGCATGCCATACACGGAGGTCGGGCTGATTTTGTTGTCGCGGATAGCGGCTTTGGCCGCCTCGATGATATGGGCGGGCGTGGCCACGTCCGGGTCACCGCGGCCCAGCGCGATAGCATCCGGATACTGATTGCTCAGCTCCATCAGCGCATAACGAAGCTGCGTCCCATCTGCGGCGACGGCGCGCACTTCGGGTGGAATGTTCACGTTAGCCGTTGCCATAGGTGGAATCCTCCATGCCCAGCGCGGCCCACTGGCTGACGCTGGACGTACAGATGGTCATGCTCTGCTTATACGCGCGCAGCTTGTTGGCCGCTTTCGAGCCCGCCAGCCAGCCGACACGCCAGCCGGGAAGCTGCTCACTGGCACTGCCGACGGTGATCGTCAGCGGGGCCAGGGCCTCAATGCGCGCCGGATGAAACGCCCCACCCGCGTCATGCACACCCGCGTCAAACAGGATCCACCAGCCGTGCGCGCCAGCGCGTTCGGCCAGCGCCTGCGCCTGTGCATCGGGTGTCCCGGCGCCGATATACACCAGCGCAATATCGGGCGCATCGGGGTCAGTGGTCAGCGTCGCGCCGACCAGCGCAGCAGCGCCTGCCACAGCAGCGGCATCCCCAGCATGCAGGATAGCCTTGCCCGCACCCACCAGCTGCTTCACCGTGACAAAGCGCGCTTCAGTCGCCCCGCACGTGATCGTCACTTCTTCCGGGCCGTATTCCACACCATAGCGCGAGGCCAGGCGCGCCACCGCGATTTCGCGCAGCGGCTTGATGCCCGGCCGGTCCGTATAGTGCGTGTGTCCGGCGTCCAGCGCCTCGAAAGCGGCGCGCTTGACGCCCGGCAGCGCTGTGCCGCCTGTCTCTGTGCTGTCGGCCACGGCAGGCAGCGACGCCACCCGTGCAGCCAGCGGACGTGCCAGTGTCTGCGCGCTCATGCCACCACATCCTTTTCAAACGGGAAGGCGATGCCCAGATTCCCGGCCAACGCCTGCAACTGGTCAAACACGACGGCATCCAGGCGGGCGCCGTGTGCGCGATATTCCTGCTCGAGGCGATAGTCACGCTCACCGGGAACCAGAATTTCTTCCACGCCGGGGCGTTTCTTCGCAGCTTTAATGTCCGCGATAAAGCGGTCCATGCGCGCCTTGAACTCATCCAGGCCCATGAACCAGTCAATATCGATGGCGATCATGGTATGCGAGACATCCTGCCGGGCCTGATTGCTGTACGGGGCCAGACCAAAACCGCCGCCCGCAATCACGCCCGTCAGTACGTCGGTCATCATCGCCAGGCCATAGCCCTTGTGCTGGCCGATGCCCAGCAGCGCGCCCTTCATGGCCGCTTCCGGATCATCGGTCTCGTAGCCATCCGGTGTCAGCGCCCAGTCGAGCGGCATCTTTTTGCCTTCGCGGGCATACCACTGCATCATGCCCTTGCCCGCCGTCGTCAGCGCGATATCCAGCACGACCGGGAACGCGCCGCCGGTGGGCGCAGCCAGCCCCCAGGGATTGGTGCCGACCACACCCGACGCAGCACCCCACGGGGCCATCTCCGGGCCGGCATTGGTCATCGCCACGCCGATGCAGCCCTGCTCCACGGCCAGCAGCGCCGGGACAGCCGCCGAGCCAAAGTGCGTGCTGTTGCGCACGATGACCGTGCCCACGCCGCTGATTTTGGCCTTCTGGATGGCCAGCTCCATCGCCTTCTGCGACACCACCGAGCCGAGGCCATTGTGCCCATCGACCAGCGCCAGCGCGGGCGACTCTTTCACGATTTCAAAAGGCGCGCCGGGGAGAATGTACTTTTTATTGATCCGCTCAAAATAGGTGGGCAGGCGGCGGACGCCCTGCCCCTGGCCGGACAGCGTGCGCAGCTCGCTGTGCATCAGCCCGCGCGCACAGTAGGCCGCTTCTTCAGCCGACGTGCCCATCGCGATAAAGCAGTTGATGGTGAATTCGTACAACGCGTCAACGGGGACGCGCACCAGCGTGATCGGCATGGCCTAAATTCCCTTGACCGCTTTGTACTCTTCCAGCTCTTCGGGCGTATACACCTGCATCATCTCCAGCTCAATGCCGCCCGCCTCTTCCTGCAGGAACGCGACCCAGCCTTCGGGATGCACGTGGCTGCCGGTCACCTTGCAGGCCGAGCATTCCTTCAGCGTGGCACCCTTTGCCTGGGCATCGGCCAGCGCCTGATCGATATTGGGCACGGCATAGCAGATGTGATGCAGGCCTTCGTAGCCGCGGTCCTTGATCCACTGGTCAAAACGGCCGCCTTCATCCAGCGACTGGCAGAGCTGGTATTCGACATCGCCCACCCAGAACTGCGCCACGCGATTGCGCGACTTCGGGTAGTCTTTCACTTCCCCAGCCAGGCCGACGCCCAGAAAGTCCTGATACTGCTTCAGTGCGGCGTTGGCGTCGCGCACTGCAAAGGCCATATGTTTGATATAGCGCCCATCGTTCGCCATGGTCAGCTTCTCTCCCCGTCTGCAAAAGGTTCAAACACGCGCTTACAGCCCAAACACATCCTTGATATTGACGCCCGGCGTCACCACCGGATTGATGCCGCCTGCCATGGCCGTCATGACCAGCGTGACGCCCGGCCCATAGCCGGCGCGCGGGCTGTCGCCCTGGCCGATGACGCAGATGCCGACCGCGCCGCGCAGATAGCCGTGATTGAAGCTGCTGTCGTAATCCGTCAGCGCGACGACATCACCCAGGCGCAGCTTATCCAGCCCGAGCGAGGCGATCTCGGTGCGGTCCTGCGTCTGGATATGGAGCGACCCGCCTTCGCTGGTCAGACCCGCGCCAGCGCCCAGCAGGTGCGGCGGAATCACTGCCGAGACCGGCACATTCAGGCGGCCATCGCTGCCCGTGGTCACTTCCAGCCCATCGATCAGGCCCGGCGAGCAGCTCTTGAGCTTCACGCCCGGATGATCGGCCAGCACCATACCCACGCCATGCGCCTTGATATTGATCTTGTCGCCGATCGCCATCTTCTCGCGGTCGGCCGTGCTAAAGTGGATGATGACGTGTTCGCTGAAGCGGCCGCTCTTGCCGGTCACGACGCCTTTTGCGCCGCGCGCGTCGCCGGTCATCACCATCGCAGTATTGCCCACACAGGCCAGCAGGTTCAGGCCGCGGTTGCCCGTGTCGTCCTTCAGCGAAATGCTGACGCCGGGATGCACGCAGTCGGCCATCCAGCCATAAGCCGAATCGCCCACCGAGACGTTATACACGATGCCGCCGTAGGTGGGCAGCAAAAACGGACGGCCATCCGAGTCGAGGCGATACGGCTCGGCGGGCAGCCCGGGAAAGCCCGGCGAGGCAATCTGGCCCATCACCGAGACAGAGATCAGTTTGTTGACATTACTTGCCAGGCTCATGCTTGCTCCCGAATGTTGAGGTAATTAGCGATATTGGCGTTGGGGTCGATCACCCACTCGATGACCGACTCGGCGGAGGTCAGCAGTGTCATAATGCCGGGGCCATGCCCGGTCATCACAGAATCCCCGTGGATGCACAGCGCAATCGACGCCGCGCCCTTGCGATAGCCGCGCCCGTACCGATGATCGGCGTCAGGAATCACGACGATATCGCCCAGCTTCATCTGGTCGATGCCAAGCTGCGCCATCAGATCGCGGTCACCACTCATCAGGTCCTGGTCCACAAATTCGCTGTTCAGCTCAGCACCGCTGCCCATAATGCGCGGCGGCAGCTCCATCGTCACCGGCACGCGAATCTTCTTGCCGTCTTCACTGAGCGTGATGCCCATGCTGTTGAACAGCTTTGGGCTCATCTTTTTAACTTCAATCTGGGGAAAATCTTCCAGCATCAGGCCGCGGCCCAGCGCAATGATCTGGATGGTGTCGCCGACGCACAGCATTTCGTTGACATCCGGCGCAAAATCGACCAGCAGGCGCGCATGCTCGCCGGTGACGATGCCTTCAGCGCCTTTGGCCATGCCGCTGGTCACGATCGCCCGGTTGCCCATGCAGGTCAGGTAATGCAGCGCCATGTCGGCGGCGGGGTCGCTGTTGGCAATGCTCACCCCCGGTTCCACATGATCGCCCGCCCACCCGAAGGCGGGATCGCCCACACGCGCGTTATAGACCACACCGCTCATGCCGGGCAGCACTGCGCCCATGCCCTGCGCGTCCAGGGTGTAGCCGGGATAGCGCAGACTGGGCTGGCTGATGGCGCCCATGACCGCCGTGGCGACCAGCCTTGACTCGTTTGTTCGTAACTGCATTGACGGTTCCCTTCTAAACACCTGCCCTGAGGTTAGGTTTTGGTTGTTCCCACCCAGATTTCTTGACAAGGGGGCGCGGACATGTTAACTATTATGCTCATTATACGTCAATTGTCGACAGTAGACAAACGACAAACGACAGGCATTATAGGGTTTGGACAAAAGCATGTCAACAAAAGGCGTTTTGCTCCAGCACGTGGACAATAAACCTCTCCGAGAGAAGATTCTGGACACGCTGCGCGAAGCAATCGTCAGTGGAGACTTCAAGCCCGGCCACCCGCTGCTGGAAAACGACCTGGCCGCCCAGCTTGGCGTCAGCCGGGCACCGCTGCGCGAGGCGTTCCAGATTCTGGCAAGCGAAGGTCTGGTCGAGACCATTCCTTATAAAGGCACTATCGTTCGTCATCTTTCCCGTCAGGATATCGAAGAGCTGTATACCCTGCGCTGCGTGCTGGAGCAGTTTGCCATCCGCCGCGTGATTGCCGCCGGACACATCGAAGATGTCGCCACACTACGCGGCATTTACGAGGAAATGCTGGCCGCCGCAGTACAGGGCAACCTGAAAGCAGTCAACGAGATCGACCGCCATTTCCACGACACGCTGATCGCGCTCAGCCAGCATCACCTGCTGACCGAAACATGGAGCACCGTCACCCTGCGTGTGCGCCAGGTGATGGCGCTGCGCAACCGGCGCAACAGCGACCTGACGCAGATTGCCTACAACCATGTGCCCATCATTGAGGCCGTTGCCCGTGGCAGCGAAAGCGAAGCCATGGACCTGATCGAGAAACACGTCGTCACGTCGCTTGACCTGATCGTCGAGCTGTGGGATGACGGCGCGGAAGCCAGCACGGAAGAAACAGCACCATGACGACATCGATGCGCGTTGTAATCACCGGCGCTGGTGGGTTCATCCCACGCGCAATCGTCGCCGCCGCGCTGAAGCACGGCATGCAGGTGCTGGCGATCGATCTCGCCTTCGACCCTTCGCTGACGGCGGGCTGGTCTGCCTTTGGCGACCAGATTCGCTGGATCGAAGGCTCGACCGAAGCCCTGCCCAGTGAGCATTACGATGCCATCGTGCATGGCGCAGCGATTACCGCATCGCCTGAGGAACGCGGCGAATCGCCGGAAGAAAATCTGCGCGCCAATGTGCTGCCCACTCTGAATGTGCTGGAATGGGCCAGTCGCTATGCCGGCCGCGCCATCGTGATGAGCTCCAGCGGCATTTTCCGCGCCACCCACGGCCCCGTCAGCGAAGACGAACGCCCGACGCCGGCCGGCACCTATGCCGTCGCCAAAGCCTTCACCGAGGCCTACATCACCACGCTCAAAGAACAGTATGGGCGTGATGTGGCCTGTATCCGCCTGAGCAACATCTACGGGCCGGAGGAACAGCCACGGGCGTCACGCCCACGCATCAGCCTGGTCGGTCGCTATATCCAGCAGGCCCTCACGACCGGAAAGATTGACGTGGCGCTGCCGGGAGAAACGCGCGACTGGACGTTTGCGCCGGACGTGGCCGAGGTCATCACGCAAATGATCTGCGGGCCGCTGCCGCCACATGCGCTCTATAACGTGGCCGCCGCGCAGGTTGTCACCAATTTGCAGATTGCCAGCGCGGTACAGGCCGCCCTGCCCGCTATCGACATTCAGGCGCACGATCAGGCCCAGGCCGATGTGCCGCCCCTGACCCGGCGCGGCTGGCTGACGAATGATCGCCTGCGCGCCGACTACGGCTTTGACGCATGGACACCGCTGGATGCTGGCATCCGGCAGTGTATTGAACAGATGCAATTCTTCCTGACTGGAGCGCAACACTCATGACGCTGCGTTTGATCCTTGCTGGTTTGGGCGTGCGTGGCAGGCACTGGGCCGAAGTTATCACGCGCTCAGGCCGCGCTGAAATCGCCGCTTATGTGGACCCCAATCCGGCGATGCAGGCGCGTGCCGCCGAGCAGTACGGTGCACGACCGGCCTTCGCCACGCTGGACGAGGCCCTGGACGCACTGTCTGCCGAGGGTATTGGTGGCCTGGTGCTGGCAAATCCGCCGATTGGCCGTGATGCCCAGGTGAACGCCTGTGCCGAGCGCGGCATCCCCATGCTGATCGAGAAGCCGCTGGGGCTGAGCGTGGCGGAAGCGGCCTCGCTGGTGCGCACGGCCGCTTCCGCCAGCACCGCGCTGATGGTCGGCCTGAATTTCCGCTATCTGGGTGTGACCCGTGCTATGATGGAGCTATTCGCTTCCGGCACCATCGGCCAGCCCTCGTTTGCGCGGTTCACCTACGAGCGCTATCGTGACGGAAATCGCCCCGACCTGAACAAATATCCCCTGACGATGGACCAGCCCATGCTGTGGGAACAGTCCATCCATCATTTCGACCTGATGCGCTATGTGTATGGCAGCGATCCGGTGAGCGTGATGTCGCATACCTGGAACCCGCCGTGGAGCATGTACGAGAGCGACGCCAATGTGGCCGCGCTGTTCGAGATGGGCACCGGCATGATCGTGAATTACCAGGGTACATGGCAGAGCGGCTGGCAGGAACCCGCCTTTGAATGGCGCACCGACTGCACCAACGGCGTCTCGCTGCAGCATAACCAGTTTGGCGAGCTTTCGTTTGCCAGAAAGCATGACACCACGCCCACCCCAATCGAGCTTCCCCCACACGAGCTGTGGATCACCGAAACAAGCGGCCTGCTGGAGGCCTTCCTGAATCATGTACTGGACGGCGCCCCGCTGGAGTGCAGCGGCCGCGACCATCTGGTTTCCCTGGCAATGGTGGAGGCGTGCGCGCTCTCCAGCCGCCAGAAACGCAGCGTATTGCTTGCCGAAATCCTTCACGGGATGTAGGCAGATACGAAGGACCGTCATCCTGATCATCGCAGCGAAAGGAAAATTGACTGAAGAGCCGATCAAAGACACGCAGCACATCACGTTCGTTAGCAATTGGTTACAGTAACAGGGGAGTTCATAAGCTATGGCACGTACCCGCTTTATGATGCTCGCGGCGACAGCAGCACTTTTCGCCGCAGTATTACCCGTCAGTGCCCAGTTACCCGACGAAACCACGCTGGTCGTTGCCCAGAGTGTGGACGTTGCAGCACTGGAACCTGCCCTCGTCGGCTCTCGCGCCGAATCAAATATTTTCGGTCATGTCTTTGGTACGCTGTATGACATTCAGGAAACGGGCGAGCTGACTCCGTTCCTCGCCACGGGCTACACCATTTCAGAAGATGGCACCGAGTGGACCTTCACCCTCAATGAAGGCCTGACCTGCCACGACGGCGAAGCCCTGACCGCTGAGGACGTCGCGTATACGTTCATGCGTGCAGCCGACCCGGCCAACGCCTTCACCGGCAACACAGTCGGTTTCATTTTCCCGTCGGTTGGTTTCCTGGAAGCCCGCGCGGACAGCGAACTGGAAGTGACGATCGTCACCGACCGCGCTCAGTCTGAGCCGCTGCGTCTCGGCCTGCTCTCCGAAGTCTACCTGCACTGCAAGGACTACTACGAGAGCATCGACCTGGCTACGGCAGCCGCAGCACCTGTTGGTAGCGGCCCGTACCGCTTTGTCGAATGGGTGCGCGATGACTATGTGCTGATCGAGCGCGCAGAGAACTTCACGCTGCTGGAACCCGCCTTCGACACCATCTACTGGCGCGTGATTCCTGAAGCCTCGACTCGTACTGCCGAGCTGATCGCCGGTAACGTCGACGTAATCTCGAACGTCCCGCCGGATCAGGTGGACGCCATCAACAACTCTGGCTCGGCTGCTGTCCAGGCTGTGGCTGGTACCCGCCGTATGTATGTCGGCTTCCAGTTCGGCGAAGCCTTCGCTGACTCGCCCGGCTACGAAGCCATCCAGAACACGGATGTGCGCGTGGCGCTGCAGTACGCGATCGACGTCCCCACCATCTGCTCCACGCTGCTGGGCACCGAATGCGAACGCGCCTCGAGCATGGTGAATCCGCCGAACAACAACCCGAACCTGACCCCGTACCCGTATGACCCGGCCATGGCCGAACAGATGCTCGACGAAGCCGGCTGGCCGCGTGGTGAAGACGGCGTCCGCTTCGACATCACCCTGATGGGCCCGCGCGGCCGCTATCTGAACGACGCTGCTGTCGTACAGGTGATCGCGCAGTACCTGACGGACATCGGCGTCAACACCACCGTGGACATCCGTGACTGGGCGTCAGACTACCTGCCGCTCGTTCGCGCCAAGGAAGTGGGCCCGCTGTTCTTCCTGGGCACCGGCGGCAGCACCTGGAGCGCCCTGTACGACATGGCCGACCTGAGCTCGCCGACTTCCGGCACCAACTACACCAACTGGGCCAACGAAGAGTGGTTCACGCTGTGGGACCAGACTTCGGGTGCCGATCCGGAAACCGAGCGTGAACTGATCAACCAGATGCTCGAAATCTTCTACAACGATCCGCCGTGGCTGCTGCTGTACTTCCAGCCGGACTTCTACGGTGTGAGTGACCGCCTCGACTGGCAGGCACGTCGTGACGAGCAGATCGTGCTCTACAACGCCACGCTGTCCGAGTAATCGAACACCCTTTTAGTGAGCCGTTTGGGGGTGCGTCTGTATGGCGCACCCCCATCGTAATCGAAGTGGATACCTATGTGGGCTTATATCGGTCGCCGTCTGGCTCAGTCTGTACTTGTAATTCTCGGCGTGACGCTGCTGGCGTTTATAACGCTTCACCTGGCTGGCGACCCGACTTATCTGTACGTCAGTGAGCGCGCGTCCGAACAGGAAATCATTGATGCGCGCCAGCGGCTCGGCTTCGACCGTCCGCTGCCTGAGCAATACCTGAATTACATTGGTGGGCTGTTGCAGGGCGATTTTGGCGATTCCCTGCGCGCGCGTGAACCAACCATTGAACTGGTGTTGGATCGCCTGCCTGCCACCCTGGAACTGACTTTTTTTGCGATGATTTTATCGCTGACCCTGGCGATTCCCATCGGCATTATTTCGGCCATGCGGCGCGGTACAGCGGTGGACGGCGGCGTGATGCTGCTGGCCATGCTGGGCCAATCGATCCCTGGCTTCTGGCTCGGCCTGATGCTGGTGCTGTTTGTCGGCTTACAGTTACGACTGCTGCCCATCAGCGGCCACGTGCCTTTCCTGGAGCCTCTGCTTCAGGGAGATGTCAGCACCGCTTTTGGCAATCTTCCGTCCGCAATCCGGCATCTGATTCTGCCGGGCATCACTGTCGGCGTCTTCTCGCTCTCGCGCAATGCGCGCCTGGTGCGGTCGTCGATGCTTGAGGTGCTGTCGCTGGACTACATCCAGACCGCACGTTCGAAGGGTCTGCGCGAACGCACCATCGTGCTGCGCCATGCCCTGCGCAACGCGCTCATCCCGATCGTCACCCTGATCGGCCTCGAATTCGGCTTCCTGCTCAGCGGCGTGGTCGTCGCGGAAACTGTATTCTCATGGCCCGGCGTGGGACGTCTGGTTTTCAATGCCATCAATCAGCGCGATATCCCGCTCGTTCAAACCGCGGTCGTGCTGTTCTCTTTCCTGTTCGTCGCGTTGAATCTGATCGTAGACCTGATCTACGTGCAGATTGACCCGCGAATTCGTCTCAAGTAAAGCATAAGGTGCGCCATGCAGGCTTCCGGCAACACTCCTAAACCTGTCCTTCCCACCAATGCCTCGCAGGTGGTAGCACTGGATAGCGCCGCCCGCGTCAACACGCTGTCTGCGTGGAAGCGGGCAAGAATGAGTATCATCAAGGGGCGCTGGCCGCTTGTGGCCCTCATCATCCTGGTCGCGATGTTCTTTCTGGCCGTCTTTGGGCCGTCGATTGCGCCGAAGGACCCGAATCGCAACAGCCTGATTGAGCGTCTTCAGCCTCCGTTTCAGGTGAATGAAAGAACCGGCGGCGTCGATTTCCCGCTCGGCACGGATGGTCTGGGCCGCGACGTATACTCGCGCATGATTTACGGGGCGCGTGTCTCGATCTTCGTGGGTATCGCTGCGGTGCTCATCGGCGGCATCATCGGCACAGTGGCCGGCCTGGCCGCCGGCTATTTTGGCGGCGCAGTGGACGATATCATCATGCGCCTCGCCGACATTCAGCTGGCTTTCCCGTTCATCCTGCTGACGATCATGGTGCTGGTCGTGCTGGGCGCGGGCGTGGGCAACCTGATTATTGTGCTCGCGATAGGCCAATGGGTGACGTATGCGCGCATTGTGCGCGGCAGCACCGTCAGCCAGCGCGAAAAAGAATATGTGGAGGCGGCGCGCTGCCTGGGCGCCAGCAGCCTGCGCATCATCGCCCTGCAGATTTTCCCGAATGTGATTGCCCCGCTCACCGTCATCGCGTCGTTCAATGTCGCCAGCGTGATTCTGACCGAAGCCTCGCTGTCGTTCCTCGGCCTCGGCGTCCCGCCGACCGTGCCCACCTGGGGCGGCATCCTGGCGGAAAGCCGCGATCAACTGCTGGGTGGCAGCTGGTGGCTGGCCGTCTTCCCCGGCGTGGCCATCATGCTCACGGTGCTCTCGCTCAACATCATGGGCGACTGGCTGCGCGATTTCCTCGATCCGCGTCTGCGCGATCGGTAACTCTTAAAGGATAACCCTTATGACCAGACCATTTGTAGGTATTCAGATTGGCGCTATCAGCTTTGTCGATGAAGGCGTGGAGCAGGTGCTCGACACGCTGGAATCGACTGCCGGCGTCAATGCGCTGCTGATTTCGGCGCTGTCGTGGAGCCGCGGCAATGCAGGCCGCGCCCTGTATGGCTTTCCCGATCATGGCGCCCAGGAACCCGATAACCTGCAGGGCGGCGCTTTCTGGAAACCAAATCCTGCCTATTACACGTCCGACCCGAATAATCTGCTCGCGCCGGACCCGCTGCTCAAGGGGTTTGACACGCTGGCCGATGTGATTCCGGCGGCCAAGAAACGCGGCATGAAGGTGTATACCTACTACTGCGAAACCAGCAGTTCGGCCATCCGACACATCTGGCAGCCCGGCTTCCATCAGTATCTCGACCGCGACCACTGGGGACGTACGGCCACCCGTCCGTCGTTGATGAATCCGGCTTACCGCAACCTGTGGCGCTCGGTCATCGATGACTGGTTCAGCAATCATGCGCTGGATGGCATGCTGTGGGGCATCGAGCGCCAAAGCCCGCTGATGGACATCTTCCGCGCCGACAGCAGCACCGGCTTCGATGAATTCTTCGTGGCCGAGGCCCGCGCACGCGGCATCAACGTCGAGCGCGCCATCGAGGGCTACCGCAAGGTTGACCTGTTCCTGCAGGGCGTCCGCAAGGGTGACCGCCCGCGTGACGGCGTGTTCATCACGCTGCTGCGCCACCTGCTGCACTATCCTGAAGTGCTGATGTGGGAGAAGATGTGGCTGGATGCGCATCAGGACATGTACCACGAAGTGACGGGCATGATCCGCTTCTCAGACCCGAAGCACGAAGTCGGCCTCGGCATCTGGCAGCTCATCAACACCTATAACCCCTACCTGCGCGCGCAGTACGACCAGTCTGATTACGGCCGCTATGCCGACTGGCTGAAGCCCGTGCTGTATAACACGCCTGCCGGTATGCGCTTTGCCGAATTCAGCAAGTCGTGGCAGAAGGGCGTGCTGGCCGATGCGACGCCGGATGGCGCCTATAACGCGCTGGCCAACATCCTCGGCCTGGAAGAATTCATCGCGCCGCTGAGCGACGCCCCGATGGCCGGTTTCACGCCGGAGTATGTCAAAGAGTGGACGCAGAATCTGATCGCGGACACCGGCTGCAAGGTCTATCCTGGTATCGGTGTGGGCGTGGGCGACGGTGGCAACAGCAAGGCGATTACGCCCGAAGAAATCAGCGCCTCCAGCCATGCCGCATTTGAAGGCGGCGCCAGCGGGCTGCTGCTCTCGCGCAATTACTCGGAGGCAGACCTGAGCAGTCTGCAAGCCGTGGGGACTGTGCTCAAAGAACGCGGACTGTGGAGCTAAACAGATGACGATTAAAGCAGCAGTGATTGGCGCGAGTTTTGCCCGCGCCGCCTATTTACCCGCGCTGAAGACCATCGAGGACGTCGAAATCGTCGCGGTGTCCAGCGCCCGCATGGAAAGCGCGCAGGACGCCGCCAATGCGTTTGGCGTGCCCCATGCCTATACCGACTATCGCGAGATGCTGGAAAAGCACGATATCGACTTCGTGGGTATTGCCACGCCGACCGTGCATCATGCGCCGATGGTGCTGGATGCGCTGGATGCCGGCGCCCATGTGCTGTGCGAAAAACCGATGGCCATGAATGCCGCTGAAGCACAGGCCATGCTGGACCGCGCAGAGGCGCTGGGCCGCGTGCATACCGTCGGCCACGAACTGCGCTTCAACCCGAACCGCGCCAAAATCCGCCAGCTCATCGCCGAGGGATACATCGGCAAGGTGCGCCACGCCAATATCCTCAGCGTGAATCCGTCGTGGGGCGACCCGGCCTCGCGCCCGAAAGGCGACTGGTGGTCGCTGGAGAGCATGGGCGGCGGACGCCTGGGTGCCAACGGCTCGCACCAGATCGACCTGCTGCGCTACTGGCTGGGCGATGTCGGCGCCATCAGCGGACAGGTGACCACCATGGTGCCAGACCGCATGGACAAGCATACCGGCGAACCGTGGACAGCGACGGCCGACGATCAGGTCAGCTTCACGGCTGAAATGACCAGCGGCGCGCTCGTCAGCGTGTTCCTCAGCGGCGCAGCGCGCCACGGCATCGGCAACAGCTCGTGGGTATTCGGCAGCGAAGGCACGATCAAGCTGGCCGACGCCGACGAAACGCTGTGGGTCGCCCGCGCAGGCGAAGATTTTGTCGATATGACGGTCGCTGACCCGAATGCCTCGCTGCCCGGCATCAACAAGGGCATCTGGAATGTCTCGGTGGTGGCGATGATGCAGGAAATCACCGGCGCGATTCGCTCAGGCGGCAAGGTCAGCACGGCGGCCACCTTTGTCGACGGCCTGAAATGCCAGCTCGCGATGGACGCCATCCGCCAGTCGTGGCAGGAACGCCGCTGGATCACGCTCTCCTGACATCCGAAGGAACAGAACACTGTGGACTACCAGAAATTTCTTTCAAACCGCGCCAAAGAGCTGCATGGGTCGCTGGGCAAACAGACGTCTGTGCCCATCCCCGGCCTGATCAACATGGGCAGCGGCACGCCTGACTTCAAGCCGCCGGGGTTCGTCTTTGACGCGATGCGCCAGGCGCTGGACGAGGGCAAAATCCAGTATACGGCATGGACGGGCATCCCGGAGCTGCGCCGCGCGATTGCCGACAAACTCAAAACCGAGAATGGCGTCGAGGTCGATCCCGACAGCGAACTCGTCGTGACCAGCGGCGCGCAGGAAGCCCTGATGGCTGTGCTGATGGCGCTGCTGAACGAAGGCGACGAAGTGCTGACGCCCTCGCCCAACTACGACGAATACACCCGCGACGCCAAAATCCTGCATGGCACGCTGGTGCCTGTGCCCACCACGCCGGAATCGAACTTTACGATCAATGTGGCCGACCTGGAAGCGGCTATCACGCCGCGCACCCGCGCCATCATCGTGGTGACGCCGAACAACCCGACGGGCACCGTGCTCCCCCGCGAGACGCTGGTGGCCATCGGCGAGCTGGCCGTGAAACATGACCTGCTCATCATCAGCGATGAAATCTACGAATACTACGTGTTTGACGAGAACCGGCACGTCAGCATGGCGTCGCTGCCCGGCCTGAAAGAACGCACGATCACGATCAACAGCTTCTCCAAGAGCTTCGCCATGACGGGCATGCGCCTCGGCTATATCGCCGCGCCCGCGCCCATCATCGAGGCGCTGCTGCCGTTCCACCACGCGATGATGATCTGCGCCAACGTCGTCACGCAGTACGGCGGCGTGGCCGTGCTCAGCCAGCCGCGCGACTGGTTCAAAGACATCCTGGCCGAATATGACCGCCGCCGCAAAGCGTGGATGCAGATGCTGGACAGCATCAACCTGCCCTACAGCAAGCCGCAGGGCGCCTACTACATCTTCATCGACATTCGTCCCACGGGGCTGACGAGCGCCCAGTTTGTCGCCAAAGCGCGTGAAGAAGCCCGATTGGTCTTTCAGCCCGGCACCATCGGTGGCGGCGCGGGTGAAGGCTTCATTCGCGGCGCGCTGACGACCGGCTCGCCCAAGTTTGAGGAAGGCCTGGAGCGTTTCGCTGACTTCATTCGCACGCTGCGGGGCAACGCCTGACCATGATCGAGTCGCTCAAGGGACAGGCCGCCATCGTCACCGGCGCGGCGCAGGGGCTGGGGCGCGCCATCGTGCGCGCCTATGCCGCGCAGGGCATGAAAATCGCGCTGCTGGACATCGCGTCCGGCCCGCTGGAAGAAACTGCGCAGGAAGTGCGCGCGCTGGGCGGAGAAGCATTGCCGCTGCTGGTGGACCTGTCGGATGCAGCAGCGACGCAGGCGGCAGCTGATGCCGCGCTGGCGGCCTATGGGGCGCCCTGCGTGCTGGTGCACAATGCCGCGCTGCTCAAACAGCGGTCGATGCGCGAGATTACCTTCGCGCAGTGGCGGCTGGAAAGCGACATCATCATCCAGGCGGCCTTTCTGCTCAGCAAGGCCGTATGGGAGCCAATGATCGCGGCAGGCGGCGGCAGCATCGTGTATGTATCGTCCGGTTCCGGCATCAAAGGCTTCGAGAAGGAAATCGCCTACTGCCCGGCCAAACACGGCCAGGAAGGGCTGATGAAGTCGCTGGCCATCGAGGGTGAGCCGTTTGGCATCGCCGTCAACACGATCACGCCGGGGGCACCCATGCACACGCCGATGTCCGAAGAAAACTATACCGAAGAATACAAGCGTGGCTGGAAAGACCCGGCGCTGCTGGCCCCCGCGTTCGTGCATCTGGCGCGCCTGCATGCCGCCGACGGCACGGGCGAACGCCTGAACGCGTGGGAGCTGTCACAGTCGATGGGCTGAGGCACGAGTCCTCCAGGGCGGATACATAGGTCCGCCCCTCGGAGTCGCTCGGATTTGAAGGAGAAAACTCATCGTTACACGTGTTTGTCCGCGAGGAATGTAGGGGCGGATCTGCGTGTCCGCCCGGTAAATTGGAGAAGAACCCTCTTTAACTGGGTGCCAATGGGGCACTCTTTGCGAGTGACCCTGTTGCTTTTTTACAGCACAGGCAGGCCTACTTACCGCCGTCGATGGGCAGCACCTGGCCGGTGATCCAGCCCGCATAGTCTGAGGCCAGAAACAGCGCTCCGTGCGCGATATCTTCAGGCAGGCCCAGCCGACGCATGGCGATGCCCTCCACCAGCGCGCGCTGCCCGGCTTCCCCGTAGGACTGCCACTGACGCTCCGTGTTCGGGTTGGAACGGATGAAGCCCGGCGCGATGCTGTTCACCGTGATGCCAAACTGGCCAAGTTCATGGGCCAGCTGGCGCGACAGGTGAATGATGCCTGCCTTGGCCGTGGCGTAGGCCTGAATCCCGGTCAGGCTGATGTTCAGACCGGCACCGCTGGAAATCGTGATGATGCGGCCGTGGCCCGCGCGTTTCATGCCCGGCACGACCGCCTGCGCAAACCAGAATGCGCCCGACAGATTGACATCGAGGATACCCTGCCACTCATCGGGCGTGACCTCGTCCATCGGCTTGCCCACCTGCCCCAGCACGCCGCCCGCGTTATAGACCAGCACCGACACATGCCCGTGTTCGGCCGACGCCTGTTCAGCCAGCTGAATCGCCCCGTCGCGGTCGCGCACATCGACGACGCGCGTGGTGCACATGCCGCCTGCTGCTTCACAGGCCGCCTGCGTCTCGTCCAGCGGGCCGGCCAGAATGTCCGTCGCCCACACATGCGCCCCGTGCGCGGCAAATGCGACGCACAACGCCCGCCCGATGCCGTGCCCCGCGCCGGTCACGATGACCGTGTGCCCCGTAAATGTAATCTCCATCATGGGGTTACCAGCCTTCCGTCAGCAGCGCGCGCGTTTCATCAATGGCGACGCGCCAGATGGTTTCCATATCCGCATCGGGGCGCTGATAGTAGCCCGCGTAGTTGCCATCACCCAGATAGGCACGCGCACGCGCCGGGCTGAGCGTGGTCAGATGGTCTGAATCGACCGGCGGCTTCTGCGTCGTCGGCTGAACCACGCCAGGCAGGCGCGTCCACGGGAAATTTTCCATCCACGACGCATGCGACGCCACCGGGTCGATGGCCATCACCTGCGCCCACGTTTTCGGCGCGGCCCACCAGTTGTGAAATCTCACCTGCGCGTCGGGATGTTCAGCCACCCACTCGATGGCGAAAGTCGCGGCGGGCCGATTGCCCCCGTGCCCGTTGACGATCACGATGCGCCGGAAACCCTGTTCATACAGCCCGTCCAGCACATCACCGACGACACGCAGATATGTCTCCACGCGCAGGCTGATGCTGCCCGGAAACGCGCGAAAATACGGGGTGATGCCGTAATTGAGCACAGGGAAAACGGGAATGCCCAGCGGCTCGGCCGCCTCGGCCGCCACGCGCTCGGACAGGATATTGTCCGTGCCCAGGCTGAGCCAGGCATGCTGCTCGGTACTGCCCAGCGGCAGCACGCAGCGATCATCATGCTTCAGATAATCTTCCAGCTGCTGCCAGTGCATCTCGTGTATGCGCATCGTCACCCGCCTTTTACGCCAACCCTGATAAGCGAGAGTATACCCTGCGGGCATACAAGCCAGCGCAGTCCACTGAAGCAGCGCCGTGCGCGGCACACAATGGAACTCTTAATTTGGAGTATACTGAAAATACACAGGGGGGACCCCATGATCACAAAGCATGAAAAGCTCGCCCAGCTGCGCACCCGCGCTGAGGCGGTACTAAAGCAGGCGGTCGATGCGCCACCGAAAACCGTCCAAAGCATCGAAGAAGTCGCCCACGAACTAAACGTTTATCATGTTGAGCTGGAAATTCAGCTTGAAGATTTACAGCAGTCTTTTCGCGCCCTGGAAATTGCGCAGGAACGCTATACAAACCTGTTTGACTTCGCGCCGGTCGGCTACATCGTGACCGACAAACTGGGCGTCATCCAGAAAGCAAACCTGACCGTGAGCAGCATGCTCAGCGTCCGCCGCGAGGATATGGAGAAAGCCAATTTCGCCGAGTTCATCACCGTGCCCTCGCGCGATATTTACCATCTGTGCCGGCGTGCCGTGATGTCCTCGCGCCAGTCACATGCCTGCGAGGTGCAGATCCTGCGCAGCGATGGATCCATCTTCCATGCACAGCTCACGATCGACCTGCCCGATCACGCATCCGAGACGCTGCGCACTGCCGTCACCAATATCACAACCATCAAGCAGGCCGAGGAATCCCTGCGCCGGGCACTGACCCATGAGCAGGAAGTCAATGACATCCGCCTGCGCGTGCTGAACGTCATCGCCCATGAATTCCGCACACCGCTGACGATCATGCTGGCGTCAGTCGATGCGCTGGAGCGCTATGGCGACCGCATGACGCCCGAACAAAAACAGCATCGCTATCAGACCATGCGTAACTTCGTCTGGCACATGAACGACACCGTGCACGATGCCCGCAGCGTCGGCAGCGACAGTGAGCCGATGTCATTTAGCCCGACCACGTTTAAATTGCTTGAATATTTACGCCAGCTCACCCGCGACGTTGAAGTGCTGGAAGATTCAGAAAAGCGCGTCGTGCTGACCATGAACTCGGCAAATGAGACTGAAATGGTGACCTGGGACCAGCATCTGCTGCGCCGGATCGTCATCAATCTGCTGCATAACGCGCTGAATTACTCGAAAGCGGCGGTCGATTTCAAGGTCAGCTTTGAGGGTGACAGCGTGCTGTTGAAGTTCATCGATCACGGCATCGGCATCGCCGAGGCGGACCAGCAACACATGTACGACCTGTTCTTTCGGGGTCACAACGCGGAGTTTATCCCCGGCATGGGCATCGGGATGTACATCGTGAAGCGCGCTGTGAATGCCCATGCGGGCAGCATCAGCTGCGAATCGCACCTGGAACAGGGGACGGAGTTCACAGTCGTGCTGCCGCGACATGCCAGCGCGCAGATCGCCTGACCGCGCGGCGGGTAGCCATCACGGCACAGGGGCTTCCACAAAGTCTGTGATGACCAGCAAAATGCGGTTCATCGCCTTCACCTGGCGCGCGTTCAGGCGCATGGTATAGCGGCCCAGATTCGGAAAGTCGTGGGTGACAGTGTAGTCGCTCACAAACGTCCGCTGCGGGATAATCTTCCCCAGCAGGCGGCGCAGCTCGGGGATATCCCACTGGCCGCTGCCCAGCTCGTACAGCGGGCGTCCGATCGTATCTTCGGGGCTGTATTGAAACTGTGCATAAAATGCCGTGTTCGCCGCCAGCACGTGCAGCTTGCTGTCCAGCTCCAGCACGCTGCTTTCCATCGTGTCGATCACCTGGCGCACGTAATCCGAGGTGTGTTCGGCCTGCTGCTGGGCCAGCTTTTGCAGGGTGATTTCGCTGAAGGTGAGCACCAGCCCATCGACGATATTATTCATCGTGCGGTACGGCCGAATTTCCATCATGTACCAGCGGCCATCGGTCGTCTGCAATTCGCGCTCATGGTTGGCCAGCGTATCCAGCACCGCCGACGCATCCGCAATCAGGGTTTCATAGGTCAGCTGCGCCTTGATTTCAGACAGCGGGCGGCCAACATCCGATTTGCGCAGGCTGAAAATGGCCGTGACTGCCTGGGTGTATTCGCGGATGGCCAGGTTCTGGTCGAGGAAAATGACACCAATCGCGGTGGACTGAAGAAAGTTGTACAGCGCATTGTTGGCGTGCGACAGCTCGTGATTCTGGTTGCTGAGCTGCGTGTTGAGCGTATTCAGCTCCTCGTTCATCGACTCCAGTTCTTCCTTGGACGTGCGCAGCTCCTCGTTGGTCGTCTGGATTTCCTCATTGGCAGAGCCGATTTCTTCCATCGAGGACGTCAGCTCCTCGCTCTTGGCCTGCAGCGCCTGTGTCGCGCTTTGCAGGGCCATGCGCGCCTGCTGCACCTCACCCCGTAATGAGGTGATGGTGGCCCCCTCCTCTATGGTGGCCTGGTACGCCGCGTCATCCACGGGCTGTCCGGGTGTGCTGCCCGGCTCAAGAATCAGCAGACGCAGGCGCCCCCCTGCCGGAATGCCCTCCACCGGCTTGACGATCAGGTTGATCAGCCGGTCTTCGCCATTCGTCTTCACCTGCACGCCCCGGCGCACGATTTCCCTGCTGCCCTCAAACGCCTCATACAGCGCAATCGTCAGCTCCACATCCAGCCCTTCGCGCGCCATATTGAGGACGCTCTGCTGGGCTTCGCCGCCAGCCACCAGGCGAAAATACTGGTCAATCTGGCCGTAGGCATAGCGCATGTGATAGCGCTCATCGATGATCGCGCAGGTCGAGTCGTAATGCGTCAGCAGCATCTCGCGGATCACGCGCAGATACTCATCTTCGCTGTCACGCTGGGGAAGTTTCGGCGTAGTCATCGTCTCCTCCGCGGCCGCAGGGCCCCTGGAATACAGCGGATGGTCCAGGCGCATCCACTGCTGGGATGGGCTGCTGGTGCGCTGATAGATTTTATGCTTGCTGTCCAGCACGCTGAACATGTCTGAGGCCTCTGGCATGGCCTCGGATGATCCCAGAAACAGGATGCCCTCCGGACGCAGCGCAAACTGAAACAGCGCGCGGATGCGTTCCTGCAGGCGCGGCTGGAAATAAATCATCACATTGCGGCAGCTGATCAGGTACAGGTTCGAGAAAGGGGGATGCTCGATCAGGTTGTGCTCTGCCCACACGATCATCCGTGCGATGTGCGCCCGCACCTGGAAGCATTCATCCGTGCGGATGAAATGATCGCGCAGGCGCGCCTCGCTGATGTGCTCGGTGCTGGCGACGGTGTACTGGCCGGCACGTGCGCGCTGCACCAGCTCGCGGTTGAGGTCAGTGGCAAAGATGCGCACCTCCATCTCGGTGCGGTTCAGCTCGCGCAGGCATTCATAAATCAGGATCGCAATCGAGACCGCTTCTTCGCCGCTGGCGCATCCCGGCACCCATACACGAAACACATCATCGATCGACAGTTTTTGCAGCAGCGCCATCAGCGGGCCAGCCCTGAGCGCCTCAAACGCATTGGCATCCCGAAAGAAGCTGGTCACATGAATCAGCAGCCCTTTGACAAGCTGGCTGGATTCACCGGGCTGATGCTCCAGCAGCGCCAGATAGTCGGCCACCAGGCTAAGCTGATGCACGCCCATGCGCCGGGCAATCTGCCTGCGCATCGTGCTCACCTTATAATCGACGAAGTTATAGCCGGTTTGTTTGCGCACCACGCGGCTGATGCGCTTCAGGTCGTCATCGGTAATCTCGCCGGTCAGGTCATCGACTTCAGGCGTTTGCGGCAGGTCAATCGCAAAGTGACTGAGCAGATACCCGGGCATCAGTTCCGGCGGCAGCACGAAATCAGCCAGTCCGGCATCAGTCAGGCTGAACGGCATACTGCTCTGCGAGGCCGTTTCCAGGTCCTGGGCCATCACCAGCCCGCCATGGCTTTTCACCTGCGCAGCGCCGTCGGTGCCGTCATGTCCAGCGCCGGAGAGCACGATGGCCACAGCATTTTCGCCGCGGTCCATGGCCAGCGACGAAAAGAACTGGTTGATCGTCTCCGGCCAGCCCTCGCTGACTGGCATCGGGGACAGGCGCAGGCAGCCCCCCTCTATCGCCAGCAAAGATCCTGACGGCAGCACATACACCATATTCGGCTGCACGATGTCATTGTCTTCAATACGGCGCACATTGAGCGTGGTATGCCGCTGGATGAGGTTATGCAGGATGCTGTCCTGGTTGGGAGACAGATGCTGCACCACCACGAATGCCATACCCGTGGCGGCTGGCACCGCCTCAAAAAAGGCGTTCAGCGCCTCCAGCCCGCCAGCCGATGCGCCCAGCCCCACCACGGGAAACGTCGCGGGCACGGGTGCTTTAGTCTCGTTCGGTTCTGTCATAAGTACTGCACGGCTTTCTTACGGTTGTGAGATTTGCGCAAGAGTACGCTTCGAATCACATCCGCTATACTCTTAGTGTATCCTATTGCGGCCTTCATTACGCCCTGCCAGTCGGCCCATTCTGCATTGTTCAGGGTGATGGCCGGCAGGATAGCAGGCTACAGTAGCCGACCGAGGGCCGTATAATATAAGGGAGGATGCCATGACAGAGAGGTTCCGAAACTGGTGGCTGATCATTGGCCTGGTCGGTTTCCTGGGCTATGTGCCGGGACTGCCCGCCGCGCTCAGGCTGCTCAACCTGTTCCTGTTTGTGCCAGCGATTCGGACCTTCATCGCCCAACTGCGAAAGCAGCCCGATCAGGACGTGCGGCCCCCTGCCCCAAAGCGCAAAGAACCGTTGCCCCCGCCATCAGGCGGCAGCTTCCTCATGGATATGCGTAGTACCGTGGCAACGTTCCTGACGCTGTTTGTACCGGCCATGTTCGTGCAGATTATCCGGCAGATTCGCGGACAGGATGCCGCCATGAAGCGCGCCATCGAGGGACCGGACGGGTATCAGCAGAAGGCCCGTTATCGCCTGCCGTTTGAGGGCACATGGTATGTGATTGTCGGCGGCATCACGCCGGAAACCTCGCATTCGTGGGACATCATCGGCCAGCGTTACGCCTACGACTTTGTCGTGGCCGACGACGCACTGCGGCGCTGGCGCACCGATGGCAGGCAGGTCGAGGATTATCTGGCCTACGGCCTGCCCATTCTCGCGCCCGCCGATGGCGAGGTCATCAGCGTGGTGGATGGGGTGCGCGATGCGCCGGGCGTAGGCACCGGCTGGATCGATGTGCTGACGCGGCATTTTCCGGGAAACAGCCTCATCATCCAGCATGCCGAGCATGAATACAGTTTTCTGGCGCATCTTCTCGCAGGCAGCATCACGGTCAGTCCGGGCGATCACGTCACGCAGGGGCAAACCATCGGGCGCTGCGGCAATTCAGGCCACTCGACCGAGCCGCATCTGCACTTTCAGGTTCAGGACCGGGCCGATTTCTTCCAGGCTGCCGGACTGCCGGTCGCCTTCGACCATGTGCGCGTGGATGACGGGCCCGCGCAGTCGTCCGCGTACCTGGTGATGGGTACCCATGTCTCATCCGCCAGCGATGCCGCGAATCGGTGAACGTCGCTATACTCTCCAGTATGCGGGGAGTGGTGGGGGATGTGACGATGGCCAGCAATGAAGCGCTTCGGTCGTTGTTTGAGTTTACCGAGAACGATCTGGAGGCCAATCGCAGCGGACGCCTGTCGAATGCGCAGCGGGTGCGCTTCAGGCAGCAGGTGCATGCCGCATCGCTTGAAAAGGCGGCTGTGTCGCTGACGCTGTTTATGCTGCCGCTGGGCATCCTGGCCTTCAGCGTGTTCGGCGTATTTCGCGGTGTCGAGCTGGGGCCGTGGGTGCTGCTTGTCCTGCTGGTGCTGGTGCTGCTGCTGGTGTTTCCCGTGAGCGCGCTGACACGCCGGCTGCTGCGCCGCATCGTCGGAGACAACGTACTTCATCCGCTGCTGATGCGTCTGCGCGTCGTCAACACTGCGTATCTTCAGACGATAGACCATGGCCAGGTGACGCGAATCGTCGGCCCAATCGACTTCCCCTCTGATGGAGAGCATCAGTTCGTCATGATCGGCGAAGTCGAGCTCACCAGCGATGTCGCCGCTGACGAAGATGAACGGCTGTGGAAGCTCATCGAAGGCCGCACCTATGCCCTCTACACCGTGCCGGAGACCGCCTGGATCGTCTCGGCAGAACTGCTGCCCGACGCCTGAGCAAAGCTCACTTTTCCGGCACATCCCCCTGCGCAAATGACAGGCCGCGTTCGGCCAGCGCATCGCGCAGGATGCCGACCGCCTTCGGGCCCACGCCGTGCAGCTTCAGCAGGTCACTCTCCGTCACCCCGGCCAACTGCGCCAAACGCGTATAGCCAGCGGCCTTCAGGGCATTCGTCGCGGGTCGGCCAATCGCCTTCGGAAAATCCACCTCAGCGTCCTGCTGCGAATTCATCGCCAGTCCTTTCTTCAAATCAGGTGCAAATTTTCAGCCTTACAAAACCACTAATGCCCGTTTCAGGCGCATGATGCGCTGGCACATCATCGGGTTGACCGCACCATGCTTAAAAAGCCGGAGTCCAAATCTGCAATTTTTGCCATTTGCAGGCTTTATGCGCCATTCAGCCTGAAACGTGAATGACACAGGCACAGGATTCTTAGCCAGAGCAAAATTTGACATCCAAAACGTTTTGGAATAATCTGATAAAAGAGATTTTATTACAACGACACTATGACAACATATGACCAGACTGAAAGATTTATCGCTTAAAACGGGCTTTTCCATCACCACCATCTCGCGCGCGCTGGCCGGCTACGACGATGTCAACGAGCAAACGCGCCAGCAGATCATCCGCGCCGCCCAGGAAATGGGCTACCAGCCCAACGAAGTCGCCCGCCAGCTGCGCGCCCAGCGCACGCAAACCATCGGCCTGATTATCCCCACCCACGACCAGCCATTTTCAGAAGGCTTTTTCGACCAGCTCATGCGCGGCATCGGGGATGCTGCCGGCGAGTCGCGCTTTGATGTGCTGGTGAGCGCGCGCGCTGCCGGTGATGACGAAATGGAATCCTACAAGCGCATCGTGGGCGGGAATCGTGTGGATGGCCTGATTCTGGCGCGCACGCGCCATCACGACGAGCGCATCGCCTATCTGCGCAAAGCCAAAATGCCGTTTGTCGTGTCGGGCCGCGCCGCGCCCGATGAAGCGACCGATTTCCCGTTTATCGACGTCGACAGCCAGGCAGGCATCCAGCATGCGACCGCGCACCTGATCGCGCTGGGGCACACGCGCATCGGGCTGGTGCTGCCGCCGCCTGAAATCGCTTACACAGAATTTCGCCACCGTGGCTACGCCGATGCGCTGGCCGCCGCAGGCATCCCCTATGATGCCGGCCTGGTGCTGCATGGCGACCTGATGCGCTCTGGCGGCGCGGCCTGTATGCGACACTTCATCGAGACCCAGGCGGGGCTCACCGCGGTGGTGTGCAGCAACGACCTGATGGCCCTGGGCGCGATGCAGGCGGCCCAGGGGCGCGGATACCGCATCGGGCATGACATGGCTATCGTCGGCTTCGACGACCTGCCCATCTCGGAACATGCCAACCCTCCCCTTACCACCGTTCGTCAGCCAATTTATGACATTGGCCGGCGTCTGGTCGAGCTTCTGCTGCCGATCATTCTGGGTCGGCCACCGCAGGAGACCCAAATTCTGCTCCCAACCCAGCTCATTGTGCGGGAGTCATGCGGGGCTTCATCGTCCCGGAAAGGAGACTGGCCATCGGCCTGAGCAAACGCCCTTGTCCCGTATCGTTCTCAAAATTCGAGACTGTTTAGCGAGGTTGATATGAACACAAAAATTCGGTTGTCCCTTATGGCGCTGGCAGCAATGGCGCTGGTCGTTCCTCCAGCACTCAGCCAGGAAGATCCCGTCACCTTTATCTCCACCCAGTTCAACGTGGTGGAAGAAGCAGAACGCGCCCGCGCGATCGTGCAGGCGTTTGGCAGCGGCGTGGAATTCGTGGTGTCCGAAGAAGGCCCGGCGATTGACCTGCTGCGCGCCGAAGCACAGTCCGGACAGGGCGTGCAGGACGTCATGGGCGCGCTGCATGGCACCTTCCCCACACTGGCCGGTGAAGACCTGCTGTTTGACCTGACCGACCTGCTGGCGGATATCGAAGCTTCCGCCGACATCAACGATGCCTACGTCGAGCTGGGCCGTATGGGCACGGAAGACTTCCAGTACTATGTGCCGTGGATGCAGGCGACCCTGACGATGGCCGCCAACAACGAGGCGCTCCAGTATCTGCCCGAAGGCGCTGATATCAACGCGCTGACCTGGGACCAGATGGCTGAATGGGCACAGGCGATGTTCGACGCCACGGGCGAAGCCAAGATGGGCCTGCCGGTCGCCGGCCTGATCCACCGCTTCATGCAGGGCTATATGTTCCCGTCCTTCACGGGCGGCATGGTGACGCAGTTCAACAGCCCCGAAGCCGCCGAAATGCTGGCCTTCCTGCGCGATGACCTGTGGCCGTACGTCAATCCGCAGTCGATCAGCTATGCCTTCATGAACGAACCGCTGCTGTCGGGCGAAGTGTGGGTCGCGTTTGACCATGTGGCACGCCTGAAGCCGGCCTTTGACCAGGCCCCTGAAGACTTCATCGCCTTCCCCGCGCCAGCCGGCCCGGCTGGCCGTGGCTTTATGCCGATCGTCGCTGGCCTGGGCATCCCGTATACCACGGGTGATGTCGCGGCCGCCGAAGACCTGATCCGCTACATGCTGTCGCCGGAAGTGCAGGCGCAGGTGCTGGAACAGCTCGGCTTCTACCCCGTCATCGGTGAAGTGGACGTCGCCAGCCTGCCCGCAGGCGCGGCGCTCCAGGCTGCGGCTGTGGCTGCGCAGTCCGCTTCTGAAGACGGCATCCCGTCGCTGCTGCCGGTGGGCCTGGGTGCACGTGGTGGTGAGATCAACGAAATCTACATCAACACGTTCACCCGTGTCATCATCGACGGTGAAGACATCCAGACCGTGCTGGACAGCGAAGCAGAACGCCTGCAGGCGCTGCTGAACGAGACGGGTGCTTCATGCTGGGCACCTGACCCGGCCAGCGAAGGCCCGTGCCAGATCGCCACGGGTGGCATGTAACTCAGACACGCTCGCCTGCCTGTCGGCACTACACAACTGACAGGCAGGCGAGTCAGCGCATCCGGGTGGGCCGCGTTTATATGCGGTTCGCCCGGCCGCCCCTCGCTCGTGCAGGGCGCACACCCCAACAATTTCGTTATTCGTTTAGCGAAAGATACTTTTTATGAGACGCGCGAAATGGACACCCTACCTGCTTCTGGTTCCATCGCTGTTTTATCTGGCGCTGTTTTTCCTCTACCCGATGACGCAGGCTTTCGGGCTGGCCTTCAGCCGCGAGACGCAAACGCTCAGCCTGCGTGCAGAGCCCGTTGAGTCGGCGGCCACAACCGGGGCACTGGAGCTGCAAACAGAAGTCGTCGTGCTCGACCGCCAGCAGCTGGACGAGACGCTGCCCAATGGCGGCACCCGCCCCAGCTTCTGGTATCTGATTCAGGGGACGGACCTGGCTGGCGAGACGGTGGAAGGCTGGGCCAGCCAGCGCAGCATCTTCATCGAAAACCGCCGCACGTCAGAAACGGCACGCGTCACCGGTGGCGAGGCAACCCGCGAATGGACATTCGAGCATGTCAACCGCATGCTGACGGACTTCCGTTTCAGCTCGGCCATCTCCACCACCCTGCTGCTGATGGTGCTGATTATCCCGGCGCAGTTTGTGCTGGCGATCATCATGGCGCTGGTACTGCAAAGCCAGGTGCGCGGCAGCAGCATGTTCCTGTATATCTATGCCATCCCACTGGGCATTTCCGACCTGGTGGCAGGCATCCTGTGGTTCGCCATTTTCACGCAGCGCGGCTTCCTGAATTCGTTGATGGTCTCAGCCGGGCTGATCGACCTGCCCTTCATCTTCATCCGCGCCGAGAATATTTCATGGATGATCAGCATCATCGTGCTGGCCGAAATCTGGCGCGCCACCTCGATCGTCATGATCATCGTCGTCAGCGGCCTGCAGGCCATCCCGAAAGACTATCTGGAGGCAGGCGAGGTGTTTGGCGCCAGCATGTGGCAGCGCCTGCGCCATATCATCCTGCCGCTGCTGAAACCCAGCCTGCAAGTGGCGCTTATCCTGCGCACGATTCTGGCGTTCCAGGTATTCGCCGTGGTCATCGCCATCACCGGCGGCGACATCCTGACGGTGCTTTCCAACGAAACTTTCCGCTGGTACGACCCTGCGCGGTTCAACAATCCCAGCGTTGCAGCGGTCTATGCCGGCTTCATCATGATCGTTTCGCTGGCCATTTCCCTGTTCTACATGCGCGCAGTCCGATCGCAGGACGAAGCAACCAAGTCGGCCACCTAGCCGCCGGGAGATGATGTCATGAGTGCAGAAACGTTCTCCAATGCCCCGGTCAGCGTGGCGCAGGCGCAGGCATGGGACGCCCAGCGGCGGCGGGCGCGCATCCAGCTACGCCTGCGGCGGGCAGGTGTGTATGTCGTGGCGGTCGCGCTGGCCGTCTGGATCCTGCTGCCCATCTGGCTGATCGCCAATATGGCCTTCAGCACCCCGCAGGATGTGCGCGCCTTCCCGAAATCGTTCTTCCCGAACCCGATCTCGCTGGAATCGATCTCGTTCTTCCTCAACGCACAGGGCATCATCCCATCGACCGGAAACAGCATCTTTGTCGCCATCGTGACGGTCGTGCTGTCCACCATTCTGGCGGTGCCCGCCGGATACGCCATTGCACGCTACGTCTTTCGCGGGCGCGACGCCATCCGCCTGGTGATGCTGTCGGTGCGCGCCTTCCCGATCGTGGTGCTGGCCGTGCCGCTGGCGGTCATCTTCCTGCAGCTGGGCATCTTCGACCAGCCGTTCACGCTGGCGCTGATGCACACCGCCCTCACCCTGCCCACCACCATCCTGGTCATCTCCAGCGTATTCGCCAGCGTCCCGTTTGAATTCGAGGAAGCGGCGCAGGTGTTTGGCTGCACGCCCTTACAGGCCTTCTTCCAGGTGGTGCTGCCGCTGGCGCTGCCGGGCATCGCGGCATCCGCCATCCTGACGTTCGTGCTATCGTGGAACGAAGTGTTCGCGGCCATCCTGCTCACGCTGTCCAACCGCACGCTGCCCGCGCACATCCTGTACAACCTCGACAAGTCGAGCGACCCGTTCAAATTTGCATCGGCATTCGTGATGCTGGTGCCATCGCTGATTTTTATCTTCTTCATCCGGCGCTACCTGTTCAACATGTGGGGCCAGATCAACAAATAAGGGGTGAAGCCACATGGCCGAAATTGTGATCGAAAATGCCGTCAAGAAATTCGGCAAGTTCACCGCCATCGATAATGTCAGCCTGACCGTGCACGAGCATGAATTCCTGGTGCTGCTGGGCCCGTCCGGCTGTGGCAAGACGACGCTGCTGCGCGCCATCGCCGGGCTGGGGATGCTGGACAGCGGGCGCATCATCATCGGCGGCAAAGACGTGACCTATCTGGCGCCACGCGAACGCGGCATCTCGATGGTGTTTCAGAACTACGCCATCTTCCCGCACATGAAGGTGTTCGACAACATCGCCTTCGGGCTGAAGATGCAAAAGGCGCCCAAAGCGCAGATTCAGGAACGCGTGGAAAACGCCGCCAAACTGCTGCATATCGAGACCATGCTGGACCGCTTCCCCAGCCAGATGTCGGGCGGCCAGCGTCAGCGCATCGCCGTCGCCCGGGCGATTGCCGTGGAATCGGGCATCGTGCTGATGGACGAGCCGCTGAGCAACCTGGACGCGCTGCTGCGCCTGGAAATGCGCGCCGAGCTGAAGACGCTGCTCAAACGGCTGGGCGTGACCACGATCTATGTCACGCACGACCAGATCGAGGCGATGAGCATGGGCGACCGCATCGCTGTCATGCGCAATGGCAAGGTCCTCCAGCTGGACCAGCCGACGAAGGTGTATGACCTGCCGGTCGATCAGTTCGTCGGCGGATTTATCGGCACCCCGCCGATGAACTTCCTGCACGGGCATGTGCATCAGAATGGCGCGGGCTATGTGGTCAGGCTGGGCGATTTCTCGCTGACGCCGCCGCAGGACGTGCATCCGGCGCTGGCACAGCAGCGCGACAAACCGGTCATCATCGGCATCCGCGCCGAGTGTATGGAGCCGATGAAGACGGCCTCACCAGACGCCGTGCCGGTCACCATCGACGTGGTGGAGCCCCTGGGCGCGCAGAATTTACTCACGGCGCGCATCGGCCAGGACACGATCAAGGTATCCACCCATCCCGACTTCACCGTCTCGGCGGGCGAAACCATCTGGCTGCGCTTCCCGGAAAACAAGGTGCGCTATATGGACGCCGACACAGGGCGGGCACTCGCGGCCGAAACGGAAAAGGCACTGGCTTAACATGAAAGCACAACCCAAACCGCTGGACTTTGGCGGAAACGGGATTAATGGCAGCGTGGATGCCTACGGACGCATCATCGCGCTGAATTTCTATCATCACAAGCACGGCTACGCCACGCTGACCAGCGCGCCGCCCTTCGACGAATCGAAACGCTATGATCCGTCGGCGGTGCGGGCGTACCGGGCCGCGCTGGCCAATCTGGAGGGTTTCGGTATCAATCCCAGTGTGCCGCTGGAGCCCGTCAGCGCGACCAGTGACGGAATCTGCGTGCGCCAGGAGCTGGCCGGCGAATCAGCACGATGCAGCGTGGTCACTTATGTAGCCGGAGGCATCGTGGTGCAGCACTGGGAGGCCGAGGGCTGTACGCTCAGCTTCTCGGAAAATTACCAGCTGATGCGCTGTGCCTATACCCAGCTCACCGAGGGCGGGCCGCTGCCCATGCCTCCGATCGAAACCAGCTCGGATCGGTTTCTGGATTGCTGGCGCATTCGCAATGAAGCCATAGGCGCAGTAATTGTCCGTGGCTATCCTCGCGAACCGGTCAACCATGCCACGATCGAGTTTGCGTTCTGCGAAGAAGATCGTGGCGGGCCAGCATACTTTCACCTGCAACGCACCCTTACACCCGCATTGGAACGTGTCAGCCGTCGCTGGGATGCGTGGTGGGCGGCTGTGCCCGCTGATCCGCTGTTGCGCCGCGGCTTGTCGTATGGCTATCACATGGCAGTGCCCGTCGACGACACCACCTGCCTGCTGACGGACCACATGCTGCTGCCCCTGTCGTGGAACCGCGATGCCTATTATGTCGCGCTGGCGCTGCTGCACTGGCCGGGGCGCCCGGCGGAAATGCGCGAGATCGTGCGGCGGCATCTGCTGTGGATGTTCGAGCGCGCAGACCGGCCTGACGGCGCATGGGGCCGCTGCTATCTGGCCAACGGGCGCATCAAGGACCCGGCGTTTCAGCTTGACCAGCAGTTGTTTCCGCTGCTGGAGCTGACCGACTATATGCTGATGACCGGCGACAGGGTCACATTCGCCCGGCTGAAGCCCGTGGTACAGCAGGTGCTGGACATGCTGATGGCGCGTCGTGCGCCGGACGCTGCGCTGTTTCCCACCGACGAGACGCCCGCCGACGACCCGATCGCCTTACCCTACCACCTGTCGAGCCATATTCTGTTCTGGAAGGTGCTCGACCGGCTGGATCAGCTTGGGATGCCGGTGAGGGGCATGGCGGACGAGATTCGGGCCGCCGTCACGCGCTATTTTTCGACTAACCTGGACGGCGCGACCGTTTGGGCGTATGCGACCGACGGGCATGGCGGCATGCACCTGTATCATGATGCCAACGACTTCCCGACCGTGCTGGCCCCCGCGTGGGGCTTTTGCAGCGCCGATGACCCGGTCTGGCGGGCGACCATGGAGTTCGCCTTTTCAGACGCCAACAAAGACGGCGTGTACAATGGGCGACTGGGGTCTGTGCACACGCGTGCGCCCTGGCCGCTGGGCGATGTGCAGGACATGCTGGTGGCGCGTGCGCTGGGCGATGCAGCCCGCGAGGCCGCGGCCGTCGCCCGCCTGCGGCATGCCGCGCAGCCTGATGGCAGCCTGCCCGAAGCCAGCGACCCGGAAACCGGCGCGGTGGCCTCGCGGGCGTGGTTCGCCTGGCCGAATGCCGCCTACGCCTGCACGGTCCTCAACGCCTTTAGCCCGCGAGAGGAAATGCCTGTGAACATCGATGCTCACGCACGCATCCGCGAAAAACTGACCACCCTGTATGGCGCAGATCTGGCGGTGGGGACCTATGCCGCGCTGGAGCCGCTGCTTGCGCCTGTCTCGCCCGGCAAGAGCGGCAACCTGCCGCTGAGCGAGAAAGACGTGATGCTGATCGCGTATGGCGACCATGTGCGGCGCGAAGGCGAAGCGCCGCTGCGCACGCTGAACAATCTGCTGCATACGCTTTACAGGGACAGTCCGCCGGTATCCAGCCTGCACATCCTGCCCTTTTACCCGTGGTCGTCCGACGACGGCTTTTCCGTCATCGACTACTTCCAGGTCGATCCGGCGCTGGGGACATGGGACGATGTACGCCAGATCGGCAGGCGCTACCGCCTGATGTTCGACGCCGTGTTCAACCACATTTCGGCGGGCAGCGACTGGTTCCAGGCGTTCCTGCGCGGCGAAGCCCCGTATGACGCGTATTTCGTGGCGCTGCCGGAAGGCACGGATGTCTCGCTGGTCACGCGCCCGCGCACGCATCCGCTGCTCACGCCGTTCGAGACCGCCAGCGGCACCCGGCATGTGTGGACGACCTTCAGCGCCGACCAGATCGACCTGAATGCGGCCAACCCGGACGTGCTGGTGGCGCTCACGCGCGCGCTGCGCTTTTATGTCGAGCAGGGCGCGCAGTATATCCGGCTGGATGCGATTGCCTTCCTGTGGAAAATCGTCGGCACCACCAGCATCCATCTGCCGGAGACGCACCTCATCATCCAGCTCTGGCGCGATGTGCTGGATATCATCGCGCCGGACGTGATGCTCATCACCGAGACCAATGTGCCGCACGTCGAAAATATCTCGTATTTTGGCGATGGCACCGACGAAGCCCAGATGGTGTACAACTTCGCGCTGCCGCCGCTGGTGCTGCACACGCTGGCGACGGGCGACGCCGGTCACCTGTCCGCGTGGGCCAAAACGATCACGCGGGTGAGCGACCGCAGCACGTTTTTCAACTTCACCGCGTCGCATGACGGCATCGGCCTGCGCCCCGTGCAGGACATCCTGAGCGCCGACGAAGTTGCTGCGCTGGTGGCGCGCACGCTGGCGCACGGCGGGCATGTCTCGATGAAGAACAACAGCGACGGCACGCAAAGCCCGTATGAGATGAATATCACCTGGTTCGATGCGATCACCGCGCCGGAGGTCACCGCCGAGCGGCCAGATATCGCCATCGACCGCTTCATGGTGTCGCAGGCCATCATGCTGGCCATGCTGGGCGTGCCTGGCATCTACTTCCACAGCCTGTTTGGCTCGCGCAACGACCATGCGGGCGTCGAGGCGACCGGCCGCTTCCGCTCGATCAACCGCGAGAAGCTGGATGCTGACGCGCTGCTGAAAGAACTGCAGACACCCGGAACATTCAGATACAACGTGCATCTGCGCTACCGGCATCTACTGTTGGTGCGCACGCTTGAGCCCGCCTTCCACCCGCTGGGCATGCAAACCGTTCATGATGTTCATCCGGGATTGTTCGTGCTGGAGCGCATTTCACCGAATGGCCGGGAGCGCATGCTGGCCGTCCACAACGTGACCGGCGATACAATCGTCGTCGCGCTGCCAGGTGAAGGCCGCTGGACGGACACGCTGAACGGCGCTGTTGTGGAGATGGGCCAGCCCCTGCGCGTGGCACCCTATCAGGTGATGTGGCTGTCGCCGTCTGGCCGGCATCACTATCTTTCGGAGAATCCTGGCAGGCCTCCGACAATCATTTCTAACGTTACGGGCTTGGATGACGCGATGCAGTGATGCTATCTTTAAGCAGGCACGGTGCACCTGCTGCTCGAATTCTGACAGCAGGTGTCCTGTTCTCGCGACTGCGTCGAATTCTCATCTACAGACAACGCAAACCACTGTTTAAATAGGATCGACTTTGTGCTGCTAATTCGGGTGAGAAACATTGCCCAAAGGACACATTCAGTAAAATGCTAAGAATTCTGGGTAAGCAGACCAGTTTGTTCGTCATAGTGATGATGTTAGCAGTAAATGTGGCTGCATTAAGTGCCCAAGACGCAGTTTGCGACGTCTCAGCGAGCGAGTCAGTTGCATTCATAGCAGACATAGACGGAAATTATGAAATCTACACTATCAATTTAGATGGAAGCTGTATACAAAATTTGACTTCAAACCCCTTTGATGATCTTGCTCCTAGCTGGTCACCAAATGGGCAGATCTTAGCTTTTATTTCAACACGCTCAAACCCACAAGGGGATGTCTATATTAGGACTGGTGAAATAGATATTCGAGTGACAAATAATGGTGCAACGAATATTGCACCTATTGCTTGGTCACCTGACAGCAGGTACTTCGCCTTCGTCTCTACTCAAAATCATGCGCAAGGCGATATCTTTATTTATGACGTATTGAATAATTCGCTATCAAATATCACAAATGACGCAAATCCAGACTTTTCCCCTAACTGGTCATCACATGGCTCAGAAATTGTTTTCGTGTCTGGGAATAGTTCAGCATCATTAATGCCTTATGTCTTCAATTTTACAACTGGAGAAAGATCACGATTGCTTGATTCAGAGGAGGCAACATGGTTTCCCGCATGGTCACCTTCGGGAAATTATATCGGATATTTTACAATTTCTAGCAGTGATGGTATCTATCTTTTCGATACCGCCACAGCAAATATTGAACAATTGTTGGTTGAGAGCAGCGCAAGTCCTCCAATGTCCTGGTCGCCACGAAACTTGGAAGTCGCGTTCGCTGCTGGTTCAGTCGAGGGTTATCGAATCTATGTGGTTGATTTACTGAATCACCTCATTGCGGAACTACCAACGCGCAACCGATATGCGATATCCCCAGCATGGGCACCATCTGGACGCTACATCGCATTCTTTTCACAAGGTCAACACGCGCGGTCGAGTTTGTGTTTGTTCGATTATTCTACGCATCAGTCTGTTGTACTTGCTGACCAGATTCTAGTATTTAGTTCGGAAGTGGATCCGTTTCTTTTACAATCATCCCCGATATCATGGAGAGCACATCCACAACCTGAACATTTGATCGCTAACTCCACAGACAGTTTCGCTATTTGTTGAAGACATTTTCTATTTTCAGCATCGATAAGCTGCATCGTCGACTTCGCCATTCTCATGCTGCAACAATGGCTCCGCTTCCCTGTCGAAATAGGTCCCTAACAGGCTCTAAGCGTCACAGCAGTGCGTTGGAGATGTAATCACAGGCCGTAAGACTCCTGCAATCATTTCGTGACAAAGTGGCGGGCATGTCGAAATCACCGATTATCTGTATTGTTGACGATGAGGCCACGCTGCGCGAGGTGGTTCGGCGCTACCTGGAGCATGACGGCTTTCAGGTGATTGAGGCCGAAACCGGCCCGCAGGCGCTTCAGCTTCTGCGCGAGCAGCCCGCCGACCTGATTTTGCTGGACATCATGCTGCCGGGGCTGGATGGCTTCACGCTGATGCGCGTGCTGCGCCACGGTAGTGAGGTGACGGAGCCCCATGCGGGCGGCGGCATCCCCATTATTGCGCTGACCTCGCGCAGCAGCGAGGCGGACCGCATCGAGGGCTTTGCGCTGGGCGTGGATGATTACGTGCTCAAGCCGTTCAGCCCGCGCGAGCTGGTCGCCCGCGTGAAGGCCGTGCTGCGCCGCGCCAGGCCAGGTACCACCGAGGACACGCCCAGACCGCTCGTCTATGGCCCGCTGTGCATCGATCCATTGCAGCGCAGGGTGTCCATCCACGAACGCGCCATCACGCTGACAGCCCGCGAATTTGACCTGCTCTGGCTGCTGGCATCGTATCCGCGCCAGGTCTTCACCCGCGACCAACTGCTTGACCGTGTGTGGGGACAGGAATACTATGGCGACGATAGCACGGTGACGGTGCACATCCGCCGCATGCGCGAAAAGCTGGAAGCAGATCCGTCCAGCCCGCAGTATGTGCAAACAGTGTGGGGAGTGGGATACAAATTTGAACCGCAGGAAGGCGATTCCTAGTCTGTTCTATCCGCTTGGCCTGTTTGCCGGCATGTTGGGCGCGCTGGGCATCAGCCTGGCGATCGTCATCCTCAACCTGAATCCACCCGAAAGTGATGTTCAGCTATTGTTCGTGTTCATGCTGGGCAGCGGCAGCATCAGCGTGGGCAGCGTGTATATCTTCAATCGGCTGGGTGTCTTCGAGCGCTTCACCAGTTTGCGCTGGGCGATGCTGGCCAATATCGTGCTGCTGGTGCTGATCATCTTCCTCAATGTGTGGCTGACAGCGCAGCTGATGTTCATCAGCCAGCACGACTTTATCCTCACGCTGGCGCTGCTGATTTTCGCGGGCGTCGTCAGCACCATCTGCATCTTCTTCGTCTCCAATGCGTGGATCGGCCGCATTCATCGACTGGGGGAAGCCGCACGGCGCATGCAGTCTGGCGATCTGAGCGGCAGCCTGCCCGTACACGGCAACGACGAGCTGGCCCAGCTCACGACCGCGTTCAACCAGATGGTCAGCGGCCTGCAGGCTGTGGAAACGCAGAAGCGTCATCTTGAGCAGACGCGCCGCGATCTGGTGGCCTGGGTATCGCACGACCTGCGCACGCCGCTGGCAGGCATCCGCGCCATGAACGAGTCGATTCTCGATGGCGTCGTGGCCGATGAAGAAACGCGCAACCGCTACATCCAGACCATTCAGACTGAGCTGTTCCACCTGAACAAGATGATCGACGACCTGTTTGAGCTGGCGCAGCTGGACGCAGGCAGCTTCGCGCTGACCCTGGTGGACGCATCGCTGCATGACCTGATTTCCGACACCATCGGGGCGATGACTGCAAAAGCGTCGCAGACGGGAATCCACCTGAAGGGACAACTTGACCCAGGACTGGATATGGTGCGCGTCGCGCCAGACAAAATTCAGCGCGTGCTCTATAACCTGCTCGATAACGCGCTCGATCATACGCCGCGCGGCGGGACCGTCTCGATTCAGGCGCAGCGCGAGGGTAAATGGGTGACCGTGCGCGTGCACAATACCGGCAGCACCATCCCCACGCACGACCTCCCGTATGTATTTGAAAGTTTCTACCGCGGAGAGCCTTCACGCACACAGCACGCCGGCAAGCGCGGCACCGGGCTGGGGCTGGCGATCGTACGCGGATTTGTCGAGGCTCACGGGGGCACAGTCAACGTGGTCAGCGCGCCTGAGCAGGGCACTACCTTCAGCTTCACCCTGCCCCACCCGTAATACTTTTGCAAGGAATCTGTCACCTCTGCGCAAGATCTTCAGCGTAAGCTCCACAGGAATGGCGGCGTTAAAAATGACCGTCTTAATCAGATTCAGGAGCCTATTCTAATGAAACGTTTGCTGACTGCTGCTGCGCTTTCCCTCGGCCTGATCACAGCCGGGGCCACCCCCCGTACAGCCCAGGCGCAGGACGACATGATGACGCATGTGTGCGATTCCACGCTGATCGCCCTGCTGTATATCGCCGAGCACGATTATGGTTTCGTGCCGATGTCGGCCGACCTTTCCACTTTCGAAAAGGGCCAGTATGCGCCACTGTTCGAGGCGATGATGAGCATGATGGGTGAAGAAGCCATGATGGAAGGCGATGACATGATGGCGACCGAAGAAGCCATGATGGAAAGCGAAGAAATGGCTGAAACCAGCATGATGGAAATGGTCGCGCTGGCGCCCGGCCACGTTGCTGATGAAGACCCGGCCTGCACCGAACTGCGCACCGAACTGGATGCCTTCCTGTTCACCACACTGACAGAAGGCATGATGATGATGTCCGACGGCTGATCTGGCCGCCAGAGGCCGGGGCTGTTTTCGTGGATGCTCCGGCCCGCTTATCGACAATAGAGTCAGGAACAAAATATGATCGCTATGAAACGACTCATCGCGCTGGGGCTGTTGCTGGCCGGATGCGCGAGTGAATCCCCGGCAGTACAGGCCCCGACCACAGCAGCAGAAGTTGTGCTCACCCAGCCAACTGCGCCAGCGACCGAACAGATGGCGCAGCCCACCCAGCCACAGTCGACAGACCTCCCGGCGACGAGCGAGCCGGCACCGCCCGCGAGTGCCGCTCTACCCGCGTGGCAGACGCTGCCGCTGACCGATGCGCGCACCGGCGCGACCTTCACCTTTGCAGACTATGCCGGGCAGACGGTTTTTGTGGAACCCATGGCGACCTGGTGCACCAACTGCCGTGCCCAGCTTGGCAACGTGGCTAGTGCCCGCGAACAATTGGCCGGGCAAGGCGTCGTCTTTGTGGCGCTCAGCGTCGAGACCAATATCACGGCCACAGACCTGGCCGCCTATGCCGACCGCAATGGCTTCGGCTGGACCTTCGCAGTGCTCACACCCGATATGCTGGGTGCGCTGACAAACGCATTCGGCTTCACCATCAATAATCCACCGTCTACGCCCCATTTCCTGATCCGGCCAGACGGCACAGCCACCTCGCTCATCACCGGCATTGAGTCTAGCGCACAGATCATCGAGCAGATTAACGCAGCGCGCGGCTGATTCACTTGCGACGGTCTGTGTGCATGGGTGCTGACTATGCGCAATCAGCACCCATGCTGTGTCCCGTGTGTTATGCCTCGCGGGCGGCCTTCTGCAAGTTGCGCACTTCCCACAGCGACTCCAGCGCAATCGCCACCAGCTGCGCCAGCATGACGAAGTGCGCCTCGTCCGCTTCGGTAAAGTCACCTTCATATTTGTCCGAAAGCTGGAATAATCCCCAGTTGCGGCCATCGCGGTCCACCAGCGGCGTGGCCATCCACCCACGCATAGGCGGATGCGCGGCAGACTCGGTGCCAAAGTTCATCCAGGCGGGATGCGCTTCCAGCTCGGCCTGGGTGAAGCGCACGGTCTGGTTATGCTCCAGCAGCCAGGCATGCGTACCGAAGCCTTTCGCCGGCGCGGCATATCCCGCCCAGTCCTTATATTTCTCGGACAGCGAGAAGTACTTGCGCACACTGCCCCAGTCTTTATCGACGATGATGGCGATGGCGGACTGATGTGCACCCACCACCAGCCGGGCAATTTCAGCCGCGCGCTTCAGCACGTCGTTAGCACCCTGCGCGAAAACCTCATCAATCTCATCCGGATTCTGCATCACCGGATTGACCGTCGCCCCGGTCACCACGTTGGAATACACGTTGTATGCGCTGCTGGATACATCTGCCATTGAATTTTCCCTCATCGATTAGGCGGTTCCATCCGCACACTTTAGCAGGGGATACTATGTCCTACTACTAACAATTCTGGTAGCTGGCCGCGTGCAAATTGCCCTTCTCGCAATTTACCCCGATACTGGCCATACCTGTCCGATAGATAGCGCGGAGTTCCCCTGATGGCACGACTGTTCAAAACAGCCCTGATCATCTTCAGCATCATACAGCTCATACTGGCCGCAGGTTTCGCCTTCCAGGTGGCGGCCGTGACCGCGATCTGGCCGCTGCCAGACACCACCCCCTTGTCCTTTTTGTTCATCGGCTCGATTTTCGCCGCTGCCGGGGCTGCCCAGCTCTACTGCCTGTATATTCGCGAAAACGGCGCATTGGTGGGCATCGCGCTGGATTACATCACCATCTTTGTGCCACTGATCGTGTTCATGCTGCAAATCGCCAATGGCAGCTCGGCCATTCTCGCCTTTGCAGTCTCGCTGGCGCTGGGGCTGGCCTTTGGCGTCGCGCTGCTGTTCTGGAGCCGCCAGTATGCCATCACCGATCCGCGGCCACAGCCCCGGCTGGTCCGCTATTCTTTCGTGGTGTTCATCGTCGCACTGCTGCTGGTGGGCGGGTCGCTGGTGCTGAAGACGCCGAATGTGCTGCCGTGGCGCATCACGACCGAGGGCGGCGTCGTATATGGCTGGATGTTCCTCGGCGCTGCCGCCTATTTCACGTATTCGCTGCTGCGGCCCAGCTGGATCAATTCAGGCGGGCAGCTGATGGGTTTTCTAGCCTATGATGTGGTACTCATCGTGCCGTTCGTCACACGTCTGGCAACGGTAGATGAACAGTACCGGCTGGGACTGTATGTGTATACCGCTGTGGTCGCCTACAGCGGCCTGATGGCGGCCTACTTTCTGTTCATCCATCCGACGACGCGCATGTTTGGCGCACGCGCTGGGACGGGCGCAGTCATGGGCGCAGGCGGTACAGCATCTCACCGGCCTTAGGCACCAGCAGCACGCCCTCGGACTCGCGTCCGGCCCAGTCCGCCGGATGGATCGACTCCGGGTCGAGGTAGCCCAGCGACAACACCTCGCAGTCCGCCTGCGGGATGCGCGTGGCCAGCGTGACCCGGATGCGCGCCCGTTCCACGCCATCGGCATAACTGCCGCCGCCGCGCAGGTGCGTGCCATGGGCCAGCACGCCCAGCGGAATCTGGCCAAAGCGCTCCCACTGCCTGAGGTAGTAATCGCGCACATGATAGCCCGCCTGATAGATATAGCGGCCATGCACATGGCTGACCGTGTCCAGGTGCGGCGCGTAGATCACGATTTCGCCGCCATCCGCGACGGCTGGTTCTAGCTTGTACATCGCCTTGGCGGCCGTCCACAGCTCGTCATACATGGGCGGCGCACACGACAGCACGCGCTGAAACGGCCTGTCCACCCAGGTGATATGCCGCTGCGCTGATAAATCTGCCGCCGCTGACCAGGCCTCGTACAGGTCGCCCACGAACAGCCCGGCCAGCCCATCACCGACGACGACCATGCTGATCAGCGTGACGGGCGTGCGCACAAAATCAGCCGCCGCATGGATGACCGCGCGCACGGGTGTGTTTTTAATGCCGATGATGTCCAGGATACCCGCCAGCGCCCCCAGCCAGTGCGTGGTATTGATCATGTCTGCGCCGGAAATGCCAGGGAACAGATATTTCGCGCCCCCGCTGAAGCCGACCACCTCGTGCGGGAACGTCGGCCCCACGATCAGGATGTGGTCGTAGTCGCTGATGCGCCGATTGATGCGCACAGGGGTGTCCCCACCCAGCGACGGGTGCCACAGGTCGCCCGCGATGGCCTGAATCTGCGCCTGTTCCAGCGTGCCAACCTGCATCAGCGCATCCGGGTTTTCCCACTCATGGTTCAGCAGGCCAATATGACGATAAATGCCGGCACGCTCATCTGCGCTGATGCCCACCAGTTTGCACAGCGACGCCTCGCTCAGCGGCGGATGCGTGCCCAGCGCCACCATGAAATCAAGCTGGCGCGTATCGCGCAGCATGTCCGTCAGCAGGCGAAACAGCAGCGGCAGCGGAATCGTGCGCGTATGATCGGGAATCAGCGCCAGCACGCGCGCCCCATTCAGCGCCCCGGACAGGCCGTGCGCCAGCGTCTCCCTGATCTGTGCTGCCGTCAGCAGCGCCCCGTCCTGTGCTGTCGCCTGTGCCCGAATGCCCATGTGTCTTTCCCCGCTGCTTCGCCTGTATGCCACGAGTGTACCGCACACGTGCAGGACCATGCCGGAAGGACCTTTACTTTAAGGCGCGGACAGGTCACACTCTTTTGCCTGATGCTTCATCCAGTGTTCTCTTATTTTCTATCCTAGGAAAGTCGATCATGCCGTATTTTGATTTGCCTTTTGATGATATGCAGCGTTACAAGCCCGCCAGCCCGGAACAGCCCGATTTCGACAGCTTCTGGGCGCGCACCCGGGCGGAAGCACGGTCGTATCCGCTGGACTTCACGGTGACCCCTGTAGACATGGGCATCGTCACTGCGGATGTATTTGACGCCGAGTTTTCCGGCTACGGCGGCCAGCGCATCAAGGGCTGGTTCATGTTGCCGAAGCAGCGTTCAGAGCCGCTGCCGTGCGTGGTGGAATATATCGGCTATGGCGGCGGCCGCAGCCTGCCCTATGCGTGGCTGAAATGGGTCAGTGCCGGATTCGCCTATCTGGTCATGGACACGCGTGGGCAAGGCAGCACGTGGGCATCCGGTGACACCCCAGACCTGCCCGACGGGGCGAACCCGTTTTTCCCCGGTTTCACCACCCAGGGCATCCTCAGCCCGGAGACGTACTACTATCGCCGCCTGTACACAGACGCCGTGCGCGCGCTGGAAGCGGTCGCCAGCCACCCGGCAGTGGACCGCACCCGCATCGCCGCGACCGGCGGCAGCCAGGGCGGCGCGATCACGCTGGCGGCCAGCGGCCTGGCACCGGAGCTGGTGAGCGCGTCGCTGCCCGATGTGCCCTTCCTGTGCGAGATTCACCGCGCCATCACGCTGATCGGCGGCGTATATGACGAAATCGTCAAATATCTCAGCATCCACCGCCAGTCTGAAGCGCAGGCATTGAAGACGCTCTCGTACTTTGACGGCGTCAGCTTCGCCTCACGCATCCGGGCCGCGAGTTATTTCTCCACCAGCCTGATGGACATGATATGCCCGCCCTCGTGCGTGTATGCGGCCTACAACCACATTCCAGACGGCGTGGAAAAAGAAATCCATGTGTATAAGTACAACGGACACGAAGGCGGTGGTGATCTGCACACCATGAAGAAGATTCTGTGGCTGCGCGACAAGTGGATGCAGGCGTAAGATCTTTCAAGTAAGGGGGCAGCAGATGCAGGCAGGAGAAGTGATGACAGAACGCCGTTTTCTGATCACCGGCGGGCTGGGATTTATCGGCGCGTGGACGCTGTATCATCTGGCGCGGCAGGGCGAACGGGCTGTTTGCTTTGACGTGGGGGCAAACAGCGGACGACTGGACATGCTGCTGCCCAAAGACCAGCAGTCGAGCATCCAGTTTGTGCAGGGGGATATCACCAGCAAGGCGCAGGTGGACGCCGCACTGGAAAACGTCACGCACATCATTCACCTGGGCGCGCTGCAGGTGCCTTCCTGCAAGGCCAATCCGATCCTGGGCAGCGCAGTGAATGTGACCGGCACCATCAACCTGTTTGAGGCTGCCCGCGAACGGGGCATCCAGCATATCGCCTATGCCTCGTCAATCGCTGTGTACGGCCGCGCGGACGAGTATCCGTATGAACTACTGCCCGATGATGCCCCACGCATCCCGCACACGCTGTATGGCGCGTACAAGATCTGCAACGAAGAAACGGCCCGCGTGTATTTTGAGGATCACGGCATCACCAGCACCGGCCTGCGACCATTCACGGTCTATGGCGTCGGGCGCGACCAGGGTCTGACCAGCGAACCGACCAAGGCGATGCTGGCCGCCGCGAAGGGCGAACATTACAGCATCCCATTCGGCGGAAAGATGCAGTTCCAATGGGGTTCGGATGTGGCGCGCCAGTTCATTCAGGCGGCGCTGCAACCGCTGGATGGCGCGTTCGTGTTTAACTTCAACACAGTGCCGGTGGAAGTGGCCGAGGTTGCCGACATCATCATGCGCATCGTGCCTGAAATTCGCATCGATGTGGCGACAAACAAGCTCCCGTTCCCCACGGGTTTCACGGGCGATGGCATCGTCAGACACTTCAGCGAAGTATTCGAGACGCCGCTTGAAGAAGGCATTCGCCAGACGATCGCACACTTCAGAACCGCCTCAGCCGTCTGACCTTAATAGTTCCCCACTTGCACAAATTACTACCCGCGTATAATAAAGTTCAGGGCAGAAGCGCTGTAATACTTCTGTCCTGAACTGTGTGCCTGATGGTGAAGAAAAGCCGCCTGAAATGATGCCGAAACGCGTTGTGGTGCTGCTGACCGGAATGCTGCTGCTTTTGCTGGGTGTTGCCGGGCTGCCAGCCCTGCTGGCCCAGGACATCCCGCCCACCAATCGAACGATCGCGCTAGAGGTGCTGGCCCGCGTGAACAGCTGGCGCGTCAGCCAGGGGCTGTTTCCGCTGGCCGAAAATGAAACACTGGCCCAGATGGCCCTCGACCAGGCGCGCTATGTGTATCCAAACTGGACCCGCATCGCAGCGCAGGGGTTGTATCATCAGGATGCCAGCGGGCGTGATCCGCGCGTGCGCGGCGTGCAGGCCTACAACTGGCCGTTTTACCAGAACGCAGACCGGGTGGAGATCGGCGAGAATGCCGCTGAAGGCAGCGTCGCCTCAGCGGTGGGCTTCTGGCAGGGATCGTCCATCCACAGGCGCACTGCGTTGAATCCTGCCTACCGCGAGGTTGGCGTTGCCGCGCTGCCCGTGCGCAACGGCTACATTTTCTATATCGTGTTTGGCGCCCGCCCAGAGGTGCTGCCGGCCATGCTCGCCCCAAATGCAAACACGCTCTATCTCTCGCGTGAGCAGTCGCGTTATGCTGCGACAGCAGCAGAAACCCGCGTCCGCCTGTTCGATGCAGCGGGCCGCCCGCTGGGAGGCGACATGCCCTGGGCGCCCACCATACCCCTGCCGCCCGGCACATCAGGACAAGTCACCGTGCTGTATACGACCGGCAGCGCGCAATCCCTGGACATCGTCGATCTCAGCAAGGATATCGCCGTGCTGGAGGCCCCGGCACAGGCTGCCATGCCAACGCCAACCAGCCCGCCGCCAACCCCGACAGCACCCAGCGTAACCCCAGGGGCGCAGGCCACGACAGCAGGCGCCGCGCCAGTGGCCCCGCCACCAGCACCCGCGACGCCAACGGCGGCAGCGTCTGGCGGCAATACGCTGACGATCACCTTCACGCGCAACAGCCTGCTCATGCAAAACACATCGGCGGTCCCGCTGGATGTCACTGGGCTGGAAATTTCGTCAGCGACTGGGCGCATTTCGATTTCAAACTGGACCCGCGTGGCGCAGTTCAACACGACCCGTTTCGGCTCGCGCGACTGTGTCGCTGTGACCACTTCGGGTGGAGGTGCCAATACCAGTGGCTGCCGTTATCTGCTCAGCAGCGTGCAATTTACGCCCGACCGGGCCTTCTGGCGCGATACCACCGTGACGATCACCAACAATCAGGTCACCGTGGGCACCTGTGACGCGCTGGCGGGCCAGTGTGTCATCACCTGGCCCTAGTCAAATATTGATGCGCGCTGGGTTAAACAGCGCCTTAAAACCTGCGCACGGGGATGAATCCGGCGTCGGCCAGCGCCGCCTGCCCAGCCTCGGACAGTACAAACTGGACAAACATGCGCGCCCATTCAGGCTGCGCCGTGTCGTCAGTGATGCCGATCGGATAGGTCGCCAGCGTGTTAAACGCATCCGGCACATCCAGCGTGACCACCTGGTCGCGAATATCGGCGGTGATATCCGAGGCATACACGATGCCGGCATCGGCCTCGCCCAGCGCGACTTTTGCCGCCACCTGGCGCACATTGCCTTCTTCAGACACCACATTCGCCAGCACAGCCTCGCTAAACGCTGGCCCATACGCGCTGTCCTCGGCTATGCGCGCCAGCATCGTGTCGGTATAATCGCGCACGGGCACGTCAGGCGCGGCAATCACCAGGCGCACGCCAGGATTCGCCAGGTCACTCAGCGTCTGGATGCCCGCCGGATTGTCCCCCGGCAGCGCGACAACCAGCCGATTGCGCGCAAATACAAACGAAGCCCCGTCAATGCGCCCTGCCTCGCGTGCTGCCGCGAGCTGACGCCGATTCGCGCTGGCAAAGACATCTCCCGGCGCGCCTTCAGCAAGCTGGGCTGCCAGGTCTGACGAGCTGCCGAAGTTGAACACGATCGTCACCTGCGGATACGCTGCCTGAAACGCCCCCCCGATGTCCTCGAACGCATCGGTCAGCGATGCCGCGGCATAGACCGTGAGTGTCACCGGCTCATCCTGCGCACCTGCGGGCAAGACAAACATCAGCAGGGTGATGACCAGCACAAGAACGCGGCGAAACAAGGGCATGGAGCTGTCTCCTGAACTATCTTCCCAATCTCAGGGTGATGATCTGGAACGGCTGAATATCGAACGACACTGCATTTCCGTCGATGGCCACCGGCGCCTCAATCGGGCGCTCCAGCAGGTCGGTTTGGATCGCGCTGGTGATGCCCAAAGCGGGCGCAACCGTCAGCGTGACACGGCCGCGGCCACCGACTGCTTCGTAGAGGCGGACGACCACATCCTGACCATCTTCAGCCTGCTTGACCGCATCAATCACGCACGTGTCACGATCCAGCGAGAAATAGCTGGTTTCCGGCACAGACGCATCGGCCACAGGAAGCAGCGGCACATTGAAGGCCAGCCCGGCCTGCACCACCGGGGCCAGGTCGCCAGCAAACGGCAGCAGCGCAAAACGGAAACGGTGCGCTCCCTGGTCGGCCTCGGCATCCGGCCATTTGGGTCCCCGCAGCAGCGACAGTGAGAGCATGTTCCCGCGAGCGCTGTAGCCATACTTGCTGTCATTCAGCAGCGCCACGCCAAAGCCATACTCGCGCAAGGCGCCCCAGCGCTGGGCACACACTTCAAAGCGCGCGACATCGTACGGCGTATTGAAGTGCGTCGGGCGCTCGACAATACCATATTGCGTCTCGTACACGGCGTTGTGCGTGTGCACCACCAGCGGGAATTCCACCTTGAGGAATTTCTCGCGCTCGTGCCATTCGGCGGCGCAGGTGAAATCGAGATGCGGGCTGTCTGCGGACAGCGACACGACCTGCACCAGCATACTGACATCGCTCAGCGGAATCGTGAATTCCACGGCAGCACGCAGCCCGCCCTTCTCAATCACGCGGGCAGCAGTCGCCGCCGGGCGCGAGAGCGGCTTCTCCAGGTGATACACGTCCATATCCCACGCGTCCCACTTGATCGGCTTGTCCTCAAACAGCACGTAGCTGCTGCCAGGACCAGTGATCGACTCACGGTTGCGGCGCTTGTCCAGCAGGCTGACCAGCGAACCGCCTGCATCCAGCACGGCGCGCAGGCGGCTGTTTTCCAGCACGAACGCCCCGTCTGTTTCGATCAGGCGAACCAGCTCGCCAGCAAACGATGCGCTCGGCGCAGGGGCAGTACCCATCGACGGTGCGCTGACCATCATCAGCGGATGACCGGCGGCGCTGCGATACGGACTGGTGTTCTCAAACGGCAGTTCGATCACTTCGGTGCGCGCAAAGCTGAGCGTGTTCACCAGCGCGATACCCGTGCCCGCCGGGGGCAGCAAGTTGGCCAGCGCATCGTCGCGCAGGTCATCGCCTTCAGACAGGATCGCGGCATAATCTGCCGAGGAATCCTGATAGACTTCGTTGATCGATGACCCCGGCAGGATGTCGTGGAACTGGTTGAGCAGCACCAGCTTCCACAGGCGTTCCAGCGCGTCAGACGGGTATTGCCCGCCCAGCACAGACAGGAACTCCACATCGCGCAGCAGCAGCTCGCTGCGGCGGTTGGCATACTTGTTATAGGCCTGGGTGGTATATGTGCCGCGATGCAGCTCAAAATACAGCTCGCCCACCCACGTCGTCAGGTTATCGACATCCTGTTTGACGCCCTCAAAGAAGCTCTCCGGCGAGGCCATCTGCACGCGGGGCATGCCATCCACATCGCGCAGGCGCATCAGCCGCTCCACCATGTCCACCGTGGGGCCGCCGCCGCCATCGCCAAAGCCGTAGACATACAAACTGCTGTCCGAGCGCCCGTGATCGCGGAAGTTTTTCACGCTGTGCAGCACTTCGTCCACGGTGGCGATGGCATTGTAGGTATCGGCCGGGGGGAAATGCGTCAGCACTTCGCTGCCATCCAGCCCCTGCCAGATAAAGGTGCTGAAATTAGGCTTGTTGAACTGGTTCCACGACAGCTTCTGCGTCAGGAAATATTCAATGCCCGCACCGCGCATAATCTGCGGCAGGGCCGCCGGATAGCCAAAGGTGTCAGGCAGCCAGAAAATACCCGGCATCCAGCCGTATTCCGACTGGTAGAACTTCTGTCCGTACACGAACTGGCGCACCAGCGATTCGCCCGATGGCAGGTTACAGTCTGGCTCGACCCAGGCGCCACCCGTGGGAATGAAGCGCCCCTCTTTGATGCGCTGCACGATCTGCGCGTACAGGCCGGGCTGTTCTTCTTTCACCCAGGCCAGCTGCTGCGCCTGCGAACACACGAATTTATAGTCGGGATAGCGCTCCATCATGCGCATGACAGTGGAGAACGTGCGGATGCACTTGCGGTGCGTCTCGGCCAGCGGCCACAGCCAGGCGGTGTCGATGTGTGCATGGCCAATCGCGGTAATCTCGTGCTGTCCGTCACCCGTCTGCGCCATCAGGAAGTCGCGCGCCAGATCGCGGCAGTCGCGAATGGAACCGTCATCGCCGGGGAGATAGGCGTTGACAATCGCATTGGCCGTCATCAGCGCCTGTCCCGCGCGCGGGCTGTCGGACGGCAGGTGTTCTGCCATGCCGGCAATCGTGACCATATCCCACAGCAGGTCGGCGATATCGCGGCGGAACACGGCGATTTCAGCCATGCGCAGCAAACCGACGCGATCGACGTAGTGGCCCTCGGTCACCCCGAATGGATGATTGGCAGCGGCCTCGATATACAGCGTGAGCGACTCGCCACCGCGCGCGCTGTCGCTGACCGTGTAGGCATCATGATACGGCGCGTGGTAATAATCAGCGGTGCCGCTCAGCCCCTGCATCGGCTGGCCATCCTGCCACACGCACGCCTCGCACGACGAGTCCCAGCGCAGATGGACTTCCTGACCGCGCCAGGCCTCCGGCACGGATACGTGCAGCCGGAACCAGTGCGTGGACCAGTTTGGCCCGATGGTCTGGCCCAAGCTGATCGGGGCATATTGCCCTGCGGCAGCCTGCGCAAACGGAATCCGGTCCGGCGCGGCATAATGCTCCAGCGCCAGCGGACGGGCATCCTCGTACAACTGTGTCCTCAGGCTATCGATGAATTTATTCAGGCGGTTACGCGTAATCTGCGGATGTCGCTGCATCAGATTTTCCAGTTTTTGGTGTATCAGGCGGGATAAAGACTGTCGTTGATGCCCTGCCGGGCAGTGAGACAAAGTATGTTGTAAAGCATGTTAAATTGCGAACAGGCGGGACAGGTGGACCTGGGCAGGTTGGGGCACGCTACGCGGCATAATGGCTGTGGGCAGGCCGGGCATGGACGCGTCTGGAAAGTCAGCGGGCGCGTCGCGACGCGCCCGCCCATGCCCTTTAAGTCCCTGCACGCTTATGACCGGGATTACTGGCCCTGCCCCAGCGAATAGCCAGGCTCACCATCGAACTTGAACAAGTACTCGGTCTTGATGACTTCATAGCCGGCGTCAATCAGGCGCGCCAGCAGGGCCAGCACCTGCGAGTGCTTCACGCGCTCGCCCGGCTCCGCCGCCATGAAACGGCAGCGCCAGTGGTCGGTGCAGAAGGTCTCCGGGAAGCCATTCGGATACACCTTCACGCCGCGGTTGGTGATCATGTTCAGGGCCAGCGAACCGCCATCAGACACCTGACGCAGGCCTTCGCCCAGTGCCTGCGGGTCGCGATTTTCATGGTCGAGGAATACATCCACGCCCACCAGCTCGCGTTTGGCCGGCTCACGGGCGACGACGCTGGCCTTGACCTTCTGCGTGGCCGCCTCGACATAGGCCACCGGCTTGAACGTATTGGGAAGCTGTCCCAGCCGCGCGATGACCGCCTCGGTAAAGGCGTCGGTCCCCACCAGATGGCGCGTCAGCTCGGCGTTATACAAATCCCTGGTGTGGATGCCATCTTCAATCGTGCGCAGCCAGGCATTGTGGATGTTGGTGGCGACTTCCGGCTGGCCGATATGCGCCAGCATCATCACGCCAGCCAGCAGCAGACCAGACGGGTTGGCCAGGTTCTTTCCGGCGATATCCGGCGCGGTGCCGTGAATCGCCTCGAACATCGCCACATGGTCGCCGATGTTGGCAGACCCGGCCAGCCCGACCGAACCCGCCAGCTCAGCCGTCACATCCGACAATATATCGCCATACAGATTCGGCGTGACAATCACGTCAAAGCGTTCGGGGTGCGTGGCCACGCGCGCCATGCCGATGTCGATGATCCAGTGGTCTTTCTCGATATCCGGATACTCGGCGCCGATTTCATCAAACACCTTGTGAAACAGGCCGTCGGTCATCTTCATGATGTTGTCTTTGGTGAAGCAGCTCACCTTGCGCCGCTTGTTGGCGCGCGCATATTCAAACGCATAGCGCACGATCTTCTCGCAGCCGGGGCGCGAAATCAGCTTCAGGCACTGAAAGACTTCGTCGCTCTGGCGATGCTCGATGCCCGCGTACAGGTCTTCCTCGTTTTCGCGCACGATCACCAGGTCCATCTTCGGGTGATGCGTCTCGACAAACGGCGCATAGCTCACACACGGCCGCACATTGGCATACAGGCCCAGCGTCTTGCGGATGGTCACATTCAGGCTTTTGTAGCCGCCACCCTGGGGCGTCGTGATCGGCGCTTTGAAGAATACTTTCGTGCGGCGCAGGCTGTCCCATGCCTTCGGCTCGATGCCAGAAGTGAAGCCGCGCTTGTACACCTGCTCGCCAATCTCGATTTCCTCAATATCCAGCCGGGCGCCCGCTGCCTGCATCACCTGCAGCGCAGCGCGCATGATTTCCGGCCCGATGCCATCCCCATACGCCACTGTGATTGCCGTGCTGTTCGCTGCCACCATCGTGAACTCCCCCCAACCATCGATATAACACCTGCACATGACACACAAACGCAGGGTACGGAACTGGCCCATACCCTGCATTGACCCCAGTTGAGTTCAGGCACATGCCTGCCGGGTCTGCCTAGTCGAAGATATCGAACATATCTCCGAGGAAACCGCCCTTCTTCTTCTTGTACTGCGGATAGCGCTTGTAGTCGTCGTCATCATAATCGGGCTTGCGACGATAGTCATCATCGTCTTCCCGATAGCGCGGCGGGGCGGGCGGGCGCTGCTCAGCCGCCGCCTGTCCCAGCGGCGCACCCCCGCGCATCTGCGTCTCATAGGCTGCAGAGCGTTCGATGATTTTGTCCAGCTCACCGCGGTCCAGCCACACACCGCGGCACTGCGGGCAGTAATCAATCTCGATGCCATTCCGGTCAGCCATGACCAGTGCTGTCCCATCAATCGGGCAGTTCATCCAGACAACTCCTTCTCCACTACATACTCGGCCGATTCATCCAGTAAAGGTGCCAGTCCCACACATTCCAGCGGCGTCAGCGGTCGAATGCTGACCCAATTCTTCCACACCAGGCCTTCCTTTGGTTCGAAAGGCTGGCAGCGATCATCCGATTCGATCAGCTCCTGCACGCGTGCGGGAGGCAGCTTGACACCCAGCCCGCTGCCACCCACAAACACGAACACCTTGCCGAACACTTTATAGCAGGGATACCCGAATGCCCTGCCGGCACTCATTTCGCGCGAGCCGAGCAGCATTTCGTCCAGCGCGCGCTTGATTTCGGGCCGATGATTCAGGGCTGCAGCAGGCATATCACGCCTCCTGGCTACACCAGATCAGAGATCGGTGAGGACGAGCGCATCTGTTCGGCCAGCAGGTGCAGACGCTCCACGCGCTGGGCCGTCTCAGGATGCGTGCGGAACAGGCCAATCAGGCCACCGCCCGCCAGCGGATTGATGATGTACATGTGCGCTGTCGCCGGGCGCGCCTCCAGCTGCGGGGCAATTGCCGGGGCGGGCATGGGCGAGCGGCCAAAGCCATAGCCGGGCGTCTGGGCCTGGCGGCGCTGCTGCGGCTGCCGGGCAGGCTGGGGAGCGCGCTGCGGCGTGCCACCCGTCGGCGGGGCATTCCTGCCCTGCTGCACATAGGCTTCGATCTTTTCCAATGCACGGGCCAGCGGCAGCGGATCCCCGGCGATGCGCGCGCCGCCCTCGTCCGCCGTGAATTCACGGGAGCGCGAAATCGCCAGCTGAATCAGCATGGCCGCGATCGGCGCGATAATCAGCATCGCAAATCCGCCCACGAAACCGCCGCCTTCTTCATCATCGCTGTTGCTGAAGCCGCCAAAGATGGCCGCCCACATAATCATGTCAGCGATCATGCTGATTGCCCCGGCCATCGTCGCCGTGACCGACGAGATCAGCGTATCGCGATGCTTGATGTGCGCCAGCTCATGGGCGATCACGCCGCCCAGCTCGTCTTTCGAGAGCAGGTTCATGATGCCGCTGGTCACCGCGACAACCCCATGTTCCGGGTCACGCCCGGTGGCAAACGCGTTCGGCGCGGGCGAGTCGATCAGGTAGACCTTCGGCTTGGGGAGGCCTGCGTTGGCCGCCAGCGCCGCCACCTGCTGATGCAGCGCGGGCTGCTCGGATTCGCTCACTTCACGGGCGCCACTGAACTTCAGGGCAATCTTGTCCGAGTACCACCACGCGCCCATGTTGATTGCCCCGGCAAACACAAACGCGATCACCAACCCGGTCGTTCCGCCCAGCCCCGAGCCAATCATCAGCAACAGGCCGGTCAGACCAGCGAACAGCAGGGTGGTTTTCAATTGATTCGCCATCTTGTTGTCCTTTCTCACTTGATTCCATTACTGCGTCCAGCATTACGGTAAACCAGCCCCGAACCCGTGTCCGGGGCATTTTTGACTTTCAGGTACAGCCTAGCTCAGCCAGCCGCGACGGATCGCCAGCTTCTCCAGCTCCACGCCGATGAACACGACCGAGCTGAGCGCCATACAGATGGCAAGCTGGCCCAGCGTCAGCGGCGCGGTATTGAACAGGTCGTTGAAGAACGGCAGATAGATCGCCATGAGCTGGAGCACGACCGTCACCACCACAGCGCCAAGCAGCAGCCTGTTGCCGAAGAAATTCAGGCTGAAGAGCGACTCGCGATGCGAACGCAGGCCCAGCGCATGGCCCATCTGCGCGATCGTCAGGAACATGAACACCATCGTGTTCCAGGCCACGTCGCCATTCGCGGCGACCTGCCCCGTGCTGAAGGCCCAGTAGCCCAGGCCCAGGCCCGTCAGGCCCAGCAGCAGGCCGACGATCACGATATGGCGGCCCAGGCCGCGACCGAACAGGCTCTCGTTGGGCAGATACGGCGTGCGCTTCATCACGCCGCGTTCCGGCTTTTCCACGCCCAGCGCCAGCGCCGGGATGCCGTCGGTGATCAGGTTCATCCACAGGATTTGCAGCGTTGTCAGCGGCAGCGTCATGCCGGCGATGAGCTGCGTCGCCAGCAGCACGAACAGCTCGCCGGTGTTGCTTGCCAGCAGATACTTTACGAAGCGGCGCACATTGTCGTAAATCGTGCGACCTTCCTCGACGGCGCTGACGATGGTGGCGAAGTTGTCGTCCACCAGCACCATATCGCTGGCCTCTTTCGACACAGCCGTGCCGGTGATGCCCATCGCGACGCCAATGTTGGCCGCCTTCAGCGCAGGCGCGTCGTTCACGCCGTCGCCCGTCATGGCCGCGACATGGCCCTTTGCCTGCAGCGCCTTGACGATATTCAGCTTGTGTTCCGGCGACACGCGGGCATACACGGCCACGTGCTCGACGGTATTTTCCAGTTCCTGCTGCGACAGCGCGGCCAGATCGTGGCCGGTCATCACGCGGTCGCCCTCTTTGGCGATGCCCAGTTCCTTGGCGATGGCGAAAGCCGTCAGCGGGTGGTCGCCGGTAATCATGACCGGGCGGATGCCCGCTTCCTTACAGGTGGCAACGGCATCTTTCACTTCGCGGCGCGGCGGGTCGATGATGCCGACCATGCCGACAAATGTCAGGCCATATTCCACCGTCTCCACCGACCACTTGGCGGGCAGCGAGGCAACCATCTTATAGGCCAGGCCCAGCACGCGCAGGCCATTCTGGGCCAGCTGGTTATTGGCCGCTTCGATGCGCGTGCGCAGTTCCGGCGTCAGCGCGATCACCTCGCCATCCAGCCACACATGCGAGCTGACGGTCAGCAGCGAGTCGGCCGCGCCTTTGGTGAAGGCAATATAGTTATCCTGGCTGTGCTTCACCAGCCCGCCCAGATAGCGCAGGGCTTCGTCTGCCGATTCCGGATTCTGCAGGCTGTGCACGGTCGTCATGCGCTTGCGGTCGCTCTCAAACGGCACTTCGCCCACGCGCGGGAACGCGGCTTCCATCGACGGCTTGAGCAGGCCATAGCGTGCCGCAGCCACCACCAGCGCCCCTTCGGTGGGGTCGCCCACTGCGGTGAAAGCGTTCATGTCGGTGGCGACGCGCTCCAGCTCAGAGTCATTGCAGAGCGCGCTGCCCGCCAGCACAATCGTCTGAGCGGCGGTCTTGCCATTACGGCCATTACCGTTCGCGCTGACAATCGTGGGCAGCGACTGTTTCAGCACTTCATCAATCTGGTTGGTGTGACCGGCCACGTCCACAACCGTCACGGTCATGCGGTTTTCGGTCAGCGTACCCGTCTTGTCAGAGCAGATTGTGGTCACCGAGCCGAGCGTCTCCACGGCGGGCAGCTTGCGGATGAGCGCATTGCGGCGCAGCATACGCTGGGCACCCAGCGCCAGCGCGATGGTCACGACGGCGGGCAGGCCTTCCGGCACCACTGCCACCGCGATAGCAACAGCGTTCAGCAGCACCGACTCGCTGTCAGGATTGGCAGAATCCGGCAGAATGGGCTGGCCGGTGATGATGCCGACGATGAAGGCGATAATCATGACGACGATGGCACCGCGAATCAGCACCCCGCCCAGCTCGTCCATACGGCGCTGAAGCGGCGTCTTCTCGCTTTCGACGGTCTGAATCAGGTTGGCGATGCGGCCAAGCTGGGTCTTCATGCCCGTCTCGACGACGACCGCGGACCCGCGCCCGTAGGTGACAGAAGTGCCCATATAGAGCATGTTATAGCGGTCACCCAGCGGCGCATCCGCCTGTCCAAGCGCCGACGGCTCTTTGTCCACAGGCTGCGATTCGCCAGTCAGGGCGGCTTCCTGCACGCGCAGGTTGGCGCTTTCGAACAGGCGCGAGTCAGCCGGGATGACGCTGCCGGCTTCCAGCAGCACAATATCGCCGGGCACCAGATCACCCGATGCGACATCTTTCAGCTTGCCATCGCGGCGCACGCGCACGACCGGTGCGGCCATCTTCTTCAGCGCGGCCATCGCCTGCTCAGCGCGGTATTCCTGCGTGACCCCCAGAATCGCATTGAGGATCACGATCGCACTGATGGCGATCACGCTGTCTGCCTTGCCCAGAATCGCTGAGATGACCGCGGCAAAAATCAGCAGCAGCACCAGCGGATTGGTGATCTGTTCCCACAGGATCGCCAGCGGGCTCTTGCCCGGCGTCTCGGTGAGTTCGTTGCGGCCGTAAGTGGCCAGGCGCGACTGTGCATCTGTCTCTGTCAGGCCGGCGGCAGGCGACACATTCAGCTGCGCCAGCGTCGCGTCTGCCTCCATCACGTGCCAGATATGCGCTTCGCTGCCGGCCGACGCCGCTTTCCCCTTACTCTCAGTTTTTTGAAGTGTTTGCTGCATCATCGTCCCCGTATCTCGATCATTGGCCTTTAGATAACAAAAGGCCGGCGCACCGCGAAGCGCCAACCCATCTCTGGATTTCCAAAGACGTGCCGTTCGCGTTTCGTGTACACCGGCCCCCTCTGCGCCTCGTCCGTTTCGGTAAGTCTGAAACCTACGCTGTGCCCAGCTTGCCGTCAGTGCTTTGTACAGTTATACGAAGGAGGATACAGGATTTGTTCCGCCTTATCGCCCCCTAGTAAAAGGGGGATGTTACGTAATATAACGCCATCTATGGGCGAAATAACAGGTCGAGATCCTGGTCGACCGCCAGCACCAGCATACGCTCGCCCGTGCGTGTGCTCATATCCGTGTGCAGGCTGACCAGATGGGCCCCGGTGATCGCCACGGTAAATTCCTCGATCATCTCGCGGGCGCTCTCGAAAAGCTGACGACGCGTCTCCTTGATGAGCGCACGCCCTTCTGTGGTCTCGCAGATTTTCGCTTCCGCTACGGTCAGCACGCCTTTGATGCGCACCACAATCAGGTCTCCCAGAAACAGCGTACGCACATCCTGCGGCCCGCGCCCCAGGTATTCCTTCTCCAGCCTGATAATCGCCCGTGTGAACTCTGCCTCGTATTCTCCGCGCGTCTTTTTACGTGTCATGCCATTTCCGATGCCGCTACCCCGCCCTGCCCGAACTGCTCAGGCATAGTTGTACCGCGATCAGCCCGGATTTTCATCGGCATGAACAGTCCAGCTTTCGTTTTCGCAGTCGGGCTATCGTGTTATAGTCTTAAGGACGCAGGCATCCAGCGAAAAAGGGTTATTCGTATGTCAGCAAATGTAGAGGCGATGGTGCGTGAAGGCATCGCAGCCGCCAAAGCCGGACGCAAGGACGAAGCACGTGCCCTGCTCAGCAAGGCCGTCGACCTGAATCCGTATCATTCCGAGGGCTGGCTGTGGCTGAGCGGCGTCATGGAGTCCGATGATGACCAGCGCACCTGTCTGGAAAATGTACTCACCATCGACCCTACCAACCAGCGCGCGCTGCAGGGCCTCGACTATCTGAAGAAGAAGAAAAGCGGCGGCGGCAGCAGCTTTAGCAGCGGCTTCAACCAGCCCAGCTTTGCCGATACCGCCCCACCACCTGCACCCTCGGCGGGCGGAAGCGTCACCAGCGTGGAATGGGATTTCACGGCCCCTGAGACCAGCAGCCCGTCCGCCAGCTATCGCGCTGCTCCCGAACCATCCCCGGCAGTGTACGACGACTGGGTGAGCGGGCTGGGCATTTCCGCCGCGCCACCGCCCACACCGCAGCAGCTTGCCGAGCAAATGAATGCGACCACCGCCCCGCCAACGCCGTTCGTGGGCTTCGATGACGAATTCTTCCAGGACAATAACCCCTTCAACAATTCAACGCCCAGCGCCTTTGGGGACGAACCTGCCGCCAGCCCGTTTGACGAACCGGTCGCGTCTAATCCGTTCGATAATGAGCCATCTCCCAGCGCATTCGGCGGTTTCGATGCGGCTATTTTTGATGATCGCCCGCCCCCGACGCCCATACCGCCAGCCAATTCCATCGGCTATCGCCCACCGCCAACCGACTTTATGGCGATGGCCCCGGTGGTCGAGACAGCCCCGCTAACCGACGTCAAGCGCAAGTCACCCGCTATCGATGATGGCATGGCCGACCTGCGCGGCGACACGCTGGAAATGCCGTCCGAGAAAAAGCGCGATGCCCGCAGAAACAAGGTTGTAGACGACACGCCAGACCCGAACAGCATGTTCCCGCAGATTCCGCGTTCGATCCCGATCACGCGCCTGCCGGGCACGATTGAGCGTCCGCCGATTCTGCTGCGCCTGCTGGCGGTGCTGCTGGTGGTCGCCAATATCGGGGCGGCTGTGCTGCTGGGCATGAAATTACTCACGCCCGCCTAACACTGCCTAGACAGGCAACAGCCCGCCTGATAAAATGCAGATTCCTAAGGTCCTAATTTAAGCATCCGCAGCCTGTGAAGGCGGCGCCTGAGAGTAAACAGAGAGAACAATGGCCAATCACAAGTCCGCAATCAAACGTATCGGCCAGTCCGAAAAGCGCCGTGCGTACAACCGTGTCTATCGCAGCCGTACCCGCACCTTTGTCAAGCGTGCCCGCACGCTTCAGGCTGGCAAGGATCTCAATGCAGCGGCCGCTGCCGCAGTCGAGGCCATTGTCGAGCTGGACAAGGCAGTGAGCAAGGGCGTGCTGCACAAGAACAATGCTGCCCGCCGCAAGAGCCGCCTGATGAAGGCCCTAAACGCCGCACGCGCCAAGTAGTCACGCCTGCGTTTAAGCGCATCGAAAACCATCGCCCGCCTGGGACTCTCAGGCGGGCTTTTTATGCGTATGGGATTTGCTGTCGCGTCGTGGGCTGGCGAAGTTATGCGTCGGCGGATGGCTCGAAGCGGTAGCCTATGCCGCGCACCGTCTTCAGATAGACGGGCCTGGCCGGATTCTTCTCGATAGCGCGGCGAAACCAGCGGATATGCACATCCAGCGTGCGGGTGTCGCCGATGTAGTCGGTGTTCCACACCTTCTGCATCAGCGTGCTGCGATCGAGCGTCTCGTTGGGATGCTGAAAGAACAGGTCGACCAGCAGCGCCAGCTTGGGCGTCAGCTGGGTTTCAATGCCGTGGGCTGTCAGGATGCGGCGATCCTGCTGCAGGGAGAAATTCCCGCGCCTGAGGATGCGCTCGTCGCGCGTGGCAGGCCGTTGTGACTCAAAGACGCGCTCCAGCGCATTGATCAGCTTGCGCGCCGTAAAGGGCTTGGTCAGCACGACATCGGCGCCGCTGGAGCCCTCGCCAGCCGGACGCAGATGAAACACCGGCACGCCAGCGATATCATTTTTCACCTGGCGAACGATGCGGTCGCCATTCGTGCTCATCGACAATGCGTCAATAATGACCGCCTGCGGCAGCACGGTAGCCGCCTGCGCGGCAGCCTGTTTGCCACTCTGGACAGTCGTAACGTCGTATTTTTTCTGCAGGGAAGACAATACCGACTCGTGGGCAGCGCGATGTCGTTCAACCAGCAATATTCGTGCTCGGCTCATGCAAAGGCAGCCAATCTGGTGCGCCGCAAAATTCACTCGTTAGCGCATTATACCCGCGCGCGGGCATCGTACAACCACCTATCCCTGCCACTTTTATGCATCATGCGGTAATCTTTGTGACAGATTCGATACCATAACAGGCACAGGTCGCCCTTGAAAACACCGCTTCAGGCAAATACGCTCGCTGACATTGACCACAGGATGAACTGGGAATTTCTGCCTGTGCTGGCAGACTGGACGATCGCCCAGAGCATCTCGCTCCAGCAGATTCCCGCACCCACCTTTCACGAGAGCGCCCGCGCAAAGTTCGTCGCGGCGCAGTTTCGCGAGCTGGGGCTGAAACAGGTTTCAATTGATGACGTGTATAACGTGTACGGCATCCTGCCCGGCAGCAACCCTGCGCTGCCCGCGCTGATGGTGACCGCACATACGGACACGGTGTTTCCCGCGGAAACAGACCTGGATATCCGGCGCGAGGGTGACCTGATCTACGGGCCGGGCCTGGGAGACAACAGCCTGGGCGTAGGCGGGATGCTGGCGCTGGCGCGTACGCTGTCCGCCCTGCCATCGGAGTTCGCGCTGGAACGGTCCGTCTGGTTCGTGGCCACCACCGGCGAGGAAGGCCTGGGCGACCTGCGCGGCATGAAGGCGGCATTCGCCACGCTGAAGGAAGACATCGGCGCGGTCATCAATCTGGAAGGCATGGCGCTGGGCCACGTGTATCATATCGGCATCGCGGTGCGCCGCCTGCATATCATCGCGCATGCTGCCGGCGGGCACAGCTGGCTGCACTTTGGCCGGCCCAGCGCGATTCACACGCTGATGCGGCTGGGCGCGGAAATCACGCAGATCGTGCCCACGGCCCTGCCCCGCACGACCTACAACATCGGCATGATCGATGGCGGCACAGCCATCAACGCGCTGGCATCGAAGGCCAGCCTGTGGCTGGACCTGCGCTCTGAATCGGCGGACGAGCTGCACGCGCTGGAGGGACAGGTGCGCGCCATCATCGACCGCTACAACGCCGAAGTGTCGCAGGTTACGCTGGAAGTGGTGGGCGACCGGCCGGCCGGCCGCATCGACCCGAATCACCCGCTGGTGGGCCTGGCGCTGGGTGCGCTGGCGCAGGTCAATCTGCGCGGGGCGCTGGAAAGCGGCAGCACCGATGGCAATGTGCCGCTCACGCACGGCATCCCCACGGTGACGATTGGCATCAGCAGCGGCGGCAACGCCCATCGCCTGGACGAATTCATCGAAATCTCGCCGGTCGAGAAGGGCCTGCATCAGCTCATCCTGCTGACGCTGGCCTGCGACCATCTCGCGCTGTCAGGAAGTGGCTCATGAGCACCACACAGGTCCTGCTGGTTTTGAATCCTGCCCTGCACGAACGGAGCCGGGCGGCCTTGTCGTCGCTGGAGGGCTGGCAGCTTACCTTTCTGCACACCCTGGACGATGCCTCGGCACGGCTGGCGGAGCCGACTGCGCCCGACATGCTGGTCATCGACAAGTCGATTGACGGCGCGTACGACTGGCTGAGCGCGCTGCGCGTTCGCATGCCGCGCCTGCTGATGATGCTGATTGACGAAGGCGCTGACTTCGCCATGCCCGGCGCGGCCGATGATGTCACCACAACCCCGTTTGAAAATGATGATCTGGCGCGCAGGATTCAGCGGCTGATCGGTGACCGCAAGATGGAAACCCTGCGCGCAGACGCCATGCCACCCGTGCGCGACCTTGGTCAACGCATGCGCAAGGCCGGCAGCGAGAGTGGCATCGTGCAGGCGGCCATCGGTGTGGTGGCAGACCTGGGCTACAGCGATGCCGCCGTCTTCAAGCTGGACGAATCGCGCGGCAATGCGCTGGTGCTGGTCACGCATCAGGGCGCGGCCGATGTGCGCGCCGCCCTGCCCAGCCCGGTGCCCGCCGGACATGTGCTGGCACGCAGTGCGCTGTCTGGCCAGCTGGAGCTGCTGACAGCGCAGAAGCACGAGAGCTTTGCCCTGGTAGAGCGCGGACGACTGCACGCCGCCGCCATCATCCCGGTGGGCCTGGCGCGGCGCTATGGCGTACTACTGGCCGCCCGCGACGATGCAAACGATATTCCGGCGCGTGACGTGCTCATGCTGGAGCTGATCGCCGCGCAGCTTGGCTCATACCTGGCCCGCTCACGCTAACAGGGCGTCGAGCGCCTCGGCAAAACGGTCAATTTCCTCGTGGGTGTTGTAGTGCGCCAGCCCGACGCGCACCATGCCTTCCGGCTTGTCCAGCGCACGCATGATTTCCACGGCGTAGTAGTTGCCATCCCACACGAAGATGCCGTGGCCCGCCAGATGTTCGGCCACTTCAGACGGCGTCATGCCATCCACGCTGAAAACCACGGTCGGCACGCGCTCGGCCATGCGCGAGACATCGGTGATGCCAGCGACATGCACCGCCGGGAAGCGCGCCAGCACGTCCAGCAGATGCCCGGCCAGCTCACGCTCATAGTCAGCCATGCGCTCGTAGGCAGTCACCAGGCTGGCGCGCGTGGTCGTGTCTGACCCGCTCAGCGAGGCCAGATAGTCGATGCAGGCCCCCGTCCCAGCATACAGTTCAAAGGCAGGCGTGCCCGTCTCCCAGCGGTTGGGCGGCACATCTTTCGACGGGCGCACTTTATAAGCTGGCAGACTGGCCAGCAGGTCATACCTGCCCCACATCACGCCCACGTGCGGGCCAAAATACTTGTAGGCGGAACACAGCAAAAAGTCACAGCCGATGGCCTGCACGTCAATGCTGACATGCGGCGCGGACTGCACAGCGTCCACCACGTGATACGCGCCGGCTGCGTGCGCCATGCCGGCAATCTGCGCGACCGGGTTCACCGTACCCACAGCATTGGAGGCATGCACCGTAGCGACCAGCTTCGTCTTTTCGGTCAGGGCGGCTTCCAGCGTGTTCAGGTCAAGCGTGCAGTCTTCGCGGCGCAGCTCGACATACTTCACGACCAGTCCGCGATCCTGGGCAATCCGCAGCCACGGCGACACATTCGCGTCATGGTCCATGCGCGTCAGCACAATTTCGTCGCCAGGATTCAGCGTCTGCGCGATGGCACGGCTGAGGCTGAAATTGAGCGTGGTCATATTCGGGCCGAGCACGATTTCGTCGGCGCGCGGCGCATTCAGGAACAGCGCCAGCTTCTCGCGGGTGGCCGTCACCATCGCATCTGAATCCATCGAGGTGGCGAACACGCCGCCCGAATTGGCATTGTTGTGCTCAAAGTAGCCGCTAACGGCATCGATCACGCGGCGCGGCACCTGCGTGCCTGCCGGATTATCAAAGTACACAACCGGGCGGTTGGCGTCAAACGGGCGCGTCAGCGAGGGAAACTGCGCGCGGATGGCATCGATCGGCCATGCACTCATTTACGGCTCCATACAGGGGACAGGTTGGCAAGATATAACGTGCCTGTAGAGTAGCGCGTTACAGGCAGACCACGCAACGATGATTGCATTTCGGGGCACAAGCGGCTATAACCATCCGCTATGGATCAGCAAAAAAGTCTTCAGCAGCAGAATCAGGCCCTCAGCGACGCGCTCAAGCGCAGCGCCGAAGAGCTGTCGGCTGTCGCGGCGGTGGCCACCACCATCAGCCAGTCGCTGGACCTGAACCAGACGCTGAACACAGCGCTCAGCGCGGTGCTGTCTGTCACTGGCGCGAAGGCTGGCGGCATCAGCATGATTGATGAGGAAACAAACGAGGTCGTGCTGAAAGCGCAAAAAGGCTGGGTGAAAGACTTCGTCCACGAAAACCCGATGCGCTTCCCTGTGGGCAGGGGCATCAGCGGGCACGTCATCCTGAATGACACCGTCTTCATCAACAACCATCTGGACGAAAGCCAGCCGCTGGCCGTAAACAGCTTTCACGACGAGAAATTCCGCTCGATCGTGATGGTGCCGATGCATGCGCGCGGCCGCGTCGTCGGCATCCTCAGCATCATGAGCACGGTCGAAGACGCCTTTGACGACGGCCACGTGTCGGTGCTGAAGAATGTGGCCGACGCGGTGGGTGTCGCGCTGGACAATGCCCGTCTATACGAAACCACGCAGGAAGGCCAGCGCAGCCTGTCGGCCGTGCTGCAATCCAGCGCCGACGGCATCCTCGCCACCGACCAGAGCGGCAAAATCCGCATGATGAATGCGACCGCCGAGGCGCTGCTGGAAGCAAAGGCAGAGACCCTGATTGGCCTGCCGCTGCGCCAGGCGCCGCTGGAAGAGCGCGTGCGCGAAGCCGTGTTGTTCGCGCTCGATCAGCCGATTGCGGCGCGCGCCAAGTCCTTTCGCGTCTCCAGCGGCTCCGGCCGCGTAATATCCGGCGTCGTCTCGCCCATTTATGTGGAAAGCCAGGTACGCAGCACGCAGCAGACGGATGGCTGGGTGATCGTGCTGCAGGATATGACGTACATGGCAGAGCTGGAAGTAGCGCGTTCGCAATTCATCAAGGCGGCGGCGCATGATATGCGTAATCCGCTGACGGCGGCGCTGAACGCGCTCTCGCTGCTGCGGCGGCTGATTCAGCATCAGTCGGACGAAACCATCGAGGAAGTCATGCAAATCGCGGCGATGGGCATCACGCGCATCCAGTCGCTGATTGACGATATCGCCAGCCTGGAGCAGATCCAGAGCAGCTACGAAATCGACGTGGAAGAAGTCGATATCGGTGAGCTGCTGTATGAGGCGACATCGTGGGCGCGCAGCCGGATGTCGCTGCGCCAGCAGGTCCTGGTGGTCGAGGCACAGCAGCGCGTACCACCCATCCTGATCGATCGGCGCTGGGTGCTGCGCGCGCTGCACAACTATTTCGACAACGCGTGCAAACACACGCCGGAAGGCGGACAAATCACGCTGCGGGTGTTCCCGCGTGACCAGCGGCTGCACATCGAAGTGGTGGACGCCGGCCCGGGCATCCCACTGGAGGCACAGGCGCGCCTGTTTGAGCGCTTCTACCGCGCGCAGCCAGAGTCCGGCCTATCCGGCGTTGGCCTGGGGCTGGCCATGGTGAAGGCGATTGCCGAGGCCCACGGCGGCGGCGTGTATGTGGAAAGCAGCCCCGGCCGCGGCAGCCTGTTTGGCATGACCCTCGCCCTGCCCGCTAACTAAAAGATGTATGAACCTGCGTTGCCAGCGCGTCAAAACTATGTTATCGTGAAACTAATTCAATATGTCTTCGGGGCAGGGTGAGATTCCCTACCGGCGGTATTGCAGCCAGTGCGCTGCACAGCCCGCGACCCGTTTCACCAGTGATACGGTGCAGCACACCCGAGATTCTCGTGTGCGGCATGCTGGTGAGTCATGATCCTGTGGGGTCATGCCGGTGGATCTGGTGAGAGGCCAGAGCCGACAGTATAGTCTGGATGGGAGAAGACGACAGATATGCATGCGTGCAGCGGTTTTGCTGTCTGCGCAGTTTGGTGCATATCTGAATGATTGCATCAGCACACAGGTGTGCCGGGCAGATGTGTGGTTTGCATTTCCCGCCAGCCAGGTGAGCAGTGAGCAATGTCATGCCCCGTAGACAGCATCGGTCTATGGGGTATTTTTATGCAGCAGCATGTTCTCCTCAGCACCAAACAAAAGCCCGCACCCGCTGCCAGGCTCCGCCTGCCGCGCCTTCACATTCGCCTGCGCACGGCCGCCGGCGTGATTGGCATCCTGCTGATTTATCTCGTGTGGGAAGTCATCACGCGGCTGGAGCTGTATCCCGCCTTCATCATCCCCCCGCCAGGCGAAGTGTGGGAGAAATTCATCACGGTTGTGCAGGATGGCCGGCTGTGGCTGCATGCCTCGACCACGCTGGGTGAAATTGCGCTGGGCATGAGCGTCGGCGTGCCGCTTGGAATATTTGTCGGCAGCCTGCTGGCAAAATCGCGCGCGCTGGAAGCCGCACTGTCGCCGCTGCTGCTGGCTGCCCAGTCCACCCCCATCGTGGCTTACGCGCCTGTGCTGGTGATCTGGTTTGGCACCGGCACGACCAGCAAGGTGCTGATCTGCGCGTTGATTGTGTTCTTCCCGATGATGGTCAACACCCTGTCTGGCATCCGCGCTGTTGCGCCAGAGCATCACGAGCTGCTCAATCTGTATGGCGCATCGTATACGGAACGGTATTTGAAGCTGGAGCTGCCCTCGGCGATCAGCGTCATCATGGCGGGCCTGCGCGTCAGCGCGACGCTGGCCGTGATTGGCGCGGTGGTGGGCGAATTTATCAGCGCCAATGCCGGGCTGGGATTCTGGATCAAGCTGGCGCGCGACCAGTATGACACCGCGCTGGTGGCCGTCGCGGTCATCACGCTGGCGGTGATCGCCCGCAGCTTATACGGCCTGGTCGCGCTGCTGGAGCGCCGACTGCTGCGCTGGCGTCCGCCTGTGTATTCGCTGATCGACGAGTAGTCCATCAGATTGTTCATCGGTTTTAGCATGTCAAGGAGCTGTGAATTTTGAAGCGTCTGTTTTCCCTGATTGTCATCCTCATGCTGCTGGCCGGGGGCGCTGTGGCGCAGGACCCGGTCGAAGTGCCCTTCTTCATGACGTTCATCCCGAACGTGCAGTTTTCGCCCGTGTATGTCGCCATCGAGAATGGCTACTTCGCAGAAAACGGCCTGGCGATCACCATCGAGCACGGCGACGAGCCGGTGGGCGTCGATCTGATTGCGGCGGGCCAGCGCCAGTTTGGGCTGATTTCCGGCGAACAGGTCATCGCCGCCCGCGCCAATGGCCGCCCGGTCGTATCGATTTACGAATGGTTCCAGAGCTATCCTGTCGGGGTCGTCATCCCGGAGCTCTCGGACATCGTGACGCCAGCCGATCTGGTCGGCCGCAATGTCGGCATTCCGGGGCGCTTTGGCGCGTCCTACGCTGGCCTGCTGGCGCTGCTGGCAGCCAATGATCTGGCGGAAAGCGATATCGACCTGGAAGAAATCGGGTTTAACGCGCCGGAGGTGATTTGCGTGGGCGGCGTTGAGGCCTCGGTGGTGTATGTGAACAACGAGCCATTGCAGGTGGCAGACCGGGCGCAAAGTGGCGACTGCGGCGATGTGACCGGCGTGCGCGTGCTGAATGTGAGCGATTACGTCGATATGGTCTCGAATGGCGTGGTCACCAACGAGGACACAATCGCCAATCAGCCGGAGCTGGTGCAGGCGGTCGTTGCTGGTTTTGCAGCCGGGCTGGTGCGCGCCATCGAGAATCCGGCCGAGGCCTATCTCGCCAGCGCAGGCTATGTGGATAATCTGCCGCTGTCTGATGACCTGCGGACGGCGCTTGAGGCGCTTGTCGTCGAACAGGATGCATGGCTGGCATCAGACGCCTATATCGACCGAGCCGCGCTGGCCGAACGCCGTGGCGCGATGCTGGCCGCGCTGGCCGAGACCATTGCGGCGGCGGACCTGACACAGTTCCGCGTGCTGCTGGCCACCATCACGCTGTGGGACGCCGATGCACTGGGCCTGGCCGACACGGCCTCATGGGAAGTGACGCAGCAGGTGCTGCTGGATATGGGCGCCATCAGCGAGGCACAGGACGTCGAAGCGGCCTTCACAAACGCATTCCTGCCTGAGTAAGTCACGCTGAGACTGGAATATACAAAAACGGGTGCCCCTCCTGCGAGGTCGCACCCGTTTTTCATTCACCGTAAATATCGCGGGTAATCAGGCCAGCGGCAGCGTGAACGAGAAGTGTCCGCCACGGCCGTCTGCATTGCTTTCGGCCCAGATGCGCCCGCCGTGCGCCTCGATGATGTGCTTGCAGATGGCCAGCCCCAGGCCGGTCCCTTCCCCGCCAGAGCGCGACGGATCGACCTGATAGAAGCGCTCGAAGATGCGTTCGGTCTGGTCTTCCTGCACGCCGGGCCCCTGATCGATCACGCTGACCACGACTTCGTCACCCGCCAGTTCAGCCGTCACCGTGATGATCGTGGCCGGTGGCGACCATTTGATCGCGTTGTGCACCAGATTGAGCAGCACGCGCCGCACCTGATCAGCATCGGCCAGCACCTGAATGCCGGAAGGCACAGTCGAGACGACATTGATTTCCTTCTGGTCACTCTGGTCGATCATGCGCTCGATCGAATCGTCGACCATCAGCGTCAGCGGCGTCTCGACCATGCGCAGGATGGCCTGTCCGGATTCGATCATCGACAGGTCCAGCAGCTCCTGCACCAGCCAGAGCAGCGAATCCGTCTCGCGGGCAATCGCCTTCAGCGCTGACGTGCTCTGCTTGCGCTTGGGCTTTTCCTGCTCGTGAAACAGGCTCTCGATAATCAGGCGAATATTGGCAATCGGTGTGCGCAGCTCATGGCTGATATTCGCCACCATATCGCGGCGGGCGCGGTTCAGGCGCACCAGATCGCTGACATCCTGCATCGCCAGCGAAATGAAGCGGTGTTCCTCGCGCTTGATGACCTGCACACGCACGCGATAAATACGCTTGCCGAACTGCATCTGTTCCTCAAACGCCTCATCGTCGTTGGTGAGCGCATCATCCAGCAGACTGTCTATTTCCGGGCGTCGGGTCACCTCGGAAATCAGCGCGCCTATCGGCCGCTGCACGTTGAAGATGTTCTCGGCCGCATTGTTAATCGCCATGATGCGATATTCATTGTTCACCACAAACAGGGCTTCCTGGGATGCGTTGGCCAGCGTGAGGGACAGCGACAGCTTGAAGGCGCTGTCGGTCTCGCGCTCGGCCAGCAGGCGGTCCAGCTCTTCCATCTGGCGCGCACGATGCGCATTGGTCTCGCGGATGGCGATCAGCGCATGTTCCTGCGCGACGACGCTTTCGCGCAGCCGATGCAGGGTCGATTCGCTGCTTTCCAGCGACTGGCGCAGTGACTCTGTGGCCTGTTCGCGCTCGGCCAGCGACTGCTTCAATTCATTCAGGGCGCGTTCGCGTTCTGCGACTTCCGCATCCAGCGAATCCAGCTTCTTTTCGGGTTGCATGGTTCTAGCCTTCAAAGCGATAGCCCACACCGCGCACGGTCACGATACGCTTTGGATCAGAGGCGTCATCCTCAATCTTTTCGCGCAGCCAGCGGATGTGCACATCGACGGTGCGCTTGTCGACGAAGTAGTCATAACCCCACACCTTGGTCAGGATGAGGTCGCGCGACAAGACGACGCCTTTGTTGCGCATCAGCTCGGCCAGCAGGTCAAATTCCTTGTTGCTCAGCTTGGTCTCTTCATCGCCCTTATACAGGCGACGCCCGGTCAGGCTGAGCACCAGGTCGTTGGAAACCAACTCGTCCTGCAGCGCGGGCCTGCCCGGCGCACGGCGCATCACAGCGCGCACGCGGGCCAGGAATTCACCCAGCGCCAGCGGCTTGACCACATAGTCGTCAGCGCCGCTTTCCAGCCCGACGATCTTGTCGACCTCAGTGCCACGCGCCGTCAGCATGATGATGGGAATGTGCGCGGTGGCGGTGTCGCGCCGCACGATGCGGCACAGCGACAGCCCGTCCAGCTTCGGCAGCATGATATCCAGCACGATCAGATCGGGTCGTTCTTCGCGGATTTTCTCAAGACCAGCCTCGCCGTCGAACGCCGTGATGACGGTGAAACTGTCAGCGCGCAGCTTATCTGCCAACGTGCGTGCCAGCGTTTCTTCATCTTCGATAATCAGGACTTTGGCCATTGTTCGTCTGCCTTGGACATTTTCTTAATACGATGAAATTTAACAAGGCATCGCTAAGCACACGTTAACGACATCAGGCTTTAGTTTAACAATAGTTCGCTGTTTTGTTAAGAACCCTGCTTTAGTCCAACGAGATCAGTCGTCCTCGCCCTCATCCAGCTCGGGATAGTCTGACTCGTCATCAGGGTCGTCTTCCAGCAGCGCCATGGCATCATCGTAATCGACTGGCCGTACGACCACCTTGACCTGGCTGAGTCGTCCGAGCAGAAAGCCATATATCTCACCGACCGGCTCCTGTTGCAGCCACGCCGGAATACCGGAAGCTTCAAGCCTGCCGACGATGATATGCGCCTCTGGCTGGCTATCGGCAACGTAGACGATCATCCATGAGGTATTCGGGCCCAGTTCATGCTTCATACGACCAGCTCCAGTGCTGACAGGAATTTCCACTATACCAGACCACGAAAACAAAAAAAGCGCCACATGTGTGCGCTTCGCCTGTTGCCCTGCTGTATTCAGTTTGTACCCTTGCGTGCCTTCGAGTTCGTGTCGAAAAAGACGAGAAAAGAAGAAGTGGTTGGCAGCGGCGTACTCTCCCACACAGTCACCCATGCAGTACCATCCGCGCTGGCGA